>Ga0209793_1000062_pt1 | contig 212376 bp, 197 predicted proteins | sample EBPBio122009_DNA_FD_185863 | JGI IMG/M metagenome (GOLD analysis project Ga0209793, IMG submission 185863) | Wastewater treatment Type I Accumulibacter community from EBPR Bioreactor in Madison, WI, USA - Reactor 1_2/2/2009_ DNA (SPAdes) (version 2) | ecosystem: Engineered > Bioreactor > EBPR...
CCAGCGCGAACCTGCTGATGCGGGCCCGTGCCGTCGCCCTGGCCGGGTGATGACAGGGCGGTAGCCTGCCCGAAAACGGCCACAACGGCCCGAAAGAGCAGATCAGAGGGGCCACCAGCAGCCTCATCGGCACCGGATCCGCCAACCCCGGCGCCGCACCCACGAATTGGCCGATAGATCAGCGCTTCCCTAGTTTCCCAGCGGGCGGCACTGCCTCACGCTAGTCGCGACGCGTGAAGTGCTTGCCCTCTGATCAGGTCGCCGGGCGCCATTGACGTACGGTCGTAGATCAATCTGTCTACACGCGCGTACCATCGTGACCATGGCCGAAACGACGACGATCCGCATCAGCCGGGACACGCACGCGCGGGTGGCCCGGCTGGCGGCCGAACGCCACGAGACGATCGACGAGACCGTGCGGCAGGGGCTCCGGGCGCTGCGCCAGGACGCGATGGCCCGCGACCTTGCCGGGGAACTCACCGACGACGAGGTGTCGTGGCTCGATGCTGACGCCGGGTGACGTCGTCGAGGTCGACCTGGGGACGCCGGCAGGCAGCGAGGCCGGACTCCGTCGCCTCGCGGTCGTCCTGACCGCGGGGCGCATCCTGCGCGGCGGGCCGAACGTCGTCCAGGTGGTCCCGCTGACCCGTACGATTCGGCCCAGCGGCACGGAAGTGCTCATCAACCCAGATGACGCCAATGGCCTCGACGCGCCGTCCGCCGCGCAGTGCCAGCACGTCAGGTCTATCGCTACCACGCGGATCCGGCAGCGCCGAGGCAATGTCGGCCCTGCCATCCTCGCCGAGCTTCGCGAGACCGTCGCGCTGTTGCTGGACCTGTAGCGCGCCCAGCCACGACGTACGTCGCAAAGGGAGCTTCCGCCGAGAACCTGCCCCAGGTCTCACCTCGCGCTGCCTTGGCGCTCTGGGCGCAGGTGCTCGCATGGCATATTCTGCCAATGGAGGTGGTTGGCAATGGTCACGAGAAATGTGGTGCTCTCCCAGCATCAGCACGAACTCATCGCCTCGCTGGTGGACTCGGGGCGATACCAGAACGCCAGCGAGGTGCTGCGCGAAGGGCTGCGGCTGCTGGAGCGCGAGGAGGCCGCGGAGTCGGCGAAGATCGCGCTGTTGCGGCGAGCGGCGGATCAGGGCTGGTCGGACCTCGCATCGGGACGATTCGACGACATCGACGACGACTCCCTCGATGACTTCGTTGCACAGCTTGGGGCTCGGGCGGCCAAGGCTTCACCGGGGGATTGATGGCGGTCTATCGCCTCACCCGCGCAGCTCAGGCCGACATCATCGACATCCTCGCGTGGTCACATGACCGGTTTGGAGAAGAGGCGCGCAAGCGATACGAGTCGCTGATCGCCACAGCCATCCGCGATGCGGCCGCTAACGGCGACGGGGTAGGCCTTACGGCACGTCCGGAGCTGGGTGACGGGGTGTACTCCTGGCACTTGGCGCGAAGTCGTGGCCGCTTGACTGGTGGAGCCGTTCACCGGCCACGTCACTTCCTGATTTGCCGACGCGATGGCGAGGTATTGGTCGTGGGTCGGGTGCTGCACGATGCGATGGATCTGCGCCGCCACATCGAGGCCCAGAAGCCCTGGGACTAGTGCGACGCCTCGGCCGGGCCGACTACGCCGTACGGCGGGTGCGGCAGACTTCGGCCATGCGAGAACCTCACGTGGTGGCAGTCAATCGCGACGACATGCACCGGTTCAGCAAGGCGACCGTCGACGCCATCTCCGTCGTCGCGGGCCTGGGCGTCGTGGGAGACGCGCACGCAGGGACTCTGGTGCAGCACCGGTCGCGGGTGCGGCGCGACCCCAGCCAGGTGAATCTGCGCCAGGTCCACCTGATCCATTCCGAGCTCTTCGACGAGGCCCGCGCTATGGGCTACGAGCTGTCGCCGGGCGACCTGGGCGAGAACGTCCTCACCGCCGGCATCGACCTTCTCGCGCTCCCGACGGGCACGGTGCTGCGGATCGGCGATGCCGCCCTTCGCCTGACCGGGCTACGCAACCCGTGCGCGCAGATCAACGCGTTCCGGCCCGGCTTGCTTAAAGTGGTGCTTGCAAAAGCAGACGGTACGCCGACCGACACGCCCGCGCCCCCCACTGGCCCGCCCGACGAAGGCACCACCGCCACGGCAGCCGCACCGGCGCCCATGATCCGCAAGGCCGGCGTGATGAGCGTGGTCGACGTGAGCGGCGAGATCCGGCCGGGGCAACGAATCGTGGTCGAGCTGCCTGATGAGCCGCACCAACCCCTCCAGCCGGTCTAGCCGCGCGGATCCCCGACGTCCTGCCAGGCACCTCCTCGCGACGCTAATCCATGAGCACCACGGGCGGACCGTGATGGTGGCTGCGCGCGACGAGCCGGCCATCAAGGCGCAGCTCCGGGCCGTGGGCCGCGATCGTGTACCCGTCGCCGCCGTCTGCCGGCGGCACCCCTTCCATGCTGATGTGGGCAATCGGCTGTCGCTGCCGCGCGGCGTCGATCAGGGCGTCGACGGCGGCGGACTCCTCGGCGGGCCAGTACTGGCGGGTGATCGACTGCCACACCACGGTGAGAATGTCCGGCGCCGAAGGCTCGGCGAGCTGCCGCTCCAGCCACCGGGAGGCGCCCTCACGGTCGACCTCCACGGGGTAACGGGCGGCGACGCGGAGCGCCCCTCATTCAACCGCAGCCCGACCGATCAGCTGCCGCTGCCGGTGGCGTTCCACGGATTGACGCAGGCGACGCCAAGAGGTTCGACGTGCTTGATATTGCGCGTCACCAGAGTCATGCCAGCGGACTCAGCGACGGCGGCGATCAGCGCGTCGTCGAAGGGGGCCCGCTCCGGAACGCGATACGAGGCAAGGACTCGGGCGGCCGACAGGTCGAACGGCAGCACCCGGTCATCGAACGTGGGCAGGACGTGTTCCTCGAACCAGCGGCGCAGTACCGAGCCCTGTCGGGCGTCGGTTCGCTCCCTGGCGATGACCCCTCGCTCGATGTTCGCAATGGTGAACGCGGCGACGAATTGGTCTCCGATTGGCACCGACGCGGCCCACTTCTCGACGGGCCGGTTCCGTCCTCGGATCCGCAAGGCGGACACCACGTTGGTGTCCAGGACGTACCTCACAACTGCGCTGAGCGAGCCGTCAGGCCCAGCCGCTCAGGTTCGAACTCAAAGTCCGCACCGTCATCGGTGCCGAGGAGGTCGACGATGCTGATGGGGTCGCCCTTCAACGCCTGGGTCAGCACGTCGCGCGCCTCAGCCTCTACTGATCGGTGGCGCAATTCGGCACGCGCCCGCAGCGCGGCTTTCGTGCCCACGGGAAGGTTGCGGATGAGAATTTGTTCCAGCAGGATCACCTCCGATATCAACTCTACGCTAGCACTTTGCCGCTCTGAGACCAGTGGGCAGCGGCCGGGGAACACGCCTCCCGGATGACTGCTCACCTGGGAACACGGACGGCAGCGACTGATCGTCCGGGGTGCGAGGCTAGGCTCGGGTTATGCCGGAAAGCACCCCGCGCGAGCGCCTCTTGATGGCGCTGGAGATGGCCGACCTTGGGGAGCAGATGGTCCGGTCGCGGATTCGGCGTGAGCATCCAGACCTGGACGAGGCGGGGGTCCAGGAGGCCATTGCCCGATGGCGCCGGGACCGGCCGGGCGCTCCGCATGGCGACCACCCAGGTCGACTTGCGCAGCACCGACTCGACCGAATCGACCGGCGATTGGGCCGAGTGGGCCATAGCCGCCTCCCCGACTGATGCCGACCGACGCCCTTCTTGCGTCCCTGTCCCGACTGACGCGGGACCTCCACAGCGCTGCGGTCCAGTGGGCCTTGATCGGGGGCTTCGCCGTCTCGGCCCGGGCCGAGCCGCGATTCACCCGCGACGTCGACGTCTGTGTGTTGGTTGATGATGACGCGGGTGCCGAGCGTACGACGTACGCGATGGGCGGCCTGGGGTATCGCGTGGAGGCACTCATCGAGCATGAGTACGCCGATCGGTTGGCCACGGTCCGGCTCGAATCGCCCGTCACCGGTGGCGTTTTGGTGGACATGTTGTTCGCGTCCTCGGGCATCGAGCCGGAAGTTGTCGCCGCGGCCGAGGCGCTGGAGCTGGTGCCGGGGCTCGTCGTACCCGTCGCCCGCGCCGCGCATCTCGTCGTGCTCAAGCTGCTGGCGCGCGACGCGTCCCGGCCCCAGGACGACATGGACTTGCGCGCGCTGCGGGCGGTCCTGACCGCTGGCGATGCGGACGACGTACGTCGCCTCGCCGCGCTCGTGACCAGCCGGGGGTTTCACCGGGAGCGTGACCTCATGGGGCTGGCCGAGGACTATCTGCGCCAATCACCCTGACCCACGCCGACCTGGCACGACGGCCCGGGACAACCGCGTCGCACGTTACCCGTGGACCGGGCAGGCGGGGGCGCTGGGCCTCGGTCCGAAACCCTCGGCCGAACGACGCAGCCGTGATGAAACCGATGATGAGCTGCATGATTCCCGTGCGGAAACGGTCGTCCGGCCGACGGGTCGGTTAGCTACCGTGACGAGCATGCGGACACGTCGACCGGCACCGGCCGGCCCTGCGCCGGCGGGCACTCCCGGCACCACCGACACTTCGACATCACTCGACTCCTCGGCAACACCCGACAGCCCCGGCCGGGAGGCACGACGCCCGACGGACGAGCAGGCCCGATTCAGCCGATTGCCGTTCGGGGCGTGGACCCCAAGGCGGGCCGCGCTCGCCGCGGTGCTGATTCTGATCGTGATCAACCTGGCCGTGGCCAGCATGCCGGGCGGAATCGTCGCGGCGATCGTGATGCCGCTGTTCGGAGTCGAGCCGGACACCAAGCTGTTCGGCGCGGCCAACGGCCTGATCGAAAAGTCGACCATGCTGGCCGTGGGCGTGCTCTGTTTGGCGTTCCTCGCCCGACCGCGCATCGCCAGCCACTTCGGCCTGACGGGCCGACCCATCGGCGGATGGCTGCGCGTCGTCGCCGCTGGCGTCCTGGGGGCGGTGGCTATCAACCTCGCGCTTGCCGTTTACGAGGCGAGCGTCGGCAAGCAAGGCGCGACCGTCGGCGTGCAGCTCAGGGAGATGGGCCTCGGCACCGGCGCTGCCGCCGACCTGTGCCTCATCGCCGCCATCGTGATCGTCGCTCCGGTCGCGGAGGAATACCTCTTCCGGGCGCTGCTGCACAAGGGAGCCCGGGATGGCCTGGCGCGGTGGCTGCCGCCGACCCTGGCGATCGGTGTGGCCGCAGCGATCTCGTCGGTGGTGTTCGTGCAGATTCACCTGGACCCGGCCCAGGTCGGCTATTGGCCGATTTATCTGGTGTTTGGCCTGGCCTGCGCGCTCGCCTACGAATTCACGGGCTCGCTGGCGGCCCCCATCCTGGTGCACGTATTGAACAACGGCTGGGCCTTCTGGCGGGGCGCCAGCAGCACCGACGCCGCCTTCAGCTCCCCCTGGCTGTACGTCGTCTTGGTCCTGGCTCCCGTGGCCGCAGTCACCCTCAGCGTCGGCATGGGTCGGCTGCTCGGCGACCGGTCCGCCGCGGGTGCGCCGTCGACCCGCTAGCCCGTCGAACCGTCGACCCGTCGATCGCGTCGTCCCCCACAGGGGCGCTGAGGTACGCCGCGGCGCGGCTGCGTACGACCGCCCTGCGGGTCGCCGGTACGCCGCGATCATGCCGGCCGTCATCATCGTCAGCGGCAGGGCCGTGTTGGCTTCTTCGGTATCTGCTCCTGGCCGGACTGCGCCAGCAGGCCGGCTGAATGCTGCCCGACGGGTGGAGGTCAGCGGCGGTACGTCGGATCAGTGGTCACTCGGCATTGTCCGGGATGGGCACCTGACGCGAGACTGCACTCATGACTCGGGGCGCACGGGCCAATGGCACAGGCCTGCAGGGCGGGCGGCGTGCCCGGTTCGGCTCCCGTCCTCGCGACCTCACCCGCCGACCCACGCTGAGTGCCGCCCTGATCCGCCGTACCCAGGTGCTGCTCGCCTTTGCCATGCAGGTCGTCGGTCTGATCGCGACGTTCCTGGCGCTGCTCACCACGCCCGGCGCGACCGACGCGTTCCGGCTGGTGGCGGTGTCCTGCCTGGCGGTGAGCGTCGTGATCGCGGTGACTCCGCTGGTGTCCGGCCGCAGCCCAGCCCTCGGCGTGACGGCGTTCAGTGCGGTCTCCGTGGTCGTTCTCGCGCTGATGCCGGTGCTGGGCCGGGCCGGGCTGGGCGGGCCGGGCTACCCCGTACTGCTGCACGCCGTCTCCCTCGGGGTCGTCACGCTCCTGATGCGGCTGACGCCCCGGTGGGGCATCCCGGCCGCCCTGGTCTACGGGGTGTGGATCGCGCTGGTGCGCGCGCCGGTCACCGGGCCGCTGCAGGCCTGCTTCGAGGGCGGCATCTTCGCCAACATGGGCGTGCTGGTGGGCTGGACCTTCGCGATCGCCGCCCGCGCGGCGGCCGAGGTCGAGCAGGGGGCAACGCTGGCCAGGGCCGCCGGTGAGGCGGCGCTGCGGACCGAACGGCGCGCCTTCGAACGCGACAGTTCCACCCGATTGCTGCAGGACAAGATCCTGACGGCCCTGCACCAGGTGGGCTCGGCGAATCGATCGGTGATCCCCGAGGACGCCCGGGCCCCGGCGGCCGAGGCGCTGGCCGTGCTCGTCGGCCGCCGCCGCGACAAGGAAGCGATGCCCACCGCGGCCGCGATCAGCGCCGCGGCCGCCCGGATGGGCGTCGGGATCCATCTCGACATCGTGGGTGAAGTCACCGACTACCGAGTCCGTGCTGCGCTGGTCGAGGCGACCGTCACGGTCCTCACCGAGGTTGCCGGCCGCCGCGGGCGCCACCGGGTGCACGTGCAGGGCCGGCTATCGGGGACCTTTGCCGAGGTCGTGCTCACCGAGGCGGACACCGCGACCACGCCGCGCGACCCGGGCGGTCAGCTCCTCGCCCGCGGCAGTGTGCAGGCGATGGATCGGGTCGGGGGTCAGGTGCTGGTCGAGACCCGCGACGACGGCGTCACGACCCGACTGCGGTGGGAGGGGGCCGGGGCCCCGACGGCGGCGCAATGGTCGGGCGCGGCCTTCGCGCCGCTGGTGGCCTGCGGTGTCGTGGCGATCCTGCTGCACGAGTTCATCGGGCTGCTCTACCTCGACGTGGTGCGCAGCGTGCCGGTGGTCCTCGTCGGCATGGTCCTCATCCCGGTGCTGACGGTGGGGCTGCTGCTGATCCCGCTGCGCGCGCGCACGGCGTACGGCGCGACCCTGCTCGCCCTGCTGGCCATCCCACCGGTCCTCACCCTCAACCTGCAGTTGCCCTGGCAGGACGACTGGCGGTTCTGGTTTGCGAACATCACCCTCGACTGTGGGGTCGCCATCCTGTCCTTCCGGGTGCGGCCGTGGCTGGGGGTGGCGGTGACGTTCATCTCCGCCGCGCTCTTCGCCGTGATCCAGGTCGTGCGGGGCGACCTGCTGGTCGTGCTGGTGGCCACGGCGTACGTCGGGCCGATGGCCTGCGCGCTCGGCGGCGGCGCCGTACGGATCCTGATGGACACCACCCGCGACCAGGTGACCAGGTCGGAGCAGGATCGCCGCAGCGCGGCCCTGGCGACCATCGAGGCCGAGGAGCGGGTCCGCGAGGCCGACCGCCGGATCGCGGCCACCGGAACCGACGTCCTGCCGGTGCTCGCGGCGATCAGCAGCGGCGGCACCATCCCGGACGACGACTTCCGGCAGACCTGCCGCGACCTCGAAGCCCGCCTCGGCACCGCGCTCGACGCCCCCCTGCCGGCGTGGTCCGAACCGGGTGCCCTGGGCGCCGAGGCGAGCGTGGTCGGCCGCACGTCGCCGGGCGCCATCTCTCGCGTCCCGCGCAGATAGCCTCCATCGCGACGGCCGGCAGGGAGGCGGGTGGGCAGCGTCGATGCTCTCCCTCCGGGCGGCAGCGACCGTTCTCGGTCGCCGCAACTACCCTGCTGTCTCATGGACTTCGAGCGGCTCGTGGCGCTCCGCCAGCACTCGGCGGCCTGGCGCCTGATGCGGGCCGACACGGCCCCGATGGTGCTGGCCATCCTCGGTCGGGTCTTCGTCGTCGACAACCGCCGGACGGTCGGCGAGAGCGAGCTGGTAGCCCTGGTCGCGGATCTGCTCGAAGCCGTCAACGACGCCGCGGGTGGGGAGCACGCGGCGTACCCGCGCACCGCGAAGGAGTACGTCGACACCTGGGCCGACCCTCAGGCCGGGTTGCTGCGCAAGTTCTATCCGGACGGGCAGGACGAGGCCGCCTACGATGCCACCAGCGAGCTGGAACGGGCCTACCGGTGGGCCTCGGAGTTGGAAAAGCGGGCCTTCGTCGGCACGGAGTCGCGCCTGCACACCGTGGTCGACCTGCTGCGCCAGATCGTGCACGGCGCCGCCGTCGACCCGCAGGCCCGGCTGGACCAACTGCGACAGCGACGCGCCGACCTGGACCGGGACATCGCCCGCGCCGAGGCGGGCGACAACCCGCCCCTGGAGCCCACGGCGTTACTCGACCGGTTGCAGCATGTCGACCGCACCGCCCGGGAATTGCTCAGCGACTTCAGGGAGGTCGAGGACAACTTCCGGGCGCTCGATCGAGGGGCCCGGGAACTCATCGCCGGGTGGAGCGGCGGGAAGGGTGAGTTGCTGGATCTCCTCGTCGGAGACCGCCACGCGATCGCGGCGTCCGACCAGGGCCGAAGTTTTCAGGCATTCCACGACTTCTTGCTCAGCCGGCGCCGCCAGGACGAACTCGCCGAGTTGCTCGAAGCTTTGCCCACGATCCCCGACCTGCCCGTGAACGCGCGGTTGCCGCACATCCACGAGGACTGGTTGGTGGCGGCCGAGCGCACCCAGCAGACGGTCCGCCAACTGTCCGAGCAACTCCGCCGGTTTCTCGACGACAAGGTGTGGCTCGAGAACCGTCGGGTGATGGATCTGGTGCGCTCCATCGAACGCACCGCACTCGCGGTGCGCGCCGCCCCCGCTGCGGGCGCTTCACCAGGCTTCATGGAACTCGACGCTGCCGCCCCTCGGCCGGCCCTACCCATGGAGCGCCCGCTTTATCGTCCGCCACCCACCGACGCCCTCAGTGCCCCCGGCCCCGATCCGAGCACGCCCGAGGACCTCGACCCGACCAGCCTGTTCCACCAGACCTTCGTCGACCTGCCGAGGATCACGGCGACGCTGCGCGATGCCCTACGGCGCCGCGCCCAGGTCGACCTCGCCAGTCATCTGCGCGAGCACCCCCCGGCGCTCGGGCTGGCCGAGATCGTGGCCCATCTCGCGCTCGCCGAGGACGACATCGACGTCGTCGTCGACGAGGCCCACCCCGTGACCATTCCCTACACGGCCCACGACGGCAGAGCTCGTCAGCTCACCCTCGCGCAGGTGACCTTCGTTCGGGCCCCCGCCGCGCACCGTGCCGACCGAAGGGGCTCCGATGACCTCTCGTGACGCGGAGTCGCCGAACCTCTCGATCGCGGCGATCGCGCTGATGAAGGGCGTTGTCTACCGCGACACCCACGAGCAGGCCTGGCAGCACGTCCACCGATTGCGTCCCCAGCTGATCGACCACATGGCGGTGCTTGGCCTGGACGTCATCGTCGACGAGGCCGAGGGCTGGGCCTACCTGCGGGCCCGGCCCGACGACCCCGAGCAGCCCCTGCCGAGACTCATCCCCCGGCACAAACTGTCCCTGCCGCAAAGCCTCCTCCTCGCCCTCCTGCGCAAGGCGCTCCTGGAGTTCGATGCCACCGACGGAGTCGGTCGGTTGGTCCTGAGCAGGGAGCGGATCGTCGCCGACCTGCGCACCTTCCTGGCCGACAGCCCCAACGAGGCGCGCCTGGTGGATCAGGTCGACGCCACCATCGGCAAGGTCGTCGACCTGGGATACCTGCGGCCGGTCAAGGGCTCCAGTGGGGCGAACGCCGAGTTCGAGGTGCGTCGAATCATCAAGGCCTTCATCGACGGCCAGTGGTTGCACGAGTTCGACGCCCGCTTGCAGGAGTATGCCGTCAGTCTCGGCGTGATCCAGGACCAGAGCGGAGCACCATCATGACCGTTGACCAAGGGGGTCTCTTCTCGGCGATCGAGCTCGACCTCGCCGACGACGCCCGCCCCGGCTACCGCCTCGACCGACTGGAGGTCTACAACTGGGGCACCTTCGACGGCCGGGTCTACCGGCTCCAGCTGGGCGGCGAAACGACCCTGCTCACCGGCGATATCGGTTCCGGCAAGTCGACCCTCGTCGATGCCATGACGACGCTGCTCCTGCCCGCTCAACGGATCAACTACAACAAGGCGGCGGGGGCCGACACCCGCGAGCGATCCCTCCGCTCGTACGTGCTCGGCCATTACAAGGCGGAGCAGAACGAGACGACCGGCAACCGGCGCTCGGTGGGCCTGCGCGATCACCGGCACTACTCGGTGCTGCTGGCCGTCTTCCGCAACCAGGGGCCCGGCGCCGCCGAGAGTGTCGTCACGCTGGCCCAGGTGTTTTGGAGCCGGGACGGCGGTGGCGGCCAGCCGCAACGGTTCTACCTGACCAGTGATCGGGAGCTGTCGATCGAGCCCGACTTCACCGATTTCGGTCACGACCTCGGCGCCCTGCGGCGACGCTTGCGGCACGGGGGCGCGCAGCTCTCGGATGCCTTCCCGGACTACGGCGCGAGGCTGCGGCGCCTGCTCGGCATCCATTCGGACCAGGCTCTGGAGCTGCTGCACCAGACCATCTCCATGAAGTCGGTGGGCAATCTCACCGAGTTCGTGCGCCAGCACATGCTCGAGGCCGCCGATGTCGGGGTTCGCATCGACACCTTGTTGCGGCACTTCGACGACCTCACCGAGGCGCACGAGGCGGTGCGGGTCGCCCGCGACCAGATCGCCGCGCTCGATCCCCTGGTCGCGCACTGCGACCGGCATGACCAGTTCGGGGTCGAAATCGCCGCCGACCAGCTCGCGCGGGAGGCGCTGCCCGGGTGGGTGGCCGGGCATCGGGTGCGGCTGCTGGACGCCGCGGCGGCCAAGCAGCGCGCCACCCTCGATGCGGTGCGCGACGAGCGCGACCGCGCCCGGGAACGGATCGTCCAGCTGACGGATGCTCAGCGCCGGCTGGAACGGGAGCGCGACGGTGCCGGCGGCGACCGACTCGCCGAGTTGGAGCGGACGATCACCCGGACGGAGCAGGAGCGGGACGAGCGCCGCAAGCGCGCCGACGCGCTCGCCGAGAGCCTGGCGGCGGCGGGGCTGCCGGCCATCGCGGACGCGGCCTCGTTCGCGAGCGTCCGGGCCCAGGCCCGGGAGCTGGTGGGCGAGCTGGACGGTGAGCAATCGAGACTCGACAACGAGCGCACCGAGCTGCTGGTGGAGCAGCACCACCTGCGCTCCGAGGGCGAGGAGATCGGGCGCGAGATCCGCTCCCTGGAGCGTCGCCAAAGCAGCATCGACACCCGGAGCCTGCGCATCCGGGAGGCCGTGGCCGCGGGCATCCAGGTGCCGGAGTCTGCCCTCCCCTTCGTCGGGGAGCTGGTGCAGGTCGGTGCCGAGCACCAGGACTGGCGGGGGGCTGCCGAACGCGTGCTCCGGGGGTTCGCCCTGTCGATCCTGGTGCCGGCCGAGCACTACGAGGCGGCCACCACCTGGATCGACGCACACCACCTCGGCGGCCGGATCGTCTACTACCGGGTCCCCGCCCGGTTCGTCCGTGAGGACGCGCCGCTAGCCAGCACACGGGTGCTCGCAGATCTCCTCGACGTCCGAGAAGGCCCACATCAGGACTGGCTGCTCAGCGAGCTGCGCACCCGCCGGGCCAATCACACCTGCGTCGAATCGGTCACGGAGTTCCGACGACATCGCGACCGGGCCGTCACCCGAGCCGGACAGATCAAGGACCGCAGCCGGCACGAGAAGGATGATCGATTCTCGATCGACGATCGCACCCGCTGGGTGCTCGGCTGGTCCAACGCCGACAAGATCGACGCCCTGATGGCCCGCGGGGCCGCCTGCCAGTCCCGCCAGAACGACGTCCTCGTGCGGCTGCGCGAGGTGACCGACCCGCTCGCCGCGCTGGAGAGCCGCCGGCTCGCCCTGGCCCGCGTCGAGGTCTACTCGAGCTTCGCCGACGTCGACTGGCGGTCGTCTGCCGCGACCATCACCGCGCTGGCCGGTGAGAAGGCCGCGATCGAGCGCGGCAACGAGCAGCTGGCCCAGCTCACGACCCAACTGGAAGCCGCCAGCCTCGAGCTGACCGCTGAGCAGCGCCGCGAGGGTGTCCTCACGGAGCGGATCGGAGCCCTGAACAGCGCCGTCGACATGCTGGCCGAGCGGCGCGAGCGGGCCGTCCGGGCCCGGGACGTGAGCCTGCCGGACGCCCAGCGCGTTCAGCCGGCGTACGAGCTTCTCACCGCGACCCTGCCCGAACCGCTCGACGAGCCTGGCTGCGACGATCTGGAGCGGCGGCACCGCGATCTGCTGACCGCCCGCATCGACAAGGGCCGGGAAGCCCAGGCGAGCGCGGCCAACCGTGCGGTGGCGGCGATGGCCCAGGTGCGCCAGACCTGGCCGGTCCTCACCAGCGACCTCGACGCGGCGATCGAGGCGGCCGACGAATACCGGGCGCTGCGCGACCGAGTGGCCGGAGACGACCTGCCTCGGTTCGAGGCGGAGTTCAAGGAGCAACTCAATACGAACGCGATCCGGGAAATCGCCTCGTTCGACAGCTGGTTGCGGCAGTCCGCGCGGGAGATCCAGAGCCGGATCGCCACGATCAACGAATCCCTGGCGGCTATCGAATACAACCCCGGTCGCTCGATCACGTTGCTGCACCAACCCACCCCCCACCAGGAGGTCAAGGACTTCCGCGCCGACCTGCGGGCCTGCACGGACGACGCCCTCGTCGGTGACGACCTGTATTCGGAGGAGCGGTTCCTGCAGGTCACTCGCATCCTGGAGAGATTCCGTGGGCGGACCGGCCAGAGCGAGCAGGACAGGCGGTGGACCGCGTTGGTGACCGATGTGCGGAATTGGTTCGTGTTCGCCGCCTCCGAGCGCGACCGTGAGACCGGGCGCGAGTGGGAGCACTACGCGGACAGCGACGGCAAGTCCGGCGGCCAGAAGGAGAAGCTGGCCTACACGATCCTGGCCGCGTCGCTGGCCTACCAGTTCCGGCTGCAGTGGGGCGTGCGGCACTCGCGGGACTTCCGGTTCGCGCTCATCGACGAGGCTTTCGGCCGGGGCTCCGACGCCTCGACCCGCTATGCCCTGGACCTGTTCCGGCGGCTCGGGCTGCAACTGCTCGTCGTGACCCCGCTGCAGAAAGTCCACGTCATCGAGCCGTTCGTGCGGGCCGTCGGCTACGTCGAGAACCGGAGCGGCGACCGGTCCCACCTTCGGACCCTGACCATCGAGGACTACCACGCCGAACGCGAGGCCTACCTCGCGGCAAAGGTGCCGGGTCACCATGCCTGACTGGACCACCGTCGCGGACCTGAGGGCGGCGGTGCGCCGGCGATGGACCAACGGCTCGCTGCTCACGGCATACGCCACGGGCCAGCCCTTCCCGCCACTGTCGCTGCCGATCCGCGGTCCGCGCGCCAGCGACATCGGCGCCCGGCTCGACGAGGCCCGCCGCTGGCGGGACGCGCTCGTGCGCACCGGCGCCGGGGGCGCCGCCTATGGCCTGGTCGAGAAGCCTGTCGGCGGCCGGATCGGGGGACGCAACAGCCTGCCGGACCGGGCCGTCCTCGACGACTATGACCAGGCCTGGCGGCTGCTGGGCGTGCAGCGCGAGGTGGCCGCCTTCGACGAGGTGGTGCAGTCCGTTCGCGCCGAGGCTCCGGAACTCCTGGGGTGGATCGCCGCGCATCCGCTGCGAGCGTTGCGGGCCGGCGAATCGTGGCCGGCGCTGCTCGCGGCGTACCGGTGGCTGCGCTCACCGGCAGCCGCCGGCGCCTGGCTGCGGCAGATCTCAGCCCCAGGGGTCGACACGAAGTTTGTCGAGAAGCAGCACACCCTGCTCGCCGAGCTGCTGATCGCCGGCGGCGTGGACCCCTTGCCGGTCGACGGCTCACCCGGCGGCGCCGGGACGTTCGCCCAGCGGTTCGGCCTGCGCGTGCCCGAACGCCTGGTGCACCTGCGGTTCGGCCCCGGATTCGCCGGTCTGCCGCCCGTGCTGACCGAGGCCAACCTGCGGCTGGTCGAGCTGGCGCAGCTGCGGGTCGAAACCGGCATCGTCGTGATCGTGGAGAACCTGCAGACCTTCCAGGCGTGGCCGGTCCCCGCGCAGGGCGTGGTGCTGTGGGGGGCCGGCTACCTCGCCCCGCGGCTGAGCCGCCTGCCGTGGGCCCGCGCCGCGCCGCGAGTGATCTACTCCGGGGACCTCGACACCCACGGCTTCGCCATCCTGAGCGGGCTACGGGCCGGCATCCCGCAGGTCGAATCGCTGGCCATGGATGCGCAGACGCTGCTCGCGCACCGCGACCGGTGGGGCACCGAGCCGTCGCCGACCGCAGCCCGGCTGACCCAGCTGACGCCGGCCGAGGCGGAGCTCTACCGCGATCTCGTCGAGGACACCTATGGATCGCGGGTCCGCCTGGAACAGGAACGACTCCACTGGCCGCACGTCGAGGGCTGCATCGAGGCGGCCGGCCTCGCGGAGCGGGGGCCGGGGCCGGATCCGGGGGCCTGACGCCTGAGCGGGGGCCTGACGTGGGTGCCGGAGCCTCGCCCGAACCCGTCGTACGGGGCTCGCAAGCGCGCGCCCTCAGCTGGAGAAGAAGAGCCCGCCGAACCCGCGTTTGCGATAGGGCCGCCCCTGGTGCTGTCCCCAGCCCGGGCCGAAATTCCCGTACGCCGGTTGCTGCGGCGGCGCTTGGTACTGCGCCACCTGGGCCTCGAGTCGGGTGAGCGCCTCCAGCTCCCCCATGTCGAGGAACACCCCGCGGCACCCGTCGCACTGCTCCAGGTGGATCCGTTGCGCTCGTAGGTGCGCATCGTGCCGCGGCACTTCGGGCAGGTCAGGGTGTTGGTCGCGCCGGCGACGGAATCGACGGGGGGCAGATAGGGCGGTGGCTGCGTCATGACCTCATCTTGGCGCGTCCTCGCGGACGATTCGAGCACAGGCACCCAGGAGGAGGTCGGTGGCTTCCGGGTCCTGCCCGCTGATTACGGCCCGGGCTGCTGCCGTGACCAGGGCGATGCGGGCGGGTCGGTCGAGCCGCCGCCACAGTTCGGTGTCGTCGGCGGGGATGCCGCCGGGGCGGCGCCGGTGGTACGCCGTGAGCAGGCTCTGCCAGGCCGTCGTGGGGAGCAGGCCGGCGGCCCAGAACGCCCCGAGTCGGGCGAGATCGCCGACCGGGTCGCCCACGGCCAGGTCGTGGTCGGTCGCGGCGGTGGTCGCGAGCACGGCGGTCAAGAGCGCCGTCGGCGCGGAGTCCGGGAGCCGGGCCAGGACGCGGCGCGCCCGTACGCCGGGGTCCACGCGGGGCAGACCGGGCGGGATCGGTACGTCGTGCAGGCCGGCGAGCAGATCCCCGAGCGGGGCCCACGGGTAGCCAGCCACGTCCTGCGGCTCGACGACCTCGACACGCGGCCAGAGGGTGACTAATCGGCCGTTCGGCGCCACGTGCGGGTGCGGTGCCAACGGGGCTAGGAGGATCTCCGCGAGTTGCGGGTCGCTCGCGACGGCGAGTAGGCGGGCGAGCAGTTCCGGATCGGTGCCCGGGGCATGGATCTTGGCCACGTGCTGGTCACCGGCCCAGACCTCGGCGTGATCGCAGCCGACCCGCATCTGGAGCGAGTGACTCGGTCGCGTCCTAGCCCCGCCCAGTTCGAAGCTGCTCGTCATGGCTTGGCTCTCCGTCGATACGTCGCCCCGCGATCGCCCCAGCCGCCGTCGATGTCGATCCATCCGGCCTGGCTCAACCGTTTCAAGGTATAACGCAGCTGATGCAGCTTCAGCCCGGTCCGGGCGGCGACCTCTGTCGCTGCCACATTGCCAGAACTCAAGGCCGGCCCGTACGGCGTGGCCGTGCGTGGTCACGTCGTCGCCTGGACCGACCGAATTCGCAGGCGCAGGCCGCTCGCCACGAAGAGTCCGTCCTGAGTGTGTGAAACACCGTCATTATCGAGCATCCGTGAGTCGCAGCTCGACGCGTTTGGTCTGACTGTGCGCGCTGAGGTCCCGGTGAACCAACGCGCTGGCCACAAGTTCGCGGACGGCGATGGCAGGGATCTCCTCGGAGTTAGGCGCGTCGCCGTCTACTCCGAGTCCACGATCACAGCCGACGACCAGCACTCTGCTCTTCTCTAGAGAAGACAATTGTTGTCTAGAGAAAGACTCTACCTGGAGTGTGAACGTGCCCGTGTCCTGCACGAATCCACCGCGCCGCCTGACAGTGAGGGTGCGCGGTGAAGGCCCACACGGCATCGTCCGGACCTAACCGCCTCCGCGACGTGCGCCGGTGTCCATGCGTCATGGTCTCGCATAGATATGAACGTCTCGTTGGTGAGGGCACATGGAGTCATAAGGTATTGATCCGTTTGAATGCGCCTCTGCTCGACCGTGGGTAGACCATGTGCACGGAAGTGACCACGAGACAGCAACGAAACTCCTGGCCGGATCGCCTCCGGCCCGGAGTTCGGGAAACTATGACGGGGTAGGTCAGGGAATTGCCCGAGACTTGGTAGTTCCCGAAATTCGCTGGTCTGCGCAGATAAGGCGCTGCATTTTGCTCCAGGCACAGCGCAAGGGGACCGCCAGGCACACCAGTTCTCGGTCCGGCGCTTCGCCCAGGGGCCGCACGCTGGGCCAGTGGTTCAGCCTGGTTGATCGGGCTCGTCGTCTCCATCGAGAACGGTGATGAAGCGCTCCAACTGCGCGATCATCTGCGGGAGATCATCGGCAGCCGTGGCGACGAGCGTCGCGACGTCAATGTCCCAGTAGCCGTGAACGATCCGATTGCGCATCCTTGTCGCCGCGCGCCAAGCGATGGCTGGCTCGGCGCTCTTCGTCGCCGGTGGCACCTGACTCGCTGCCTCACCGAGGACCGTGAAGTGCCACAGGAGGGCCGAGCGGCGTATCCCGTCAGCCTCGACTTGTTCAACGCTTCGCCCACCAACGAGCTCTCGGATCGCGAGCGCAGCGTCGCGCATCTCCCGAAGGAGCAGGAGCTCACGCCGCATAGAGGGGCTGCGCATCGGCAAGGACCTGCTCGCGGAGGTACTTGTTGACTGACCGACGCGCGACCAAGTCGACTGGCCGGCCGAAGAGATCGGTCAGCTCGTCCTCAAGGTCGAACAGCCGGAACCCCAAACCCACGCCGGGCTTCAACACGTAGAGCAGGTCCACGTCGCTGTCTGCACCGTCGTCGCCCCGCGCGACCGAGCCGAACACATCCAAGGACGCGACCCCGTAACGCTCGCACACCTCGCGCAAGCGCTCCACGTCGACATCTACGGTGGGCACCCGCTCAGACTATCGGAGCAGCTGACCGAGCACTTCGTCCAAGAGCACCTCCGAGTGGCCTCACTGCATACGAATCGGAGGTCTGACCGTCGGCCGGACCTCAGCGATCCCGCAATGACGAAACTCCCGGCCGGATCGACTCCGGCCGGGAGTTTCGGGAAACCGCGTCGGGTAGTTGAGGGACTACCCAAGAGTGCGCGAGGGGGGAGTTGAACCCCCATGCCCTTTCGGGCACACGGACCTGAACCGTGCGCGTCTGCCTATTCCGCCACTCGCGCGCGCCGTCCCATCATGCCAACACCGGCAGCGATCGACAAACCGGCTTCCCATGGCATCCATCGCCGCAGCTCAAGAGGCCACCCACCCCGAAAGCGGGGGTGCGGCAGCACGGAGCGCAGCGGCGGTTCGGGAGCGCGCGTGGGTCAGCTCGCAGGCGGTGCGGCGCCACGACGTACGCCGTGCGCTTCATAATGTCTCTGCGCGTCGGCACCCGCCCGCTTCAGGACGGCCGGCGGTGGCGATCCGGTCGGGGAGGCAGGCATGGGGCGAGGCGGCAATGGCCAGGACGAGGCGCAGCGCCAGCATGACGCGGCCATCTGGAAGACGCTGCTGGTCAACGAGCTGAGCGATGTCAACCGGTTTCACGAGGTCGAGACGGTGCCGGTGCTGTTCGCGCCGCAGTTGGCACCGGATGAGCGGTTCGTGGCGGCGGGGCACTTCCAGCTCTACGACTACGGGGCGGTGGGGGATGGGACGTACGAGCGCAACAGCGGCTTCTTCTTCGCCGCCGGCCCGGCCGGCCTCGCGCTGACCGGCGGCGTCGCGGCCGCCCGAGCGATCGGCAACGCATCGCGGCGGTCCCGGGCGGCCAGCGACGCGATCCCGCGCTGGAAGGTCATCGACCAGGGTCAGATCTGGGTCTCCCACCTGGGCTTCTCCATGCGCGGCCAGCAGAGTTTCCTGGTGTGGGACTGGCCCTCGATCCTGGCCGTCGAGCTGATCGGGCCCGGCCGGCTGTGTTTCGACGGCGAATCGGATCGCGGCCGGATCCGGTGGATTCTCCAATCCGACTGGGCCGAGCTGGCGTTCACGCTCTGGGCCCGGGCGCGGCACCCGCAGCATCCGCAGTTCGTGGGCCGCACCTGGATCCCGCCCGGCTGGGCGGAACGGACGATCGCCCGCGGGTACGCCCTCCCGCCCGCCCTGTCCGGCCGCTGGCAGGTCCGCGACATCCAGGACAGCTGAGTCCCGGGGCACCAGCGCCCCCCAGCGTCCGCTGTTCGTCGCGCCCTGCCGGCGCGGTCGTCATGATGGGTGGATGGCGTGGGAGTCCTGGGTCGAGAAGCAGATCCGACAGGCCCAGGAACGTGGTGAGTTCGACAACCTCCCCGGCGTCGGCAAGCCGCTCGACCTCGGCAACCCCGACGACCCCGACTGGTGGATCAAACGGTTCATCGCCCGCGAGGGCATCGACACCTCCCAGCCCCTGCATCCGACCCTCGCGCTGCGCCGCGAGGCCAAGACCTATCCCGCTGCCCTCGCCGACATCCGCGACGAAGCTCAGGTCCGCGAGATCGTCCGGGACTTCAACCGCCGCGTCGTCGAGGACCGGCTGCGCCCGGTCCGGGGGGCCGCGATGCCGCCGGTCGCCCCCCGCCTGGACGTGCAGGAGATGGTCGACGCCTGGCGGGAACTCCGCGCGCAGTCCACGGCGCAGCCCAGAGACAACGCCGAACCCTCTTCTGCTGCCGATGATCTCGACGCTTCTCGCAGCGGACCGGTGGGCCGGCCGACACTGGGCAGCCTGATCCGCCGCCATTGGCAACGACGCCGCCGCTGGCGGCGCCAACCGCCGTAGCCCCCACCCGAACAGGCGGCCGTCACCCCGCGGCGCTCGGCGTCGCTTCCCAGTCGGGTCGCAAGGCGTAGCCGGGCTCGCCACCATGCTCCGGCCGCGCGAACAGCACCTGGTGCAACTGGAACCAGTTCTGCTCGAATCCCAGCCGCGAGCCGGCCATGTAGGCCCCCCACACCTTCGCGGTCGGCACGCCCACCTCGGCCACGCACGCGTCCCAGCAGCGCACCAGGTTGGCGCCCCAATCCCGCAGTGTGTAGGCATAACTCGGCCGCAGATTCTCCACGTGCGCGATCTCCAACCCGGCGAGCGCCCCCGCCGCGGCCACCCGCGTCACCGGCGCCAGCTCCCCGTCGGGAAAGACGTAGCGGTCCGTGAACCGCTCGGGCCGCACCGACTGGTGCTCGTGCGGGCGGGTGATGCAGTGGTTGAGCAGCCGCCCGCCGGGCCGCAGTCGACGGGCCAACGCCCGGAAGTACGCCGGATAATGCCGCACCCCGATGTGTTCGGTCAGCCCGATGGAACTGATCGCGTCGTACGGTCCCTCTGGCGCCTCCCGGTAGTCCAGGTGGCGCACCTCCGCCAGGCCAGCCAGCCCGTCCGCCGCGACCTGCGCCGTGGCCCATTGCGCCTGCCGCCGGGACAGGGTGACGCCGAGCGCGCGGACGCCGTACTCCTTGGCCGCGTGCCGCACCAGCCCGCCCCAACCGCACCCGACGTCGAGCAGCGTCATCCCGCAATGCAATCCGAGCTTTCCGCAGACGAGTTCGTTCTTGCGCAGCTGGGCCGCCTCCAGCGATTCGTCGGGGCGGGCATAGCAGGCGCAGGTGTAGGTCATCGACGGGCCGAGGACGCGCTCGTAGAAGGCATTGCTGACGTCGTAGTGGTGCGCGATGGCCTGGGCCCGTCGCCCCGCGGGTTCGCGCAGCGACTCCGCCGCGCGGCGCCACCGGGGCAGCATTTCGATGTCCGGCGGGGCCGGCGGGTGCAGCCGGCTCCAGCCCAATTGCCGCAACAGGGAGGGGATTTCGCGGGCCGGTGGGCGGCGCAGATCGTGCGCCTTGAGCGCCTTGAACCCTCGTAGGGATCCCCCGGGTGGAACCCGCGGAACTGCAGCTGGTCGGTGAGATAGGCCCGGGCGACCCCCATGTCGCCGGGGGCGGTCACGAGGTGCCGCAAGCCCTCCTCGGAGGCGATGTGCCAGCCGATCGACGCGTCCGCGGGGCCGATGGCCGACCCGTCGTACGCCGTGAGCCGGAACGTCGGTTCGCCGCCGAAGAAGGCCCCCAGCAGCTGCGCCACCGGCGCCCGATCCCGAGCGGGAGCGCGTCGCCGGTGGGTGGGGCCGGTGAGGCGGACGGGCAGGAACGTCATCGAGCAGTCACCTTCTCGTAGCGGCCGGTCAGCCGCTGCTCGGGGTCGTAGCGGAGCTTGGCGGCGTTGTACGCCGCGCCGCCGTACAACCGGTCGAATCGGTCCCGGTCATAGGTGACGTCGGCGTACAGCGACTTGTGGCCGCCGTGCCGTTCCACGGCGTCCTCGACGGCCCGATTGGCCGCGAAGTCCGCCGGCCGGGCACCGGCCGGGACCGGGACGGTGCCCCAGAAACCCACGTTCACGTAGACGCGGCCGGGCTGGAGCGGATACAGCGGCCAGGTGGGCGTGGGTGTGGGCGTGGGCGTCGGCTCTGCGGCGCCGCGGTCACGCAGCCGCAGCGGGCACAGCCACGCGGGCCGCAACGGCACGTGTTCGCAATACCAGCGCAGGAACTCCGCGGTCCGCTCCAGCGGGATCTCGACGTCCTGCACCAGGCGCTCCCGCGGCGGCAGCCCGCGCGCCGCGTCGACGCGCGCCGCGACGCCGTACCGGTGCTCCAGCCCCAGCAGCCGGTGGTAGACGTCGCTGCGCCGCCAGCGCCTCGGCCACAACCGCCGGATCACCGGATGTTGGGCGCCGAACGCCTCGGAGCACCAGAACCAGTCGGTGTCCCAGCGCCACAGATAGCCTGCCGCGGACAGCCGATCGCTGCGCCGATTCTGCAGCGACCGGTAGTAGATCGCCTGCCCCGTATAGTCGCTCACCGGCGACTCGGTGCCCGCCTCGAAGCGGGCCAGGACGAGCCGTACGTCGTGCGGGCCGAACAGCACCCCGTCGAGGGCGTCGACCCGCTGCCCGTCGTGGCTGCCGTCCGCGCAGATCTGCCCGATCGTCGCGAGCGCCGCGTCGAGATCGGCGTAGCCGAGGAGGGTCGTGGCGACGACCGGCCCGATCGGCTGCAGCTCCAGGCGGATCCGCGTCGTATATCCCAGCGCGCCATAGGAATTCGGCATCGTGGCGAACAACTCGGCGTGCTCGTTCTTGGCGTTGGCCAGGACGATCTCGCCGGCCCCGGTCAGCACCTCCATCTCGAGCACGGACTCGTGCGGCAGGCCGTGCCGGAACGAGGTGGACTCGATGCCCAGCCCGGTGACCGCGCCCCCCCACGGTGATGGTCTTGAGCTGGGGAACCACCAACGGCATCAGGCCGTGCGGCAGGGTGGCGGCGACCAGCCGCTGATAGGTGCACATGCCCTGCACGTCGGCGGTCCGAGCCACCGGGTCCACGGCAAGCACCCCGCCCAGCCCGGACACGTCCAGGCCCCGGGTCGCCGGCCGCCGGAGCCGGAACAGATTGGAGGTGGTCTTGCCCAACCGGACCGGCTGGCCGGGCGCGATGGCCTGGTACGACGTCTGCAGGCGCCGTACGGCGTCCTGGTGTTCCTCGGCCGCGACGAGCGACACGGACCGCGCGTCGGTGGCCGCTCGCTGGGTGCTCGCCCGAGTCGACACGGCTCCCCCCTTCGCAGGGATGCCGCCGACTATACGACCCGTCCAGGTCGGCTGCGACCCGGGGCGACCCGGGGTGACCGGGATCGGCTACAGCAGTCGCATCCGCTCCGCGGCCTCGGTGAGTTCGGCGCGGAAATCGGGGTGGGCGATGTCGATCAGCGCCCGCGCCCGTGCCTTGTTGGTCCGGCCGCGCAGCTGGGCTACGCCGTACTCCGTCACCACGTAGTTCACGTCGTTCTTGCCGGTGGTCACGTGCGCACCGGGGGTGAGCGTCGGCACGATCCGGCTGATCGTGTCGTTCTTGGCGGTCGAGGGCAGCACGATGAAGGCCTTGCCGCCGGCGGACCGGTTGGCCCCCCGGGTGAAGTCGACCTGCCCGCCGGTCCCGGAGTACGGCGTGAAACCCATCGACTCCGAACAGCATTGCCCGAAAAGGTCGACCTGCATGGTGGCGTTGACCGTGTGCATCCCGTCATGCATGCCGATCCGGAACGGGTCGTTGACGACGTCGACGGGATGCATCTGCACCGCCGGATTGTGGTCCATGAAGTCGTAGAGACGCTGGCTGCCCAGCGCAAAGGTGGCCCGCATGTGCCCGCGCTCGATGTTCTTCTTCCGGTTCGTCACCACCCCGGCCTCGACCAGCGACAGGATGCCATCGCCCATCATTTCGGTGTGGATGCCCAGGTCGCGGCGGTCGGTCAACTGCATGACGACCGCATCGGGAATGGCGCCATAACCGATCTGCAGCGTCGCCCCGTCCGGGATCATGTCCGCGACGTAGCCGCCGATCGCCTTCTGCACCGGACCGATCTGCGGCAGACCCACCGCCGTGACGGGCTGGTCGTCCTCGACCACCGCGGTGACGTCATCGATGTGAATGTGGCAGTCCCCGTAGGCGAACGGCACCCCGGGGTTGACCTCCAGGATGACCACGCGCGCCCGCTTCAGCGCCGCCATCGTGTAATCCGTGGCCAGGCTGATCGAGAAGTAGCCATGCTTGTCCATCGGCGAGGCCATCGTGACCGCGACGTCGCACGGGAAGAACCCGTCCCGGATGAAACCGGCCGACTCGAAGAAGAAGTGCGGGTAGTACTCGACCCAGCCCTCCTGCGCCGCCGCGCGGGTGGGGGCGTTCAGGAAGTACGCCGTGTGCCGCACGTTCTGCACGGTCTCGGGGTCGATGTAGTCGAACCGGCGCAGCGGCAGAATCTGCGCGACCGTCACGCCGTGCTTTTCCCGGCGTCGATCGGAGAGGGCCTGCAGGATCGCCGGCGGTTCGCCCGCACCGGTCGGCACCACGACCGTGTCGCCGTCGCCGATCAGGTCGATCACGTCGTGGGCGGGCCGACGCTTCGCGGCGTAGGCATCCTGCGCAGTCATGGCGGCTCCTCGGGGCTCGGGGACGGCTCGTCGGTGCGGGAACGGCTCGTCGGTGCGGGAACAACTCGTCGGCACGGAACCGCTCGGCTCAGGACACCGTAACCGACGGCGGGGCCCACCAGCGGCGATCGTGGTGACGCGGGGTTCACCAGCGCCAGGTCAGGCCGGCGACACCCGGGGCCAGATCGGTGAACAGCACCGTCACGCACGGGGACGTCACCAGCACCGGCGTGGACCGGACCTGGTCGGTGCGCATCGGTCGCTCGAACCGCTCGACCGTGGTCGGCAGCCGGTCCGGATGGAACGTGATGCTGACCAGGTAGAGCGGCATGGCCCGCATCAGCCCGCGCTCCCAGCGGGTGGAGTTAGGGGCCAGGCCGCCGGGCGTGCACTCGAACTCGATGAGCAGCGTCTCGCCCTCGTCCAGGGCATGGTCGAGCAGCACCTCTACCATGACCAGGCGCTCGTCCGGGGAGACGATCGTGCGACCCAACGTGCAGCCCATCAACGGGGTGATGGTCGGCGGTGCCCCGCGCGAGCCGTCCGGGGCGTCGTCGTCCATCCAGAACGACATGGCGAACCGCTCGGTCCCGGCCTTGGCGCAGCGCACCAGCATCCGGACCCGATTACGAACCTGGCGACCGGCGGCGTCGAGTTCGACCAGATCCTGATAGGACAGCCGGTCCAGCCCATCCTCGTAGGCCAGCCCCAGGCGCTCGACCAGCGCGGCCATCGTGCGGTTGGGGCCGTTGAGCTCGTACAACTCGTCCAGGCTGTACGTCGTGGCGGCCGGCCGCGACGGCAACGTGGCCAACAACACCCCAGGGGACAGCCCGAGGATGACCTCGAGCTCCTCGAGCGCAGCCAGGGAGGAGGCGCGTTCCGGCCGGCGGCGCCCGGAGCGCCAATAGCTCAACGTCGCGACGGACAGCCGGTGGCCCCGCGCGGCCAGGGCCCGGCGGATCGCGTCGAGGCTGAGCCTCGAGGCGGTCACGGCGGCGCCGAAAGCCTGCGCGAACTCGCTGCGGGTGGCGCCATTGGGGTCGGTCACGGGGCGCTCACCTGATGAAACGGTCGCCTCGGCGACCGGGCGAGGCGCGCGGCACAGGCGCCGGCAGCGCACTGCGGCGCCGACGGCAGGACCCTGCGCGCGGACAGGCCGGGCCGGGCGGGCGGTTCGTCACGGGTTCAAGGGTAGGCCGTCTGCCGTGACGGTGGCAGTAGACCTCGCCCGCGCCGGGTCGTCCCTGTTAGCCGCGTTACACGTCTCGGACCAGCAACGCGACGGTCGATAGGGGGTTGGTGCCGAGCGTTGCCGCCACTCGGTCCATGGCAACCTTAGGGTGAGTAGGAACAACACCGACTGGTGTGCCATGCGTGAGGGAGGTACCGGTGACCCCGTGGGAGACGACCATCCCGTCGGCGGAGTCGGCATCGCCCATGCAGATCCTCTCCGAGCAGGACTGCTGGGAGATTCTGCGTCGCCTCGAGTTCGGCCGGATCGCGTACGTCGTGGACGGCCAGCTCGACCTGGCCCCGATCAACTACGCCGTCCACAACGGCGAGATCGTCTTCCGCACCGCCGAGGGCAGCAAGCTGTCGGCCGTGCTCGCCGGTGACGAGGTCGTCTTCGAGGTCGACGAGATCGACACCCACGAGGCGGTCAGCATCATCCTGCGAGCGATCCCGCGCGAGATGCCGCACGACGAGGCCCGCTGGGCGGATCAGATCCGGTTGCGCCCCTGGATCGCCACCGTGAAGGACCACGTGGTCGGGCTGAGCCCGGTCCAGCTCAGCGGTCGGCGGTTCCAGCTGTCCCGCACCTGGCTGTCGCTGCGACCGCAGCGCTGACTAGCGCGTGCTTGCCGCGCGCATCCGGTCGGCGAACCGCCCGAACTCCAGCGCGCCGATCGGAGTGTTGGTGGGGTCCCAGCCCCCACAACACACCGGTCGGAGTGCTGGCGGGGGTCTTCCATGCGGCTCGGGGGCTGTTATCCACCGCCGCAGCCCACGGTGGTTCGCGCCGTCGGTGCCGTGTGCTGTGCTGGGCGCGTGACCACCACCGACGAATCCCCGAGCGACTCGACCACGGATGTCCCCCCGGACTCCGAGGCGCCGGGCCAGGCCAGCGACCTGCCCACCAGCGACCTGACCATCGACAACCTGACCATCGACGACCTGCCCGCCAACGACCTGATCGTCGACGACGACGGGCTGGCCCGCCCCTCCTGGGCGCGGGCGAACCCGCTGCTGCGGGAGTACTACGACACCGAGTGGGGCCTGCCGGTCCGCGACGAGCAAGGCCTGTTCGAGCGGCTCAGCCTGGAGTGCTTCCAAGCGGGGCTGTCGTGGGCGACGATCCTGCGCAAACGCCCGGCGTTCCGGACCGCGTTCGCCGAATTCGACCCCGACGTCGTCGCGGCGTACGGGGAGGCGGACGTGGCCCGGCTGATGGCCGACGCCGGGATCGTGCGCAATCGGGCCAAGATCGTGGCGACCATCGGCAACGCGGCCGCGACGATCGCCTTGCGCGCCGAGGGTGGCCTGGTCGAGCTGATCTGGTCCTTCCAGCCGGCGCAGACGCCCGCGCCGCGCACGCTGGCGGAGATCCCGTCCACCTCACCGGAGTCGGTGGCGCTGAGCGCGGAGTTGCACCGGCGCGGCTTCCGCTTCGTCGGACCGACCACGATGTTCGCGCTGATGGAGGCCGTCGGCATCGTCGACACCCACCTGGTCGGCAGCCACCGGCGCGGCAGCTCGGGCGTCTGGCCCGCGTGAGGGTCGCAGCCGGTCAGAGCGGGTCGCGCCGCCAGCGCGAAGCAGGCCGGGACTGACTCGTCCCGCAAGCGTCGCGTGCCGACTCAGTCCCGCATGAAGTCGTCCAGCCAGGTGCCCTGCCGTGCGTCCGCTGCGGAGTCGAGCCCAGCGTCCTCGTCGGGCAGCACCTCGGCGCGGGCCTTCCGTTCGCGGTCGCGGTGCTCCACCCGAGCCCGGCCGCGAGTCGCGCCGTGCCGGACGCCGAACCGGCGCGCGCGCTCACCGTCCTCGCCGCTGAGCGCCGGCGGGGGTGCCGGCTCGTCCTCCTCCGGGACCACCTCTGCCGGGGCTTGCCGGGGTGGGGTCGCCGCCGGCGTGGCGCCGGTCTGCTCGGGTCGAGGGTCGCGCAGGTTCACGACGTACGGCGCCACCTCCCGCGCGGGCGCGTCCGGTGCGTCGTAGGTGTACTCGGCGTACAGCGCGCCGTCCGGCCCGCGGAAGGCGACGCTGCCGAAGACGGGCTCCAGATCGGGCTCGGCTTCCTCGGGTACGCGGTAGTCGGTGACCTCCAGGTGTCCGCCGTCGGTGCGCACCCAATCGCGGGAGAGCACCGTCGTGGCCAGGCTGATCTCCCATTCCGGCAGGGTCAGCAGATCCTCCTCGGTGAGGCGACTGCCCGCCATGATGGTCACCGCGAGGTAGAGGCCGCCGCCGGTCTCCCGGGCGATGCGCAGGGCATTGGCCAGGTCACCCTCCTGGCGTCCGCCGAGACCGGCGAGATCCACGCGGCGCTTGGCGAGCGGGGCGATGTGTTTGACGGCGGCCATGACCTCGGGGGTACGGGCCGCATGCAGGTGCAGCAGCAGGGCGAGCTCGCCGACCAGGTCGCCACCGGCCGCCGCGCGCCACAGAATGCCGGGCGGGGCGTCGAGGCCGGCGCGAGTGCCGGGCGCGCTCCGTTCCAGCAACCCGAACTTGGGCGGCGGGACGATGTCGCCGCTGGAGAGCTGCAACCGCAGCAGATGCCAGGCGTAGCCGTTGGCCTCGTGCAGCAGCACGATCCACCGGGGCTGGATTCCGAGATCCACCCGATGCTTCGTGCCGACGAGGATGCTCGCGGTGACCGCGCTCACGACGCCCTCCAGATCCGACCGCATGTGTGACGCCACACGGCGTACCTGCAGGATACGCGCCCCCTCGACCGTTCGTCGCGCCTCCCTCCATACCGCGGTATGGGGAGTGGACCGTTCGGCGCGCGTGTCCCCATACCGCGGTATGGGCAGGCGGGGGTAGGGGTGGTTGTCGGGAGAGGAGGTGGTTGGCGCGGGTGGGGGCGGGGCAAGGGTGGCGAGATTTGGTTGACTGTTGACTGTTGACAGTCAACAAAGAGTGCGGGACAGTAGGGCCACTGGATGACAGCGGCGCCATCGAGAGCGAGGGGCGCCCAACCGGAAGGCTCCCTTATGAGCGACACCTCCCTCGACATCCGCGGCCCGGTCCACGGCACGGCCGACGTCAAGCGCGTCGCGCTCGGCTCGACCGCCGGCGCAGTGATCGAGAGCTACGACTTCATCGGCTTCGGCACCGCTGCGGCCCTCTACCTCAACACCGCGTTCTTCCCCAGCGACGACCCGATGGCCGGCACGCTGGCCTCGTTCGCCACCCTGGGCGTGGGCTTCGTCTTCCGGCCGCTGGGCGGCATCGTCGGTGGCCACCTCGGGGACAAGGTCGGCCGCAAGCCCGTGCTGGTCGCCTCTCTGCTGCTGATGGGCCTGGCCACCTTCGCGATCGGCCTGCTCCCGACGTATGCCCAGGTCGGCGCCCTCGCGCCCACCCTGCTCGTCATCGTGCGGATCATCCAGGGCATGGCCTACGGCGCGGAGTGGGGCGGGGCCATCCTGATGACCTACGAGCACACCGCCTGGGATGAGAAGGGCAAGTACACCGGCTGGGTCCAGGCCGGCTTCCCGGTCGGCCTGCTCATCGCCAACCTGGTCTTCCTGGTGTCGGTGAATCTGCCGGGCGACTGGGCCTGGCGGGTGCCCTTCCTGTTCTCCATCGTCCTGGTCGTCGTCGGCATGATCATCCGCTCGAAGGTGCCGGAGTCGCCCGTGTTCGACGAGGTCAAGGAGTCCGGCGAGGTCGTCAAGTCGCCGATCGTCGAGGTCATCAGGACCGACTGGCGCAACATCCTGCGCGGCATCGGCCTGCGCATCGCCGAGACCGCGGGGTACGCCGTCGCGATCACCTACATGATGAGCTACATCACCACGCACAAACCGCCGCTGGGCACCAAGGGTGACACCATCCTGGCCCTCTGCGTCGCGGCCGGGCTGGGCATCTTCGCCACCACCTGGTGGGCCCGGCGCACCGACACCAAGGGCCGCAAGCCGCAGTACGTCGCGGTGACGATTTTCAACCTGCTCTGGGCGATCCCGATGTTCCTGCTGGTCAACACGGGCAACCGGTGGCTGATCGTGATCGTCTTCATCATCAGCTACTGCGTCAGCCAGAACGCGCTCGCCGGCAGCCAGGGCACCTGGTTCCCGGAGCTGTTCAACGCCAACGTCCGCTCCTCCGGAGCCTCGCTGGCCTACCAGATCTCCGCGATGATCTCGGGCATCACCCCGTTCGCCACGACGTTGCTCTACATCAACTACGGCTGGATGGGCCCGGCCCTGCTGTTCGCGGGGTACTCCGTGCTCGGCCTGGCAGCGGCCCTGATCACCGCCGAGACCTGGACGCCGGAGATCCGCGCCAAGGTCGCCGAGGTCATGCGCACCACACCGCGCGACGACCAGCACACCACGTCCCTGGCCGACGTCGAGGGCAAGGCCGGCGGGCGGCGCTGAGAACAATGGCCCCGATCCTCACCCCGCGACGGCCGCCGGCCCGGCCCCCACGGCCCGGCGCCCCGTCGCGACCAAGAGCGACGTCGGCTGCGGGATATCCTGGCCGAGTGACCCCACGCACCGCAGTCAACCGGCTCACGCTCCGCGAGCAGGTGCTGGACGACCTGCGGCAGGGGATCACCACGGGCCGGCTCAGCCCGGGGGCCTCGCTGATCGAAACGGAGCTCGCGGAGCGGTACGACGTGAGCCGGGGCACCGTGCGAGAGGCCTTGCGGTTCCTGCAGGAGGCCGGACTCGTCGACGGCGACGCGCGGGGCAAGCTGCGGGTGCACACCCCGTCGGGACGCGAGGTCACCGAGTTGTTCCACGTGCGGGCCGCGTTGGAGGGGCTGGCGCTGCGGGAGATCATCGACTCCCCGCGACGGGATGAGATCACCGCCGACCTGCACCGGCACCTCCCGCCCGCGGGGGGTGGGACCTTCGTCGACCGGCTCAACCTCGACCTGGCCTTCCACGAGCGGATGTGTCGGGCCGCCGGCAACGACATCCTGCTCGGCACGTGGAAGCGTCTGGAGGATCGGATGCGGATCGTGCTGCTGTCGGTGGCCAGGGAGGATCCGCTGCCGATCATGGCCCGTGACCAGCACCTGCCGATCGTCGAGGCCATCGAGCGCGGCGACGCCCGCGACGGCGTACAGCTCGTCTTCGACCACATGAACGAGGCCGCGAGCTTCTACCGCGACGCCCTGTCCTGATCGGCGCCGTCTGATCGGCGCCCCGTCCCGATCGGCGGCCCTGGCCTGACCTGATCGGCCGCCGGGCCGCTCGAGATCCGCGAGAGCACGTCGCCGCCGCGGTCCACGCAGCGTGTGTTAACAGTCAACAGTTGCCTTGAGCACGGCGGATGACCCGCCGGAAAGGAATGTCCCATGAGCTACGACACCGGAGTCGGCCAGCGCACCGCGGTGGTGACCGGGTGCGCGTCCGCCCACGGCATCGGGTTGGCCACGGCCCGCCGATACGCCCAGGAGGGCTGGGCACTCGCCATGATCGACCGCGACGAGGCGGTCGTCGGCAACGCCGAGGCGCTCGCCGACGAATATGGCGTACCCACGATCGGCCGCGCCGTCGATGTCTGCGACCGGGCGGCGGTGTTCGCCTTCGCCGCCGACGTCGCCGCAGCCGACCTGCCCGCGGTCGGCGCGATCGCCAACATCGCCGGCGTCGCCTCCCCGGCGGCCTTCCTCGACCTGACCCCGGCCGAATGGCAGCGGGTCCTGGACGTCAACCTCACCGGGTCCTTTTACGTCTGCCAGGCGTTCATCCCGCAGCTGATCGAGGGCGGCTACGGCCGCATCGTCAACATGAGCTCGGTGACCGCGCAGCACGGCGGTGGGGTCTTCTCCAAGACGGCGTACGCCGCAGCCAAGGCCGGCGTCATCGGCCTGACCCGCGGCCTGGCCCGCGAGTTCGCCGCGCACGGCATCACCGCGAACGCGGTCTGCCCCGGGGCGGTCGACACCGACATCCGGGTCGGCTCCACGGCCGACCAGGAGGCCGCGCTCGCCGCGTCCGTGCCGCTGCGCCGGGTCGCCACCCGCGACGAGATCGCCGCCCTGTATGTGTTCCTGAGCAGCGGCGACGCCGGCTACATCACCGGCACCACCCAGTCGATCAACGGCGGCAGCTACATCTACTGACCCGCCCCTCCCGGTCACCCCCACCCGAAAGGACTCCCGATGAGCACGGCCCTGGCCGACCGCGTCGGCGTCTCGACCATCACCTTCCGATTCCGACCGCTGGACGAGGCGCTGCGCCTCATCGCGGCGATGGGCGCCGTCGAGGTCGACCTGGGCGCGATCCCCGCGGTCACCGATCACGTGCCGGTCCCCTTCACGGGGTCCACCAGCGGGTACGTCGAGGCGCTCGCCGCCCACCAGCTGCGCAGCGGGGCCGTCAACTCCGATGTGGGCGATCTGAACGACCCGGCCCTGACCCGCGAGGCGCTGGCCGAGATCGCCGAACCGCTGGTGGCGCTCGCAGCCGCGACCGGCGGCGCGCTCATCGTGCCGTGCGGGCGGGCCGACCACGCCCCGTTCGTCGACGACGAGGCCGACCTGGCTCGGATCGCGGACAACCTGCGCTACCTGGGCGAGCTGGCCCGCGCTCACGGCGTACGGCTGCTCGTCGAGGTCCTGCACCACAAGCGCTGGATCCACTCGGTGGCGCGCGCCGACGACCTGCTCGACCGGGTCGGCGCCGACGTCTTCGGCCTGCTCTTCGACGTCAGCCACATCGTGGCCAGCGGGGACGACCCGGTCGACTGGGCCCGCCGGCGGGCCGACCGCATCGAGCGGGTGCACCTGCGCGACGCCGTACCGGGGGACCTCAACGTCGGCATCGGCCGCGGGGTCGCCGACTTCGCCGGCACCATCGACGCCCTCGAATCCGGGGGGTTCACCGGCACCTACATCCTCGAACTCGAAACGCACGACGTGGCCGAGGCCGACCGTGAGGCCGACGCCGTGCGCAGCCGGGCGGCGATCGTCGACCTGCTCACGGCCGCCCACGCCTGATCGTCCTACAGCCCCCACCAGCTCAGCGGAGGACCAATGACCATCACTCACGAGCCCCAGACCGACCAGGACCTCGGCGTCCGCGTCAAGACCGTCGCCGACGCGGCGTACCAGATCCGCATGGGCGTCCTGGAGCAAGGCGAAGCCCAAGGCGAGGGGTACGTCGGGCAGGCGCTCGGCGCCGCCGACCTCTTCGCCGCCGTCTACGCCGACCAGCTGCGCTATCGGCCCGCCGAGCCCGACTGGGCCGACCGCGACCGGTTCCTGCTGTCCATCGGCCACTATGCGCTGGGCCTCTACGCGACGCTCGCCGAGGCGGGGGTGATCCCGCGCGAAGAGCTGGCGACCTACGCCTCGGACGGATCGCGCCTGCCCATGTCGGCGATGAGCAGCTACACCCCCGGCGTGGAGATCTCCGGCGGTTCGCTCGGCCACGGCCTGGGTCTGGGGGTCGGCATGGCGCTCGGGCTGCGGCAGCAGGGCCGCACCGACCAGAAGGTCTTCGTCGTGTTCTCCGACGGGGAACTGGACGAGGGCTCGGTGTGGGAGGCCGCGATGAGCGCCAACCACTTCAAGCTCGGCAATCTCATCGCCGTCGTCGACATGAACGGGCTGCAGGCCGACGGTCGTACGGCGGACGTGCTGCACAACGAGCCGCAGGAGGAGCGCTGGGCCTCGTTCGGATGGCACACCCAGCGGGTCGACGGCAACGACGTGGCGGCGGTCCTCGCCGCCTTCGACGCCGCGATCGAGGAAGCCCAGGCGGCCGGCGGCACCGGCCGGCCGCACATCATCATCGCCGACACCCGGCTCGGCAAGGGCGTGCCCATGCTCGAGACCAGGGAAAAGCTGCACTTCATGAAGATCGCGGCGGAAGAGTGGGGCCCCTGCAAGGACCAACTCACCGCCGGATACGCCGGAAAGGACGTCTGAGCCATGAGCAACGCCACCGCTGCGACCACGTCGACCTCGAACGCCGCACCCGAGAGCGCCACTCCCGCCCAAGAGGAGAAGGCGGCCGCGGAGAAGGCGCCGCTGCGTTCCGCGGCGATGATCGCCTCGATCGCCGACCCTGGGGTCCGTACGACGATGGCGCCCTTCGGGCACGCCCTCAACGCCCTCGCCGCGACCGACGACCGGATCGTCGGGCTGACCGCTGACCTGGGCAAATACACCGACATGCACATCTTTGCCCAGGCCAATCCCGACCGCTTCTACGAGATGGGCATGGCTGAGCAGGTCATGATGATGGCGGCGGCGGGGATGGCCGAGGTGGGGCTGATCCCGTTCGCCTCGACGTACAGCGTCTTCGCCACCCGCCGCGCGTACGACTTCATCTGCCTGGACATGGCCGAGCCCAACCTCAACGTCAACATCGTCGCGGCGCTGCCGGGCCTGACCACGGGTTACGGCCCCAGCCACCAGGCCACCGAGGACATCGCGATCCTGCGCGGCATGCCGAATCTGACCATCTTCGACCCGTGCGACGCCGTGGACATCGAGCAGGGTGTGCCGCAGCTGGCCGCCACGCCCGGCCCGACGTACACGCGGTTGCTGCGCGGCGCGGTGCCGCGGATCCTGGACGACTACGACTACGCCCTCGAACTGGGCACAGCCAGGGTCGTCCGGCCGGGTCAGGACGTGGTGTTCGTCGCCTCCGGGCTGATGACGATGCGGGCGCTGCTGGCCGCCGAGGAGCTGGCCAAGGACGGCATCGACGTGTCGGTCGTGCACTGCGCGACGATCAAGCCGTTCGACGCGCAGACCGTGGTGCGCGAGATCGACACCGACCGGCCCGCGTTCACGCTGGAGAACCACACGGTGGTCGGCGGACTGTTCGATTCGGTGGCGCGCTCGCTGATCGAGCGCGGCATCGGGCGCCGGGTCACCCCGATCGGGCTGCCGGACGAGTTCCTCGACGCCGGGGCCCTGCCGACGCTGCACGAGAAGTACGGCCTGGCGACCAGTGAGGTCGTCGCTCGCGTCAAGGCGACGCTCAAGGCCTGACAGGGTTGCTTGGCTGACGGCGGATGGGGCCGGTCGCGACACCGCGACCGGCCCCATCCCGTGAGCTCGGTGAAACGTCCAGCGATCAAGCGCCGAACCACTCCTTGACCGTGCCGACGATCGCCTTCTCGAAGTCGTCGTCGTTGTGGGCCCCGCGGATCCAGTCGGCGAACGAACCCCCCTCGACCAGGCGGTCGAGTTCGCGGCGGCAGTCCTCCGGCGCGGTCACCGCCCGGACCAGCAGATTCTCGGCGGTCGGGGAGTCGTTGTAGAAGTACGGGTAGTTCTGCGGCACGAGCGCGCGCGCCCACGGCCGGTCCGGGAAGATGCCGATGGCGCCGGCGAGCATCGCCTCGACGTATTCCAGGCCGTAGGACTCCTCGTTGGCGGTGGCCAGGAACGCGGTGGTCCGGGCCAGGGCGTCCCAGTAGGCCTCGCGGGTCGAGGTGAGCGGGCCGACCCAGGCGTAATCCCGCAGCGAGAGGTTCATCGCCAACTTGCTGACCAGGTGCGACTCGTGCAGCCGGGCCTCGACGTGGATCGGGGTCTTCTTGGCGACCCGGTCCACGATCTCCAGGAACTTCTCGGGCTGCTTGCGGGAGTCCATCGAGATGGCCGGGTAGAGCACCACCGGCACGTCGCTGCTCACCCGCGGCTGCACCCGCTCCACGTGCACACCCAGGTTGACCCACGCGATCTTCGCCTTCTCGGCGAGCGGCTGGATGGTCCACTTGCGGACCACCTCACGCACCTCGGCCGCGGTCCGCGCGGAGTTGCAGAACGTCGGGAACATCGCGAACGACAGGCCCATCGCGGCGAAGTTGATCCGGTGGTGGTAGACGGAGGGGTTCTTCCACTCGAAGTTCATCAGCTTGGGCTCGGCGCCGGAGCTGTGCAGCGTCTGCCACACCGCGATCGAGTCGATCACGTCCATGTTGATGACCAGGGTGTTCTCGGCGTCGATGAACTCCAACGGCATCATGTCGAAGCCCTGCCCGCGACGGGTCTGCGAGCCGATCAGGATGGCGTCGGGAAACAACTTGAGCAGGCGCCGGATCAGGGTGAGCCCGGCCGACTGGCCCAGCAGCTCTCCGCGCTCATCGACGACCGGCTCCTGCTCGAACGCGCCGTACTTGACCGCCACCTTCATCGCTTCGCCTCCTGACTACCGGACGGGCCGCGTGCCGGGACCGGTATCTCTTAGGTAACCACCGGAATCCATGCCGCGACGTGGCTTTGGTCCTGGTTTCGACCACCCTACGACCAGGCGGTGGACCGCGGTGGGAGTGCTGTCCACGCAGGTCAGGCGTTCAGCAATCGCCGGGTGCCCCAGCCGGCGGCGAGCAGGCCGAGGACGGCCAGCGGGGCCGTCTCGGGGCGCAGCCGCTCGCCGAGGAAGAGCACCCCGGCGGCGCTGGGGAGCACCACCGCGAGCAGGTAGTCGCCGCCGAGCACGGCGGCCGAGGAGCCCCGGGCGAGACCGCGGGTCAGGGCCCACTGGCCGAGCACGATGCCCACTGGGATCAGCAGCGCCACCGCCCACGTGGCCGCCGGCCAGGCCCAGAACCGGACCACCTCTCCGAGCCCGACGCCAGTGCCCACCAGCAGCCGGGCGGCGACGGCGCCGACGCCGAACGCGCACCCGGCGAGGGCGCCGAGTGGCCAGGCCTGCCGCAGCACCGGCGTCGCCGCGGCAGCACCCGCCGCGACCAGCCACAGGGCGGCCACCACCCCGGCCCCCGGGGCCTGCGCCGATCCGGGCAGCACCGCCGAGGCGATGCCGCCGATGCCGACGACGACGGCGGCGACGGCCCACGCCGTACGGGCATCGAGCCGGCGCACTCCGGTGCCGTGCTCCAGGAGCACCGTCACGGCCAACGCCCCGGCGATGGCCGCCTGCACCATCAACAACGGGAGCACGGTGCGGGCCAGCAGGGCGAAGCCGAAGCCGGCCCCCTGCAACGCCGTACCCAGCCACCAGGAACGGGACCGCAGCGGCGAGCCGCCCGTGCGCGAGCCCGCGGCCAGCCGCAGGCCGGACCAGCCGTACGCCGCGACGGCCGCGACCAGGGCCACACCGGCGAGGATCACAGCGCTCAGGACAGCACGTCCTTGCGGCGGAACAGCAGGTACGCCGCGCCGACGGTGACCAGGAAGTACAGCAGGGACCACAGCACGCCGCGCTGCAGATCACGCCAGGCGATCTCGGTGTTCAGCGTCTGGAACCAGACCCGGCTGTAGGCCATCGGCAGGGCGTGGCGCAGGTCGCCGAGGGCGTCGATGCTCTGCAGGATCGAGGAGACGATCGTGGCGAGTACGGCGCCGCCGGCAGCCGCCAGCGGGGAGTCGGTGCGAGTGCCGATCAGGAAGGCGATGCCCACGATCTGCAGCAGCGTCACCGCGATGAAGCCCACGCTCAGCGCCAACCGGGGACCGAAATCGACCCAGTCCAGAGCTAATCCTCCGGTCGAGGTGTAGCCGGCCCGGCCGTAGGCCACGGCGCCGACGATCAGCGACCACCCGACATAGAGCAGCACCGCGGCGACCGTGCACCCGATGGCGACCACGAGCTTGCTGGTCAGCAGCCGGGCCCGCGGCACCGGCGCGGCCAGCAGATAGCGCAACGAGGACCAGGACGCCTCGGCCGGGACGCTGTCCCCGGCGAACAGTGCCGCGATCACGACGAACAGGAAATCCGAGGCCGCGAACAGCGCGAACACGGTGAAATTGGCCGAACCGTGCTGGGCGAGGTCGACGAGCCGGCTGGCGCCGGTCGCGGGCGGGCCGCTGGCGTCACGGCTGCCGATCCAGAACGCCAGGACCAGGATCGGCGGCAGCGCCAGCAGCAGCCCGTAGCTCCACAGGGTGCGCCGACGACCCACTTGCCGCCGCAGTTCGACATGCCAGGCCAGCGGTCGGCTCATCGTGGGCGCACCTTTCGGGCCGACTCCAGATCGTCCGCGGCGATGACGCCGAGGAAGACCTCCTCCAGGTGGCGCCGCCCCGACACGGCGACGAATTCGCCGCCGGCGTCGAGGACCGCGCGGGCCACCTGCGCCCGGGACGCGGCGGCGTGGACGACGAGCCGCGTCGTCCCGTCGGCGACCTCCGCCGTGACCGACTGGACGCCGGGCAGCGCCAGGCGCAGCCGCTGCGCGAGTTCCTGGGCCGAGGCCAGGTCGCCGGCGAGGTCAACGACCGTGGTGTCGGCGCTCTCGACGAGGTCGGGCACCGCCCCGGCCAGGACGACCCGCCCGCGGTGCATCACCACGACGTGGGAACAGGTCATCTCGACCTCGGCGAGCAGATGGCTGGACACCACGACGGTCCGGCCGGTCTCGGCGTACCGCCGCAGGATCGGGCGCATCGCCGCGATCTGCGGCGGGTCGAGCCCGTTGGTCGGCTCGTCCAGCAGCAAGACCTCCGGCATCCCGAGCATGGCCTGGGCGATGCCGAGGCGCTGGCGCATCCCGTGGCTGTAGGACTTCACCGGGCGCTCCAGGGCGTCGCCGAGCGCCGCCACGTCCAGGGCCTCCTCGAACTGGGCCTCCTCGCGGGGACGCCCGGTGGCGGCCCAGTAGGCCTCCAGGTTGGCCCGACCGCTCAGATGCGGCAGGAATCCAGGACCCTCGACCAGCGCGCCGAGGCCGGCGAGGGCGGGCGATCCCGCGTGCACCGGCTGGCCGTGCACGTGGATGTCGCCGGAGTCGGGCTGGATCAGCCCGAGGATCATCCGGATCGTCGTGGTCTTGCCGGCGCCGTTGGGGCCGAGCAGGCCGACGACCTGGCCCCGGCCGGCCTGCCAGGTCACGTCGTCGACGGCGCGATGGCCGTCGGCGTACGTCTTGACCAGGTTCGACACCGCCAGCGGGACGTCGGCGAGGTCGGGACGGGCGTGCGTGGCGTCGCCGCGGCGGCGCCCGGTGATCCCTATCGCGGCGGCCACGCCCAGCGTCGCCAGCACCGCGACGAGCGCCACCAGCAGCCCGGACGTCTCGCTGTCGCGCGGCGCCACCGGCTCGGCGGCGGTGGGCAACGTGGGCAGGGTCACGGCATCGCCTGCGAGGGCGACCGAGTAGACCCGGGCGTCGGTGGGGGTCGAGTACGCCGCATCGGTCGCGGACACCAACACCCGCCAGGTGGTGCCCTGGTCCAGGGCGTAGGTGCCGGCCGGGAGGGCGACCTCGACGGTGCTGGGTACGCCGGGCTGGGTGACCACCCGAACCGGGCTGACCTGCCGGCGCGGCGAGCTGGCCGCGCCGGCCGCGACCTTCCACCACGAGACGAACAGGGTCGCGTCGGTAGTCGTCGAGATGACCGTCAGGCGCACCCGGGGCGAGCCGACCACGGTGACGGCCCGGGGCACCGGCGCGGTGTCGAAGGCGACGCTCTGGCCGGGCAGCGCCGCGAGCCGGTAGGCGACCCCACCGATCGCGTCCGCGGCCCCGTCGCTACCCGGAACGTTGCTGGTGCCGGCGGGGTCGCCGCCCGGCGGGGAGATGAGCATCGCGCGCTGGTCGCGGTTGGTGAACGGGACCGTGAGCATGCTCGGCGTGACCGGGGCGGTGCCGTCCCCCGGGCCGGCCGCCCGGCTGGGCAGCCCCGGGTAGGCCGGGAAACTCACCCGGCGGTCGGGCGCGCCGCGGGCGTAGGCGGGGGCCGAGTAGACGAAGCCCGGTTCGGGCATGGGCCGAGCCCGGCGCTGCTCGGCGGTGCCGTCCCCGCGCAGGTAGGTGTCGAACCAGGCCAGGTAGGGCTGAGTCGCACCGGTGTTCGCGGCATCCTCGGCGCCCGTGGCGGCGCCGCCGTCGTGGCCCCCCTCCAGCCAGCGCACCGCGACCGGAGCACCCGCCGCGGCGATCTGCCGGGCGTTGGCCCCGGCCTGGTCCAGCGGGAACAGGGAGTCGTTCATGCCCTGCAGCAGCAGCGTCGGCGCGACGATGCGAGCGTTGGTCACCGCGGGGCTGCGCCGGTGCAGTTCGGCGACCAGACGCTCCGACGGCTTGCCGCTCTGGGCGGCCGCCAGGAAGAGTCCGCAGATGGTGGCCTCGAACCGGCCGCAGGTCGCGGTGGGTCCCGCCTGGCTCGGGGGTGCCGCGGCCAGTGCGGACACGAAGAAGTGCGAGGCCCAGCGGCGTTTGAAGGGGCCGGGCGCGGCCGGATCGGAGCCCGCGCCGCCGCCCGGTGCCAGCGCGTCGGTGGCCAGGTTCGGCGCGGCGTAGTCCGGGAAGAACGCGTTGGCCAGGTCGTTCCAGGTGATCGCCGCCGCGAGGGCGTCGAGACGCGGGTCCAGCCCACCGGCGATGAGGGTGGCCGCGCCGCCGTACGATCCCCCCGCCATCCCCACCCTCGGGTCGCCGGGGGCGTCCAGCTGTACGTCGGGGCGAGTGGCGAGGAGGTCGACGATGCGGCGGATGTCCTGGCCCTCGATCTGCGGATCCATCAGGTGGATCCGGCCGCCGGAGGCCCCGAAGCCGCGCGCCGTGTAGGCGACCGCCACGTATCCGTGGCCGGCCAGCTCGCGGGCGGCGCCGTCCAGATCGGCTCGCGACCCGCCGAACCCGTGGGCGAGCACGACGGCGGGGCGCCGCCCGCCGTTCGGGGTGGCGTAGACCGCGACGTCGAGCGTCACGGACGCGCCGCCGGCCCCCGGCTCCGGCGCAACGGGGACCTTGAGCACCTCCGGAGACCCCTCGAACACGGCCGCTTGCACGGCCCCGACCGGCCTCGCGGCCGCCGCGGCCGGATCGGCCTGGACCAGCGCGACGGGGTGTGCGACGGGGTGCGCGACAGGCAGTGCGGCCACAGGGCCGGCGCCGCCCAGGGTCGCGGCGAGCCCGGCTGCCACGACGGCGAGCCGGCGGGATGGCCAGGTGCGGCCGATCGCGCGACGCCCTCGGGCGCCGCGGCCTGGTTCGGAACCGTTCATCCGTACGTCCTCCTGAGCGTTCACCCTACGGGCCCGCGGCACGCGTCGAAGACGCGGTGTCCTCCCGCGTCGAAGCCCAGCGTCCTTCGGGCTCAACGAGGCAGCGCCCTTCGGGCTCAACGAGGCTGCGCCCTTCCGCCGCAACGAGGCAGTGTCCTTCGGAGAGCGAATGACTCACGCCGGAACGTCCAGAGTCGATAGAGGCTAAGCGCCGTTTATCCCGCGTCGCCGCGCCGAGCCCCGAGAAGCCGAGGTCTTGATGAGTCTCCGACGTCTGACGAGTGCCGCCTCCCTCACCCAGAAGGCCATGGCGCCCGCCGTGGTTCTGCTGCTGGCCGTCGTGGTGGGTGGTGTGTTTTCGCTGGTGCTGCTCGGGTCGATCAAGGACACGAGCACGCAACAGCAACGGGCGATGACCTATGTCGTGGAGTTGGAGAACGCGTCGGTCAACGCCAAGGCGATCGCCAACGACGAGCGGGGCTTCCTGCTCACCGGCGACACGAGCTTCGTCGATGAGGTCAAGGCACGTCGCGCCAAGGTCTACGCCGCACTCGACAAGGCGGTCGCCCTGGTCAACGATGACGGCGAGCGGGCCCAGATCGAGCAGGCGCGCACCCAGCTGCTCGGCTGGGACAAGGCGCTCGACGCGGAGTTCGTGCAGTTCGCCGCCGATCGGGCCGGAGCCACCACGGTGGCGCTGAGCACGAACCGCGAGCTGCGCAAGGGATACGAGACCACCCTGGGCAAGATCATCGCCGACAAGGTCGCCGAGAACGCCCGCGACAACGACCCGACCGCGCTCGCGGACCGCAGCCGCCTGATCATCGGCGTCTTCTCGGTGGCGGCCACGGTGCTGGCCGGGGCGCTGATCCTGGTCGTGGCTCGCTACGTCAGGCGGACCTCGGCGGTCGTCGTCGACCACCTGGACCGCCTCAACAAGGGCGACTTGGCCCAATTCGACCCGCTCAGCAGCGGCGACGAGCTCGGGCGGATCGACCGTCGGGTCGCCGGGGTCGTCCTGACCCTGCGCGAGACGGTCACCCAGTTGCAGGAGAACGCCGGCACGCTGGCGGACCAGTCCGGCCAGCTCCTCGGGATCGCCGGCACTATCAACGACAACACCAAGGGCGCCTCGGCCAAGGCGGAGGAGTTGAGCGTGTCCGCCGAGGCGGTGCGTGACAACGTGCACACCGTCTCCGCCGGCACCGAGGAGATGGGCGCCTCGATCCGGGCCATCGCCGAGAACGCCGCTGCGGCCGCGCGGGTCGCCGGCGAGGCCGTGGCCATCACGGCCGAGACCAGCGGATCGGTCGAGCGGCTCGGCGTCTCCTCGGCGGAGATCGGCGACGTCGTCAAGGCCATCACCTCGATCGCCGAGCAGACGAACCTGCTGGCCCTGAACGCGACCATCGAGGCCGCCCGCGCCGGCGAGGTGGGCAAGGGCTTCGCCGTCGTGGCGAACGAGGTCAAGGACCTGGCCCAGGAGACCTCGCGGGCCACCGAGGACATCATCGCCCGGGTGGGCGCTATCCAGGGCGACACGAAGCAGGCGACGGTGGCCATCTCGCGCATCGCGGCGGTCATCCGAGAGATCAGCGACTATCAGACCGCCGTCGCGGCCGCGGTGGAGGAACAGTCCGCGACGACGAACGAACTGGCGCAGAGCTCCACCCAGGCCGCCCAGCGGACCGAGGAGATCGCCGGCACGATCCGCGACGTGGCTGCGGCGACCGCCGCCACGCATGCCGTAGCCGGTCAGACCACCGAATCGGCTCGCGGGCTGCAGAGCATGAGCGAACGGCTGACCGGCGTCGTGGCCGGCTTCCGGCTCTGACCCTCCGCTCAGGCCGGGGCCACCGTGACGTGCTGTCGCATCAGGTGCGACTGACCGGCCGGGACGACGACGGCGCTGCGTAGCGCATTGGCCGTCTCGACGCAGACCATCTCGCGCCACTCCCCGTCGCCGAGGTCGGCGATCCCGGCGGCCTTGGATTCCCACGGATTCCACACCACGGTCGAGGCCGACCCCTCCTTGGTCACCGTGATCGTGCGGCCGGCGCCGGGGTCCAGGATCGTCGTGGTGCCCTCGTGGGCATACACCCGGTCGGTCTCGCGCATCAACGCGACCTGACCGGACTGGGCGTTGACCGCCCGACCGCCCGGCGCCTTGTCGACATAACGGCTCCCGTCCAAGCCGTCGAGCTTGACCTGGCTGATGTCGGAGACCCGGAAGTAGGTGTGGATCGCCTCCTCCATGTCGAGGTCGGCCGATCCCGCCCGGACGGTGAGTGCCAGGTCCAGTTCGCTGCCCATCGTCACGACGTACGTCGCGCTGACGGAACCGTCCTCGCCGTCGGGCGCGGCGCCCGGCCCGAGGGTGAAGGTGAGGGTGACGGTGCCACCGTCATCTGCGGCGGAGGTGAGCGTCCAGGGGCTGGTGCGGAAGTACCCGTGCGCCGGGGTCTTGTCCTTGCTGCGGCCCGCGCCGAACCAGGGGGCGCACAGCGGCGCGCCGCCGCGGATCGGGACGCCGGCCTCGAAGCGGCTGCGTTGCGAGAGGAAGAGCACCGGATCCGCGCCGGCCGGCGCCCATTGCGTCACGGTGGCACCGAGGAGGTAGACCTCGCCGGTGCACAGCGGGGTGGCGACGCGGACGCAGGGCAGGCCGCCCGAACCGTCGGCCACCGTGACGGAAGGCGGCAGGGACACCGTGTGCTCGACCATGGCCCCGACGGTAATCGCTACCGGTGCCCCGACGAGGGAGGCCGCGCCCGGACCAGTCCTCGTGTCCCGGAAGCCGATTCGCTGTAGATGTCCGGATTCTCAGGAGTACGGCTCGTCGTCGAAGCCGGTCGGTTCCGGGGCCGTGTCGTGATCGGTCGCGGGGTCGGGAAGCCGGGTCAGTTCCCGGTCGGCCGAGGCCCACAGCACGTGCCGGCCGGGCCGCAGCGGCCGAGCCAGGACCAGGTGGGGTGCCTCGTCGGCGGTGGCGCACATCAGCCAGCCGCGCTCGCCGACGGCCAGGCGCCGGGGGGTCGGATGATGCCGCCACTGCCAGACGGCACCACGCGAATCCCGCACGGCGAGGCACGGCCCCGGACCCACTCGCAGCACGGTGGCCCCGCGCGGCCGGTCGGCGCCCCGCATGTCGGCCCTGGCCAGGCGAAACGCCTGAAGGGTCAACGCCAGCCAGACGCCCGTCCCGAGCGCCACCATGACCCACACCGTGGGCGGCGTACCGCGGATCAACCGATGCAACACCGCCACCCCGAGCCCGACGACCAGGCCCGCGAGCACGGCGCCCGCCACCCGGAAGCGAGCCCGCGCCCTGGCCTCGCGGCGCATCCTCGCGGCGGCCGCATCGGGGTCGGCGAGAACTGCCGGGTTCGCCACCGCAGGGCGCCCCGAGGGGTCGCGCCGGACGCCGGGCACGCCTCAGCCACCCTGGGAGAAGGCCCGGGCGCGCGTGATCTGGTCGTCGGTCAGCGCGACGCCGGTATACAGGGTGAACTGCTCGGCGGCCTGCAGGGCGGCCACCTCCCCGCCGTGGATGACGCGGCGACCCAGCTCGCGCGCGTGCCGGATCAGGGGCGTCTCGCTGGGCAGATGGATCACGTCGAAGACCACCTCAGCTGCGGCCACGGCCTCGCTGGGCACCGGCATCGCGGCCGCGTCCGGCCCGCCGCTCATCCCGACCGGCGAGGCGTTGAGGATCAGCCCGGGACGCAGGTCGCCCATCGTTGCGGCGTACGCGGCGCCGTACTTGTCCGCCAGCGCCGGTCCCGTGGCCGGATTGCGGGCCACCACGGTGACGGCCGCGAAACCCTCGTCGCGAACGGCGGCGACCGCCGCCTTCGCCATGCCCCCGCTGCCGAGGACGGCCACGGCGAGATCGGTGGGTACGTCGTGGCTGCGCAGCAACAACCGCAGCGCGCTGTAATCGGTGTTATAGGCCCGCAGCCGACCGGCGTCGTTCACGATGGTGTTGACCGACTCGATGGCCGCCGCCGAGGCGTCGAGCTCGTCGACCAGCGGGATCACGTCTTCCTTCCACGGCATCGAGATGGCGCACCCGCGGATGCCCAGGGCGCGGATTCCGGCGACGGCCGCGGTGATGTCGGTGGTGGTGAAGGCCTTGTAGACGAAGTCCAGCCCCAGCTCGTTGTAGAGGAAGTTGTGGAACCGGGTGCCGGCGTTGCCGGGCCGCCCCGACAACGACATGCACAGCGCGGTGTCCTTGGAGATCGTGTCCGCTCGGCTGCTCCCTGTCATGCGCCCATCGTGTCACCTGGTGCGGTGACCGGGGAATCCCGCGACGCGGTGACATGACCAGGCCTTTCGTCGAAACATCGCCAGGCCCGCCAGCGGATCCTGCGGGCCGGACGCGTAGACTGGCCCGTGTTGTCCACGCGTCGAGCCGGCCGGACAGGGGTGCCCGCCGGTTGACCCGTGTTCGACAACGGCAACGCCGCCGAGTTCGGGGAGTCCGCATGATCGTGACCGTCACGCCGAGTGCGGTGCTGGACGTGAGTTACGAACTCGATCGACTCGTCCCTGGGACGGTCCACCGGGTGCGGACCGTCCGGGCCAGGGCCGGCGGCAAGGGCGTCAACGTGTCGTCGGTGTTGATGGTGCTCGGCTACCCGACGCTGGCCACCGGATTCGCGGGTGGTCCGCCCGGGCAGACCCTGCTCGCGGACCTGACGGATCGCGGGGTGCCGCACCTGTTCACCGACATTCGCGGGCCGAGCCGCCGCAACATCACGGTGCACCAGGACGATGGCCTGGTCACGTTGTTCAACGAGCCGAGTCCGCCGGTCTCCGCCGCCGCCTGGGAGCAGCTGCGGGTCTCGCTGGAGCCGCTGCTCGCCGGCCCGGCCACCGCGCTCGTCCTATCTGGCAAGATGCCGGCCGGCTCGCCCGCGGACGCGTGCGTGCGCATCCTGGACCTGGCCCGCCAGCACGGCGTACCGTCCGTCGTCGACGCCGCCGACCAGGTGCTCCTCAACGCGCTGCGCTGCCAGCCCCGGGTCGTCAAGCCGAACCGGGCCGAGTTGGACCGCCTGTGCCCGGGGCGGGGCATCGTCGCCGGCGCCCGCGAGCTGCAGCGAATCGGCGCCCAGGACGTCGTCGTCACCCTCGGTCCGGAGGGCCTGGTGGTCGTTCCGGTGGACGGCCCGATGCTGCGCTGCTACCTGCCCGTGCACATCGAGGGCGACTCCTCCGGCTGCGGCGATGCCGTCGCCGCCGCGCTCGCCACGGGGATCGACACCGAGCCCTGGGAGGTGCTGGCCCGGCGGGCCATCGCGTGGTCGGGCGCCTCGGTGCGGCAGCCGGTCGCCGGCTTCGTCGATTCCGTGGACGTGGCCGAGCTGGAGCCGCTGGTCGTGGTCGAGGCGATCACCGGGGAGCTGGACGCGGCCTGACGCTCGGCCTGGCTTTGGCCTGAACTTGCCCTGACGCGCTGTCCTGATCTCGGCCTGACCGCGCTGGCCCGGCGGTCCGGGTGGCTCAGGCGAGGCCCGCCAGGCGCAGCACGAGGCTCAGCCCGTGCACCGGACCGTCGGTCCGCGGCAGCAGCAGCGTTCGGATGCCGAGTGCGGCGGCGCCGGCGTCGTCGCGCCACGAGTCGCCCACCATCAGCGTCTCCTCGGCAGTGCTGCCGAGCAGCTCGAGGGTGTGTCGGAAGATCTCAGGCTCGGGCTTCGCGGAGCCCACCTGGTAGGACATCACGACCGCATCGACGGCCGCGCGGATGCCGGACTGGTCCAGCACCGGGGACAGGTCGATCCCGACGTTGGAAAGCACGGCGGTGCGGATCCCGGCGGCCCGCAGGGCGTGCAGCGTCGGCAGCGTGTCGTCGTACCGCTGCCATTGGTCGAGCATGGTCGCGTAGAGGTCGTCGGCCAGGCCCGGGTCGCCGTGCGGCTGCCGGGCGAGCGTGGCGTCCCAGACCTGCCGGTGCATTCCGGGGTCGTAGTCGCGCCGGTTGTCGGGGTCCACGACGCGACTGTGCTCCCAGATGTGATGCAGGTACGCCGTGAGCTCGTCGGCCGCCGCCGCGCCGAGCCCCTCGGCGGGCGTGCCGGGACGGTCGCTGCGACGCCAGGCCGTCGCCAACCAGCGCCCCGCGTCGCCCTGGTCCACCAGGGTGGCGTGGAAGTCGAACAGCACAGCGGCGATGGGGGCCGGGGGGTGAATGCTCATCGAACTCCTCAGCGGGTGAACAGGTCGGCGACCCGCGCGGCGACCACGTCGGCGACGGCCGGGCTGGCGGCCGCGAGCAGCCCGGTGCGTCGATAGGCCGACGGCACCAACGGCGTACCGTCCGCGCGGCGCACCACCCCGCCCGTCTCGGTCACGAACAGGGACCCCGGCGCGTGATCCCACGGCAGCGTATTGCTGTAGAGCAGCGCGTCCGCCCGACCCGTCGCCAGCCAGGGATAGTCGACACCGCACGACCACGCGGTCGGGCCGAGGGTGAGACCTCGGTGGCCGCCCTGCTGCGCGGGGCGGCTGGTCAGCACGCGCAGGGTCGCCGGATCGATGCCGTCCGCGTGGTCGGGGCCGGTCCACGCCGGCCCGAGGCGGCGGTCGTTCTCGAAGGCCCCCGCGCCGCGCTCCGCGACGTACGCCGTCTGCAGTTCCGGCTGCCAGATCCAGGCCCGGACGGTCTGCCCATCGCGCAGCTCGGCCAGCATCACCGCGTAGGCGGGGCGGCCGTGCACGAAGTTCTTGGTGCCGTCGACCGGGTCCACCGTGAACGCATGGTCGGCCGCTTCGAGGCGGTCGAGCAGGGCGGGATCGGCGCTGGCCGCCTCCTCGCCGACGACGAGCACGCTCGGGTCGTCCGCCTGCAGCGCCTGGGTGATCAGCACCTCGGCCTCGCGGTCGGCGACGGTGACGAGGTCGCCGGGCCGCTTTTCCATGACCTCCCCCGCGGCCAGGGCGCGGAATCTCGGGGTGATGACCTGGGCGGCGACTTCTTGCATGAGAGTCAGTACGGCGTGGGTGTCCACGGGATCACGCTCTCACACGGCGTACGTCGTACGGTGGCCGGGCCTGGCCCATCTCGCCCAGCCCCGGCCTGCCCGCCCGGCGACCCATCCCGGCCTGGCCTGCCCCGACTCACCCCGCCCCGCCCGGCGACCCATCCCGGCCTGGCCTGCCCCGACTCACCCCGCCCCGCCCGGCGACCCATCCCGAGGCTCCGGTCGGAGCGTTGGTGGGGCCCCGGCCACCTCAGGACCCCGATCGGAGCGCGGTGCGCACCGCGCACGTCGGCCGGCGGCAGCCGTGTGGCCGGCCGCGCCAACCCCGTACGGCCAGGCTGGCATACAGGTCCGCGCCGAACTCGCACGGGCGGATCCGCACGTCGGTCCACCCGGGTCGCAGCGTGGTCCACCCTCCGCCGGCGGCCCGGATGTCCCGGCCGGCGTCGCGGCGCTGCGCTGTCCATCCGCCGTGACCGACCCGACCGTCGATCTCGACCAGGAGGAGCTGCTCGTCGTAACGCACGTCGACCACCCGCCAGCCGCGCCGGCCGTCGGCCACCTGGCGGCGCCCGGGCGGGAGGCCATGAGCCGCAGCGACATCGCGCGCAAAGCGCAACTCCGCCGGGCTCTCGATGCCCGACTCGTCCAGCAGTTCGCGCAGGTCGGCAGCGTGCCGGTGCTTCCCGCGGCGGTCGAGGCACTCCAGCACGAGTTCGCTGGTGGTGAGCTCCTTCTGCAGGGCGCGGGCGACCCAGCCGACCGCCCCGTCGAGGTCGCTGACGCTCGCGAGGTCGAGGACGGTGTCCGGTACGGTGCTGCGCGCCGGCCAGGCGCCGAGCTGCACGCGGGAGGCGTAGTCCGTGACGCGATGCAGCCGTACGCCGTCCGGGGTGGCGATCCGGCGTGACTCCGGAATGCAGACGTGGAACGGTTCGGGCCGCCGTCGCGCCCAGCCATCGTCCAGGCCGATGAGCCGAGCAGCGCTGAAGAATCCGAGAGCGGCCGGCTCGCCGCAGGCCAGCACCGCCGCCGTGGCCCCGGCCAACCAGTCGTTGCGGCCGGGGCGTGTCTGGTAGACCCCGCGCCGCGACGTTTCCCAGCGGGCCGAGCGAAGGGCATGGCGGACCTCCTCCCGCGTCACGCCGGCGGCACGACACTGCTCGGCGGTGAGCAGCCCAGATTGACGAGCGGCGAGGCGGTGGAGCGGGTCCGGTAGGCGCATCGCCCTACCCTGCTCCACTCGGCTCGATCCTCGCTGAAGTTATCCACAGGCTCGCTGTGGGGTGTCGAGTTCCCCGGGTTCCGATCGGCTGCCGGGTGGCGCAGGCGGGCCCTGACCCGACGACGGCGCTCCGACCGGTGTGTTGGTGGGGTCAGGGCCCCCTCAAGACTCCGATCGGAGCGTTGGGGAGGACGTCAGGTGCGCTGTGCCCACTTCGTGGTCGTGACCGGCTCCCAACGGGCCAACGCGTCCAGGAGTGGGCCGATTTCTGAGTCCGCCTCGTACAGCGTCAGATTCGCTTCCCGCACAAACCCCGCGGCGACTGCTTGCTGGAAGAAGCGCAGCAGCGGCGTGTAATAGCCGGCCACGTCCAGGAAACCGACCCCCTTGCGGTGCAGCCCCAGCTGGCTCCACGTCAGGATCTCCACGACCTCCTCGATCGTGCCGAACCCGCCGGGCAACGCCACGAACGCATCCGACCGCTGCGCCATCAGCGCCTTGCGCGCGTGCATGGACTCGACCACGTGCAGCTCGGTGAGCCCGCGGTGGTCGACCTCGACGCCCATCAGGTGCTCGGGAATCACCCCCACCACGGAGCCGCCCGCGGCCAGCGCGGCGTCCGCGACGGCGCCCATCAGGCCCACGCTGCCCGCGCCGTACACCAGCGTCAGCCCCCGCCGCGCGAGTTCGGTGCCGGTCGCGCGGGCGGCGGCCAGGTACGCCGGGTCGTTGCCGGGCGACGACCCGCAGAACACGCAGACGCTCTTCACCGGCCGACCCCCGGCGCCCAGTCGACTCGGTCGGTCGGCCGATCGCCCGCGCTCACAGCGGCCGGGCCGTCGCGTGCCGCCGGGCCAGTTCCCGATAGTGCGCCGCCGACGCCGCGCCGTGCCCGGCCTGCTCGGCCGACAGCTCCCGGACCACCTTGCCGGGCACCCCCATCACCATCGACCGCGGCGGGATCACGGCGCCCTCGGGGACGAGCGCCCCGGCCGCGACGATGCTGCCCGCGCCGACGACCGCCCGGTTCAGCACGCGGGCGCCGATCCCGATCAGCGCCCCATCCTCGACGGTGCAGCCGTGCAGCATCGCCGAGTGCCCCACCGTGACGTCGCGGCCGACCCGCAGGTGCAGGCCGGGGTCGGTGTGCAGGACGGTGTTGTCCTGGATGTTCGAGCCGGCGCCGATGGTGATCGTGTCCATGTCGCCGCGCGCGACCACGCCGTACCAGACGCTCGCCCCCTCCTCGAGCACCACCGACCCGATCAGGGTCGCGGTCACCGCCACGAAGGCGGACTCGTCGACGGAGGGAACCCGGTCCTCGATGGCGATCAGCATGGGCGCAGCGTACTGAGCCGGTCCGCCGGCCGGCGCCGCACCCCTCATCCGGCGAATCGCGCCGTGCCCCACGGCCTGGGCGTTTACGGTCGAGACGTGACGACGAATCTGACTCGGACGCAGGCCCGCCAACGCAGCGCCGCCCTTGAGCTGCGCACCGGCGAGGTGGAGCTGGACCTGTCCGAGTCGACCGATCCGGCCCGTACGACGTACCCCACCCGCACCACCCTGACCCTCACCGCCCGCGAGCCCGGCACCTTCCTCGACTTCATCGGGGACTCGGTGCAGTCGCTGGAGGTCAACGGGCAGGAGCGCGAGATCGAGTACGACGGCGCCCGCCTCACCCTGCGCGGCCTGGTCACCGATCAGACCAACACCGTGACCGTGCGCGCCACCGCGCGCTACTCGCGATCGGGGGAGGGGCTGCACCGGTACGTCGACCCGGTGGACGGCCAGACCTATCTCTACACGCACTTCGAGCCGGCCGACGCCCGGCGGGTGTTCGCGAACTGCGAGCAGCCGGACCTCAAGGCCCGCTACACGGTCATCGTGACCGCTCCGGCGCACTGGCAGATCCGCGGCAACCAGCCGGAGGTGCAGCGTGCGGACGCCGGGACGAACGCCGCCGGTCAGGCGCTGGCGCGGGTCCGGTTCGCGCAGACCCCGCCGCTGTCGACGTACCTGGTCTGCGTCGCGGCCGGGCCCTACCGGTGCTGGGAGGACACCTGGTCCGGCCCGTTGCCGCAGGTCGGCTACGCCGTCCCCGGCGCGGGCGCTGTCGCCGTCCCCGGCGCGGGCGCCGACCCCGGGACCGGCACCCTCACCGTCCCGATCGCCGCGCTGTGCCGGGCCAGCCTCGCCGACTCCTTCGACCCCGAGAACGTCCTGCGGCTGACCAAGGCCGGGCTCGACCACTTCCACCGGGAGCTCGGGTTCGCCTATCCGTGGGGCAAGTACGACTCGATCTTCGTGCCGGAATACAACATCGGCGCGATGGAGAACCCCGGGCTCGTGACGTTCAACGACGCGACGTACGTCTTCCAGTCCGGGGCCACTCGTGCCGACCACGAGCGGCGCGCGACGACGATCATGCACGAGATGAGCCACATGTGGTTCGGGGACCTGGTGACCCCGGCCTGGTGGGACGACCTGTGGCTCAAGGAGAGCCTGGCCGACTACCTGGGCACGGCGGTGACGGCGCAGGCCACCGAGTATCGCGACGCCTGGACCGCGTTCTGCGCCCGGCGCAAGGCCTGGGCCTATCGCGCCGACCAGCTGCCGACGACGCACCCGATCGTCGCGGACATCCCCGATGTCGAGGCGGCCAAGCAGAACTTCGACGGGATCACCTACGCCAAGGGTGCGGCGGTGCTCAAGCAGCTGGTGGCCTACGTCGGCCAGGACCACTTCGCCGCCGGCATGCGGCGCTACTTCGACCGGCACGCCTACGGCTGCGCGACCCTGACCGATCTGCTCGGGGAGCTGGAGGCGGCCAGCGGCCGCGCCCTGACCGCCTGGTCGCAGCTGTGGCTGCACACCGCCGGGGTGGCGACGCTGACGCCGCTGATCGACTATGCCGACGACGGCACCATCGCGCGCCTGGAGGTGCTGCAGGACGGCCGGGACGCCCGCACCGGCGCGGAGCTCCTGCGCCCGCATCGGATCACGCTGGGGCTGTACGGCGCAGCGACCGACGACCCGGCCGATGGCGCGGGGCTGGTCCGGTTCGCGGCGTACCGCCTGGACGTCACCGGCGCGCGCACCGAGGTGCCGCAGGCGGTGGGCGCCCCGGCCCCGCAGCTGGTGGTCGTGGACGACGAGGACCTGACCTTCGCCAAGCGCCGCCTCGACGAGGCCGGCTTGCGGACCGCGCTGCGCCGGCTCGCCGAGCTGGACTCGTCGCTGACCCGTGCCGTGCTGTGGGGTTCGCTGTGGAACGAGTGCCGCGACGGGCGGCTGTCGGCGGGGCGCTACGTGCCGTTCGTCCTCGAGGCCGCCGCGCGCGAACCCGACGGTGCGCTGGTGGCCATGGCGCTGGAGAACGCCGTGCAGGCGGCGACCGAATACACCCCGGCCGGAGGCGACCGGGACGCCATGCTGACTCTGATCGTGCAGACCAGCTGGGACCTGATGACCGATCCGGCGCGCGGTCCCGACCAGCAGCTCGTCTGGGCGCGGGCCCTCGGTGCGGCGGCGCTGAGCTGCCCGGCCCGGTCCGCGGAGGTGAGCCGGCTGCTGGCGGGTGCGACGGTGCCCGGACTGGCGATGGGGGCGGCGCTGCGCTGGCTGTTCCTGCGCGGGCTCGCGGCCACGGGCCAGATCGGACCGGACGAGCTCGACGCCGAACTGGCCCGAGATCAGACGTCGTCGGCTCCGGTGCGACACCGCGCCGCCCTGGCGAGCCTGCCGACGGCCGCCGCGAAACGGGCCGCCTGGGACGCCCTGCTCGGCGATGCCACGCTGACGAACCACGAGCTCAGCGCCAGCGCCGAAGGGTTCGCCACGCCCGGTCAGGGGGCCCTGCGGGTGCCGTACGTCGAGGCGTACTTCACCGCTCTGCCGCGGGTCTGGGCCAGCCGGTCTCAGGAACTCGCGCAGCGCGTGGTGACCGGCGCCTTCCCCAGCGGAATCCCGCCCGAGTCCGGGCTGGACGTTCCGACCCTGGCCACGGGGTGGCTGGCGGCTCATCCCGACGCGCCGGGTGCACTGCGCCGCAAGATCGTCGAACTCACCGACGACGCGCAGCGGGCCGCGCGGGCCCGGGCGGCGTACACGCTCTGAATCCCGCAACGTGAATCCCGCGACGGCGCTCCCGTCGGAGCGCGCGTCGCGGGGGTACCCGGTGCGCCCGCATCGCCGCACCCGGCCGGCATGGGGTCCGGCGGGCAAGGGGATGTGGTTGCGCGCGAGGCGCACCGGGAGCTGAAGAGCCGCGCTACGGCGTCAGGCTTGGGAGCCGCGGCTGCGGCGGACGGTCGGCGCGTCCTCGTACGCCGCTCGCACCTGGTCGCGCTGCACCGCCCCGTTCGCGGCGTGCATGCGGGCCCGGAAGGCGGACCCGCGGGCGCGGCGCCGGCCGGCCTCGGGTGCCAAGGTGCTGACGCGGCGGGCGATCTCCACGCTCTGGGCGCGGCTGCCGGGGGCCCCGACGCGATCGAGGTCGGCCTTGGTCACCACGGGTCGATCGGCGAGGTAATCGGCCAGGAACGCGTCGTCCCAGTGCAGACCCTCGTCCCAGTCGGAGACCGGGGTCGCCACGACGGTGGGGTGCTCGGACCCCCCGCCGGAGTGCTCGGCGCGACCGCCGGGCAGCGCCGCGAGGTGCGGCCGTGCCGTGGTCGAGGGCCGCACCGCGGCGGCGGGGGTGGCGCTGACGACCCGCAGATGCGGCACGGCGCGCGGCGTACCGGCGCTCGATCCAACGGCGCGGTCGCCGCGGGACAGGACGACCCCGGCGACGGCGGAGGCCGGCGCGGCGGCGGCGGGCCGGTGGTTCGCCCGCCGCACCGTACGCCGCGAGACGACGACCCAGACGAGGCCACCGAAGGTCAGGGCGACGAGCGCGGAGGAGTACCAGCGCGGCGTGTCGGGCAGGAGGCAGACCGCGTTGCCGACGCTCAGCGTCAGCGTGACGAGCAGGGCCATCTGTCGGGCCCGCCGCGTGTCGGTGGTGATGCCGGCGAGTCCGTCGCCGGCGGCCGATGCGGCCAGCGCGCAGACGGACAGTGTGAGCAAGAGAAGGTGAATCGACATCCCCATGTCCTTCCCCCCGACCCCCTCCCCAGGCGGTCGGCTTGATCCCCAAGTCACCGCCCGAAACGCATCCCCATGCGTGCTGTGGGCGGGGAAAGAGTGACCTGCTCGGCAGCGGCTTCCCCCGCCGCTGCCGGACACTCGTTCAACACGAGAGTAGGGTGCGCGCCCGGGTGCGGCCAAGCACGACGCCGCCCCGATGCACACAACATCGGGGCGGCGTCGTCCGGGATTCCCGGGTGGTTCAGGAAAGGCGTTGCGGCTCAGGCGCGCTGGCTGTCGCGGGTGCTGCCGCCATCCCGTTCGCCGTCCCGCTCGCCGGCGGCGGCGTCGGTGCGGGTGCGGTCGGCGCGGTCCTCGTCGGCGGCGTTCTCGGGGCCGTCCTGGGCGGGCGGTACGGCGCCCGCAGCCTCGGCCTCGAGGCGCAGCAGCCGGCCCTCCTCGATGGCCTCTTCGCGTTTCTCGGCCTTCTTGTCGCTGGCCTTGGTGTCCTTGGGCGGCAACTGCAGCGTCTCCTCGGCCTTGATGCCGGACTGCAGCTGTCGGGCCCGCTCCAGCTCGGAATCGACCTCCGCACCGAAGAGCAGCGACAGGTTGGTGATCCAGAGCCAGAGCAGGAAGACGATGACGCCGGCGAGGGCGCCGTACGTCTTGTTGTAGCTGCCGAAGTTGCCGACGTAGAAGCCGAATCCGACCGAGGCGACGATCCAGACGACGAGCGCGACGACGGCGCCGACCGAGGTCCACCGGAACTTGGGCTGACGCACGTTCGGGGTGAAGTAGTAGAGCATCGCGATGATCATCGCGACGATGACCAGGACCACCGGGATCTTGGCGAAGTCCCAGATGGCGACCGCGGTGTCACCGAGGCCGATCGCCTCGCCGATGGTGCGGGCCACCGGGCCCGAGACGACCAGGGCGATGAGCACCAGCGAGACCAGCAGCAGGATTCCGGCGGTCAGGGCCAGGAACAGGGGGCGCAGCTTCCAGATGGGGCGACCCTCGTCGATCTCGTAGACCCGGTTCATCGCGCGGCCGAACGCGTTGACATAGCCGGAGGCGGACCACAGCGCGCCGAGGAGGCCGGCCACCAGACCGAAGCCGGCGCCTTGGCTGTTCACCATTTGCTCGATGACGGGCCTGATCTGGCTGAGCGCCTGCTGGGGAACGAAGCCGCCGGCCAACGTCAGCATCTTGTCGACGCTCTCCTGGCCCTGGCCGAAGACGCCCAGCAGGGAGACCAGCGCGACCAGGCCGGGGAACAGGGCCAGCACCGCGTAATAGGTGAGCCCGGCGGCTTGGTCGGTGCACTGGTCGCTGGTGAACTCCGCGAAGGCTTTCTTGGCGGTGTACTTCCAGGACGGCTTGCTCAGTTCCGGCGGGGCATCAACCTTTGCCGGGTCGTCGGGGTCCGGCGCCGTGTTGGCCTTCTCGACGCTCGCGCCCTCGGGCTCCATGCCGGTCCTCGATTCAGTCGCAACGATGTTCGTCGCGACTGTACCCGCGTGCCGCGCGGACCATACGTCGTCGAGGCCGGCGGTATGGCGGCAGCTCACGCCGGCCGGTTTGCCGGGATGGGTGTGCGAGCGGTTCATGGCCGGACGGTGCGGGCGGCAGTGCCGGGGATCCGTGGCGGTTTCCGGGCGGGCGGTGGTGCCGGGCGCTCCCGACCCGCTCGCAAGGGTCGCGCCGGCGGTACCGGTCGCATCGGCGGTACCGGCGAGGTGCCGCGGCCGACCCGGCAGGCAGCAGTGCTGCGGCCGGCGACCCCGGGTGGAGCTGCGACCGGGGCTGGTCTGCTTGTGCATGTCAGCCGCCCACACGATGCATGTCACCCCAGCGAGTCGCTCTCGCGGGCATCCTGCCCTGAATCACGGTGGGTCCTTCCGCCGTCGTCCGGACCCGGATCCATCCGAGTCAGGTGCCCAATCGGCAGCGCGGGAGCGGCCCTGAGCCGGCTCGGCAGTGGCCCGCGGCATGTTCCGGGCCGGTGGCTCAGAAGTTGTATACGTCGAGCATGCGATAAGTCGAGCATCGCGGCGAGGGGTCTGACCGGCTACGTTAGGGGCATGGCCCGCCCCCATATCGCCGCGGTCGTCGAGGACGCCTGGCACGGTCAGCTCAATGGTGTTCTCGTCGGACGCGGTTGGACCCCGCGAGTCATCGCGCACACCGGCTATGGCTCGAGCGCCTTCGTGCGCGTGCTCGCCCGGATCGTGCTCTCCCGGCACACGCTCGACGAGGCGGAAACCCGCGCCGACGAGCACGAGGAGATCGCGCTGGAGCCGGAGCGGGAGGTCCGTGGCTGGCGCGCGTTCGTGACGGCCCAGGCCACCGGGCTGACCGTGCGGGTGCAGGTCGGACAGCGGAGCTTCCGCACCGAGACGGACCGCAGCGGCTATGTGGACCTCACCATCGACAACCACGAGCTGGCGCCGGGCTGGCACGAGGTGACGGTCACCCCCAACGGCGGGCCGCCGCAGCAGGTGCCGGTGATGATCGTCGGCGACGACGTACGGTTCGGCATCGTCAGCGACATCGACGACACCGTGATGATCACCATGCTGCCGCGCATGTTCATCGCGGCCTGGAACACCTTCGTGCGGCACGAGCAGGCTCGGCACATCGTTCCCGGGATGGCCCCGCTCTATCGCGACCTGCTCGCCGATCACCCCGGCGCCCCGATCTTCTACCTGTCGACGGGGGCATGGAACACCGCGCCCACGCTGACGCGGTTCCTGAAGCGGCACGGCTACCCGCTCGGGCCGCTGCTGCTCACCGACTGGGGACCGACGAATACCGGGTGGTTCCGCTCCGGGCAGGACCACAAGCGGGAGAACCTGCACCGGCTCGCCAAGGAGTTCCCCGACATCCAGTGGGTCCTGGTCGGCGACGACGGGCAGCACGATCCCAAGATCTACGGCGCCTTCGCGCACGACCGACCCGACGTCGTCCGGGCCATCGCGATCCGCGAGCTGACGCCCGCCGAGCAGGTGCTCAGCCACGGCTTGCCGGTGTCGAATGAGGAGTTCGCGCCGCGGGTGGTGCACGGCGAGGTGCCGGTGGTCCGCTCGGGCGACGGCTACGGCCTGCTGCCCAAGCTGCAGCGGGTGCTGGCCGCGCGGGTGCCGGACTGACAGTTCCGACCACACCCACCGCGCGGACCACACCGACTGGCGCCGACCGGCGCCGACCACAGCCACCGCGCTGACCGCACCGATCGCCGACGCTAGCGCGCTATTGGAAGAATAGTAGATAGCCCAAGAAGGAGGTCGCGATGCCGGAGCTCCCCGAAGTGCAGGCGTTGGTCGACTTCCTCGACGTGCGCCTGCCTGGACTCGCCGTCGCCGACGTGGAGGTCGGCTCGGTGGCCGTGTTGAAGACCTACGACCCCCCGCCGCAGGCGCTCGCCGGCTCGATCGTGGACTCGGTGTCCCGGCACGGCAAGTTCCTCGACGTCGACGTGGACGGCCTGCACCTGGTGTTCCACCTTGCCCGCGCGGGGTGGCTGCGGTGGTCCGATGCGCTCGCCGCGACCCGCATCCGGCCGGGCAAGTCGCCGATCGCGCTGCGGGTGCGGATGTCCGACGGGTCCGGTTTCGACCTGACCGAGGCCGGCACGAAGAAGGGCCTGGCCGTCTATCTGGTGGCGGACCCGGCTGAGGTGCCGGGTGTGGCGGCGCTGGGGCCGGACCCGCTGGCGCTGACGTTCACCCGGGAGGTCTTCGGATCGCTGTTGGCCGGCCGGTCCAAACAGATCAAGGGCCTGCTGCGGGACCAGTCGGTGATCGCCGGCATCGGCAACGCCTACTCCGACGAGATCCTGCACGTCGCGAAGATGTCGCCGTTCGCGACCGCGGCCAAGCTCGACGAGGCGGCGGTGGACCGGCTGTACGACGCGCTGCGCACCACCCTCGCGCGGGCGGTGCTGGCCGCCTCCGGGAAGCCGGCCGCCGACCTCAAGGACGCCAAGCGCGGCGGGATGCGGGTGCATGGCCGCGCCGGCCAACCGTGCCCCGAGTGCGGGGACGTCGTCCGGGAGGTCTCGTTCGCCGACTCGGCGCTGCAATACTGCGCGACCTGCCAGACCGGCGGCAAACCCCTCGCCGATCGACGACTCTCGCGGCTGGTCAAGTAATCGCGGCCTGGGCAGGATTGGCCCATGACCAAGATCCCCGGCGAGCTGCAACCCGACGTACCCGCCGTCACCCATGACTCCCTCCCCGACAACGCGCAGCTGGTCGACGTCCGCGAACGCGACGAGTGGGACCTCGGGCGCGCCCCGGACGCCGTACACATCCCGCTCGGCGAGATCGAAACGCGCCTCGATGAGCTGCCCACCTCGCGGCCCCTGGTGATCACCTGCCGCAGCGGCGGCCGGTCCTCGCGGGTGGTCGCCTATCTGATCGGCGAGGGGTATGACGCCGTCAACCTCACCGGCGGCATGCTCGCCTGGAAGAACGAGAATCGGCCGCTCACCGTGACCGGCTCCGGCACGCCCGAGGTGCGCTGATCGGTCAGAGCGTGGCGAGCAGCGCTGGCAGAGCGACGGCTGCGGTCGCCCGCCAGCTGTGGTCGACGGACGCGGTCAGGGCGGTCTCGACCGGGTTGATCTCGACGACCGGTACGCCGTGTCGGGTGGCCAGGCCGGGCAGGCCGGCGAACGGGTAGACGATCCCCGAGGTCCCGACGACGAGAACCAGGTCGGTGTCGTGACAGGCCGTGGCTGCTGCGGCGAACTCCGTCTCGGGCAGCGCCTCCCCGAACCAGACCACGCCGGGCCGGACCGGGGCGGCGCACTCGGGGCACGTCGGCGGGGCCTGGCGCTGCGGCGGGTCGTCCGGGTCGGGCAGGGTGAGGGCGTCGGTCGGGCACGGCGCCGCGCAGCGCTCGCAGCGGAACGCGAAGAGGCTGCCGTGCACGTGGGCCTGCACCTGGCTGCCCGCGCGTTCGTGCAGGTCGTCGACGTTCTGGGTGGCGATGACCAGGTGCCGGCCTGGTCGCTGCGCCCAGTCGGCGAGGGCACGATGGCCTGCGTTGGGGGTGACGCGGCGGACGAGGGCGGCTCGCCAGGCGTACCAGGCCCAGACCAGATCGCGGTCCCGCTCCCAGGCCTGCGGGGTGGCCAGGTGCTCGGGGTCGTAGCGCGCCCACAGGCCGGTCTGGGCGTCGCGGAAGGTCGGTACGCCGGACTCGGCGGACATCCCGGCGCCGGTGAGCACCGTCACCCGGTGGGCGGCCCGGGCCAGGTGGGCGATGGGGGCGGGCACGAGCGGGTCGGGTCCAGGTTCCGTCATGGCCCCACGCTGCCCTGGTCAGCGCCGCGGCGCCAACCTCTGGCGGCTGGGGCGGCTGGGGCGGCTGGGGCGGTTGGGCGCGGCTGAGGGCGGCTGGGCGCGGTGGGGGCGGTTGGGCGCGGTGGGGGCTGTCGGGGCGGCTGAGGGCGGCTGGGGCCGCTAGAGGACCCGAATTTCGTGCGATCCGCGACCGTTCGTGACCTCCCCTTTTGGCACCATGGTGCTATTTGTGCAGGTGACGAACGGTCGCCCTGTGGACAGGGGCATCGCCCAACCGCACCAGTCCGCCGCCTGCAGCTGCCGGCATCTGGCGACTGTCGACAACAACTGGCCGCACCGACCGTTCGTGACCAGCCCTTTTAGCACCATGGTGCTATTTGTGCAGGTGACGAACGGTCGACCTGTGGATAAGTCGTGGTGCGCGGCCGGGGCGGGCGTCTACTGGATTGATCGCTGTGTCTGCGCGCCTCTCGGCGTACGGCTAGAAAGCCGAATAGAGTCCTGCGCGTGGACCCGATACGCAACCCGTACGCGCCCGGCGCCGGCCAGCGCCCCCCCGAGCTGGCGGGGCGCGACGAGCAGTTGCGGTCCTTTGAGGTGGTGCTCGAGCGCGTCGCCAAGGGGCGGCCGGAGCGGTCGATCGTGCTCACCGGGCTGCGGGGCGTCGGCAAGACGGTCTTGCTCAACTCGCTGCGCAGTCTCGCCGTCCGGGCCAATTGGGGCACAGGCAAATTCGAGGCTCGGCCGGATCAGACGTTGCGGCGTCCGGTGAGCGCCGCGCTGCACGTGGCGGTACGCGAGCTGGCCCACCCCAGCGGCGACGAGGTGGACCATGTGCTGGGCGTGATCAAGGCCTTCGCGTTGCGCGACGCGGCGCCCGCCGCCAAACTGCGCGAGAAGTGGCAACCGGGCATCGACGTACCAGCCATCACCGGCCGCGCCGACTCCGGCGACATCGAGATCGACTTGGTCGAATTGCTCACGGACGTCGGGGGATTGGCCCAAGACGTGGGTCGCGGGGTGGCGCTGTTTATCGACGAGATGCAGGACCTGCAGCCCGACGACGTGTCGGCGATGTGCGCGGCGTTCCACGAGATCAGCCAGAACGGCCTGCCGGTGATTGCGGTCGGGGCCGGGCTGCCGCATCTGCCCGCCGTGCTGTCGGCGAGCAAGTCGTATTCGGAACGGCTGTTTCGCTATTCGCGGATCGACCGGTTGGACCGGGCCGCCGCCGACGCGGCGCTACAGGTGCCGGCCCAGGACGAGGGGGCGCAGTTCGATCCGGACGCGCTGGGGGCGATGTACGCCGCGACGGGCGGCTACCCCTATTTCATTCAGGCCTACGGCAAGGTGGCCTGGGATGCTGCGCCCGGTTCGCCGATCACCGCGCACGACGTACAGGTCGCCGCGCCGGAGGCCGAGGAGGAGCTGGCGGTCGGGTTCTTCGGGAGCCGGTACGAGCGGGCGACGCCTGGGGAGCGCGAATACCTGCGGGCGATGGCCGATGTTGCCGCCGAAATGCGTACGGCGGGAGAGGAACTCGATGACTCCGAGTCCGTGCCGACCGCTCGGGTGGCGGACCATTTGGGGCGCAAACCGCAGTCCCTGTCGCCGGCCCGCGACGGCCTGCTGAAGAAGGGCCTGATCTACTCCGGGGAGCGCGGCCGCATCGCATTCACGGTGCCGCACTTCGGCAAATACCTGCTGACCACCACCTGAGCGCGCCCTCGGCCGGGACGGCCATGGAAGGCGCGCTGTGCTCGAATCTGCGCGCCCCTCAGAGGAGGCAACTTCCCATGACTGCGGTCACCGCGTCGCTGGCGAGCGAGTCGAGCTGACGGAACTGAGCGGCCAGTTCCAGTCGGTCAGCAGCGGATGTGGGGGCCAGGGTGTAGCCAGCCGGTTGCTCGTCGCCTTTGGTGGACTTGACCCGCTTCGTCGTGAAGTCCATGTCAGTCCCCGGCATGGTGAGCGGGAGGGCGTGCACCACGGTGTTGCGCTGGCCGTGGAGCTGCTCATAGCCAGCGATGAGGGCGTCCAGGGAGGGCTCGCCGATGGCGCGCAGCGCTGTGAGGAGCTGTTCGCCGGACGTCCACCACCCTTTCGGCGCGGCTTCCTGATTTTGAGGCTCCGTTGCGCCGTCCGGTCCAGCCGTTTCACGGGCCAGCTGGGCGTACAGGACGACGAGCTCGCCGAGGGTGTCTTCGAGTTGGGCAGCCTCAAGGGCTACGTACCCGGTGGCCAGCTCCAACTCCGGAGAGAAGATGCTGCCTTCGGGCTGGCTAAAGAGTTCCATCACTCCGCCTCGAGACTGCTGCGGGGGTGGGTGGCATCTGTGCAGGCTGCGTTCGGACCTGCATGGCCCCAGCGACTGCCAGGGATCCCCGCAGAAGTGCCGGTGATCTCGGCTAGGGCTGACGCAGGGAAGCGAGCGTTGTCGGTGGCGGCTGGGAGAGTGCGTGTCATCATCGAAAGACTAGAGAAGGAGGCTGCCGTGACCGTCCACACGCCAACGGTTGAAGAGCTCGAGCAGCGACGCCACGAGTTGAGCCAGTCATTGCGTGTTGGTGAGGCTGAGGCGCGCCGTCGGATCGAGGGCTACCAGGTGACCGCGGAAGAGTTGGAGACACTCCGCCGCATCGACGAGGTCGACTACCTCCTCGGAAGATAGTTCGTTGAGTTCAGATCAGGGCCTGCTCGAGGCGGTACACCAATTCGCCATCGAGCTTGAGGACCTGTTCTCGGCCGTATTCGGCGAGCGGGGGCCCAGTTTTGACGTGGAGAGAGCTCCTGCCCCGGGCTCTGACGGCACAACGCGCTTCGTGATCCGTCCGCCCTCAGTAGAGGTCCAGCGCGGGGCGCCGTCGTCTTCAATCCCGCTGTTCATCGACGGGGAGCGGGCGCTGGCCATGGATGTTGCATACCGTTGCCGCTGGGACCACGCTCAGCGATACCTCGCGGTGGATTCGGCGACCTGGTCCGTCAGATCGGTTGACGTCGCGGAGCCGCTGTTCAGGTACGAGTTCGTGAGTAGGCAGGGAGATCTCCTCCCCGCCGCCCACCTCCATGTGCACGCTCATCGAGACGAACTGGTCTACACCTTGTTCCGTGGAGGCGTCGGGCGCCCGAGGTCTCGAGGTCAAGCGATCCTCACCCGGAAGGGCCTACCACGGCTGAGCAACATCCACTTCCCACTCGGGGGGGACAGGCTGCGCCCCTGCCTCGAAGACGTCCTGCAGATGCTCATCGAAGAGTTCAGCATCGAGCACGAAGCGGGGGCTCTTCAGCGCATCGAATCGGGCCGGGCCAAGTGGCGTCGGCATCAGATAGGCGCGGCCGTACGCGATGCTCCCGAGACCGCGGCCCGCGTTCTCCGAGAGCTTGGCTACAACGTGGGACCCCCACGAACGGGCCCACGTGCAGATCGCGACGACCGGCTGACCAAATTCTGACGAGGGGCCGTCAGTTTCAGAGACCACCCATGCTCAACTGCGCGTCCACCCGGTGCAACCGCCCCAGCTGGGCTCCTCTCGCTCCGCGAGACAGCATCGGCCGTGTCTCACTTCGTTCGATCACGGGCTGTCTCGTTTGCTCGTTCGCTCTTGTCCGCAGTCTCACTTCGTCGCGTCGTGGACAGCCAGCATCTCCGCCCAATCCCGGGGACATGTTGGCGGGATTGGGGACACGTTCGCGGTCCTGGGAGCAACGCGTAGAGTGTCCCGCGGTCGCTGAATGTGTCCCCGGGTGCGATGACGGGCCCGGTGCCCAGCCTGGGCGCGGCCGGACGTGTCTAGTGCCACAGCGCGCTGATCCGTTCGAGGTCCTCGGCCGCCTGGCTGCGTTCGCGCCGGTCGGCGGCGTGCACCTCATCGGTCTTGGTCAGCACCAAGGTGTAGGGACGCCCAGCGGTCAGCGTCGTACAACGCACCGGCGCTTCGGCCTGACGGATCGCCTGCTCCACGTGCCGGCGGCCGTCCTGGGCCAATGGCCACTCGCGGCGCTGCTCATCGGGGCTGACCAGGAATGAGCGCAGGGTCGTGCACGTCGAACAGGCGCATGGCCAGGACACCCGGATCGACCAGTCATCGGCTGCTCGGCGGTCGCGAGCGAGCCGGGCCTGCAGGGCCTCGATCGCCAGGTCGGCCCACGCTCGGGCGCCGGAGGCGTCGCGCAGCTCGGGTGGCCACCCGCCGGCCAGCGTGAGTGTCGGGATGAGCAGGGGGAGTACGTCGTCGCGGCGCGCGGCGGTGAGGATGGCGCGCCGACGGGCCGTCTCACCCAGCAGGGTCGCGGCCTCCAGCACCGCTACCAGGTGGGGCGCCAGATCGGCCAGGCTCCGGGCGGCCGTGCGGGTTCGGGGGGCGGCCCGCGACGTGAGCAGTGGGTGCAGCCGGTCCCAAGCCTGCGTCAGGAGCTCGCCGGAGAGCGCCGGTCGAGCGGAGAGCTCCTGTGCGAGTGCCGGCACCCGACGTACCCAATCTGCGGCGGGATCCCACCGCCCGTCTCGTCGCGTCGCCGTCCAGGTGCGCAGCAGCTCCTGGGCCCACGCGTCGCCGTACCGATCCGCGAGCGCGACGAGCGACGCCGTACCGGTCGCGCCGAGGTCGTCGACCCCGAACGGGCGTAGCAGAGCCGCGGCCCGGTCTGCGTCCCCGATGCTGCCCGCCAGGTCGGCGGCCACGATCAACAGGTCGGCCCGCGGGCTGTCGGTGGACACGAGATCGTCGGGCTCGCCCGTCGGCACGGGACCGCCCAGCTCCGGCGGCAGGCGCCCCGCGCGTCCACCACCCGGCGTGCTGGCCACGATGCCCGGCCACGCGGGCAGCAGCCCCGCCAGGTCGCGGTCGACATCCGCTGCGCCAGGGTTCGCGCGGGACCGCTGCGCCAGTTCCCGCAGTGCCGGGCCGGGCGCGGCCTCGCACCAGTGAGCGAACGCGAGCCGGCGCGGCCACACCAGCAGGGCGGCGCGCCGGTACCACCGGTCCATCGTCTCGCCGTAGTTGCCCATGTAGCCCTCGTACTCCTGCTCGTACGGGGTCAGTCGCGCCGAGGGCGTGCCCGCGGCCTCCTCGGTGCCGAACCCCGTCGGGCGCGGCAGCACGGTCCCGTCCGGCGACACCGCATGGGTGACCTCGACGTCGCTATCGATCAGATCTCCGGAGATCTCGTCACCGTCGCGCACCTCATGCACCTCGGTCAGCGCCAGCACGGTCTCGCAATCGGCCTGGTCCGCCCCCGCCAGCAGCAGGGTCGCCGCGCCGGCGTCGCCGCCCTTGAGCCGGTCGACGCACAGGCCGCTGGCGGGGTACTCGTGATCCAGCAGGTAGGCCAGCCTCGTGGGGACCTCACCCGGCATCCCCCAGCGCCTCGCCGGCGTGCTGAAGTAGCGATCGAGGATCCCCGCGATCTGACCTGCCGCGTCGGCCGGGACGGCGGGCCCGGTCGTGGGTCCGGTCGCCAAGAGGTCGTAGGTCAGCACCACCCGGTGGCCGCTGCGCACCGGGCGGACCTCGTGCCGGCGGTCGGCGTACCACGCGACCAGCGTCGTCGCGTGCGCGGCCGGAGCGTACGTCGTAGCGCCGCCGGCGCCGTCGTCCACGACCAGCTCCCCGCCGCGACCCCGGAACGGCAGGACCACGACCAGCGTGCCGATCATCTCATCGGCCGTCGGGGTGTCCTGGTGGGGCAGGAAGAAGTCGCCCTTCTCGTAGACCAGCAGCGAGTGGAAGCGGGCGGTGAGCCGGCACTTGGCGGGCAGTCCCAGGCCCCACCGCGCCTCGTCGAGCACCTCGGCCAGGCAGCCGTCCCAGTCGACGGTGACCATCTCCGAGGGGACCTGCCAGGTGCGGCGGACGGTCGGGTCGATCAGGGTGCGTTCGCCCTGGCCGAACGGCGCGGGTACGGCGACCTCGAGCAGGCATTTGAGCTTGGTTGGGGTCAGCGGCGTTCGCAGCTCGCCGATGTCGTCGACGTCCACCCGCGGGACGCTGACCAGCGGGGACAGGCGCGCGCTGGATCGCGGTTCGGTGCCCGCGCTGAGCAGTCGAGTCAACTCATCGAGGATTGTGAGGGCCATCGGCTGCCTCCTCGCTCAGGAGCGATGGTGCTTCGATCCAACCACGCGCGGTCGCGTCCCCCAAGCTGAACACGGTCTGCCGTGGAAGTCCCGCGGCATAGCCTCAATCAGTCACCATGAAGGAGACGCTCACCAAGTCGCGAGGTGCTCGTCCACCCTCGGGGCTCCCCGCACAAGTTCGGACTTCCAGTCGACGACGCCTTGGTGTTGAAGTCGACCGACGATCACGAGCTGGTGCACTCCTTGACGCTCCGCCTCTGCCGCGAGCCAAGTCCGGCGAATGTTTGCCGGCACGTTCATCGGTAGCGGGAGGCACCAGTGGTCCGCGAGATCGTTCGCTGACTCCTCCTGCGGGTCGTTGTGGCCGTCGCCTTCGCCCTCGTCGATGACGAACTGACCAGGACCGGCGTGGCCCAGGACGACATGGGCTGCCTCGTGCAGCAGCGTAAACAGCACCTTGTCCAGCCTCTTGCCCCATCCGGACAGCGCGATGACAGGCTGCGTGAGAATGTCGTCCAGAAGGAAGGATGCGCCGCTGATTTTGCTGCCCGCGAATGGTTCCACGTAGACCAGACGCACCCCGACTGCCGCGAACATGGCCGGTAGTCGTGCGAAGTCAGCCGCGTCGCGGATCTGCCGCGTGAGGCCTTCACTAAGTTTCTTGAGGGCCTCACGATCGACGGCGCTGACGGTGCGATCGCGCGCTTTTTGTCGCGCGCAGGCCAGCCAGACTTTCTGCGTCGGGGTAACGGATTGGTGGGCATTGTGCCGGCGCGCCGACGCGGCGAACGTCGGCTCCTTGGTGAGATCTGATATCTCGAGAAGCTCGCAGAGTGCGCGGGCCTGATCGGAGAGGGGGCCGTCAGGCAGGAGGTGGCGCCTCCGAAGCTCCGGGACCGGAGCCAGTTCGCGCATGCGGGATCGCGTTCGTACGTCGTCCAGGGCCCGCTGGTCCTCGACGTTCTGGCAGGCCAGCCACAAGTCGTAGCTGGACTGCAGGTTCAGCCACAGGTCGGCACCGGTGCCGAGGGCGGCCCCAATCTGGGTCGCCGTTTCAGTCGTGACCGCCTTTTTGCCCAAGATGATCCCGGAGACCAATTGGGTCGGGCGGCCGAGGATTTCCGCGAAGTCAGCCTGGCTCCACCCACGGGCATCGAGCTCCTCAAGGAGGAAGTTGCCAGGCGGGAAGGCCATCGCAAGCTGGTCGGTCATGAGTCTCACCCCTTGTGGTAATCGAGCCCGTCGATGATGACGGTGACGCGGCCGCCCGCGTCCGTGTAAAAGCGCACGATCAATCGGTATTGCTGGTTGAGGCGAATCGACGACTGGCCTCGTCGATCCTTTCCTTTGAGTTGCTCCAGGTGCAGCGACTTGAGGGCTCGCAGCGCTCGCTCGTCTGTTGCGCTCCTGAGCTGCTGAATGCGCATGTAGAAGCGTGTCGTGACCTCCGGAGGCCACCGCTTGACGTGCCTGATCTCGCCGTACGCCAGCCGTCGCAGCTCATCGTCCTCGAACTCGATGCGCACGCGTCCTCCCGGCCAATGACTCCACCACCATACACCCGGCGATCAACTGCTGACCATCACACCTTCACTGAAGTAAGACATCCGAGAAGTTATCCCGGTGCGGACGTCCGACCGCCGGCCGCATCGTTGGAGCCGGGGATCAACGGGCCCGATGGCTCCGCGAAAACGGGTTGTCGGCGAGTGCGGTCCCCTGGTTACCGTGAACGCTATGTCCAAGCTGCCCAACGTGGAGTACGGCGAGCGCGGTGTGGCTCTCCCCAACGAGATCCTGCGCTCGGTCGTCGGCAGCGGCGTGCACGGCATCGCCATCGAGGGCACCGACGACCATGACGAGATGGGCGTCTACATCGAACCGCCCGAGTGGATCCTCGGGGTCGAACGTCACCGCGAGGACTACATCTGGCGCACGCAGCCCGAGGGCGTGCGCAGCGGCCACGGTGACACCGACCTGGTCCTTTACTCGCTGCGGAAGTATCTCCGCCTGGCGATCAAGGGAAACCCGACCGTCATGCTGCCGTTGTTCGCCCCGGAGGAGTCGCTGATCGTTGTCATCCCCTGGGCAACGAACTCCGTGGCCTTCGCGCGGCGCTTCTGTCGCAACTCGCAGTCGAGCGCTTCTTGGGCTACATGCGTTCCCAGCACGAGCGGATGCTGGGGCAGTCCAAGCGCAACGTTCCCAACCGGCCGGAGCTGATCGAGAAATATGGCTGGGACGTCAAGTACGGCAGTCACGCCCTGCGACTCGCCTACCAGGGCCTTGAAATTGCCAGCACGGGCAGCCTCAGCCTGCCGCTGCCGGATCGCGAGAGGTCCCGGGTGCTCGCCGTGAAACGGGGCGAGGTCCAGCGGGACGAGGTCTCCGCCGAGATCTCCGGGCTGGAGCACGCCGTACGTGCCCTCCTCGACGAGGGCCGTTCGCCGCTGCCTCGCGCGGCCGACCTGGACCGCATCAGTGCCTGGGCGATCGACGCGCAACGGCGACACTGGGGCTGGAGCGCATGATCCGTGGGACCGTGCGGTGTGACGCGTGTCGGCCCCCAGCGGTCGCCCACCGCCAAAGGCCGGGCGCGCGGCCTCGACTCCGACTGCGGCGATCAGCGGATCCGGCCGTACGCCGTGTGAGCGGCGATGTTGCGGACCACGAGGCACCCACGCCACTCGGTCATGGCCTGCTCCGCTTCCTCGGGGAAGGCGCCGCTCCAGTCCCAGAAGGGGGCCCAGGAGCCGTCGGGATCCTGGCTGGCGATGGTGTGGTCGAGGGCGACCTCCAGGGGGGCAGCCAGGACGGCAGCCAACGGGTGGTGAGGCTGCGGTGCCACCCACAGCGGGTGGATGCCATAGCTGCCGAACTCCTCGGGTCGGCGCATCACGCGTTGGGGCAGCACCGAGGAGAGATAGGCCAGGGCCTCCGCGCGGGCGGGTTCCGGCACGGCCGGCTCACCGGCGAAGTGGGCCAGGGCGTCGTGGGCGTTGACCTCGTTGGCGCGCAATCCGGTGCGGATCACCGCAACGGCCTGGTCGGTGAGTTCGTCGAGCAGAGCCGGGCTGACGGCACCCGGGGTGCAGGCCTCGCGTCGCCACAGGTGCGCGGTCAGGGCGACTCCCGGGTTGGCCACGAACCCCTGGAACGTCTCGGTGAGCTGCCCGGGGCGGGACTGGTCCCACCACGGGGCATGCGGGCTCGCCTGAGCAGCCGGCGGGATGAACGGCCACACGACCAGGCCGTTGTCGGCGCGAGTGACCGCGCCCATCAGCCAGTCGCAGGCGCCCGCGACCAGGGGGTGGTCGCCCGGGGCGCCGTGCTGGCGCAGGATGTCCAGCGCCGTCAGCGTGGCGAGAACGTTGGACTCCGGCGCCCGGCAGTCGCTCTCCAGCGCGTGTCCGAATCCTCCGTCGGGCGAGCGGAAGGCGGTCAGCTCATCAGCGATCGCCGCGAGGGGCCCACCATCAAGAAGGTGAGCCAGCCGGGCTCGTTCGAGCGGCCGAGCGCGGCGCTCGACAAACGAGCGGGCGCGGTCAACCGCCTCCGGGGTCAGCAACGTCGAAATCGTCGGCACGGGTTGAGGGTACGGGCGCGCACCGACATCGCATGGCGGCCCGATGCCGGCGGCGCGGTGCCGGCGGCGGTCCGTAGGCTGACCGCATCGACGCGGCGACGAGAGGCGAACTGATGAGCGCGACCCGCACCTGCCTGTGGTTCCCCCCGGAGACGGCCGCGGCCGCGGTCGATTGCTACCTCGAGCTGGTGCCCGGCACCCGCCTGCTCGGACACCGACGTTACGACGGCGACCAGCCGGACATGGGCGCCGACATCTGGCTTCTCGAGATCGGCGGGACGCCCTATCAGGTGATGGGAGCCAAGTACGCCGGGTCGTTCACGACCGCGGCCTCGATCGTGCTGGAGGTGGCCGACCAGGCCGAGCTCGACCGGGTCTGGGACGGCTTCCTGGCCCGCGGCGGCACCGAGCAGCAGTGCTCCTGGATTGTGGACCCCTTCGGCCTCTCCTGGCAGATCCTGCCCACCGTCTTCTTCGAGGCGTTCGACGGCGCCGACGCGGCCCGCGCGCAGCGCGTCGTCGAGGCCATCTGGACGATGACGCGCGTCGATGTCGCGGCGGTCTTGGCCCTAGCGGGGCAGGGCGCAGCGGGGCAGCACGCGACAGGGCAGGACGCAGCGGCGCAGCACGGGACGGGTTAACAGGCCACGAGGGCCCAGCGATCGCGATCTCTTCGCGGCTCTCGGCGTACAGCTAGAGAACCCAAGAAACGCCTCGTGACCGTCGACAAGCCCGGCGGCCATGGGCAGCCCCGGCGCGCCGCGGAATACCTACGCCGCAGCCGGACTTGCACCCCGACGTGACCCCGACCCCCCGCGCCGACGTCGGCCTGCGGTCCGAGCGTGGTCCGATCCTGTTCGCCGTCATGGTCTCCACCGGCCTGATCGCCATCGACGCCACGATCGTGGCGACGGCCGTGCCCTCGATCGTGCGCGACGTCGGCGGCTTCGCCGAGTTTCCCTGGCTGTTCTCGGTGTACCTGCTGGCCCAGGCCGTATCGGTGCCGGTCTACGCCAAGCTCGCCGACCTGTTCGGCCGCAAGCCGCTCATGCTGTTCGGGATCGGGCTGTTCCTGATCGGCTCGATCCTGTGCGGGATCGCCTGGAGCATGCCGGCGCTGATCGTGTTCCGCGCGATCCAGGGGCTCGGCGCCGGCGCCGTCCAGCCGATGTCGATGACGATCATCGGCGACATCTACAGCGTGGCCGAGCGGGCGACGGTGCAGGGGTACGTCGCGAGTGTGTGGGCGCTGTCCGCCGTGGTGGGGCCGACGCTGGGCGGGGTCTTCAGCCAACTCGGCATCTGGCGCTGGATCTTCCTGGTGAACATCCCGCTGTGCCTGCTGGCCGGCGCGCTGATCGCCCGCGACTTCCACGAACAGGTGCACCGTCGCGACCATCGGATCGACTACGCCGGCTCGGTGCTGCTCACTGTCGGGCTGGCGCTGATCATCCTCGGCGTCCTGCAGGGCGGTCACGGGTGGGCCTGGACCTCGCCGACCAGCCTGGCGGTCTTCGGCGGCGGGACGATCGTGCTGCTGGCGTTCGCCCTGGTGGAACGGCGGGCCGCCGAGCCCGTGCTGCCGATGTGGGTGCTGCGCCGGCGGCTGTTGGCGGCGACGACGACCCTGTCGCTCGGGATCGGCGTGGTCCTCATCGGGCTGACCTCGTTCGTGCCGACCTACCTGGAGAACTCCCTCGGCGTGCCACCGCTGGTCGGGGGACTGGCGTTGGCCACCCTGACGATCGGGTGGCCGATCGCGGCCAGCCTGTCCGGCCGGTACTTCTACCTGCGCATCGGCTTCCGCCCCACCATCTGGATCGGGCTCGGCATCGTCCTGGTCGGCACCGTCGCGCTGGCGGCCCTCGCGACCCGGCCGTCGGTGCTGGTCGTCGCCGTGACCTGCTTCGTCATCGGGTTCGGGATGGGCCTGGTGTCCGCGCCGGCCCTCATCGCCGCGCAGGCGAGCGTCGACTGGCACGAGCGGGGCGTCGCGACCGGCATGAACATGTTCGCCAGGTCGATCGGCAGCGCGTTGGGCGCGGCGGTCTTCGGGGCCGTCGCCAACGCGGTGGTCGCCGCGTCCGGTCGGCCCGAGACCGATCCGGCGACCGCGGCGGCGGCTGGTACGGCGGTCTTCGTCGCCGCGGCCGTCGCGACGGCGGCCACCTGCATCGCCGGCCTGGCCATGCCACCCGTCCCCAGCGAGCCGCCCGAGCATCAGACCGAGAGCGCCGCCGCCCCGGCCAGCTGACTCACCGGGGGCGGCTGCCGGTGCGGGCCGGGCCCTGCGCGTCCCCCGCCAGGCCCTGCGCGTCCCCCGCCGGGCGTCAGTCCATCGCCTCGATGCCGAGTTCCGCCAGACCGCCCAGCCCGGCGCGCAGTCGCGCGACCAGCTCGGCCGGCGGCGTGGTCCAGCCGTGCACCTCCTCCAGCACCCGCAGGGGCTCCAGCGTCCGGTAGGAGCGGGTCGGATTCCCCGGAAAGCGCTTGTCCGTGACGTTGGGGTCGTCCTCGAGGGTGCCGAGCGGCTGCACCCGGTAGACCCGCGGCGGGCCGTCGCCGCGCGCCAGCTCGGCGGCCAGCGGCGCCCCCTCGCTCGACGCGGTGACGTAGATGTGCCGCATCGCTCGGCCCGAGCCGTAGTTCGAGCGATGGCCGGGGCTGAGCAGGTCGCCGGGCCGCACGTCCGCGCGGGTGCCGTGGAAGAACGGCCCGGGATCGTCGACGACCCGCGTCGGCGGGGCCGGGTCCCGCAGCAGCTGGTCCAGCCGGCGCAGCAGTTGGGCCTGCCGCGACCGGCCGTCCGGGGCCCGGGGGTACCGGTCCAACACGCCGCGGACCTGCGGCGTCATGCGCTTGGCGGCCGCGTCCAGGACGTACTCCGCGACGACCGGGTCCCCGCCGCGGGAGGACTCCGCGGCCCGGGCCGCGTGGACGGCCGCGCCGAGGATGTGGCCGAGTTGGGTGTGCTTGGCGAGCGGGTGCAGGTACGCCGCAGCGGCCGCCGAACCTGCGGCGTACGCCGCGTGCCGCGCCGCCTCGCTGGGCGCTTCGCGCCCGGCACGATTCGCCGCAACAGCCGCCGTACGCTGCAGCCGGGACCGCGGTGCCCCGTCGGCGAAGACCCGGGCGGCCTCCAGCGCTGCGGCCGGCCGCGGGTCCTGCGGACAGGCCTTGGCGACCAGGATCAGGGTCTGCTGGGCACAGTCGGCGGCGTACCGCGTGACCGCGCGCAGCTCCTCCAGCGTCAGCTCGAAATCCGTCGTCGCCGGCATGCCTTCGAGTCTCACACGGCTCCGGCCGGTGCGATCCTCGACCCCGGTGCTCCGAACGGGCGGCCCGGGCCCCGATGTGCCAGCGTGGGAGCCATGATCCTGATCATGGTGAAGTTCCCGATCCGGCCGGACCGCCTGGAGGCCTGGCGCGAGCTGTCGGCCTCCTACGCCGCCGCAGTACGGGCCGAGCCCGGCAACGTCTTCTTCGAGTTCTCCGAGAGCGTCGAGGAGCCCGGCACGTTCGTCTGCATCGAAGGTTTCAGCGACGACGCCGCCGGCAAGGCGCACATGGCGCAGGGCCACGTCGACCGGTTCATGAGCGAGATGCCGGACATCGTCGCGGCTCAACCGCAGATCATCTACGTCGACGCCGAGGAGGTCACCGGGTTCGGCCCGATGGGGGAGATCCAGCCCCGCAGCAGCTGACCGTGCCGCGCCGACCCCGCCGGCGCCGCCGCTCCGCTCTGGAGCCCGCCCCGTCCGCTCTGGCGCGCTCTGTTCTACCGTTCTACGGTGAATCGTGCCTAGCGGGAGGGTCGGCCGTCGACAGCGGCTCAGTGTCGGGGTGGCCGGCGCTGCCCTGGTGGCCGCGACCGTGGGCTTCTGGTGGCCCGCGAAGGACTCCGGCGCGCAGGGCGGAGTCGCCGCCTGCCAGCAGGCCCATGCGGTCCCGGCCACAGGGGGAGGCGCGGTGGGTGAGGCGGTGGTCCCCCCCGGTGGCGTGCCCAACGAGACGCTGCGGTGGTCCGGCTGCACCTGGCCGCCCCTGCCGGGCGCCGACGAGGACGGCTACTGGGAGGTGACCGTGCGGCGGACCACGACGGCCGGACCGGGCAGCGATGAGCCGAATACGGACACGATCACCACGTCATGTCCGCAGGTTGTCGCGAGCTTCCGACCGGACGTGACGGGCGCGTCCAACACTTGGGAGTACACGTGGACCACCGGTCAGATCGTCGAGCTCACCGGCTCCGTCGGTGCCCCGCCCAGTCTTGAGGTGACTCCGCTGCCTCCGGAGATGTATTTGGGGCTGGGCACCAAGCCCAACCGGGACCTGATCCTGCGCACCTCGGTGGGTCTGCGATTGGCGCAGGCGCGGTGCGCCGACGAGGCCCCGGGTCCGGCCCCGAGCTGAGCCCGCGGGTGCCGGCCGCCGTCAGGCCTCCGATTCCGCCTCCGCCTCCGCCAGCGGCGGGTCGGGCTCGGGTGGGTGTTCGGCTTCGAGCTCTTCGGTACGCCGTTCGGCGAACCAGCCGCGCCGCAGCGCGACCAGGACCCCGGCGACGGGGACCGCCAGGAACAGCCCGGCCAGCCCCAGCGCCAGACCACCACCCGTCGCGAGCAGCAAGGTGATCACCGGGTGGAACTGCATGGCCCGGCTCAGCAGCAGCGGGGACAGCACGTTTCCCTCGATCTGCTGGACCAACAGCACGATCACCAGCGCCCAGATGGCCGTGCTCAGGCCGCCGGAGAACAGGGCCACCCCGACCGCGATAGCCCCGGCCGTGGTCGCGCCGATCATCGGGATGAAACCGAGGATGAAGGTCAACACCATGATCGGGACGACGAACGGAACCCCCAGGATCGCCAGGCCCAGGCCGATGAAGACCGCGTCGATGAATCCCGTCGCCGTCGAGGCGAGCATCCACCAGCGGGCTGTGCGGAAACCCTCCCGCATCGCGGTGTCGACCCGGGCGCGGCGGGCCGGGTGCACCGCCGACAGGACGCCGTTCCAGAGCTGATCCCCGCTGGCCAGGCAGAACAGCGTCGCGAACGTGGCCACCACGACAATCGTGATCATGGTCGACACGACGGTGACGCCGGTCAGCGCGAACTGCCCGACGCCGCTGAAGACCTGGGTGGCCAGGCCGCGGGCCTCATCCCCGATCTGCTGGACCAGCGCGGGCGTGACGGCCCAGCCTCGGTCGACGAACCAGAGGTTGGCCGTCGCCACCCCGATGATCACGGCGTCGAGCATCGACGACCACGACCTGGTCAGTTCGACCACGATGAACCAGAGCAGCGCGACGATCACCGCGGCGTACACGCTGACGACGAGCAGCGCCGCCAGCCCGCCGGGGAGAAACCGCCGCAACCGCTTCACGACCGGCCAGAGCAGAGCGGTCTGCCCGAAGCCGATGAAGGCGGCGACCGCCACGATCTCCACCCGCCGGACCAACCAGATGACCAGCAGCGCTGCGAGCCCGATCCACAACACCCGCTGGGCCACGCCCGCCTCGGTGCTCAGGAAGGGTCGAACCGGCTGCTCCGCCAGCGAGGGCGGCAGCGGCGTCTCAGCAGTCACCCGCTCACCGTAGGCAAACGCCGGCGGCCGGTGATATCCGCGTCGAACCTCCGGTCCGGGACGCGTCAGTCGGGGCGCGACAGGTCCGCGACGGCGATGTCGTCCGGGACGACGGCCGTGGGGCAGGTGGTGTCGCGCAGTACCCGGCGCCCGACCGACCCCAGCACCATCCCGGAGAGGGTGCCGCGGCCGCGGCTGCCGACCACCAGGAGCCGGGCGCGGCGGGACTCCGCGACGAGCACCGTGGCCGGGTCGCCCTGCCGGCACTCGCCGCTGACCAGCAGGTCCGGTGCCTGGTCCCGGACGGCGGCCACCAGCGCGGCGTGCTGCTCGGCCGCCGAGTCGAGGGACTCGCCGACGTCCGACCGCTCGGTCGCGGCCCCCGTGCGGGGGCCCGGCGGCTGACTCTGCACCCGGATCAGGCGCAGCGCGCAACCCTCGCGGCGGGCCTCCGCCAGGGCCCACTGCACGGCCGGCTGGTCGGCTCCCCCGTCGACGCCGACCACGATGGGGCCGTCCCGGTGCGGCTGCTGCGGGACGATCACCACGGGCCCGCGCGCGTTGGCGGCCACCTTGTCGGCGACGCCCCCGAACAGCGTGGCCCGCACGCTGCCCAGCCCGCGCGTGCCGATGACGACGACGCCGGGGGCGGCGGTCTGCTCGGTCAGGTAGGCCACGGCGTTGTCGTGGACGTAATGCGAGGCGATCTCCAGCGACGGGTAGGCCGCCTGGGCCTCGCGCGCCGCGTCGTGCAGGTCGGCCCGATCCGTGGAGTCGACGGTGGCCTCGGCCGGGGTTGCTGCGGGGTCGATGTCGTGGGTGTCGATCGCTTCCGGGTGCGCCATCGAAATGACCAGTGGCCATGCGCGGCGAGCGGATTGGTGGGCCGCCCAGTCCAGGGCGTGCCGTGCCGGGCGGGTTCCGTCGTAGCCGGCGAGCACTCGGGGCCGGTGCGTCATCGCTGCCTCCTCGCGTCGGGGCTGCCTGACCTCGTCGGTGGGGGATACCGGTGCCGGCGGCGGCCGGTCCGGTGCGGTCGAGGGTCGGCGGGCCTGCGTCCCTCTAGCATCCCCCGCCGTACGGCGTCGCGCCGCTTGACTTCGGGACGGATTGGCCGGAACCTGCCGGGGGCGGCGTTGTTACCCGTTGGTCACGACGGTTTTCCCGCCCGCCCCGCGACGCGCAGTGAGGACCGCCCATGCCCGAGCCGGCGCAGAATCACCCCGCAGACCCCGCGCAGAATCACCCCGCGGACCCTGCAGATCCGGTCGCGCAGCCGACCCCCGAGCTGCTGGACGTGCTCATCGTGGGGGCCGGGATCTCCGGCATCGACGTGGCCTACCGGGTGCAGGAGCGCTGCCCCGACCTGAGCTATGCGATCGTCGAGGCGCGCGAGGCGATCGGTGGGACCTGGGACCTGTTCCGCTACCCCGGCATCCGCTCGGACTCCGACATCTTCACGCTGGCCTACCCGTTCCACCCATGGACCGGAACCAACGCGATCGTCGAGGGCCAGGAGATCCGCGACTACCTGCACGAGGTCGTGGACCGGCACGGGATCGCCGAGCGGATCAGGTTCCGGACCCGGGTGATCGCCGCGGATTGGCGGCCCGACGAGGCACGCTGGCGGGTCCGGCTGGCGGTCGATCCGGGCACCCCGGAAACCCCGAGCACCCCGGGCACATCGGAACCGACCGGGGCGACCGTCGAGCAGATCGTCAGCGCCCGGTTCTTCGTGGTGTGCACCGGCTATTACGACGACGAGCATCCCTACGATCCGCACTTCGCGGGCCGGCAGACCTTCGCCGGGACGATCGTGCACCCCCAGCACTGGCCGCCGGACCTCGACTGCCACGGCCAACGCGTCGCGGTGATCGGGTCGGGCGCGACGGCGATCACGCTGGTGCCCGCGCTGGTCCAGGCCGGGGCAAGGGTCACGATGGTTCAGCGGACCCCGACGTACGTGCTCGCCCAACCCCGCCGGGACCACCTCGCGGACCGGCTACGCGCCGCCCTGCCCGGCACCGCCGCGCACCACGTCATCCGGGCGAAGAACACCCTCCTGCAGTGGGGGCTCTACCAGGCCTGCCGACGGGCCCCCGACCGGATGCGCGGGCTCCTGCGCCGGGGCGCCGTGGCCGGGATCGGGTCGGAGCAGATGGTGCAGGACCACTTCAGCCCGCCGTACGGGCCGTGGGAGCAACGCCTGTGCATCGCCCCGGGGGGCGACTTCTTCGCCGCGATCCGGGGCGGCGGCGCCGACGTGGTGACCGGCGCGATCGAGACGTTCACCCCGCAGGGTCTGCGGATGGCCGACGGCCGCGACGTACCGGCCGACGTGATCGTCACCGCGACCGGACTGCAGATCAGGCTGCTCGGCGGCATCGAGCTGACCCTGGCCGGCGCCCCCGTGGACCCGTCCCACAGTTATGTCTACAACGGCGCGATGCTGTCCGGCCTGCCCAACCTCGCGTTCGTCATCGGCTACATCAACCTGTCGTGGACGGTCCGGTCCGACCTGTCCGCCCGGCTGATCGCCAGGGTGCTCCGGCGGCTCGTCGACGACGGGATGGACGAGGTCACGCCGGTCGCCCCGGCCGATCCGGGGCCCAGCCACCCGATGATGGACATGCCGTCGGGCTACCTGGCGCGCGCCGCGCACCTGATGCCGCGGGCCACCGACGGCTACCCCTGGGCCGTCGCCCAAAACGTCCTGCGGGACAGCTGGCACGTGAATCGGGCCGACCTGGATGACGGGCTGCGCTGGCGGCGGACCGCTCGGGGCCCAGTGTCGGGCGCCGCGGCCGACGGTGCCGCCGGGGCCGACGTCGCCGGACGGCCCGAGGCGGACCGCCGATGAGGGCCGTGACCTGCCACGATGGCCGACTGGCGGTGACGGAGGTGCCCACCCCCGCGCCCGGCCCCGGGCAACTGCTGCTGGCGGTGACCCGGTGCGGCATCTGCGGCTCCGACCTGCACGCCCGCACGAACGCCGACGCCAGCGCCGACATCGCTGCCGAGGTCGGCTACCCGCATTTCATGCGGTCCCGGGACCACGTCGTACTGGGCCACGAGTTCACCGGCACGGTCCTCGACTACGGCCCGGACTGCCGACGCCGCTGGCCCACCGGCCGGCCGGTCGTGGCGCTGCCCGCCCTGCGGCACGGCGGGGACGTGCACCTCATCGGTCTGTCCGAGCGGGCGCCGGGGGGTTATGCGGAGTACGTGGTGGTCGCCGAGGATGTCACGATGCCGGTGCCCGACGGTCTCGCGCCGGACCTGGCCGCGCTCACCGAGCCGCTGGCCGTCGCGCACCACGCGGTCCGTCGGGGCCAGGTCGGGCGCCGCGACGTCGCCGTCGTGATCGGCTGCGGTCCCATCGGGCTCGCCGTCATCCTGATGTTGAAGGCGGCCGGGGTGCGCACGGTGGTCGCGAGCGACTTCTCGCCGGGCCGGCGGGCGCTCGCGCGGCGCTGCGGCGCGGACGTCGTGGTGGACCCTGGCGCGGAGTCGCCGTGGGAGTCGTACGGCGAGCGCGGTGGCCACATCCGCCGGGCGCCGGAGTATTTCGGTCTCGCGCTGGACACCATGCACGCCCTGCGGCGCGTCCCGCGGGTGCCGTGGTGGCAGGTCATCCGGTCCGCGGAACGGCTGGGCGCCGGGCCGCGCGGTCCGGTGGTCTTCGAGTGCGTCGGCGTGCCGGGCGTCATCGAGCAGCTGGTCACCGGGGCGCCGTACCTCTCCCGCATCGTCGTCGTCGGCGTCTGCATGCCACCGGACACCTTCCGGCCCGCGATGGCCGTCAACAAGGAGCTGGACCTGCGGTTCGCGTTCTGTTACGACCCGGCGGAGTTCCGGGCCGCGCTGCACCTGATGGCGGACGGCCGGGTCGACGCGCGCCCGCTGGTCACCGGCACGGTCGGGTTGGGCGGGGTGGCGGCGGCGTTCGAGGCGCTGGCCGGTACGCCGGAGCACGCGAAGATCCTGATCGACCCGGCCAGCCCGGCGCTATTGCCGCCCGCTGGCCGATCGGATCCGCCTGTTGGATAATTGTTTCCACGCCTTAGGAGTCCCTGCCTCAGGAAAGGACCCGCCTCATGTCCACGGTTCAGGTCGCCGGCCTCACCATCGACCAGCAGCTGCACGACTTCGTCCGCGACGAGGCGCTGCCCGGCACGGGCATCGAGGAGGGCGCGTTCTGGGCGGGACTGGCGGGCATCGTGGCCGACCTCGGGCCGGTACGCCGGGAGCTGCTGGCCACCCGCGACCGGCTGCAGCAGCAGATCGACGACTACCACCGCAAAAGCCCGGGGGCGCCGGCCGACCAGGCGGCGTACCAGCGCTTTTTGCGGGAGATCGGCTACCTCGTCGCGGAACCCGCCGACGTGCAGGTGACCACGGCCAACGTCGACACCGAGATCGCCTCCCAGCCGGGCCCGCAGCTCGTCGTACCGCTGCTCAACGCCCGCTTCGCCACCAACGCCGCGAACGCGCGGTGGGGCTCGCTGTACGACGCGCTGTACGGCACCGATGTCTTGCCCGAGACCGACGGGCTGGCCAAGGGCGAGGCGTACAACCCGAAGCGGGGCGCGGCGGTCGTGACGCGGGTGCGCGAATTCCTCGACACACATTTCCCCCTGTCGGGCAGATCCCACGCTGCGGCAACGCGATACCGCGTCGACAACGGCACCCTCGTCGTCGACCAGGACGGCGGCGCCGCCACGCTGAGCGATCCCGCGCAGTTCGTCGGCTATCAGGGCGAGCCCGGCGCGCCGGGCGTCGTCCTGCTGCGGCACCACGGCCTGCACGTCGAAATCGTCATCGACTCCGCCGGCCAGATCGGCGGCGCGGACCGCGCCGGCGTGCAGGACGTCGTCCTCGAATCGGCCGTGACGACGATCATCGACATGGAGGACTCGATCGCCGCGGTCGACGCGGCCGACAAGACGGCGGCGTACCGGAACTGGCTCGGCCTGATGCAGGGCACCCTGTCGGAGCAGGTCACCAAGGGCGGGCGCACGTTCACGCGGTCGCTCAACGGGCCGCGCAGCTACACCACCCCGGACTCCTCCGGCGAGCTGGTCCTGCCCGGCCGGGCCATGCTGTTCATCCGGCACGTCGGCCACCTGATGACCACGGACGCCGTCCTCGACCCCGACGGCCAGCCCATCCCCGAGGGCTTCCTCGACGCCCTGTTGGCCGGGCTCGGCAGCGTGCACGACCTGCGCGGCGAGCACGCCGGCGGCAACTCGCGCACCGGCTCGATCTATGTGGTCAAGCCCAAGATGCACGGCCCGGACGAGGTGGCCCACACCGTGGAGCTGTTCCGCCGCACCGAGCAGGTCCTCGGCCTGGAGCCCGACACGATCAAGATCGGGATCATGGACGAGGAACGGCGTACCAGCGCCAACCTCAAGGCCTGCATCGCCGCGGCGAGCAGCCGGGTCGCGTTCATCAACACCGGCTTCCTGGACCGGACCGGCGACGAGATGCACACCTCCATGCAGGCCGGCCCGATGATCCGCAAGGGCGCGATGAAGTCGACGCCGTGGATCGCGGCGTACGAGGACCAGAACGTCGACATCGGCCTCGAATGCGGCCTGCCCGGCCGCGCGCAGATCGGCAAGGGCATGTGGGCGGCCCCGGACAACATGGCCGACATGCTCGCGGCCAAGATCGCGCACCCGAAGGCCGGCGCCACGACTGCGTGGGTGCCCTCGCCGACGGCCGCGACGCTGCACGCGCTGCACTACCACGAGGTGGACGTGCTGGCCCGGCAGGCCGAACTCCTCGAGCAGGCCCGGACCCGTGGGCGCCGTGGCACGCTCGACGACCTGCTCACGGTCCCGATCGAGGACCCCGCACAATGGTCCGCGCAGGACCGTCGCGACGAGGTCGACAACAACGTGCAGGGAATCCTGGGGTACGTCGTGCGCTGGGTGGACGCCGGAATCGGGTGCTCCAAGGTGCCCGACATCAGCAACACCGCGCTGATGGAGGACAGGGCCACCTGCCGGATCAGCTCCCAACACGTCGCGAACTGGCTGCATCACGGCGTCGTGGACGCCGAGCTGGTGGAGGACTCCTTCCGTCGGATGGCCGCCAAGGTCGATGAGCAGAACGCGGGGCTGCCGGGCTACCGGCCGATGGCGCCGGCGTTCGACGGGGAGGCGTACGACGCGGCCCGCGAGCTGGTGTTCAAGGGGCTGGACCAGCCGAGCGGTTACACCGAGCCGATCCTGCACGCCCACCGCGCGGCCCAGAAGGCGAAGTCCCAAGGCTGAGGGGAGAACTCCCTCTCACAGGGTTAGTCGCCGGTGGTCCAGGGTCGATGCCTCTCATAGCGTGGGGGGATGCCGACCCTCGTCGCCACCACGGCCCTCGACCACCCGCCGCAGACCGTCTTCGAGTGGCACACCCGGCCGGGTGCGTTCCAGCGTCTGACGCCGCCCGGGTTCGGGCGCGTCGAGTCCGAGGCGTCGGCGGGCCTGGCCGTCGGCTCGCGCGCGACGTTGCGCGTCGCTGTGCCGGGAATGCGCCTGCCGGGCCTGCCGCCCGCATCGGTGCGTTGGGTCGCGCGGCACGACTCGTTCGACCCGCCGCGGTCGTTCAGCGACGTGATGGAGTCCGGGCCGATGGCCAGCTGGCGGCACCACCGCACGTTCGAGCCGCGGCCTTCCGGCGCGGAGCCGGCGGCCGGCACCGAACTGGTCGAGCGGGTCAGCTACGAGTTGCCGGCGCCGGGGCGCCTGCCCGGGATCGGTTCGCTGGCCGGCCACGTCATGGCCGATCAGCTGGGCCGGTTCTTCGCTTACCGGGGGCGTACCCTGCGCGACGACCTCGCCTTCCACGCCGCCCACGCGGGGCGAGGGCTGGTGGTCGCGGTCGCCGGGTCGTCCGGCCTGGTGGGCCGGCAGCTGGTCGCGCTGCTGGGCGGCGGCGGTCACGACGTACGGCGTCTGACGCGGGGCCGTCCCGGCGGCGCCGGCACCGGGGAGATTCGCTGGGACCCGGCCCGCGGCGAACTGGACCCCGCGGCGCTCGCCGACGTGGACGTCGTGGTCAACCTGGCCGGCGAGCCGGTGGCTGGCCGGTTCACCGACGACCACCTGCGCCGGGTCCGGGAGAGCCGGGTGGTGGGCACCGGTCTGCTGGCCCGGGCGCTGGCGACGCTCGCCGCAGACGGCCGCCCGCGGGCGCTGATCAACGCCTCGGCCAGCGGCTATTACGGGCCCGACCGTGGCGATCAGGTGCTCACCGAGGAGTCCGGTCCCGGCCGCGGCGTCCTCGCCGACATCGTGCGCGATTGGGAGGCGGCCACCGAGCCGGCCCAGGCCGCCGGGGTGCGGGTCGCGCTGGTGCGCACCGGGATCGTGCAGTCCCCGGCGGGCGGGCAGCTGGGTCTGCAGCTGCCGATCTTCACCGCGGGGCTCGGCGGCCCGCTCGGCGACGGGCAGGCCTGGATGCCGTGGATCACGATCGACGACCTCGTCGGGATCTACGCCCACCTGATCGTCGGCGACGCCTCCGGCCCGGTCAACGCGGCGGCGCCCACGCCGGTGACGGGAGCGGAGTACGCCCGGACCCTGGCCTCCGTCGTCCACCGGCCGGGGGTGCTGCGGGTGCCCGCGCTCGCCCCCGCTGTGCTCCTGGGCCGCCGGGGCGCCGACGAGTTCGCTCTGGCAGGGCAGCGGATGAGCGCCGCGCGGGCGACCGAGCTGGGCTACTCGTTCCGGCACCCGGAGCTCCGCACGGGGCTGGAGCACGTCCTGGCGAGGACCACCGACGGTCCGACCGAGGTCGAGGAGCACTGACGTCCATCGACCTGGGTAGGCCGCCGGCGTCGCCACGCCGGAAGCCGGCCGCGCATGGCCGAGGGCCGGTCGGGTAACGGGCGGACATGAGCGACGCACTCACCCCCGGCCCCGACACCGACGGCATCGACGAGCGGACCGCGGAACTTCTCGCCGAGACCGAGTCCATGCACCCCGAACCGGAGGGCGACGAGGCCGACCAGGACGCGAGCGAGCGGCGCTGACGGCGCCGCTGCAGCGGCCCGCGACCGCCCTGGCGCGAGGCCCCGACGCGGCGGGCGTCGTCGAGTCACCCAGCCGGGCCTCATGTGTCCCTGGGTTCGCCACGCGATGGACGTGGTCTACATTTGTGTCCTAATGATAGAGACATAAGGACACGATGTGAGCCTCTACCGGACGCCGGACCTCGACCGTGAGGATGAAGGGGTCCTGGGCGAGATCCACCACATGCGGGACGGTGCTGCGGACGTCTTGCGTGCCCCGCGCCGATGGTCCGGCGGCCTACGGCGTACCACCCAGGCCCGAGCCATTCAGGGGTCGAACACGATCGAGGGCTACACGGTCTCGGACGACGATGCTCTCGCTGCCGTGGACGACCAGGAGCCGTTGACGGCGGACCAGCGCACTTGGGCAGAGATCATCGGGTACCGACGCGTGTTGACGTATGTCGTATACATGGCCGTGACCCCGGGTTTTCGCCTCGACGATCAGCTTCTGAGATCCATCCACTTCACCCTGCTCGATCACGACCTGACCAAGAGCCCAGGCCAGTTCCGCGCCGGACCTGTATACGTCAGCCGAGAATCGGACGGGGAGACGGTTTACGAGGGTCCGGCGGCCGAGCAGGTGCCGGCACTGGTCGCCGAGCTGATGGCGGAGCTTGCGACCCCGGGCGGTGACGCCATGGTGCGAGCGGCCATGGCGCATCTCAACCTCGTGATGATCCATCCTTTCCGGGACGGCAACGGCCGAATGGCGCGAATCCTCCAGACGTTGGTGCTGGCGCAGGATCTGGTCCTGGAGCCGACGTTCTCCAGCGTGGAGGAATGGCTGGGGCGCAATACCGACGATTACTTCCGGGTTCTGGCCGTGACGGGACAAGGGTCATGGCGCCCGGACCTCGACGCGCATCTGTGGGTGAAGTTCAGCCTGCGCGCCCACCACATGCAGGCTCAGACTCTGACCCGGCGCATGGCCGAGTCGGCCCGGGTGGGCTCCGAGCTGCTCGGGCTGCTCGCCGACGCAGGTTTGCCCGAGCGGACCTTCGACCCGGTCTTCGACGCTGCCATGGGCCTCCTGGTTCGTCGGCCGACCTACGTCAAGCGTTCGGGCGTCGAGGAACGCACGGCGACGCGCGACCTGAAGGCCCTGGCCGACGCGGGTTTCCTCACGGCACGCGGCAACACCAGGGCCCGCTACTACCTGGCCGCCGGGCCCGTGGCCGAACTGCGCGCCGATTCGCGTCGGCGACGGCAGGCCCTGCGGGATCCCTACCCTTGGCTGCGAGCCGATCTTGCCGGCCGCGCCCAGCGCCTCGGTGAGTGAGCAGCCGGACGTCAGGTGATCGCGCGGACCGCGGCGAGCGCGCCGTCGAGATAGCGGTCCACGACCGCCCGATCGGCCGGTGAGAGGGCCGAGTCCATCGCGGCCAGGCCGGCGAACATCGGCGCCAGCATGCGCAACATCTCGGTGCGCCCCGACTCCGTCAGAACGACCTCGGTGCGGCGACCGTCGGCGGCGTGCGGACGACGTACCACATGCCCATGGCTGACTAACCGGTCCACCACACCTGACGACGCGGCCGTCGTCACGCCCAGGCGGCGCGCCAGCTCCACGGGCCCGACGGGGCCGACGGCCAGATGCCGCAGCGCGTGCAGTTCGGAGGTGGACAATCCCTCGCGGCGGGCCACGGCCGCCGGGGCGGCGGCGGAGAGGTCGATGAGCTGCTGCAGCTTGGTCAGCGTCGAGGTCTGGGTCCAGCCGTGATCGGCCATCGCGTCGACGCGTGTCGAAGGTTCGACGGGCCTGGTGCTCCGGCGCGGCAGCCTGATAATTTTGCTCACCTACTTAGCAATCTGGTAAGTAACTCTCTTAACGATACCTGCGTCAAGGAGCGGTCGATGGCTCGATCCGGTGAAGCACCCCCCACGCGTCGGGAGCGTCGGGAGCGTCGCCTCGGGCGCCCCGCCGCCGGCGGGCCCGGCATCGGCCGGGGGATCCTCGCCGGTGCCATTCTGCTCGTCATCGCCTGGCTGGCGATCGGCGGCATCGGCGGCCAGTCCATCGGCAAGCTGTCCTCCCTGCAGAAGAACGACAACGCCTCGTTCCTGCCCGCCGATGCCGAGTCCACGCGGGTCGCGGAGGCCCAGGCCGGGTTCGCCCAGGACAAGACCCTGCCGATGATCATCGTGGCCGAGCGCGATCAAGCCCTGTCCCCGGCCGACCTGGCGGCCGCCCAGACCTTCGCCGCCGGCTTGCCGGGCCGCGCCTTGGCCCTCGACAACGGGGCGACCATCGCGGAATACCTGACCAGCCCGCGGGTCGCGGCGGTCCCCAGCAAGGACGGCCGGGCCTTCCTGGTCGTGCTGCCGCTGAACGGCGAGAAGGTCTCCGAGGCCGTCGGCAAGACCACGCCGCTGGCGCAGATCTCCGCCACGCTGAAGACCGCGGTCGAAGACGACCTGCGGGCCGAGGGCTACACGGCGTACGTCACCGGTCCCGGCGGCTTCATCGCCGACCTCGTCAAGGCCTTCGGGGGGATCGACGGGATCCTGCTCATCGTCGCCCTCGGCGTCGTTCTGGTCATCCTGCTGGTCGTCTACCGCAGCCCGGTGTTGCCGTTCGCGGTCCTGGCGACCGCCGCGTTCGGGCTCTCGGCCGCCGGCTTCGTCGTCTACCGCGTGGCCGAGGCCGGCTACATCACGGTCAGCGGCCAGAGTCAGGGGATTCTCTCGATCCTCGTGGTGGGCGCCGCGACCGACTACGCGCTGCTGCTGGTCGCGCGGTACAAGGAGGAACTGCACGATCAGGAGTCCACCTGGGCTGCGCTGAAGGTCGCGTGGCGGGCGACCGTGGAACCCATCGCGGCCAGCGCGGCCACGGTCATCCTCGGCCTGCTCGCCCTCACCCTGGCCGAACTCAAGGGCACCGCCGGCCTGGGCCCGGTCGCGGCGCTCGGCATCCTCGGCGCCCTGCTGTCCGCGCTGACCTTCCTGCCCGCGGTGCTCCTCCTCGGCCGTCGCTGGATCTTCTGGCCGGCGATCCCGCGGGTCGACCATGTCCATCGCGCCGATGCGATCAACAGCCGCCGCGGCTGGGGCTATATCGCCCGCATGGTCGGGCGCCGGCCCCGGCTGACCTGGGTCGTCACCACGGTGGTGCTGCTGGCCGCCGCCTCCCAGCTGCCCACCCTGAAGTCCGACGGGATCGCGCAGTCCGACATCTTCCTGACCCGTGTCGACGCCGTCGCGGGGCAGGAGGTGCTCGCCAAGCACTTCGAGGCCGGCTCGGGCAGCCCGATGGTGATCCTGGCGCCGCAGCAGAGCGCCGACCGTGTCGTTGCCCGCCTCGGCGAGGAGAGCGGGGTCACCTCCGCGGCGGTCGTGACCGCCGGGCCCCCGCCCGGTGCGGGAGCTCCGCCGACCAGCGCGGCCCAGCCCCGCGTCGTCGACGGGAACGTGCTGATCCAGGCGACCCTCGTGGACGCCGCGGACAGTCCCGCGGCGGCCGATACGGTACGCCGGGTGCGCGCCGACCTTCGTCAGATCAGCCCCCAGGTGCTCGTGGGTGGGCAGACCGCGCAAACCGTCGACGTCCGCGCCTCCGCCGACCGCGACATCAAGGTGGTCATCCCCGCGATCATCGGCGTGGTCTTCGTCGTGCTCGTGGTGCTGCTGCGCGCGCTCGTCGCGCCGCTGTTGCTGGTGCTGGTCAACGTGCTCTCGTTCGCGGCGACGATGGGCGTCTCGGCGGTGCTCTTCAACCACGTCTTCAAGTTCCCCGGGGGGGACCCGACGACCGAGCTCTATGGGTTCGTGTTCCTGGTGGCGCTGGGCATCGACTACTCCATCTTCCTGATGACGCGGGCCAAGGAGGAGGTCGGCCGGCAGGGTCCCCGCAAGGGGGTGCTCACGGCCCTGGCCGTGACGGGTGGCGTCATCACCAGCGCCGGCGTCGTCCTGGCTTCCACCTTCGGCGCCCTGGCAATCCTGCCGCTGCTCTTCCTCGCCCAGATCGCGTTCATCGTCGCGTTCGGCGTGCTGCTGGACACCCTGGTGGTGCGCTCGTTGCTGGTCCCGGCCCTGGCGGTCGATCTCGGTCGGTGGACCTGGTGGCCCGGCGCCGCCAGCCGGGCCTGGCTGGACACTCGCCCGGACGAGCAAAGCCGGCACGCGCAGGCGCCCGGGGAACCCGCCTCGGCGGCGCCCAGGGAGTCGGCCTCCGCGGCGCCCGGGGACTCGGCAGCGCCGGCGGCCGAGCCGGCGCGCTGATCGGTCAGGCGGGCTGACGCAGGTGCAGGCTGTTCTCCAGGGCCCGGGCCTCGGTGACGATGTCGCCGATCAAGGTGGGCACGCCGATCCCCAGCGAGGGTGCGCGGCGGGCCGCCGGGCCACCGACGGCCGTCGGCGCGACCTCCGCCAAGGCGGCCACGTCCAGCGCGGCCGCCCGCAGCGGACCCGGCCGCGTCGCCGAGATGACGATCGCCGTCGGGGGGTCCCGACGGGCCAGCGGGACCAGCGAACGCAACGGGGTGTTCGCGCCGAAGAAGCGCACGGCCCAGCCCTCGTCGGCGGCGACCAGGCCGAACGCCATCAGGGCCAGGTCGTGCAGTTCCTTCGGCGGGCAGGCGAGCCACAACTGTGGCGCACCCATCGGCAGTGCCCGGCGCTGGCGGCCCAACAGGGCGCTGCGGACCACGTCACCGGCGAAATAGGCGTGCGCGATCCCCATCCCCCCGGAGCCGTCGGTGAGCACCGACAGGGAGCGCAGCAGCGGAACCACCACCTCGTCGACGAAATCGTCCGTGGCCAGCCGCTGCGAGGCCTCGGCCAGGGTGTCCCGCACCGCCGGCTCGTCCAACCGGGTGCAGCCCCGGACGAGGACCTCTCGCCAGCGCTCCAACTCGGCGGTCGGGACCGCCTCGGCGGCCGGGCCCATCGGCGTGCAGTGCGGATCGGAGGCCCGATCGCCGGGACGTTCGTGCGGCAGTCGGCGCAGCACCAACCGGGCCGCCTCGGCCGCGGTGGTCCCGCTGGCGATGCGCGCCATCATGGCCTCGGCACGACGAACGTCCTGCGCGTCGTAGATCCGGTATCCTCCGCCGCTCCGACGCGGTTGGAACAAGCCGTACCGGGCCTCCCATGCCCGCAGCGCGTGGGTGCTCACCCCCAGGTGGGCGGCCAATTGGCCGACGCGCAGGCCCGTCTCGGTCATGCGCGCCAGCCTACGCAGATGCGGGCTGAGCGCGGGCCGCAGCGGCCGAGAACGTTAGACAGGGACTCGGACGTTCGATCCGGCACTGAAAGGCTGGGGGCCATGTGTGCGCACGAGGCGATTTCGGAGGCGCTGCGCAGCTATCTGCGCGGGGTGCGGGACGCCCTCGCCGCCGCAGTGGGTAGCGCGACGACGACCCGGACCCGGTTGATCGCCGGGCTGGAGCCCTCGGAATTGGAAGGCGCCACCGCTCTGGAGGAGTGCCTGGCCGATCTGCTGGCCTCGGGCGGCAAGATGATCCGGCCACGGGCGCTCTATCTGGGCTACCTGGCGGCCACCGTCTCCGCGACGGCCGCACCGGCGGATCCGGCCGAGGCCGCGGCGCGCGCCGCCGGGGACGACCGGCTGATCCGGCTGGGCTGCGCCGTCGAACTACTGCACGTCTTCGGCTTGCTGCAGGACGACGTCATGGACCAGGGCGCGACGCGCCGGGGTCGGCCGACCGCCCATCAGCACCTCGCCGGCCGGCACGATGCGGCCGGGGCGCGAGGTGACTCTCACCGATTCGGCGAAAGCCTGGCGGTCCTGGCCGGTGACCTGGCCTTCGCCCTGGCGCAGCGGCAGCTGCGCGGCCTGCCCAGCGCGGTCTGTGTCGCCTGGGACGACATGGTGGTGGAACTGGTGCAGGGGCAGCGGCTCGACCTGGTCTTCGCCGCCGAAGGCCGATTCGACCAGGCGAGCACCCTGGCGGTCGCCCAGGCCAAGACGGCCGCCTACTCCGTGGCCCGGCCGCTGGAGCTGGGTGCCCTGCTGGCTCGCCCGGACCAGCCCGTCCCCGCCTGGCTGGGCACCTTCGGGGCCTGCGCCGGGGAGGCGTTCGCGCTGGCCGACGACTTGCTGGGGGTGTTCGGCGATCCCGCGGTGACCGGCAAGCCGGTCGCCGACGACATCCGGCAGCGCAAGCCCTCCACCGTGCTCGGCATCGCCGAGGATGTGCTGGGCGGGGCGGTCACCCAGCTGCTGGGTCCGCAGCGGCCGACGCCGACCGAGCCGCAGATCGAGCAGTTACGCCGCGCGATGGCCAACGGCGGGGTGCAGCGGGAGGCCGAGCGCCGGCTGTCGCGCTGCCTGACCGAGGCCGAGGCGGCCGTCGCCGTTCTGGACTGCGTCGCGGTCGGCGGGGAGCTGCTGCGTTGGGCGCGGGGCCTGGCCAGGAGGGCGGCATGAGTCCCGACGCCCCGGCGGCCCAGGGGCGCCGCCTGGCCCGCGAGCTGACCCGCGAGTTCGGCACGACGTACTACTGGGGCACGCTCTTCCTGCCCGCCCACCGCCGAGACGACGTCTACGCGCTCTACGCCCTGTGCCGCCTGGCGGACGACATCGTCGACGAGCCGTTGTCGCGGCAGCGGATCGAGCTCGACGTCCCCGCCGACGCGCTGCCCGCCGAACGGTTGGCGGCGTTCGCGGACCGGTTCTACCGTGCCCTCGACCGAGGCCTCGACGGTGCCGCCGAGGGCCTCACCGACCCGCACCCGCTGATGCGCACGATCGTCGCCGCGATCACCCGGCTGCAACTGGCCCGGGATTGCTTCGACCGGTTCTTCGGCGCGATGCGGCTCGACCTGGACCGCACCTCCTGGTCCTCCTGGCCGGAGCTGCGCGACGTCTACATGGAGGGCTCGGCCGCCGTCATCGGCGAGATGATGCTGCCGGTGCTGGAGCCCTACACCCCGGCGGCCAAGGAGCCGGCGCGCGCGCTGGGGCTGGCCTTCCAGCTCACCAACTTCATCCGCGACGTCGGCGAGGACCTGGACCGCGGTCGCGTCTACCTGCCGGCCGACGAGCTGGCCGAGCACGGCGCCGACCCCTGGTTGCGGCGCGTCACCCCCGCCTGGCGCAGCTTCCTGGCCGCCCAGATCGACCGCAACCGCGAGCTCTACCGCCAGGGCGAGCAGGGCCTGCCGATGCTGCCGCCGGCCTCGGCGCGCTGTGTCGGGGCGGCGCTGACGATGTACTCCCAGATCCTGACCCGCATCGAACGGGCCGACTACGACGTCTTCGCCGATCGACGCCGGGTGCCTGCGCCGGCCAAGGTCGCCATCGCGGCGCGGGTGGTGGCGACCGGGCGGGCCGCGACGGCCCCGGCGCTCCGGCCGACTGCCGCCCCGTTGAGTCCGTCCGCGCTGCTCAACCACCCCGCCGTCGCCGAGCGCATGCCGCTGCGCCGGCTGCCCCAGCCCGACCCCGCGCGGATCGCCTCGACCTGGCGGCAGGCGGCCGTGCCGCGGATCGAGCGCGCGCTGCGGCGCGCGCAGCAGCGTGACCCGGGGGGCTGGTACGTCGTGGGCGCGGCGACGGATCTGCGCCCCGGCACCACGCTGGTCCGCACGGTCGCCAACCGCGAGGTAGCCCTGTGGCGCACCGCCGACGGCCAGGTACTCGCCGGGCCGGGCGCCTGCCCGCACATGGGCGCCCGCCTCGACGGCTGCGCGGTCGTCGGCTCCGACATCCTGTGCCGCTGGCACGGGCTGCGCCTGCCCGGCGAATGGCCGGGCCAGTGGCCGCTGCTGCCCGCCCGCGACGACGGCGTACTGCTCTGGGTGCGCCTCGACACCCCCGGCGAGCGCGCGACGCCGGAGCCCGCCCTGCCGACCCGGCCGCCGCTGGAGCAATCGTTGGCCGCCGTCTACGCCCGCGCCGGCCGGTGCGAGCCGCAGGACGTCATCGCCAACCGGCTCGACCCCTGGCACGGCGCCTGGTTCCACCCCTACGCGTTCAGCCACCTGACGGTCGACGAGACCGCCAGCACCGACGACGTCCTGGTCACCGACGTGGCCTTTCGGATCGACCGCGGCTGGGGCGTGCCGGTGCGAGCGGAGTTCGCCTGCCCGGACGCCCGGACGATCGTGATGACGATCGTCGACGGCGAGGGTACCGGCAGCGTCGTCGAGACGCACGCCACCCCGCTGGGCCGCGACGCGGCCGGGCATCCGGTCACCGTGATGACCGAGGCGACGATCGCCTGCTCGCCGCGGCGCGGTTTCGCGGTTGCCCGCAACCTCGCGCCCCTGGTCCGGCCCTTGATGCAGCGCACCCAGCAACGACTCTGGGACGACGACATCGACTACGCCGAGCGGCGCTACGCGGTCCGGCAGGCCAGGATCGGATCATGACGATCCCCACGAAACCGATGATGGCGCTGCGGTTCATCGCCACCGTCGTCCTGTCGGCGGTGGTCGCCCAGGCGGGCTGGGCCGCGGCGTACCTCGGCGGGGATCGCAGCTACCTGCGGCAACACACGCTGGGTGGCGGCGTGACGCTGGCCGTGTGCGTGCTGGCCGCCACGGCGTACGTCGCCCTGCGGCGGGCCGCCGGCCGGGTCAACGTGGCCCTGGCGATCTTCCTGGCCGCCGCTGTCGGCGGGCAATACGCCCTCGGCGCGGTCGAGGCGGTCGGCCCGCACATCTTCCTGGGCGTGCTGATCGCCATGATCGCGACCGCGCTGACCTCCTGGACCTACCGTCACCAGGACAGCTCCGTGATCACGTCCGGGGACGGGCTCGCGCCGGGGTCCGGCCGATGACTGGCTCCTGGGACCCCTACCAATACCTGCTGCTCATGGCGGGTTGCCTGGCCATCACGCTGCCGCTGGAGCTGGTGCTGCGGGCCCGTGTCTACTCCCGGCCGCGGCGGCTGCTCGCCGCCCTGGTGCCCGTCGTGCTGGTGTTCTCCGCATGGGACGTCCTCGGGATCGTGCGCGGCCACTGGTCGTATTCGGAGCGCTACACCACGGGCCTGCTCATCCCGGTGATCGGGATGCCGGTGGAGGAACTGGTGTTCTTCATCGTCGTGCCGATCTGCGGACTGCTCACCTATGGCGCGGTGGGCACGGTCCTGCAGTGGTCCGCCGGCTGGCGCCGGGCCGTGCGGTCCGGTCGGCGCGGGACGGGGGCCGGGCGTGCCTGAATACACCGTCCTGGCCGTGCTCTCGGTGCTGGCCGTCGTTGCGCTGGAACGCTTCCGGTGGCGCACCGGGATTTTTCGCAGCGCCCGCTATTGGCTCTCGATGGGCATCGTGGCGTTCTTCCAGGTGCTCGTGGACGGCTGGCTGACCAAGCTCAGCGCGCCGATCGTGATCTACGCCCCAGAGCACCACCTGGGCGTTCGGTTCCCGTGGGATGTCCCGATCGAGGACTTCCTGTTCGGCTTTTCGATGGTCACGCTGGCCATCCTGTGGTGGGTGCGCGCCGCAGGCGACGCCCCCACGGCCGGTACGCCGGACGCCGTGACCACCCACCCGCAGGACCGCTGCACGGAGGCTCGATGAGACCCGACCCCGCCCCGATCCGCGCCGCCTCGTCGACGGTGACCCCGGAGTTCGACGAGATCGGCGCCCACTACGACCGGCTCACCGGGATGTCGCCGGGCTATGCCGCCCAGTTGCTCAGCTCGGCCCGCCTGCTGGTGGGCCAGCTGACCAGCGGCCCGCTAGCCGCGCACGGCCCGCACGCCGGGGGACGGCCGGTCCGGATCGCCGACATCGGCTGCGGGTCGGGCGCCTCCACGGCCGCGCTGGTGCGGGCGCTCACCGAGAGCGGGCTGGAGTTCGAGCTGGAGGGCATCGACGGCTCGGCGGGGATGTTGGCCGCGGCGCAGCGCAAGAGCTGGCCGGCGACGGTCACCTTCCGGCACGCCCAGGCCGAGGACCTTGTCGCCGAACAGCCGTGCTATGACGCGGTGTTCGCCGCCTATCTGGTGCGCAACGTCCCCGACAAGGACGCCTTCCTGCGGTGCGTGCGGGACATGCTGGTGCCCGGCGGCTCCTTCCTCGTGCACGACTACGGGGTCGCCGGTCGGCCGCTGGACGTCATCGCCTGGACGGCGCTGTCCTGGGGGGTGATCATCCCGTCGGCCTGGGTCGTTACCCGACGCCCGCAGCTGTTCACCTATCTGTGGCGCAGCGTGCTCGACTTCGACACCGACCAGCAGCTGCGCGACCGGTTGGCCGCCGCCGGGTTCGTCGACGTCGGGCAACGGCCGGTGCCCGGCTGGCAGCGCGGCATGGTGCGAGCGACGTGGGGGCGGCGACCATGAGCGGCGCAGCAGACCTGATCCGCGCGGTGGGCGCGACGCTGCCGAGCGTGGCCCGCGCCGCCGTACCGCCCCGGCTGCGGACCGGGCCGGCCGACCGCGGTTGGCGGCCCGGGGTGGACCCGCGGGCGGTCCGCATCCCCGCCCCGCCGGCCGGCGCCGCGGCCCACGCAGGCACCGCGACCGCCGTCCCGCGCACCGAGCGCGGCGTCGTCGTGGTGGGCGGCGGCATCGCCGGCATCGCCGCAGCGACGGCGCTGGTCGAGCGCGGGGTGCGCGTCACCCTGCTGGAGGCCCGCGACGGCCTGGGCGGGCGGGTCCGCAGCTGGCCGGTGAGCGTCCCCGGCGACCCGACCGGCCGGGCCACCATGAGCCGGGGGTTCCACGCGTTCTTCCGGCAGTACTACAACCTGCGTGGCCTGCTGCGCCGGGTCGACCCCGAGCTGTCCGGGCTTCGCCCGGTGGCGGACTATCCGCTGCTGCACGCCGACGGTAGCCGCGACTCGTTCACCGCGATCCCGCGACGACCACCGTTCAACATCCTCGGATTCGTCGCGGCCAGCCCCTCGTTCGGCGCCGCCGACCTGCTGCGCGTCGACATCGACGCGGCCCTGGGTCTGCTCGACGTGGACTTCCCGACCACCTTCACGGCGTACGACGGAGTCAGCGCCGCGGACGTGCTGGACCGGCTCCGGTTCCCGCCGGGCATGCGGGACCTCGCACTCGAGGTCTTCGCGCGCAGCTTCTTCGCCGACCCCGCCGAGTTCTCCGGCGGGGAACTGGTGGCGATGTTCCACAGCTACTTCCTCGGGTCCGCCGAGGGCCTGCTCTTCGACGTCGCCACGGACGACTTCGACGCCACCTGGTGGGCGCCGTTGGGCCGCTACTTGACCGAGCTTGGGGTCGAGATGCGGTGTGGCACCACCGTGGCCGGGCTCGAACGGATCGCCGCATCGGCCGCGGGGGCGCCCCCCGGGATCCGAGTGGCCCTGGCCGATGGCGGGTCGGTGGACGCCGACGCGGTCGTTCTGGCGACCGATCGTGAGCCCCTGCAGCGACTGGTGGCCGCCAGCGGCTGGCTCGGCGACCCGGGCTGGCGGGCCGCGGTCGCAGGGCTGGCGCGCGCCCCCCGCTTCGTCGTCCACCGGATCTGGTTCGACGCCCCCATGCGGCCCGACACCGCGCCCTTCCTCGGCACCGCCGCCTACGGCTACCTGGACAACGTCTCCGCGGTGCACCTGCTGGAGGACGGCGCGGCGCAGTGGGCCCGACGGACCGGTGGCAGCGTGGTCGAACTGCACGCGTACGCCGTGCCGGACGACGCCTCCGACGAGGCGGTGCTGGCCGACCTTCGGGCGCAGCTGAGCCGACTGCATCCCGAGCTGGACCGGGCCCGGATCGTGCACGAGGAGATCCTGGTGGAACAGGACTGCCCGCTGGCCGGCACCGACCCGTGGGCCGACCGGCCCGGGGTGGCCACCCCCGACCCCGCCGTGCTGCTGGCCGGCGACGGGATCCGCTGCGAGCTGCCCGTGGCCCTGATGGAGCGCGCCGCGACGACCGGCTTCCAGGCCGCCAACCGGCTGCTCGCCGGGTGGGGAGAGGCCGGCCACGACCTGTGGAGCGTGCCCCTCGCGACGCGCTTCGGACCCACCGTGCCGACGATGCGGCGCCTCGTACGACGTACCGTCGGGCGGTCGCGTCCCGCCGACCCTCGCGCTGCCCACGCCGAACCCCGCACTGCCCCTGTTGCCCAGCCCCCTGCTGCGACCCTCCGAGGTGCCCCGTGACCGCTCGACGTACCCTCACCTGGACCATCCCCGGCACCCCCGCGCAGATCCTGCACCGCCTGGGCGACCCCGACGTCGCGCGGCGCCGCGCCGCCGCCGACCCCGCGCTGGCCGCCGAGGTCACCGAGCTGGCCACCGACACCCCCGACGGTGCGGCGCTGGTCATGGCGGTGACGGCGCAGGTACCCACCAGCTGGGTGCCCGCCCGCGTGGCTGCCGCCCTGCCCGCCGCCCCCCGCATCGTGCGCCGGGAGGTGTGGCGGCTGAACGGCGACGACGCGGTCGCCGACGTCGCGGTGCGGCTGGAGGCGATCCCCGCGACCACGATGACGACCGGCGCCAGCCTGCGGCCGACGGCACCCGGGGCCGACACCAGCACGCTGACCTACGAGATCCGGCTCGACGTCGGGATCCCGCTGGCCGGCTCCGCCATCGAACGCGCGGTGATCGAGCAGATCAGCCGCGGCTACGACCAAGAGGCCGCCGTCATCGCCGGCAGCTGACCCAACGAGCGAGAAGAGCCGAGAAAGACACCGTGCTGCACCCCACGCAACCCGCACGCCCGCCGGCGACGGAAACCGACGACCTCGTCGTGCTGCTCGCCGACGACGGCACCCCCGCCGGCACCGCCCCCCGGACGTCGGTGCACACCGCGCACACCCCGCTGCACCTGGCGTTCTCGACGTATCTGTTCGACGCGGCCGGACGGTTGCTGCTGACCCGCCGGGCGCTGCACAAAGTCACCTGGGCCGGGGTCTGGTCCAACTCCTGCTGTGGCCACCCGCGCCCCGGCGAGGACGTCGCCGCGGCCGCAACCCGCCGGGTGCAGGAGGAGCTCGGGGTCGCCCCGAGCGAGCTGCGCCCGGTGCTGCCGGACTTCCGCTACCGCGCCGTCGACGCCAGCGGCGTGGTCGAGAACGAGCTGTGCCCGGTGTTCGTCGGCCGCCTCGACCCGGCCGGGCTGCGACCCTGGCCCGAGGAGATCGCGGAGGTGGCCTGGGCCCCGTGGGCGGCCGTCGTCGCCGCGGCGCGCACCACGCCGGTGCTGCTCAGCCCCTGGGCGGTGCAGCAACTTCCGCTGCTCGACGAGGCGCTGGGCGGGGACCCGGAGGCGGCCGTCGCGGTCCGCCCGACACCACAGGAGCGTGACCGGACGTGAGCCACGTTGTCGTCATCGGGGCCGGGCTGGCCGGCCTCGCCGCGGCCTGCCACCTGCGCGGCCAGGGCCACGAGGTCACCGTGCTGGAGCGCCAGAGCGGGCCGGGTGGCCGTGGCATCCGGCTGGAGCGGGACGGCTTCACGTTCGACACCGGGCCGACGGTGCTGACCATGGTCGATCTCGTGGACGAGGCGTTGAAAGCGGTCGGGACTCGGGTCCGCGACGTGCTCGACCTGGTGCTGCTCGACCCGGCGTACCGGGCCAGCTATGCCGACGGCTCCACCCTGCTGGTGCGGGCCGGGCACGACGCGATGCGCGCCGAGATCGCCGCGGAGTGCGGCTCCCTCGACGCGGCGGCGTTCGACGACTTTGTGCTGTGGCTGCGCGCGCTCTACCGGCTGGAGATGCCGCACTTCATCGACGCCAACTTCGACTCCCCGCTGGACCTGCTGCGCTCGCCGGGTGCCGCGGCCCGGCTCGTGCGGATGGGCGGCTTCGGCCGGCTCGGCCCCGCCATCCGAGCCCGGTTCCGCGACCCGCGGCTGCACCGGCTGTTCTCGTTCCAGGCGATGTATGCCGGGTTGGCGCCCGAGCAGGCGCTGGCCATTTATGCGGTCATCACCTACATGGACAGCATCGAGGGCGTCTGGTTCCCGCGCGGCGGCATGCGGGCGGTGCCGGAGGCGATGGCGGCCGCCGCCACCGCGGCCGGGGTGCAGATCCACTACGACCAGACCGTGACCCGCCTGCTCACCAGGTCCGACGGCGTGGTGACCGGGGTGGCGACGCAGGGCGCCGACGGCTCGGGCGACGCCGAGCGGGTTCGCTGTGATGCGGTGGTCTGCACCCTCGACCTGCCCACGGCGTACCACCGGCTGCTGCCCGACCTGACGCCCCCGCTGGCGGTGCAGCGCCCGACGTACTCCCCGTCCGCGGTCGTCTGGCACCTCGGCGTCCGCGGGGTGCCCCGCGACAAGGCCCACCACAACATCCACTTCGGCGGCGCCTGGGAGGAGGCGTTCGAGGATCTGCTGGTGCGCGGCACGCGGATGGCGGATCCCTCCCGGCTCGTGTCGGTGCCCTCGCTCGACGACCCCAGCGCGGCGCCGGAGGGTTGCGCCACGCTCTACGTGCTGGAGCCGGTGCCCAACCTCGCCGCGGGTCGGGTGGACTGGTCGAGCGAACGGCCCAGGATGCAGGCGGACCTCATGCGCTTCCTGGAGCAAGCGGGCTACCCCACCGACGTGGTCACCGACGAGTTCGTCGACCCGACCGACTGGGCTCGGGCGGGCATGGCGGGCGGTACGCCGTTCGCGCTGGCGCACACCTTCGCCCAGACCGGGCCGTTCCGCCCCTCGAATGCCGAACGGCGCCGCCCCGGCCTCTTCTTCGCCGGCTCGGGGACCGTTCCCGGGGTGGGTGTCCCGATGGTGTTGATCTCCGGCAAACTGGCCGCCCGCCGGATCGCGGACTACCTGCCGGCTTCCCTGACCGGTCGCTGAGCGGTCGGCCGAGCCGTGCGCATCGTCCTGGCCGCGGCCGGCAGTCGGGGGGATGTGCTGCCCTTCGCGGCCCTCGCAAGGGGGCTGGCCGAGCGGGGCCAGGAGGTCACGCTGCTGACCCACAACGTCCTGCTGCCGACGCTCGACCTGCCTGCGGGCGTCTCGGGCGTCGGGGCGCCGAGCGATCCCGGGACCTTGCTCGCGGGGCCGGCCGCCCAAGCGCTGCGCCGCGGTAGTCCGCGGGCCCTCAATCGCACCCGGCATCTGTTCGCGGACTTCGTGCACGCCTTCGCGGCGCCCGCCCGCATCGCCGTGACCGGCGCGGACGTGGTGATCGCCTCGTCCTTCGCCGTCGCTGCGGTCGATGCGGCCCTGACCGCCGGCGTGCCGGTGATCCGGGCCCACCAGTGGCCCGAGCAGCCGGGGCTGGACGGACCCATGCCGCTGCTGCCGTATGCCTGGCGCCTGCCCGCACCCGCCCGGCGACTGGCCCGCGGTGCGCTGCGCGCCGTGGAGCCCTATCTCGGGGGACTCGACGGCTGGTGGGAACGGGGCCGCTTGCAGTTGCACGCACGGCACCCGGTGGGGCTGACCACGACGACCCTGGGCACGCTGCACGCCGTGAGCCCGAGCGTGGTTCCCGACCGGGCCCCGGGCATCTGCGTCACCGGTTGGTGGGTGGGACCGGACGGCGGGCTGTCGGAGGCTGCCGCGGGATTGCTCATGCAGCCCGGTCCGTGGGTGTTCGTGGGCTTCGGGTCGATGCAGCAGAGCGACCCGGAGCAGCTCCTGGACCAGATCGCCCGAGCCTGCGCCGCGCTCGGCGTACGTGCTGTCGTTCAGCTTGGTGCCGCCGGCGATCCGCGTCGGGGCCCGGCGACCGACGCCACCGCGGTCCCGATCGGCCCGGAGCCGCATTCGGCGCTGTTCCCGCGGATGTCCGCCGTCGTGCACCACGGCGGATCGGGCACCACCGGGGCCGCGGTGCGCGCCGGCACGCCGTCCGTGGTCGTGCCGCACTTCGCCGACCAGTACTACTGGGGCCACCGACTGGCCGCCCTCGGGGTCGCCCCGTCGGCGATCCCGCGGCGGCGGTTGACCGCCGCCGCGCTGACCCGGCGCCTGGAGGAGGCGCTGCGGCCGGGGATGCAGCGGCGGGCCGTGGACCTGGGCGCGCGGGTGCGCGCGGAGGACGGGGTGGCGACCGCCGTGCGCTACATCGAGCGTCGCGTGGCCGATTCGTGAGCTCGGCCCCGCTGTGGCGGATCGCGGGGCCGCCCGCGTTGGCCGTCGCCGTGGTCCTGCTCGCGACGGCCGGTCGGCACGGCCTGCACGGCGACGAGCTGTATTTCCGGATGCTGCCGCTGGCCTGGTGGTACGACGACCAGCCGCCGCTGACCATCTGGCTGACCCGCCTGGCCGCGTCGACGAGCGACGCGGTCTGGGTCCAGCGGATCCCGGCCGTGGTCGCCGCCGCAGCCGGTTCGGTGCTTGCGGCGCTGTTCCCAAGGCTGCTCGGCTACGGGCCGGGGGTGCAAGCGGTGGCGGCGTGGGCGCACGCGTTCACGGTGTATCCGCTCATCCATGGCCATGTCTTCCTCACCTCGACCCTCGACCTGCTCGCCTGGCTGCTGGTGATCCTCCTGGTCGTCGCGGCGATCCTGCGCCGGCCGCACGCGCTGGCCTGGGCGGGCGTCGTCGCGGGGCTGGCCTGCTGGAACAAGCTGCTCGTGCTGGTGCTGGTGGCCGCGCTGGGAGTCGGGCTGCTGGTCGCGGATCGCGCCCTCCTGCGCAGCCGGGACGCCGCTGCGGGGGCCGTCGCCCTGGTCGGCCTGGGCGGTCCGCAGGTGCTCGCCCAAGCGCTGCACGGCTGGCCGATGTCGGCGGTTTCGGGTGGTCTCGTCGAGGTCCAGGGGAGCGCGAACCGCTGGCTGGTCGTCCCGGTGCTGCTGGCGCTGGTCGGCCCCCCGTTCGCGCTGGTCTGGACCCGCGGGCTGGCCTGGCGCGGCAGACGTCAGAGCGGGGTCCCCGTCCTCGCCGTCGCCGCGCTCGTGCTGGTGGCGTGGAACCTGGCGGTTCCCGCTCAGCCGTACTACGCGGTCGCCCTCGTCCTGGCCGCGCTGGCCCTGGGCTGGGGGCCGCAACGCGACGCCGGAACGCGGCTCTGGCGTCGCGTTCGGACGGTGCTGGCGGCCAACGCGGCGGTCTCCGTGGTCGTCGCGCTGCCGGTGCTGCCGCCGGGGACCGCGGTGTTCGATGCGCTCGCCGCGATCAATCCGGTGCTGCGGGATCAGACCGGCTGGCCGGACTATGTGCGTCAGGTCGCGACCGCGGCGGCCGCGGACGCCGGCGAGCGCACGGTGCTGACCTCGTCGTACGCGCTGGCCGGCGCCGTGGCGTTCTACGGGCCCGCGGTGGGCCTGACGCGGGTGGCTTCGGGTCACAACGCGCTGTGGTCGTTGGGTCCACCGGGGACTGAGCGGGTGCTGCTGGCCGGACCGGTCGCGATCAGCCACGCGCACCTGTTCGCGCGCTGCGAACCGGCCGGTGAGCTTCGCCCTGGGGGGAGCGATCCGTTCGGTCTCGGCGGCTCGCCGATGGCCCGGTGCGACGACCCGGTGGGCGGATGGGCCGCGGTGTGGCCCCTGTTCCGCCGCCTCGGCTGAGCCCGGGCGGGTGGTGGCGTCTCTGTGGGGAGGGTTTGCTCCCGAGTTCGGTGCGGATCACTCCCCAGAGGCCCCGCCCGGTTCACCCGGGGGCCGGCCCGCGCGCACGGGTGGACCGGGATCGACCTCCCTGCGCAGAACACCTAGCGGCGAGCGCCGGCCGCGGCGTACGACTCGAACAGCAGCAGGGCCACAACGATGCTCAGGGCCAACACCTCGGCCGCCCCGCGGGGCATCAGCTCGGTCTGCGGCACCAGGTGCACGAGGTTCAGCAGCAACGCGCCGGCTCCCAGCGAGGCCCGGACCGGCGCGGGTGTCGAGGCCCGGCACCGAGCTCGCAGCGGCCGTAGCGCGGACAGCAGCCAACCCGCCGCGGGGACCGGCAGGGTCAGCACCGCCCCGGCCAGGTGAATCCGGGGTGCGACGTCGGAGGGGAACGTCCCGAGGATGACCAGCCCCGCCGCCGTACCGCCGATCCCGGCCGTCAGGGCCCACCCCCACCGGCGGGCCAGCAGCGCCGCCCCGGCCGCCATGAGCAGCCCGCTCGCGATCAGGGCCGCGTTGAACGCGGCGTGCCTCGGGGCGCACACCCAACGACCGTCCGAGGGCTGGCAGGTCGTGCGGCCGAGATCGCTGAACATGTTGTGCCACCAGGAGTACGACGTGGCCGGGTCGGCCAGCACCCACCCGCTGCCGGCGAGGAACACCAGCACCGACGCGCCGAGCAGAACACCACCCAGACGGTCGGGGGCAAGCCGGCCGAGCATTCGGGGACCGTGTGGTCGGTCGGGCCGCATCTGCCAGCCTCCCCTCGCGGCGCGAACGTCTGGACGTCACCCTAGGGTGGCGGCGGGCGGCCGCGATGACGGCGACGCCCACCCGACGTACCGGATCCGGCCACCCACCCGTCGTACCCGATCCGGTCAGTCGTCGCACCGGCGACCTTCGACACCTGTTGCGGCGTCCCGGACCCGATGTTCGACTACAGGCGCGACGTCGGCCCCGGTCGGGGCGGGACGAGGGCGGGACGGGAAGGACCTGAGCGTGAACCCCGTGCGGGAGTTGCGTGCGTTTCTCGCGGCAGCCTTGCTCACCCCCGTGGCCCGGGACCATCTCGAGAGCCCGGCGCGGTGGCGTCGTCGCCAGGTCGTCGTCGCGGTGACGCTGGTGCTGGGCGCGGTGGCGCTCGGTCGGGCCCTGGCGGTGCAGCCCGGCGATCCGATGTTCTATCCCGCGACCTTCGCCGTGGCCGGGATCTGGGCCGGGGGCGCGCTGGCCTCGGGCCGGCTGCACCTGGGCCGGGCGCACACCCGAGACGGCACCCAGGGCGGGCGGGCCGTTCTGCAGGGTTTCCTGCTGGGCGCGGTCCTGCTGGCGATCTTCTGCCTCGGCGCCCTGGTGGTCGGCCGCATCCCGGTGCTGCGCGAGCCGGTCGACGGCCTGCTCGATCACGCCCGCTACGGCTCGCTCGGCGTGGTGGCCCTCGTCACCGCCGTCAACGGGGTGGCCGAGGAACTGTTCTTCCGGGGCGCGGCCTACGCCGCCCTGCCCCGCCGCTGGAATCTTGCGGGCTCGACGCTGCTCTACGCCTTGTCCACGGTCCTGTCGGGGGTGCCGCTGCTGACCTTCGCGGCGCTGGCCGTCGGCCTGCTGACCGGGGCTCAACGGCGCGTCACCGGTGGGGTCCTCGGCCCGATCGTCTCCCATTTGACCTGGTCGCTCGGGATGTTGTTGCTCCTGCCCATCGCCCTGTCCCGCTGATGTCCCGCTGATGTCCCGCTGGTGTTCCGCTGAAGTCCCGTTGCTGCCCCGGCCGTCCGGCCGTCGCCCCGGCCCCCAAGGAGTCGTCATGTCACGCACCGCCCTCGTCACCGGAGCCAGTGGCTATGTCGGAGCCCAGCTCGTCCCGGCGCTGCTGGACGCGGATTGGCAGGTGCGCGTGCTGGCTCGCAGCCCGGACCGACTCCCGCAGGCCTGGCGCGACCGGGTCACGGTCATCACCGGCGACCTCGCCGACGACGCGGCCTGCCACGAGGCGCTCCGCGGGGTGGACGTCGCCTGGTACCTGGTGCACTCCATGGACGGCAAGGGCGAGTACGCCGAGCGCGACCGCGACCTGGCCCGGGGGTTCGGCGCCGCCGCCCTGGCCGAGGGCGTCCAGCGGCTGGTCTACCTCGGCGGGCTGCACCCCCGCGGCACGGCCCTGTCCGAGCACCTGGCCTCCCGCGTCGAGGTCGGCGAGATCCTGCTGTCCTCCGGGGTGCCGACGGCTGTCCTGCAGGCCGGCGTCGTGCTCGGCGAGGGCTCGGCGTCTTATCAGATGCTGCGGCACCTGACCGAACGCCTCCCGGTCGCCGTCGGTCCGCGCTGGCTCACCAACCGGATCCAACCGATCGCGGTGGACGACGTGATCTTCTACCTCGTGCGTGCCGCCGACCTGCCCGCGGAGGTGAACCGGAGCTTCGATCTCGGCATGGATGAGGTGCTCACCTATGTGGCGATGATGAAGCGATATGCCCAGGTCACCGGGCTCCGGCCGCGGCACATGGGCATCGTGCCGGTGCTCACCCCCGGACTGGCCAGCCACTGGGTGGGACTGGTCACGCCGGTGCCGGCGGGCGTCGCCAAGCCCCTCGTGGGAAGCCTCATCAACGACGCCGTCGTGCACGAGCGGGACGCCCGCACCATGCTGGGGGTACCCGAGGGTGGCATGCTCGGTTTCGACGACGCCGTGCGCGCCGCCGCTGCGTCGTACGATCCCCAGCGGTGGGGCCGCCGGGCGGCCCGGGTCGGCGCCGGGATCGTGGGCGCGTCAGCCGTCGCGGCCGGCGCGGCCGTGGCGGCGGGACTGGTCGGGCGCCGCCGGGATGACGGAGGACAACGTTGACCGAGATCGTGGTGGTCGGTGCGGGCCTGGCGGGGCTGCGCTGCGCGGCCCGCCTGCATCAGCTCGGCCACGACGTCCTGGTCCTGGAGGCGGCCGACGAGGTGGGCGGTCGCCTGCGCACCGACCGGATCGACGGCTACCTGTGCGACCGCGGTTTCGCGGTGATCAACCCGGCCTACCCGGCGCTGCGCCGATGGGTCGACATCGACGCCTTGGATCTGCGACCGTTCCGCGCCGGCCTGCTCGTCCGCACCGACGACCCGGGCCGTGAGCTGGTCACACTGGCCGACCCCCGCCGCGAACCGACACTGCTGCCCGCGACCCTGGCCAGCGGCTACCTCGACCCGCGCGAGATCGCGGCGCTGGTGCGCTGGCTGGTGCCGGCGCTGGGTTCTGTGCAGTCCCTGCTGGCCAGCAGGGACGCCACGCTCGCGGAGTCCTTCGACGCCGCCGGCCTCACCGGGCGGCTGCGCCACGAGGTCATCGAGACCTTCCTGGCCGGGGTGCTGGTGGACTCCCACGGCGGCTCGTCGGCGATCTTCACGCGGTTGCTGGTGCGGATGTTCGCGCTCGGATCCCCCGCGCTGCCCTCGCGCGGGATCGACACCCTGCCGCGGGTCATGGCGGCCGCCCTCCCGGCGCCGGTGCGCACCGGAACCCGCGTCGTGGACATCGCCGAGGTCGGCTCCGGGGTGCGCGTGCGGACCGAGGAGACGACGTACGACGCGGCCGCGGTCGTCGTCGCGACCGATCCGGCGGGGGTGGCCGCCCTGCTCGGCTCCGCGGGCCGGGGGGTGACCGGCGGCGCGACCGTCCCCAAGCTGGGCGCCCTGCGTCCGATGCACGGCCTGGTCACCTGGTGGTTCGCCACCGACGAACCGCCGCATCGCCTGGCGATGCTGGCCATCGACGGGCGCCGGGCGGGCGGGCGGATCCCGGGTCCGGTGTGGAATGCGGCCGACGTCAGCGCGGCGGCCCCGACCTATGCCCCGGCTGGGCGCCGGCTGGTGCAGGCCACGACGCTGCTCGACCGCCCGGAGATCCCGGCCGGCGAGCGCGAGGTGCGGCGGCACGTCGGACAGATCTACGGACGCGACGCCTCCGGCTGGGACCTCGTCGCGCGGCACGAGATCCGTGAGGCGCTGCCGACGGTGACCCCGCCCCTGCGGCCGCGGTTGCAGCAGCGGGTCAGCGACGCGGTGTTCGTCGCCGGCGACCACCGCGACACCGCCTCGATCCAGGGAGCGCTGATCTCCGGGCAGCGCGCGGCGAATGCGGTCAGCTCATGTCGACGACCGCGTGGTCGCCCTCCGGCGCCGCAGACCCCGTCGCCAGCGCCTTGAGCAGCCCGGCCACCTGGACGACCTTGCCGGGGCTGTCCCAGTAATGCGCCGTCTCCGCGGTCACCTTCAGCAGGGCCACGTCGGGGTCGTCGTGCTCGACACCGAAATAGGCCTTGGCGAACGGGGACCACAATTCCTCGTTCTTGGCCACGTCGCGCACGATCTCAGCGCGGCCCGCCAGGGACACCCAGCGGCCCTCCTCGGTGTAGGCGACGTTGCAGGCCGCGTCGGCGCGGACCTGCCCGGCCAGGGGGCCGCTGTCCCGGCAGAAGAACCAGACCGTGCCGTCGAAGTCGCTCTCCTGGCACGCCAGCGGGCGCGAGACGAGCAGCCCCGCCTCGTTGCGGGTGGTGATCATGGCGGTGCGCTGGCCCTTGATGAGGTCCACCACGTGGGCCACGGCCTCGTCGTCGGTTCGCACGGGGGTCGGGTCGGCCATCAGTTCTCCTGAGCGGTGGGGGGCGTCGTACGGCGCCCGGGCTCGCCGTGGCGGGCTCGGCCGCGGCGGTGCTGCGAGTCAAGCACGGCGGCCTCGGCACCGCCCGACGCGGCGTCGAGGCTTCGGTCGCCGCCCGGGTGGCGGCGCAACGCCCCAGGCCAGTGGGCGACCGGGCGGGGCAACCTTAGACACGGGTCGGCGCTCGGTGTCCGCCGGTGCCCGGGACGATCAGCCCTTGAGGCCACCGGCCGGCGGGTGAGACCCTGAAGGTCTGGCGCCAACGGGCGACCGCTGCGGCGGCCAGGACCTCGAACGGCGCCGTTGGTGGAATCACAGCCACCTCGGGCCCCGTCGCCGCGGGTCGGGTGGTAGGTATGTCTAACAAAGACCGGGCCAGGAACGGGCCTGCCGTGAGGCGACACGGTGTTCGGCGCACAGTCGCGTCAGAACGTGAGGAGAGGCATATGGCACTGAACGCTCCGAACTTAGAAGCTGTACACGCCAAGGCCAGAGAAATCCTGGGGAAGGCTCCCGACCTCTTGACGGTGTTGGGTGCCGACCATGAAGGTCCGTACAGCGGTCCCTACAATCCCTGGCTCGACCATTTCCACCGGCTCGGCTCCAACTACGTCAAGCTGCTCTCCCTCATGACGGCCATGCAGCGGGACACCCTGCATGTCTATCGCGAGGTGGGCAAGACCTACGGCGAGCCCAAGGTGATCCAACGGTTCCAGAAGTGGCTGGAGAAGGTCGCCGACGCGAACGCGGTCCTGATGGAGAAGCTCGCCAAGGACTACCCGCGCCCCGACTTCGGGCTGAATTTCACGGCCATCGACGGCCACATGGTCGGTGTCACCGAAGAGGTGGTGCTCGCCAAGCCGTTCTGCAACCTCATCCACTTCAAGCGCGACACCGACCGCACCGACCCGATCGTGCTCATCGTCGCGGCCCAGTCCGGTCACTACGCCACGTTGTTGCGGCCCACCGTCGAGCGGCTGCTCCCGGAGGCCGAGGTCTACATCACCGACTGGATCAACGCCCGCGAGGTGCCGGTGAGCGCTGGCGAGTTCAACCTCGACACCTATGCCGACTACGTGGTCGAGTTCATGGATCACCTCGGCCCCGACACGAATGTGCTGGCCATCTGCCAGTCCACCGTGCCCTCGGTGATGGCGGTGGCCCGGGTCGCCGAGGACGCGCCCGAGAAGCAACCGATGACGTTCACGGTGATGGCCGGCCCGCTCGACCCCGGCGCAGCGCCGACCGAGGTGACCAAGCTCGCCGACAAGATGCACCTGCCGTCCTACCTGCTGGCCTTCATCGCCGAGGCGCCCAACGGGCGCAAGGTCTACCCGGGCTATGTGCAGCTGATGAGCTTCATCGCGATGAACCCGAAGAACCACTTCAGCAGCCACCGCGACCTCTACAACCACTACGTCGCCGACGACACCCACCCCAATGTGGACCGCATCGAACGCTTCTACGCCGAATACTTCGCCGTTGCGGATCTCACGGCCGAGTTCTACGCCGACACGGTCAAGCGCGTGTTCATCAACAAGGAACTCGCCAAGGGCACGATGACCTACAACGGCAAACTCGTCCGGCCGGAAGCGATCACCTGCCCCATCATCGCCATCGAGGGCGCCATGGACGACATCTCGGCGCCGGGGCAGACCCGCGAGTTCCTCAAGAAGTTCACCGGCAGCTCCGACCTCTCCTTCTACGAGCAACAGCACGCCGGGCACTACGGCGTGTTCGCCGGTGGCCACTGGCGCGGCGACATCGCGCCGCGGATGCTCGGCAAGGTCCGCGAGGCCGCGCAGGCCAAGGGCAAGACCTACAGCGCCTCCCAGACCGAGTCGATTCCGATCGACGCCTACGTCCCCTGACCCGGGAGCGGCCAGGACCGCTGACGGTTCCGGGCCACAGCCGATCACGCCGTACGGCGGGTGCTTGCGGGCACCCGCCGTACGCGTGCGCCTGGGGCTACCCCCAGTGCCCGCCCGCGCGGCCCCGGTGAGGCGGGCGAGCGCGCGGTCGGTGAACCCTCACGGCGCGGTCACCGCGCGACAACGATCCCGCATCGGGGCGTGTCCCACCCTTCACTTATGCCATTTCTCCTGAGAATGTCGATAAGACAAGCGGATTCGCGCGCCCAGATCCAGGTCGACCGACCCGGAGAGCGCGCTTCGTCGGCCGATGAGGAGACCGATCGTGTTGGGCTGGAATGCGGACCCCTGGTCGCGCCGCCGCGTCGGATTGCTGTTGTTCGTGCTGACCCCGGCCGTCTTCCTCGGCGGCGGGTTGTTGTCCGCATCCAACGCCCTCAGCCGCGTCATCGGCCCCAAGGAGGCCGCGGCCTGCACGCCGCAGACCGTCAAGGCGCCGCCGCAGAATTCGTTCACGGTGAACGTGCTCAACGCCGAGGGCCCCAAGGGTGCGGCGCGGGCCGTCGCCAAGGAACTGCCGCTGCGGCAGTTCGTGCCGGGCGAGGTCGGCAACGCCCAGGTCGATACGCGAGTGGTGCAGGGGATCGGCGAGATCCGCTTTGGACCCAGTGGCCAGGACCAGGCGCTGCTGGTGCAGAAGCTGCTGCTGCCCCAGGCCCGGATGCTGCGTGACTACCGCCCGAACACCTCCGTGGACCTCGTGCTCGGTCCGCAGTTCACCGCCCTCAAGCCGCCGGACGGCCCGCTGGTCCGGCGCGCCGACGTCGTGGTCAACGTCTACAACACGACGTACTACGAGGGGCTGGGCAAGAGCACCTCCGACGGCATGGTCGCGCTCGGTTTCGCGCGCGGCGCCGTGGGCCTGGACCCGCAGAACTCCTGGATCCAGGACGCGGCGGCGATCCGGTTCGGGCCGGACGGGGAACTCGGCGCCAAGCTCGTGAAGGAGGCCGTGCCGGACGCCCGCCTGCTGCCCGACCCGAGCAACACCACCGCCACCGTGGACCTGCTCATCGGCATGAAGTGGACCGCGCTGGCGCCCGCCGACAAGCTCACCGTGGAACCGCCGAAGCAGGCGCTGGGCGAGATCGAGGTCGACCGGCCCTGCCCGAAGTCCTGACCCCCTAGCGGGCCTGGAAGGACTCGTGCAGCGCCGCCCTGACGTCACGCAGGTAGGTGGCCACGACCTCGCGCTCCTGCGGTGATCGGGACTGGCCGGCGGCGTCGACCCGACGGTTGGCGTCGCGGTAGAGCGCGGCCAACCGCAGGGCCCGATCGCGGGGCATCCGCAACAGCACCGCCCGGCCGTCCTCGGGGTGCGCGATGCGCTCGATCCAGCCGTGCTCCTCGAGCCGCCGGATGATGCCGGTCATCGTGGCGGCATGAATGGCGGTGCGCCGGGCGAGTTCGGTGGGGCTGATCTGCCGCTCCCGGTGAATGATGTCCAGGCAGGACAGGTCGCCGTCGTTGAGATCGGCCGACCGGGCCACGGCGTGGGTGATCGCGGCCATCTCGATCCGCACGTCCAGCAGCGCCGTACGCAGCCCCTGGGTGGTCACTTCGCGCACCGGATCAGCCCTCCCGTCCGGCCTCGGCGGCGTCCGCGTCCGCACGATCCTCGCCCCACTGCAGGAACTTGCGGATCGACCGGTTCACCAGCCAGGGCTGGTCGCGGTTCGACATGTGCGCCGCCCACGGCACCACGACGAGCTTGGCCATCGGGTCCTTCAGCGGCCAGGTGGTCATCGCGTAGGCGATGTTGCCCGTCATGTCCAGGGTGCCCAGCACCAGCAGGGTGGGCCGGCCGAGCCGGTGGTTGTCGTCGACGTGGGCGTCGCTCCAGTAGTTCATCACCTCCAGGAAGTGCCGCTTGCCGAGGTTGTGCATCGTCTTGGCGGTGTAGACCTGGGTCTTCGGGTTGATGCCGCAGGCCGCTGCGGTCACCGCGACGGTCCACCACCAGGGCCACACCTTCAGCGTCGCCTTGGACAACGCGAGCCCGAGCTTCTCGTTCGGCCACAGCCGCCGGTAGTTGTCCGTGCAGTCGATCAGCACCAGCCGGGACACCCGCTCCGGCGAGCGGCGCGTCACCGTCTGGGCGAGATTGCCGCCCATGGACTGGCCGAGGAAGTCGGCCTCGGGGATGTGGTGCTCGTCGAGCAGGGCGTAGAGGTCGTCGACCATGTCCTCATAACGGAACGGCGTGCCCGCTGCCAACTGCGAGCGGCCGTGTCCCCGCGCGTCCCAGGCGAGAATGCCGACGTCCGCAGGCACGGCCCGCAGCTGGGGCGCGAACGACTGGGAGTCGGCCCCGGCGCCGTGCAGGAAGACGGCCCACCGGCCGGATGCGCTGCCGCGATACAGATAGTGGATCCGGCAGGCGGGTCGCTGCATGGCCCGCGTTTCGACGTCCTGCGCCATGCTGACAAGGTTCGCAGACCGGACCCCCGGATGGGCCGATGTGCATGTGAGATGGGCCGATGGTCCCGGTGAGGTCAGCCACTGGGCGGCCGGCCGGCCAGCGCCTCAGCCGCGGGCCGGCAGCACCGTCGCGGTCACCTCGCCGAACTCGATCCGCGCCCCGCCGACGCCCGGCGCGCTCGCCCGGATGGTGACCCGGTCACCATCGACCAGGAACGTGCGGTCCTGTCCGCCGACGCTGATCGGCTCGGCGCCGCCCCAGGTCAGCTCGATGAAGGCGCCCCGCTGGTCCCGCTCCGGTCCGGAGATGGTGCCCGAGGCGAACAGGTCGCCGGTGCGGGTCGCCGCCCCGTTGACCGTGGTGTGCGCCAGCATCTGGGCCGGGGACCAGTACATCTGCGCGTACGGCGGGCGGCTCACCAGCTGACCGTTCCACTCCACCTCAAGGGCGACGTCCAGGGTCCACGGCGCGGCCATCCGCAGGTAGTCCAGCGGGATCGGGTCCTGGCCGGGCACGGGGCACTTCGCCGTGGCCAGCGCCGCCATCGGCACCACCCACGGGGAGATCGAACTGGCGAAGCTCTTGCCCAGGTTGGGCCCCAACGGCTGGTACTCCCAGGCCTGGATGTCCCGCGCCGACCAGTCGTTGAAGATCACGGCGCCGAACAGGTGCCGCTCGGCCTCCTCGACCGGGATCGGGGTGCCCATCGCGTTGCCGACCCCGACCAGGAAACCGAGTTCCGCTTCGATGTCGAGGCGGGTGCTGGGGCCGAACACCGGGGCCGCGTCGGCCGGTCCCTTGCGTTGGCCGCAGGGGCGCACGATGTCGACGCCCGAAACCACGATCGTGCTGGACCGGCCGTGATAGCCCACCGGCAGGTGCTTCCAGTTGGGCAGCAGCGGGTCGGCGACGTCCGGGCGGAACAGCCGGCCGAGATTGCTGGCATGGTGCTCGCTGGCATAGAAGTCGACATAGTCGGCGATCCGACAGGGCAGATGCATCGTGACCTCGGCCGCCGGGAACAGCGCTTCGTCCGGCAGCGGGCTCAACACCGCCTCGGTGAGCAGTTCGCGGACGCGGGCCCAGGCGTCGTACCCCGCGGCCATGAACTCGTTCAGCGCATCGGTGGCGAACCACCGGGTCGCCTCGGGGAGCGTCGGCGCCAGCGCGATCGCCAGGTCGACGACCGTGTCGCCGACGCGGGTGGCGCAGCGCCGCGGCCCGTCGGGGGTGGCCGAATAGACCCCGTAGGGCAGGTTGGCCGGCCCGAAGCCGGAGCCGGCGGGGGTGGACAGGACGGTCATGGTTGCGCTCCTAGGTCGGCGGGCAGGAGCCCGGCCGCGACGAGGTCGGTCAGGGGGTCCGTCACCGAGCAGGTGCCGAACGAGACGAACAGGCTCCGGGCCGCATTGTCGGGCAGCGCCGCGACGTCTCTGGCGACCCGGTCGCCGTCGCGGCTGGCCAGCACCTGCCCCAGCCGCCCGGCCGGGGCGCCGCCCAGCGCGGCCGCCGCCGCGAGCAGCAGGTTGAGGAAGCCGTGCTGCTCGAAGCCGGTGGCCGGGTCGGTGTTGCGGACCGCGTGATGCAGCCCGGCGGTGGCCTTGAACGGCAGCCGCAGCGCGGCGACCTGTTCGAGCGCCGCGGCCAGCTCGGCCTCGTCCGGATAGAGGTGCGCCGCGACCCCGCCGGTGCGGAACTTGGCCCGGTGCTTGCTGGCCGCAAGCACCTCGAGCAGCCCGGGGCGTCGGTCGTCGCGCGGGACCTCGACGTACACCGGGGGCGCCGCGGCGGGAAGCGCGGCGTCGAGGGCCGGTACGACGTCGGCCACCGCCAGCTCGGCGGGCAGCGCCACCTCCAGCGCCGCCAGCTGGACCTGCGCCAGGGCGGGCAGCTGCGCGAGGACCCCCGCGACATCGGCCGGGGCGGGCACCGTCACCGAGATCGACAGCTGCGCGCCGGGGTGCCTGGCCAGGATCGCGGGTAGCTGGGGCAGGACGGCGGCGGAGAGCACCAGGGGACCGACGAAGGCCGCGTACGCCGCCGCGCGGTGCCGCAGGTGCGCCGCGACGGCCTGCTCCAGCGGCAGCGAGCCCGGCGGGAAGATCGCGGCGTCGTCGGCCAGACCGGCCAGCAGCGGCGGGATGCCGGCGGCGAGCGGCCCGGTCACCGGCCCGCCCCGGCGGTCTCGGTGTCGCTGCCGGTGTCACGGCCGGTGCCCGGGCCGGTGTGGCCGGCTCCAGGGTCTGCGGGGCCACTCGACCAGGACCCGGCGTATTTCCCGTCGTCGCAGGCCAGGCCGCCCTCGCCCAGCGCCAACGGCCGGAACGTGTCGACCATGACCGCGGTCTCGTCGAAGTAGTCCTTGCCGACCGAGGCCTCCATCGCCCCCGGCTGCGGGCCGTGCGCGTGCCCGCCGGGGTGCAGCGTCACCGAGCCCCGGCCGATGCCGGACCCCTTGCGCGCCTCGTAGTCGCCGTCGACGTAGAACATCACCTCGTCCGAGTCGACATTGGAGTGGTAGTAGGGCACCGGGATGGCCCGCTCGTGATAGTCGACCTTGCGCGGCACGAAGTTGCACACCACGAACCCGGGGCCCTCGAAGACCTGGTGGGCCGGCGGCGGCTGATGCACCTTGCCGGTCAGCGGCATGAAGTCGCGGATGTTGAGGACGTAGGGGTAGAGGCACCCGTCCCAGCCGATCACGTCGAACGGGTGGTGCGGTACGACGTGGACGGTGCCGGCCAGGCCGCCCGGACCGGCGCCCCGGTGCTTGATGAAGACCTCCACCTCCGCCGAGGCCTCGGACCCGGCCGCGGGGCCCTCGACGAGCCAGGGCTGCGTGGGGACGCGCAGGTCGCGCTCGCAGTAGGGCGCGTGCTCCAGGAACTGCCCGGCCGTGCTGAGGTAGCGCTTCGGCGGCCGGACGTGCCCGCTCGCCTCGATCACGTAGAGCCGCGCGGGTTCGGCGGCGGCGACCCAGCGGTGGATCACCGCGCGGGGGATCAGCACGTAGTCGCCCTGCGCGACGTCGAACGCCCCGAGCTGGGTCTCGATCCGGGCCGCGCCCCGCTCGACGTACACCAGCTCGTCGCCGACCGCGTTCTTGTACAGCGGCGAATCCGCGCCGGCCACGACGTACGAGATCCGCACGTCGGCGTTGCCGAGCAGCAGCCGACGGCCCCGTACGGCGTCCGTCGCGGTCGACCCCGGCGCCGTCGCCGCGGCGAAGAGATCCGGCAGCCGCAGGTGCCGAGGCAGCAGCTCCGGGGGCGCGGTCAGGGTCTGATCGGGCAGCAGCCAGGGGCGGCTGGCCACGATCGCGGAAGGAACGTGCCGGTGGTAGAGCAAGGCGGAGTTCGACGAGAAGCCCTCCTCGCCGATCAGCTCCTCGTAGTGGAATCTGCCCTGGTCGTCGGTGTGCACCGTGTGCCGGTGTCGGGGAATCGCACCGATCTGCCGGTAGTACGGCATGGCCGGGTTCCTCTCAGTGGGGGACCCTGCGAACGCTATCCGGATGTGCGCGCGGCGTCCGCAGCTTCCCCAGGATCGCGCCGGTGCTCAGCCGAGATTGCGCCGGTGCTCAGCCGAGATTGCGCCGGTGCTCAGCCGCCGTCGGGGCCGGCCAGCGTACGGCGTACCGCCTGGGCCACCTCCCGCACGATCGCGCGCCGCGCCTGCGCGCCCTCCCGGATCGGCAGCAGCGGGTAGGCGTGGATCAGGTCGTGCCCCTCGTGGTGGGCGACGGGCACGCCGGCCTCGCGGAGCTTGGCGACGAGCAGCCGTACGTCGGGGTCCACGATGTCGACCGTGCCGCAGTAGACGGTGACCGGCCCGAGACCCGTCATGTCGCCGAACAGCGGGCTGACCCGCGGGTCCTCCACCGGCAGGTCGCCCCGCCAGGCCTCGACGAAGACCCGCGTGCCCTCGACCCCCAGCCAGGGGTCGACGAGCTCTATCGCGGTGATGTCCGGATTGGTCAGGCGGCTGTCCAGCGCCGGCGCGATCAGCACGGTCAGGTCCGGCCCGGCGCGGCCCTCGTCGCGCAGCATGAGGGCGGTCGAGAGCGCGATCTGGCCGCCGGCGGAGTCGCCGGCCACGATCGCCGCGCCGCATCGCCGCCGGGCCCCCTCGACGAGGTCGGCGACCACCGGGATGACCTCGCCAGCGGTGCCGAACGGGGCCAGCGGATAGACGGGTACGACGACCTCCACGCCCGCCTCGGCGGCCACCTGAGCCACGAACCGCCAGTGCAGCGGGTGGATCTCGTGCACCCAACCGCCGCCGTGGGCGTAGACCATCGCCCCGACCGGCTCGCGGCCCGCCGGACGCAGCGTATAGATCGGCCAACCGTGCCCGCGCTCGGCCGTGACGGTCACGTCGGGGCGCAACCGCCGCGGCGGCGCGAACTTGGCCGGCCGCGTCGCGAGGGCGTCCAGGTGCCGCTGCGCCGCCGCCGGATCGGTCCAGACCCGCTTGGCGCGCGCCAGCTTCAGGAACCCCACCACGGCCCGTGCGGACATGCTCGGCATCACGTTTCTCCTTCTCTGTCGGGCATAGCCTTCCCTCATGTCCGACTCCGTTCCGGCTGAGGCCAGCTTGCCCGACGAACTGATGCCCCGGGGATGGGCCCGGGTCCGGGCTCTGATCGCCAAGGGGGTGCAGATCCCCAACCCCCTGGCGGTCGACATCGGCGACGACGTGGCTGTCGAGCGGATCAGCGGCGATGGCGTGGTCATCCACCCCGGCTGCCGGATCCACGGCGCCAAGACCGTCCTGTCCGCAGGGGTCGTGCTCGGCCAGGAGGGGCCGGTCACGCTGCAGGATTGCCGCCTCGGGCCGAACGTCGCGCTCAAGGGTGGTTATGCCGCCAAGGCGGTCTTCCTCGACGGGGCCAACCTGGGACTGGGCCACCACGTGCGCGAGGGCTGCCTGCTGGAGGAGGAATCCGGCGGCGCACATTGCGTGGGCCTGAAGCAGACCATCCTGCTGCCGTTCGTGACGTTGGGCAGCCTGATCAACTTCTGCGATGCCCTGATGGCGGGCGGTACCAGCCGCCGCGACCACAGCGAGGTCGGGTCCAGCTATATCCACTTCAACTTCACGCCCAGTGGGGACAAGACCACGCCGTCGATGTTCGGCGACGTACCGCGCGGGGTGATGCTGCGGGAGCGGCCGATCTTCCTCGGCGGGCAGGGTGGGGCGGTCGGTCCGGTGCGGGTGGCGTACGGCGCCGTCGTGGCGGCCGGCTCGATCCTGCGCAGCGACATCCCCCAGGAGAACTCGCTGACCGTGGTGGGCGGGATGACCTCGATGTCGCAGCCGTTCGAGCCGGAGGGCTATCGCGGCTTGAACATCCTGGTCGCCAAGAACCTGCACTACCTGGCAAATCTCGACGCCCTGGAGCAGTGGTACCGGCACGTCCGCCAACCGTTCTTCGCGGCCGTCCCGCTCGGCGACCTCGTCTACGAGGGGGCCCTGGAGATGCTCGCGGCGGCGCGGGCCGAGCGGTTGGCCCGGCTGCGCGCGCTGGCCGCCAAGCTGCCGGGCGAGAACGCGGCGCAGGTCACCTTCGCGGCGCAGGTGGAGGCGGTGGGTGCCGGGTTCGGTACGTCGTCCGTGCCGCCGGACCCTGTGCTGGTGGACCGCCTGAGCGGCGAGGCCCGGCGGGGGGTTCCCTATCTGAGCGCGGTGCAGGCGCTCGACGCCGCGGACGTCGCCCGCGGGACGGCATGGTTGGCGGCCGTGGTCGAGGACCGGTACGCCGCGGCCACCGCCCTGCTGCCGGCCGTGGCCCGGTTGCCCCGCCGCTGATCGCGCTCGCCTGATCGCGCTCGCCTGATCGCGCTCGCCTGATCGCGGTCGGCTGATCGCACTCGCCGGGGTGACGGGATACCTCCCCTTTGCCAGGGGGCCTGATCTTCGGTTTCGACACCGCGGTCATCTCCGGTACGACCGAATCCCTGAAGCGGGTTTTCGAACTGGACGACGGGGGTCTCGGGTTCACCGTGACGACCGCGCTGCTCGGCACGATCCTGGGCGCGCTGACCGCCGGCAAGCCCGCGGACCGCTACGGCCGCAAGACGATGCTGTTCGTGATCGGCGCCCTGTATGTGGTCGGCGCGCTCGGCTTGGCGCTGACGAGCAGCCACCTGCTGTTCATGCTGGCCCGATTCCTCGGCGGCGTCGGGGTCGGCGCCGCGTCGGTGTGCGCCCCGATCTACACCGCGGAGGTCGCCCCGCCCGCCGTCCGCGGTCGCCTCGTGGGGCTGGTGCAGTTCAACATCGTGCTCGGCATCCTGTTGGCCTATCTGTCGAACGCGATCATCCGGGCGATCCTGCCCGAGGATGTCGCCTGGCGCTGGATGTTCGGGGTCATGGCGGTGCCGGCCGTGATCTTCCTGGGGCTGCTCGTGGGCGTGCCCGAGACCCCGCGGTGGTTGATGTCGCGGGACCGTCGCCAGGAGGCCGAGGTGACCTCGCGCCGGCTGTGCAGCACGGAGGAGGAGAGCCGGCTGCAGATCGAGGAGATCCACGAGTCGCTGCAGGCCCAGCAGGACGCCGCCTCGGTCGCGTTCTTCACCCGGCCGCATGCCAAGGTCATCATGCTGGCGTTCATGATCGCGATGTTCAACCAGATGTCCGGGATCAACGCGATCCTCTACTACGCCCCGGTCGTGATGGAGAAGGCGGGCGCATCGACGAGCTCGGCGTTCCTGATGAGCGTGGGAGTCGGCCTGATGAACCTCGTCGCGACGATGGCCGCCCTCACGGTGATCGACAAGATCGGCCGCCGCTCGCTCATGCTGGTCGGCTCGATCGGCTACATCCTCTCCCTCGGGTTCCTGGCCGGGATCATGTTCGCCTACGACGGGCACTACGACAGCACGTCGTCGGTGCTGGTGCTGGTCGGGCTGCTCGCGTTCATCGCCAGCCACGCCTTCGGCCAGGGCTCGGTCATCTGGGTCTTCATCTCGGAGATCTTCCCGAACCGGATCCGCGGCCGGGGGCAGTCCTTCGGCTCGCTGACGCACTGGGTGTTCGCGGCCATCACGTCATGGGCGTTCCCGCCGATCGTCGGCGCCCTCGGCGGCGGGGTCGCCTTCTCGGTCTTCGGCGTCTTCATGGTCGGGCAACTGGTGTGGGTGCTGAAGGTCATGCCGGAGACCAAGGGCGTGCCGCTGGAGCAGATGGAACGTAAGCTCGGGCTCGTTCACGATCCTGCGGCCGCCGGGAGCCGGACATGAAGATCCTCGCGCTGGGTGAAGCCCTGATCGACGTCGTCGACAAGGACGGTGAGGTCAGCGAGCACGTCGGCGGAAGCCTGCTCAACGTCGCGTGCGGGGTGGCCCGGCTGGGGCACGATTCGACGATCGCGGCCTGGATCGGCCAGGACCAGCGGGGGGATCGGCTGCGGCAGTGGGCACACGCCTCGGGTGCGACGTTCGCCCCCGGCAGTGACGGCGCGGCGCAGACACCGGTGGCCTACGCCACGCTGGATGCCGTCGGGCGTGCGACGTACACCTTCGACCTCACCTGGGACGTTCCCGACCTGGACGTCGGAAGCTATGGCCATGTGCACACCGGCAGCATCGCGGCGACGCTGGAGCCCGGCGGCACCAAGGTGGTCGATGTCGTGCGCCGGGCGGCGGGCACGGTGTCCTACGACCCCAACGTGCGGCCCGCGCTGATGGGCCGCCCGGCCGATGTCGTCGCCCGGGTCGAGGAGCTGGTGGCGGCGAGCGACCTGGTCAAGGCGAGCGACGAGGACGTCCACTGGCTGTATCCGAGCCGGACCATGGCCGACATCGCACGGCGTTGGCTCGACCTCGGCACGGGTCTGGTGGTGATCACGAAGGGCCCGGAGGGCGCGTCCGTGCACCTGGGTTCCGGGGAGTCGTACGACGAGCCGACGCTGCCGGTGACGATCGGCGACACCGTCGGCGCGGGCGATTCGTTCATGGCCGGCCTGATCGGCAGGCTGGTCGACCTCGGGCTGCTCGGCGGCGAGCGGTCCGGCGAGCGGCTGCGCGCCGCCACCTGGGACGAGCTCCGCCCGGCGATCCTGCAGGCCATCGCGACGTCGACGATCACGGTGAGCCGTCAGGGCGCCTACGCCCCGACCCCGGACGAGGTGACCGAACTGCTCCAGGGCTTGGGCGTCTGAGGTCGTCGGGTGAGGACGTCCGCCGAGTCTGTCTAAGGTCGATTCCGGTCGATCTCCGGCGAAGGGGACGGATAGATTGCCGGTGACCCCGAACGGCCCTCGATCCCAGGAGAGTTCATGCCCGACCAGCCGGACGTCCCGAACGTCGACGAAGGCACGCGTCAACCGAGCAACCGCATCGGCACCGAGTTCCACCTCAACGAGAAGTTCGTCGAGGTGGTCGGCCCGGCCAAGGCCCAGGCCCTCGTGGATCTGCTGACCGGGATGGTCGAATCGCACGCCGGCGAGAGCATCGCCGAGGTGCGCGACCGGCTGACGGGCGAGCTCGAGCGGATCGGGGTGCAGATGAGTGACGCCGAGGTCAACGCCTTCGCCGACCAGATCGTCCGGTCCGAGCGCTCCGTCGAGGGCGCTCAGAGCCAGCACCAGGGAGACGCGCACCCCGACCGCTGAGGACGAGCCCGACGGCGTACCGGCGGGTAGCATCGAGGGATGGCTGACGCGCTGATCGTCGATGTGGTTCGTACGCCGTCCGGGCGGGGCAAGCCGGGCGGGGCCCTGTCCGGGATCCACCCGGCCCAGCTGCTCGCGACGGTGCTGGGGGCGCTCGTGCAGCGCACCGGCATCGACCCCGGCGCCGTGGACGACGTGATCTGCGGCTGCGTGCTGCCGGTGCGCGACCAGGCGTTCAACATCGCCCGGACCGGGCTGCTCGTGGCGGGTTTCCCGGAGTCCGTGCCCGGGGTCACCATCGACCGGCAGTGCGGATCCAGTCAGCAGGCGGTGCACTTCGCCGCGCAGGGGGTGCAGGCCGGCGCGTACGACGTGGCCATCGCCTGCGGCGTGGAGCAGATGAGCGGCATCCCGATGCCGACCCCGGCGATGGACGCGGCGCCGTTCGGGCCGCTGTCGGCGCGCTACCCGAGCCTGCCGCATCAGGGCATCGCCGCCGAACTCATCGCCGCCCGGTGGGGATTCGAGAGGGAGGAACTGGATGCGTACGCCGCGCGCAGCCACCGCCTCGCCGCCGCCTGTGCCGCCGATGGTGGCTTCGCTCGCGAGATCGTGCCGGTCGAGGTGCCGGGCGAGTCCTGCCCGGTGGTGGTGACCAGCGACGAGACGGTGCGGGCGGCGACGACGCCCCAGAGCCTGGCCGCGCTGGCGCCGGCGTTTCGGTCGGAGTCGGTGGCGGCCCGCTATCCGCAGCTGCGCTGGGGCATCACGCCGGGCAACTCCTCGCCGTACACCGACGGCGCCTCGGCCGCGCTGATCGTCAGCGAGGCGGCTGCGGCCTACTGGGGACTCACCGCGCGGGCCCGGGTGAGCCACCTGACGGTGCTGGGCTCGGATCCCGAGTACATGCTGACCGGGCCGATCCCGGCCACCCGTCGGCTCCTGGAGCGCTCCGGCCTGAGCTTGGCCGACGTCGACGCCTACGAGGTGAACGAGGCCTTCGCGTCCGTGCCGCTGGCCTGGGCCAAGGAGCTGGGTGCCGACCCCGACCGGCTCAACCCCCGCGGCGGGGCGATCGCCCTGGGGCACCCGTTGGGCGCCTCCGGGGTGCGCCTGCTCGCCACGCTCGTGAACCACCTGGAGCAGACCGGTGGCCGGCGGGGCCTGCAGACCATGTGCGAGGGCGGCGGCATGGCCAACGCGATGGTCGTCGAGCGGCTCTGAGTCCAGGCGCGGTCCCGTCGCTGTTCCCCGGGCCGGGCTTCCCAGCTCCGGTCGGAGTGTTGTGGGGGCCCCAGCCACGCTGACACGCCGATCGGAGCGCGGGGGTGGTTCCAGCCCCCGCTGACACGCCGATCGGAGTGCTGTGGTGGTCCCAGCCCCGCTGAGTCTCCGTTCGGAGTGTTGTGGGGATCGGAGAGAGCCCTCGACTGATACGTCGCCCGATGTGGCGTCAGCGCCCGCCGCTGACGTCGAGGGTGGTGCCGGTGATGTACGCCGCGTCGGGCGAGAGCAGCCAGGTGATGGCCGCGGCCACCTCCTCCGGCGTACCGGCTCGACCCATCGGCAGGTCCGGACCCAGCCGGGCGGCCCGGTCCGGGTCGCCACCGCTGGCGTGGATGTCGGTGGCGATGATGCCGGGTCGCACCGCGCTGACCCGGATGCCCAGGGGCGCCACCTCCAGCGCCAGGCCGCGGGTGAGGGTGTCCACGGCGCCCTTGCTGGCTGCGTAGTCGACATACTGGCCGGCCCCGCCCAGCACGGCCGCCATCGAGGACAGGTTGACGATGGCCCGCCCCGGCAGATCGTGCTCGCGCATGCGGCGTACCGCTTCTCGGCAGCACATCGCCAGCCCCACCACGTTGACGGCCAGGATCCGCTGCCACCGCGCGGCGTCGATCGCCTCGAAACCGCTCTGGCGTTCCAGGATCCCGGCGTTGTTGACGAGCCCGACGAGGGGCCCGAAGGTGTCGGCGGCGGTGAACAGCGCGGCTACCTGCTCGGGGTCGGCGACATCGCAGGGCACCGCCGCGACCGGGGCGTCGGGACGGGCGAGCTCGGCCGCGAGCCGCCGCGCCGTCGCCTGCTCGCTGCGGTAGGACAGCACGAGCGCCCGGCCGGGAACCCCCGCCAGGCGTCGGGCGACGGCCGCGCCGATGCCCCGGGAGCCGCCGGTCACGACGTACACTGCATGCTCCGTCATGGCCCGATTCTCCACGCTGACCGCTGAATGCGGACCACTGAATGGCGGGAGCTACCAGCCCAGCGTGCCCGGCGCGCCCTTGAAGGGGCCGGTCACCGCGGAGGTGATCCAGCCGCCGTAGAAGTCGCCGTCCTGGGCCTGCACGGTCTCCCCGGCCAGGGTGCACAGCTCCATCCGGGAGGGGTACAGGGCGACCATGCCGGCCAGATCGGTGTAGGCGGGCGTGGGTTGCGGATAGGTCCAGCCGGCGCGGCGGGCGGTGCTGTCCCCGACGACGACGTCGAGATAATGCGCCCGACCCTTGAACTCGCACCAGGTCGTGGGGCCGTCCGCGGGGCGCAGTTCGGCGCCGGTGAACGCGGCGCGCGGCAGATAGATGGTCGGCGGGTGCGAGGTCTCCAGGACGGCGATCGCGGTCGTCGTGTCGACGATCAGCTGGCCGGCCAGGTGCACCGTGACCCGGCTGCGCACCGGTCGCAGCGCGGGCGGGCGCGGGTAGTCCCAGACCGACTCGGTACGGCGTACGGACTGGTCCGGACCGCCCGGGACGTTCCCGCGGCCGGTGGGGTCGTCATGAGCCATGGCTGCTCCTGTGGGTCGACCCCGAGAGCCCGGGGCGCTGGGCGGACATCTCCCCTGCCCCCACCCTGCGCTGTCTAACCATGCCCGGGCAACCTTAGACAGCTCGCGGTCGCCTGGGGCGGTGGCCGTGGCCGCATCGACGCAGGCCAGCACGCCTTCTGCCGCGCCCCGCACCGGCCCGGTGCGCCGGCGAGATGCGGCCTTGTTGCGGCCCGGCCGCCCGATGGCTGAGGCTGGCGGCACCCGCCGAGCCGTGCGGCGGGACCTGGGACGAGAGATGGGTGGGCTCGAGTGGGGCACGGACACATCGTGCGGGCGGTTGCGCTGCCGAGTGAGACCGTGGATGCCCGACGAGTCAGCCAGATCAGCGGGGTCGGGGAGTACGTGCTGGAACTGCTGCGGCAGCGACACGGCTTCCCCAGCGCCGGCACCGGCGTCGGCGCCGACAGTACGGCTGCGCCGGCCGCGTCGTACGGGCCGGAGGATGTCGCGCTGGTTCTCCGGCTCGTGCGGCTCGCCGAGCGGCGGTTCGGCGGCGACGTGGTGCTCGCGGCCGACCACCTGTGGGGCAAGAAGGCCGTACGCCGAGCCCGGCCAGCGACCCGGCTGCCCTTGTCGGTGCTGCGCTCTCGATTCGCCCGAGCGTTGGCCAGCCTCGACGAGGCCGGCGCGACCACGACCTTGACGACGGCCTTCGCGCAGCATGCCGACCAGGCGGTGGTCAATCGCGTCATCCTGCCCGTCGGCGCGGTGCTGGCCAGCGAGCGACTGGTCCGCCAGCCCGAGCGGATCGGTGCCTATCTGTATGCCAACATCTGCCGGCAGGCCCTGCGGGTGCAGGCCGACCGTTATCCGCCGGCATCCGGTCCCGTGGTGTGGCTCGGCTGTCCCCGGGGCGAGTTGCACGACGTGGGATTGCACGTGGCCCGGCTGGTGCTGGTCCGGGACGGCTGGTCCACCCGGCTGCTCGGGCAGAACTGCGATCTGCAGACCCTGGCCGCCGCCGCGCGGCGCAGCACCCCCGCCGCCGTGCTGCTCAGCGTCTCCCGCTCGCTGATCCTGCACCGGCAGCTGGGCCCGCTGCGGGAACTCGCGGCGCAGGTGCCGACGGTGCTGGGCGGCCCTGGCGTCACGCTCGCCGACGCCGAGGCGATCGGGGCCGGCGCGGCGTTGGGGCGGGCTGATCACCTCGGGGCGTACCTGCGCGACCGACTCGCCCAGCTCGACGCCAGGTGATCCGCTCGAGGCGTCAGCGGCGGCCCAGGAGTGCTCGGGCGCTGCGCCCGTAGGAGGACAGCAGCCCCGAGACGATGTCGCGTCCGATGTCGAGGGGCTGATCTTGCGGGCCCTCGTCGTCGCAGGGCGCCTCCTGGCCCATCCCGGTCAGGAAGCGCTCCACCAGCGGGTCGGAAGCGCGCTGGGCGATGCCCTCCCCGAGCTGGGCGGGGAGGCCGCCCACCTGCAACGTCGTGTGCATGTGTGCGCTGGTCCGCTCCTCCGTCACCGCCGTCAGGGTGACCTCGACCGCGAGGGTGGCCCGGCCCGGGCCGCGCCGCTGATGCCCGTCGGCGGCGATCGCGATGCGCCGGGCGGTGTCGTCCCGATGGGTCACCGAGCCGACGCCGTCGAAGGTGAGGACCAAGGGGCCCAGCGTGGTGCGGATCACGCCGACGAAGTCGCCCCCCTGCACCGAGGTCACCCGCGCTCCGGGGAGGCACTGTCCCACCCGGTACAGATCGGTGACATTGCTCCAGACCAGCTCGATGGGAGCCGCCAGCACCTGGTTGTGACGCAACCGCATCGTTCGTTCTCCTCGGGGGACGTGTGGGGGACGTTTGGGGGACGTGTGGGTGGACGTGTGGGTGGACGTTGGGGACAATCGCGGTCGGACGGCGCACCCGACCGGTCGCAGCCCGCCGACGAGCGCCACCGGCTGATACCCCAGTCGCCGCCCGGGCAACCCTGCGCCGGCGAGATGGTTCAGCGCGCCCCGGCGGTCAGATCCAACGTTCCCCGGGCCAGGCTGACGCCGGAGTGTTCCGGCCGGTCGTCGAAGGCTTCCCGGGAGATGTCCACGACGACGTACCCCTGGTCGATCAACTGCCGGGTGACCGGCAGTGCGGTGGCGGCTGTCCCGGGCGGCAGCATCCCGATCGAGACCATCCGCTTGGCGTCCCTGTTGATCAGCCAGATCTCCAGGTAGCCGCCCTGCGGATCGAGCGGCTCGGTCCGCACCTGCAGTGTCATCGTGGCATCGAGCGAGACCAGGTCCGCCTCGCCGACCTGGGCGCGGCTGTCTAGCGGGGTCAGCTCGGCGGACGCGAGCCGCACCGGCGCCGGCGCCGGGTCGGGTCGGGTGAGGGCGTAGGTCACCAGGCTGCCCAGGGTAATCCCGGCCGCGCACGCGGCGGCGACCAGACCGCGCGACCACCGCCGCACCGCCCCTGGTGGCGCCGAGCCGTCCCGGTCGAGGTCGGAGAGCACCGCCGCCCACACCGACGCAGGCGGCTCGACCAGGACCTCGTCGGCGCCGTCGCGCACGGCCCGCACCGTGGCCTGGAGCTCGGCGACCTCGGCCGCGCAGCGCGCGCACGAGCGGACGTGCTCGGTGACCGCGGCCGGCGCCGGTGAACCCAACGCCACATCGACCAGGGTGTCCTGATCCGGATGCGTCATGGATTCACCTCCTTGAGTCGATCCCGCAGCTGGAGGAGGCCTCGACGAATGTGGCTCTTCACGGTACCCAGCGGCAGGGCGAGCCGGTCGGCGACCTGCTGGTGGGTGAGGTCGTCGAGCAGCGCCAGGCGCAGCACGCTGCCGCGCGGTTCCCCCAGCTCGGCCAGCGCATCCGCCAAGACCAGTCGTTGCACCACCTGGTCTGGGGTGTCGCTGCCGGACGCGTCCCCGCCGGTCGCCGGAGCCGTCTCGGGGAGGGTCTGCGGGTCGGTGAGCTCACGACGTACCGTTCGGTTCGCCTGAGCCGCAGCATCCGCGCACCGGCGCTTGGTGATGGTCACCAGCCACCCGGCCAACGAGCGGTCGTCCGGCGCGAGGGTGTGGCGACTGCGCCAGGCCGAGACGAACACCTGCTGGGTGATGTCCTGCGCGTCGTGGTGATTGCCGCTGCTGCGCACGGCGATGGTGTGCACCAGGCGGCCGTATCGCGCGAACGCCTCGGCCAGCGCGTCGTGATCCCCCGCGCGGAGCCGACGCGCCAGATCCGACCCCGAACCCTCGGGGATCGTTTCCTGCGCCACTGACCCACCCTATCCAGCCGGTGCTGCACAGCGCCCGGTGTGCGGTGGGCCACCGGACCCGCCGCACACCGGACCATTGCCGGGCCCGCGATCAGCGGGCGCCGTCGCTGCCGCTACTTGGGCAGCAGCACTCCGTCGAGAACGTGGATGACCCCGTTGGAGGCCGCGATGTCGGTCTTGACCACGTTCACCGTCTTGCCCGTGGCGTCCTTCAACGACACCTTCGCGCCGTCCACGTGCACTGTCAGCGGGGTGCCCTGGACCGTCTTGACGGTCTGGCCGTTCAGCTTGACCACGTCGGCGGCCATGACCTTGCCGGGCACCACGTGGTAGGTCAGGATCGCCGACAGGTCGCCCTTCGGGTCCTTCAGCAGCGTGTCCAGCGTCCCGGCGGGCAGCTTGGCGAACGCGGCGTCGGTGGGAGCGAAGACCGTGAACGGACCCGGTCCCTTGAGCGTGTCCACCAGACCGGCAGCGGTGAGCGCCGTGGCGAGGGTCTTGAAGTCGCCTGCGCCGACCGCGGTGTCCACGATGTCCTTCGCGGCGGCGGTTCCCATCGCCGTGGTGGTCGTCATCGCCGGGGTGGTGGCGCTGGTGGTCGTGGCCGCGCTGGTGGTGGTCGTGGTGGCTGCGGGGCTGGAGCTGCTGCCACAGGCCGAAGCCGACAGCAGCAGGGCCGCCCCGGCCAGGCCGACGAGAGTGGCACGACGCATCGAGGTCTCCTGAGGTGAGGGGTAATGCGCGCCACTGCGCGCATCTATCCCTTCTCTCCTGCGGGGGCCTCCGCATGGATGCACTCTGGGCCTGCGAGTTCCGGGGCCGCGAGTCCCGGAGCCGGCTCAGGTGCGGCCGGGGGCCTGCGGGGGTGGGGCCTCGTGAGCGCCAAAGCCGTCGATGACGACCGAGGCGACGTACGACGGCGCCCCGCAGCCCTGCGGTGGGGCACCCGCGCCGATGGGGTGTACCTGCACCTCGAAGGGCCCGGCGGTCGTCGCGCCCCCTCGGCTCACGCTGACCCGGACGGTGGCGGGGTCGGTGGAGGTCAGCGGAAGGTCGACGAACCCGGCGACCAGCGTCTGCTGCTGGTTGGGCTCGGCCGCCAGCGAGACGGTGCGGCAGGTCTCGCCGAGGCAGACCGTCGCCGACAGGTCCGCGCGGCCCTGGGCGTCGGTGCTGCCGTCGACGGCCGTGATGCCCACACCACCGCCGGGTCCCGCTGCGGGGCAGGCATTCTCGGCGCCGCAGCCGGTCAGGGCGGCGAGCAGGAGCAGGGTGGCGGCGGTGCCCGACGCAGGCAGCCGGTACGTCGTGCGCACGAGCACACCGTAGTTGTCCCGGCTCCCGCCAGGCGGCGGCGACGCGCCCGCCGGTGAGACCCGGTCAGACCAGGTCCTCGACCGGGTCAGACCGGGTCAGACCGGGTCAGACCACCGAATAGCCGGCCGGCAGGGGCGCCCGCCCGGTGAGCCCGCGCAGCGCCGCGGCGTACCGCTCGCTCTCCCCGGCCAGGCCGGCGCCGAACGCGAGGGCGACCACCCGGGCCCCGACGGTGGCCTCGCCGGGGAGATCGAGGGCGCGCCGCAGATCGTCCGTGTGCACGACGAGCTCGAAGATCCGGCTGGGCAGGAAGTCCGCCAGGCGCATCACCCCGGCCAGGGTGGCACACGGCGCGTCGTCGCCGTGCGCGGCGATGTCCGCGGTGGCCTGCTCGAACAGGGTCTGCAGGGCCGACACCGGGTCGTCCCCGAGCGCCCGCCCGGCCGACCGGCCGCGTTCGGTGACCGCCGTCGGGTCGGCGGCGACCAATGCCAGGGCGCGGCCGTAGTCGAAGGCGTGGTCCAGCTCGACGGCGCGGCCGGCGCCGCTGGCGAGGTAATCCGACACGGTGACGAACGATCGCCCGGCGTGGCCGACGAGGTCGCGCACCGTCCACTCGCCCAGGCCCGGGGCGTCCCAGGCCTGCGGCGGCACGGCGGCGGCGGCGCCGATCAGGGCCCGGCCGGCCTGGGCGTAGTCCGTGCGCAGCCGCACGGGATCGAATCGGACGGTGCGGCCCGCGACGTCGGTCATGGTCACGAGGCTACCGAGGCTCAGGAGGCTACCGAGGCGGCGAAGCGGGACCGGTACGTCGTGGGCGAGGTGCCCACCACCCGGCGAAAGTGCGTGCGCAGCACCACGGCCGAGCCGAATCCGACCCGCCGGGCCACCTCCTCGATCGGCAGGTCGCTGGCCTCCAGCAACTGGCGCGCGGCGGCGATCCGTTGCTGGATCAGCCACTGATGCGGTGTCGTGCCGGTCTCGGCCTGGAACCGCCGGGCGAAGCTGCGTGGCGAGAGCAGCGCGCGGGCGGCCAGCGACTCGGCCGTGTGCACCTCATCGAGGTGCTCGGCGAGCCAGTCGAGCAGGGGGGCGAGCCGGTCGGCGGTGCGGGGCGGCAGCGGGCGGTCGACGTACTGCCGTTGGCCCCCGTCCCGCTGGGGCGGGACGACCATGCGGCGCGCGATGTACGTCGCGACGGCCGAACCCAACTCGCGCCGGACCACGTGCAGGCTCGCGTCGATGCCCGCGGCGGTTCCGGCGCTGGTGACGAGCTGGCCCTCGTCGACGAAGAGGGAGTCGTCGTCGACGACGACGCTCGGGTGTCGGCGGGCCAGTTCCGCGCCGTACTTCCAGTGCGTCGCGCACCGGCGGCCGTCGAGCAGGCCGGTCGCCGCCAGCACGAAGGCCCCGGAGCAGTAGCTGAGCAGCGTCGCCCCGGCCGCGTGCGCGTCGCACAAGGCGCCGATCAGCTCGGGCTCGTACGCGTCCGCCGGGGTGCTTGCCCCGATGAGCACCAGGTCGGCGCCGCGCAGGCCGGTCAGGTCGTGGGAGGCCAGCAGCGCGATGTCGGCCGTGTGCTTGGCTCGGACCGGGCGGCTGGGATCCAGCGCGCAGACGCGAAAGTCGAAGCCCGGCATCCCGTCGGCGGTCCGGTCGATCCCGAACACCTCTGCCCCGATGGCGAATTCGAAGAACGACAGGGGTTCCAGCGCCACCGCGGCGACCGTGCGAAGCATGCCTGGAGGCTAACTGGCGAGAATATTTCGATCAAGGTCATTCTTGCCACTGGTGGCCAGAATGCATCGAGCGAATGATTTAGGACATGGAACCTCTGCTGGCCATCGCCGTCCTCATCGCCCTTGTCGCCGCCGTCGAAGCGCGGCACCGTCGCACGGCGTACCGTGACCCCCGCGCGACGTACCGCGGCCCCCGCACCGCCCCCCGCACGACGTACCGCGGCCCCCGCACCGCCCTCGGCGCTGCCGATCCGCGCCGCAGCGCCCCCGACGACGCCGATGCTCGGCGGCTGGCGCAGGAATTGCGGGCCGCCGGCCAGCGCGAGCCGCGCGACGTCGTACGGCGCCTCGGCGCCGCGTTGGCCGCCGCGGGATCGGCCGTGCCGCACCACACGCCACCCCCGTCCTGGGTGCGGGCGCGCGAGCCCGAACGCACGGCGCCGGCCAGGCCCCTTAGCGGGGAACCGACCGGCGTCGCCAGCTGATCGACCGGGTCAGGCCTCCAGGACCGACCGGGTCACGGCGTTCTGCTCGGTGAGCACGCCGGTGATGATGTTCTGCGCGTCGTTGATGCGGGTGATCGTCTCGGTGACCTGCTGCAGCGCCTGCACGACGCTGGAGGCGTCGGCCTGGATCGCGGTCACCTTGCCGTCGACCTCCTCGGTCGCCTTGGCGGTCTCCCGGGCCAGGTCCTTGACCTCGTTGGCGACCACGGCGAAGCCCTTGCCGGCCTCACCGGCGCGCGCGGCCTCGATCGTGGCGTTGAGCGCCAGCAGGTTGGTCTGCTCGGCGATGCCGGTGATGGTCTTGACGACGTTGCCGATCTCGATGCTGCTCGTGTTGAGGTGGTCGACGATCGAGCTGGCGTTGGAGGCGAGCTCCTGGGCATCGCTGGCGACCCGGCTGGCCTCGATGACGTTCCGCTCGACCTCGGTGATCGAGCTGAGCAGCTCGGTGCCGGCCGTGCTGATCCGGTCCTGGGCCCGGTGCCGCTCGACCGCGCTGGAGGCGAGGAAGGCGACGTTGTTGAGCGCCAACTCGCGGTCCTTGGTCAGCTCGAGGGTGCGGGTGGTGAAGAAGTCCATCGTGCCGATGACCTCGTCGTGGACGATGATCGGCAGGCAGACGCCCGCCTTGACCCCGGCCCGCTGCGCCGCGGGGGCGCGCACACAGTCGGTGACCAGACCGAGGTCGGGTTCGAAGACCAGCGCCCGCGAGGACCAGGTGCGGCCGGCCAGACCGACGCCGTGGGCGAACGTCGCGTTGCGGGTCACCTGGGAGAACTCCGGGCTGGGGGCGGCCCCGGATTCCATGCTGTTGCGCAGCACCTTCTCGGCGGGGTCGAGAGCCCAGAACGAGCCGTACTCCCAGCCGAACTCCGTGCGCGCCGTGTCCAGCGCCGCGCGGATGGTCTGCTCTTCGCCGTGGGCCTCGGCCGTGGCGCGGACCACCGCGAAGATGGCGGCCATGTCCTTCTGGGCCTCCTCGCGGCGCACGCCCTGGGCGACGCGGTCGAGCGCCTGGCTGACCAGACGACCCACCGTCTCCAGGACGACGAGGCGGATCGGCCCCGGGGTGTGCTCGGGGTCGGCGAAGAAGTCCATCGTGCCGACGATCTTGCCGTCGGTGTAGAGCGGGAAGGCCACCGCGGACAGGATGCCGCTCTGGGCGGCGACCGGCGCGCGCACGCAGTCGTTGACCTCGGACAGGTCCGGGGCGAAGAGCAGCTTCTTCTCGCGCCAGGCCCGGCCGGCCAGCCCCACCCCGAGCGGGAAGGTCGCCTCGCGGGTGACGCGCTGGAAGGCCTCCCCGACGGCGCCCGACTCCCGGCGGAACACCAGGGCGTTGGACTGCGCGTCGACCCACCAGCAGGAGGCGTAGTTGCACGCGAACGAGGTGCGCACGCTGTCCATCGCCACGGTGATGGCCTGGTCGGTGCTCGTGGCGGCGCCGAGTTTCTCGGCGACATCGCTCAGGGCGGCGACATAGCCGCGAAGTTCGTCGTCGTGCGAGGTCGAAGTCGACGCAGTGGAGCGCTTGGCTCGTGACAGCAGACTCACGGGGCATCCATTCTTCTCAAGGGCACGATCGCCTCACTATCGACCGCACTGCGCCCGGGCTTACCCATATAACCGAATTCCTTTGCCGCCCGGTTTCGTTGCCTGCCGGGCGGGTCGGCCGGGCGGGTCGGCCGGGCGGGTCGGCCGGGCGGGTCTGCCGGGTAGGTGAGGATGGCCGGATGAGGCCCACGATCGTGAAGCTGGTGGCGGCCTGCGTCGCCGTGCTGCTCGTTGCCGGTGGCGTGTTGGTCTACCGCACCGTCGCGCAGCAGCGGGCCGCCGCCGATCTCGCCCGAGCCGCGGACGAACTGGCCACGACGCTGGCCAGCGGACAACCGGATCGTGCGGTGCTGCCCGATGCTCCCGACCTGGCGCCGCTGTTGGGCGGTACCGGCACGGCAGGGCACCGGGTCGAGGTCGCCTCGACCCGCGTGGACGGTGCGACCGGTACGGCGCAGCTGCGCCACCTCTGGACGCTGCGCGAGGGTGACCCGCCCGTCAGCTATGAGACGGAGGCCACGTTCACCGAGCGCGCCGGCCAGTGGGTGGCGACCTGGCAGCCCGGGCTCCTCGCGCCCGGGCTGGGCCAGGGCGAGCGCCTGCGGGTCGTCCGTTCCCAGCCGCCCCGGGCCGACATCCTCGACGGCACCGGGGCGCCGCTGGTCACGCGGCGTCCCGTCGCGCGCGTCGGGATCGACCGCGGCGCGGTGAGCAAGGACGTCGCGGTGGCCTCCGCGGGGGCCCTCGCGCGGGCCCTGAGCCTGACCGAGCAGCCGTACGTCGACGCGGTGGCGGGAGCCGGCGACGTGGCCTTCGTCGAGGCCATCACGGTGCGCGACCCCAGCCCGGAGCTGACCGCTGCCCGGCGGATCACCCTGCCCGGCCTGCTGCTGGTGCCCGATGAGCTGCCGCTGGCCCCGACCGCCTCGTTCGCCCGGCCGATCCTGGGGTCGGTGGGAGCGGCGACCAAGGAGCTCGTCGAGAAATCCGAGGGCCGGATCAGCGCCGGCGATCGCACCGGCCTGGGCGGCCTGCAGGCCGCGCTCGACCCCGTGCTGGCCGGCCGCCCCGGCCAGGCGTTGCAGGTCATCCCCGCCGCCGGAGGCGCTGCCCGGGTGCTGGCCAGCGTCGATCCGGTGCCGGGCCGGCCCGTGCGGGTCTCGATCGAGGCGGCCACCCAGACGGCGGCCGAGGGCGTGCTGGCCGCCGTCAAGCCGGCGGCCGCGATCGTCGCCATTCGCCCCTCGGACGGGCACGTGCTGGCGGCCGCCAGCGGACCCGGCGGGCAGGGGATGTCGACGGCCACGCTGGGCGAATACCCGCCGGGATCCACGATGAAGGTCGTCACCGCGCTGGCCCTGCTGCGCTCGGGGCTGACCCCGGAGGCGACGGTGACCTGCCCGGCCACCCTGGACGTCAGCGGCCGCACATTCAAGAACTACGACGGCTATCCGGCGGGCAAGCTCGGCTCGATCTCGCTGCGCACCGCCTTCGCGCAGTCCTGCAACACCGCTCTGATGGGGCAGCGGGACAGACTCGCCGACGGCGCGCTGGCCGAGGCCGCGGCGGCCCTCGGCATGACCGCCGAGCCGGCCCTCGGCGTACCGGCCGTGCTGGGCTCCGTCCCACAACCGGCGGGCGACACCGAGAAGGCGGCCGGCCTCATCGGGCAGGGCCGGGTCACCGCCTCGCCCGTGGGCATGGCCACCGTCGCGGCCTCGGTCGCGGCGGGACACCGGGTCAGCCCCATCGTGGTGCTCGACCCAGCAGGCCCGACCGGCTCGGCGGCCCCGTCCGGCTCGGCGGCCCCGGCCACGCCCCTGACCGCGCCGGAGGCGTCGGCCCTGCGGAGCCTGATGCGGGCCGTGGTCACCGAGGGCAATGCCGGCTTCCTGCAGGCCGTGCCCGGGGCGGAGGTGCTGGCCAAGTCCGGGACCGCCGAGTACGGCGATGCCACGCCGCCGCGCACGCACGCCTGGATGATCGCGATCCAGGGCGACCTCGCCGTGGCGGCCTTCGTGGCCGACGCAGCCGGCGGGGCCAGCGATGCGGGGCCGCTGGTGGCGGACTTCCTCAGGCGGTTGCCGACCCAGCGGTGACCGCTGCGGGGGCAAGCAGCCGGCGCACCATGGCGGCGAGTTCCTCGGCGTCGACCGTGCGGGTGTCCAGGGTGAGGGCGTGGAACATGGCCCCGTCGACATAGTCGACGATCCCCCGCGCGGTCGCACCCGGGTCGGGGTGGCCCAGTTCGGAGAGCAGGCCCATCACCACGACGAGCATGCCGCGATGCTGGGGGCCCAGGTCGGCGCTGTCCTCGAACGCCAGCATCATCCGCGCGCGGGTGAGCCGGTCCATCGGCGGCGAGGTGAGCGCGACCGCGATCTTGCCGACCAGGTCGGCCGCCGACTCCAGGTCGAGCGGCCCGAACCCGCTGCCGTCGGGGCCTCGGCTCGCATCGGCCTGGACGGCGTCGCCGAACTCGCGCAGGAAGGACATGTCCCGTTCTGCGAGGCGGTCGATGACCCCGGTGATCAGGGCCGCCCGGGACCGAAAGACGTTGGAGGTGCTGCCCACCGGGAGCCCGGCCTCGGCATCGACGGCCCGGTGCGTGAGCCCCCGGAGCCCCTGCTGGGCGAGGACTTCCACAGCAGCGTCCCCGATGCGCTGCCGCCGCTCGGTCATGGGCTTCTCCTAGGTCAGGCGACTCAGCCGATGCTATCGGGCACGACGTCGGGGTAGCCCGGTCAATCGGTCACTACATTTGTAGTAAGTGGGTGGTCGTGCCCACCCTCACGATCGTCGGCGCGGGCGTCTGCGGCCGCGCCCTGGCCGCCCTCGTCCACCCCGATCGATTCGACGTCACGCTCATCGAGCAGCGCCCGGACCGGGTCGAGCTCGGCACCGCCTTCGGGATCTGGCCGCGGGCCCTGCGGGTGCTGCAGACCATCGGCGTGGCCGACCGGATCCGCGCGGACAGCGTCGGCGCGGCGCGCGGCGAGCTGTACGACGGCACCGGTCGCCGTCTCGCCGCCGGGGCGGGCCCAGGCATCCTGCTCACCCCGCGGAGCACGCTGTTGGCCGCGCTCGCCGAGGCCATCCCGTCGTCCGTCCGTCGGGTGCGCGCCCGCGTCGAGGATCCCGACACCCTGGACGGCGACCTGGTGATCGCGGCGGACGGCGCGCGCAGCGTGATCCGGCGACGCATTTGGGGCCAGGAGCCGCGATCCGCCGGGGTCTGGGCGCTGCGCGGGGTGCTGGCCGACCCGGCTCTTGCCGAGGGTGTCGCCCGCGAATACTGGTCCCCCTCCGGCGTCGTCGGCATCACCCCGCACGCGGGGCCGAGTACGAACTGGTATGCCACCTTGGCCGAGTCGGCCCCCGACGCGGCAGCGGCCCTGGTTGTCGCCCGCCGCACCTACGCCACCCACCCCGAGCAGGTCCGCCGGGTGCTCGACGCGGCCTCGGCCGGGCAGACGGCGTGGCACGAGATCCTCGAGGCGCGGTCCACGACACAGCTGGTCAGTGGCCGGTACGTCCTCGTCGGAGACGCCGCCCACGCCATGTCCCCGCACCTGGGCCGGGGCGCCTGCGAGAGCCTGATGGACGCCGCCGTCCTGGCCCGCGCGTTGAATGCGGCGGGGCCCGACGGCGCGCGCGCCTACCAGCGCAGCCGGCTCGTGCCGCCGCAACTGATCCGGATGGCCGGCTCGGGTGTCCGCCGGCTCGCCGTGAGCGGACCCACGACGTACGGCGTCCTGCGGGCGCTCACCCGCGCCCGGTGACGCACGACGGGCGGGGGTGGCCCCCGCCACCCCCGCCCGTCGCCCCGCCCGTCTTTGTGCGGGCCTCAGCCTTGGGTGCTGGACCCCGTGGAGGGCTGGGTCGTGGAACCCGTGGACGGCTGGGTCTGGCCCTGCTGGCCGCCATCGCCGCGCGGGTGACCACCCCGGCCGCCCTTGCCGCCCTCACCCGGCTGCGACTGGGTGATCGTGGCCAGGTCGGCGCTGACGTCGACGTGCACCCGCTGACCGTCCTTGGTGGCCATGACGTCGTAGGAGCCGTCTGCGTCCTTCATGACCCGCTCGACGGTCAGCGCGGAGTCCTTGGCCTTGACCGCGTCGGTGACCTTGGTGAGTTCGTCGCCGGTGACGGCGGTGTGGTTCGCCCCGCCGTCGCGGGGCCCGCCCATGCCTCGACCGCCGCCGCCCTGCGTGATGGTCGCGAGGTCGGCGCTCACCTCGAACCGGATGTTCGCGCCGGCCTTGGTGCCGATGACGTCGTAGCTGCCGTCGGGGTCCTTCTGCACGGTGCTCACGGTGACCGCGGAGTCCTTGGCGGTGACGGCGGCGGTGACCTTGGCGAGCTCGTCGCCGGTGACCGCGGTGTGCTCGTGCGGGGCGCGACCCTGCCGGCCCTGGCCGGCAGCACCCGACGTACCGTCGCTCGCCGTCCCCGGGCTGCTGGGCGCCGAGTACCCCGACCCCGCGGAGGGGGTGGGGGCCGGGGTGTTCGAGGCTGCATTGGCGACGGCGGCGCCGCCGAGGATCGCCAGGCCGGCCGCCACGGTGACCGCCGTCGAGACAGCGCGCTTGCTGGTGGGCATGAGTTTCTCCTTCAAGATCGGAACGATCGCCGCCCGCCCGGAGCGGGCGGCTTATCCCTACGATCGGCAGAGCCCCTGTCGCGTCGCCCAGCCGGACATGGGTGGCGGCTGTGAGATCGGGGCGTTCCTGTGCCCCCCGCCCGATCGGGACCCCTCCCGTGCCCCCGCCCGAGTCCCGTTGCGCCACCCCGCCTGTCGCGGTGGAGCCGGCAACCAATTAGCGTGGCTGAGGTGAGCGAGGCACCCGGGATTCGGACGGTCGGCGACCTGCGCGAGAGCGGTCACCGCGACAAGCACCTGCGCGAGGAGATTCGCGACAACCTGCTGGCGATGCTCCGGGCGGGCAGTGACCCCTGGCCCGGGCTGCACGGCTTCGAGTCCACCGTGATTCCCCAGGTCGAACGGGCCCTGCTGGCCGGCCACGACATCGTCCTGCTGGGCGAGCGGGGGCAGGGCAAGACCCGCCTGCTGCGCAGCCTGGTCGGCCTGCTCGACGAGTGGAGCCCCGTGATCGAGGGGTCCGAGCTCGGCGAACACCCCTACCACCCGATCACCCACGAGTCGCGGCGCCGCGCGACCGAGCTGGGCGATCGGTTGCCGGTGGTCTGGCGGCACCGCAGCGAGCGGTACGCCGAGAAACTGGCCACCCCGGATACCAGCGTCGGCGACCTGATCGGCGACGTCGACCCGATGCGGGTGGCCGAAGGCCGGCGCCTCGGCGACCCGGAGACCATCCACTTCGGCCTGATCCCGCGCAGCCACCGTGGCATCGTCGCCATCAACGAGCTGCCCGACCTGGCCGAACGGATCCAGGTCGCGATGCTCAACGTGATGGAGGAGCGGGACATCCAGATCCGCGGCTACGTGCTGCGGCTGCCGCTCGACGTCCTGGTCGTGGCCAGTGCGAACCCCGAGGACTACACCAACCGGGGCCGGATCATCACCCCGCTCAAGGACCGCTTCGGCGCCGAGATCCGCACCCACTACCCGGTCGAGCTGACCGATGAGGTCGCGGTGATCCGGCAGGAGGCGACGCTGGTCGCGGACGTGCCCGACTACCTGGTCGAGATTCTGGCCCGGTTCACCCGGGCCCTGCGCGAGTCCAGCGCCGTCGACCAACGCTCGGGCGTCTCGGCGCGCTTCTCGATCGCGGGGGCCGAGACGATTGCGGCGGCGGCGCTGCACCGGGCCACGGCCCAGGGCGAGCCCGAGGCCGTCGCGCGGGTCGTCGACCTGGAGACCGCGGTCGCCGTGCTCGGCGGGAAGGTCGAGTTCGAGACCGGCGAGGAGGGCCGCGAAAAGGAGCACCTCAACCACATGCTCCGCACGGCGACCGCCGCGACCGCCCGGGAGCGGCTGGCCGGCATCGACCTCTCGCCGCTGATCGGGGCGCTGGATGGCGGGGTGCTGGTCGTGACGGGCGAGCAGGTCACCGCGCGGCAGTTCCTCGACGAGCTGCCCGACCTGCCGACCAGCCCGCTCTACAACGAGGTGGCCGAGCGCCTCGGCGCGGTGACGGACGGGGAGCGCGCCAGCGCCCTGGAGCTGGTCTTGGAGGCCCTCTACTTGGCCCGCAAGGTCGCCAAGGAGACCGACGCAGGCCGGACGGTGTACGGCTGATGAGCGGGGGTTGCGATGGCGGCTCGTGAGCGCGGCGAGGGCTGGGCCCGCTATGGCCGCTACGACGGCGGTCCGGATCCGCTGGCCCCCCCGGTGGACCTGTCCGAGGCGCTCGATGCGATCGGCGAGAACGTCATGGCCGGGTCTTCGCCGGAGGGAGCGATGCGCGAGTTCCTGCGCCGCGGCGGCAGGGACCAGCCGGGGCTCGACGACCTGGCCCGCCGGGTGAACGCCCGCCGTCGGGAACTGCTCAAGGAGCACTCGCTCGACGGCACCTTGCAGGACATCAAGAAGCTGCTCGACGAGGCGGTCCTGGCCGAGCGGGGCCAGCTGGCCCGCGACGTGACCATGGACGACGACGACCGCACCTTCCGCGAGATGCGGATCAACAACCTCTCGCCCTCGACGGCGGCCGCCGTGCAGGAGTTGTCGGACTACGACTGGACCAGCCAGGAGGCCCGGGAGCGGTTCGAGCAGATCAAGGATCTGCTGGGCCGCGAGCAGCTCGACGCCCGGTTCAAGGGCATGAAGCAGGCGCTGCAGAACGCCACCGACGCCGACCGGGCCCGCGTGCAGGACATGCTGCGCGACCTGAACGAGCTGCTGGACAAGCGCAACCGCGGCGAGGACAGCGAGGCCGACTTCGCCGACTTCATGGCCAAGCACGGTGACTTCTTCCCCGAGGACCCGAAGAACCTCGACGAGCTGGTCGATCAGCTCGCCGCCCGATCCGCCGCGGCGCAGCGGATGCTCAACTCGATGACCTCCGAGCAGCGGCGGGAGCTGATGGAGCTGTCCGCGCAGGCCTTCGGCAGCCCCGAGCTGATGGACTCGCTGCAGCAGCTCGACGCCAACCTGCAGGCGCTGCGCCCCGGCGAGGACTGGACGGGCTCGCAGCGGTTCAGCGGGGAGCATGGGATGGGCCTGGGCGACGGCACGGGGATGCTGCAGGATCTGGCCGACCTCGACGCGCTCTCCGAGCAGCTGTCGCAGAGCTACGGCGGCTCTCGGCTCGCCGACCTCGACCTGGACGCGCTGCAGCGTCAGCTCGGGCCGGACGCCGTCGTCGACGCCCGCACCCTGCGCGAGCTGGAGCAGCAGCTGCGCGACTCCGGCTATCTCAAGCGCGCTTCCGACGGCACGCTGCGGCTGTCCCCGAAGGCCATGCGCCGCCTGGGCAAGGAGCTGCTCAAGGACGCCGCGGGCCGGCTGTCGGCCCGCTCCGGGCAGCGCGACTCCCGGCTGGCCGGGGCCGCGGGGGAGCGCTCCGGCGCCACCCGGGAGTGGCAGTTCGGGGACACCGAGCCGTGGGATGTGACGCGGACGGTGAGCAACGCCGTACGCCGTACGGTCGCCGAAGGCCGCGACCCACGGGCCGGCCTGCGCATCGACATGCGCGACGTTGAGGTGACCGAGACCGAGGCGCGCACCCGCAGCTGCGTGGCGTTGCTGGTGGACACCTCGTACTCGATGGCTCTGGACGGCCGGTGGGTGCCGATGAAGCGCACGGCGCTCGCCCTGCACCAGCTGATCTCCAGCCGGTTCCGCGGGGACCACCTGCAGCTCATCGCGTTCGCCCGGCAGGCCCAGGTGATGGACATCGAGGAGCTGACCAGCCTCGATGCGATCTGGGACAAGGGCACCAATCTGCATCACGGGCTGCTGCTGGCCAACCGCCACTTCCGCAAGCACCCGGGCGAACAGCCCGTGCTGCTGGTCGTGACCGACGGCGAACCGACCGCGCACCTGCTCGGCGACGGGCAGGCCTGGTTCTCGTATCCGCCGCACCCGTTGACGATCACCTCGACCGTGCGCGAGCTGGAGAACGCCCGGCGGCTCGGCGCGCAGGCCACCTTCTTCCGGCTCGGCGACGATCCCGGGCTGGCCCGGTTCGTGGACCAGATGGCCGCGCGGGTGGACGGCCGGGTGGTGGCCCCCGAGCTGGACGATCTCGGCGCCGCCGTGGTCGGCAGCTACCTGGGGGCCCGAACCGGGATGTACGGCGGGGGCGCGCACCTGTCCGACTGGTACGGCGGCCGGGGCTTCTGGGCCGGCTGAGGTTTCGCGCCGGGAGCCCAGCAGCCCGGGTCCGGTCCCATCCCGCCCGTCATCTCGTGGCGGGGAGACGGGCGTCATACGAGCGGCTATTGACGTGCGAACTGAAATTCGCAAAACTGCAGTCACGAAACAGGGTGGGCTAAATCCCGCCGCACAGTCAGCCCTAGAGAAGGATGACCCGTGGACCGTGACCTGTACGACATCGGCGAGCAGCCGCCGATCGGCGAAGTCCCCGCGAAGATGCACGCCTGGTTGATCCGACCGGACCGGTTTGGTCCGCCGACGCAGGCGTTCCAGAAGGAGGTCGTCGACGTCCCTGACATCGCCGCCGACGAGGTCCTGGTCTATGTGATGGCGGCAGGCATCAACTACAACAACGTGTGGGCCGGGCTCGGCGTCCCGGTGGACGTGATCGGCGCGCGCAACAAGGCCTTCGCCCGCGGTGACATCGGCGACCCGGAGCCGTTCCACATCGGCGGCAGCGACGCCTCCGGCATCGTCTATCGCGTCGGCAAGGACGTCACCAACGTCAAGGTCGGGGACGAGGTGGTCGTGCACTGCGGCCGCTGGGACCGGGACTGCCCCACCGTCGCCGCCGGTGGTGACCCGATGTATTCTCCGACCTTCCGAATCTGGGGGTACGAGACCAACTGGGGCAGCTTCGCTCAGTTCACCAAGGTTCAGGGCCAGCAGTGCATGCCCAAGCCGAAGCACCTGACCTGGGAAGAGGCCGCGGCGTACACCCTGGTGGGGGCGACCGCGTGGCGGATGCTGCACGGCTGGGGCGAGAACGCCGTCAAGGCCGGCGACGTCGTGCTGATCTGGGGTGGCGCCGGCGGGCTGGGATCCATGGCCATTCAGATCGCCAAGGCGGCGGGCGCTATCCCGATCGCCGTGGTGTCCGGCCCCGACAAGTTCGACTATTGCGAGCGCCTGGGCGCGAAAGGTTGCCTCAACCGCAACGATTTCGACCACTGGGGCATGTTGCCGCATTGGCAGGACGCGGAAGGCTACGCCGCCTGGCTCAAGGGCGCCCGGGCCTTCGGCTCGGCGATCTGGGAGGTGTTGGGTGAAAAGCGGGCCCCCAACATCGTCTTCGAACACCCCGGTGAGACGACCATCCCGACCTCGGCCTTCGTCTGCGACACCGGCGGCATGGTCGTCGTGTGTGCCGGGACGACCGGCTTCAACGCCACCGTCGACCTGCGGTATCTGTGGATGCGGCAGAAGCGCCTGCAGGGCTCCCATTTCGCTAACGCTGTCCAGTCGAATCAGATGAACGACCTGGCGCTGCGGGGCCAGCTGGATCCGTGCCTGTCGCAGGCCTTTCGGTACGACGAGATCCCTCAGGTCCACCAGCTCATGTATGACAACAAGCACCCGCACGGCAACATGGCCGTGCTGGTGGGCGCGCCGCAGTTCGGACTCGGAGCCCGTGCGGAGGCGGCCGACGCGGGCAGTCCGGGCGCGAGGTGAGCGCGGCCGGCGTGTGCGACACCGAGGACCCGAGTCCCGGCCGACGACCGCGTTAGCGTGGTGATTATGGCCGACGCTGCACCCGTGCGGGATTGGACGTTCCTCACGAATCATGCGCACGTGTTGCTGTGCCTCGCGGCGGATGCGGACGTCGTGCTGCGCGAGGTCGCCCAGCAGGTGGGGATCACTGAGCGGGCCACCCAACTCATCGTCGCCGACCTCGAGGCCGCCGGCTACATCACCCGCACCCGGGTGGGGCGACGCAATCACTACGACATCGATGCCCAGCGACAGCTGCGCCACCCGCTCGAGGCGCACTGCACCGTCGAGGTGCTCCTGGGGATCGTTGCCGACCGGGACGAGGCCTGAGCTCGTAGGCTCCTGGACGGGCGGTGACCGCGAACGCGGTCGCCGCCCGTCGCTCGTCGGATGGCCCTCTGTCAAGTCCCGGTAAAATCCGACAGTTTATCGACTGCTGCGGCGAGTTTCTTTCTCCACCAAGCCATTTAGGCGCTAGGAAGAGCTGGGCAGCGACGGTGCCGAACCAGTCGGCATCGGGGCATCGGTTCTGCCCCGAGGAAGGGGAACCCCCCATGAAGGCGCTCCATCGCAGACCCGGTCTGGCCGCGCTGCTCGCCGCAGGTCTGGCCGGCGCGAGTCTGACCAGCGCCGGGGCGCTCGAGACCACCCCGGAGCCGCTGCCCGACCCCGTCCAGGCCGCCGAGCAGCCCGGCCAGGGCGGCAAGGACACCCCGGCCGCGGCCGACAAGATGAGCAGCCACTCCCAGGAACTGCTCATCGAGGCCCAATCGGCCGGGAAGGCCCGGGTCACGGTGATGATGCTGACCCAGGCCGGCAAGACTGCCGCCGTCGTCGACCAGCTCAACGGGCTCGGCGCCACCGTCGGCTATGTGCACGACAAGACCGGTTACGTCCGGGCCAGCATCGCCACCGGCAAGGCCCTCCAGGTCGCCCAGATCGCGCAGGTCCAGCACGTCGACCTCGACGAGATGCTGCGCACCCCGGACCCCAAGCCGGACCGCATCGGCCCAGCGGCTGCCGGCGTACCGAATCCGTGGACCGGCCCCACCCCCGCGACCCCGGCGACCAACCCCTACCTGCCGACCGCCGACACCGGGGCGGTGCGGTTCACCACGGCCAACCCCACGTACGACGGGCGCGGCGTCACCATCGGCGTCCTCGACTCCGGGGTGGACCTCGACCACCCCGCGCTGCAGACGACCAGCACCGGGGAGCGCAAGGTGACCAACTGGATCACCGTCACCGACCCGCTGCTGGAGGCGGACCGCACCTGGCGGGCGATGATCACGCGGGTCAGCGGCCCGACGGCGAGCTACAGCGGGGCCGACTGGATCCTGCCGGACCGGCCGCGCGGCGACTTCGCGATGAACCTCTTCAGCGAGTCCGCGGCCGCGGGCAGCGACGAGTTCCAGGGCGACATAGACCGCGACGGCAGCACCGCCGGATCGTGGGGGGTGCTGTACGACTATGCGACCGGCGACATCTGGGTCGACGTCAACCGCAACCACGACTTCACCGACGACACGCTGATGCGGCCGTACGCCGAGAAGCACGACGTCAACCACTTCGGCACCGACGACCCGAGCACTCCCGAGTGGGAGGCCGTCCCCTTCGTCGTGGAGTTCCGCAAGGGTGTCGACCTGACCCCGGCGGGCCGGGAGGGCCAGACCGCCGACTTCGTCAACATCGGCGTGGTCAGCGGCTCGCACGGCAGCCATGTCGCCGGCATCGCCGCCGGCCGGATGCCCGACTGGGCCATGAGCGGTGCCGCCCCGGGAGCGCGGATCGTCTCCGCCAGGGCGTGCGTCTTCGCCGGTGGCTGCACCGCGGTGGCGCTGACCGAGGGCATGATCGAGCTGGTCGCCAACCAGCGCGTCGACGTGGTGAACATGTCGATCGGCGGGCTCCCGGCCCTCAACGACGGCAACAACACGCGTGCCGCGCTCTACAACCGGCTCATCGACGAATACGGCGTCCAGATCGTCAACTCAGCAGGCAACTCTGGTCCCGGCGGCAACACGATCGGCGACCCCTCGGTCGCGACCGACGTCGTCAGCGTGGCCGCCGGCGCCTCGAAGGACACCTGGCTGGCCAACTACGGGGCGGCCGCGACGGCGCCCTACTGGGCGCAGAACTTCTCCTCGCGCGGACCCCGCGAGGACGGCGGGTTCAAGCCGAACCTGCTGGCCCCCGGGTCCGCGATCAGCAGCGTCCCGATGTTCCTGAGCCCCGACGACCTGCCCCAGGTCGCCTACCAGCTGCCGATCGGGCTGCGCATGTACAACGGCACCTCGATGGCGGCCCCGCAGGTGGTCGGCGGTGCGGCCCTGCTGCTGTCGGCGGCCCGCCAGAACGACCTCGCCGTCACGCCCCGACTGCTGCGCTCGGCCCTCTACGCCAGCGCGGACTTCGTGCGGGGCCTGCCCGCGGACGCCCAGGGCAACGGCCTGGTCCAGGTGGACAAGGCGTGGCAGATCCTGCGCAAAAACCCCGCGGTGGAGAACAGCTACACGATCTCCGCGCCGGTCTGTTCGGCGCTGAGCAAGCTGCTCGCCGCGCCGAACGCGGGCAACGGGCTGTACAACCGGTGCCCGGCCGAGGCCGGCGGCCCGACGCTCGGCCAGGCCACGACTTACGACGTCACGATCACCCGCACCGCGGGCCCGGCCGACGACGTCCGGCACACCCTGACCTGGCTGGGCAATGACGGCACCTTCAGCAGCGCCCCGACCGTCGATCTGCCCCTCGGCACGCCGGTCACCCTCAAGGTGACGGCCGTGGCGCAGACCATCGGCGCCCATTCGGCGATCCTCAACGTCGACCGGCCCGGGGCTGCCGTGCACGGCGCCCAGGTGATGGCCGCGGTCGTCGCGGCCGACTCGCTGGCCGGGCCGCCGCATGCGGCGACCCTGTCCGGCACGGTGGAGCGAGTCCGCACCCGCAGCATGTTCGTCTCGGTCCCGGAGGGCGCCAAGGCGCTGCAGGTCAACCTGGCGGGGATCGCCTCGGGGTCGGCCCTGCGCTTCCTGGCGATCAACCCGTACGGCGTACCGCTCGAGTCCTCGACCGTGGCGGCCACCTGCTTCACGGGCATCGGCAACCCGGCCAGCTGCAAGCCGACCTCGCGGGCCTACCTCGACCCGATGCCCGGGGTCTGGGAGATCCAGGTCGACGCGAGCCGGCGCACGCCGGTCACCAGCAACCCGTTCCGGCTGACCGCCTCGGTGCAGGGCGTCGCGGTCGAGCCGGCGACCCAGACCGTCGAATCGGCGACCGTCGGCACCCCGGTCCGGCTGGCCTGGACCGTCGAGAACCGGTTTGGCCTGGCCACCGTGACCGGGCAGGGCGGCCCGCTCGGGTCCGCGCGCGGCGACCGCCCCACGATCGCCCAGGGCGAGACGCAGATCTACACGGTCACCGTGCCCGCCGGGATGAGCCGACTCGACGTCAAGATCGGCAACCCGGGCGACCAGTCCGCCGACCTGGATCTCTATGTGAAGGACGCCACCGGGGCCGAGGTCGGCAAGTCGGCCGACGGCGACTCCGAGGAGTCGGTGAGCATCCCCAACCCGGCGCCGGGCACCTACACCATCGAGGTGGACGGCTACGACGCTGGCCCAACGGGCCGCACCGCGTACGACTACCTCGACGTCTTCTCCGGTCCGTCCCTGGGCAGCCTCACCGTCGACCCGAAGACCGTGTCGCTCGCGAAGGGTCAGAAGGTCACGATGACGGGGTCGGTCACCGCGCGGACGGTGCCGGCGCAGGGCCGTCGCCTGTTTGGCGAGCTGCGGGTGGTCAACTCCGAAGGCGCCGTTCTGGGCACCGGTGAGGTCGTCATCGCCGCGGTCATCGCCGCAGGCGAGAAGGGCTGAACGCGCGGGCTGGGTGGACTCAGCTCGGAGGGTAAGCGGGTAGTTTGCCGCCATGACCGTGCCCGTGCCGGCGAGCGCGCTGCCGCGCCGCACCCTGCTGATCGAGACCGTCCTGGTGCTCGGGGTCAGCCTGGGCGCCTCGGCCGTCTGGGCGGTCCTGTCGATCATTCGGCGGCTGACCGACCAGACCCCGTTGTCAGCGCAGACGGCGACGATGAACAGCTCCGTGACGCCGGACCGGCCGTGGCTCGACCTGGCCTATCAGTTGGCCGGCATCACGCTGGCCCTGGTCCCGGTGGCCCTTGCGCTGCATCTGCTCGGCCGCGACGGGGTGCGACCCGCGGCGCTCGGGCTGGCCCGCCGGCTGATCCCCGGCGACCTGGCCCGCGGTGTCGCTCTCGCGGCGCTCGTCGGCATCCCGGGGTTGGCGTTCTACCTGGCCGCCCGAGCGATGGGGATGAACACCACGGTCGCCGCCGCCAATCTGGCGCCGGTCTGGTGGGCGATCCCGGTGCTGGTGCTGGCCGCGGTGCAGAACGCGGTGCTGGAGGAGGTCGTGATGATCGGCTACCTCCTGACTCGGTGGCGCCAGGCGGGCGTGGCGACCGGTGTCGCCGTCGTCGGCTCCGCGGTGTTGCGCGGCACCTATCACCTCTACCAGGGCTTCGGCGGTTTCCTCGGCAACATCGCGATGGGGCTGCTGTTCGGGTGGCTGTCCACGCGGCGGCCGCGGGTCGGCGCCCTCGTCGTGGCCCACACGCTGCTGGATGTGGTCGCCTTCGTCGGGTACGCCGCGCTGCGCGGGCACGTCTCCTGGCTGTAGCCAGCCCGCCGGATCCCCGGCCCTCGCCCCGACACTCGCACCCGGCCCTCGCATGGGCCCCCGTCTCTGAGCGGCTGCCACCCTGATGTTGGACGAGCGACCCGATGGCCCGTACCGTGGAACGCCGGGGGGTTTGGAGTGATGGGGATGAACATCAGGGGCGCCGGGTCGACCGGCCAGCGTCGGTCGTTGGGATTGGCGCCGTTGTCGGTGCTGGGCGAGGCGCCGCACCGGATCGTGACGGCTGCCGCCGCGGCCGGCTTCGACTTCGTGGGGCTGCGCGTGCTGCGGGTCGTCCCGGACGAGCCGCACGTCGCGCTCGCGCCGGGGTCCGCCGAGGAGCGCCGGACCAGGGCGGCGCTGGCCGACACCGGTCTGGACGTGCTCGACGTGGAGTGCCTGGTGCTCGACGGCACGGTCGGCGCGGAGGTCTGGTGGCCGGCGCTGGAGGCCGGGGCCGCGCTGGGCGCCCGGACGTTCACGGTGGCCAGTTCGGATTCCGACCGGCACCGCATCGCGGACCACCTCGCCGCCTTCGCCCAGGACGCGCGCTCCGTCGGCATCATCCCGGCGTTCGAGCCGATGGCCTATCGCACGGTCGCCACCCTGGCCGACGCCGCCGCGCTCGCTCGCGAGGCGGGCTGCCTGGTGCTGCCCGACAGCCTGCACTATCACCGACGCGGCGGCACCCCGGACCAGGCCGCGGCCGTGGCCGACTACGCCGTGATGCTGCAGATCTGCGACGCGACGGCGCAGCCGCCCGCGGACCTCGCCGGGTACATCGAGGAGTCCCGCGCGCACCGGCTGCTGCCCGGCGACGGCGCCGTCGACCTGGCCGGATTCCTCGGCGCATTCCCCGCGAGTCTGCCGGTCAGCCTCGAGGTCCCGCATCCGAGCCTCGCCGAGCTGGGCCTGAGTGCGTTCGCGCGGCAGCTGTACGCCGCGGGCCGGGCCTGCCTGGACGCGCTCGGCCTGCCCGACCGGCCCCCGGTGGGCGGCCTGGTCTGAGCCCGGCGATCGCGTCGTGGCGGGGTCCGTTCGCCGGACCGGGTGAGCCGGACAGGGCTAGCGTGCAGGGATGCTGCACCTCGCCGTCGATGTCGAATCCGCTGCCCTGCGCATGACCACCAGCCTGACCGTGCTGCTGCCGCAGGCCGGCGACGCCGCCGACTGGGGGGCGCCGGAGCCGGGACCGGACGGGCCGCCGGTGCTCTACCTGCTGCACGGCCTGTCGGACGACGCCTCGGCCTGGACCCGGTTCACCAGCATCGAACGGTACGCCGCGGCGGCCGGCCTGGCCGTCGTCATGCCCGAGGTGGGGCGCAGCATGTATGCCGACGCCCCCGGCGGTGCGGCGTACTTCAGTTACGTCGCCGACGAACTCCCGCAGCTGGTCGCGGGAGCCTTCCGGGTGTCCACCCGGCGCGCCGACACCTTCGTCGCGGGGCTGTCGATGGGCGGGTACGGCGCGCTGAAGCTCGCCCTGCGCCGCCCGGAGCGGTACGCCGCGGCCGCCGCGCTGTCCGCCGTGGCCGACGTCCGCGCCGTCGAGTCCGGCGACCGATTCACCCCCGCCCAGCTGGAGGCGCTGTTCGGCCCGACCCGCAGCGGGGTCGGCGGCGTCGACGACGTCCAGCACACGCTGCGCACCGCCGCCCAGGCCGGGGCCGACCTGCCCGCCCTCTACCTGTCCTGCGGCGAGCAGGACGGCCTGATCGACGGCAATCGCGAATTCGAGCGGTTGGCCGGCGAACTCGGCGTACCGGTCATGGTCGACCACCACCCCGGCGAGCACACCTGGGACTACTGGGACGCCGGGATCCAGCGCGTCCTGGCGTGGCTGCCGCGCTGATCGGGAGCCCGTCGGCCGCGTCGGTCGCGTCGGCCGCGTCGGCCGGGGGAGTTCAGATGGAGGGCAGCATCCGCTGGGCGAGCAGGTCCCAGTCGTACGGCGTGGCCGGGTGGCGCTCCGCCTGTCGTTGCCAGGTCAGCGCCTCCTGGTCGCGGCCGGCCATGCGCAGCAGTTCCGCCTTGGTGGCGAAGAAGTGCCGGCACTGCGGGATGGTGCCCAACCGCTCCTGGTGGGTCAGCTCGGTCAACGCGACCTGGGCGCCCTCCACCTGCGCGAGCGCGAACAGCCGGCTCAGGGCCGCCCCCGGCGAGGGGTCGACGCACACCAGCACCTCGTGCAACTGCAGAATCTCGTCCCAGTCGACGTCGCTCCACTGTTCGGGCCGGGTGAGCAGCGACAGGATCGCGGCACGGAGCACCTGCCGTCCTCGGCCACCGGACTGCAGCGCCTCCAAGACCAGGTCGTGGGCGCGGTCGATCGCGGCGCGATCCCAGTTCGCCCGGTCCTCCTCGGCCAGGGGCACCCCCGTCGACGGGGCGACCGGCTCGCCCCAGGCCTGCACCAACAGGGCCAGCGCGACGGTGGCGGAGGTCTCGGGGTCGTGCGGAAACAGCCGGTGCAGCCGCCGGCTCAGCGTGGTGGTCTCGGCCAGCAGGTCGACGGAGAGCCGCTGCGGCTCCACCGGCGGGAAGTGCGCGGCGGCGACCAGCCCGGAGGTCACCGTCAACACGTCTCCGAGCTGGTGGGCATAGTCCGCGCCGTCGCCGGGCACCTGGCGGCGGCTCTCGGCGATGGTGGTCTTGGCGCGCCGCAGCGAGGAGGTCATCGCCGTGGGGGAGACCCCGAACAGGGCGGCGATATCGGCGACCGGGACCCCGCAGACCAGGCGCAGGGTCAGCGCCGCGCGCATATAGGGCGAGACGTCCGGGTGGCTGGACAGGAAGATCAGCCGCACCTCGTCGAGGTCATCGGCGGTCGCGGGCCAGGGCAACGACCTCGGGGACCGGCCGGACCGATCCCGGGTCACATAACCACGGGCGGCCTGGGCCAACCAGGCGATGGGGTCGTCCGGGACGCCCTGCGTGAGCCACTGTTCCGACGCGGCAGCGTAGGCGTAATCCAGGCAGTCCTCGGCCACGCCGAGATCGCCGGTGGCGCGCAGCGTCATGGCCATCACCTGCGCCCAGCCCGCGTGGGCGGCGGCGACCGACTCGGTGACGTGGTCGGCAATCGTCGTCATGGTGGCGTCTCCGTAGGTCTCGTCCCTCCGTTGGGGCGAGGGGTCGCCGAGCAACCCGGCGCGCACCCGCGAGCCTAGCGCGGATGTCGCGCTCTCACCATGGTGAATGAACTCCTTGCCCCATGGTGGTCGGCCCCAGAGGTCGGCCTCAGAAGAAGGTGACGTCCCAGTGGTGGCCTTCGTTCAGGTATTGGTTGCCCGACGCAGCCCGCCAGATCCCGTTGCCCACCGGCGTGAAATTGCGCTGGATGTGCCCCGCGAGGCACGCACTGGCGTTGAGGTCGACCCGGTAACCGTTCGCGTGGCTGGTCGATCCGGCGGCGTGGCCGACCTCGGTGCCTCCGGTGACCAGGAGGTCGCAACCGCTCGCCTCGGCCAGGATCAGCACCCACTCGATCGTCGCGGGCCGGATGCCCTCGAACGACGTACAGCTCGGGTTGTTGCGGGAGGTGCACCCGCCGCTGGACCAGACGCCGATGCCGGCGCTCGCCAGGCGCTCCCGGGCCCAGCTGTCGCTGCCGTAGGCCGCGGCGGGGACGGCAGCGGGGGCGGCGCCGGTGGGGAGAGCGGCTGGGGTAGCGGCGACAGCGGCGGCGGGCGGGGCGGCGGCAGTCTGCGGTACGGCGTGGGCGGTGCTCGCCACGGCGCTCAACGCGACAGAAGCGAACGGAATCAGGGCAGCACACAGTGCGGCGCGGGGACGAATCACGGGGTGGCCTCCAGGGAAAGGTCGTCGGTGGGGTCCCGAAGCACGCCCACTGTCGCAGACCGGTTGACGTTATGCCACTACCGACGCGGCGCCATTGCCACGACCGACGCGACGGCTTGCCACGACCGGATCGGGTCGCCGCGGGAACCTCCCCGGAGGCTCGGTCGTCCACCGGTCATGACGCGGCAGTGGGCCCTCGCCTGGTTCTGGCGACTCGTGCCTGCGCTCTTCGTCGCCGTTCCGCTCGTGGTCGCCACGGTCGGCTCCCCGGAGGGGGCGCTGGCCGGCGTCGCGCTGGTCGTCCTGCTCGGGACGATGCTCGTCGCGGCGGGATACCTGCCGGTTGTCGGGCGCCGGGCGCCGGCCCCCTGCGTCGTACGGCGCGCCGCCACGCACCTGCCGCCGCCGCTCGCGGTGGCCGTGCCGCACGTGCCCACCGCGCCGCGGGCACCCGGTCGGGGCTGATCCGCCGCACCCGTCGTGCCCATGCTGGGCGCCCGCGGGCGTGGCCGCAGCCAGCCGTCCCGACCCGCGAACCGGAGAACCCCATGCCTGCCCTGCCCGATCTGCTCCTGCCCTTGAAACTGCTGGTCGCCGCGGTCCTCGCGGTCTCTCACGACGGCCTTGTCGGCGCCGGCCTGGCCCCCGGCTCGGGGGCCGCGTGGGCGCTGGCCATCGTCTTGCTGGTGGTCGTCGTGCGGGCGGCCCTGCTCCCGGCGGTGTGGCACGGCGTACGCACCGCGCATGCCGCCGCCCGCGCCCGACCGGCACTGACGCAGCTGCGGGACCGGTACGCGGCTCGCCTCGACGCGCACCGTCGCGACCCCGCGCGGGACCCCGACGCGCTGCGCGAGATGCTCGCCGAGCAGCGCGCCGTGCAGGCCGAGCACGGGATGTCCCGGCTGGGTTGCCTGCCCGCGCTGGCGCAGGTCCCGGTGCTGGTGGCGCTGTACGCGGTGCTGACCGACGTCGCCGCCGGTCGACCGGTCGGGGCGATGGACGCCGCGCTGGTCGCCTCGGCGGGGTCGGCGTCGCTGCTGGGTGCGGGGCTGGCCGACCGGTTCGGCGGGTTCGCGTCGACGCCCGGTCAGGGTTGGGCGGTCGTGCTGCTGCTGGCCGGCGTCGCGGCCGCGTTGAGCTTCGCGACCCAGCACTGGTTCGTCCTGCCGAACACGGTGTTGACCGGGCTGCCCGAGCCGATGCGGGCGGTCCAGCGGTTGCTCCCCGCGGCCTCGGCGGTGGGCGTGGTGGCGGCGGCGACGGCCGTGCCGGTGGGGGTGCTGGTCTATTGGGTGGCTGGGAACGCCTGGATGCTGGGCCAGCAGGCGGCGATCGCCCGGTGGTGGCCGACGCCGGGGTCCGCGGCCGCCGAGGCCCAGGCGGCCCGCCGCGCCCGGCGTACGGGTTGAGTAAGCAGCGCCCATGGGAGCCGGACCGCGCCATGTGAGGGGACACGGCTGGCCTGGCGGGGAGCGTTCATCCCGTGGTCCTCACGCGGTGGCGCTGTAGCGTTGGCGGGCGGCCTCGCCGCTGGTGCCGATCGCCTGGCCGACGTCCCGCCAGGACACCCGCTGTTCCCGGGCCTCGCGGATGGCCGCGGCCAGGTCCCGTTCGGCGGCGTCGCGGCGCCAGGCCGCGAGCTTGAGTGCCATCACGGGGGGAAGAGGTGCGTTCTCGTCGCCGGGATGAGGCTCGTAGTTCTCGAACCTGTCGGCGAGCTCGTCGGCACGGGCGATGATCTCCTCGATGGATCGGCGGGTCATGGGTTCACCTCAGGTATTGGGTCGAGCCGGACGCATGGCGTGGACGATGGCGATAACGGTCTGCGTGTTGCGGCGACCGGAGCTGGATCCGGGGCCGGCCGTCCGAGTCGAGCTATAGGAGCATGCCCGCGATGGTCGCGCTCATCAGGTTGGCGAGCGTCGCGGCCAGCACTGCGCGCATGCCGAGGTGGGCGATCTCGCCGCGCTTTTCGGGGGCCAGGCTGCCGAGCCCGCCGAGAAGGATGCCCAGCGACCCCAGGTTCGCGAAGCCGGTCAGGGCGAACGTCACGATCGCTGCCGCCTTCGGGCTGAACTGCGCCGCCTCCGGACCGAACGTCGAGAACGCCACGAACTCGTTCACGACGACCTTTTGGCCGACGAAGCTGCCCGCGCTGACCGCCTCCGACCAGGGCACCCCGATCATCGTCATGATCGGTGCGAAGACGTAGCCGAGCAGCGTCTGGAACGTCAGATCGCCGTGGCCGAACAGGCCACCGACCGCGCCCAGAATCAGGTTGACCAGCGCGATCAGGGAGATGAACGCCAGCAGCATCGCGCCGATGTTCAGGGCCAGTTTGAGTCCCTCGGCGGCGCCGGCGGCGGCAGCGTCGATCAGGTTGCGGTGCGGAGACTGCGCGGCGTCGCCGTCCGCGTCGTCGGCCGGCTCACCGTCGGCCGGTTCCCCGTCGTCCGGTTCCCCGTCGGCCGGCTCAGCTTTGGCCGGCTCAGCTTCGGCCGGCTCACCGTCGGCGTGCCGCTCGGGCGCCTCGTCGGAGGTGATCCGGCCGTCCTCTGGGACGACGAGCTTGGCCATCAGCAGCGCGCCGGGGGCGGCCATGAAGCTCGCCGCGATGAGGTAGTCCAGGTTCGCGCCGAGCAGCGCGTATCCGACCAGCACCGATCCGGCCACCGTCGACAGTCCGCCGACCATGACCGCGAACAGGCCGGATCGGGTCAGACCGCCCAGGTAGGGACGGATGACCAGGGGCGCCTCGGTCTGCCCGAGGAAGATGTTGGCGGCGGCGTTCACCGACTCCGCGCGTTCCGTGCCGAGCAGCCGCCCGAGCCCGCCGCCCAGCACGTCGACGACCTTCTGCAGCCAGCCCAGGTGGAACAGGATCGAGGTCAGCGAGGCGAAGAAGACGATCACCGGCAGCACTTGGAAGGCGAAGACGACGCCCTCCTTCGGCAGGATCGGCCCGAACAGGAAGCCGATGCCCTCCTTGGAGGAGTCGATGATGGCCTGCACGCCTTCGGAGGCCCCCCGCAGGACGGCGCGCCCGGCCGGGACGTAGAGCACCAGCACCCCGAAGCCCGCCTGGAGCGCCAGCGCCGCAAGCACCGTGCGCAGCTTGATGGCTCGCCGGTTGGTCGAGACGGCCACGGCGATCGCCACCAACCCGAGCATTCCGCCCAGCCCCCACAAGACATGCATGCCGACCCCTTCGTCGCCGCGGTTTCGGACCAACCTAGGCAAACGGGGTGCCGGTGCGCCACGCGTACGGGTGTTTGGGTGTCGGCCGTGGTCGAGCGGTGGTCGAGGTCGGGGTCGCAGGGGTTCAGCCGCCGGGACGTGCGCCCGGCTGGTTGCCGCCCGGCTGATTCGCGATCTGGCCGGTGCCGCCGAAGCTCCCGCTGGCCCCCGTGCCCACCCCGAGGCGACGGTTGGCCTGCGAGTTGTTCGCGGGCAGCGGCTCCTCGCGGTCCGCGAGGACCACCAGATCCCCCTCGGCCACCCCGGAGGTGACCTGCGCGGTCGTCGTACCGATCGCGCCCAACGCCACCTGCCGCACCGCGGTGTCCGCGCCGGTGAGGACCTGCACCGTCCCGCTCGTCGCCCCCGTGCGGGTGATCGCCGACAACGGAACGACCAGCCCGCGGCTCACGGTCGCCGTCACCAGCGACAGCGGCACCCGGGCGCCGCTGGCCAGCGCCGCACTCGTCGTCGGGACCAGCACCGTCACCGGATAGGTCACCGACGACGCGTTCGCGGTGCTGCTCGGGAGCAGCCCGACGCGGGTGACCGTGCCGTCGAGCGTCGGCTGTCCGGCGGGGCTGACGTGCGCCGTCTGGCCGACCTTGACCGTGCCCAGGGCGCTTGCCGGCACGTTCCCGGTGACCTCGGTGACGCCCGGGCCGACGATCGTGATGGCTGCCGTGCCGGCCGCGGTCACGCCGGCGGTGACGCCGATGGCCGCGACCTGGCCCGGCGCCGGCGCGGTCAGGGTGGCACCGGCCAGGTTGCGTTCCGCGGTGGCCAGGCTCTGCTGCGCGCTCAGCAGGGTGGTCTGGGCCTGAAGGGCCCGTACGTCGGCCGTCAGGGCATTCGCCCCCGACGCCGCCGCGGTGCTCCCGGTCGAGCGGGCGGCGGGCTGGGTGGCGAGATGCCGGGCGTACGCCGTGAGGGCGTTGCCCGCCGCCACCTCGGCCTCGACCAGCGCCGTCAGCGAGGCGATGCAGACCTGCAGCTGCGCACCCGTCGGCGCGCTGGGCGACGACGTGCCGGGCGATGGCGTGCTGGGCGATGGCGTGCTGGGCGGTGGTGTGCTCGTCGGTAGGCCGTCGGTCGGGGATGGCCCGTCGGTCGGCCCGGTCGGCCCCGTCGGCCCGGTCGGCCGCGGGGTCGAACCGGTCGGCTGGTCCGGTGTCGATGTGCCGGTGGTCGTGGGTGTGCCGGTGGTCGTCGGTGTGGCGGTGGCCGTCGACGGGCCGGTCGTCGACAGGCCGGTCGTCGGGTGGGGCGAGGCGGTCCGGGTGGGGCTGGGCTGCGCCGTACGACTCGAGCCGCCGAGCACCGGCGCACACGCCGTCCGCTGCTTCGCCAGCGCCTGCTGCACCGCCGCCACCAGCGCGTCCGGACTACCTCCAGACCCGCCCGCCGAGCCGCCGCCCGCCGACCCACCGCCCCCCGAACCGGCCGACACCGGGGCGGCGGCGGCGCCGGACGACGTACCGCTCGCCGCGCTCTCCACCGCGACCTGCGCCTGGGCGACCTGGGCCTGCGCGTCGAGCACCGCCTGCTGCAGCGGACCGGGATCCATCGTGGCGAGCACGTCCCCGGCCCTGACCTGCTGGCCCAGCGTCACGGCGACCGTGGCGACCCGGCCGGACGTCGGGAAACTCGCCGCCACCCGGGTGGTGGGCTGCGCGACCCCGGTCAGCAGCAGGGACTGTTCGACGGCGCCGGACGCGACGACGGCGCTCCGGTAGCGATCGCCCGCGTCACCGCCGCCCACGGCGTGCGCGCCGACGCCGGCGACCAGCAGGACGGCGACCGCCGGGATGCCGACCTGCAGCGCGGTACGCCGTGCCGAGCGCGCCATCTCAGCCCGCGTTCGAGGTCGGGGCGCCGGGGGTGGCACCACGCTGCGGCGCGCCGAAACCGCTGCCGCACGAGCCGTTCTCGGCCTCCCGCACCACGATCGACGTCGCGGCCACGGTGCCGGTCTGATCCGCCGGGCCTACGGCGGTGACGCAGCGCCCCACGACGAGGTCGGCGGCCAGGGCGGGGACCAGCGCCGTGTACGTCGTTGCGGCCGTGGTCGTCACCGTCTCGGTGGCCCGCACCGACCCGGTGCCCGGCGCGGGACTGGCCTGCGCGGTGGCGCTCGCCGCGGGGTTGGTCGCCGGCGCCGTGCCGGTTCCACTCGGCCGGGCGACGCGCGTCTCGGGCTGGACCACGAAGCCGGTCCCGGAGACCGAGACCACCGTTCCGGTCACGCCGCCGCGGCCGAATCCCGAGCCGCGATTGCCGCCGGCCCCACCCGTGCCGGTGGGGCTGGGCAGGTCCGTCGGCCGGGTGCGGGTGCCGGACGGCGCCGCGGTGCCGCCGCCCTGCCCCGGCCGGGCGGCACCGAAGCCCGCGGCCTGGCAGGAGCCGTTGACCGGCTGAGACACCTCGACGGATGCCGCGGTGATCGGGTCGCTCGTGCTCCCGCCGCTCGTCGCCGCGCCCCCGGTCGTCCCAGCGGTCGTCCCGCTACCCGTTGTCCCGCTCCCCGCCGACTCGACGGCCCGGACGGTCACACAGCTTCCCGGGGTGAGCGCTGCCGCGGTCGAGGCCGCCAGGCGCTGCAGCACGGTGCTGCCCGAATAGGTCACCGCCGTCTGCTGATTGTTCCCCTGCACCTGCAGGGTGCTGCCCTGGACGGCGGCGATGACCCCGGCCGTACCCGGGATCCGGCCCTGACCGCGCTGCCCCTGGCCCTGGCCCTGGCCCGAAGCCTGCCCCTGCCCCGCACCGCCGGACGAGCCGGTCGGTGTCGCTCCACTGGCGCCCCCGCCGCAGCCGGCCAGCAGGCCGCCGGTGAGCACGGTCACGGCGACCAGCCCGACCGTGTGAACCACGCGGGAGTGCATGTCGTCGGCCATCATTCGCTCCTGAGCGCGTCGATCGGGGCGAGCCTGGCGGCCCGTCCCGCGGGGTAGACACCGGCGGTCACGCCGATGACGAGGGAGACCACCAGCGCCGCCGCAGCGGCCAGGGGGGAGATCAGCACCGGCTGACCGATCAGGCCGGGCAGCACCAACGCGCCGGCCACGCCGAGCGCCAGGCCCAGCACGCCGCCGATCAGGCCCAGGACGCTGGCTTCCACGAGGAACTGGCGCAACACCGTCGTCGGGGTCGCCCCGAGCGCCTTGCGCAGTCCGATCTCGCGGATCCGCTCGGTCACCGAGACGAGCATGATGTTCATCACGCCGATCCCGCCGACCAGCAGCGAGATCGCCGCGATCCCGCCGAGCAGGATGGTCAGGATCCGGGTCGTGGACGCGACCGTGTCCATCAGCGCCTCCTGGCTGCTGATGGTGAAGTCGGCGGTATCGGCGGTGACATTGTGCGCGGCGATCAGGGCCCTGCTGGCCTCCTGGTACGCCGGGGACAACGCCTCCTGACTGTTCGCCTGCAGGTAGAGCGTCGCCACCTGGGTGCTGTTGGCCGCCGTGGCGAGGGTCCGCGCGTACGCCGTGAAGGGCACCACGACCTGGTCGTCCTCGTCCCCGGTGGCGCCCGACCCGACCGAGCTCAGCACCCCGATCACGGTGAAGTTCTGCGGCCCCACCTGCACCTCGGATCCGACCGGGTCCCGGGTGCCGAACAGCTGCGCCGCCGTCGTCGATCCGAGCACGGCGACCAGCGCCCCCGAGTCGTTCTCGGCATCGGCGAAGAACCGGCCGGTCTGCACCGTGCGGGCCCGCACCTGCGGCCAGGCCGGCGTGGTGCCGACGACCGGGCTCGTCCAGGTCTGCGCCCCGGCCACCAACGTCTGCTGCCCCGTCGACACCGGCGCCACGTGCGCCACGTCGGGGGCCACCGTGGGATCGGCCAGCAGCGTCGCGTCGGCCAGCGTCAACGACGTCGCAGAACCGCGGCCACCGCGGACGCCGCCCGTCGTCGCCGAGCCCGGCGAGACCACCAGCAGGTTCGACCCGAGCTTGCTGATCTGCTCGGTGACCCGCTGGCTGGCGCCCTGCCCCAGGCCGACCGTGAGCATCACGGCCGCGATCCCGATGAGAATGCCCAGCATCGTCAGCGCCGAGCGCAGGCGACGGGTGCGGATCGCCTCCCACGCCGTACGCAGCGTTTCCGCCCACGACATCATGGCGTCGCCGCCCGCGACCTCATGGCGCCGTCTCCTCGGTGAGCCGGCCGTCCCGGATGTGCACCACCCGGGCGGCCCGCTGGGCCACCTCGCGCTCGTGGGTGATGACGACCACGGTGCGGCCGCCCGCGTGCAGCTCGTCGAACAGGCCCAGCACGTCCTCGGTGGAGGCCGAGTCGAGGTTGCCGGTCGGTTCGTCGGCGAGCACCAACGCCGGCTCGGTCACCAGCGCCCGCGCCACCGAGACTCGCTGCTGCTGACCCCCGGACAGCTCGCCCGGGCGGTGGTCGACCCGGTCGCCGAGCCCGACCCGGTCCAGGGCCTCCAGCGCCCGGCGCCGCCGTTCCGGCCGGCCCACCCCGGCGTACAGCAGCGGCATCTCCACGTTCCGCCAGGCGCTCAGCGTCGGCAGCAGATTGAACTGCTGGAACACGAAGCCGATCTCGCGATTGCGGATCCGGGCCAGCTCCCGCTCGTCCAGGCCGCCGACGTCGGCGCCGGCGAGCAGGTAGCGCCCGGAGCTCGGCACGTCGAGGCAGCCCAGGATGTGCATCAGCGTCGACTTGCCCGACCCGGAGGGACCCATGATGGCCAGGTGATCGCCGCGGGCCACCCGCAGGCTCACCCCGCGCAGGGCGTGCACCTCCAGTTGGCCCTGCGCGTACGTCTTGTGCACGTCGACGAGCTCCAGGACCGGTACGTCGCGCGCCGCTGCGGCCGCGTCGGGGGCGGGTACGTCGAGTGTGGTCACGGGGTCGACCCCACCGGTGCGCCCTGGCCCTGACCTCGGGACCCGCCCTGGCCCCCGAAACCGCCTTGCCCGCCCTGACCCCCGAAACCGCCCTGGCCGGCTCCGCCGGTGCGGGCGCCGAAGCCGCCGCCCGTCCGGCTGCCGGAGGGTTGTTGGCTCGGGGTCCGCGTCCGGGACTCCACCAGCACCTCATCGCCCTCGGCGAGGCCCTTGACGATCTGCGTCACGCCGGCGCTGACCATTCCGATCGTGACCGGGGTGGACACGGTCTGCCCGTTCTTGTCCTGGTGGACCACGGTCTGCCCGTTCTCGGTGCCGATGGCGGCCGTCGGGACGGTCACGGCGTCCGCGATCTGCTTGACGATGATGGCCACGGTGGCGTTCGCGCCGGCGTACAGCCCGCTCGGCGTACCCGTCACGTCGATCGTCACCGGGAAGGCGGCCACTCCCTGCGCCGCGCCGCCCGCACCACCCGAGCCGCCCGCACCACCCGAGCCGGCGGACGAGGCGATGACCCCGACCCCGCTGACGGTGCCGAAGGCCTTCGTCGCCGACCCCGTCGGGGTGATCTCGGCCTGCAGGCCCTTGGTGATGCTGGGCAGGTCGGCGCTGCCGACGGAGGCGTTGACCACCCACGAGTTCCGGCCGATGACCGTGATCGCCGTGCTCGACGCCGTCCCGGAACCCGCCGAGCCGCCGGCGCTGCCCGCCGCACCGCTGCCCGCGCCACCCGAGCCGCCGGTGCCACCCGTCCCGGTCGCGGCGGGCCCGCTGACCCGGTCGCCGACCGCCACCCCCACCGTGGCGACGATCCCGTCGAACGGCGCGGTCAGGGTGGCTTGGCCGAGGGCGGTCTGCGCGGCGCTGAGCCGCGCGCTGGCCGCGTTGACCTGCGCTTGCGCGGCCGCGATCTGGGTGTCGGTGCCGCCGCTGGCGCTGGTCAGCTGGGCGTTCGCGGCGTCGAGGGTGGCCTGGGCGAGTTGCACCGCCGTGCTCAGGTCCCGGGCGTCGATCGCGGCCAGTGGTTGCCCGGCGGTGACTGCGTCACCGGGCGAGACCTTGACCTCGGTCACCGTGCCGGCCGCGGGGAAAGCCAGGTCGGCGCGCGACTTCGGGGCGATCGTGCCGGTCGTCGTGATGCTCTGGCGCAGCGTGCTGACCGTCGCCGCGACCGGCGTGACGCTGGTCGCGACCGCATCGGAGGAACCGCGTTGGCGCACCGCCCAGGCGATCGCGCCCGTGGCGACCAGCAGCAGCGCCAGCACCGCGACGACGATGCGCCGCGGTGCGCGGGAACCGCGGGGCAATCGCGGCCAAGCGGGCATCGAGCCTCCCCAGAGGATGCGGGCACCCGTCGGTGGGTGCGCCGCTGTCGGTCTACGCGCCGCACCTGTTCATTTCCTATGAAGGCGCCATGTGCGGGCTGCAGGTCGGTGGACGGCGGCCGGCACCTGCCCGGAGGGTCGACCCCCGGTGAGCCGGACACGCATCACCCTTCACAGCGTCCCGACAGCATCCCGACAGCGCCGACCTGACTCTCCGTCGTGAGCTGGACGAGTGCCCCGATCGGTGGCGACGGCGCACCGGGCTGGACCACGACAGGGGGCTGGGCATGGGCGGCAGGGCGATAGGGCGGGGATCCGTCGGGGGTGCGGGTCTGCTCTTCGTGCCGCTCCTCGTGGGGGCGGTGCTGGCGCTCGGTGCGCACGGGCTCGGAGCGCAGGGCGCGACGGCGACCGGCGTACCGGCGGGTTCCGCACCCGCGACGAACCCCGCCGCGGTGACCTCGCCGGCGGCCACCGCGGTGACCTCGCCGGCGGCGACCGTGACCGCGGCGGTCTCGAGTGCGGCGGCCGCAGCCGCAGCGGCGCCGGCGGTCCGCTCCGCCGCAGCCACCACGGGAGCCCGCCAGACGGCGGCGGATGCGGCCGCGGCGTACGCCGTCCGGGCCGGCTGGCAGACCGGCATCGCGATCGTCGACCTCCGCACCGGCCAGATCACCACGGCGGGAGCCGCGACCACGCACTTCCCGGCCGAGTCCACGATCAAGCTGCTGCTCGCGGCCCATCTGCTCGCCGCCGGGGAGATGACCGGCGACGTCGCGGCCGCCGCGCACGCCATGGTGGTGGCCTCGGACGACGACGCGGCCAACGCGCTGTACGAATTGGCCGGCGGCGACGGGGTCGGGGCGTGGGCGGCGGCCCGCTACGGCGTACCGGCCCTTGCCGCACTGGCCGGGCCCGTCAACGGCCCCGGCCAGTGGGGCAGCCTCCCGGTCTCCGCGCTCGGGATGGCGCAATTCCTCGCGGCCGCCGCCGACGATCCCGCCGTCGGGCCGTGGCTGACCGCGACGATGGCGCAGCTGGAGCCGATCGCGGCGGACGGCACCGACCAGCGGTTCGGAATCAAGGCGGCCGCGCCCGAGGCGGCGGTGAAGCAGGGCTGGGGCGGCGACGTGCCCGGGCTGGACGCGGAGGGAACCCCGAGCATCGGGTACGTCGACGGGCGGTACGCCGTGGCCATCTACACCCTGCATGCTCCCGCGGTGGATCAGGCCGGCGCCCAGGCCATGGTCACCGCGCAGGCCCGGCTGCTGCTCCCCGGCGGCCACGTCCCGGCGCTCTGACGTCAGGCGGTCGGCTCCCCGCAGCGTCGAAACTGCTATGACCGCTCCCGAGCGGTGGCGTGCGTCGATCGGCTACGAGGGATCGGCGTCGAAGAGCGCCGCGACCTGCGGGATCCGCGCCCGGTAGCCCGCCAGCAGCTGCCGCGCCACGGTCACCGAATCCACCAGCGGATGCTCGGCGAAGGCGGCGACGGCCAGGCGCGCAGAGCGCTCCAGGGCGGCCCGGATCGTCGTCCGCTCCACGGCCTTGACCTGTTGCACCAGACCCAACGAGGCCCCGGTCAAGGGCGTGACCGGCAGCGGATGCACGCCCGCGGCGTCCACCGCGCACGGCACCTCGACGACGGCATCCGGGGCGAGCCCCGGGACGAGGTAGCCGGCGCGCACGTTGAGGATCATCTGGGCCGGCTCGTTGCGGCTGATCGCGGCCATCAGCGCGAGGGCCACCGCCTCGTAGCCACCGCCGGCCAGGTCGGCCTGGTCCCGCTCCTGCGTCGCCTCGCGGGTCTCGGCCAGATAGGTCGCCTCCCGCTCGTCGCGGGACCGGCGCCAGATCGCCAGTGCCGAGTCCGGATCCGCCGCCACCGCCGCGTAGAACGCCGACTGCTGGTCGAGCAGGAACTCTCCGCGGGTCTGGGCCGAGCCGCGGATCGCCGCGATGGCGTCGCGGGTGAAGTACCAGTAATAGAGGTATTCATTCGGCAGCGCCCCCAGCGTGCGCACCCAATCGGCGCCGAACAGGCGGCCCTCCTCGATCGCGGCCAGCGCCTCGTCGGAGGCGAGCACATCGGCCAGCAGGTCGGTTTCGGGGCCGCCGGGCAGCCCGGGCGCATACATCCCGCGCAGCCAGCCGAGGTGATTCAGCCCGAGATAGTCCAGCCGCAGGCCGCCCAGGTCGGCCCCGACCGAGCGCGCCGCGCGGCGGGCCAGCCCGACCGGGGAATCGCAGATGCCGATCACCCGATCGCCGAGCTCGGTGGCCATCGCCTCGGTGATCATCCCGGCCGGATTGGTGAAATTGATGAGGTACGCCGTGGGAGCCAGCTCGCGCACTCGACGCGCCACATCCACCGCCACCGGGATGGTGCGCAGGCCGTAGGCGATGCCGCCCGGCCCGGTCGTCTCCTGCCCGAGCACCCCCAGATCCAGGGCCACCCGCTCGTCGCAGGGGCGGCCGGCCAGGCCACCCACGCGCATCGCGGAGAACACGACGTCGGCTCCCGCAATGGCGTCATCGAGGTCGGTGCTGGTGCGGACGGCGACGGTGCCGGCGGTCCCGTCGGATGCCTGGTGTTCGGCGGCCAGCTGGGCCAGCACGTGGGCCATCGCGGCCAGCCGCGCGGGGTCGGTGTCATAGAGCGTGACCGTCTCGACCCGCCGCTGGTGCCGGTCGCCCAGCAGTGCGCCGTACACCAGCGGCACGCGGAACCCGCCGCCGCCAAGAATCGTGAGCCGCACGAGGCCACCATACGCAGGCCAGCCGCGTCCGGGTCGGTCCGCGCTGGCCAGGGTCAGTCCGTCGTGGCCCGCTCGCCGCGGTGCGCGTTGCGCGCCGAGCGGACGACGACCAGCTGGTCGCCCGCCCTGACCCGGGACACCTCGTCATCGACGGTGTAATGCACGGTGCCGTCCCGGATGATCCCGAGGACGCGGTCGCCACAGTCCGCGTAGTGCACGCCGTCCTCGGCCGGGCGGGCCTCCCGCTCTGCGATCTCCACGCCCTGGCCATAGTTCATCAGGTCGCTCAGGACGGCGCCGAGGTGTGGCGACACCGCCGAGGTGCCGAGCATCCGCCCCGCGGTGTCGGAGGAGACGATGACGGCATCGGCGCCGCTGGAGCGCAGCAACGGGGCGTTGTCGCGGTCGCGGACCGAGGCCGCGACGGAGGCCTTCGGGTTGAGCTGTCTCACGGCCAACGTGACGAGGATGTTCGCGTCGTCCCGCCCCGTCGCGACGATGACCTGTTCGGCCCCCTGGATGCCCGCCCGGGTGAGGATCTCCCGCCGGGTCGCGTCGCCGGCGACCACGGCGTACCCGTCGGCGAGCGCCTCCTGGCGCGCGGCCTCGCCGGAGTCGATGATGACGAGGTCCTCCCGGCGCCGGCCGCTGCTGACCAACGTGGCGGCGGCGCTGCGGCCCTTGATGCCGTAGCCGACGACGATCGTGTGCTTCTTCATTCGTCTCCTCCAGGCGGAGATGCGCAGTTCTTCGCGGCCCTGGACGGCGAGCACCTCCAACGTGGTGCCGATCAGCAGAACCAGGAACACGACGCGAGCCGGGGTGACGACGAAGGCGTTGATGAGGCGGGCCGAGTCGGAGGCGGGGGTGATGTCGCCGTACCCGGTGGTGCTCAACGTTACCGTCACGTAATAGATCACGTCGATCAGGCTCATGCCGTCGTCGTTGGAATCGCGATAGCCGCCGCGGTCGACGTACACCACCGCCACCGTGAACGCGAACGTCGCGAACGCCGCGAACAGGCGCACCGCCAGCCGCCGCCATGGCGACGGCGCTCGCGCCGGCAACGAGACCGCACCGCGTGCCGCGGGCGCCTCCGGGTCGTCTTCCGGCTGGGACATCGAGCCCTCCCTATGGCCCTCGGACGGGCGGTTGGCGGTCGGGTTCGACCCTATGCGGTTCGGGGCCGCGCGTCCGCTCAAGCGGTTGCGGCAGCCGGGATAGGTGCCGTGGACCCGAGAATGGGTGTGCAGCTGCGCGGCGCCCGCGCGGTCCTGCGGCAGGATAGGTGAGCCCGTCGAACAGAGCCGACCACCGAGGAGACCCATCGCATGTCGTGCCTGAGCTACCCGGGCCGCGGGGCGCCGTGGTGACCGGAGGCGTCGTGACCGCGGGACTGGTGCTGCCCATAGCGGTGCTGGTCGGCGCCATCCTGGTGACGCCGCTGCTGGACCGCCGCTGGGGGCGGGATGCGTGTTGGGCGTTGGCGGGCCTGTACGTCGTGGCCTTTGTGGCGTTGCTCCCGGCCGCCGCCGCCGTCCTGCGGGACGAGACGCCCACAGTGGCGGTGCCCTGGGTGCCGGCTTGGGGCGTGCAGTTGGCGCTGCGCGCCGACGGCCTGAGCATCCTGTTCGCCGGGATCGCGCTGCTCATCGGCGCGGTGGTCTTCGGTTATTCGACGCGCTACCTCGGCGAGGGGCGCCAGCTCAGCTTCTCCCTGGTCATGGCGATGTTCACCGCGGCCATGGTGACGCTGGTGCTCGCCGACGACCTGGTGCTGCTCTTCGTGGCCTGGGAGCTGACGTCGATCGCCTCGTTCCTGCTCATCGCACGATCTGGGCATCCGGGCGAGGCGGCCTCGATGCGCACGATGTTGTTGACCTTCATCGGTGGGCTGGCGCTGCTCGCGGCGGTGGGTGCGATGGCGGTGCGGCTCGGCACCACCTCGCTGTCGGCCGTCCTGGCCGACCCGGTCTGGCGCGACGACCCCGGCTTCACGGCCGCGATGGCCGTGCTGGTGCTGATCGCCGGGATCAGCAAGAGCGCCCAGTTCCCGTTCCACGTCTGGCTCCCGGACGCGATGGCCGCGATCACCCCGGTCAGCGCCTACCTGCACGCAGCGGCCGTCGTCAAGGCGGGCATCTTCCTGCTGATGCGGTTCACGCCGGCGTTCTCTGCGACGCCCGCCTGGATCTACACCCTCGTCACCATCGGCCTGATCACCGCCGTGATCGGTGGCTGGTTCGCCCTCGCCCAGACCGACCTGAAGAAGCTGATGGCGTATTCGACGGTGAGCCAACTCGGCCTCATCGTCGCGGCCGTCGGGGTCGGCACGGAGGCGGCCCTGGCGGCCGCGATCCTGCACACGCTGGCGCACGCCCTGTTCAAGTCGGGCCTGTTCATGATGGTCGGCGTCATCGACCACGCCACGCACACCCGGGACCTGCGCCGGCTGCCGCCGTTGGCCCGGCGGATGCCGGCGGCCTTTGCCGTCACGGTGCTCGGCTGCGCCTCGATGGCGGGGATCCCACCCCTGCTCGGGTTCCTGTCCAAGGAGTTCTTGCTCGCCGCCCTGCGGCAGGCAGGCGGACCGGCCTGGTTCGGGCCGACGGCGATGCTGGTGGCGGCCGGGGCGAGCGTGTTGACCTTCGCCTACTGCGTGAAGCTGGTCTTCGGGGGCTTCGTCGACGGCCAGGATGACCGTCCGGTGTACCCTCCGCAGGCCCGGCTGACCGTCGCCGCCGCCCTACCGATCGTGCTCGGCCTGCCGTTGGGGCTGTACGCCGTGCCGATCGAGTCGGTGATCGGCGCCGCGGTGGTCGCGGCGCACCCGGTGCTGGACGCCGAGCCGCACTTCACCCTGTGGCACGGCGTCACTCCCGAGCTCCTGGCCGCCCTGACGATCTACGCCCTCGGCGGCATCGTCATCGCCCGGCGCCGGACCCTATGGCCGCGGCTGGAACGGCCCAGCCTGCCGGGAGACGGCGCCGCGGTCATCGGCCGCGCCGTGAACCGGCTGTCCCGGCTCGGCGGACTCCTGGTGCGACCGGTCGCCGTCGACCACCCGTCCCGGCACCTGGTGCCGCTGGTCGCCGCGTTCGTCGTCATCCTGCTGGGCGGCCTGATCGTGCTGGGCCCGGCCGCCTTCCCCGCCGCACCGCCCGGCCGGACGGTGCCCATCGACGTGGTGCTCCTGGTGCTCATCACGGCCGCGGTGGTGCTCGCCTGCCGCTGCGACTCCCGGCTCGGCGCCACCGTGTCGATCTCGGCCGTCGGCATCCTCGCGACGGTGCAGATCCTGGCCCTCGGCGCCCCGGACGTGGGCCTGACCCAGCTGCTCGTGGAGTCCCTCACCTTCATCGTCGTGATGCTGGTGCTGCAGAAGCTGCCGCGGACCTTCTCGGGTCGGCCCCGCGGGCGCCGCAAGGCGCGGATGGTGCTGCTCGCGGTCGGTGCGGGAGTGTCGGCGGGGCTCGGTACGGCGGCGCTGAACGGCACCCGCGATCCCTCCACCGTGGCGCGCTACTACCAGGAGAACGCGACCGAGGTGACCGGCGGCGCCAACATCGTCAACGTGATCCTGGTCGAATTCCGGGCGCTGGACACGCTCGGCGAGTTGGCCGTGCTGGGCATGGCGGGCGTCGTCATCGTCGCGGTCCTCTCGACCGTCCGGCACGAGCAGCTCGACCCCCCGGACGCCGGGCCGCAGCCGGGTCCCGGGTTGCGGCCCGAGGGCAGCACGGCCCACGGGGCGATCATGTCGGCCTGGCCGAACGTGCTGCCGCTGCAGCTCATGCTCCGCCTGGTCAATCCCGTCCTGGCGCTGATCTCCGCGGTGATCTTCCTGCGCGGCCACAACGCGCCGGGCGGTGGCTTCATCGCGGCGCTGGTGGGCGCCTCGATCGTCGGCCTGCTCTATCTGTCCACCTCGAAGGATCGCCAGATCGGGCCGCCGCGGCTGCCGTTGCCGTTGATCGGCGGCGGGGTGCTGATCGCGGTCGGGACCGGGCTGTGGGGGTTGGTCGTGGAGGGCTCGTTCCTGGAGCCCGTCCGCGGCGACCTCGGCCCGCTGCACCTGACCAGTTCGATGCTCTTCGACCTCGGCGTCTACGCCGCGGTGCTCGGCCTGGTCATGGTGGCCTTCAACCTGCTCGGCACGAGCGCCGCCAGCACGGACCACCCCGGCGGCGAGGACACCCGGGAACGTGCCGACGAGACCGTCGAGGGCGAGCTGACCGGCCCGCTGGACACGGTGCGCGGCGAGCCCGCGGACGCGGCGCAGCGCCCCCGGGTCGGCGTACGGACTCGGGCCATCTCCAGCAATCGACCGCCGCGGGAGGTGGGCCGATGATCCTTGCCGGGACCGTCGCGGTGCTCGTCACCGGCGGCGTCTACCTGCTGCTGCAACGCAGCATGGTGCGAGCCGTTTTCGGGATCGGGCTGCTCAGCCATGCCGCGAACTTCGTGCTGCTCACCTCGGGCGGGACCAACCGGCGCGGCCAGCCGCTGTCGGACCGCACGGGCGTCGCCGAGATGGCCGACCCGCTGCCGCAGGCCTTCGTCCTGACCGCCATCGTCATCACGCTCGCCGTGACCGTGATCATGTTGATGCTCGCCGTCCTGGGCCGCAACGACGACACACATGCGATGCCGGCCACCGGGGAGAGCCGAGACGCATGACCGCCGCCCAGCTCCCGCTCATCGCCACGCTGCCGTTGCTGGCCGCGGCCCTGGCCGTGCTCGTGCGCCGGCCCGCGATCCAGCGCGCGCTGATGCTGGTCGTTCCGGCGGGCACGGCCGCCGCCGGGGTCGCGCTGCTGGTCGAGCACACCCACACCCCGGTGCTGGCGCACCACGTCGGGGGGTTCGTTCCCGGGGTGGCGATCCCCTTCGTCAGCGACTCGCTCAGCGCGACCATGCTGGTGGTCACCGGCACGACCACGGCGGCGTGCGCGGCTTTCCTGATGGCGACGGGGGAGGACCGCTACCGGTTCGTCCCCGCGCTGGCCCTGATGCTCACGGCCGGGGTCAACGGCGCCCTGCTCACCGGCGACCTGTTCAACCTGTTCGTCTTCATCGAGGTGATGCTGCTCCCGTCGTACGCGCTGCTCGCCGTCACCGGCACCTGGCGGCGCCTCGGCGCCGGCCGCCTGTTCATCCTCGTCAACCTCCTGACCAGCACGATCCTGCTGTTCGGGGTGGCCTTCGTGTACGGCGTCACGGGCACGGTCACGCTCGCGGCGCTGGCCGGGGTCGCCGCGGGCGACGGCCGGGCCTCCCTGGCGATCGTCGTCGTGCTGCTCGCCCTGTCGATCAAGGGGGCGGTCGTGCCGGTGCACGGCTGGCTGCCGCGCGCCTACCCGGCCACCTCGGCGGGGATCATGGCCCTGTTCAGCGGGCTGCACACGAAGGTCGCCCTCTATGCGATCTACCGGATCTACGCCGTGGTCTACGGCGCCGCGCCGGCCCCCTGGGTCGTGGCGCTGGCGGTTCTGGCCGTCACGACGATGCTGATCGGCGCGATCGCGACCAGCGGCGAACGGCGGCTGCGGGCGGCCCTGGCCTGGCAGATGGTCAGCGGGGTGGGGCACATCCTGCTCGGGCTCGTCGTGTTCACGGCGGCGTCGCTGGCCGCCGGCGTCTTCTACCTGGCTCACCACGTGGTTACGATGGCGGCGCTGCTGCTGGCCGCGGGCGCGATCGAGCACGTCTACGGGACGGGCCGGTACGACCGACTGCAGGGCCTGATGCGCCGCGAACCGGCCCTCACCGTGTTGGTCGTCCTGGGGCTGTTCTCGCTGATCGGGTTCCCGCCCATGTCGGGGCTGTTCGGCAAGGTCGCCCTCGTGCTCGGCGTCTCGGGTGCCGATGCGGCGCCGGGCTCGCTGGGCGGGTGGACCCCCGCGGCGTACGTCGGTGCCATCCTGATCGCCTCCCTGGCCACGCTCGTCGCCCTGCAGCGGCTCTGGGTCGACGTGTTCTGGGGCCCGCCGATGACGACGTACCGGCCCGACGACCAACGCACCGGGCGCGGCCAACCGACGCCGGTGACGGACGACGTCCGCGTGTCCGGGCGGTTGCTCGCGCCGGCCGCGGCGCTGGTCGGGGTGTCGGTGGCGATGTTCGCCGGGGCCGGGGTGCTGCTGCCGGTCGCGCAGCGCGCGGCGGCGGGTCTGGTGCAGCTCCAGCCGTACGTCGAGGGGGTGCTGGGCCGATGAGAATCGTGGCTGCCCTGGCCTATGTCGGCTTCATCGTGCGCGAAGTGATCGTCGGATCGTGGCAGGTGACCCGCGCCGCCTGGCTGCCGGGTGGGCTTTATCCGCCCGGCTCCGGTCCCGACGGCCCGGCCATCGTGGAGTTCCCGCTGCGCTGCCGCAGCGACCTGGAGATCAGCGTGCTGGCCTCCTCGATCACGATCACCCCCGGCACGATGGTGCTCGGGATCGCGACGGCGCAGGGCGAGACGCCGGCGACCTTCTTCGTGCACGTCGCGCTGGGCGGAACCCGCTCGGAGATCCTGCGCGACCTGCGCGACATGGAGTCCCGCTTGCTGCGGGCGACGCGCGGTGCCGATGTCGGTGCCGGTCTCGATGCCGGTGCCGGTGCCGGTGCCGGTGCGGCGCTTGAGCGAGAGGACAAGCCATGACGACGGCCCTGACCGTGGCGATCTGGGTGGCGGTGGGCCTGGTCGGCGTCACCGTGCTGGCCGGGCTCGTCCGCATCGCGACGGCCCGCGACGATGCCAGCCGGGCCATCGTCGGCGATCTCGTGTTCTTCTCGGGGGTGGCGCTGCTGGTGCTGATGGGGATCCTGAAAGAGTCCGCGGCCGTCGTCGACGCGGCCATGCTGGCGGCGATGCTGGGCGTCCTCGCCACGGTCGCCCTGGCCCGCATCGTGACGCGGGGACGCCGGTGAGGCCCGCCGTGGAGGCGCTGATCGGCCTGCTCAGCGTGCTCGGGGCGGGGCTGCTACTGACGGCCGCGGTCGCCATGTTCCGGGCGCGCGATGCGCTGAGCAGGATCAACGTGTTCAGCCCGGCGACCGGGTTGGGGCTGCCGATGATCGTGCTGGCCGGATACCTGCACAAGCTGCTCACGACGGGGTTTGCGGTGCTCGGGCTGCTGCAGTTGTTCGCCACGATGCTGGCGTTGCTGATGGTCAGCTCGGTCGCGACCAACGTGCTGGCCCGCGCGACCTATCTGGGCGGTGCGCCGGTCGACCCGCGCACCGACCCGCACGACCTGGCGCGCGACCCGGACGCCGCGGCCTCACGCTGCGACCCGGGTCGGCCGGAATAGCGCTGCGGCCGGCGGGGCGCTCGCGGTCGTGACCAAGTTGTCACCGGGTGGGGCCCGTTCGTCTCTTGCCCGGCGGATCCCCACGGGCTGACGATGGTGGTCACGGGCGACCGCGAAGGCGCAGGTCAACCCTCCCTGCTCAGTGCTCAGTGCTCAGTGCGGGGTGGGGGACCGGGAGGATGCGCCGTGGCAGGGGTCGCCCGGTCGGCAGGGCCCGGTCGGGCCGGTGACGCCGCGGCGGGCGGCGGATGGGGGGCGACATGTCGGTATTTCGGGTGCGGCGCGGAGCCGGGCGGCGCGGGGCGATGGCGCTGGCGGCGGTCGGTGCGTTGACGGCGGCGATGCTGGCGATCGGTTCCGGTCCAGCCGCCGCACGCGACGCGGATCCGTCCGGGGCGGGCCCGGCGAACGTCGCCCCCGCCCGTGTCGGGGCCGGGGCCGAGCGGGCCAAGGCCCCCGCCGCCGGGGTGCGGTCTCGCCTGAGCACGACGTACCCCTATGTCCCGCCGCCGCCACCGCCCCCGCCGGCTCCCGACGTACCGGCCATCTGCCTGCAACGGCCCCACATCATCTGCGCGAGCAAGTCCGAGAAGACGCTGCGGTACTTCGAGAGCGGCGCGCTGTGGCTGTCCACGCCGGTGGCCTTCGGTCGGCCCGGATATGAGACGCCGGCGGGACTGTGGTCGGTCAAGATCAAGGACCCGAACGCCTGGAGCTACCCCTACAGCGCGTGGATGCCGTACAGCCTCGAATACGACCTGGTCCGTGGCATCTACATCCACTACTCCTCGACCTACGGTTCGATCGGCCCCGGCTACATCGGCAGCCACGGCTGCATCAACATCGGCAGCCTGGAGACGGCCCGGACGCTGTTCAACCGGGTGCCGCTCGGCGCGGCGGTGTACGTCTACTGACGCCGCTGCGCCGGTGCCGCGTCGCGGTGTCGCTGTCCCGGGGCCGCGCGCGGGCGGTAGCGTCTCGGGGATGGATGGTGCGCAGGTCGAGGTACGCCGGGTGCGTGCCGCGGAGTATGCGGTGACGGGTGGGATCGCCGTCCAGGCGTACGCGCCCAGTGGCATGGCGCCCGACGATCCGTACTTCGACGTGCTGCGCGATATCGCCGACCGCAACGCCGCGGCGGAGGTGTGGGTCGCGGTGCACCCAGGCGCGGCGGGCGCGGTCGGCGAGGGGGCCGGCGGCGCGATTGTCGGCACCGTGACGTGGTGCCCGACCGGGTCGCCGTACGGAGAGATCGCCGCCGCCGGTGAGGCCGAGTTTCGGATGTTGGCCGTGGCGCCGCAGGTGCAGGGCCGCGGCGTCGGGCGGGCCTTGGTGCTCGCCTGCATCGATCGGGCCCGGGCCGAGGGGGCGACGGCGGTGGTGTTGTCGAGCGCGACGTGGATGACGGCGGCGCACCGGCTGTACGAGTCGCTCGGCTTCTCCCGCGACCCGAGCCGCGACTGGTCCCCGCGACCCGACATCGACCTGCTCGCCTATCGCCTCGCCCTCGCGGCGAAACAACGGAAGGACGGTCGGCCGTGGAGGTCGTGATTTGCGCCGATGGGGCGCAGGCCGGGAGCCGCGCCGCCGATGCGGTGGCGGCGCTGCTGCGCACCACGCCGGACGCGGTGCTCGGCGTGGCCACGGGGTCGAGCCCGCTGACGGTGTACGCCGAGCTGGGGCGCCGTGTCGCCGCCGGAGACCTGACGCTGGCCGGGGCGACGGCGTTCCTGCTGGACGAATACGTCGGGCTGACCGCCGACCACCCGGAGCGCTATCGCAACGTCATCGAGCGGGAGTTCGTGAGCCGCACCGACATCGACCCGGCCCGCGTGCACGGGCCGGACGGCCTCGCGGAGAATCTGGCCGACGCCGGTACGGCGTACGAGGCGCAGATCAGCGCCGCCGGCGGAGTGGACCTGCAGCTGCTCGGCATCGGTACCGACGGGCACATCGCGTTCAACGAGCCGGGCAGCTCGCTGGCGTCGCGGACCCGCATCAAGACGCTGACTCGCCAGACGCGGCAGGACAACGCCCGCTTCTTCGGCGGCGACGTCGAGGCGGTGCCGACCCACTGCCTGACCCAGGGCGTCGGCACGATCATGGCGGCTCGGCATCTGGTGCTGTTGGCCACCGGAAGGGCCAAGGCGGAGGCGGTGCATCACCTGGTGGAGGGCCCGATCTCGGCGATGTGGCCGGCCACGATCCTGCAGCTGCATCCGCACGTGACGGTGCTGCTCGACCCGCCGGCTGCGGCCCGCCTGCAGTTGGCCTCCTACTTCACCGAGACCTTCGCGGCGAAACCCGACTGGCAGGGCTACTGAGCGGCGCGGCGCCCCCATCCCGGCCGGGTCGGCCCCTGCGAATTACCATCACCTCATGGGCAGCCCGTCATGCGGTGCCGAGGTGATCGTCGTCAGGGCGGCGGCCGAGCCTGTTCCGGCGCCGGCCGCGCTGAAGCTGGCCCTGCAGGGCGTGGTCGATCGGCGCGACCTGCAGCGGACGGTCGCCAACGGCGAGGTGCTGCTCAGGCTGGTGGGCCGGACGGTGTCGGGCTGGGAGCCGCACGGCGATCTGCAGACCCGTGCCGACGACCTGCAGTGGTGGACGCCCAAAGACGAGCGGGCGAGCTACCAGGCGCTGGTGGTGGCCCTCGACGAGGCCGAGGAAGCGGTGATCGCTAGCGGCGAGACCGATGACTTCACGGTGGTCCGCAGTGTCATCCGGGCCCGGTCCTCGGGGCCGCCGACCGACCCGACCGGCCCGGGACGGCCTGGGCTGGGCCGCATTGATCGCGGGGCCCTCATCGTGCATGTGCACCGCCAGCCCCCGCCGTACCGGCAACGCCTCATCCTCCAGTTCGTGCTGGAGATCGCCGGCCACAGTTGGGTCCTCCTGGTCGCGGAGGGCTACGACGTCGACGAATGGCGGCTGTACGACGACTGCGAGGCGGTGCGCCGCCCGGTGGGCGAGCGGTGGCCGCTGCCCTGAGCGGGCTCCCGGGCTCCGGGGCGACGGTCAGGACTGCTCCGGCGCGACCTGGCGGGGCCGGCGGACCTTGCTGCCGGCGGTCCGCAGGAAGTGTTGCGTCTCGGGGTCGAGGCCGACCAGGTCGAGTTCGATCTGCCGCTCGCGGCAGGACTGCTGCAGGCGGCACAGCTCGGTGAGCTGAGTCTCGTTCAGTGGGCAGCTGGAGCGCAGGTCCAGGCAGAGGTGATGCACCCGCTGGGCCATCAGGCCGGGCAGCATCACGCGAACATCGGTCAGCCGGTTGTCCTCCGGGCCGGACCCGATGACCAGGGTCGTCATGGTGTCGCCGGCGTGGGTGGTCACGGCTCCTCCTCCAAGTTCGATGAGGACCGGGTGTGGCCCTCGGATCGAGCGCCCTCGGTGGGCACTCTTCTTACTGTCCACGGCAACCGCGACGAATGGGCGTCGGCGACGTGACGGACAGATGTCCATCTTGCGCCGTGGGGACCGCTGCACCCAAACCTGGGCGCCGTCCTGTCATCAAGATCACTTCCCAACCGTCCGGTAAGTATCTCATCCCGCCCGGGTACGGCGTACCGTCGCCCCTCCCGCGTTGGCTCAGCCGGCCAAGGCGCGAGCGATCGCCTCGGCCCGCCGAGCAGCGGCTGCAGTACATGTGCACCCTGCTAACGACTGGCCAGATCCCAATTGCGCAGCAGCTGTTGCGCAATTGGGGTAGGGGCACGTCACCGTCCTGCTCGACCAGCTCGACCAGCTCGACCAGCTCGACGGCGCTGAGCTGCGCGACGGGTACGCCGCCCGTGCCGTCGGCAAGCCACCCGTGACCCGATCCTGCTGGACTTCTTCGGGCCCGGCCTTGCTCACCGGCACGGTCTGGCCATGGTCAATGCCCCAGGCGTCATCGACAGCGGGTACCCGCGGCGAGATCATGGCCAACCTGATCAACCACGACCCGCACGCCTAGATCCGGCTGTCCCGCGGCGACCGCATCGCCCCGCTGCTCATCCAGCGCGTCGAACACGCCATCCCGGTGGAGGTCGCCGAGCTGGACGACACCGACTGCGGAAGCGCAGGCCGTGGCTCCACCGGTCCGCGCGCCCAGCTGCTGCTCACCGCGTCGTGACGTTGCCACCCGTGATGTTTGACAGAAATACGGTGCACGCGGAGCATATCTGTCATGGTCTCAACGTGTGCCGCCGCTGCGGAGCTGGGCGTAGGGGAAGGCCAGGTCCGCGACTACATCGCGGCCCGCGTCCTGGCCGCTGATCTGTCTCTCGGCGGTGCCTGGGATGTCGAGCCGACCACCCTGCGGGCCCTGGCTCGCGGCCGCGGCCGAGGCCGCCGGTGGAGCGAGGAAACCGCCTGGGCCGCCCTGGAGATCCTGGGCGGTGGAGCCACTACGCGGCTGGGCAGCTCACAGCGCTCCCGTCTGCGCGCGGGCCTGCGCGAACTGACCGTTGCTCGGCTGGCCTACCTGGCCGAAGGACGCGGCACCCTCTATCGGCTGCGTCAAGACAACGGCACCCGTCGCGCGCTGCTGGTGCGCCTGGAGGTCTCCGGGGCTAGCGCCCTTGCCGCGGGCGGACTGCACGACCGCTTCGACCTGTCTCCCGCACGGGCCACCCTGACGGTCGGCTACCTGGCAGCCGCGGTGGCGGCGGAGGTTTTCGACACCTTCCTGCTGCGCGAAACCAACGATGGCGATCTGCTGCTGCGGGTCGCGAACAGCCCGACGGTCAACGACGCCGTCATCGCCTTGGACCTGTACGGCTACGGCGAAACCCGCGAATCCGCCGCCGGGCGCACCTGGCTGGAGGGAGCCTTGCGTGCCCTCTGAGATCCGCCTGCGCGAGCCGGCAGGAGGCTGGCCGCCGCCCTGGCCGCAAGCCCGCGAACTGGCCGAGTGTGAGCCTGATGGCTGGGTCCTGATCGGCGGTCTGATGGTGACCCTGCACGCCCGCGCCGCCGGGCTGGACCCCATCCGCACGACCAAGGATGTCGACACCCTGCTCGACGTCGCCGTCACCAGCGTCAACCGAGCCGACGATCTGCTGCGCGGCCTCGGCTACCGGTTCCTCCCGAGCATCGACGAGTCCGCCCCGGCGCACCGCTGGGTCCGCGAGGCCGACGGCGCCCAGGTCGACATCCTGGTCCCTGACCACCTGGCCCGGCCGCCGCGGTTCGCCCGTCGCAGCACCGTGGCGGCCCCCGGCGCAACCTCCGTCCTGACCCGCCACCGTACCCGCGCCATCATCGAAGGCCCGCGCCCGGTCAGGCTGGGACTGCCCACCCTGGCCGGAGCGGTCGTGCTCAAGGCGGACGCCTACGGCGCCGACAGCCGTGACCGCACGCGCCACCTGGACGACCTGGGGCTGCTGTTGGCCGCGGCAGCGGACTATCGCGAGCTGCTGGCACAGCTGAGCAAGAGCGACAGGAAGCGCCTGCGAGCAGTCCTCCACCCGCTGCACGCACACCTCCTGACGACCCCGGCCATCCCGGCCCGGACCCGGCACCTCCTGCCCGCCCTCGCCGCCGACCTCGGCCTGCAACCGCCCTTGCCCACCGCCGACGGCCGCGCCTCGCGGCCAGCGCCAGGCCGCCCCGGTGCCCGTCGCCAACTTCCCCCAGGAACCCAGCCCCGGCGCCCCCGAGGGATGCCCACCGGAGGCCCATTCGCCCCAAGGGGACGAGCAGAGCAGCCCGACGTCGATCTCGGTGCCCCGCCACGGCCGCACCCAGTTGAGGGGACAGACCCCCCGGCCAGGAGCACCTGATGGGCCGCACGTCAACGTGTCCCAGCACGCCCGCCGAACAGGCCATAGCTGCGATACACCCGGCCTGCACCGCCGGAACAGCCCGCCCGGTTGTCCCGAAAGCCACGCCAGCCTCTCCTGACGAACATCGGCACCGTCGTGGCGCGGCGATGAGTGACCGCAGTACCACCCGCGGTCCGCCATCGTCCTTTAGACGGCTTCGGGATCAACGCGGATGGCCACGGTTCGGCTGCGTTGGACGACGGCATGACGGACGGCGTCTCCCAATCCTCCCTCGCGAGCCAACCGGTGCAGCAGCCCCTCCTGCCCGGCCCCGGCGGTCAGCCGATGAACCAGCCCGGCCATCAGAAACGCCTGGTCCAGCGTCAGGTGGCGGCCCGCGGTGCGCCGCGTGCGGACCCCGATCGAGTCCACGAACCCGCCCGGCCCATAACAGCCCAGCTCGGCGAGGCGGCTCAGGTTGGTCATGGCGGCGGGGGCGTCGTACGGCAGCGCCAGCGCCGCCGCATGCGGGGTCACCACGACCTGACCGCGCCAGGTGGTCCGGTAGCTGTCGCCGAGAAGGCCGATGGCGGGAACCCCGAACTCGCTGTACCCGCCCGCCGACCCCGCCCCCGGGCAGGCGCACGGCGACAGCCCCCACACCGGCGCACCCACCTCGGCGGCGAAGGCCCGATGAGCCCGGACCGTGCCCGCGTGATTGGCCCCCCACAGCTCCGGCGCCCACGCCGCCTCGGGGACGAACGCCGGCACCGCCAGGGCCTCGAACATCGACCCGCCCAGGGAGGCCACCAGCTCGCACCCGGCGTACCGGCGGATCGGCGCCTCCAGCGCGGCGTACGCCTGCGCACCCACCTGCCCCGCCGCGAGCGCCACGTAGGTGACCAGGCGCGTCTCGGAGTTGAGCAGCGCGTAATGGTGCCGCGTCAGGTGGATCGGCGCCCCGCTGGGGTCGCGCCCCGGCACCGATCGGTTGCGCCGCGGGGTTTCCCAGAAGCCGCCGCGCATCAGCCCACCGACGGGCCGGGCGCCGGGGTCGTAGAAGGCGTCGAAGCGCATCGGGGTCAGGATCGCCGTCGCGGCGCCGGCCAGGGTCGGCTCGCCGGCGGCCACGATGCGCAGCGCGAGCGCCAGCCAGGCGTTGTCGACGCTGGACAGGAACGCCGGCAGGATCCGGCCGCGGCGGCCCCACGTGCGGGTCCGCTCGCCGGTGGCCACGTCGTACCAGTTGTAGAACATCCCGCTGCCCTGGTGCCTGGCCAGGCCGGCGAGGGTGGCCAGGACGCGGGAGCAGCGCGCGCGGGCCTCGTCCTGCGCGATGAGCCCGAGGCGCGACGCGGCGAGCGCCGACCACAGGTAGCCGGCGATGTTGGTGGGGGAGGTGTACGGCGTCCGGGTGGTCGGGTCCAGCCGCTCGTCGATGCCGTCCGCGGGCAGACCGGTGGGTTCGTACGCCGTAGCGGCCAGGCATCGCCAGGTGTCGCCGGCCCACCGGCGTACCTCGTCCGCGCTAGGCAAGGCGCCGGTCATGGCTCGATTCTGCCCGCCGCCGACCGCTCACCGCGCCAACCCCGATACCACGGTATGAAGGGGTGCGCGCCAGGCGGGCGCCGGGGTGGCGGCCCTGTTCGGGACCGGTGAGCCGCCTACTCTCAGCTGGGAACCCGAGCGGCCGATGGGCGAATGGTGGGACGGCGCCCCGGACCTCGGCCTACCGTGGGTGGTGCCGCCAATCCAGCAAGCGTCCAGATGAGGCCCTTACGGTGAGCGCGGGTCGGAGGCCTCACGGGGGGCGCCACCAGACCGATCGGGGGAGAGTGTCGTGCAGCCGGTGGATACACCGTTCTTGGTGCTGCTCGAGGTGACCGCGTTGGTGGCGGTCGTCGCGGCCATCGTGTACTCCCCGCGGCTGACCGGCTCGCCGGGCCGGGTGATCGGCCGGATCGCCCTGCACCTGGTCGCGCATGCGCTGGTGGTCGCGGTCGTGGCTGCCAGCGTCAACGCGGCGCTGGGCTTCTACACGACCTGGTCGAGCCTCAACCCCGGCAATGACCCGGCCGGCACCTCGACGCAGGTGGCCGGTGACCCCGGGGATGCGCTCAAGGCCACTCCCACCGGCAGCGCCAGCGCGAGCACGCCCACCGCCCCCGCAGTGCTCCCGCCGTTGCCCGCACCCGGCCAACGGCTGCAGACCTTCCAGGTCGCCGGCGCCACCAGCGGGGTGACCCGCGAGGTGCTGGTGCTGCTGCCGACGGGCTACGACCCCAGCGACCGAACCCGCAGCTACCCGGTGATCGTCGCGCTGCACGGCGGCTACCCGGCCGACGCCTCGCACTGGATCCGGCACATGGAGATCCAGAGCAAGCTCGACGAGAGCGTCGCGGCCCGCACGATCGCGCCGAGCATCGTCGTGATGCCGACGATGAACACGGCCGCCATCGGCGACGGCGAGTGCGTCGACGGGGGCGTGAAGGGGCCGGCGCTGGAGACCTTCGTCGCCAAGGACCTGGTCGCCTGGGTGCGCGGCCACCTGCGGGTCACCGGTGATCGGGCCGGGTGGAACACCTTCGGCTACTCCTCCGGCGGCTACTGCGCCACCATGTTCGCGCTGCACCATCCCGGCACGTTTGCCTCGGCGGTCAGTTTCGACGGCTATCTCAAGCCGGACTTCTCCGGGCCGTACCAGCCCTTCGGGCCGGGCTCGGAGCAGTGGCGGCGCTACGACCTGGTCGACTACCTGCGCTCGGCGACCACCCCGCCACCGGTTGCGTTGTGGTTCCAACGCGAGGACCTGTCCGCCGGAGTAGATGCGAGCGGCAAGAGCGAGGTGCAACGCCTCATCGACGCGGCCCGGCCGCCGACCTCGATCACGCTGTTCGACCAACCCGGGGTCGGGCACCGCACGGTGGTCTGGCGGGACGGCCAACCCACGGCCTTCGAATGGCTGGGAGGCACCAGCCCCGCCTTCGCCCCGAGCCGGTGAGCCGGTGATCCGCCCGTGGAACTGACCGGCACCCCCTTCGTCGTCCTGACTGCCGTGCTGGCCATCGTGGCCTTCGCGGTGGCGGTCTGGGCGATGCCCCGGCTGGCCGGCAGCCGGCCTCGACTGCTCGCCCGGATCGTCGCGCTCGCCCTGGTGAATGCCCTGGTCGTGCTGGCCGGCGTGGTCTATCTGAACGCCAGCAACGGCTGGTACGCCTCCTGGGGAGACCTGCTCGGCACCGAGGCGCGGCAGGAGACCGCCGCTGTCGGCGACGCCGCCCAGGCCGCCGCGGCACCGACCGCAGCCGCCGCCACGACCACGGCACCCCCGGTCGAGCTGCCACCGCTGCCCTCGCCGGGACAGCGCAAGCAGGTCTACACCTACACGGGCCGCGCCAGCGGCATGACCGGCCAGATCGAGGTGATCCTGCCGGCCAGCTACGAGACCGCGCAGGCCAAGGACCGCCGCTACCCGGTGGTGGAGGCCTTCCATGGCTTCCCCGGTACGCCGTCCGGGTGGACCTCCAAGATGCAGGCCCAGCAGAGCTTCGACGCCGCGATCGCCGCCGGCGCGGTGGGCGAGGTGATCCTCGTCGCGCCGACCATCACGGCGACCGCGACGGTGGATTCCGAATGCGTGAACGGCCCGTCCGGTACGCCGCAGATCGAGACGTGGATCGCCCAGGACGTGCCGCGGTTCATCCGGGAGCACTTCCGGGTCAAGCCGGCGCGGGATTCGTGGGTCGCGATGGGCTATTCGGTCGGTGCGTACTGCGCCACCATGATGGGCGTCCACCACAACGACACCTTCGGCGCGATCGTCGCGCTCGGCGGATCGGTGCGGCCGGACTTCTCCACCGGCGCGCCGTGGCCGGCCGGGAGCCCGCTGGCGGCTCGCTACGACCTGCTGGCCCAGATCCGCACGCAGCCGCCGCCCGTCGCGATGTATCTGCAGGTCGGCAAGCAGAGCCCGTTCTGGCCGGAGCTGAGCGCCTTCCTCGCCGCGATCCGGCCGCCCACCTCGATGACCTCGACCGTCCTGCTCGACAGCGGACACCGGTGGGACCTCTGGCAGGCCGAAATGCCCAAGGTCGCGGCCTGGCTGGGGTCCCGGATCCCGGGCTTCAAGCCCGGCACCGGCTGACGACGTACGACCCGAACCCGCCCCGACCAGGCACCGACGCCCCGGACCCCCGGCGGCCGGCGACTCCCCGAAAGGACCCCACGACGATGGCCACCACGACGAACGCGCCGGCCCGCGCGGCGCAACCGGCGCAACCGGCGCCGCCGGCGCGCCCGGAGGGCGCGTGGCGCAGATTCAGCGGCGCGTTCCCCACGATCCTGGCGGTGCTGGTCGCCCTGAACGGCGTGGTCTCGCTGATCCTGGGGCTCTTCGTGGACGTCTGGTTCCGCTCGGACAACGACTTCCTGATGGTGCTCAGCTCCTACGTCGAGGTGTGGCCGAGCCTGGGCTGGGCGACGGTGATGTTCCTGATGGCCGCCGCTCTCGCCGCGCGCAAGCGCGTCGCGTGGGGCCTGGTGCTGACCTGGACCGTCCTCATGCTCCTGCTGTTGCTCATGGATCTCGTCTTCCCCATGGACATGAGCGACGCGGAGGCCGCCGGCCTACCCGTCCAGGGCGTGCAGTGGGGGCCGATCGTCGTGCACGTGGTGCTCGTTGCGCTGCTGGTGGCGACCCGGCACGAGTTCTGGACCAAGGCACGGGGCGGGGCCTACCTGCGGGCGGGCCTGACATTGATCGTCGGGTTGGTGGGGACGACGCTGATCGGCTGGGGCCTGGCCTGGGCGGCCCCGGGACGACTGCCGCGCGAGGACGCGCTGACCTGGTCCCTCGGGCAGGTCCTCATGCTCGGCGTCAAGCTCACCGGGGACGACATCCCCCAGCCGCGCAGCATGGTCGGCTTCGTGGTCGGGATCCTCACCTCGATCTCGCTGGTCGCGGCGGCGGTCGTGCTGTTCCGGGCGCGCCGCGCGATCGACGGTCTCGGCGAGGCCGAGGAGCAGGCCCTGCGGGTGCTCGTCGAGCGGCACGGCACGGCGGACTCCCTGTCGTACTTCGCCCTGCGTCGCGACAAGTCCGTCGTCTTCAGCCCCGACGGGCAGGCGGCCGTCGCCTATCGCGTCGAGGCGGGGGTGTGCCTGGCGGCGGGTGACCCGATCGGGGTCCGTACGTCGTGGCTGGCGGCGATCTCGGCGTGGCGGGAGGCCGCCCGCCCCTACGGCTGGGTGCCCGCCGTCGTCGGCGCCTCCCAGGCGGGCGCGCAGGCCTACCACGACGCCGGCTTCGAGGTGCTGGAGCTGGGCGATGAGGCGATCGTGCACACCGCCCGCTTCTCCCTGCGCGGGCCCGAGCGGGTGGCGTTGCGGCGGGCCGTCGGGCACGCCGAGAAGGCCGGCGTGCGGGTTCGGCTGCGCCGAGCCGCGGAGATCGACGCGGCGGAGCTGGCGCAGCTCGGCGAGCTGGCGGACTCCTGGCGCGACGGCCAGACCGAACGGGGTTTCTCCATGGCGCTGGGGCGCTGGGGCGACTCCGCCGACGGTGACTGCCTCGTGGTGGAGGCCGTGGTCGGCGAGGACACCCCGCAGGAGCAGGTCGTCGGCCTGCTGTCCTTCGTCCCGTGGGGCCGGGCCGGGGCGTCGCTGGACGTGATGCGCCGGGCCCCCGAGGCACCGAACGGCACGACCGAGCTCATGGTCGCCGACCTGTGCCGCCGGGCCGACGAGATCGGCCTCCGGCGCGTCTCGCTCAACTTCGCGATGTTCCGCTCGGTCTTCTCCGAGGGCGAGCAGCTCGGGGCCGGCCCGGTGCTGCGGACCTCCCGTCGGATCCTGCTGTTCCTGTCCCGCTGGTGGCAGATGGAGACGCTGTATCGGAGCAACCTCAAGTACAGCCCTGACTGGGTGCCGCGCTATCTGTGCTTCCGCGACGGCGGCAGCCTGCCCCGGATCGGCCTGGCCGTCGGCGTCGCCGAGGGCTTCGTCGACTGGCGCACCTCTCGGGGCACCCCGCGCTCCGCGGTCGCTCAGGTCGACAGCAACGCCCCGGGCCTGGAGGTCTACGAGGTCGACGAGGAGCCGGCGGAGCCGCGCTATCGGGAACAGGAGCGGGTCCGCCGCGACAAGGCCGCGCACCTGCTCGACGGGGGCGTCGACCCCTGGCCGATGGCCCTGCCGCCGACGCACCCGGCGACCGAGGTGGCCGGGCTGGCCGAGGGTGAGCCGGTGGCGGTGGCCGGCCGGGTCCTCGCGATCCGCGACTTCGGTGGGGTGATCTTCGCCGACCTGCGCGACTGGACCGGTCGCTGTCAGCTGTTGCTCGACGCGACGACGTGCCCGCCGCAACGGGTCGAGGCGTTCCGCGCCCGTGTCGACCTCGGCGACCTCGTCGGGGTCCGCGGGGTGCGCGGGGTGTCCCGCCGTGGCGAGCCGTCCCTGCTGGTCAACGAGTGGCGGATGGAGGCCAAGTGCCTGCATCCGATGCCCGACAAGCGGCGCGGCCTGACCGACCCCGAGGCCCTGGTCCGGCAGCGCTACCTGGATCTGGCCGTCAACGACACCACCCGGCGCCGGCTGTCCGCGCGCTCGGCGGTGCTCACCTCGCTGCGCGCGACCCTGGGGGCTCACGGTTATCTGGAGGTGGAGACTCCGATCCTGCAGACCATCCACGGTGGCGCGAACGCCCGCCCGTTCAAGACCCACATCAACGCCTACGACCTGGACCTCTACCTGCGGATCGCCCCCGAGCTCTACCTGAAGAAGCTCTGCGTCGGCGGCATGGACCGGGTCTTCGAGCTGGGCCGCACCTTCCGCAACGAGGGCGTCGACTTCAGCCATAACCCGGAGTTCACGATCCTGGAGGCGTACGCCGCGCACGGCGACTATCTGACGATGATGGCGCTGTGCCGCGAACTGATCCAGAAGGCGGCGATCGCCGCCAACGGCGCGTGTGTGGTGCCGGCGCCGGACGGTTCCCTGGTCGACATCTCGGGGGACTGGCCGGTCAAGACGCTGCACGGGGCGATCTCGGAGGTGCTCGTGGCGCGCGGGTTGACCCCGATCGACCACGCCACCTCGATCGAGACGCTGCGGACGCTGTGCGATCAGACCGAGGTGCCCTACCAGCGCGGCTGGGACGCGGGCACGGTGGCCCTCGAAATGTACGAACGGCTCGTCGAAGAGCACACCCAGCAGCCGACGTTCTATTGCGATTTCCCGGTGGAGGTCTCCCCGCTGACGCGTTCGCACCGCTCGACACCCGGCGTCACCGAGCGCTGGGACCTCGTCGCCTGGGGCGTCGAACTCGGCACGGCGTACAGCGAACTCACCGACCCACTCGAGCAGCGCCGGCGCCTGACGGCCCAGTCCGAGGCGGCCGCCGCGGGCGACCCGGAGGCGATGGAGCTCGACGAGGACTTCCTGGTGGCCCTGGAGCACGGGATGCCGCCGACCGGCGGGCTGGGGATGGGCGTCGACCGGCTGGTCATGCTGGTCACCGGCGCCTCGATCCGGGAGACGCTGCCGTTCCCGATGAACCGGCCGCGCTGAGGTCCGCGATGACTCGGACCTCGCTCGGGGTGAGCCCGGCGGGCTGGGTGCCGCTGGCGGTGGCCGCGGCGGCGCTGTGCTACCTGTCGTGGGTGCTCGCGCCGTGGGTCGCGGTGGGCAGTGGACTCGACCCCGTCACGACGTACGCCAGCGAACTCGCCGCCACCGACCAGCCGCGCTCGGGGTTCTTCCGGGCCGGCGATCTGGTCGCCGGGCTCCTGGTCGCCGGCGCGGCCGCGGCGGTGCTGGCCGGTGGGGCGCGCCGCCGGATCGGCTGGGTGGCCCTGTTGGCGTTCGGGATCGCCACGATCGGCGATGCCTCGGCCCCGCTGTCCTGCGCGCCGAGCGCGGACGCGGCCTGCGCGGCCCGCGAGGCGGCCTTCGACGTGCCGTGGACGCACACCGTCCACGTGGGCACCAGCGTCGCCGCCTCCGTCGCGATGTTGATCGCGGTGGTCGCGTTGACCCCGCTGGTAACCCCGCTGGTAACCCCGATGGTGACGTCGAGGGTTCGGGGCGGCTGGGCCGGCGGGCTGCTCCTGCTGGGCGCGCTCGGCAACGTCGTCGGGACGGCGTGGACCATGCTCGAGGTCGGCCGGGCCGTGGTCGCCTGGCCCTGGCCACCGCTGCTGGGGATCGCGCAGCGCGTCCAGGTCGGATCGGCGTCGCTGTGGTTGTTGGCGCTGGGCGTGCTGCTCTGGCAGGCTCGGGCCGTGCGCACGCGGACCGGGATCTCCACCACGGAGTTCTCGGCCACGGAACGGACGTGAGCTCCGGCCCGCCCGCGGCGCTGCTCTTTCCCGGGGCCGGCCTGAGCGCCCGCCCCTACCGGCGGCTGACCCGCAGAATCCCCTCCCTGAGCGTGCTCGAGCGGACGCCGGGCGGCAGCCTGACCACCGATGCGGCCCACCTCGCCCAGGCCGCGCGAGAAGCGGGTCGTCCCGTCGTGGCGGTCGGCCACTCGATGGGCGGATTCGCCGCCGAGGCCGCCGTACGGCTGCACCCACAGGCCGCCGCCGCGCTGGTGCTGGTGGACGCCAGCGTGCCCCGCGAGCAGGTCGAGCCGCCGCCCCCAGGACAGCGCCGCACGCCAGAGGGACAGCGCCGCACGTCCCCGAGCCAGGGCGGGGTGGCGCTGCTGAACCGCTGGGGCGGCCCCCGGGCGCCGTGGGCCCGGATGGCCGCCGATCTGACCCGCTACCCCAGCGACGAGGCTCAGATCCTCGCGATCCGGCGCGACGCCCCGTTGCCCGACGTACCGGTGATCGTGCTCAGCGCCGCCTGGACCGCGCTGACGCCGTGGCATCGGCGCTGGCTGCAGGTGCAGGACGAGCTGGCGGACCGCCTGGCCCAGGACCACCCCGGAGGGTCCGCGGGGGTCCGCCGGCGGGTGTTGGTGCCGTGTGGGCACGGGGTGATGTGGTGGCGTCCCGACGCCATCGTCGAGGCGGTCGAGCAGGGGATGGTCGAATGAACCGCGCGGGAGAACACGACGGACGGCCCGAGCGCCAGCGCAAGCCCGAGCCCGAGCGCAAGCCCGGACCCGAGCGCGATGCCGCGATCGATCGCTGGTTCCGACGCCGCGGGTTGAGCATGATGCTGGGCGGCACGGGGGTGGAGTCGGCCCCCTCGGTGCGGGCGGTGCTGCCCCTCTCGCTGGCCTACGCGGTGATGATGGTGCTGATCGTGCCCCTGTACACCGGGCTGACGCTGGGCACCGGGCTGCTCGTGGCCGTCGCGGTGCTGCTGGCGACGTGGCTGTTCACCAACGTCCGTCGGGGTCGCCCGGCGTTCGCCCGGCCCCGCTCGATCGGCTGGCCCGAGTGCGTGCTGTTCGTCCTGGCGCCGATGGTGCCGCTGCTGGTCTGGCCGGCGTACGACGAGATCGGCGACGCCGTGGCCGGCGGGGAACTCGACGTCCAGACCGCGTGGGCGGCCGTGGTCACCATCGTCGGCCTGATTCAGGTGACGATTCTCGCTCTGGTCTTCGCCGTGGTCGTCTTCGGGTTGGGCTCGCTGAGTCAGTGGTTGCTGCGCACCGTGTACGCCGCCCTGACCGGGGGCGCCTCGGCGCTGCTGACGATGTTGCCGGTCGTGATGGGCGTGGTCTTCTTCTTCTTCCTCAACCCCGGGGTGTGGGTGACGGTGGGGCGTGCCACGGCCTGGGCGTACACCGGAATCATCGCCCTGCTGCTCTTGCTCGCGGGTGCCTTCCTGGGGGCGCGGCATCAGTTCGACCTGGCCGCGGCGGCGCACTTCGAGGACGACGCGCAGCTGGGTGCCGCGCTGGACGGTACGCCGTTGCAGGGTGAGCCCCTGCACCTGGACGGGCCGACCGACTGTCCGCTGGGCCGGCTGGCCACGGTCAACCTGCGGGCCATCGCGATCCTGTCCCGGCTGGTGATGGCCCTGGTGATCGCGTCGGCGGTGTTCGCCTTCTTCCTGGTGTTGGGCTATCTGGCGGTGGACCTGGACGCCGTGAAGGGTTGGACCCGCACGGATCCGTCGGTGCTGCTGCGGTTCGTGACCAGGCAACACGAATACGTGCTGACCGCAGAGCACGGCCGGGTGGCCGGCTTCCTGGCGACGTTCGCGGCGTTCAACTACTCCCTCGCCTCGGCCACGGATGCCCGACTGCGCCACGATGTCAGCGAGGCGGCCGAGGACATGGCCCGGCAGGCGTGCGCCGTACGGCTGGCGCTGCTGCTGCGCCAGACGTCGTCGGGGCCGGTCGCGTCGGAGCCGCCCGCGTCGGAGCCGACGACCCCTGCGGAGCCGGCGCACTGACGCGATCACGCGCGAACGCGCGCCGGACATGTCCGTGTTGCGCAACGCGGATCCCGACGAAAGACCAAATGGTCGGTAATAGGCGTTCAGGGAAGCCGCCTTCGGCCGATGGGGTGCCGTACATCCGGCTCGGCACCTGGAGGATCAGCAATGCGCCAGACCGTAGTGACCAAAGTGTCGGCGATCGCCACGGCGGTCGTCACGATCATCGCGGTCGTGGCGATCGTCACCGCCATCGCCACCAGTCGCTCGGCCGACGCGACCATGGTCAGGCAGTCCGAATCGCTGGAAGCCTCCCGAGCAGTAGGGAGCTCGTCCGCGCTCCTAACCGATACGGTGCGTGCGTTTGCCGCGACCGGCGAAGAGTCATGGTCCAAGGCCTATTGGACCGAGGTGGATGTGACCAAGTCGCAGGCTGCCGCGATTCGCACACTGAAGGACCTCGGCACCCCCACCGACGAACTCGCGCTGATCGATCAGGCCAGCGCCAATAGCGCCGGGCTCATCAAGCTTGAGACGCGGGCGATGCGCCTGGTGTACGCCGCCAAGGGCGTGGCCCCGGATGGCATGCCTGCCCCAGTGGCGAAGTGGGTCCTATCGCCCGAGGATGATGCGCTGAATCCGACGGCGAAGATGGCGCTGGCGCGTCAGCTGGTCTTCGGCCCCGACTACGCGGCCGAGGTGGCCAAGATCATGGCTCCGATCCAGCAGTTCGATCAGAAGCTGACCGCCCGTCTGCAGAGCGAGCTCGACCAGGCCCAGCTGCGGCGCGACGTGTCCCAAATCGCCCTCGCGTTGAGTGCGCTGCTCCTCATCGCCGGCCTGGCTGCCTCGCTGTGGATGAACCACCGCCAGCTCGGAAGCGTGGTCACCCGCTACACCGACGACCTGGGCCAGCACGCCTCAAACCTGGACTTCCGCCTCACTCCCGACGGTGTCGCGGAGACGCGCGCACTGGCCGCGACGTACAACGCCCTGATGGACCACGTCAGCAAGGTCGTGGGGCGCGTGATCAAACTCAGCGATGCCTCGGGCACTCTGACCGCCGCGGCGGCCGAGTTGGGCACGTTGGCGCGCACATCCGTCGGCTCCTCCCAGCGCGCGGCCGGCGAGGTCGACAGTGTCAGCGCGAGCGTCTCGACTGTCGCGGCCGGCACCGAAGAGATGAACGCGTCCATCCAAGAGATCGCCCGAGCCGCCGAACTCGCCTCGGTGGTCGCCCGAGACGCCGCCGGCGAAGCCACCGATGCCCAGCAGACCGTCACGCAACTTGCCTCCTCCAGCCAGCAGATCGGCGAGGTGATCAAGACCATCACGTCCATCGCCGAGCAGACGAACCTGCTTGCTCTGAATGCCACGATCGAAGCCGCCCGGGCCGGCGAGGCCGGCAAGGGCTTCGCCGTCGTCGCCAACGAAGTCAAGGAACTGGCCACCCAGTCGGCCGAGGCCACCGAGGACATCGCTGCTCGGGTGCTGTCCATCCAGCACGATGCGGATGAGACCGCTGCGGCCCTGGAGAGGATCACCACCGTGATCGACCGCATCAACGAAACGCAGGTGACCATCGCCTCCGCCGTCGAACAGCAGACCGCCACCACCGGGGAGATGACCCGCTCGATTCAACAAGCCGCGTCCGCTGCCCAAGGCATCGCCAGCAGCATGCACAGCATCGTCGCCGAAGCACAGACCGTCTCCTCGCGGTCCGATGCGACCTCTGAGCGAGCGCACGCCTTCGCCGACTCGGCCGAGGAGCTCCAACACCTGGTGTCCAACTTCCAGGTCTGAGTCGGCGCGTCAGGGGCGATCCGGTCCCTCGACCGGTGCCAGCGCGCTGTGCGACTCGCCCAGCTCGAGATCCACCAGGCACAGTTCGGGGCCGACCATCGGCCGCACCGTGACCCCCACCTCGCCCACGCCGAGCTGGCGCAGGGCGCCGCGGATCAGCCCCACGTGCACGGCGCAGACCACCTCGGGGTGCGCCAGCGCCGCGTCCCGCATCGGGCAGGACTCCAACGACAGCAGCACGCCGCTGTCCCGAGGGCGCTCCACCGTCACGCTCTCGCGCCGGTACCCCCAGCGGGCCAGCACATCGAGGAGCTCGCGCACGGGCAGCTCGCCCGAATCTGCGGCGCCGGCCGCCGCGCGCGCCGGGACATGCGCCTGCGCCCACGCCTCCCCGGCCTCGATCGCGACCCGGGAGCGGGCGGCGGGCGCGCCCGGAATGGCCTCGGCCAGGACGCCGGCCAGGACCACATAGGCGGCCTCGTTCACGGGAACGGTCTGCGCGGCCACGGCGTACACCTTGCGCGGCCGCCCGACCGTCTCCCGGCGCTCCCGGCCCGCGACCAGGACACCGGCCTGTTCCAGCTGGTCCAGATGGAACCGGACGGTGGTCACGTGCAGGTCCAGCTGCGCGGCGAGGTCGGCCGCGGCGAGTTGCCCCTCCGCGGACCGGACCAGCTCGACGATGCGGCGCCGCACCTGGGAGGACAGCAGGTCGCCCCGCGAGACCGTGCTCATGGCAAGACCGCGTTCATGGCAAGACCGCGTTCATGGCGAGACGCGCTCATGACAGGCTCATGACAGCGCCGCGTCCAGCCGGGTCACGAACTCGGTCAGAATCTGACGGGACGTGCCGAAGTTGGCGCGGATATGGCCCTCGCCGCCCGGCCCGAACGCGGGGCCGGGGTTGCAGAACACCTTGGCGTGCTCCAGCAACCAGGCGGACGGGTCCGCGCCGGCCAGCGCGGGGACGTCGCGGAAGTCGAGCCAGGCCAGGTACGTCGCGCGCGGCGGCGCGAACCGCACCTGCGGCGCCACCTCGGCCAGCGCGGCGGCGAGATAGTCGCGGTTGCCCTGCAGAAACACCAGCAGGTCATCGAGCCAGGGACCGCCGTGCCGGTAGCTGGCGATGCTCGCCTCGATCCCCAGCGTGGACGCGCCGTGGCTGCGCATCGGGTTGATCTTGCGCCAGGTGCGCACGTCGGCCTCGTTGGTCAGGACGATCTGGGCGCACCGCAGGCCGGGGGTGTTGAACCCCTTGGAGCTGGCCAGCAGCGTGATCGTCACCTCGGGGGCGATGTCGCTGACCGTCGCGGTCGGCACGTGCCGCGCGCCATACACCACCGGCGCGTGGATCTCATCCGAGATGACCCGGGCGCCGTGGGTGGCGGCGACCTCGCAGATCGCCGCGAGATGCTCGGCGGGGAAGACGGCGCCCAGCGGGTTGTACGGATTGCACAGGATGATGCCGCCGGCACCCGCGGCGAAGGCGCTCGCCAGCGCGTCGAGATCGAACCGGTAGCCCGCGGTGCCGTCCTCCTCGGTCACGGCGAGCATGGGGGTGTAGACGCCGCGACGCCCCGTCACCTCGAGCACGTCGAAAAAGGGCATGTACGCCGGGACGGGCAGCACGATCGGCGACCCGGCCACGGTGAAGTGATCGATGGCGAGCCGCACCCCGGTCAGCACGTCGGGCAGGTCGTGCACGCGCGCAGGGTCGATGGTCCAGTCGTAGCGGCTCGCGCACCACGCGGCGGTCGCGCCGGCCAGCCGGTCATCGCGAGTCGGATAGCCGAACACTTCGCGCGCCGCGGCCTCGCGCACCGCCTCGGCGACCGCCGGGCAGGTCGCCACGTCCATCTCGGCGACCCACAGGGGCAGCACCTCGGGACCCAGCCGGGTCCACTTCATCGTGTGGCGCCGACGCAGCTGCTCGGGCGTGAGGGTGACGATCGACATGGACCAACTGTGGCACTACTCCACGCGGTAGGTGGACACCAGGTCCTGCAGCTCACGGGAGGTGGCGGCGAGCTGGTTGGCCGCGGCCAGGGCGTCCTCGGAGCTCTTGGCGACCTCCTTGGTCTGGGTGGCGACGGTGCCGATGCTGCCGGCGATGTCCTGGGCGCTGGTGGCGGCGTCGTGAACCGATCGGGTCATCTCGCGGGTGGTCGCGGTCTGTTCCTCGACGGCCGAGGCGATGGTCGACTGGGTCTCGTTGATCCGGTCGATGACCTCGGTGATCCGGGCCAGCGCCGCCGTGGTCTGCTCGGCGTCGTCTTGGATGCCGAGCACCCGGGCCGAGATGTCCTCGGTGGCCTGGGCGCTCTGGTTGGCCAGGTCTTTGACCTCGTTGGCGACGACGGCGAATCCCTTGCCGGCCTCGCCGGCGCGGGCGGCTTCGATGGTGGCGTTGAGCGCGAGGAGGTTGGTCTGTTCGGCGATGCTCGTGATCGTCTTCATCACGTCGCCGATGAGCTGGCTGGAGCTGCTGAGCTTGTCCACGATGAGCTGGGTCTGGCCGGCCTCCTGGGCGGCCTGCTGGGCGACCTGGGAGGCGTGGCTGGCCGCGGTGGCGATCTCCTGGATGGAGGCGTTCATTTCCTCGGTGCCCGCGGCCACCGTGGAGACGTTGCCGCTGACGCCCTGCGCGGCGTGGGCTGCGGCGTCGGAGCCCCGGGAGGTGGCGCCGGCGATGTCGCCCAGATGGGTCGCCGTCCCGGACAGGTCCCTGGCGGTGTCGGCGAGGCTATGCGCCGAGCCGGCGATCCGACCGATCATGTCGGCGGCGAGCTCGTTCTGAGTGTTGAAGGCCTCGGCCAGCTCGCGGGTCTCCACGACCCCCGTCGGCGCCAGGCGGAACGACATGTCCTTGGGATCGCGGTGCCGCAGAGCCGCGGTGTAGTCGGAGACGACGCGGCCGAGCTGCGTGCTGAACAGCACCAGCAGACCGATCAGGGCGGCCAGCAAGCCCACGGCGGAGGCGGTCAGGGCGATCTGGGCGGCGTGGCGCTGGTCGGTGTTGCTGTCGACGTCAGCCTGTACGCGGGTCGCGAGCTTGGTGTTGAACTCGGTGATCGGCGCCATGATCTTGGCGACCTCGGCGGCATAGGCGTCGCCGTGCACGAGCTGGCGGGCCAGGACGAGCTTGTCCTCGGCCGATAGCTTCGCGTCCTCGGGCAGAACCTTCCACTCGGCGACGGCCGCGGGCATCTTGTCCGGGGTGATGCCCTTGGCATCGAAGACCAGGCGCATCGCGCGGGTCTCGAGCTTGACCAGCTCGGCCGAGTTGGCGCTGGCCTGTTTGGTCAGCGCGATCTCGTCGGCGGGGGTGCCCAGGTCGGTGAGCTTCTGCAGGGCCTTGGGTTGGTTCTTGGCGACCAGGATCTCGTTCCAGTATTTGTCTGACCAGGCGACATCGCCGGTGGCGGTGAACGCGCGCACCGTGTTCGTCAGCAGTGCCGAAGAGTCCTGGATTGTTCGGGCCGCCGCCAGCGACTCACTCTGGCGCTTGATCGCCTCATCGGAGGCGCTGCTGGTGCGGAAGGCGACGACCACCGAGATCACGGTGACGACACCCAAGATCATGGCCACGATCGCGGCGATCTTGGTGATGAGTGACTGACGCACGGGAAGCTCCCTGGTTCGGCGGTGAGGCGACCACCCATCGGAGCCAACGGCGCGATTCTGAGACGATCTGTCCGATATGAACCGGGTTAACACGTATAAATTCGCCGGCGTTGACCCGAGGCTTCCCGCCCCCTTCCGTCCCGGCCCCCCGGCCCCCAGGGCCCGCTCTCCTGCTTGGGCTCAGGGTGCGTCGTCCAACCACCAGAGGTCCAGCGGCCCGCCGGACTCGGGCGGCCGGCCCGGCTCGACGTACCACTCATAGCCGAACGTCTCCGTGAAGAACTGCTCGGGGATCGCCAGCATCATCCCGACGTCGCTGGTCTGGCTCGCGTGGCAGGCGAGCGCGGCCCGCTTCACGGCGATGAGATCGCGCCCGTCGACGCGATAGCGGATCTGCGATTGCGCCGTCCCGATCGGCCGCCCATCGTCGCCGGGGGCGTCCGGGTCCCAATCGAGCGCGCTGGCCGGGTCCGCGGCGATCGCGGCGTTGCGCAGCTCGCGTAGGTAGTCCCGGTTCAGCGTCGACTCCAGCAGGCGCGGGCGCCGGGCGGCCAGCTCCGCCGCGCGGTGCGCCACCCGATGCGCCTTGACGTGATCGGGGTGGCCGTAACCGCCGTGGTCGTCGTACGTCACCAGGACGTCCGCGTCCTCCTCGTCCAGGAGAGCCGCCAACCGCGTCGCCGCCTCGTCGAGGTCGGCCGCGTGCAGGGAATCCTCGTGGTCGTTCTGGGCCCAGCCGGTCATCCCCGAGTCGGCATAACCCAACCAGGCGACCCGATGGGTGCCGATGGCCTCGGCCGAACGCTGCGCCTCCCCGCGGCGATAGGTGACGACGCTCATTCCGGCCGGAAGATCCGCGGCGGGCTCGCCGTGGTCGCCGTTGGTCGCGAACACGACGACCACCCGATGCCCCTGCCGGGCGGCCAGGGCCATGGTCAGCGACGTCTGGGACGCCTCGTCGTCGGGATGGGCGTGCAGGAAGACCAGGGTGCTCACGGGCAGATCATGCCAGCTGGCCGTGAGGTCGTCGGGCAGCGAACTCAGCCTCGGGGGTCGGTCCTGATCGTGTCCTGTGGGGTTCCCTCCAGGACCACCCCGCCGCTGGCGCGCTGTGCACGGGCCTCGCGACGGGCCTCGCGACCCTCGCGCCGGCGTCCGTCGGTGCTGCAACCGGCCGGGGCCAGCCAGCCGAGCGAGGCCGCGGCGATGAGCGCGAACAACAGCACGCTCTGGAGCGCGCGAACGTCGGTGAAGGCGACGCTGAGGCCGTACAGGACGGCCAGGGCCGGCACGATGCGGCCGTAGACGGTGCGGCGATTGATGGCGGTCATGGGTTCCTCCGAGTGGTGGCGGCGGTTCGCCGTGGGTGGCGCTGCGTTGCCCTCAGTCAACTGCGCGCCGCTGCGACAATCGCCGACCGTCCGTCACGACCTCCCCATGACATCCGTCATGGCGTCGGGTCAGCCCGCGTGTGGGCTCGGCCGGTAGGAGATCGTCGATATCGCGCGGGCCTGGCCGACCAGTTGCGGCAGGAAGACGCCGAAGGCGTGCGCGATGCGGACGGCGTTCTCCCAGCGCAGCGCCTCGGCGGCCGCCTCGTCGAGCCGTCCCGGATAGTCGAGGACGATCGGCTCGAAGTGGGTGTATCCCGCAGCGGGACGCAGGTTGTCCCCACACAGCTCGTCGTACACGCGCAGTTCCAGATTCTGTCCCGGCACGGCACGGGCGATGCCGACCATGACCCGGACCGCCCCGAAATAGCCGATCTCGGCGGCGAGCGACTCGGCGATCGCGACGATGTCGACCAACACCGATTCGACATCGCTGAGCATGACGTGGGTCGGCTCCACGGAGCCGTCGTCGAGGAGGCCCGAGCGCGTCAGGGCGGCGCTGACGCCGCGTCCGTCCAGGCCGGCCCTGGCCTGGTAGGAGCGCTCGCCGGCGACCTCCAGCGTCGCCTCCGCGCTGCGACCGTCGGCCGCGAGCTCGACATCCACCTCGCCGGGGGCCACGGCGAATGGGCCCGACGGGAAGGTGCCGTCGGCGATGGCGCGCTCCAGGACCCGACCGACCGGGATCGGCACCGGACCGGCCAGCTCCTCCAGCAGCGCGACGCCGACCACCCAGGCGCGGGTGTCGGTGTCCAGAGCAGCCACGGCCCGCGCGTAGAGGCCAACCAACTCCTGCGTCATAGGCTCTCCTTCCCGGCTCGGCGCCGTGCTTGCCACGTCACGCCGCGGAGGTGGCCCCCGCGTCCAGGAGCTTGCGGGCCAGGCTGCGGTCGGTCCCCAGAATGTGCTTCGCGAGCCAGTCCCGAAGGAAGTACAGCACTTCCTCGTCGATCTGATCCTCCCCAGCGAGGACCCGTTCGCGATAGGCCCCCACCTCGGCGACCAGGCGTCGATGCTCGGCGCGGTGGTTCTCGGTCGAGGGGTGATCCGCGAGCCCGTGCCGGACCATCAGGTGCTCCTCGAAGTCGAAGTGCACCTGGGTGTATTCCGCCAGTTCGCTGAGCACCTCGCGAGCCACCTGGCCGTTGCCCGGGCGCGAGGTCGCTCGCTCCAGCCGATTGAGCATGGTGACCAGCCGGCGGTGTTGCACGTCGATATCGCCGAAGCCGACCTCCAGGCCGCGGCTCCAGGTGATGAGCGCCATCCCCTACCCCTTTCGGTCGCCGAAACGGTACCGGCCGGACTGCCCCTACCCCCTCATGATCGGCCGATCACCAGCCCTGGACCAGGGCCGCACGACATCAACTGTTGACTGCCCGGTGACCCGCCGTACGGTCCTCGCGCAACCCGGCGATCCCCCACCGCACCGTCCGGGTCGCCAGCTGTCCGGCACCGGCGGCCAACCGGGGCAGCGGCGCCCGGTCCGGCAGCCGCAACATCCGGCGCGCCCACGGCGGCAGGACGGCCACCCCACCGGCCGCGATGAACCAGTAGCCGGGCCGCAGCGGGACGGCCAGCGGGGGCTCCACCAGCAGGAAGCGGGCCGCCTCGATCGCCGCCGGGGTCACCTCGAGGTCGGGCCGGAAGGCGTCCAGCTGCGCCGTCAGCTCGGCCACGGACTGCGGCAACCCGTGGGTGCCGAGGCGTTGCGAGACACTGCCGGACTGCACGACATAGCGATCGGCGTCTTCGGGGCTGAGCTGGTCGCGCCCATAGGCCCGGTGGGCCGCCAGGAAGCTGTAGCACTCGGCCACATGCACCCAGCGGAGCAGGTCGGGGTCGTCGGCCCGGTAGGGCCGCCCGCGATGGTCCTTGCCGCGCACGCGGGAGTGGATGTCCCGCACCCTGGCGATCGTCGCCTCGCCCGCCTGCGCCGTACCGAACGTCGTGATCGCCAGATAATCCGCGGTCCGCTGCAACCGGCCCCACGGGTCGCTGCGGTAGCCGCTGTGCCCGGCCACACCCGCCATGGCCAGGGGATGCAGCATCTGCAGCAGCAGGGCGGCGACGCCCCCGGCGTACATCGACGCGTCCTCCTGGACCCGCCAAATCGGGTCGTCCGGCGTGAACCACCGCTCGCCCGGAGTGCCCCAGATCGCCGGGCCCCGCTCCGCCGCATCCGGCCCGGCGACCCGCTCGCGCAACGCCGCACCGACCGCGTGCTGCGCCTGCCCGGCCAGGTCACGGGCGCGCCCGGCCACCGTCTGCGCGAGTCGGCCGGGGACGGTGCTCGGGACCGCGGCGCGGAGCCCGGCGGGGCGGGGTGGGGGCATATCCGCAGCGTAGGTCGCCAGTGGCGGGCGCGCGCGGCCGGTCCCCGTAGGATGCCCGCCGTGACCTCCGCCGCCGTCGTCGAGCCCGCCGATCCGGACGCCCCCGAGGGTGCCGCGCTGCTGCGGGAGTACACCGCGGAGGTGGGGTCCCGGCAGCTCGGCCGGCCGGCGACCGAGGCCGAGATCGACGAGTTCGTGCGCACCAACTCCTCGGCGGGGATGGTGCCGCCGAAGGGGGCGTTCCTGGTAGCGCGCGTGGCCGGACGAGCGGTGGGCTGTGTGGGGGTGCGCTGGCTGGATGAGGCGACGGGCGAGGTCAAGCGCATGTACGTCGGGCCCGCTGGGCGTGGCCTGGGCCTGGGGCGGCTGCTGCTGTCCGCGGCGCACGACGCGATCCGCGCCTCGGGCCGGACCCGCTCGCGCCTGGACACCCGCGGCGAGCTGACCGAGGCCATCGGGCTGTATCGGGCGGCGGGCTACCGGGAGATACCGCGGTACAACGACAACCCCTATGCCCAGCAGTGGTTCGAGGCCGACCTGTCCTGAGCGCCGCTGATGGTCGCCCACTACTCGATGATGGCCGCTGATCGTCGCTCCTGGCCCTCTCCTGCGCGATGGGGGTGCACGATGGTGGGGTGAGTTCCTCCGGGGGAGGTGCGGCGCGGTTCCCGTCATCGGCGTACGGCGAGCCGGGCCCGCCGCTGCCGCCCCTGACCCCGTCGCCGCGAGGTGGCCGTCGCTGGTCCAGGCGCCGGATCGCCGGCGGCACGCTGGTGGGGCTGTGGGCGGTGTGGGTCGCGACGGCGGGCTGGACGGGACCTTGGCAGGCCAGCCCCGAGGATCTTCGGGTCGCCGTGCAGGAGCAGCGGGTCGCGTCCTGGACGACGCAGACGACGGCCCCGGACAGCGTCCTGGCCGAGAGCGGTTTCCTGGTCGGGAAGACACATCCGGGCACCTCCTTCAGCACCGGTGAGCCCGTCATCGTGGTCTGGCAGGACCGGGCGCAGCGCCAGCACTGGACCGACGCCAGCAGCCTGCCCGACCCGCCGACGCCGGCAGCGGATCCCGCCAACCCGACCAGCGCCGGGCCGGCGGTGGTCGCGTGGATGGAACGGTCGGGCGCGCCGTGGCACCCGCCCATCCAAGGCCCCCTGATCACCGTGTCGTCGTTGGCGTTCTGGCTGGCCGGGCTCCTGTTGATCCTCGCCGCGCCCCCGCCGCGCCGCGGCACCCGGTGGTATTGGTTCTGGGTCGGCGGGCTCGGGTACGGCGTCGGCCTGGTCGCCTTCGCCGTGCAGGAGCTGCTCTCGGACCGGCCGGCCCCGGCCGCCCGCCACAGCGGACTGCGCGGTCTGGTCACCGCGTTCGTCGGGGCCATCATCACCACGGCCGCCGGCGGCCTGCTGCTCCACGCGCTGGGGCTGGCGTAGTCGCGCCCCCACACCCACCTCCCGCAGCCGCTGCGGCGCCTCTACCCTGACGAGGTGGAGACCCCGCCCGCCCGGTTCAACATGAGCCGGTACTGCGTCGGCCCCGCCCCGCATCGGCCACCGGACAAGGTGGGGCTGATCGTGGCTCACGGGGGTGCGGGGCAGGCCGCCGGGTACGAGCAGTGGCGCTACGGCGAGCTGGCGCAGGCCGTCGGCGCCTGCGCCCGAGGTCTGCTCGACGCCGGAATCCGCCCGGGGGAGCGGCTGGTCCTGCGGCTGCCCGGGCAGAGCACCTATCCGCTGCTGTTCTTCGGGGCGATCGCCGCCGGCATCGTCGCGGTGCCCACCTCCAGCCAGCTCACCCCCCGCGAGTTCCGGTTCGTCGTGGAGGACTGCCGGGCCGCGGCGGTCGCCGTCGAAGACCCGGCGAGCTCTCCCGGACCGCCGGCCATCACCCCGCAGGATGTGGCGGCCTGGCGTCGCCGCGAGGCCCCCGACGCGGCCGCGCGTGGGCCGGCAATCGCGTTCGCCGACACCGCCGCCGACGATCCGGCGTTCTTGGTCTACACCTCCGGCACGACGGGATCCCCGAAGGGGGTGCTGCACGCGCAACGCAGCGCCTGGGGGCGGCGGCCGATGTATGCGGGCTGGTACGGCCTCGGCCCCACCGACGTCGTCCTGCACGCCGGCGCCCTGAACTGGACCTACACCCTCGGCGTCGGCCTGACCGATCCATGGGCCGTGGGGGCCACGGCGGTGGTCTACGACGGCCCCCGCGACCCCGCGGTGTGGCCGCAGCTCATCGCGGCGACGGGGGCCACGATCTTTGCGGCAGTGCCCGGGGTGTTCCGGCAGCTCCTGAACTCGGGGGCCGACCTGACCCCGTTGCGCGGCCTGCGCCACGCCTTGACGGCCGGCGAGGCGCTGGCGCCCTCGGTGCGCCAGGACTGGATCGACGCCACCGGGACGGACCTGTTCGAGGCGCTGGGCATGAGCGAGATCTCGACGTTCGTCTCCTCCTCGCCGACCACTCCCTCCAAGCCGGGCTCGCCGGGCCGGCCCCAGCCCGGCCGCCGGATCGCGGTCCTGCCCGCGGCGACCGGCGAATCACCCCAGGGTTTGATTCGGGACCAGCCCGGTGCCGACCAGGGCGACCCGGGCGATCCCGGGCCGGTCGACGTCCTGTTGCCCGATGGCGAGGTGGGCCTGCTCGCCGTTCATCGCAGCGACCCCGGCCTGATGCTCGGCTACTGGGAACGGCCGCAGGAAGACGCTGACAGCACCCGGGGGGAGTGGTTCGTCAGCGGCGACCTGGTGCACATCGAGCCGGACGGCTACCTCGTGCATCACGGCCGCGACGACGACGTGATGACCTCGATGGGCTATCGGGTCTCCCCGCTGGAGGTCGAGGCGGTCCTGTGTCACCATCCCGCAGTCGCCGAGGCCGGCTGCGCCGAGGTCGAGGTCAAGCCGGGAGTGCGGATCATCACGGCCTACGTGGTGCTCGCCCCGGACGCGGATCCGGCGTTGCGGACGGACCCGCCGGACGCCGCCGCGGTCGCCGACTTCGAGCGCGAACTGATCGCCCATGCGCACGACGAGCTCGCCGGCTACAAGTGCCCGCGCCGCATCAAGCTCATCGACGCTCTCCCGCGCACGGCCAACGGCAAGATTCGGCGCCGCGAGCTGCGGCTGTCGGCCCGCGACGTACAGTAGTCGCCGCTCGGCTCTCGCCGCCTCGGCCCTCAGCGCGCTGACCTGCGGTGATGATTCGGGGGCGGGCGGGTGAGGCGGGCTTGGGAGCAGTACTGTACGTCCCGAGCCGACGCATCGGTCGCGCGCCCCGAAGCGATGAAGCACGCGGGGGGGGGCCGTCGGCGGTCCGGCTCCTGGACGAAACCGGCCCTGACCTGCAGGGCGCTCGCGTCTCGACGGTGCCATGCGTCGCTCACCTGCTGTGGGCGCCGATGTGGGCACACAACCTGCTGCTCATACGACGACGCCTGCACTCACACATGCACCCACAGGCCGCCGGCCCGGGTGCGCTGCGCGCGTCGTCACGCGTCGCGCCCCATGGACGCGTTCCCGGGAGCGATGATGCACGCGGTGGGGCCGTCGGCAGCAGCGCGGGCCGCCTAGATGGCGGACCTGGCGAAGTGACGGCACTGGCGAAGTGACGGAAGTGGCGAAGTGACGGAAGTGGCGAAGACAGGGAAGTGGCAAAGGTGGCACCGATGAGCGACAACCCCGAGATCGGCCGGTCCGTCCGCACGGGCCCGTTCCTGACCAACTATCACGACGTGGGAGCCGGCGCTCCGATCCTCCTGCTGCACGGCTCCGGCCCCGGCGTGAGCGCGTACGCCAACTGGCGCCTGGTCATCGACCGGCTGGGAAGCACCCATCGGCTGCTCGCGCCCGACTTCGCCGGGTTCGGGTTCACCGAGGTCCCGCAGGGCACGAGCTACCACCGGGACCTCTGGCTGGGTCAGCTCGTCGACTTCCTGGACGCGCTCGGGATCGAACGAATCAGCGTCGTGGGCAACAGTTTCGGCGGCTCGATGGCGCTCGCGCTGGCCATCCATCACCCCGACCGCGTCGACCGGCTGATCCTGATGGGCGCCGTGGGCGTGCCGTTCGAGTTGACCCCGGGACTCGACGCCGTGTGGGGCTACCAACCCGACGAGGACCGGATGCGGACGCTGATGCGGGACACGTTCGCCTACGACGGCGCGCTGGTCACCGACGACATCGTCCGGTCCCGATACCTGGCGAGCATCCGTCCCGGCGCGCAGGAGGCGTTCGCCTCGATGTTCCCCGCCCCCCGGCAGCGCTGGGTGGACGCGATGGCACACCCCGAGGCCGCCATCCGCGCGATCACGGCGCCGACGCTGCTCGTGCACGGCCGGGACGACAAGGTGATTCCGCTGAGCACGACGCTGACCATGCTCGACTGGATCGACGACGCCCAGGCCCACATCTTCGGCCGCTGCGGACACTGGACCCAGATCGAGAAGGTCGACCCGTTCTGCCGCCTCGTGGCCGACTTCGTCACCCCCTAACCGCCGGAACGCCCCGCGTCAGGCGTCGCTCACCACCTGTGGGCGCTGATGTGGGCACACAATCTGCTGCTCAGACGACGACTTCTGCACCCACACATGCACCCACAGGCCGCCGAGCCGCTGCGCTGCGCGCGTCGTCACGCGTCGCGCCCCATGGACGCGTTCCTCGCACTCCGCTGCGCTGCGCGCGTCGTCACGCGTCGTCACGCGTCGTCACGCGTCGGAGAGCCGGGCGATCGTGGCCTGCGCGCGGTGCACCACGCTGTATGGCTGATCCGGCACCAGGTCCTCCATGAACGCATACCGCCGCCGGACCGAGGCCAGATAGGCGCCGCTGCCCTTGGCGTCGCGCAGCGCATGCCACCAGTCGACGATGTCGCCCCAGCCGGGCGCCGCCAGGGACCCGCCGACCTGCTGCACCGCCAACGAGGAGCACAACGCGGCGAACGCCAGCCGGTGCGCCAACGGCCAGCCGGCTAGGGTGCCGAGCGTGACGGCGGCACCGAACACGTCACCGGCACCGGTCGGGTCGGTCGCCGCCACCTTGAGCGCCGGCACGGACGCCTCCTCGCCGGTCGTCGCGTCATAGGCCAGCGCACCGAACGGCCCATTCGTCACGACCGCCAGCGGCACCCGGTCGGCCAGCGCATAGAGCGCGTCCTGCGGCGTCTCGGTGCGCGTATAGGCCATCGCCTCACCCGCATTCGGCATGAACGCGTGACAGCGGGACAGCGCGTCGAGCACCCCCACCTCCCACCGCCCGGTCGGATCCCAACCGACATCGGCAAAGATCAGGGCCCCGTCCTCGTACGCCGCGTCCGCCCACTGCGCGCCCAACGTCTCGCCGGGGTGGTGCGCGGACAGATCCATGAGCACGGCCCGCGCCCGCGGCGGCCGGCCGATCATCGCCGACGGGCACTCCGGTTCCTCGTGGCCGTGGGTGACCATGTTGCGGTCGCCCTCGACGGCGATCGACACGGTCACGGGCGAGTGCCAACCCGGGTAGCGCTTCGACGAGGACAGGTCGACGCCCTCCTGTTCGAGGGTGCGCCAACAGAACTCGCCGTAGTCGTCGTCGCCGAACGCGGCGCCCAGGCTGGTCCGCAGGCCCAACCGGGAGGCGGCCACGGCCAGATTGGCGATGCCGCCGGGGCAACTGCCCATCCCGTCCGCCCACACCTCGCGGCCGCCGGACGGCATGGCTTCCAGCCCCGTGAAGATGATGTCGAGGAAGACCATGCCCTGCAGGAACAGGTCGAACTGGGGCGCCGCCGCACCCTCGGCGGCACGCCGCTGCGCGAGCGGGTCGAATCGGCAGCAGGCGCCTTGCTGCGCGGCGCTGGCCGACGGCGAGTGCGGCTGCGGGACTGGGGCGCTCACGTGACTTCCTTCCGCGGGAGGGGAACCCGTACGGCGGAGCTTGGTGTCGAGCCGCCCCGCCATTGCGGCGTCCCGACCCCATCCTGTCGGCAGATCGGCCACGGAGTGAACCATCCCGGCACTTCCGGCCGTTTCCGTCTCGGCTGCACCAGAATCGGCGCAGGGCTACGATCAGGCACCGCCTCTCGGTGCACCCGGACCAGCAGAAGGAGCCTCACCATGAGCTCGACGTCCCCCCTGTCCACCGCCCTGACCCGGCGACGGCTGTTGACCCTCTCCGGCGGACTCGCGGCAGCCGGCGCGCTGGCCGCCTGTGGCGGCAACACCGGACGGGAGGGCGCCACCGCGACCAGCGCGGGCACGGGCACGGGCACCGGCGGCAGCGGCCCGACCTTGAACAGCTGGTACCACCAGTACGGCGAGAAGGGCACCCAGCAAGCCCTGGAGAAGTTTGCGGCCGACTACAAGGACGCCCAGGTCAAGGTCAACTGGAAGCCCGGCGACTACGACAACACCGTCGTCGCGACGCTGCAGACGGACGGCGCCCCGGACATTTTCGAATACGGCAACGGCCCCACCATCGACATGATCAAGAGCGGCCAGGTCACCGACGTCACCGACCTGTTCGGCGACACCAAGGCCGACTTCAACAAGGCCCTGATCGACCGGGTCACCTACCAGGGCAAGATCTGGGCGATCCCGCAGGTGCTCGACGCCCAGCTGCTCATCTACCGCAAGTCGCTGCTGGAGAAGGCCGGCGTGCAGCCGCCCAAGTCCATGGACGAGTTGGTCGCCGCTGCAACCAAACTCACCTCCGGCAAGGTCAAGGGCCTGTTCCTCGGCAACGACGGCGGCGCCGGGCTGATGGGTGGACCCATGCTGCGTTCGGCCGGCCTCGACCTGCTCACCGCCGACGGGAAGATCGGCTTCGACGACCCCAAGGCGGCCGCCGCCCTCGGCGCACTGCAGAAGATGTACGCCGACAAGGTCCTGCTCCTCGGCGCCCCGAACGACTGGTTCGCCCCCGACGCGCTCACCCAGGGCCTGGCGGCGATGCAGTTCACCGGCCTGTGGAACCTGCCCGACATCAGCAAGGCGATCGGCGACGACTTCGGCGTGCTGCCCTGGCCGGCGATGAGCGGCGGCAAGGACAACGTGACGATCGGGGCCTACGGCGCGTGCGTGACCGCCAAGGGCAAGAATGTCGAGGCCGCCAAGAAATTCGTCAAGTGGTTGTGGATCGACCAGACCGACAAGCAGATCGAATGGGCCACGGCGTACGGCTTCCACGTGCCCGCCCGCAATTCCGTCGCCGACAAGGCCGACAAGCTCAAGTCCGGGCAGGCCGCCGAGGCGGTGAAGCTGATCAAGGAAGACGGCTTCGCGCAGAGCCACATGCTGTGGAGCCCGAAGTGCCAGACGGCGTTCAACGACGCGATGAGCCGCATCGTCAAGGACGGCGCGGCGCCCGCAGCCGAGCTCGCGAAGGTCAAGACCGTCGTCGAGGCCGAGCTGAAGCGGCTCGCGTCGTGACTGCGGCCCCGGTGGGGGGCGCGGGGGAGGGACTGGGTATGTCGCGGGCGGCTGCGGCTGGCCAGCTCACCTCGGCTGCGCGTCCCCCGCTGGGGCGCCGCCTGCGCGGGCGGGGCGACGCGACACTGTGGTTCTGGGTGTTCGTCGGGCCGTTCTTCCTCGGGCTGCTGATCTTCATTTATGTGCCGATCCTGTGGTCGATCTACCTGAGTTTCTTCGAGGCCCGCAATACGGTCAGCCCGGCGCCGGATCAGTTCGTCGGACTCGGGAATTACCGCGACATGTTGGGCGATCCTGCGTTCGTCGATTCGCTGCGGACCTTCGCGGTGTTCGCGGCGTTCATCGTGCCGGTCACCTTCGCGCTGTCGCTGGCCACCGCCGTGCTGGTGGCCCGCACCGCCGTGGCGCAGGCCTTCTTCCGGTCGGTGTTCTTCCTGCCGACGGCCTGCTCGTACGTCGTGGCGGCGCTGATCTGGAAGATGTCGATCTTCTCCGGCGTCCCGTCGGGGGCGGCCAATTCGGTGCTGGCGCTCTTCGGCGCCGAGACGATCCCTTGGCTGTCGGTGACCAACCCGCCCTGGTATTGGCTGGTCATCATCTCGGCGCGATTGTGGCTGCAGGTCGGCTTCTACATGATCCTGTTCATCGCCGGCCTGCAGCGCATCAATCCGACGCTCTATGAGGCCGCCGCCATCGACGGGGCCGTCGGGTGGGCCGCATTCCGCTCGATCACGCTGCCGCTGTTGCGGCCCACGTCGGTCGCGGTGCTGCTCCTGCTCCTCATCAACGCGTTCCAGGCGTTCGACGAGTTCTTCAACATCCTCTCGACATTCGCGGGATATCCACCGTATGCCCGGCCGCCGCTGGTCTACCTCTTCTACACGGCACTCGGCCAGGGCCAGGACTTCGGCCACGGCGGCGCCGGCGCGGTCATCCTGACCGGCGTCATCGCGCTGGTCGCGCTGGCCTTCGGCCGGCTGTTCCGGACGGCGGACTGAGATGGCGGTCGTCTCGCGCGGGCCGCGGCGCGTCGTCGGCGGGGTGGCCCGCTATGCGGCGCTGGCGCTGGCGACGGTGCTTTTTCTGATCCCGTTCTACCTGCTGGTGCGCAATGCGTTCATGACGACGGCCGAGATCGTCTCGCCCGAGTGGAATTGGGCACCCGCCCGGTGGAGCCTGACGAATCTGCAGGAGCTGTTCGCCGATCCCGCGGTGCCCATGGCCCGCTCGGTACTTAATTCGGTGATCGTGTCGGTGCTGCAAACCGCCGGCGTGCTAGTCGTCTCGGCGATGGCGGGTTATGGGCTGGCTCGGATCCCGTTCCGGTGGAGCCGCCTCGTGTTCGGGTTCGTGACCGCCACGCTGCTGATCCCGGCGTCGGTGACGTTCGTGCCGAGTTTCGTGCTGGTCTCGACGTTGGGCTGGGTCTCGAGCCTGCAGGGGCTCATCGTGCCGGGGTTGTTCCAGGCGCTGGCGACGTTCCTGTTCCGGCAGTTCTACCTGAACTTCCCGAAGGAGATCGAGGAGGCGGCCTTCCTCGACGGGCTCGGGTATTGGGGGACGTTCTGGCGGGTCGTGGTGCCGAATTCGCTGGGCTTCGGGGCGGCGATCGGGACGATCACCTTCATCGGGGCGTGGAACGCCTTCCTGTGGCCGCTGGTGATCGCGCAGGATTCGTCGGCGTGGACGGTGCAGATCGCGTTGTCGACTTTCCTGACGGCGCAGACGATCAACCTGCCGGAGCTGTTCGCCGCGGCGCTGGTGGCGATCCTGCCGATGCTGCTGATGTTCCTGTTCCTGCAGCGCTGGATCGTGGAGGGCGTGGAGCGCACCGGCATCGCCGGGGACTGACCCCCACGTGCCGGAATGCAGTGTGCACGTGGGGGGACCCCCAGACGCGCGCAGCGCAGCGGAGTGCGAGGAAGGCCCCAAATTGGGCATGGGGATTGATTGACAGGGCGCAGCGAAGGGGCCGCGACATCGTCGCGGCCCCTTCCTTGCGCGGCGGCTGTTATGCCTGGCGGCTGGCCGCCTCGTAGTAGTTGCTGGATTCCTTCTGCCACAGGAAGAAGATCGCGCCGGCGCCGACGGCCAGGCTCACGACGCTCAGGATCATGCCCAGGGCGCCGGACCCGTCGCCGCCACGCACCAGCCCCGGCAGGGTCAGCACCAGGGAGAGCAGGAAGAAGACGGTGCTCAGGATCCGGGCCCAGCTCCTTCCCTGGCCGTTCATCACGGCCATCCACCACCACAGTCCCGCACCGATCAGACCGATCACGAGAGCGGTGACCATGCCGACGTTCATCGCCATGTTGACGTTGTCGGCGGTTACGGGCTGGTTGCTGTCCCGCAGCCCCTGCTCGACGGCGGTGCGCATCTGGTCCCGCATGAACAGCAGCGGCAGCAGCCCGAGCAGCGACAGCCCGGCGCCGATCTTCATCAGCAGGACCGCCTTGTCGATGGCGGCCGGCCGGGTGACCGGCGCGGGGGCGTAGTAGCCGGGTGGCTGCTGCTGGTCGCTGGCGTACTGCGGCTGGCCGTACTGGGGCTGCCCGTACTGGGGCTGGCCGTACTGGGGCTGGCCGTCTTGGCCGTCCTGCGGCTGGTTGCCGGGCGGCGGATAGGTCGGCTGGCTCATCTGCGGGTGTCCTCCGGTCTTGTGGGGCCGCCCCGAACGCCGGCCCCGCTGCCTCCACCCTCGCATCGGACCCCATGACGGCGCCATCCGCCACGCGGGGGGTTCCATGCCTCCCCCTCGCGGCGGAGCTGTCTACGAAAAACGCTGTTCCACAGGGCGATTCGGCGGTTCGACAGTCACGCGCCCGAGTGCTGTCTCGGCGTCGAGGCGGCCACCAACGCTCAAGTCTCAGGGGCGCCGCGCTACGGCGTACAGGGTCTTGGCCACCACGAACTCCGGATCGGTGCGGACCCGCAGCGCGACCTCGGCGACGTACGACGCGCGCAACCGCCCCACGTCCTCCTCGGGGAGGGTGGCCAGCTCGGCCCTGGCCATCCGGGCCTGGATGTCCCAGGCGCGATCGAGGTCGGCCTCGGTGAAATGCACCCGGCCGGGGGTGACCTGGGCGGCCTCGAAACCGGCCTCCTCCAGCGCAGCCTGGCACCGCTGCGGGGTGCCCAGCGGGTCGGACCGGTCGGTCAGCGTCAACCCGTAGGCGCGGGCGTGCAGCCGGAACAGCCGCCCCGCGGGGGGTTCGTCGGCCTGCATGCCGGAGAAGGCGACGAACCCGCCGGGCCGCAGCACCCGATGCCATTCGCGCAGCGCCTCGGCCGGGCGCATGTAGAGCAGCCCCGCGCCGCACAGCACGGCGTCGAAGGAGTGCTCCGGGAACTGCAGGTGCATCGCGTCCATGATGACCGGATGGATCGGGGCGCAGCCCGCCACCGTCGGGCAGTCGTGGCTCAGCGCCGAGAGCATGCCCTCGGAGATGTCGACGGCCGTCACGAAGCCGTCGGGGCCGATCCGGGCGGCCGCCGCGCGGGAGACGAAGCCCGTGCCGGCGGCGACGTCGAGCACCCGACTGCCCGGCTGCAGCGGGCTGGCGGCGACGAGTTGTGCGGCGTACGACCTGTGCCAGTCGCTGCGCGCATATTCGCTGGCCCGCTCGTCGAAGGCGTCCCGCAGCGCGCTGCGCGCGGGCAGCGCGATCACCCCGATCCAGTCATCGAACCGGCCGGCCCGGATGCGGGCCTCCTCGACCACCCAGCCGGCCTCGCCGAGGGTCCGCGTGAAGTCCTCGGGTTGCCAGTAGGTGTACCACCGGCCGGCGCCCAGTTTCTCCGTGCTCCAACCCGCGCCGTCGCCGAGCTTCACGCTGGCGACCAGCACCGTCTCGTCGCCGAGTTCGTCGTGCAACCGTTGCAGGACCGGGACGGTTTCGTCGCGGCGCAGGTGCGGCAGGACCGCGTTGGCGAACACGATGTCGACGTCGCGGGCGGGCGGGGGGTCGCGGCGTACGTCGTAGCGCTGCGCGTCCGGGAACCCGTGCTCGCGCAGGTAGTCCACGAAACCCGCGGCCGCATCGGTGGCGATCACCTCGAATCCGGCCGCTCGCAGGTGCCCCGCGTCGGTGCCCCCGGCCGAGCCCACCTCCAGTACCCGTGCGCCCGGGGCGAAGATGTCCCCGGCCAGGGCGCCCAGCCAGCGGGCCAGGGCGCTCGGGGCGGACGGGGTATGGGCGAGGTAGGCGGCGATGCCCGTTTCGTACGCGGCAACGGTCGCCTCGTTCTCGTCCACTCCATCGCCTCCTCGCGCTGTCGGGTGAACTGCGCCATGGTTGCCTGAATTCGGCCGTAACGCCAGCGCGCATCCTGACAACGTGTCCGAGCGGGCGTTCGTTCGCGCAGGTGACGCAGGGGCGATGTCCGTTCGGCGCTTGACTCCTGTGCCCGGCCGAGCCGCTAGCCCTGCGGGGTGCTGCCGAACTGCGGCCGCCGCTTGGCCAGGAACGCGCCGATCCCCTCTTGGGCGTCTGGGGTGAGCGCGGCGGCGGCCATGATCTCGACGGCAAGGTCGTACGCCGCGCGCTGGTCGAGGCCGATCTGGGCATAGAAGGCGCGTTTGCCGAGGCTGCGGCTGTAGGCGCTGCCGCGGGTCACCCGGGCCACCAGTTCGGCGACGGCGTCGTCGAGCTGGTCGTCGGGCACGACGTGGTTGATCAACCCCCAGCGCTCCGCGGTGGCCGCGTCGATGACGTCGCCGGACAGTGCGAACTCCAGGGCCCGTTTGCGGCCGACGTTGCGGGCCACCGCGACCAGCGGGGTGTGGCAGAACAGGCCGCCCTTCCCTCCGGGGATCGCGAAACCCGCGGACTCGGCGGCGACGGCGAGGTCGCAGCTGGCCACGAGCTGGCAGCCGGCGGCGGTGGCGAGGGCATGCACCCGGGCGATGACGGGCTGCGGGATCGTCTGGAGGGTCTCCATCATGTCGGTGCAGAGCCGGAACACCGCCCGCGTGGTCGCCAGGTCGGCGTCCTTCATGTCGGCGAAGTTGTGCCCCGCCGAGAACACCGGGCCCTGCGCGGCGAGTACCACCGCGAGCGCGTCCGAGCCGCCGACCTCCTTCAGCGCGGCGGTCAACTCGCCCATCGTCGCCACGGATAGCGCGTTGCGCTTGTCCGGGCGGCTCAGCGTGATGGTCGCGGTCGATCCGGTGTGCTCGACGGTGAGGTTTTCGTAGGTCGTCATGCCCGCCATCCCAGCGGCTCGGACCGGCGGCCGCAATGCCGGCAGGCGCAGGCTGTCGCGAATTCGCGGAAGAGGGTAACTTACTCGCCAGTCTGGTCGCTCCGGGAGCGGGGCAGGTGGAGGAGGTCGAGATGACGCGGCTGCTGACCCAGGCCGAGTTCGACGCGACGATCGCGGATCGGCGCTACGAGGACTACGTGCCCGGCGGGGTGTACGAATACGGCGAGATCACCCTCGACGAGGCCGACATCATCGACTTCGCTCGGCGCTGGGACCCGCAGTCCTTCCACATCGATCCCGAGGCCGCCAAGACCGGTCCGTTCCAGGGGCTCATCGCCAGCGGCTGGCAGACCTGCGCCGCGATGATGCGGCTGTTCGCCGAGCACTACCTGTCCCACACCGCCAGCCTGGGCGCCCCCGGCGTCGACGAACTGCGCTGGCTGCGGCCGGTGCGTCCGGGTGACCGCCTGCGGTTGCGGGTCACCGTGCTGGACGCGCGCAGCAGCCGGACCCAGGACGACCGCGGCCTGGTGCGCACCCTCGCCGAACTGCGCGACCCGGACGACGAGCCGGTGTTCCGGTGCGTCGTGATGAATCTCATCGGACGTCGTACCCCGATCTCCGACTGACCCTGAGACCGGCTCTTCCACGTCGACGACCGTTCACGACCAGCCCTTTTAGCACCATGGTGCTATTTGTGCAGGTGACGAACGGTCGTTGTTGCCGGCTGTTGTCGGGAGCCCGGCGATCAGGCGTGCGCGCCGGGGCTCAGACGTACGCCGCGAGCCGGGTCAGGGCCTCGTCCACCTCCGCCGTACCGCCGGCGAAGCTGAGCCGCACGAACTGCCGGCCGATCCGGGTGTCGAAGTCCACCCCTGGGGTCAGCGCCACCCCCGTGTCGGCGAGCACCCGGAAGCACCAGGCCATCGAGTCGCCGGTCAGGTGGCTGACGTCGGCGTACAAATAGAACGCCCCGTCCGGCGGCGCCATCGTCGTGACGCCGATCTCAGGGGCCCGGCCCAGGAGCAGGTCGCGGTTCACGGCGTACCGGCGCACGTGCCCCTCCAGCTCGACCCGCGCCTCGTCCGAGAGCGCGCCCAGCGCGGCGACCTGGCTGACCGCCGGCGCGCAGATGTTCAGGTTGCCGACCAGCAGCTCGATGGGCCGGACCAGCTCGGGCGGCACGACCAGCCAGCCGACCCGCCAGCCGGTCATGGAGAAGTACTTGCTGAAGCTGCCCACCAGCACGGCGCTGCGCGAGGTCTCCCAGGCGCTCACGGCCGGCATCCCGTAGGTCACCCCGTGGTAGATCTCGTCGCTGATCAGCAGCGTGCCGTGGGCCTCGCACCAGGTGGCGATCGCGGCCAGCTCGGCCGGCTCGATGATCGTGCCGGTCGGGTTCGCCGGCGAGGCGATGATCAGGCCGGCGGGCGGGGTGCCGGCCGCCGCGACGTACTCCTCCAGCTGCGCCACCGTCGGCTGGTAGCGGGTGTCCTCCAGGCAGTCGATCTCCACGACGCGGCAGCCGAGGGCGTGCAGGGTGTTCCGGTACGCCGGGTAGCCCGGCCGCGCCATCAGCACCGTGTCGCCGGCCTCGAACGCGGCGAGGAAGACCGCGGTGAACCCGGCCGACGAGCCGGTGGTCACGATGACCTGGTCGGGGTCGACGGCGAGCCGGTAGCGCTGCCCGTAGTGCTCGGCGATCCCCTCGCGCAGCGCCCGGATGCCGGTGGCGTCGGTGTAGCCGAGCACGACACCGGAGGCGAGCGCCCGTTGCGCGGCGGCCAGCGCCGGCCTGGGGGCGGGCGTCGACGGCTGCCCGGCGCACAGGGTGATGACGTCGCCGTGGCTGGCCGCGCGTTGGTTCGCGGCCTTGAGGACCTCCATGACGTGGAAGGGTTCGACCTGCCCCCGCTGGGCGAGTCGGACGGTGCGGCGGGTCGCGTCGGTGCCGGGTGCCATGGCCCCATCATCGTCGGATCGGGATCGATCGTCCGATCGGGGCGAACCGGCAGAGAACCGGCGACGAACGAGGCTGACATAATAACGACCGTCCGGAACCACCGTCCGAGATGGCTCAGCCGCGGACCCGCCCCGCCGAAAAGCAGGCAGGCCCGGCCGATGCACGCCGCGCCTCACGTGGCCACGCCACGCGACCCCGCGGAGACGAGCCGACGAGGGCCCGTCCGCCATCCTGGAGGGAAACCAGCATGGGGCTTCGCCACATCTGTCGCGCCATCGGTACGACGGCCGCCGTCGGCACCATCGCCGTGGGCACGCTCGCGTTCGGCGCCGGGAGCGCCCAGGCCGACGACACCGGGAGCGCCCCGGCCGACGGCGCCAGCGCCCCGGCCGACGGGACGAGCGGGAGTGCTCGGACGTCCACACGCATCGTCATTCCGCTGCCGAAGTTCACCGTCAGTCGGGTGTGCGGGGCGCGGGACGATATCCTCACGCTCGACCCGGTATGGCAGGCGACGTGGGGCGACAAGGTGGAGATCTTCCCCAACAGCCTGACCTTCCAGGGCGGCAACGACGGCGACCTCGCCAAGCCGGCCGGGATGATCCGACCGGAGTTCCGCGCGGACTACCGGTGGGCGGGCTCGAAGGGCGCCGAGTGGGCCTCCTGGCTGCTCTACCCCGGCACGGTGAAGCCGGTGGTGGATCGCGATGTCCCCTGTCCCACGACCGTCGAGGCGCCCAGCCTGACCCGGACCGTGATCTGCGGGGCCCGCAACGACACCGCGGCCTTCGCCGACCAAACCTCCGCCGAGCACTGGCGCATCACCGCGCGGACCTGGATCGCCGACACGCTGACGGTCAGCCTGCGCGTGCGGCGCGGGTACGTCGGGCCGGGCGGGGCGCGGGAGATCGAGATCGACTACGTCGACACCGGGGCCTGCCCGGCGAGCTCCTCGGGAGCGGCGTCCGGGGCGGACGGCCGGTAACCCTCGGAAACGCGCGACCCCTGGCGGACCCCGCACGCCACTGCTTGGCTGGGGGCATGGAGACCTTCTCCCATGACGGGCTGACCTTCGCCGTGCGCGACACCGCTGTCTGCGCGGACAGCCGGAGAGCATCGGGGTCGGCCGCCGACGGGGTGGGTGCGCCGGACGGCGAACCGGTGGTGCTGCTGCACGGCTTCCCGCAGACCTCGCTGGCCTGGTCGGCGGTGACGGAACGGTTGGTGCGCGCCGGCCGCCGCTGCCTCGCCCCCGACCTGCGGGGTTACTCCCCGGGCGCGAGGCCGAGCGGGCGCACGGCGTACCGCCTCGACGTCATGACCGGTGACGTCCTGGCCCTGCTGGACGCGGCCGGCCTGGACCGCGCGCACGTGGTCGGGCACGACTGGGGCGGCGGGCTGGCCTGGGCGGTCGCGACGGCCCACCCCGAGCGGGTCGCGCGGCTGACCGTGCTGTCGACCCCGCATCCGGCGGCGATGGGGTGGGCGATGCGGCACGGCACGCAGCGGCTGAAGAGCTGGTACATGGCGGCCTTCCAGCTGCCGATGCTGCCCGAGGCGCTGCTCGGCCCGGCGTTGCGGCGGTTCGGGATGCGGGGGCTGGGGCTCGCCCCGGAGCACGAGCGGGCCTATGTCGCGACGTTGACCGAGCCGGGGGCCCTGACGGGGGCGATCAACTGGTACCGCGCCCTGGCCACCTCGGCGCCCGACGGGGTGGAGCCGCTGCCGCGGCGGCGGATCAGCGTGCCCACGACGTACGTCTGGGGTCGCCGCGACGCCTACCTGGGGCGGGCGGCGGCGGAGAAGACCGAGGAGTTCATCGACGCGGCGTACCGCTTCATCGAGCTCGACGCCGACCACTGGCTGCCGGAGAAGCACCCGGACGAGGTCGCCGACGCGATCCTGCAACCGCTCGGCGACGCGTCATGAGCGGCGCAGCGACCCCCGTGGTCGACCTCGAGGTCGGCGGGCGCACGGTGCGGCTGACCAACCCGGACCGGGTCTACTTCCCGGCGACCGGGGCGACGAAGCGGGATCTGGCGGACTACTACCTGGCCGTCGCCGACGGCATCGTGCGGGCGCTGCGCGATCGGCCGTGCATGATGCACCGCTTCCCGCAGGGCCTGGCCGGGGACAAGGTGCACCAGAAGCAGCTGCCCAAGGGCGCGCCGGACTGGATCGAGACCTGCCCGGTGTACTTCCCGCGGTTCAAGCGCACGGTCCGCGAGCTGTGCGTCACCGAGGCCGCGCACGTGCTGTGGGCGGTGCAGATGAGCACCGTGGAGTTCCACCCGTGGAACAGCCGCCGCGCCGACGTCGAGAAGCCCGACGAGTGGCGGATCGACCTGGACCCGATGCCGCAGGCGGGGTTCGCCAAGGTGCGGGCCGTGGCGGGCGTGGTGGCTGAGGTGCTGGACGAGCTGGGGATCGTGGGGTTCCCGAAGACGACGGGCGGTGGCGGGCTGCACGTGTACGTGCGGATCCGCCCGGAGCACGACCACGCCGCGGTACGCCGGGGCGCGCTGGCGTTCGCCCGGGAGGTGGAGCGTCGGGCGCCGTCGCTGGTCACGACCACGTGGTGGCGGCGCGACCGGGACCCGGCGGCGGTCTTCGTGGACTACAACCAGAACGCGCGGGACCACACGATCGCCGCGGCCTATTCGGTGCGCGGCACCCCGACCGCGACCGTGTCGTGCCCCATCGAGTGGTCGGAGATCGAGTCGGTCGAGCCGGCCGAGCTGACGATCGCGACGGTGCCGGAGCGGTTTGCTCGGCTCGGTGACCTGCACGCCGCCATCGACGACGTGGCCTACGACCTGGCGCCACTGCTCGAGTGGGCCGACCGGGACGAGGCCGACGGCCTGGACACCGGCGCCGAACCCCCGCCGGACCCGGCGGGCCCGTCGTAGCCGCTACCGCGTGGCGGCGCGGCACCCGGCCGGCCCGCCCCCGCGAGGCGCCTGCCCCGCCTGCTACCCCGCCAGCCGACCCGGCCAGCTACCCCACCAGCTACCCCGCTCACCGCACCCCTCCCCATACCACGGTATGGAGTGGGGTGCGCTGAACGGTCGCGGGTCACCTGCCGAGGCGATGACCAGGGCGACGACGTTCAACGGCCGGTCGGGTGGCGGTAAAGGGTTAGCGAAGCGCTGATTTTCGGCCGGTGAGGCGGAATCATCCGGGCCGAAACCGCTGCTGGCTGAGGCGAAACGCGGTGCCGGCACCCCCTTTCGCCTCAACATCTGGGCCTGAGCCACACCTCGGACCTTGACCGGTCGACGCTCGACCAGGCCCACGTGGAGTCCCCCCAGGCTTGTGATCGTTCGTCACCCGCGGTTATCCACAGGGTGACCGTTCGTGACCTGCCCTTTAGCACCATGGTGCCAAAAGGGCAGGTGACGAACGGTCGGTGTGGCCACCTGCTGTCGAGTGCCCCTGGTGCGATGTTCCCGGCGGCACGAACAACGACAGGAGCCCTGCCATGTCGGGTTCCGCCCCGGCGGCCCAACCACCCCAGCCCTACCCGGCCCAGGGCAGCGCCGATCTACGGCACCACCAGAAAGCCAGCGCTTCCTTAGGCGGCCAGGCGGCGTACGGCGTGCTCGCGGACCGTCCGGTCCGCGTCCTCGGCGAGCTGCAGCAGCGTCGCCCGGTCGGTGTTGGCGTGGTCGGCGACGCGGCGTCGCACGGCGACGGCACCCGTCTCGGCCAACTGCGCCAGTCGAGCCGCCGACGTCGCGGGGCCCAGCGGAATCGCGGGCGCCGCCATCATTGCGGCAGTCGTCATGGTGAAGGTCTCCTGAACAGCGGTTTCCGGACGACATAGTCGACCGTCCGGTCGGGGTCGGTCAGGCCCTACGGTAGGGCCCGATCCGACACCACAGTCGGCAACATGCCGACCGAGCGGAGGATTCCCCGGCTGGGATCGATCATCCGGATCAATCATGACGAGGTCGCGCCGCGATGTCGTGAGGGCGCGCGGCGGTCGCCCCGTCCTGGGCCGCCGACAGCCGGGAGATGCCCAGGACGCCGACGAGCAGGGCGGCCAGCCCCACGAACTCCAGGCTCAGGTCGAGCGGGCCGTGCCGCAGCGACTCGCCGTACACCACCACCCCCAACGTGACCGCGAACAGCGGATCCAGGGAGGCGACCACCGGCAGGCTCTGGGCCAGCGGCGCGGCACCGTAGGCCACCTGTTGCGCCAGCATCGCCCCGAGGGCGCAGCCGACCACCCCCCAGAGCTGCCAGGACGTCAGCAGGGACTCCCAGCCGCGCAGGTCGGCGATGCGCGTCGAGGACTTGATGAGGCCGGCCATGGCGACGTACATGATCGCGGTCACCACGGCGAGCGCCCGCGCGCGGCGGCGCCCGTCCACCCGCCGCGCGTACCCGAGGCAGATCAGCACCGCGGTGCCGGCCAGCACCGACAGGATGATGCCGGGAACCTTCGCCCCGATGCTCTCCTCCCCGTGCGGACCCAGCGAGCCGGAGGAGGCCAGGAAGACCACCAGGCCGGCGATGAGCAGCAGCCCGTAGGCCACTTCGGTCTTGCGGATCCGGGTTCGCTCCAGCAGGTGGCTCAGGACCAGGCTGATCAGCAGCGACACCGTCAGGACGGGTTGGACGACGGACAGGTCCCCATAGCGCAGCGCGAAGACCTGGAAGCCGATCGCGCCGAGGTCGAAGACCAGCCCGGCCAGCCACCACGGGCTGGCGATCATCGTGGCGAGCAGCCGGGGCAGCCGGTGGGCGAGGGCGATGTCGAGGTACGGGCGCCGGGTGCTCTGGTGCTTGGCGGCGGTGGAGCAGGCGGCCGACGTGGCGGAGGCCAGCGCGAGCAGCAGAACGGTCAGCACGCGGACCGCACGGTGTCCGGTCGCCGGTGGTGACGAGGGCTACCCATACGTCCAGCATGGCCGACGCGGCGTCCCGTTGTCCGGCAGAGCCGAGGCGGCGACACTGGCGGACATGGGGGCGCGGGGTGCAGGCGCGGGTGCGGCGCCGGCCGACGACTCGGGGACCGGAGCGGTGGGCCGGCCGCACCGGGCGCTGCGGCCGTTCCTGCGCGAGTACGTCGGGTACCAGCTGAGCAACGCCCCGGCCGTGCATCACGGCGTACCCAGCGCCGCCGCAACCGTGATCCTCGCCTTCGACGATCCGATCGACACCGCGTGGAAGGACGACCCGAGCAGCCGGGCCAGCTACTGGCGACTGGCCTGCGGCCTGCACACCCGCCCCGCGCTGATCCACACCGGTGGGCGGCAACACGGGATCCAACTGGACCTGACCCCGCTCGGCGTCCGCGCCCTGCTCGGCGTGCCCGTCGGTGCGCTGGCCACCACGATGGTCAGCCACGACGACGTACCGCTGGGCATCGACGCGGGCGTCCACGAGCGGTTGGCGGCGGCGCCGACGTGGGCGCGCCGGTTCGCGATCCTCGACGCGGCGCTGATCGCGGCGCTGACGACGTACGGCGAGGCGCGCGTGGCCGCGGTGCCGTCGGCGGCACGGGACGGGTGGCGGCTGCTGGCGGCCTCGGCTGGTCGGTTGGGCGTCGGCGAGCTGGCCGCCGCGACCGGGTGGAGCGCCCGGCACCTGCACAGCCGGTTCGTCGCGGAGTACGGGGTCTCGCCCAAGGCGGCGGCGCAGCTGATGCGCTTCGACCGGGCGCGGGCGCTGGTGCTGCGCGGCATGCCGCCGGCGCAGGTGGCGGCGGCCTGCGGGTATGCCGACCAGGCGCACCTGACCCGCGAATGGACCCGATTCGCCGGCCAGCCGCCCCGGCACACCCTGGCGGAATTGACGCAGTTCGAGGGTGGCTGAGCCGATTCGTTCAAGCCGCCGGGGTGGGCGCGCCGTCAGGCTGGGTGCATGACCACGACGGTATTTCCCACGGTGTCCTATGCCGACGCCCGCGCGGGCGTGGCGTTCCTCGAGGCGATCGGCTTCGTGCCGGTCGCGGTCTACTGGTCGACGACCGACCCGGACCTGCTCGATCACGCGGAGTTCTCCTGGCCCGGCGGTGGCGGGCTGATGTGCGGCTCGGCTGCGCGGGAGCCCGATCACGGGTACGAGCGTCGGGCCGGGGCGGCGTCGGTGTATTGCGTGCTCCCCACGGACGCCGCGGTCGAGGAGGTCTATGCCCAGGCGCTCGCGGCGGGCGGGATCGGGGCGGTCGAGCCGTACGACCCCGACTACGGCGGTCGCAATGGCACCGTGCGCGACGTCGAGGGCAACCAGTGGAGCTTCGGCTCGTACGCCGGGCACGGCGCCGCGCCCGAGGCGTAGGCGTCCGGGCTGGTCAGCTCGCCGGATTGGTCACCGCGCCGGGCCGGTCACTGCTCCGGCTTCAGCTGCATGATCGGGAACTCTAGGTGCCCGCTGCTCTGTCCACCCGGTCCCTGTGGCGAAAGGCGGTGCCGGCACCGCCTTTTGCCACAGCTAAGGACTCGAGTGTCAGCCCTTCCGGGGTGGGAGTGGGGCGTGCAGCCGAGGGGGCGCGGCTATTGGCGGCGGCGCCAGCGGATCCGGCCGTCGACCAGGCGCCCGGCGAGGCCGCGGGTGTGGACGTCGGTGTGGTGTCGGGTGCACAGCAGCGCAAGGTTGTCGACATTGGTCTCGCCGAGGTCTGTGGTCCATTCGCGTAGATGGTGGGCTTCGCACCAGGACGGTGGTCGATCACAGCCCGGGAAGGTGCAGCACCCGTCCCGTAGGCGCAGGTAGCGGACCTGATCCGGGGAGGCGAGCCGGGATGCCCGGCCCAAATCCAGGATCGCTCCGTCACTGCCGAGCACCGCCGGGATGATCCGGGCATCACACGCCAGGCGTCGCACCGTCGCCGGGGTCAGCGGGGTGCCGTGCCCATCCAGCCCGTACCCCCACCCCGCCCCTCGACCCGTCGACCCCGTTGACCTGGCCGACCCCGTTGACCTGGCCGACCCCGTTGACCTGGCCGACCCCGTTGACCTGGCCGA
>Ga0209793_1000063_pt1 | contig 206087 bp, 188 predicted proteins | sample EBPBio122009_DNA_FD_185863 | JGI IMG/M metagenome (GOLD analysis project Ga0209793, IMG submission 185863) | Wastewater treatment Type I Accumulibacter community from EBPR Bioreactor in Madison, WI, USA - Reactor 1_2/2/2009_ DNA (SPAdes) (version 2) | ecosystem: Engineered > Bioreactor > EBPR...
CAGATGGAACTCGCCCGCCACGGCGCGCACACCCTATGGGGCCTGCTCACCCGCACGGCCAGCACCATCGCGGCCCACACGCTCAGAACCGCCATCCTGACCGGCGACTAACCCACACAACGCGCCTTAGGTGTGGCGAAAGGCGGTGCCGGCATCGCCTTTCGCCACAGCGAACGAGTCATGCGCCCGACGAGCTCGGGCGGCAGCCGGCCCGGCGTACCGTGGGGCGCGTGAAGGGATGGCTGGTGCCGATCGCGTACGTCGTGATGGCCGCGACTCAAGTCGCGCTTGCTGTGCGCAGCAGCGGCGCGACCCGGCTGGTCACGGCGGCGTTCGCGGTCGCCCTGCTGGCCTTGGGCGCCTTCTTCCGGCCGCGTCGGCTCCGGCTCGCCGCGCACGCAGACGCCGTCGCGGCGGCCGCGCAGGGCCGCGTGGTCATCTACCAGCGACCGGGCTGCCCGTTCTGCGCGCGGCTGACCGCGGCGCTGGGCCGCACCGGACGGGAGCAGGCTGTGTGGGTCGACATCTGGAAAGACCCGCAGGCTGCGGCGTACGTGCGCTCCGTCAACGACGGCAACGAGACCGTTCCCACGGTGGTGATCGACGGGACCGCGCACACCAATCCGCCGCCCGCGCGAGTGAAGGCGGCGCTGCGCGGCTGATTCGGCGGCGCCGCGGCTGCTCGGGTGGAACCCGTACGCCGTGTGTGGTCGCGAACGGGGCCAGAGGGGGCTAGCCCCGGCCTCGCCTAGACGAAGACGATCTGTGCGCCCTCGGACAGCTCGATGAAGTCGGCCGCGCTGATGATGCCCTCGACCCCGTCGTACAGGTCCTCCATCGTCAGCTTCATCATGTCCGCCGACAGCTGGCAGCCCCACAGGTGTCCCCCGGAGGCGTGGATCTGCTCGAGCATCTCCGGCACGGTGGGGATGTCCAGGTCCTGGAGCTGCTTGTTCATCATCTTGGTGGCGATGCCGGTCATGCCCGGCAGCACGCCGAGGGCCTGCGGCATCGACAGGGAGCCGAGGCCGGGACGCAGCTTGTCCAGGTCGGCCATGTGCATCGCCGTGTTGCCGGCGAAGGTGAACTTGAGCTGGCCCATCGTCGCCTTGTTGACGATGTCGAAGCCCCAGAACGTGAAGAAGATGTGCACCTCGCAGCCCTCACCGAGCGCGGCGTTGCCCATGATCAGGGCGGGATAGGCCATATCCAGGTTGCCCTTGCTGCAGATGAAGCACATCTTGCGGGGCGCGGCGTCGTCGTCGGAGCCGCCGAAGTTGGGGACAAATGGGGTGTCGCTCATGGAGTACTCCTGGTGGGCAAGTGCTGGTTGACCAAGGGTTGGCCGAGAGTCGGCCTGGGGCTGGATGGCTAGACGCAGCCCTTGGGCTTGGGCAGGCCGGCGACATAGGCCATCTTCTTGGCCGGCTTCTTCGGGAACAGGTCGAACAGTTCCTTGGTGGGGAAGTTGCCGACCGTGGCGACCCGGCGCAGGGTGGGCGTCTCGCCCTTCTCGGCGAAGTCGCTGCGCAGGAACCGGATCGCCTGCCAGTGCCGGTCGCTCATCTCGACGCCGATCAGGGTGGCCAGCTCGGCGCCCAGCGACTCGTCCCACTGGCTGGGGTTGGTCAGGAAGCCCTCGTCGTTGATGTCGACGGTGCGGCCGGCGATGGTGGTGGTGGGCATGGTGCGCTCCTGCAGAGGTGGGACTGGGTTCAGAAGGTGGGGATCTGGTGGCCGCCCCCGGGCAGCGGCGGGGCCTTCGGGGTGACCGCGGTGCTGCGGTCCTTGCCGGCCATCGACATGGCCGAGGCGATCGGCATCTTGCGCCCGGGGAGCAGCACGTTCCAGTAGATGTGCCGGAACGCCAGCTTGCCGAGGTGGTTCGCGCGGGTTTCGGTGAGCAGCTTCATCGGGCCGACGCGGGGCAGCGGGAAGGTCCCACCGAGCGGCTCGGTGTCGTAATTGAAGTCGATCAGCAGGGCCTTGCCATAGCCGGATTCGATGAAGCAGTTGGAGTGCCCGTCGAAGCTGCCGGTCAGCGGCCGGCCCGCGATGGCGGCCAGGAAGTTGTGCTCGAAGACCTCGACCGCGAAGTGCGCCACCGAGCCCGCCTTGGAGGTGGGGATGTCGCCGGCGTCGCCGAGGACCCAGATGTCCGGGTGCGCCACGGAGCGCAGGGTGTGCTTGTCGGTCGGGATGTAGTTCAGGTCGTCGCCGAGGCCGGAGCGGGCCACCCACTCCTGCCCCATGTTGATCGGCACCGTGACGAGCAGGTCGAAGGGCACCTCGCGCTCGTCGTACGAGACGACCGAGCCGGGCCCGCCGAGGCTGTCCGAGCCGGGCCCGCCTGGGGTGGCCTCGACGTCGATGCGCTCGGTGGCGAAGTCGGTCTCCATCTCGACGCCCCGCTCCTCCAGCAGGTAGCCGAGCGCCTTGCTGCACGTCGCCTTGGTGAACGCCCCGTCCAGCGGCGTGACGTAGACGATCTCGCTCACCTCCCGCAGGCCGCGCTTGGTGAGGTATTCGTCGGCCAGGAAGGCGAACTCCAGCGGGGCCACCGGGCACTTGATCGGCAGTTCGTTGAGGTGCACGACCAGTCGACCGCCGGTGAACCGCCGCAGCGCCTCGTGCAGCGCCAGGGCGCCGTCGAGGGTGTAGAACTGGTGCACCGACCCGGCGGCACCCGCGGCCATCGCCTCGGCCAGCCCCGGCGTCATGTCCGGGCGGGGCTCGCAGCCGGTGGCGACGATCAGCTGGTCGTAGGCCAGCTCACGACCGCCCTCCAGGTGGACCGTGTGTTCCGCGGCGTCGACGCGATCGATCTCGGCGAAGACGAGGTCGATGCCGTCGCCGATGAAGGCGTGTCGGGACCGCACGACCTGGTCGGCCGTGTAGGTGCCGAACGGGACGAACAAATATCCGGGCTGATAGTGGTGGCTGTCGTCGCGGTCCACGACCGTGATCGACCACTCGTGGTCCGAGAGCTTGCGACGCAGCTTGTTCGCCGCCATGGTGCCGGCGGTGCCGCCGCCGAGGATGACGAGCCGACGCATGGTCAATCTGCCTTTCGCCGAGCCCGGGGCGCCCGGGACGGAGTGGTGTCACTCCCTAGTATGCCCCTGGGGGTATCGCCCCCGCGGTGACTTCGGTCCCATCCGGCCCGCGTCGGGCGTGACATGGGCCACTGCTTCGCGCGGTGGGTCTGCCCGCGGCTCGGGGTGCGGCTCAGGGTGTGGTTCAGGGTGTGGTTCAGGGTGCGAAAACCACCGGGACGCCGTCCTCGAACCGCACCCCGACCTGCGCACCGACCGGTTGCTCGGTGGCCAGCAGGGCCCAGGTGGCCGCGTCATCCGACGTACGGGCGAGGAAGCGTTCCCCGTCGTACGTCTCGGCGAGCACGATCCCGAGCCGGCCGCCGTCAGGCTGGGGGACGACCGTGTACGTCGCGATCGTGCAGTCGCCCTCCGGCGTGGTCGTGGTCGGCGCGTTGGCCCAGCCGCGGATCTCCGCCTGCAGACGCGCCGAGCGCCCGGGGTGCCAGGGGGTCGGGGCGGTGGTGTAGACGCCCACCGAGTACTTGCTCATGATGCCGCCGTTGGCGGTGACCAGGCCGTACGGCGGGAGGGGCGTGGCGGTCCCGTCCTGGGCGTCCCGCAGCGCCCTGAGTCGGTGGGCCGTCTGCACGACGGCGTGCAGGGCGTAGTTGTTGCCGGCCCCCCCGAAATAGGGCAAGCCGCCGGTGACGGTCAGCCCGCGCGGATCGTCATAGTCCAGGCGCAGCCCGTCCGCGGCGTTGGTCACGGCGATGGGGAAGCAGCTGTAGAGGTCGATCGTGGCGAGCTCGTCGGCGGTGATCCCGGCCACTTCGAGGGCCAACCGGAGTGCTGCCATCGACGCTGGTGAGGAGGCAAGGTCGGGCCGGCGCAGCAGGTCCTGCTCGACGGCGTCGGCGTGCCCGGCGAGGAAGACGTACCGACGGGAGGGCAGCCCCAGCTCGCGGGCCCGGCCCAGGGAAGTCAGCACGGAGGCGGCGCCCTGATTGACGGTGTCGCGGGCGACGAGGAAGCGGGGGTAGGGGTCGGCGATGAGGCGGTTCCGGGGCGTGACCTGGGACAGTTCGGCCGCGGTTCGCTTGGTGCTTGCTGCCGCAAGCGGGTTGCCCGCGGCGATCTCGGTGAAGGGGGCGAACAGCTCGCCCATCCGGCGGGCGTAGTCGGCCCGGCTCAGACCGAGGCGGGCGCGCCGGGCGTTCTCGAAGAGCGCGTAGGCGGCCGGGGCGCCGACGAGGCCCACCGCCACCTTGTCGCGGGAGGTCATGTCCTCCAGACCCGGCCCGCGATCCTCCAGATCACCGGCAGGCATCTCCTGCCAGCGCGGCCGGCGATCGGCGGGCGCGTCCGCCCAGTGCCGGACGCTGGACAACGCCTCGGCCCCCGCGATGAGCACCGCGTCCGTGCGCCCGGCCGCGATCTCGGCGGCGAACTCGGTGATCAGGTGCTGCGGGGACTGGCCACCGCCGATCTCCAGGATCGCGCGGGTCGGCCGCGCGCCGACGCGGGCCGCGACCGAGCGCGGCAGGTTCGTGGACCGGCCGAGGGGAGTGGGTTGCGCCAGGCCGGAGTCCTCGAACAGCCGGACACAGGCCACGACATCGATGGCGCCGGCCAGGGCGCGGCCGGCCCGTGCGGTGAATGCGCCGGCGGTCGCGCCGGCGGTCCCATCTGCGGTCGCGTCGGCAACGGCCGCCCGGGCCGCCTCGCCGGCCAGGTCGGCGGGGGACAGCGCCCGGTAGCCGGGGTCCCCGACGAACTCGGCGTGTTCGCCGACGCCCACGAGCACCGGGGTGCGCGGGTCGAGGTCGTGCAGGGCGAGGGCGGTCACGGGGGCCATCCTGGCAGGTCGGCCACGTCCGGTGCGACCGGCTCCGGAGGTCGGACGGGCGGACCGGTGACCCTCAGGCGGCCAGGACGTGGTCCGCGCCGCGCTGGGCGCGGTTGCGGCGCCCGGTCATCTCGGTGACGTCGGCGTGCTCGACGCGCTCGACGCGCTCGGCGTCGTGGCGCAGCCAGGCGGGTACCACCGCGAGAACGACCATCAGGGCCACCCCGAGAGCGAGGAACAGGACGGTGGCGGCGGTGCTCAGCAGCTGGGTGATCTCCATGTCGTTAAGTCTGTTCGGCCGCGGCATCCACCACATCGGACCGTGGACTGGTCCTGGCCGGCGGGCCCCTACGACCCCGGTCGTAGTCGACCAAGCGGTTCTCCGTCCCCCGTGACGATCAATACCCTCCGATCCGGGCCATTTCGGGCTCGAAACCCGGGTATTGATCGTCACGGGGGACGCCGTAGGCTCGCCGACGAGGGGCAACGGCCGGCGTCGGCGATGGTGAGGTGGCGACATGCGGTTCGCGGTGATCGGTGCGGGTGGGCTCGGCGGATATTTCGGCGCCAAGCTGGCGGCGGCGGGCCACGACGTGGTGTTCCTGGCTCGGGGCGCGACGCTGGCCGCGCTGCGTGACCACGGCGTGCGGGTCACCGGCGTCGAGGAGCTGCACGTCGCCGCGGTGCGCGCCGAGCAGGACGCGGCCGCGATCGGTCCGGTGGACGCCGTGCTGTTGACCGTGAAGACCAACCACCTGGACGGCGTGCTGGGCGCGCTGCCCGCGCTCGTCGGCCCCGACACCGCCGTGCTGACGATGCAGAACGGGGTCGGTACCCCGGAGGTGGTGGCAGGCGTGGTCGGGGCGGGGCACGTGCTGCCGTGCATCGTGCGCATCTTCACCAAGATCGTCGAGCCGGGCGTCATCGAGCACATGGGCGGCCCCGGCTCGGTGTCGTTCGCCGAGCCGGACGGGTCGGTGTCGGCACGGGTGGGGGCGCTGCGCGCGGCGTTCGCGCAGGCCGGAGTCCCCGTCGAGGCGCCACAGGACATCCAGGTCGAGCTATGGTCGAAGGCGATCTATGTGGCGCCGCTGGGTCTCCTCGGCGCCGCGGCGGACGCGCCGCTGGGCGTCGTCCGCACCCGGTTGCGGGACGAATTGGCCGCCGTGGTGGCCGAGCAGGTGGCGGTCGCGCGAGCCCGCGGGGTGGCGCTGCCGGCGGACGCGGTGGACCGGATGCTCGCCTTCACCGACGGGATGCCCGCCGAGTCGACCACGTCCATGCAGCGCGACCTGACCGAGGGTCGGCCGAACGAGCTGGACGGGCAGATCGGGGTCATCGTGCGGCTCGGCAAGGAGCTGGGGGTGCCGACGCCGCGGCACGACGTCCTGTATGCCGTGCTGGCCTGCCGCTCCGCGCGCTAGGGCCGCCACGCCACCGGACCGCTGGTCAGCCGATGCGGCGTACATCCAGGCGGTCCTCGACGGCGCGGTCGCCGTCGCGGCGCACGACGTACGCTCCCGCCCCGTCCTTCTCCGTGATCGCCTCGACGAACTCCGTGCCGCGGTAGAGCAGGCCGACGCCGTCATCGGTGCAGTAGGTCGTGGGCAGGGTCCCGGAGGCCACGGCGGCGTGCACGGCGGGCCGGCGGTCGGCCTCCGAGTCGTAGTGGACGCCATTGCCATAGGGCAGGAAGCCCAGTCCGTTGGTGACGGGCCGGACCGGGTGGCCGAAACTGTCCGTCGTCCCACCGACGTGCCAGCAGATCGACCCGGCCGAAACGCCCGCGAGAACGACGCCGGATTCCCAACAGCGACGCAGGATCGCGGGAAGTCCGTGAACTGGCCAGACCGCCAACAGGTTGGCGACCGAGCCGCCGTTGACCCAGATGACGTCTTGCGCGAGCAGGTGGTCGGCGATGTCGTCGACGTTGGGCATGGGGAAGAGGTGGAGGTGGCTGAGCCGTACGCCGGCGTCGCGGGCCGCCTCGTCCATGCGGAAGGCGAAGGTCTCCTGGTCGCCGCTGGCGGTCGGGATGTTGCAGACCCGCGGTGTTCCGGGCGCGCCGGAGAGGTCGATGGCCTCGTGGAACAGGGGGCCGAAGGCGAGCTGGAGGCGGGGGTGGTCGCGGTACCCGCCGGACGTGGCGAGGATGGTGGGTTGGTCTGCCGACATGGCCTTAGCCTATGGCTCGCTCAAGATCAGGTGAGCCTGAGTTTCATCCCTTCGTGGCTGGCCACGAAGCCCAACCGTCCGTAGAACCGATGGGCGTCGCCGCGGGACTTGTCGGTGGTCAGCTGCACGAGCGAACAGCCCTGGCCGCGCGCCCACTCGATCGCCCAGCGCATGGCGGCCGCGCCGATCCCCGAACCCCGCAGCGAGGCGGCGACCCGGACCGCCTCGATCTGGCAGCGCAGCGACCCGCGGCGGGCCAGGCCGGGCAGCAGGGACAGCTGGAACGATCCGCAGACCGCGTCGGCGTCGTCGACGATCACCACGAGCAGTTCGCCGGGGTCGGCGTCGATGGCCTCGAAGGCGGCCAGATAGCCCGGGTGATCCACATCGCTCTCGCGCGCTGCGCCGATCTGATCGGCGACGATGAGCGCCAGGATCGCCGGGACGTCGGTGCGGTGAGCGGGGCGCACGGCGTACCCGGGGGTGCCCGGCAACGCCGCGCGCCACGCCGCGTGCCCCTGGTTGTCCACAGGTTGACCGTTCGTGACCAGCCCTTTTGGCACCATGGTGCTAAACGGGCTGGTCACCAACGGTCGATTCGATGAGTCGGCGGGTGCTGGGCCGTGCTCCGGCGGGCCGCCGCGCGGCAGCACGGCCGCGACGATCGTCGCGTCGTCGTGTGGCTTCACGGCGATCCGTCGCGTCAGCGCGACCTCCTCGACCTCCGTGGCCCGAAGCTCGGCGACGAGGTCCGCCGCGGCACCCGTCAGGATCCGGTGCAGGAGTTGGCTCGGCGTGTACCGGCCGAACGGGCGGATCAGACGCGTCACGCGGTCGCTGGCCAGGACCACCGCGTCGAGGCGATCGAGCGGCACGGCACCGGTCAACGCATGGGCCGCCGCGCCGGGATCGACGTGGGCACACCAGAATCCGCCGTCGACATTGCGCAGCCGTTCGGTCGTCCGGCGATGCGCCGCCAGCCGGGCGGCCGATTCGGAAGAGCCGGACGCGATGAGCTCGGCGGCGATGCGCGCCCGCTCGACGCCGGTCAGATCGTCGACCGACTCGTCGACGATCTCGGTGACGAGACCATCCACGTCCCGCAGGAAGAGCGTGGAGTCGGCCAGCACGACGTACTCCAGCAGTCCCGAATCACCCTGTCCCCCCTGCGCGTTCGGCGGCGAACCCGGCGGCGAACCCGGCGTTGAACCCGGTACCGTGCCGGGGCTGATCCGCCACGCCGCCACGGTCCCGCTCGGTGACCCCGCCTCGGGCCGGCAGCCCGGCCCGTGGGCCGCCAGGACGTCGCCGATCGCCGCCGCGAGGGCCTGCGAGGGCGTCCCGGTGCGCGCGATGAGTCGATCAAGCATGGCCTGGGCGAGCGTGCCGGCGTACCAACGCACCGAATGCCCGCACCCGGCGCGCAGCTCCGCGGGCAGGCCCGCGCCGTCGACGAGCACCGCCGCGCTGCCGTCGGGCGCGACGGCGAACGCGTCCTCGCTGGCGGCGCCGGGCATCGGGTGGGTCGAGATCAACAGTTCCACGGGCCTATCCTGGCGGCATCCGCGCCGCCGGCCTTCCGAGACCGTCCGAAATCGCGCAACACCGCCGAGATGTGGGGGCGACGAGCCATGCAGTCCAACAGCGCCCGACCGGAGCCGACCGAGACCGGTCCGGCCGCCGCGCTGCTCGACGCGCTGACGGCCGATGCGGCGGCGATGCACCGCGACATCCTGGACCTGGTCCGGATCGAGTCGCACAGCCTCGACGCGATCGGGTTGACGCGGTGCGCCGAGGCGGTGCGCGCGCTCGCCGCACGCCTCCTCGGCGAGCCCGACGCGCAGGAGCGGGTCGCCGGCACCGCGACGGGTCCGGGGGAGGTGCTGGTGCTGCGGTACGCCGGGAGCGGGCCGGGGCACGTGGTCGTGCTGGGCCATTACGACACGGTGTGGCCGACCGGCACGCTGGCCGACTGGCCGGCCGGGACGGGACCCGATGGCCTCGACCCGCTGGGCCGCGCGACGCTCACCGGTCCGGGGATCTTCGACATGAAGGCCGGTGTCGTGCAGGGGTTTTGGGCGTTGGCCGCGCTGCGCCGGGCGGGCTTGGCGGCCCCGACGGTGAGCTACGTGATGACGGGGGATGAGGAGATCGGCTCGTTCGCCTCACGGCCCACCGTGGAGCGCGTCTGCTCCGCCGCGGACGCCACCCTGGTGCTGGAGCCCAGCGCCGACGGCCAGGTCAAGACCGGTCGCAAGGGCACCGGTTTGGCGCGGGTCCGGGTGAGCGGGGTCGAGGCGCATTCCGGGCTGGAACCGGAGCGGGGGGCGAGCGCGGTGCATGCCCTCGCCGAGGCGGTCGGGCAGTTCGTGGCGGCGGCGCGGCCCGACCTGGGGACGACGGTGAATGTCGGCGTGATCAGCGGCGGCAGCGGAGCCAACGTGGTGGCCGGGCACGCCGAGGCGCTGGTGGACATCCGGGTGACCCGGCCCGAGGAGCCGGCCCGCATCGACGCCGCGTTCGCGGCGGTGCGACCCCGCGACGACCGGGTACTCCTGGAGATCGACACCGACTGGTCCCGGCCGCCGATGTTGCTCACCGAGGCGACCCGGCCGCTGCTGGCCGTGGTGGAGTCCGCCGGGCGGGCGCTCGGCCGGGAGATCGGGCACGTGTCGGTGGGCGGAGCCAGCGACGCGAACTTCGTGTGCGCGCTGGGCAAGCCGGTGATCTGCGGACTCGGGGCGGTCGGTGCGGGGCCGCACGCGCGGCACGAGCACATCCGCAGCGAGAGCGTGCCGGCGCAGACGGCGCTGCTGGCGGAGATCCTGCGGCGACTCGCCTCGGGCCTTCCCCGTAGCTAGCGGGCATCGTTGGGCTGTCCCGGGTGTGAGGGGACTCGGGCCAGGATTTCGCCGTGCAGCATGCCGAACCAGGCGTCGGGGTGCTCACCCCATAACCGCCAGGCCGTGGTGATCTCGCCCAGCTCCTGGGGTGCCAGCAGGCCGGCCGCGACGGCCTGCTCCGCAAACGCCGAGTCCGTCACCCGCTCCGCCCACACCCCGCCCACCAGGACATTTCCGCCGCGATGCCATAGCTCCACGCGCTCGCCGTCGCGGTCACGTCGGTCAACCCCGCCGCCCGGGCCCACGCCCGCAGCTGCCGCCCCGCGTCCGGCTCACCGCCGTTGGAGCGGGCCAACGCGCGGTACGCCGTGAGCCATCGCGTCAGCGGTTCCGAGGCCGGATACCAGGTCATCGCCGCGAAATCGACGTCGCGCACGGCGATCAGCCCGCCAGGGCGGGTCACCCGAGCCATCTCGCGCAGCGCCGCGACCGGATCGCCCAGGTGCTGAAGCAGCTGAAGCGCGTGCGCCACGTCGTACGAGCCATCGGCGAACGGCAACGCATAGGCGTCGGCCACGGTGAACTCGGGGACCGGCTGCGCTCGACGTTCAGATCCGGCGTGGTGGTCGGCTCCCGCACGGCGTACCGCTTCCGCCCGCGCCGCCTGCACCGCCGCCGGTGCCGCGTCGACCCCACCACCCGGCACCGCCGGGGAGTCTATATGGCAAGACCGGAATCTCACTAAATGAAACAGGGGGTGACTTTCGTGCGGGTCGGCGCCTCGGCCCATGATGGAGCTTGATCCCATCGCGGGAGCGTCGATGAAGCCCACGAGGAGTAGGCCCGGAAGGGGGTCCCGTGATCCGCAGTCGCGCGCTACGGAGCCGCCGTACGCGCCGCCGTACGCGCCGCCGTCTCCTGGCGTACGCCGCGGTGGCCACGGCCGCCTTCGTCGTCGCGAACACCGCCCTGGAGGGCGTCAACCGGGCCGCCTTCCCGACCACGACGACCACCGGGGTGGTCCATTCCGACCGGGTCAGCGCGCTACTGCCGCATACCTATTGGGTGTTCTTCCCGGGATTCGGCATCGACTTCTGCCCGGACGTGGAGCGCGCCCTGGTGCCGTTGACCACGAACTACGGCCGCTCGTTCTGCGTTGCCCCGTCCCCCGCCGGACTCGACCCGGCCGAGATCGCGCGCGCCGTCCGCGCCCGCGTCGACGCCGACCGCGGCCAGCAGGAGCCCGTGACGCTGTATCTCTATGGGATCAGCATGGGCGGCATGATCGCGTACGACGTGGCCCGCCAGCTCGACGGCCACGGCGGCATCACCGTGCGTGCGCTGGTCTTCGACTCCAGCCCCGCCGGTCCGGAGAGCGTGTCGGGCGCCAAGAAGTACGCCGTCAAGGCTGGCGCCCAGATCAACCGGCTCCCCGACCTGCCGGGCGGCATCCCGAACCCGCTCAAGGGCGGGCCGCTGAGCCGCTTCGTCGTGCACACCGGCGAATCCCTGGTGGCCAACGTCCGCGCCGGGCGCTGGCCGCTGTCCGAGCAGGACGTGACCTTCGCCTGGTACAAGGCCACCCGCGTCACCAGCGACGGGGTGGCCAACCAGCTGCAATACATCGAGACCTTCTATCCCAACGCGGACCCGAACGCGCTGCCCTACGCCTCGTTCGCCTACCTGCGCGCGTCGGACCCCGGGGCCGACACGACGGTGGACGTGATGCGGGCGACCGCGACGTACGCCGCGCTGGTCGCACCCCGCAAGCTGGCCAGCTACGCGATCGTTGGCGGCTCGCATGCCAGCGCGGACACGACCGCGGCGAGCTATGCGCGGGCGTTGGGGGCGTTCGTTCGGGAGGCCGGACTACCGACGGCCGACGACGTGGAACGGCTGCGAGCGACCGAGGTCTATCGGCCCCGCTGACCGGTGTCGGGGGCGGGGTCAGGCGTTGGTCGGCGCGGGGGCCAGGTGTTCGTCCAGCCAGGCGATCACGTCGGTGGTCACCTCGTCGCGGCAGGTCTCGTTGAAGACCTCGTGCCGGGCGTCCCGATAAAGCTGGGACCGGACGTCCCGGACGCCGGCCGCCTGGAATTGACGCTTCGCCTTCAGTACGCCCTTCCATTCGTCCCCGACCGGGTCGGCGGATCCGGCGATGAGCAGCAGCGGCACATCCTTCGGCACGGTGGCGACCCGCTTCGGGTCGTGGATGGTCGCGAGGCCGGCGAACAGGTCGCCGTAGAACTGCGTCGTGCAGACGAACCCGCACCAGGGGTCGGCCACGTACTTGTCCACCTCAACCGGGTCCCGCGACAGCCACTCGAAGTCGGTGCGCGCCGTCCCGTTCTCCGTGAACGGCTTGTTGTAAGCACCGAAGGTGAGCTTGTCGAGCGTGGGGGAGAGGGTACGCCGACCGCGCAGCCGCGCCTCCGCCTTGGCCACCGCCAGCCCCCCCAGCCGCAGCGGTCCCGGGTCGCCCGCGGTGCCCGACAGCACGACGCCGGCCAGGTCCGCGCCGTGCCGCTGTAGGTAGGCCCGCACGATGAAGCTGCCCATGCTGTGCCCGAGCAGGAAGAGCGGCCGGCCCGGGTGTTCCCGAGCGACGTGATCACGCATCGTGTGCAGGTCGGACAGCACCAGGCGCCAGCCGTCGGAGTCGGCGAAGTGGCCCAGCATCTGGCCGGGATTCTCCGTCGCGGTCCGGCCGTGGCCGCGGTGGTCGTAGGCGTAGACCGCGTACCCGGCCCCGGTCAGCGCCGTCGCCAGCCGCTCGTAACGCAGGCAATGCTCGGCCATGCCGTGGGCGATCAGGACCACGCCCTTGGGGTCGCCCGCGTCGGGCAGCCACTCATATCCACGCAGGGTCAGATCGTCGACGGCTGTGACGGAGAGGTCGGTGGTACGCATGGCGGCAGAGTAGCCCCGCGCGCCCGCCCCCGTCCCGGAGTGCGCCGCCGGTTGTCAGCACAGTCCGGTGGCCGGGTCGCGGTCGGTGAGGCAGTACGTCGTACCGCCCGGCGCCTGCAGCACGGTCCAGGCCCGCCCCTCGCTGAGGCGTCGAGCGCCCAGCGCCCGATGCGCCGCCACCACCGCCGGACGGCCCGCCGGATCGAGCCCGGACGCGACATCCCAGATGCGCGGTGACGCCCAGACCGGGGGTGGCCGTCTCCAGCCGTTGGAAGAGCAGCTGCAGCGGACGCGAGGTCCCCTCCGGCGGTCGGAGCAACTCGAACTCCTCTGCCGTACAAGGGATTTCGTCCCAGCCCGTCAGCCCGGCCCAGAAGGCCAGCTCCGGCTCGAGCAGGCCCGGCGGGCAGTCGAGGCAGACCTGGTCGAGCCGCGTCGTCGTGCCCTCGGACGCCGGCCACCCGAGGGGTTCGGGCACGACTCCGGACTCGTGCAGTTCGACGGCGCACAGCGCCAGACCCCCGGGGCTGCGCAGGACGACCAGGCCGGGTTCGGCGTACATCAGCACCGCGCCCGCGGCCACCGCCGCCTCCGCCAGCGCATGTGGATCCTCGCTGTGCAGATCGAGATGGATCCCGCCGGGCCCCGAGGCGACACGCTGAACGCGCAGGTAGGCATCCCCCCGCGGGGGCCGCAGGGTGACGAACGTGCCGTCCGGGCCGCGTCGCGGCGACAGGTGGGTGCCGGTCACCGCGGTCCAGAACCGCTCGGTCTCGGCCTGACTGGCGGCGGGTACGTCGAGGAAGACCGTCATCCAGGGCAGGGGCCGGCTCATGGCGAGCATGGTCGCACGTGCTGCGACGTACGCCGTACGCTCGGGACACCTGCACATCCGTGCGCGCCAGCGGAACTCCCACGCCGCCCGCGCGCGTTGCACCCCACGATCGACCCGACGCCACTCACCCCGGCACCGGGCCACCCGACCCCCCCGGAGCCATGACCGAGCTGCTGCTCCTGCTGCTGTCTCTGCTGCTGATCGCCGCGTGCGGACTGTTCGTCGCCGCGGAGTTCGCCTTCCTCACCGTCGACCGCGGCCACATCGAACGCCGGGCGGCGGCGGGCGACGGCGGCGCCAAGGGCATCCTCGCCGCGCTGAAGAGCCTGTCCACCCAGCTGTCCGGCGCGCAGCTCGGCATCACGATCACGAACCTCGCCATCGGCTTCCTCGCCGAGCCGGCGCTGGCCGTGCTCATCGCCCCGGCGCTCGGCGGTCTGGGCCTGGAGGGCACGGGCGCCCGCGCGGTATCCCTGACGCTGGCCATGCTGGCGTCCACGGCGCTGACGATGATCTTCGGGGAACTCGTGCCGAAGAACCTCGCGATCGCGGTGCCGGAGCGTACGGCGCGCGCGATCCAGGCCCCGATGCGCGGCTTCACCACGGCCATGCGCCCGATGATCTCCGTGCTCAACGGGTCCGCGAACCGGGCGTTGCGGGCGATGGGCATCGAGCCGACCGAGGAGCTCGAGGGCGCCCGCGGCCCGCAGGAGCTGCACTTCCTGGTGGCCCGGTCGGCCGTGGAGGGCACCCTGGCGGAGGACACCGCCGAACTGGTGCAGCGCAGCATCGAGTTCGGCGAGCGCCGGGCGAGCGATGTGATGACGCCGCGGACCCGGATCGCGTTCGTGCACGCCCAGGACACCGTCGCCGACGTGGTGGCCCAGGTGCACGCGACCGGCCACGCCCGGATCCCGGTGCTCGACGGCGACGCCGACCGGGTGGTGGGCGTCGTCGCGACCCGGCAGGTGCTCGCCGTCCCGGCCGCGGATCGTCGCAGCACCGCCGTCACCGCCGTCATGGAGCCCCCGGTGCTCGTCCCGGCCTCCATCGACCTCGATGCCCTGCTGGAAGTGCTGCGCGACGGTCGGCAGCAGCTGGCGGTGGTGATCGATGAGTACGGCGGCGTGGACGGCATCGTCACGCTGGAGGACCTGGTCGAGGAGATCATCGGCGAACTCGAGGATGAACACGACACCCCGGTCGCGGTCGCCGAGACCGAGCCCGGCTCCTGGGAGGTCTCCGGCCTGCTGCGCCCCGACGAGGTCGAGGAGGTCACGGGCGTCCTCCTGCCGGAGGACGAGGAGTACGAGACCGTCGCCGGCCTGCTCCTCGACCGGCTCAACCGCCTCGCCGCCGAAGGGGACGTCGTCGAGGTCGAGGGTCACGACGAAACCCGGCGGCGCTATCCGGTGACGTTGACGGTGACGGCGCTGGACGGCCTGCGGGTCGACCGGATCAGGGTCGAGGTGGGCGAGCCCATCGCGGACGATGACGCCGAGGCCGAGGCCGAGGCCGAGGCCGAGAACTCGGACGCCGCCGCCGGCAAGGCCGACGCCGACAACCACACGGCAGACGCAGCCGACCAGGCAGCGGAGGCGGGCCGATGAACGACGGCGGCTTCCTCCTGATCGCGCTGGTGCTGCTGCTGCTCAACGCCTTCTTCGTGGGCGCCGAGTTCGCCGTGATCTCGGCTCGGCGCAGTGCCATCGAGCCCCTCGCCCACGCCGGCTCCAAGCCGGCGAAGATCGTCATCTCGGCGATGGAACGAGTCTCGCTGATGCTGGCCACAGCCCAGCTCGGCATCACGCTGGCCTCCCTCGGGCTGGGCGCCGTCGGCGAGCCCGCCCTCGCGCACCTGCTCGAGGTCCCGTTCGCGGCGGTCGGCGTCCCGGACCACCTGCTGCACCCCATCGCCTTCGCCCTCGCCCTGCTCATCGTGGTCTACCTGCACGTCGTGCTCGGCGAGATGATCCCGAAGAACATCGCGCTGGCGGGGCCCGACCGCACGGCGTTGTGGCTGGTACCGGCGCTGGTGCTGTGTGCCAAGCTGCTCGGACCGTTCGTCATCGCTCTGAACGCGCTGGCCAACGGCATCTTGCGGCTGATCCGCGTGCAGCCCAAGGACGAGGTGGCCAGCGCCTTCACGCGCGAGCAGGTCCAGGCCATGGTCGAGGAGGCCGCCGACGAGGGGCTGCTCGATGCGAAGGAGAAGGCGCTGCTCGCGGGGGCGCTGTCGTTCGACGAGGACACCGTCGCCGACGCGCTGATCCCGCTGGCCAAGGTCGCCACGGCCCGGCTCGGCCAGCCCCGCGGCGAGATCGAGGCGTTGGCCGCCCAGACCGGCTACTCCCGACTCCCGGTCGTGGCGTCCGATGCGGATGCGGCGTACCTCGGCTATGTGCACCTCAAGGACGTGATCACCGTCGACCCGGCCGCACTCGGCGATGAGCTGCGCCGGGACGTCGTCCGGCCGCTGCCGGCGGTCTGCGACGCCGCCAGCCTGCGCACGCTTCTGGAGGCGATGCAGTCCACCCAGGTGCACATCGCGCAGGTACGCCGGGTGGGGCCGGCAGATTCGGCGCAGGGCGACGCGGGACTCGTGCCGCCGGACCGTGGCGTGCTGGTGGGGATCGTCACCTTGGAGGACGTGCTCGGCCGACTCGTCGGCCACATCCGAGCCGAGCGCGGCTGACCGAGCCGGTCCCGTCTTATTCGGTGGCCAGGGCGGCGCTCGGGGGGACGTGGGCGGCCCGCCGGCCGGGCAGCACCGATGCCAGCCAGCCCGCCGCGAGGGCGATCCCGGCGATCAGCGCCAGCCGCGGCCAGGGCACCGTCACCACGACATCGACGGTGCGGCCGATCAACGCGTGCGAGCCGGCGACGCCGTACCCGATCCCCAGCACGATCCCCAGCACGGTCCCGACGCCGGCCAGGACCAGCGCTTCGATGCCGAGCATCCCGCGGACCTGGCGCCGGGTGACCCCGAGCGCGCGCAGCAGCCCGTTCTCGCGGGTGCGCTCCAACACGGACAGTCCGAGCGTGTTGCCGACGCCGACCAGCGCGATCACGACGGCGACGGCGAGCATGCCGGTGACGACGTACAGCAGCATCGCCAGCACCGAATCCAGCTCGGCGCGCTGCGCCGCGGCGCTGTCGACCACGACGCCCGGCCGGCCGGCGACGACCTCGCGCAGTCGCTCGGTGCCGGCGACCCCGTCGACGCCGCCGGCGAAGCGCACCCAGTACTGGGTCATCGCGGCGCCCGAGCCGGTGGGCGGGACCGTGGTCGGCGCGCCCTCCCCGAGCAGGCGCTGCAGTGTCGCCAGCGGCACGGTGGGGGAGTGTTGGCCGCGGACGAGGGCCCGCGCGGTGACGGCGTGGTCCCCGATGGTCAGCCGTACCGGTGCGCCGTCCGCGATGCCCAGCTGCGTGCCGAGCAGGACGGTGGCGTCGCGGACCCCGGCGAAGGCGTCGGACCGGACGACGGAGGCCGCGTCCGCGCCGAGTCCGAGGAGGGTCGTCGGTTGGGGTTCCTCGCCCTCGACCTGCAGCATCGCCGACGCCGACTGCGTCCGGACGACCGCGAGCACGCCAGGCACCCGGGCCAGCGCCGTCCGGTCGCCCTCGGAGAGGTCCGGCGTGGCGCTGACCACGGCATCGATCGGCATATGCCGGTCCAGCTCGGCACCGACCGACCGCTGCGCGGTGGCCGCGCCGACGCTCATCAACGTGATGAGCGTGACCCCGACGAACAGTGCGCTCACGGTCGCCGCAGCCCGGGCCGGATTGCGGCGGGAGTTGTCGACCGCCAGCTGGCCGGGGAGCCCGGCGAGGCGGGCCGGGATCGCGCCCAGGGCGCGGGCCAACGGCGGCGTGATGACCTGGCCGACCAGCACGACGCCCAGCACGGAGGCGGCCCCGCTCGCCAGCCCGATCAGCACATCGTGGCGGGTGGCGCCCAGCACCAGACCCGCGGCCCCGATCACCGCGAGCGTCAGCCCCGCGGCCGTCCGGAGGCGACCGCCGCGCCGCGTCTGACCCAGGCCCACCTCCGGGCGCAGCGCCGCGAGCGGCGCGACGCGGGTCGCCCGGAGCGCCGGGACGATCGCGGCGGCGAGGGTGACGACGAGGCCGACGAGGAGCGGTACGACGACGCCGGTGGGCGTCAGCCCGATCCCGGCGAGCGCCATCGGCGACCCCTGGGACAGCCGGACGAGCACGGCCACCACGGCGATCCCGAGGGCCAGCCCCGCGAGGCTGGCGACGCCGGCGACGACGAGCGCGTCGCGCAGGACCCGGCGGAACACCTGCCGTCGGGTCGCGCCGACGCAGCGCAGCAGCGCCAGCGCCCGGACCTGCTGGGCCACGACGATCGCGAACGTGTTGGCGATGACGATCGAGCTGACCAGCACCGAGATCGCCGCGAACGCCAACAGCAGGCCGGTGAAGACGCCGCTGTCCCGGTCCATCGCGGCCACCCGGACGGCGACCTCGTCGGGCGCGGTCCGGACCGTGACGGCCGGCGCGCCGGGCAGGGCCTGGGCGGCGGCGACGATGGCGGCCGGATCGGCGCCCGGGGCCGCCGTGACCATGACGTCGTCGTACCCGCCCGACGCCGGGCGTCCGGCCCAGGTGAGCAGGTCACCGCTCGCGGCGTACACGGCCGGCATCCCCCCGCGGTCCGCCCCGGGACCCGGCACGAGGATCCCCACGACGCGGGCGGCCATGGCCCCCGGACTGTCGGTCGGGGCACTCGCGGAGGCGACGAACCGGATCTCGTCGCCGACCTGCACCCGCCGCGTCTGCGCCATCGCGGGGTTGATGGCGACCTCGCCGGGGGCACTGGGGAGTCGCCCGGACTGCAGGGCGGCGCGGTCGCCCGGCGGCTCTGTCGGCGTCGGGGTCAGGGGTGCTGTCAGGGGCAGGGTCTGCGCGGCAACGGGCGCCGGCTGACCCGAGATCCCCTGGGTGAGCACGGTGTTGACGAGCGGGCGGACCCCGGTGACGCCGGGGATCGTGCGCAGCGCGGCCACGTACGCCCCGGTCACCGGCTCCGACGGCATCCCGCGAACCTGTCGTGGGGTGACGACGACGGCGGCATCGCCGATGCTCGCGGCGGCCGCCCGTTCGACGGTGCCGCGCAGGGCGCTGCCGAGGCCGAGGGCGGCCGCGACGAACGCGACCCCGAGAAGGATGGCGATCGCGGCCGAGATGAGCCGGCGTGGCTGGGTGAGCATGGCGTCAGCCCCCGATCCGGCCGGCGGGGAGCGCCGGTCCGGCGTCGAGCAGTGGGCCATCGGCGACCACCCGGCCATCGGCGAGGGTGATGACGCGGTCGGCGTACGAGGCGGCGGTCCGGTCGTGGGTGACCATGACGACGGTCTGGCCCAGTTCGGCGACGCTGCGGGCGAGGAAGTCCAGGATCGCCTGGCCGGAGGCCGAGTCCAGTGCCCCGGTGGGCTCGTCGGCGAAGATGACGTCCGGGCGCGCCACCAGGGCGCGGGCGATCGCGACCCGCTGCTGCTGGCCGCCGGAGAGCTCCGCCGGCCGATGGGTCAGCCGGTCGCCGATCCCGAGGACCCCCACCACCTGCTCGAACCAGGCGATGTCCGGACGGCGACCCGCCAGCTTGGTCGGCAGCAGGATGTTGGCGCGGGCGTCCAGCGTCGGCATGAGGTTGAACGTCTGAAAGACGAAGCCGACCCGGTCGCGGCGCAGCCTGGTGAGGTCGTCGTCCGACAGCGCGGTGATCTCGACGTCGCCGATCCAGGCCCGGCCGGCGGTGGCCTCGTCGAGCCCGGCCGCGACGTGCATCAGCGTGGACTTGCCCGAGCCCGACGGGCCCATGATGGCGGTGAACGCGCCGGCGGCGATGTCGACGCTGACCGCGTCGAGGGCCGTGACGGCGGTGGGGCCGACGCCGTAGGTCTTGGTCAGGTCGTGGGTGCGGATCGCGGGGCGGATCTGGGTGCCTGGTGCCGCGGCGCTGCTCGGCGTGGCCGCCGGTGCGATGGGTTTCATGTCCCCTGCTCGGTGTCGTGGAGTCGGATCTGTGCTGCTCACGACGTTACGAAGGCGGGGACTACCGGCGGATCGGGCGGCGGGTGGATCCGCGGCGTACGACTGCGGTCGTACGCCGGGCCGGGTGGCGGTCGTACGCCGGGCCGGGTGGCGCGGTCAGCGGGCGGGGTGGACCAGGCCGGTGTCGTACGCCAGCACCACCATCTGCACCCGGTCGCGCAGCTGGAGTTTGGCCAGGATGTGCCCGATGTGCGTCTTCACGGTGGCCTCGGCCAGGAACAGGTCCGCGGCGATCTCGGCGTTCGTCAGCCCCCGCCCGACCGCGGCCAAGACCTCGCGCTCCCGCTCGGTCAGCGCCGCGAGCCGCTCGTCGGGAGAACGCATCTCCTCGACGGTGGCGGGCAGCGTGGGGACGAATCGGTCCAGCAGTCGCCGGGTCGCGCTCGGCGCCACGACGGCGTCGCCGGAGTGTACGGCGCGGATGGCGGTGAGCAGTTCTTCCGGGCCGGCGTCCTTGAGCAGGAAGCCGGAGGCGCCGGCCCGCAGCGAGGCGAACACGTATTCGTCCAGGTCGAACGTCGTCAGCACCAGGATCTTCGTGGCGACCCCGGAGTCGACGATGCGCTGGGTGGCCGCCACGCCGTCGAGCCCCGGCATCCGGATGTCCATCAGGACGACATCGGGCAGCGCCGCTCCGCAGGCGCCGGCCGCCACGGCGGCGGCCGCGGCGCTCACCGCGTCGACGGCCGCCTGACCGTCGCCGACCTCCCCGACCACGCTCATGTCGGGCTGGGCGTCCAGCACCATCCGAAACCCCGCCCGCACCAGCGCCTGGTCGTCGGCCAACAGCAGCCGGATCATCCCTCAGCCTCCCGATTCGTGTCGTGCAGAGTCGTGTCCTGAAGAGTCGTGTCCCGAAGATTCATGTCGGCCCGGGTCGCCTCACGGCGGGTACCCGTCGGCATCGTCGCGATCACCTCGAAGCCGCCGGCCATCCGGTCCTGGGCCAGCAGCGTCCCGCCGTACGCCGTGACCCGCTCGCGCATCCCGATCAGCCCATGCCCGGCCCCGTCGTCCGCGGCGCCGCCGAACGATCCCCGGCCCGTGTCGGCGATCGCGACGACCAGGGCCTCCGGGCGGTGGTCGACCTGGACGTGCACCGACGCGCCCGGTCCACCGTGCTTGACCACATTGGTCAACGACTCCTGCACGACCCGATAGGCGGTCATCTCGGCGCCGGCTGTCAGCACGGGATGGGCGGCGGGCTCGCCGGTCACGGCGTACGTCGCGGGCACGCCCGCCGCCGCCATCCGGGCCACCAACTCCCCGATCTGCTCCAGGGTGGCCCGGGGCGCGTAGTCCGCCGCCTCGGCGTCGCTGCGCAGCACCCCCACGAGGCGCCGCGTCTCGGCGAGCGCCTCGCGGGCCGTCGCCCCGATCGTGTCCAGGGCGCGCGCGGCGATCTCGGCCCGGGCCGCCGGGTCCGCGCCGTGGGTGGCGGCGTACCGCGCCCCGTCCGCCTGCACCACGATCACCGAGAGATTGTGCGCGACCACGTCGTGCATCTCGCGGGCGATCCGGGAGCGTTCCTCCTCGGCGGCGAGGCGGATGCGCTGGTCGCGCTCGCGTTCGAGGGCCTCCGCGCGCTCCCGCAGCGCCGTGAGGTTGTCGCGCCGCTGCCGCGCCAGCTCCCCGGCGACCCAGGAGGCCGCCACCACCGCGAGGCAGAAGACCGTCACGACCAGGAAGGCGAAGACGCGCTGCGGGGTTCCCGGTTCGGGGACCGCCCACCGCAGACCGGCCGCGAGCGAGCCGAGGACCGCGACGAGGAGCCAGGCCCGGTACCAGCGGTGCGGACTGTACGCCGCCACCGCATACAGCACGATCGGCACCGCGATGGACAGCGGGCTGAACCGGTCGCTGGCGACGAGGATCACCAGGTGGGCCGCCACGACGGATCCCGCGAAGAGGTCGGGGTGGGTACGCCGCCACAGCATCGGGACCAGGATCATCGCGCCCAGCACCAGACCCTGCGCGCCGCGCAGCCCGCCGACCGTGGCGTCGGTGGCGGAGATCAGCACGATCGGCATGACGACCAGCGCCCAGAACGCGTCGCCCGCCATCGGGTGGGCGGCCCACCAACCAGGGGCGTCGCGGATCCTCACTCCGTCAGGCTAGGCCGCGGTGGCGGCGGAGCGCGTCCACCCCAGGTCGGAGCGCGGGGTCCACCGACGGTACGACGCGGCGCAGCGGCGCAGCGGCGCCCGGGGCTCCGATCGGAGCGTTGGTGGGGCCGGGACCCCCACCAGGCACCGATCGGAGCCTGGGGGGTCCGCTCGACCTCTTGGGTGGCACCGAGGAGCCGGCCCGCGTGTGGAACCAACCCGCGGGTGGCGCCCGCCGTGAGCGAAGCCGTGAGCGAAGCCGTGAGCGAAGCCGTGAGCAAAGCCGTGAGCGAAGCCGTGTCCCGGGGAGTTATCCCCAGGGCGACCGTTCACGACCTGCCCCTTTGGCACCATGGTGCTATAAGTGCAGGTCGTGAGCGGTCACGGGGGCAACCGGGGGTCACGGGGGCGGCTCGCTGCGGGCGGGGGACTCGTCAGGTGGCGACGATCCAGCCGTTGGCGATCGCGACCCGCACGGCCTCCGCGCGCGTCCCGGCGCCGGTCTTGCCCATCACCGCCGAGAGGTGGTTGCGCACCGTCCCTTCCGACAGATGTACCCGGCCGGCGATCACCGCGACCGTCGCGCCGTCCGCCGCGGCCTGCAGCACCTCGGCCTCGCGCGGAGTCAGCGGCGAGTCCCCGAGCACCAGCGAGTCCGCTGCCAGCGCCGGGTCCACCACCCGCAGCCCGGCCGCCACCCGCCGGACCGCCGCCGCCAGCTCGTCCGCCGGGGTGTCCTTCACGACGAACCCCGCGGCCCCGCTGCTCATCGCGCGCTTCAGGAAGCCCGGCCGACCGAACGTCGTGACGATCAGCACCTTGACCGCGGGCATCGCCCGGCGCAGCTCGGCGGTCGCGGCGAGCCCGTCCATCCCCGGCATCTCGACGTCCATCAGGACGACGTCCGGCGGCGGGGTGCAGGCCCGGCAGGCCGCGACCACCTCGTCGCCGCGCCCCACCTGCCCGACCACCTCCAGGTCGGACTCCAACGTCAGCAACGCCGCCAGCGCCCCACGGACCAACGCCTGGTCGTCGGCCAGGAGTACCCGGATCGTCATGGGCCCAGCCTGCCTCGTGTCACAGTCCCTCCCGCACGACCAGCCGGAATCCGGGCCGGGCCGGCCCGCCGCTGCCCGCCGGCCCCACCCGGCCCGCCGGCCCCGACCGGTCCGCCTGCCCCGCCGGGTCCGCCGGCCCGGTCTCGACCAGGGCCCCGACCCGAGCGGCCCGGTCCCGCAGCCCGGCCAGCCCATGGCCCCCGACGTGTCCCTCGCCATGTCCGTCGGCCGGCCCGATGGGGCCACGCCCGTCGTCGGTCACCTCCAACCGGTCCCGAGCCAGGGTGATCCGGCAGCGGGTGGCGCCGGAATGCCGCACGACGTTCGTGGTCGCCTCGCGGACCGCCCAGGCGAACAGCTCCCGCAGCTCCGGGTTCACGTCGTCGACAGTGCCCGGCAGCTCCGCCCGGATCGAGGCGTCGGTCAGCGCCTGCCGGGCCCGCACCAGCTCGGCCGACAGCGACATCTCCCGGTAGTTGTGCACGGTGGCCCGCACGTCGGCGAGCGCCGAACGGGCCAGCCCCTGCAGCTCGCCGAGCTCGCGCTTCGCCCCACCCGGATCCCGGTCGACGAGCTTGCCGGCCAGGTCGGCCTTGAGGGCGATCACGGTCAACGAGTGCCCCAGGATGTCGTGCAGGTCGCGGGCCATCCGGTTGCGTTCGTCCTGGAGTTGCAGTTCGTGGGCCTCCTCCGCGTACCGCTGCGCCGCCAGCCCCCGCTCCACAGAGAACCGGCCCATCCCGGTGCCGAGCGTCGCGATCACGGCGCCGATGAACATGCCGCTGGTGTCCTCCAGCTGGTCCACCCGCAGCAGCACCACCCACAGGCCGATCAGCGCTGTGCCGGTGAACGGCAGGCTGTAGCGCAGCGGCAGCGCCGCCACCAGGGCCACCGCGACATAGGGCACCAGGTCGTAGCCCGGCGCCCCAATGGCCGCGACAGCCACCGCGGTCGCGACAGCGCCGACCCCGGCGGCGACCACGGCCGAGCGGACCGTCTCGCCGTGGCGGCGGCGGACGAAGCCGTGAAAGCAGGCCACGCTGTACGCCGCAGCCCCCACGACGTACGCGCCCGTCGCCAGCCACCCCCGGTCGTCGCCGCGGGCGACCGCCGCGGTGACCGACTGCATCAGCATGACCAGCCAGAAGATGATCCAGACGACGCCGATCACCGGGCCCCACGTCGTCCCGCGGGCCACCCGCGCGCGCGGCGCGGTGCCGGGGGCGGGCTCTGCTCCGGGAAGGGCCATCGGCGGCGTCACGCTCCTGTGCTGGGGTCCTGGGCTGGAGTTCGGCTTCTGGGTAGGGCTTCTCGTTCGGCCTCGATCATCGCCCACCGCCGGTCCGGCCCGTCAGACCCGCTCGGTGTCCCTGCTCATCAGCCATGCGGCGCCGCTGCCGAAGACCGCCAACCACGCCGTGACATTGGCGACGGCAGCCCAACTGAAGTCCCCGGCGCCATAGGGAGCGAGCGCCAGCTGGTGAATCCCGTACATCGGGGTGTACGGCGCGATCGACTGGATGATGTCGGCCATCTGGTCCAGCGGCATGAACAGCCCACCGAGGAAGGCCAGCAGCGCCATCGCGGGCCCGACGATCCGCATCGCGTTCTCGGAGGTGAAGAGGTAGCCCAGGAACAGCCCGAACGCCGCGAAGACCGCCGATCCCAGCCACGTGACCAGGCCCGTCGCCAGCCACAGGTCCGCCGGCAGGCGCACTCCGGTGCCGGCCGCCACGGCGTACACGGCCGCCACCGCGAGCGCGCCGGTGAGCATCCCGGCGGCCCCTTTCAGGGCGATGTACGCCGTCGGCGACAGCGGCGTCAGCCGCAGCTGGCGACTCCAGCCGGTGGAACGCTCCAGCGAGACGGCGGCCCCGGCCGAGATCGTGGCGATCAGGGCGCCGTAGAGGGCCATTCCGGTCATGATCGTCGCGCTGACCGTGCCGCGGCCGTAGCCGATGTCGGCGTACTGCGGGTTGCGCCCCCACATCAGGAAGAACGCCACCGGCATGATGACGGCGAAGATCAGCCCGCTGCGGTTGCGCAGGGCCCGGCGCGCCTCGATCCGTAGCAGGGTCGGGTTGAGGCCGTGCCGGCCGGCGGGGCGGCTGGTCACCGCGGTGGTGTCGAGGAGGTGCGGGACGTCGGGGCGTGCGTGCGCCGGGTCGGCGGCGGCGAGGGCGTTCATCGGGGGTCTCCGGTCAGGGCGAGGAAGGCGTCGTCGAGACCGCGCGTGGTGATCTCGAGATCGTGGGCGAGCCGGTCGCGCAGCAGAGCGTGGGCGACGGCGTCGGAGTCGCCGGTGGTGATGGTGAGGGTGCGGCCGCGTACGTCGAGTCCGCTCACGTCCAGCCCGCTCAGCGCGGTGCGCACTGGCGTCAGGTCCGGCGTCAGGTCCGGTGAGCCCAGGGTGGCTCGAACGGTCCGGCCCCCCACGGCGGCGCGGATCTGCGCGACTGTCCCGTCGGCGACGACCCGGCCGCGCGCCATCAGGACGATCCGGTCGGCGTATTCGTCGGCCTCCTCCAGGTAGTGGGTCGCGAACAGGACCGTTCGGCCGCGTTCGGCGTCGGCGTGGATGGCCGACCAGAACCGGCGCCGCCCTTCGACGTCGAGTCCGGTCGTGGGCTCATCCAGGATCAGCAGCGCCGGCTCGCTGACCAGCGCCATGGCGAAGCGGAGCCGCTGTTGTTCGCCGCCGGAACACCTACTGACCGTGCGGGAGCTCAGCTCGGCGATGCCGGCCCGCTGCAACGCCGCGGTGGCGGGGATCGCGGCGGGGAACAGGCTCGCGGTCAGCTGCACCGTCTCCAGGACGGACAGGTCCGGCAGCAGGCCGCCGGTCTGCAGCACGGCCGCGACGAGCCCGCGGTCGACGGCCTGACGGGGCGTCATGCCGAAGACCCGCACGGAGCCGGCGTCGGGTCGCCCCAGGCCCAGGATCATGTCGATGGTCGTGGTCTTGCCGGCACCGTTGGGGCCGAGGAAGGCGACCACCTCGCCGGGCCGGACGCTCAGATCGAGGCCGGCGACCGCGCGGACGGCCCCAAAACTGCGGGTCAGCCCGGTCAGGCTGAGCGCGTCGGGGGTGGCCGACGGGGTGTCGGTCGGGCTGATCGTCATGCCTCGAGCTTGTCGGTCAGCGACCTGGGGCGCCCGGTGCGGTTGTCACGACGTACCCCTGACATCCGTCACGTGGGTGGGTTGTCGGCTGGGGGCCGACGCAGCCGTGGCCGGACCAGCCCCAGTTCGCAGGCGCGCACGAGCACCTGCACCCGGCTCTCGACGCCGAGCTTCTGGGTGAGTTGGCTGACGCGGGACTTCACGGCCGACTCCGTCAGGCCCAGCTCCACCGCCATTTCACCGTTGGACAAGCCCTCGGCGAGCAGCTCCAGCACCTGCACCTCGCGGTCGGTCAAGTTGGCGACCAGCGACTCGGGCGCTACCTCCAGCGGCACCGCGCCCGGCGGCCCGGGGGTTGACCGGACCGAGGCGACCAGAGCGGCGGTGACCGCGGGGGAGAGGACGTTGCGCCCCTCCAGCACGTCCCGGATCGACTGCACCAGCACCTCCGGCTCGCTGTCCTTGAGCAGGTAGCCGGCCGCGCCGGCGCGCAGGGCGGGGACGACGGCCTCGGGCCCGGCGAAGGTCGTGACCGCGATGACCTTGACGTGCGGTTTGAACGTGGTGATGCGTCGCGTCGCATCGATCCCGTTGAGGACCGGCATCTGCAGGTCCATGAGGACCACGTCGGGGTCGAGCTGCGCACACACCTCGATGGCCGCGACACCGTTGTGCGCGGTGCCGACGACGGTCATGTCGGGCGCCTGGGAGACGAAGACCTTGAGGGCCTGCAGCATGAGCTGTTGGTCGTCCACGATGACGACCCTGGTCGGGGACATGGGTATATCCGTTCCTGCTTCGCTGGGTTAACCTCGTTGAGACGACATTGTCGTCGCTTCGCCCACCCCACAGTGCTTCGCCCCACCAGGAGCATCGATGCGTACTCGCCTCTTGACCACCGCAGCGGTCGTCGCCGTGCTCTTCAGCACCTCGCTGCCCGGCACCGCAGCCGCGGCCACCGCCGCGCCCGCCACGGCCACCGTCACCACCGCCGCCCAGCTGGCCGGCTCCGGGGTGGCCCAGCCCTACGGCTGGGATGACTGGTGCAGCGCCTTTCCGTGGTGGCCCGGCTGCCGTTGAGCACGGCACCGCCTCCGCATCGTGCCGCTCCGCAGACCGTCGGGAGCCATTCCTCAGCTCGGGGTGATCGGGTAGGTTCCGTGTCCACGGCGCCGCATCGTCCCAGCCTGTCACCATGAGGGACGAGAAACTCTCGGGCCTTCTCGTCGAGAATCGACGACTCCAGATCAGCCCTGCGCGCGGTGCGCGCGGGATGCGTTGGTGGCTCACCTTGGGTCTCATCGTGTGGGCGTCGCTGCAGGCGATGTCCGACATCCGCAAGGCGCTCGTGATCGATGTGGCGACCACCGAGCGGATCGTGGTGGCCACCCTGTCCATCGGCCCCACCATGGCGGTCATCGCGGTGGCGCTGGGCCGGCGGTGGTGGAGCCTGGCCGGCATGGCCGTGGCTGCGGCCCTCTTCGTCCTCGACGTGGCTTTCCTGGACAGCGCGCGGTTCGGGTCAGTGGCCCCCATGCTCACGCTGGTCGCGGTCGTCGTCGCGGGTGCGGGCGGGTTCCGTCGGGACCGCCGCGTCACGATGATCTGCCTCGCGCTGTTTGTGAGTGTCAAGACCTGGTATCTGGTCGTCGCGCCCTATGAGACCGGCAGCATCCTGCTGATCGAGTTTCCGATGGTCGCCTTCGTCGTGGTCGCCGCGTGGCTATTGGGCAACACGGTGCTGCGCCGGCAGGCCGCGGAGGCGCGGGTCACCGAACTCGCCGAGCAGGCGCAACTCGCCCGCGAGCGCGAGCGGTCCCTGCTCGCCCGAGAGCTGCACGACGTCGTGGCGCACGAGCTGACCATCATTGCGATGCAGGCCAGCCTCATGCGGTTGACCACCGACGAAACGGAACTCGCCGCCGCCCGAGGGGTGATCGAGGAGACCTCGCGCCGGGCGCTCGGTGAGCTGAAGCGCCTCCTGCAGGTCCTGCGCACCAGCGACGGAGTCCCGGAGGTCGGCGCGGCCCAGCAGGCCTCGGTCGCCGTCGTGGTCGACGCGGTGGCCGACCAGCTCAAGGCGCTGGGCTACACCGTCGAGTCCAGTTGTCACGCCGAGTCGATGCCGCGCAGCGTCGAACTGGCCGCGGACCGGGTGTTGCGCGAGTCGGCGACCAATATCGTCAAGCACGCCCCGGAGGGCGCTCGGGTCTGGGTCGACGTCGCCGCCGATGGCGACGCGCTCTCGATCGTCGTCGCGAACGAGGACGTCGGCCGTCGACGGCGGGGCGAGATCTCCTCGACGCACCTGGGCCTGTCCGGGCTCGAGGAGCGGTTGTCGCTGCTGGACGGCTCATTCAGCGCCGGTCGCGAGGACGGGCGCTGGGTGGTGCGCTCCCGCATCCCCTACCGTCCCGCCGGCGACGCGGCCGCCCGCGTCTGAGCGAACCGGATGGTCAACTTGGACGTGCGATCCAACTTTCGACGGATCCACGACCGCTAGATGCCGTCGAACGTAGGATGTCCGGTCGCGCGGCTGGTGTCCGTCGTGCCGCCGCGCCCATAGTGAGGGGGTCGGGAGACAGGGGTCTCGACACGACCGAAGGGTCACCGCCCGCCACGGGGGACGGGTCTCGAACAGGCCCGGATGCGTCAGGAGCAGCGCTCCTGATCGTCCGGGTCTGTTCGTGTTTTCGGCAACGCTTCCCGTTGGCGCGAGGCACCCAGGGCTACCGGACACACACTGCGGCGGACCCACCCCCACGATGGGTCCGCCGCAGTCTTTCTGGTGATGGTGCCGACCGCACGACGGCGCCGAGAAAACGTCTGAGGAGTCACCCGCCGGGGCGGATGTGCTCGTCGAGGGCCGCGGCGAGCCGGTCCAAACCGACCATCTCGCCGAGGACGTCGTCGATGGCCACGACGAGGCCGAATTCGATCGAGGTGACGCCGCAGGTCGGGCAGGCCGCGGGCCGCACGCCAGGGTGAGTCGCCCCGGGCAGCGGGTCGAGGATTCCCTGCGGCGCGGCCAGGCAGGTCGGGCAGGTGGCGGCGGCCGCCAAGGTGTCGACCGCCGGGGACTCGCACCTGATCCCGGACCGGACGGCGGCGTTGCGCATGCCGTGCTCGGAGGTCGACCGGCTGATCGTGGCACTCGTGCGGGTCATGGTGTCTTCTCCCCTGCTGGCGGACGAGGCTTCAGGTTGCCTCACGCCGAGCAAGTCGGCCCCGAATTCGGTTGGCTAAGCAGGAAAACCGCGGCTTTAACAACTCTTGACGTTGTTTACCGTCGTCTTGGCTTCCCCCTTGACTTCCCATGGGGAAACGGGCCCCCTGACCCCTCCGCGGGGCGGCGGCGGCGGCCGGGCGCCGCTGCGACTCAGGCGTTCTCGTCGTCGCGAAGAGCCGCGTCCAGCGCCGCCACGCCCCGCATCCGGGCCAGCTGTGCGTCGATGGCGACGGCCACGTCCCACTCGACCGAGCACAGCCCGCAGGTCGGGCAGACCGGGCGGTCGGCGGTCGCGGTGCGCTCGCTCGTCGCCGCGGCGGGGTCGTCCCAGCCGAGGCAGGTCGGGCAGACGCCGATATAGGCCGCGAGCGTCTCCGCGTCGCGGAGTGTCTGCAAGGCGGAGACCGCGGTCCGCGGCCCGATCATCGCGCTGTGCGAGTCCATGGTGATTCCCTTACCCCAGGCGCCCACGACCCCCGCCGCGCGACGCATCCCCATTCACAGGACGCATTCCCGGTGCGTCCGAATCCCCTATCGGCCTGCCGGACCATTGTCTTAGACGAATGTCCTGAAATGCCGCGAGAATGGCGACCAGACGACCCATCGAGAACCATCGTCGCAGGTGGAGACGCCTGATGCGGCGCTATCCGTCCGATCGCCCGCCAGCGTCGACGTACCCCTTTCCCGGGCCTCTTCAAAGCCCCCGGAAAACCGGCTATCTTCATTGGGAGAGAACGACATTCGAGGAGCCGGAGGAGCAGTTGATCGGGCGCGCGCGCTGGGCCGCGGGCGGTGCTGGGCTGCTCCTGGCGCTCGGATCGGGTCTGGCCGTCGCGGCCATTGCCGCCGGCGGGCTCGCCGCCACCGGGGTACCCACCGCGGCACCGCCATCGCCGGCCGCCACGGCCAGCGCGTCCGCCACGGCCAGCGCGTCCGGCGCCGGTCCGGCGGCCGGATCGCTGCGGGCCGGCGACGGACGCGACCCGACCTACGCCACGGACCGTCCCGTCGGGCCGGCCGGCCCCGTCGGGGCGGCGCGCACCAGCGAACCCCCGCCGCCGAGCGGCACCGACCAGGTCGGCGACCCCGATGCGGTCATCATCCGGGCCCCCGAGCGCGACTATGGCAGCGGCTACCACGGCGACTACGGCCTCTACCAGCGCGAGACCTCCCCGGCGGACGAGCTGCGCGCGGCGGCGAGCGCGACCAACGGATGCCTGATCATCGGCGACTCCATCGCGACGTACGTGGTCACGGAGCTGGTCGCGGAGTTGCGCCGTACGTCGGGGGAGGTGTGCGTCTATGACACCTGGCCGGGGCGGGCCACCGAGGGCACCGCCAACGCCCTCCTCGACATCAAGGCGCGGCACGGCTTGCCGCCCCGGATCATCGTGATGAGCGGGACCAACGACATCTTCAATCCCCCGCTGTTCGAACCGCAGATGAACCGGATCGTCGACGGGATCGGCCCGCAGCACACGATCTTGTGGGTGAACACGTTCGACTCGCGCCGACCGGCGTCCGTGCAGTCCGCGGCGGACGAACGGAATACGGCCTGGATCAACGAGGTGCTCCAGGCCAGGGCGGCCCGCACACCGCAGCTGCGGATCGTGGGCTGGGATGCGGTGTTCCGCGGCGACGGACGCAAGGTCGACGAACTGCTCTCCGACGGGGTGCACCCCAACGCGGCCGGCATCGAGGCGATGGTCGGACTGGTCCGGGCGTCGCTCTGACGAAGGCTGTGACCTTCGGCCCGATCTGTGGCCCTGGCCGCGCACGGACGCCGGGACCGCACGATACTGGGGCCCATGATCGACGCGTCTGTCGCCGCCCTCCCGACCGGTCCGCAGTCCCTGGCCCCCCTCGTCGAGGAGTCGGTGGCGCTGGCGCACCGCTGGTACTCCGCGACCGAGTCCGGCCAGACCCCGGCCGAGCGGGCCACCAGCAGCCAGCTGGCCGCCCTGGTGCGCGACGAGACCGGATTGGACCTCGCCGTCACCTTCGTCGACCGGGTGGCCCGCCCCGAAGACCGTCGGGTGGCCGCCCGCGACCTGTCCCGCATCTCGGCGAAGAACGCCAAATCGTTCCTGCCCAAGCTCGACCTGGGCCTGCTCGCGGTGGGCTCGGTCGTGGCGCCGCTGGCCCCCCCGCTGGTGGTGCCCCTCGCCCGGTGGCGGCTGCGCCAGATCATCGGACACCTCGTGGTGGACGCCCGCGACCCGGCGTTGGGCGAGCATCTCGCCGCGGCGCGCGCGCAGGGTTTCCGGCAGAACGTCAACCTGCTCGGGGAGGCGGTGCTCGGCGAGGCCGAGGCGGCCCGCCGCACCCGACGTACCACGGCCTTGTTGGAACGCGCCGACATCGATTACGTCTCGATCAAGGTCAGCTCCCTCGTCAGCCAGATCTCCACGTGGGACACCGAGGGCACCGTGCAGCGGTGCATCGAGCGGCTGCGGCCGCTCTATCGGGTGGCCAACAGCAAGTCGCCGAAGTCCTTCGTCAACCTCGACATGGAGGAATACCGGGATCTCGACCTGACGATGGAGCTGTTCATGCGGCTCCTGGACGAGGAAGAATTCCTGGGCCTGGAGGCGGGGATCGTCCTGCAGGCCTATTTGCCCGACGCGCTGCCGGCCATGGAGCGGCTGATCGCGTGGGCGCAGCAGCGTCGGGCTCGGGGCGGGGCGGGCATCAAGATTCGCCTGGTCAAGGGCGCCAACCTCGCGATGGAGCAGGTCGAGGCGGTGGTCCACGGCTGGCGGCAGGCGCCCTATCCGACCAAGAACGACGTCGATGCGAACTACCTGAACTGTGTCGAACGATGCCTGCGCCCCGACGTCGTTGACGCGGTCCGGCTCGGCGTAGCCAGCCACAACCTGTTCGACATCGCCATGGCGCACCTGCTGAGCACGCAGCGCGGCGTGGCGCACGCCCTGGACGTCGAGATGTTGCAGGGCATGGCGCCCTCGCAGTCCCGGGCCGTGATGGCCGATGTCGGGACGGTCCTGCTCTACACCCCCGTCGTCGCGCCCGAGGATTTCGACGTGGCCGTCGCCTATCTGATCCGTCGGTTGGAGGAAAACGCCACGCCGGAGAACTTCCTGCACGCGCTGTTCGCCGGGCCGGGCGGGGACCCGTCGTCGGCCGGTGGCGCGTCGGAGCAGGCCGGTGGCGCGTCAGGGTCGGCCATGGCGGATCAGGAGCGCCGCTTCCGGGACAGTGTGGCGCGGGCGCTCGACGTACCGATCGGCGCCCGTCGCAGCCCGCAGCGCCCACCGATCACCAACACGTTCGCGAACACCCCCGACTCCGACCCGGCGTTGCCGGCCACCCGGGCCTGGGCCCGCGCCGCGCTCGACGCGGCGCCGCACCAGCTGGCCAGCCCGGTGCTCGCCACCAGCGAGGAGGTGCAGCGGACGATCGCGACGGCCGTCGAGGCGCACGCCGGCTGGGCCGCCCGCCCGGCGACCGAGCGGGCCGAGATCCTGCGCGAGGCCGGCCGACAGCTGGAGGCTCGGCGCGCGGAGCTGCTGACGATCATGGCCCACGAGGGCGGCAAGACCGTCGCCGAGGGCGACCCCGAGGTCTCGGAGGCGATCGACTTCGCCACCTATTACGCCGACCGCGCCCTGGAGCTGGCGCAGGGTCCGTCCTGCGACGGGGCGGCGTTCACTCCCGACATGGTCGTGCTGGTCACGCCGCCGTGGAACTTCCCGGTGGCGATCCCGTTGGGCGGGGTGCTGGCGGCGCTGGCCGCCGGTTCCGCGGTGGTCATCAAGCCCGCGCACCCCACCGTCGGGTGCGTCGAGGTCGGGGCGGAGGCGCTGTACGCCGCGGGGGTGCCGCGCGAGGCGCTGCAGGTCGTGCGGGTCGGCAGCCGGGACGTGGGCCGCGAGCTGATCGCCCACCCCGACGTCGAGACCGTGATCCTCACCGGGTCGAGCGAGACCGGGGCGATGTTCACCTCATGGCGTGCTCAGCTGCCGCGGGGGCCTCGCGTGTATGGCGAGACCTCCGGCAAGAACGCCCTGGTCATCACCCCCGCGGCGGATCTGGATCTGGCCGTGGCCGACCTGGTCCGGTCGGCGTTCGGGCATGCCGGGCAGAAGTGCTCGGCCGCGTCGCTGGGGATTCTGGTCGGCTCGGTGGGCACCTCGGAGCGGTTCCGTCGGCAGCTGATCGACGCGGTCAGCTCGCTGCGGGTCGGCTGGCCGCAGGATCTCGGCGTGACGATGGGGCCGGTGATCGAGCCGCCGGAGGGCAAGCTGCTCCGGGCGCTGACGACCTTGGAGCCCGGCGAACGGTGGCTCGTCGAGCCGCGTCGCCTCGACGACTCCGGCCGGCTCTGGTCGCCGGGTCTGAAGGAGGGCGTGCAGCCGGGGTCGTTCTTCCACCTCACCGAGGTGTTCGGGCCGGTTCTCGGCCTGATGACGGCCCGCACCCTGGGCGAGGCCATCGAGCTGCAGAACGCCACGGCGTACGGCCTCACCGGCGGCCTGCACAGCCTGGACGAGCGCGAGATCGAGAGCTGGCTGGAGCAGGTTGAGGTCGGCAACGCCTATGTCAACCGGCACACCACCGGCGCGATCGTCCGGCGGCAGAGCTTCGGCGGCTGGAAGGCCTCGGTCATGGGGCCGGGGGCGAAGGCGGGCGGCCCGAATTATGTCGCCCAGTTCGGCGCGTGGCGGCCGACGGGGATGCCCCAGCGTCTCGGCGACGCCGACGTGCCGACCCGCCAGGCCCTCAAGGGGATGCTGCCGCTGTTGGCCGAGCGCGCCGACCGCACGTGGCTGCGGGCGGCCGTCGGCTCGGACGCGCACGCGATCGAGACCGAGTTCGGCCGGTCGGTCGACGAGTCGGGGCTGGTCGTGGAGTCCAATGTGTTCCGGTACCGGAACTTCCCGCGGGTCTGGCTGCGGACCGCGCCCGGGGCGCGGGTGGTCGAGCTGCTGCGGATGGTGCTGGCCGGCGTGGCGACCGGTACGCCGGTGCGGGTCAGCCTGGACCCGCAGACGTCGGCCTGGCTCAAGGGGCTCGACGGCCGGGACGACGACACGAGCGCGGCCCTGCGGGTGCTGGGACCGTACGTCGACCGGGCCGAGACGGCCGAGCAGTTCGTGGCTCGGGTCGACCGCGACGAGGTGGCCGGTCGGATCCGGCTGATCGGCGAGGATCCCGAGCTGCTGCGCGAACTCGGCGGCGCCGGCGATGGTGTGACAGTGTTCGCCGGGCCGGTGCTGGCCACCGGCCGGCGGGAGCTGCTCATCATGCTGCGCGAGCAGGCGGTGAGCCGCACGAGGCACCGGTTTGGGCACGTGCCGGGCACGAAGGCGGGCAGCCACCCGACACCGTGAGCTGGGTCAACCCCGGGGGTGGGGCCGGCCGTGCTGACCATGGGCGTCGCGTGATCCGGCGAGACCGTGGTGGCGGTCAGTCAGATTCGGCGAAGGCCAGCGTCCGAGAACCCGTTGCGGCTTCGAGGACGGCGTCAAGCGACGGTATGCAGCGAGAATCTCAGGCCGAGCGCGCTGGTGACCTTCAGGATCGTCGACCACGTCGGGTTCCCGGTGTCCGAGAGCGCCTTGTAGAGGCCGTCGCGGCTCATGCCGACACGACGAGCGAGCTCGCTCATATTCCGTGAGCGAGCGATGACACCCAGGGCGCGAGGTACCGCGCTCGGATCCTCGTGTGAGTCATCGAGGGCGATCTGCAGGTAGGCAGCGACGTCGTCGATGTCCTTCAGATAGTCGGCAGGATCAAACCGTCGGTACTTCTCAGGGTTCAGCGTCATCGTGGCCCTCCTCTGATCGCCACTCGTCGGCGAGTTGATGCGCTTGGGCAACATCCTTCCGCTGTGAGGACTTGTCGCCGCCGCACAGCAATAGCACCAGTTGGCTTCTCGCCAGGAGGAAGTAGACCCGGTAGCCAGGCCCGTAGGTCAATCGCAGCTCGGAAACCCCGTGCCCCACAGACTTGACATCGCCCGGGTTCCCCTGTGCCAGCCGTTCAATGCGGTCAACGATCCGCAGCCTGGCTTGTCGGTCCTTGAGTTTGCGTAGCCACAGGTCGAAGATCACGGTGCTGATCACCTCGACCATATGTCGACTATACCTGACACTCCGAGTCGTGGCAACGATGTCGCCAGTGATCGGGGTCAGCCCTCGGCGTGGGTGGTCTGCAGTCTCAGCAGCAGGTCGGCGGCCACGCTGACCGCGATGACGGCGGGTTCTTTGCCGACCAGGTCGGCGAGTCCGATCGGGGTGGTGACGCGGTCGACGTCGGCTTCGCCGAATCCGCCCTCGGCCAGCAGCCGAGCCCGGAACCGGGCCCACTTGCCCGCCGACCCGATCAGCCCGATCGAGCCGATGCCGTCGGTGCGCAGCGCGGCGTCGACGATCGCCGCGTCCTCGGCGTGATCGTGCGTCATCACGAGGATGTGCGCGCCGCGCGGCAGCTCGGCCAGCGCGGCCTCGGGCAGGATCGGCAGGGCGTGCACGTGCACCTGTGCCTCGGCGTCGGCCAGCGGCGCAAGCATGGCGGGAGTGAGCCGCTCCGGTCGGGAGTCGACCAGGTGCAGGTCGAGGTCGTGCCGGGCCAGGATCCGGGCCAGTTCGAGCCCCACGTGGCCCACGCCGAAGATCGCCACGGTCGGGGATGGGGGCAGGGTCTCCAGGAGCACGGTCACGGCACCTCCGCAGCATTGGACGCCGTGCTGCAGGGGCGCCTTGTCGGACAGCTCGAACGATTCGGTGGTCACGGTGGGCACGTGCGCGGCGTCCGTCGTGAGCAGGGCCCGGGCCCGCTCGATCGCCACGGACTCCAGATTCCCGCCGCCGATCGTGCCCCAGGTCGCGTCGGCGGAGACGACCATCTTGGCGCCCGCCGTACGCGGTGCGTGGCCGCGCGCCTGCACGACTGTGACCAGCACGCCCGGCACCCCACGGCGGCGTAGCTCGGTCACCCCGGTCAGCCACGACATGACGCGATCTTCGCACGCGCCCCGGGCCAGGCGCTTCACGTCTGCGGGGAGGGCGGCGAGGCCACCGGAGGCGATGTCCGCTCAGGTCCCACCCGGCCCGCCGCGCCCTCGCGCGTGGCAGGTCTCGAGACAGGATCGCTGTTGCGGACGAAGCAGCAACCCTGTCTCGAGCCCTGCCGCGCCAGGGTCATCCCTGCCGAGCGGATGGGCTGGGCGGCTCGCCGAGCGGATGGGCTGGGCGGCTCGCCGAGCGGATGGGCTGGGCCGCTCGCCGTACGGTGCTCTCCGCCGTCGGTCGCGGCGTCCCAGCGCCGACCCGGCTCACTCGTCGTCGGCGCGCACCACGAGGTCGGCGACCTGCACCAGGAACTCGTTGCCGGAGGGGTCGACCAGCATCGTCTCGCCGGGCCCGGCGTCGGGAGCCCGCGTGGCCCCACGCGCGAACAGCGCGCCCAGATCGTGGGTGGCCACCCGCGGCCGTAGCCGGCAGGTCGCCGACGTCAGCGGCACCTCCTGCCCGGCGAACACGATCGAGTCGATCACCGCTCCCGGCACGGGCTCGACCCAGGCGTACGCGTCGTCGGCGGAGGCGTGATAACCCGTCCCGAGCACGTCGGCCCACCAGGCCGCCGCGTCCGCCGGGTCCGGGGTGTCGATGACGAGGTCGAGGATGCGCCGACCGGCGCTCCGCGTGCCCGCCTCGGTCGGGAACGCGCAGATCTCACTGTCCTCGGGCCCGGCCAGGACCACCCAGGGGTACGACGACGCGTCCACCACCTGCGCGCCCAGCTCCAGGAATCGCGTGATGTGCTCCGCGGACACATCGACATGGATCGCGCAGCCCAGCGCGTGCTCCGGCGCCTGGCGGATCCACAGGGAGTCCCACGGGTGCTGGCCCGCCAGGCGGACCGCTCCCTCGATCGGCGACGCCATCCGCATGTCCAGGGCCGCCGCCCAGAACCGCGCCACGGACGGTACGTCGTGGGCGTCCAGCCACAGGTCGAGGAAGCGTGCGGCAGCGTGGGTCATCGACGCCCCACGCAGTCCGGCAGGTCCCGCGACCAGACCCCGACCAGGAACTCCTCGTCGGTCAGCGTGACGACCCGGGTCCAGCCGCGCTCGGCCAAGGCATCGCCGAGCTCGCGCTGGGTGCGCGCACCAGGTTGGCGATAACCCTCGGCCTGCGCCCGCCAGTGCACCCCCACCACGTCGGCATCGGGGCAGGTCAGATCCGTGACCAGGTCATAAGTTGCCTGGCGGTCGGCCGCCTCCAGGTAATACAGGACTTCGGACAGCAGCACGAGATCGGGCCGTACGTCGAGTGCCGGCGCCGCCGGCAGCGCACTCACCGCACAGCGAACGCCCGGCCATTCGGCCGTGCGGGCCTGCGTCAACCGGACCGCCTCCGGAGCCACGTCGGTGGCCAGCACCGCGTCACAGCGCGGCGCCAGGGCGGCCGTGAGGTGTCCCGTGCCGCAGCCGGCGTCCCAGCACACGGCGTACCGCTCCCGCCGCAGGCAACCCAGGACCAAGGCGATCTTGCGGCGCTCGTACCAGCTCGTGCCCACCTCCCACGGATCCGGATCCGCGCGGTAGATGCCCTCGAAGTCCAACGCCGCCCGATGGCGCGACCGGCTGCCCGGCAATGGCCCGATATCCGGGCGCCCCGCGGCAAGCTCCATGTCGCCAGCGTAGGGGTGTGACGAACGGGGTGTGCGCAAGCCGCGAGGTTTCGCTAGCGTGAACGCAGTGCACTCGGCGGGAGGAGACGGACGTGGATGCGACCATTGCGGCGCCGGGCGCGAGGCGCCAGCTGGAGTCCGAGGGGCAGCGCAGCGTGCGGATCCCGCACGCGGTGGAGTCCGTGCCGTTGGTCCGGCAGATCCTGCATGAGGATCTGATCGCCCGCGGCATCGACCCCGTCATCATCGGCGAGGCCGAGACGGTGGCTTCCGAGCTGGTCGCGAACGCGGTCAAGCACGCCAAGGCGCTCGGCGACGGCTGCGTCCGGGTTCGCTGGAAGGTCAAGTCCGGCACGGTCGAGGTCGAAGTCAGCGACGGCGGCGGACCCACCACCGTCCGGCCGGTCCCGCCCACGCCCTGGGCCAACAGCGGCCGGGGCCTGCGGATCGTGCGCAGCCTGGCCCACGAATGGGGCGCGCAGGACGACAAGAACGGCCGCACCGTCTGGGCGGCCCTCGGCGGCCCGTCGCGCCGCCGCCGCCTCTGACCCGTTCGGGCAGAGCCGAAAGGATGACCCTGCGGACGTCCTTTCGGCGGGTTCAGGTGGAGGCTGCGGGCTGATGAGCCCGCAGCTGATGTCGGTCATCGTGGTGGAACACCCGTTCCTCGCCTCACGAAGGATTCGCCTGATGACCACGCAGACAGCAGCTGTCCCGACGACCCACCCGGACCAGAAGGTCCCGCTCCCGTTGAAGCTCTCCGCGGCCTGGATCAGCTTCATGTGCCTCTACATCTATGTCGACGTGCTCGGCTTCTACAAGCCGGGCGCCGTCGAGGGCATCCTCGCGGGGAAGGTCCACACGTTCGACATCAGCCAGGTCTTCTTCGTCATCGCGCTGGCAGCGTCGGCAGTCCCGACCATGATGATCCTGCTCTCGGCGACGCTGCCCGCGGGCGCCAACCGCACCACCAACCTCGCGGTAGCGGCCCTGCTCATTCCCTGGATGTCGTTCAACCTGGCCGGCGGCGAGTGGCCGTTCTACTACGGTCTGGGACTCGCGCTCGAGCTGGTGATCCTGGCGTGGATCCTTCGCTCGGCCTGGACCTGGCCCCGCACACGGGCGATCCCTAGCCTGAAGATGTGAGAGCCCTCTGGCGCGCCATCTGGCGCGAGCCACGGCCCGTCGGCGTCCCGCCGGTGGGCCGTGCGGACTGGGTTCTCGTCGGCGGGTTCGAGGCTGCCGCAGTGCTGGAGGGTATCGCCCGCCCGGGTTTCGCCGGACAGCCCTACGTCACCCTGCTGGCCATGATCGTGATGCCGGTCCTCCTGTGGCGCCGGCAGCACCCGCTCACGACCTGTCTGCTCGGCTTCGGCGTCGCGGGGCTGCTCTCCGTGATCCAGCTGGTCACCGACGCCGCGGACCTCGGTCCCTCCTCAATGATGGTCGTCCTGATCCTGCTGTACTCCTTGGCCCGCTGGGGCTCGGGCCGAGAGATCGCCGTGGGCCTGCCGTGCGTTGCCGCCGTGGTGGCGCTCGGCATGGATGCGGCGGCAGCGGACCTGGCGGAGATCATCGGCGGCAGCCTCTTGCTGCTGCTCGTCGTCTCTCTCGCAGCGATATTCCGCGCCCGCGCCGACCTCTGGCAGCGTCAGCGGCGCGAGATCCGCAATGCGGAGCGGCTCGCTCTCGCGCGCGAGTTGCACGACACGGTCGCTCACCACATCTCCGCCATCGCCGTTCAGGCCCAGGCCGGCGGCGTGGTCGTCCGCGCCCAGCCCGCGCAGGCGGCGGTGGTGCTTGCCACGATCGAGGCCGAGGCGGTGCGCACCCTCGCGGAGATGCGAGCCATGGTGCGCGTGCTCCGGGAGGAGGGTTGGGACGCCTACGCGCCGCGGCCAGGGGTCGCCGACCTCCGCACGCTGGCGCGCGCGGACGCCACCCCGGTGGTGGACGTCTCGGTCGACGAGGCCGTCACGGGGCTGCCCGGACCCGTGGACGCTGCGGTCTACCGGATCGCGCAGGAGGCACTGACCAATGCGGTCCGCCACGCGCGCCGTGCGACTCATGTCGGAATCGACGTCTGCCGCGTGGCCGACGACGTCAGGCTGCGCGTGACCGACGATGGCCTCACCCCAGCGGGGCCGGGGGCACCCGCTGGATTCGGATTGACCGGCATGGCCGAGCGCGTCCACCTGCTGGGCGGTTCCTTCCACGCCGGCCCGGCGCTGCACGGTGGTTGGGTCGTGGAGGCTGTTCTCCCCGTTCGGGTTTCGCGATGAGCATCCGTGTCGTCGTCGCTGACGACCAGGACCTGGTGCGAATCGGGCTCGTGATGATCCTCAGCGCCCAACCCGATATCGACGTCATCGGGGAGGCCGTGGACGGCCGACAGGCCATCGACGTGGTCACCCGGCTGCGTCCGGACGTCGTGCTCGTCGACATCCGCATGCCCGGGCTCGACGGGATCGAAGTGACGCGCCGACTCGCGGGTCCGGACGTGGCGGACCCGATGGCGGTCGTGGTCATCACCACCTTCGACCTGGATGAGTACGTCCTCGGTGCCCTGCGCGCCGGCGCTCGCGGATTCCTGCTCAAGGACGCAGGACCGGACCTGCTGGTCCAGGCCGTGCACGCCGCCGCGAACGGGGACGCGCTGATCGCGCCCAATGTGACGCGACGGCTGCTGGCGACCTTGGTCGACCACGCGCCCGAGACCCCTGCTCAGCCCGTCGATCCCCTGACCGAGCGTGAGGAGGAGGTGCTTGCTCTGCTCGCCCGAGGCCGTACCAATGCCGAGATCGCTGCGGAGCTCTTCATCGGGCTGAGCACCGTCAAGAGCCATGTCGCCTCGCTGATGGCCAAGCTCGGGGTCCGCAACCGAGTCGAGATCGCGATGTGGGCCTACCACTCCAGACGAGTCTGACCAGGACTGCGCCCGTTAGGGTGGCGCGCATGGGCAAGGCATCCCGCAGGAAACGCCAGGCGCAGGTCGCGCAAGACACGCAGGTTGCGCTTGGCGCGCAGGGCGCGCAGGGCACGCGCGGCACGCGCGGCACCAAGGCGATCCCGGCGCCGTACGTCGCGCGCCCGTTCCACGGTCTGCCCGCGGAGAGCGACTGGGTCGCGATGCGCGAGATCGTCCCCGCCGCGACCGCGACCCTGGCGATCCGACCGGACGCGCCCGGCGTGCCCGCCGACGCGCCCGCCGAGGTGACCGTCGCCACCGTGCTGCCGATGGCCTGGCCGGGGATGCGGCGAGCCGACGGGGCCGCCCTCGTCGCCCTGCAGACCGTGCAGTCGGGAGGCGACCCGTCCCGCGACGTCGCGCAGGCCCTGCTCGCGGTGCTGGCTGCCGAGCCCGGAACCCCCGTCGCCGGACTGCCTCCCGCGACCGCGCAGACCCCGCGGCTGCAGGACCTCATCGCCCCGGACGGCGACCTCGCCGTCACCGTGCACGACGACTTCGGCTTCTGGATCGCCCCGGACACCACCCTGGAGGGCGAGGCGAAGGCTTCGCTGGAGGAGGCCAACGCGGCGATCATCCCGACGACGAAGATGGCCGCAGCCGACTCGGCGTACTGGTGTCGCGTCGGTGAGCGCACCCACCTGCGGTGGATCCTGCCGCACGACGAGGACGCCGCCATCGACGCGCTGGCCCGGCTGCACGCCGCGGGCACCGACTCCCTCGGCGAGCACACCCGGCTCCTGGGCGCGTTCCGTGCCGGCGGCCTGCTGTGCCCGGTCTGGGATCTGGACCCGGCGCGGACGGCGGGAGACTACGAGGACCCGCTGGCCACCCTCGCCGCGGCCCTGACCGCCGCACTCACCGACGCGCCGCTGACCTCGCAGGAGCGCCGCGCGAAGAACGGTCTGCTGAGTCGCCAGCTCACGTTGCGGTAGTTCCTTTTTATTCGCCGGCCAGGACAGGACCTTGGGCCTGGCGATGCCGCCCGTGTCCTGGTAATAGCGCCTCCATGCTGCGGTGATGCGGCGGAGGTGCCCCCGCGGCGACGCGCGCCAGGCTGTGCCGCAGGTCGCATCCAGACGTCCTCTAAATAGTCCGAATACGGGCTAGGGTGTGGGGTGAACACGGGATCAACGCCATGAAGGAGCGCACGCGCATGTTCTGTTATCAGTGCGAGCAGACCGCCCACGGGACCGGCTGCGTGACCAAGGGCACCTGCGGCAAGCTGCCCGCCACCGCGGCGGCCCAGGACGAGCTGACCTACGAAGTGATGCGCCTGGCCACGGCCATTGCCGCCACCGGCGCCGAGCCCACCACCGATCAGGTCGTGCTCATCATGGAGGGCCTGTTCACCACCGTCACCAACGTCAGCTTCGGCGCCGAGAACTCGGCCGAGCTCGCGGCCCGCGTCGAGGCGGCCCGGCTCGCGATCGGTGGATCGGCGGCCGCCGCCGCGCTGACCCTGGAGGCCGTCCCCGGCCCCGGCGACATCTTCGGCAAGGCCGACGTCGAGGGCTCCTGCCGCAGCCTGATCGTGCTGGGCCTGCGCGGGATGGCGGCGTACGCGCACCACGCCTACGTGCTCGGCTACCGCGACGCGCTCGTCGAGAAGGCGCTGGTGCGGCACCTCGCCGAGGCCGGCAAGCACCACTCGGTCGAAGAGTGGCTCGGCCTCGTGCACGACTTCGGCATGGACAACTTCGCCTGCATGGAACTGCTCGACCGGGCCAACACGGGCAGCTACGGCCACCCGGTGCCCACCGCCGTCGGCATGGCCGTCGAGCCCGGCCCGTTCATCGTCGTCACCGGCCACGACCTGCACGATCTGAAGATGCTGCTGGAGCAGTGCGAGCCGGAGGGTGTCGCCATCTACACCCACGGCGAGATGCTGCCGGGGCACGCCTACCCGGAGCTGAAGAAGTACTCGATGCTCAAGGGCAACTTCGGCACGGCCTGGCAGAACCAGCAGAAGGAGTTCAAGGGCGTCCCCGGCGCGTTCCTGTTCACGACGAACTGCCTCATGCCGCCGAAGCACAGTTACGCCAGCAACGTCTTCACCACCTCGGTCGTCGAATACCCGGGCCTGGCGCACATCCCCGCCGACGCCTCCGGGCACAAGGACTTCGGACCGGTGATCGCGCGGGCCAAGGAGCTGGGCGGCTACGCCGAGACGACGTCCTTCACCGGCCTCAACGGCGGCTCGCAGCTGATGACCGGGTTCGGCCACGCGGCCGTGCTCAGCGTCGCCGACCAGGTCGTCGCCGCCATCAAGGACGGTCTGGTCAAGCACCTCTACCTGGTGGGCGGCTGCGACGGCCGCGAGCACGGGCGCGACTACTACACCAACCTCGTCGAGCAGACCCCGGCCGATTCCCTGGTGCTGACGCTGGCCTGCGGCAAGTACCGGTTCAACGACCTCGACCTCGGCCAGATCGGTCCGTTCCCGCGGATCATGGACATGGGCCAGTGCAACGACGCCTATTCCGCCGTGAAGGTGGCTGGCGCCCTCGCAGACGTCTTCGGCTGTGGCATCAACGACCTGCCGCTCACGCTGGTGCTGAGCTGGTATGAGCAGAAGGCCGTCTGCGTCCTGCTGTCCCTGTTGTCGCTGGGGGTGAAGAACATCTACCTCGGCCCGTCGCTGCCGGCGTTCGTCTCCCCGGACGTGCTCGATGTGCTGGTGCAGCAGTTCGGGATCCGGCCGATCTCCACCCCGGAGGCCGACCTGGCCACGATCGCCGCGGGCTGAGCTCCCCCGTGCCTCGGGCTGCCGAGAGGGACGCCCGAACCGATATCGCAATGACCGTTGCTCTCGGTATTCGGCCTGGTCGCCTTCTGCTGGCGAGTCATTGCGATATCGGTTTGGGCCGGTCTACCGGCCGGTGATCAACGCCGTGTCCAGCAACCGTCAGCGGCTCGCGGTCGACCCGGTCAGGATCTGCTCGTCGGCCTTGGTGCGGCCGAACGGCCACGCACCGGGGATCGCATGCGCGATCGTCCAGGCGCACCAGATGCCCAGCAGCGCGCCGATGACGATGTCGGAGACGTGGTGCATCGCGCGGTACTCCCGCGCATACGCCACCAGGAACGGCCAGATCAGGCACACCGTCTGCACGCCGATCCGCAGCCCCCGATGGGGGATCCGTTGGGCCAGCAGCGCCAGGGTCCAATAGAGGGCGAACGCCGCGGCGGTGTGCCCGCTCGGGTAGCTGGACGTGGGCGGTGCCGCGTCCATGTGCAGCTCCTTCGGCGGGCGCGGCCGACCGGTGAGGTTGGTGACCGGCACGAAGATCGAGGACTCCAGCGTCAGTGCGGAGATCGGCGCGAGCGCGATCCACCACTTCTTCGTCAGCACCCAGACGAGCAGGGAGTAGGTGATGCCCAAGCCGATCGCGACGAAGGTGTCCGTCGAGGTGGACCAGACGTGCGTGACCTGGTCCATCAGGGGCGTACGCCCTGCCGCCACCTGACGGCTGAACTCGTCCTCGGCGGGCAACCCGTCCAGCACCTGAACGATGAGCAGGCCGATCACGAACAGCACCACCGCCGCGATCAGGCCGGGCAGGACCGCCCGCCGGAGCAGGGACCGAGCCACGTCCCCGATCGTGGGATGCGGCTCGGTGGCGCCGTGCGGATCGTGCGATGGGCTCGACTGCATGGGGTCTCCTTCTCCCGGTCCCTCGACGGGCCCGGCGATGCCGTCAGGCGGTGGGTGCGGGCCGGGGGGAGGGCTCCGGCGCGGGTGCGGGCGAGGGACGGTGGGCGAACCCGGCGTACGACGCCGTGACCAGGCCGGCCGCGAGCAGGATCCCGGCGGTCACGTCGGAGGGGAAGTGGACGCCGAGGAAGACCCGGTCCAGGGCGGTGAGCACCACGAACGTGGCGCCACTGCCGATGGCCACGGCGCGCACCACGCTCGGCTGCCGCGCGAGCAGGGGCCACAGCATCACCAGAACCGTGCAGGTCGCCATGGCCGCGTTGAACGCATGCCCGGAGGGGAAGCTGAACCCGGGCGCGGAGCTGACCGGGTCGTCATACACGGGCCGCGCCCGCTCCACGATCAGCTTGACCTGCAGGCCGAGGTTCCACCCGATGAGCATCGTGACCAGGCCCCACAGCGCCCGGGCGCGCAGACCGCTGCGCCAGGTCCAGATCACGGCGGGCACCGCCAGCAGGTAGACATGCTGCGGCACGAAGGCCTCCTGCCACGCGATCAGCGCCGACCGGAAGCCGTCGCTGGTGCGGGTGACATCGGTGGCCTGCCGGATCAAGTCGTTGTCCAGGGCGATCAGCGGATCCCATTGGCGCGTGACGATCGCCGCGAGCACCCCCACCGGCAGGCAGGTGATCGCCGCGGTGACCAGGCCCCGGCCGAGCCGAGGTGCGGCCGCCACCACCAGCGAGCGCCAGCGCGCCCCGCGGGTCGGGGCGGCGACGGAATGGGCGGTCTCGGTCGGCTCGGCCGCGGCCCGCCGGATCTCCTCGGGACCGCGGGCGCCGGCGTCGAAACCCTCCGCCGTCACCGGTCGGTCTCCGCCGCCTCTGCCGCGGCCTGGGTCGCGTCGGCCGCCTCCGGCGCCTCGGCCTTGGTCGCCTCCGGCGCCGCGGGCAGGACCCGGACGACGAGGGCGTGCCGGGCCACGGCGAACGTGAGGACCAGGCCGGGACCGATGTGGTCGCCGTCCAGCTGGACCTCCTGCCCCTCGCCCAACCGCACCGTCAGCTTCTCGCAGCGGTGGTGTTCGACCTGCCGGTGACCGCGCCGCTGCTTTGTCAGGATGCTGGCGCTCACGCCCGCCCACCCCACGACGCCCTTGGGGGAGAGCACGACCGTGTCCAGCGAGCCGTCGTCGATCTCCGCGTCGGGCAGCAGCTCGACCCCGCCCTGCAACCGGCCGCAGTTGCCGACGATGATCGAACGGATCCGGCGGTGGGTGGCCGGCTTGCCGTCGAAGGACAACTGCGCCCCGAACCGCTTCCCGCTGAGGTTCTTGGCCCCGGACACCAGATAGGCCGCCCAGCCCACCTGGGCCTTGAGGTCCTCGGGCGCCTCCGCCATCACGTCGGCGTCGAATCCGACCCCCGCCATGACCAGGAAAATGTAGTCCTTCGGCTGGTCCTGGGTGCTGCCCGGCACGACGACGTTGATGAGCCCCACGTCCACGGCCCGATCATCGCCGTCGAGGGCCACCCGGAACGCCTCGGCGATGTCGTCGATGGGCAGGTCCAGGTTGCGGGCCAGCAGGTTGCCGGTGCCGCCGGGCAACAGCCCCAGCGGGGTGCCGGAGTTCACCAGCGAGGCCGCCACCGCCCGCACCGTGCCATCGCCACCAAGGGCGCAGACCAGGTCGGCGCCCTTGTCCATGGCCTCCTTCGCCTGGCCGGTGCCGTTGTCCTCCTCGGTGGTCTCGATGAGCAGCGGCGGCTGCCAGCCGCGCTCCTCGCAGACGCGCTCCAGGGTCTGGCGGACCTGGTCCATGTCCTCGAACTTCGTCGGGTTGACGACGACGGCGACGAGTTTGCCGTCGCCGGGCGCCTGCTCTTGGGGCGGGGTGTTGATGGGCACCGGTACCTGCCTTCCGGAGCGGGTGCTCACGAGGGCCACGACGATCACCACGATGACGAGCACGGCGATGGCGATCAGGCCGCTGGGGTCATTCACTCTCCGAAACTACCCTGAACAGGGGCGTTTCAATCGTGCCTCCCGGGCGGCGTTGGCCGGCAAACCTATTCGTGTCAGGTGGGGCGGCGCCGATACGCTGGCGGGCGTGATCGACATCAAGTGGTTGCGGGACCATCCGGACGCGGTGCGCGCCTCGCAGGTGGCGCGGGGGGAGGACGCCGGACTCGTCGATGCGATCCTTGATGCCGACAAGCGGCGCCGGGAATCGTTGGCCGAGTTCGAACAGCGGCGCGCCGAACAGAAGGCCACCAGCCGGGACGTCGGCGCGGCGATGGGCCAATTCCAGGCGGCCAAGAAGGCCGGCGAGCCGGCCGACGTGCTGGCCCGGCTGGAGGGCACGGCCAACGCCGCCCGCCGGTTCGCGGGGGAGCTGTCGGACCGGGTGAAGTCGCTGGAGGCGCAGGCGGCAGAGGCGGACACGCAGCTGGGCGCGCTGATGCGTCGGGTCGGGAATGTCATCATCGACGGGGTGCCCGCCGGGGGCGAGGACGACTTCGTCGTGCTGGAGACGCGCGGGACGCCCCGGGACTTCGCAGCCGACGGCTTCGCCCCGAGGGACCACCTGGAGATCCTGGAGGGCCTCGGCGCGGTCGACATGGCCCGCGGCGTTAAGGTCGCCGAGTCGCGGTTCTATTACCTGGTCGGACAGGGCGCGCGCCTGGAGTCGGCCCTGATGAACCTGGCGCTGGCCACGGCGTACGACAACGGGTTCACCCAACTCGCCGTACCCACGCTCGTCAACCGCCCCACGATGGCCGGCGCGGGCTTCATCGACGCCCACGAGGAGGAGGTCTACCACCTCGACGCGGACGACCTGTTCCTGACCGGTACGTCGGAGGTGGCGCTGGCCGGTTTCCACGCGGACGAGATCCTCGACCTGAGCGGCGGGCCGAAGCGGTATTGCGCGCAGTCGACCTGCTACCGGCGCGAGGCGGGCAGCTACGGCAAGGACACCCGCGGCATCATCCGGGTCCACCAGTTCCAGAAGGTGGAGATGTTCGTCTACTGCCGCCCCGAGGATGCGGAGGCCGAACACGCCCGGCTGCTCGGCTTCGAGAAGGCGATGCTGGATCTGATGGAGGTGCCCTATCGGGTCATCGACGTCGCGGCCGGCGACCTCGGCGGGCCGGCGGCGCGCAAATTCGACTGCGAGGCGTGGGTGCCGACGCAGGAGAAGTACCGGGAGGTCACCTCGACGTCGAACTGCACGACGTTCCAGGCCCGCCGGCTGGGCATCCGGGAGAAGCGCGACGGGCGCACCGAGATCGTCGCGACCCTGAACGGGACCCTGGCGACCTCGCCGCGCTGGCTGGTCGCGCTGGTGGAGAATCACCAGAACGCCGACGGGTCGGTGACGGTGCCCGCGGCGCTGAGGCCCTATCTCGGCGTGGAGACGCTGGTGGCGGGGGGCCGCTGACCGCCGGCCATCCCGGCGCATGAGGGGGCGCACGTGCTGGACCCGCAGGAGGAGGCGCGGGTACGCCGTGCGCTGCGCCAGGCCCGCAGGTCCGCTCGCGCGGAGGGCCGGACCTGGGTGTTGGTCTATGTCCTGCCGCCGATCCTCCTGGCCGGCCTGCCGTGGCCCCGCCCGGTGACCCTGCTGCTGGCCTGCTGCTTCCTCGCCCTGCTGATCGTGACGCAACGCCGCCGCATGCCGCAGGACCTGCGCGGCCCCCTGCGCGTCGCCACCGTCGAGCGGGTGGTCGCCGGGGAGGTGATCATCCGGCTGGACGACGGAGCGCTGTGGGGCTTCGTGGCCGCCCTGCAAGCCGTGGGACGGCTGCGCCGGGGGGAGGAGCTGACGCTGCCGATGCCCGCCCCCGGGTCGGTCGTGGCGGCCCGACGCAACCCCGTGACCGAGGCCTGGGAGCCGCTGGCCGGGTCCGACTGCCGCCTTTACCGGCCGGCGCCGACCTCGTTCGTGGCGCCTCTCGCCGCCGTGGCTGCCCCCGAAACGACCGAGCTGTCCCTGGGCCAGGCGCAGGCCTTTCTCGCCCACGAGGTCGGACTGCTCTCCGGGCCGCGCAAACTGTCCCCGCGGCGGCGGGCCGCGCTCGCCGACATCGGGACCGAGCCGGTGCTGGACGTCGTCGAGGTGGCCGAGTACGTCCGGCGCCGCGCCGTCATCCGCCGTACCGATGGTCGTCGCTTCTCCTGGCCGGTCGCCAAGGACGCGGTGCTGCTGGGGCAGGGCCGCCGGGTGTGGGCGACGCGGGTGGAGGAGGGGCTGTACGTCGTCCTCGTGGCGACCCTGGACGAGGGTCGGCGGGCCGAGCTGATCTGGCCCGCCGGCCCCGCGGTCGGCAACACTCCCGGCGCGGCCCCGGAGGACTGATCGCGCACGGTGCACCGCCCCGCGGCCCGCCCAACCGCCCCACCTGCCGGCCGCCCCACCTGCCCGCCGCCCCACCTGCGACCCGCACCACCCGCCCATACACGGTGGCGGCTCGCCAGCGCTCCGATCGGTGCGTTGTTGGGGTCCCAGCCACCTCAACAGACCGGTCGGAGCATCGGCGCCGGGCCGGGCGATTCGCGCTCCGAGCGGCGCGGGCCCGGCCGGTCCGATCTAGGCTGGTGGGATGGACGAGCAGCAGGCCAGGCGGGAGTTGCGCGCCGCGCTGAAGCGCCGCCGGCTGCAGCAACGGTTCGCCCTGGGGCTGCTCGGCGTCGTGTTCCTCGGCAGCATGATCGCCGCCGGCGTGAGCTACGCCCAGGAGGGCGCCTTCCGCGGCGAACAGCTGCTGCCGCTCATCTACGGCGCGATGTTTCTGCTGATGTGGCGGATCACCCGACGCATGGATGCCTCGGGCGCCTTGGTCGTCTGCCGGGTCGTGCACCCGTACGGCGTGGGCGGGCGCGGCCTGCGCATCCGGCTGCCCGACGGGGCCCTGCTCGACGCGTCCCTCGCGGACGACAAGGGTGCCGTGCTCAACGCGGGCGACCAGGTCTGGTTCGCGAACCCCCGGCCGGGCCAGCGGCTGATCGGGGTCGCGTGGGATCGGTTCCAGCAGCGCGGCGAACCGGTGGTGAGCGTGACCCCCGCCCGGCTGGTGGTGCCGGCGGGCGCCGTGCCCAGCGTGTTCGGTCCGGATGTCGTGCAGGACGCGTTGGGGTCCGGTGCCGGGTCACGGCCTGGGTCTGTCGCCGGGTCGGGTGCCGGGTCACCGCCCGGGTCACTCTCGGGGGCGCCGTCCGGGTCAGTCGCGGGGGCGCGACCCGGCCAACCGCCCCGGCCGCTGGCCATCCGGCCGCTCGGGCCACCGCCCCTGCCCTGCCCCGACGGCATCGACGAGTCCCAAGCCCGGGCCGCGCTGCGATCCGCCGACGGGCGCCGGGCGGTCACCCCACCCGACGTACCGTTGGAGATCGTCACGATCGACTCCCCGCCGCCGTCGGCGTACGCGCCGCGCCGCGCGGACATCACGATCCGGCGCGCCGACGGCACCCGGCTGACCTGGCCGGTCACGATGGAACGCTGGCCGGACCGCGGCAGCACGGCCTGGGCCACCCGCGGCGAAGCGGGCGAGTCGATCCGCCTGGTCGCCCCCACCTCGGCCGGCGACGTCGTGGTGATCGACCCTCTCGCGCCGGCGTCGCAGGCGCCGACCTCGCAGGCGCCGACATCGCGGGCGGCGTCCAACGAGCCGCCCGCGTGAGCGAGCCGCCGACCCACCGACCCGCGCCGCCCCGCGAGGACGCCGAGCGGCTGCTGCGCGGCTACCGCCCGCGGGGCCCGTTCGCGGCCGGTCGGGCCATCGACCCCACCGAGCCGATCCTGCCGGTGACCACGGCATTCGAGGTGCGCACGATCCGGCACCCCAGTGGGGAGGCGGTCTACGACCGGTGGGTCGACCACCACGAGTTCACGCTCCCGGACGGCTCGGTCTACTCGTGGGACTGGCAGGGCCCGGTCTGGGTGCCCAAGGGGTCGGTCATCTGGTGCACCGACCCCGCCTCGGACCGACAGGTCGGTTGCGCGATCGCCCGCCAGCACGTCGAGCCGGGCGGGATCGAGGTGATCTGGGCCAAGGAGGGCAGCGTGGAGCTGGTCCGCGGCGCGCACCCCGGCGGGCGTCGCCCGATCCTGGACGCCGCGGTCATCGCTCCCGTCGATGTGACGGCGGGGACCGGGCTGACCGAGGACGAGGTGCGGCTGATCCTGCGGCAGCGGGCGGCCGGGCTGCGGCGGCGCCGCGTGGGCCTCCTGCTGGGGACGCTCGGGTTGGCCTGGTGGTCGCTGCGGCGGCGGATCGGGCTGTACGACGACGCCGCGCAGGGGCCGCTCGCCGTCGTCGAGATCGGGCCGGCCACCCCGTACGGTCTGCGCGTCCGCGGTCCCGACGGCCTGCTCTACAGCTGGCCGGCGAGGTCGACGAGCACGCTCACCGCGATGGCCCACGCGGCGATGCCCGCCCCCGGCGACCGGGTCTGGGCCACGCCCGTCACGGCCGGGGCTCGGGTGCTGATCGTGGGGCAGCGAGACGGTACGCCGTTCGTCATCGAGCCAGGTCGGCCCGCGGACCCGCCGTGGTCGGCCGAGAGCTGAGCGCCGCGGCTGAGTGCACGCTCTAGGGTCGGGGGCATGCCCGACCAGCTCACGATCCGGCCGGCCCGCCCCGACGAGGCCCGGGTGTCGGCGCTGCTCAGCCAGGAGGCGTTCGGGGCGCCGCAGGTGCTTCCCGAGCAGCCCCCCGACCCCACGGCCGCCCACAAGCCGACCTGGTTCGCCGAGCTGGGCGGGCGAGTGGTGGGCAAGGCGTGCGACCGGCCGTACGAGAGCTGGTACGGCGGGCGGCGCGTGCCCACCAGCGGCATCGCCAGCGTGGCCGTCCAGCCGGAGGTGCGCGGTCGCGGGGTGGCGAAGTCCCTGCTGCGGCACACCCTGCAGCAGGCCCACGCGCGTGGCGCCGTGATCTCGACGCTCTATCCGACGGCGCCGGCCATCTACCGGGGTCTCGGCTTCGGTGTCGTCGGGACCTACACCTGGGTCCGGGTGCCCACCGCGGCGCTGGCGGCGGTGCGGCCGCCGGCCCACGACGTACTGCTGGAGCGGGTCGACGAGCACGCCTGGCCGGAGCTGCTGGCCTGTTATACGGCGTGGGCGCGCGACCACGACGGCCCGTTGTCCCGCGACGACGACGGCTACCCGACCCCGTCGGTCGACATCGCGTCGCACCGCATCACGCTGGCCCGCGACGCCTCCGGGAGCGCGGTCGGTTATGCGGCGTGGACCCGAACCGGCGGGCTCGGCGAGCAGGGACTCCTGGAGGTGCGCGATCTCGTCGCCACGACGGCCGATGCTGCGCGCGCCCTGCTGCGCAGTCTGGGCTCGCAGGCAAGCGCCGCCCCGCAGACCCACCTGCTCGGCGCGGGCGAGGATCTGCTGCCGTGGTTCCTGCCCACCAAGGACGTCACCCCGATCGACCAGCGGCCCTATCAGCTCGCGATCCTCGACGTGGCCGGCGCCCTGGCGGCCCGCGGCTGGGCGCCGACCGTGCGCGCCGCCGCCACCGTCGCGGTCGAGGGGCTGGTCGTGCCCGGCCAGGACGGCCGCTACCGCCTCGAGATCGCCGACGGCCGGGCCCACGTCGAGCGGCTCGGCGACGTGGCTGAGGGGACAGCGGGTGCCGCCGAGGGGACGCCGCGGCTGACCGCGGCGGGTCTCGGGATGCTGTACGCCGGTTGCCCACCGCGGCTGCTCCGCCTCGCCGGGCAGCTGAGCGCGGAGCCCGCTCCCGACGCGCTCGACGCGATCGCCACGGCGACGGCCGGGCGGGGCTTCGCCGTGCGCGACTACTTCTGAACGGGCTGCCCCGGCCAACCTCTCAGAGTTCGGTCCGCCCGGACGAGAGGGGTAGGGAGAGGGGGAGGCAACCTGAGCAGGACCGCACGCATGTGGTGTTCGGCCCTGGTGACGTGGGGCTTGGCTGCCGTCGCCGGAATGGGCCTGGCTGTCTATGCCCCCGACCGCCTGCCCGAGGTGGGTTCCTTCGCCGCGCCGCTGACCCAGCCGGCCGCGACGGGCGCGACACGCGCGACGACCGGCGGCGCCGGGGTCCCCACCAAGGGCGGCACTGGGGCGGCGCCCACGTCGCCGGCCACCACGACCGCCATCGATGCCTCCCCGGGGGCCCGGCAGCGCGCCGCGGACCGGGCCGTCTACTACGCCCAGGCCCAGGGGTGGCGCTCCGGGATCGCCATCAAGGACCTGGTCACCGGTGAGGTCACGGTGGCCGGGGACGCCGAGGGCTATTTCCGCACCGAGTCCACGGTCAAGCTGTTCATCGCGGCCCGCCTGCTCGCCGAGGGGAGGCTGACCGGGGCGACCGAGCCCGTCGCGCGCCGGATGCTCACCCTCTCCGACGACGCGGCGGCCAGCTCCCTCTACGCCTCGGTCGGCGGCGACGGACTGATCGCCTGGATCGGTGCCCACTACCGCCTCTCCGATCCCGGGACGCCGCCGGTGCGCGGCGCCGGCCAGTGGGGCAGCACGCAGGTCACCCCGCTGGCGATGGTGACCTTCCTGGCTGCCGCCTACCACGAGCCCCGGGTGGGCACGTGGCTGATCGACACGATGATCCAGATGGAGCCGAACGCGCTCGACGGCACCTCTCAGATGTTCGGGCTGCGCGCCGCCGACTCGATGGCGGTCGTCAAGCAGGGGTGGGGCGGCGATTCCGATCCGTCCGACGTGGTCGGTACGCCGAGTGTGGGCTACGTCGATCGCGGGCGGTACGCCGTGGCGATCTACACCGTGCGGCTGCCCGAGAGCCCGATCGCCGAGGCGCAAGGGGTCGTCACCGCCCAGGCCAAGCTGCTGCTGCCGCAGGGCCGGATGCCCCGGTACTGACCCGTCGGCGACCGCCACCGACCCACCGCCGACCGGCCGGTTGGCGCGGCGGCTGCTGGCCGGGCCCGGTGTTGGGGGCCGGGGGAGCCCGCGACGACTCCCTTAGGCTGGTCCCATGGCCGAATCGGGCACGCTGCGGCGCCGCATGGGGGACCTGGTGTGGTCGATCTTCGACGTCGACGCCGATTGGACCCGCCCCGACCCCGGGCCGGCTGGGATGCGCGCCGACGCCGGGATCGCCCTGGCGTTCTTCGTCTTCGGCGCCATCGGTCTGGAGCTCACCCGCAGCATGGGCCTGCTGCACGAGGCCCAATCCCCGATCCTGGCGCAATATCTCGTGCTCGCGCTGGGCACCGCCCCGCTGATCTGGCGGCGGCGCTATCCGATCAGCGTGATGCTGTTGCTGCAGGCGCACCTGTTCGCCGCCGGCATCTGGCTCGACGCCGTCGCCTACCAGTTCACGATGCAGGTCGTGTATTTCTTCGCGCTGTACTCCGGGATCGCCTGGGCGCGGGATCGCCGGGCGGCGGTGTACGCCGTGGGCGGGGTGCTGGTGCTGATGTTCGGCTGGTTCGTCTGGTCCTACGCCCTGGGCAACGCCTACGACTCGATCATGGCGCAGGACTATCCGGACGGTCAGGGCCTGATCGGGCGCTTCGCCGCCAGCGTGAGCTACGCCTTCCTGATCAACGCCGCCTACTTCGGGGGCGCCCTGCTGTGGGGCCGCAGCTCGTGGCGGTCCGCCCATCAGATGGCCGAGCTGCAGGATCAGGCCGGCACCATCGCGGCGCAGGCGGCCGGGCTGCGCGACCAGGCGGTGGTGCAGGAACGGCTGCGGATCGCCCGCGAGCTGCACGACGTGGTCGCCCATCACGTCTCCGTCATGGGTGTCCAGGCGGCCGCCGCCCGACGCGTGCTGACGCGGGATCCGGCTGCGGCGGCCGAAGCGTTGGCCTCGGTCGAGGAGTCGTCCCGATCGGCCGTGGGGGAGAAGCGGGCCCTGCTCGGCACCCTGCGCGAGCCCGCGACGGCGTCGGATCCCGCGGGCGAGGGGCCGGTGCATCGCGCCCCAGACCCCGGCCTCGGCGACCTGGCCGCCCTGGTCGCCGCCGCGGCCGGGGTGGGCTTCCTCCCGACGTACGAGCTGGTCGAGGACGTTCCCGACGCCGCCGCGCGCGTCCCGGCGCCACTCGCGCTGTCCACCTACCGCATCGTCCAGGAGGCCCTGTCCAACGTGCGCAAGCACTCCAGCGCCACCCGGGTCAGCGTGGTGGTGCGGGTGGAGACGCAGCGCGACCGGTATGTCGAGGCTGAGGTCGTCGACGACGGCCGGCCGTTGGGGGCCACGTCGGGCACCGGGCTGGGGATGCTGGGGATGCGCGAGCGGATCGCCTCGCACGGCGGGCAACTGGACGTGGGCCCGCGCCTGACCGGCGGCTACCGGGTGCGGGTGCGGTTCCCGCTGGACAGGACCGTCGCCGCGCCCGACGGCCGGCCGGCCGTGGTGGCGTCGACCAGCCGGGCGGCCGACGCCGCGATGCAGACCTCGGGGACGGCCCCGAGCGGATCGAGAGGATGACCGTGACGATCGGGGAGACGCCCCCGCCGGACGGCCGGGAGGCCCCGCTGCGGGTCCTGCTCGTCGACGACCAGCAGCTGGTCCGGTCGGGCTTCTCGCTGATCCTGTCGGTGGAGGAGGACATCACCGTCGTGGGGCAGGCCGCGGACGGGGCGGCCGCGCTGGTCCTGGCCCGCGAGCTGCGCCCCGACGTCATCCTCATGGACGTGCAGATGCCGGTGCTCGACGGCATCGCCGCCACCGCCCAGGTCGTCGCCGAGAACCTCGCCAAGGTCATCGTGCTGACCACGTTCGACCGGGACGACTACCTGTTCGACGCGCTGCGGGCCGGCGCCAGCGGCTTCCTGCTGAAGAACGCCGACCCCGAGCATCTGGTCGAGGCCGTCCGGGCCGTCGGGCACGGCCACGCCCTGCTGGCCCCGGAGGTCACCCGGCGCGTGATCGCGCAGCTGGTGGCGGGCGGCCCGGCCGGCAGCTCGGCGGCGCGCGGCGCCGGGTCGGCCGCGGGTACGTCGGGTGCGGGTGCCTCGGGTGCCGGTACGTCGAGTGTCGGTGGCGACCCCACCGACCCCTCCGCCGCCGCACGCCTGGGCCTGCTCACCGAGCGCGAGCGGGAGGTCCTGGTGCTCGTGGCCAAGGGCCTGAGCAATGCGGAGATCGCCAAGACCCTGTTCCTGGGCGAGGCCACCGTCAAGACGCATGTCAGCAGCTGCCTGTCCAAGCTGCGGGTGCGGGACCGGGTGCAGGCCGTCGTCACGGCGTACGAGGGGGGCCTGGTCGCCCCGGGCGACTGAGGCCGCAGACCCGGCTACTGTGGGCCGCGACGGCAAGGAGGCCCCATGAAGATCTCGCTCGACATCGACTGCACGCCGAAGGAACTGCGCACGTTCATGGGGTTGCCGGACCTCGAACCGATGCAGCAGGCGGTGCTCACCGAGATGCAGCGCCGCATGATCAGCGCGATGGATCTCATGTCGCCGACCGCGATCATGAAGGAATGGCTCACGCCGATGGGGGCCGCGCAGCAGGCGCTGTTCGGGGCGTTCACGCAGGGGGCCAGCGCGGCGGCCCGGACTGCGCGCGGCAGTCGCGGGAGCAGCAGCAAGCGGCGCGCCGACGCCGAGGGCGGGGAGTCCGCGGAGGGCGACGGCTCGGGGAGCGCCTGACGTCGGCTTGGCGCCTGACGTCGGCTTGGCGCCTGACGTCGGCTTGGCGCCTGACGTCGGGGAGCGCCTGACTCATCCTTTCGGCGGAGGGTTTGCGCGCAAACCACCCGCCCTCCGCCTGCCGGTTCCGCCCTGACGGGGATCCGGTGCCCGCAGCACCCGCCGTACGGTGAACCCAGCACCGGACGGAAAGGGGCGCCAGACATGCTGGACGTGCACGAACTGACCCGACGGTACGGCGACCTGACGGCCGTCGACCAGGTGAGCTTCACGGTTCCCGCCGGGGAACTGGTGGGCTTCGTCGGAGGCAACGGCGCGGGCAAGACCACCACGATGCGGATGATCATGGGGGTGCTCGGCATCCACCACGGCGAGGTCCGCTGGGACGGGCGACCGATCACGGCGCTGGACCGGCGCCGGTTCGGCTACATGCCCGAGGAGCGCGGCCTCTATCCCAAGCAGCCCGTGCTGGACCAACTCGTCTATCTGGGCCGGTTGCACGGCGTCGAGGCGCAGGCCGCGCGGCGCGAGGCCACCGACGCACTGGAGCGGTTCGGCCTCGCCGACCGCGCGAAGGACAAGGTCGAGAAGCTCTCGCTGGGCAACCAGCAGCGCGTGCAGATCATCGCGGCGCTGCTCGGCGGACCGCAGGCGCTCGTCCTCGACGAGCCGTTCTCCGGGCTCGACCCGATGGCCGTCGACGCGATGGTCGGCCTGCTGCGGGAACGCACCCGGGAGGGGGCGCCGGTGCTCTTCTCCAGCCACCAGCTCGACCTCGTCGAGCGGCTCTGCGACCGGCTGGTGGTGCTCGCGCACGGGCGGGTCGCGGCGCGCGGCACCGTCGCGGAGCTGCGCGGCGCCGGGAGCAGCCGGCACCGGCTGGTGCTCTCCGGGGATGCCGGCTGGACCCGCGACATCGCCGGGGTGAGCGTGATCGACGTGGACGGTCGGACGGCGGTGCTCGAGCTGGTCGCCGCCGGTGCCGACCGGGCCCTGCTGACCGAGGCCCTGCGCAGGGGCGACGTGGTCGAGTTCGGGCCGCTGATCCCCACCCTGTCCGAGATCTACCGCGAGGTGACGGCATGAGCAGCACGACCGAACACCGCCACACCGACCACTCGGCCGGCTCGACGGGCGACCCGACGGTCGCCGCGGCCGAGCGCGCATCCCGGCCCGACGCCGGCGCGGTCGAGTCGCCGACGCGGGGCATCCGCGCCTGGCCGGTGGTGGCCGTCCGCGAGATCCAGGTCCGCATCACCGACAAGAACTTCCTGGTCTCCACGCTGATGACGATGGTCATCATGCTGGCGATCTTCGCCGTGCAGGGCTTCATCCTCGGCAAGGGCGCGCAATGGAACGTCGTGACGACCACCCAGTCGGCGCAGGACCTGGCCGGGCGCATCGGCACCGCCGCGCACGCCGCGGACGACAAGAACTCGGTGCAGGTCCGTCGTGCCGCCGGTGACGAGGCCGCCCGGGCCCAGCTGCGCGACGGATCCGCGGATGTCTACCTGCATCAGCGCGACGGAGCGTGGACGCTGACCACCAAGAACGACACCCCGCCCAGCGCGCTGCAGGCCGTCGCGGCGCAGACGGTCCGGGCCGAGGCGCTGGCCAGCAACGCCCAGGCCGCCGGGACGACGCTCGAGGCGCTGAACCAGGGCACCGCCCTGCGCACCGACCAGTTGGAGGGCAGCGGCACCGAGATGATCGTGCGCATGATCACCGGTCTGGTGCTCGGCGTCATGTTCTACATGGTCAGCTTGATGTTCGGGCTAGCGATCGCGCAGAGCGTGGTCGAGGAGAAGCAGTCCCGGATCGTGGAGATCATCGCCAGCGCCATCCCGCTGCGGCAGTTGCTCACCGGCAAGGTGCTCGGCAACACGGTGCTGGCGTTCGGCCAGATGGTCCTCTTCGTCGCGGCCGGGCTGATCGGGCTCCAGTTCACGCCGTACAAGGAGTTCGTCACCGCGGTCAGCGGACCCGTCGGCTGGTTCGTCGCGTTCTTCGTCGTCGGGTTCATCGCGCTGGCCTGCCTGTGGGCCGTGGCCGGGTCGCTGTCCAGCCGGCAGGAGGACCTGTCCACGACGACCCAGCCGATGCAGCTGCTGCTGCTCGTGGCGTTCATGGGCGGCACGTTCGCCCAGGGCAGCGTGCAGCAGGTGCTGTCGTTCGTGCCGGTCGTCTCGGGGGTCGCGATGCCGATGCGGATGCTGGGCGGGGGCGTGCCGCTGTGGCAGACGCTCGCGGCGCTGGCGATCACCCTCGTCTTCGCGGTGCTGGCCATTCTGCTCGGCGAAAAGGTCTACCGGCGCAGCATCCTCGCCGGCGGCGGCCGGGTGTCCTGGCGTCAGGCGATGCGCAGCGCCGACTAAGGCTCTTGACGACACGGCGAGCCACCGGAAAACTGGCGCCCCCGCCCCGGCGGGGGCGTCGGGCTGCGTGGCGGGTCCGGCGGTCCTGTGCTGGCGGGGGCGTCGGGCTGCGTGGCGTGGCCGGCACATCCCGTGCACGACCGGTCGTCACCCGCCGATAGGAGGAGCACTGATCGGCGACCCGTCGATCGGGGAGGGCTGATCGGCGACCTGCCGTTCGGTCCGCACGACACGAGGTTCAGCAAAGGGGGGCCGATGCGCGTGGAGACGCTGCCTCAGGCGGCCGGCGCGCGGCGCGGGGCGCCGTCGTGGACCGCCGCCGGCGTCACGCTGCCCACGGCCCACGGCCGGCACCTCGTCGCCCTGGACATCGACGGCACCCTGCTGCACCACGACGGCACCCTGTCCCCGGTCGTGGCCGACGCGGTGACCGCGGCCCGCGCTGCCGGGCACGAGATCGTCATCGCCACCGGGCGCTCGTTGGTGGCCGCCCGGCCCGTGGCGGAATCGCTCGGGATGACCGAGGGGTACGTCGTGGCCAGCAACGGCGCGGTGCTGGCCGAGCTCGACCCGGCCGCCCCCGACGGCGCCCGGGTGCTGCGCACCCACACGTTCGATCCCGCGCCGGCCCTCGCCGTGCTGCGCGACTCCTGGCCCGATGCGCGGGTCGCGGTCGAAGAGGTCGGTCTGGGGTTCAAGGTGAGCGCCGAATTCGACCCCGGCGAACTCGACGGCACGGTCCGGGTCGTCGACTGGGCGGAGCTGGTCGCCGGGCCCGCGACCCGGGTGACCTTCCGCAGCCCGAGTGGCACCGCGCAGGACTTCCTGGACCTGGTCGAGCGGGTCGGCCTGACCGGCGTGAACTACGCGGTCGGCTTCACGGCCTGGCTCGACATCGCCGGGGAGGGCGTCAGTAAGGCGTCCGGGCTGGAGCGGGTGCGTCGGTGGGAGCGGATCCCGCGGCGGCGTACGGTCGCCGTCGGGGACCAGCGCAACGACTGCGAGATGCTCGCCTGGGCCGCCTGCGGGGTGGCCATGGGCAACGCACCCGACGAAGTGAAGGCGGTCGCGAAGCTGGTCACCGGACACGTCCTGGCCGACGGTGTCGCGGACGTGCTCCGGGCGCTGCCGCCGGCGTGTTCCGGAAGCTGTTGCGCCTGAGCTCGATTGGCTCTGACCGCCGCTATTCTCCGCAATTCACCAGCGTCCAGAACGGCCGTCCGTATTGGACGCACCCGCATTCTTTGGGCCCCTCAATGTCGCCTAGAAAGGTCACTCGTCTGACTGCGACACCTGCTCCGACCTGCGACTTCTGCGATAGATGCCAGTTGTGAATTCGTGGCCGCGGAATCCTTGACGGCGGGGAATATGGGTCGATTGATCCAGTGCTACACCACTTCGTCACGACGAGTTTCTCGAAAGGAGGAGCTTTGCTGATTTCCGCCGACACCCGAGGCGTGGGCTGGGACGGGGCTAGCGCCGCCGATCCCCTCTTCGCCAACCATCTGCGCATCGCCGATTTCGCCGCGAGCTTGTCGCAGCGCCTCCTGGCCGAGACGCACACCGACGGCACCGGGCCGGACGACGAATACCTGCGCGGCTACGCACGGGCCATGTCCGACCTGTCCGAGGCGCTGGTGGCCGGAGATCTGTGCCCGGGCGGGATGTTCTTCCCGCACGAGCGCTGATCCCACCAGCCGCGAACTCCAGCAAGCGCTGGCGCACCGCCCCACGAAAGCGCCGCTCGAACGCCCCACCCGCACCCCACCGGCACCCCACCCGACGGCCACCACCGGCACCCCACCCGACGGCCACCGGCACCCCACCCGACGGCCAGCGGCCCGAGCAGCGCCCACCCGCTGACGACTCCGCCGGCCTGCAGACCCCAGACGCCCCGAACGCCCCCGACGCCCCAGCGTTGGGGGCGTTCGAGCGTCTCGGGGAGATGGAATGCTGGGGGCACCATGACGGATCTGCAGATCACCAGCCCGGCCAACCCCCGGGTCAAGGCGCTGGTCGCGCTGCGGCGGCGACGTGCCCGCGACGCGGCCGGCCACACGCTGATCGAGGGGCTGGCCGAAACGAGCCTGGCCGTCGCCGCCGGGGTGCGGCCGCACGCCCTCTACCTGTGCGAGGAACTGATGGCGGCGCCGCAGGACGCCGTACCGCTGGCCGCCGCCGTCCGGGCCGCCGGCGGCGAGGTGGTGCGGCTCTCCCGGGCGGTCTTCGACAAGGTCGCCTACCGGGAGGGGCCGGACGGGGTGCTGGCGGTCGCGGCCCAGCCCGGGCGGGCCCTCGCCGACCTGACGCTGCCGGCCGCTCCGCTCCTGCTGCTCAGTCAAGGGGTGGAGAAGCCCGGCAACCTCGGCGCGATGCTGCGCACCGCCGACGCGGCCGGGGTCGCGGCCGTGATCGCGGCCGACCCGGTCACGGACTGGGGCAACCCGAACGTCATCCGGGCCAGCAAGGGCACCGTCTACGCCGTACCGGTCGCCGCCGCGACCACCGCCGAGACGCTCGGGTGGCTCGCCGACCGTGGCATCGCCCTGGTCGCCACCACGCCCGACACCGATCTGCGGCACACCGACGTCGATCTGACCGGCCCGGTGGCCGTGGCCGTCGGCACCGAGCAGACCGGCCTCGACGCCGTCGCGCTCGACGCGGCGACGCACCGGGTCCGCATCCCGATGGCCGGCCGCGCCGACTCCCTCAACGTGGCCACCGCCGCCGCGATCGTGCTCTACGAGGCGGTCCGCCAGCGGCTGGCGGCACGCGCCGCCACGAGCCCGGGGTGATTCTGGAGTCACCCCCGTGATGTGCCACGATGGCCGCATGCGAGTCGACCATGTGTCCTACGCCGCGGAACCGGACGGGGTGCGCGCGACCGCGGACCGACTGGCCGAGCAGCTCGGCGTTCGGGCCGTCAACGGCGGGGTGCATCCGCCCTTCGGCACCCGCAACATGATCCTGCCGATGGCGCACGAGCGATACGTCGAAGTGGTCGAGCCGCTCGAACACCCCGCCACCGACAAGGCCCTCTTCGGCCAGGCCGTCAAGGCGGCCTGCGGGGAGGGCGGCGGCTGGCTGGGGTGGGTGGTCCGGGTCGACGACATCGCCGCCGTGGAGCGCCGGCTCGGCCGAGAGTGCGCGGAGGGGCACCGGGTCTTCCCCGACGGTCGCCGCCTGGACTGGCGCCAGGTCGGCGTGAACGGTCTGCTCAACGACCCACAACTGCCGTTCTTCGTGGAGTTCACCAACCCCGAGCTGCACCCCTCGGGAGCGCTCGACATCGAGCCCAAGGTGACGATCTCGGGGCTGACGATCGCCGGCGATCCGCAGCGGGTCTGCGATTGGCTCGGGCTCCCCGCCGACGCGACCTCCTCGGTCATCGACTTCACGTTCCTGGCCCCCAAGGGGCACGCCGGGTTGCTGTCAGTCACCTTCGACACGCCGACGGGCCAGATCACGATCTGAGCGCCGGGCGATCGGGGCCGGGCGATCGGGGCTCAGCGATCGGTGGGCCCGGGTCAGGGCAGGCCGGTGATCTGGCAGAACGACTGGTAGTGGTCGTTGGTGTAATACCACTGCTCGGGGGCCCGCGCCGAACCCCCACCGGTGACGATCCGCCGGGCCCCGCGGCTGTCCTCCTGAGGCGTGTCCACCGTGTATTCCCGGTAGTAGTTGGCCGGCTTCGCCGGCAGCAGTCGCTCGGCGTTGCGGAAGACGACGCCGTCGTTGCGCGGGTAGGGGAAGGGGCCACCCGCGGTGACGAGGTCGACCGTACGCCGGGCCTCGGTGGGCAGTCGGTCGATGTCGCACCGGGCCACGCTGCGTTCGGTGGCCGTGACCGGCGCGCCGGCCGGGCCGCGGGCGGGCTCGCCGGACAGCGCCGTGGCCGCCGAGCTGCCGCCGCGGGCGGTCGCCGGCACGGTCACGGTCTTGGTCACGGTGGTCGTCGCCGCGGCCGAGGGCCGCTGGGCCGCTCCCGGGGCGCAGCCCCGGCCGAGCAGCAGCACGGCCCCGATCAGCAGGATCGCCCACAGCGGCCACAACGAGGGGGAGCCGAACGTCTTGGCCAACGCCCCCTTCGCGCCGGGCTTCACGGCACCGATCCCGGATGGTGCGGTACGCCGAGGAGCAGCGGCGGCACGTCGTACCCGTCCACGAACGCCACGGTCTCGAACGCGAACGCGGCGCCGCGCAGCTCCCGGGAGGCCTGCCGCAGAATGTCGGCGACCTCCTCCCAGACCTGCGGCTCGCCCTCGATGAACTGCTCCGCCGCGCGCCACAGCAGCACGAGGCGGTCGGCCCGCGGCCACCGGTCCGGCAGGTCGCGCAGGGTGTCCATCAGGGCGTCGAGGTTGCGGTCCGCGGCGCCGGGCAGGTGCAGCGCGTCCGCAAGCGCCGGCAGGACGAGGCGTCGGGTGGTCAGCTCGCCGCCGTCGATCTCGCACACCGTGTATCCGGCGCCGAGCAGGGTCAGCGCGATGTCGGCGAAATCGGCCGGATCGGCCAGCACCACGCCGCGCCCGCGCAGCCCCGGAATGACGTCCGCAAGGTACGGCGGCGCGGGGGCGGACATGGGGGTCACTGTAGCCAGGCGGCGGCTGCGCCGCAGCGATTCACCGGCCGCGGCCTGGTGCGATGTGAGATTAATGCCGTTAACAACCTTGTCTCGCAGGCGAATCCGCCGATTAACGACCTGCGCCCTGGAGGACCCCAGTGGTCGCCAGTCTCCTCGGAAGGATGGGTCAGCGTGAAGAAACGCAATGCAGTTGGCCGCGCCCAGGGCCGCAAGAGGCTCAGCATCGTGCAGAAGGTCGTCGTCGTCGCCGCCATCGGCGCTGTGGGAGCCTTGCTCATCGGATTTCTGTCGGTGCGATCCCAGGATCAATACAACGACCGGCTGGACTCCATCAACACGATCCGCCAGGGTGCGATCGTCTCCTCGGGTCTGCAGCGTGGCGGCGCCGAGGTGATCGGTGCGCAGGAGGGCTACGCGTGGGCGATCCATCGCGATGGCGTGGACAAGGCGCTGGCGCCGAACGCTCCGGAGCGCGCCGCTTATCTCAAGGCCGTCGAGGGGTTGCAGGCGAACCTGAAGAAGATGCCGGTCGCCGTGCTCACCGACGCCGAGAAGGCCAAGTTCACCAGCCTCTCGGATTCCTGGAAGACCTTCCAGGAGCAGGACGCCGCCGCGGTGCAGGCCTATTCGAGCGGCGGTGCGCAGGCGCTCAGCGCGGGTGACACCATCCTGCTCAAGCAGGCCGCCGCGACCTATCAGAAGACGGTCGCCGACTCCGCCGCGTTGAACGGCGCCATCAACACTCGCGTCGCCGGCATCGGCACCGAAGCCCGCGCCGACGCCGACCGGGCCCGGTTGGCCCAGATCGTCATCCTGATCCTGACCAGCATCGCCGCTTCCGTGGTGACCGCGCTGACGGTGCGGGCCTTCCACCACGACCTCACCGAGATGCGCGGCTCGCTGGATGCCGTGGCCGCCGGTGACTTGACCCGGGGCCCGAAGGTCGCCGACGGCGACGAGCTGGGCGCGATGGGAAGCTCGCTGCGCGTGGCCGTCGACCGGGTGCGCATCCTGATCGCGGGAATCAGCGACTCGGCGGGCAACCTCAGCGGCGCCTCCGAAGACCTGTCCCGGGTCTCCGAGGACGTCAACCGCACCTCGGACTCCACCGCGAGCACCCTGGACGGCGTGATCGGTCGCTCCGAAGAGGTCGTCCACGACGTGCAGACCGTCTCCGCGGGCACCGAGGAGATGACGTCGAGCATCCGGGAGATCGCCAAGAACGCCAACGACGCCGCGAGCGTTGCTGCGGGCGCCGTGCAGGTCGCCGAGCGGACCAACCAGACGGTGGCCAAGCTCGGCGAGTCCAGCGCGCAGATCGGCGATGTCATCAAGAGCATCACTTCGATTGCGGAACAGACCAACCTGTTGGCGCTCAACGCCACGATCGAAGCGGCTCGGGCCGGGGAGGCCGGCAAGGGCTTCGCGGTGGTGGCCAACGAGGTCAAGGATCTGGCCCAGGAGACCGCCAAGGCGACCGAGGACATCAGTCACCGGGTCGAGCAGATCCAGATCGACACCGAGGCCGCGGTGGCCGCGATCAGCGAGATCTCCAGCATCATCGCGCAGATCAACGACACCCAGGCCACCATCGCCTCGGCGGTCGAGGAGCAGACCGCGACCACCAACGAGATGAGCCGCAATGTGCGCAACATCATCGAGGGCTCGCAGGCCATCACCACGACGGTGACCCAGGCCGCGGCGCAGGCGCGGGAGTCCACCGGGGCCGCGGCCAGCACGGCCGCTGCGGCTCACGAACTCAGCGCTCAGGCCGCCACGCTGAAGGACCTGGCGGGTTCCTACAAGGTCTGATCGGCAGGGTCTTGGCCCCCCACCTCCGCGCGCAGGTAGTCGCGCACGAGGTGGGGGGCCAGCCCGACGTACGACTGCGGGGTCATCCCCGCCAGCCGCTCCTCGACGGCCGCGGGCAGCCCGAGCCCGCGCACGAACTCGACCAGCTCGGCCTGGCCGATCCGGCGGCCGCGGGTGAGCTCCTTGAGGCGCTCGTAGGGGTTTTCCATCCCGGCGACCCCCCGCGCCCCGAGCGCGCGCATCGCCGACTGGATGGGTTCGCCGAGGACCTCCCAGTTGGCGTCGAGGTCGCGCGCCATCGCCGCGGGGACCGCGTCGAGCCCGGCCAGCCCGCGCGCGATGTTGTCGAGGGCCAGCAGGCTGTGGCCCAGGGCGGTGCCGACGTTGCGCTGCATCGAGGAGTCGGTCAGGTCGCGCTGCAGGCGGGACGTGACGAGGGTGGCGGCGAGCACGTCGAGGAGGGCGTTGCTGACCTCTAGGTTGGCCTCGGCGTTTTCGAAGCGGATGGGGTTGACCTTGTGCGGCATCGTGGAGGACCCGACGGTGCCCTGGCCGCGGACCTGGGCGAAGTAGCCCATCGAGATATAGGTCCACACGTCGGTGGCCAGGTTGTGCAGGATCCGGTTGAAGCGCGCGACGTCGGCGTACAGCTCGGCCTGCCAGTCGTGGCTCTCGATCTGGGTGGTGAGCGGGTTCCAGGTCAGCCCGAGCCGGTCGGCGACGAACGCGCGGGAGATGGCCGGCCAGTCGGCGTCGGGGACGGCGGCCAGGTGCGCGCCGTAGGTGCCGGTCGCGCCGTTGAGCTTGCCCAGGTATTCCTGGCGGCCGATCCTGGCCAGCTGGCGGCGCAGCCGGTGGGCGAGGACCGCCAGCTCCTTGCCCATCGTGGTGGGGGTCGCGGGCTGGCCGTGGGTATGGGCGAGGAGGGGTACGTCGGCGAGGGCGTGCGCGAGCTGCGCGATCTGGTCGGCGACGGCGGTCGCCTTCGGCAGCCATACGGCGGTGATGGCGCCGCGGATCATCAGCGCGTAGGCCAGGTTGTTGATGTCCTCGCTGGTGCAGCAGAAGTGGATGAGCTCGGCGAGCCCGCTGTCCGACTCGTCGGGGGCGATGCGGGTGAGGCGGTCCTTGAGGAAGTATTCGACCGCCTTCACGTCGTGGACCGTCTCGCGTTCGATGGCCGCCAGCTCCGCGACGTCGGCGGGGCCGAAGTGGGTGACGACGTCGCGCAGCTGGGCCTGCTCGTCGGCCGTCAGGGCCCGCACACCGGGCACCACGCCCGCGTCGGTGAGGTGGATCAGCCACTCGATCTCGACCGCGACCCGTTCCCGGTTCAGCGCCGCCTCGGAGAGGTGATCCACGAGGGGCGCGACGACGGCGCGGTAGCGGCCGTCCAGCGCGCCTAGGGCGATCGGGGGGGTGGCGTCGGCGAGGGTACCCATGGGTTCATCCTTCCACCGCCGGTACGGCGAGACGCGCCGGTACGTCGTGCGCTGCGGACCTCGGCCGCGGCCCTGGGTCAGGCAGAGACCTCGCGCAGCCGACCGGTGGCGACGTCGAAGATTAAACCGCGAATCGAGTCCTTATGCGGGACATGGACATCGGCGATGATGCGGGCGATCGAGGACCGCACGTCGGCGTCCAGATCGGTGAAGGCGGCCGACGCCCAGCTCGGCCGGGTGCCCGCCTGCTGCTCCAGGTCGTCGCGGAAGCCCTGGTCGGTGAACGTGAGCATCCCGCAGTCCGTGTGGTGGATCAGGACGATTTCGCGAGTGCCAAGCAGGTGCTGGCTGATGGCCAGCGAGCGAAGTACGTCGTCGGTGACGACGCCGCCCGCGTTCCGAATCACGTGCGCCTCGCCTTCGGCGATCCCGAGCACCCGGGAGACGTCCAGGCGGGCATCCATGCACGCGACGACGGCGAGGTGCCCCGACGGCGGCAGGGGCAGCGGACCCGAGAAGCCCTGCGCGTAGACCTCGTTGTTGCTCAGCAGCCGATCGACGATGCTCATGGGCTTCCTTCCAATGGCCAACAGGTGCGTGGGGTGTGGCTCGGGTCAGATCCCAGCTGACCAACCGGGCGCCAGGGAATCGCAGGACGTCACACGGAGACGACGACCACCAGATCCTCCAGCCCTGCGAAGTCTTGCGGGTTTCGAGTCAGCAACGGTAGCCCCTCGGCGACCGCGACTGCCGCGATCAGCAGCTCCGCAAATCTCCTGCGCGGCTGAGGCCCCGTGGCCATCACGGCCGCGTGGACTCCCCCGTAGGCACGGGCTGCGTCAGGCACGGGCTGCGTCGCCGCCGAAGGGGATCGCCTCGAACGCCGCCTCGGCGCGTTGCAGCCGATCCTGCCGACGGGCCCGTTCGGTGCTTTCCTGGGCGGCCGCCGGGCCGGCCGCCAGCTCGGCCATGGTGATCGCGCTGACGGCGACGGTCAGCGGAAGCGCGTCCGGCTCGATGACGTCGAGGTCGATGACCACGGATGTGTCCAGCAACCCGGCGGCCAGACGCTCAGCCACGGGGCTCCAGCCTCTGGTCGACCGCTTCATCGAGGTCCCGCCGGAACCGGTCGCGGTCGACGCGAGGGGCGCCGCGGAACAGCTCGCTCACGAGGCGCACGTCCACCAACGTCCAGACGACCGCAACCAGGCTGGTCCCCGCAAACCCAAGTGAGAGGATCTCCGTAGCCGGGCGAGGCGGCTTGGCCTCACGAATGCGTGCTTGCGCCTGCCATTCCCAGTGCTGGGGGTGAATCGGATGCTTGCGCAGGCCGCGCTTGGGCCAAGGCAGCGCGCATGGGAACGTTCGAATGATCTCTCGATCCTCGCGCTGGGCGGCACGCCAGTCGACACAAGGTGGGCTCGGCGACGTCACCCGATCAAGCTATAAGAGCCCGCCGACAGTCAGCGCGACACCGTGAAGCGGGGGGTGTCCTCGACAAACCGCGAGGAGGCATTGCCGCTCCGCAAGCGATCGAGCGATAGATCCACGACCTGGGAGTACGTGGGAGTCCGCCGTTGACCGGCGAACGGGGTGCCGAATGCAGGGTACGACGACCGCTGGTGCCCAAACGCTGGCATTTGAGTCATGGCTTGCCTCCCCTACTCAGCATGGACGGGCACCCGCTGGAGTGAGCTACCAGGGTAAGTTCACCCGATCTGACGATGTCGCGGCCAGCTCATCATGTGGTCCAGGTCAGAGTCTGACACCAGCCTCTTCGGCTGAGATCCGACAGACATGATCCTGACGGGCGGCACCATTGTGGCAGGCCGTCACCCCCTGGGGCAGCGAACCGGCGACCAGGCGTCGCGAGACAGTCGGGGCGCCGCCGAGAGAGACCCACGTCCGACGGAGGCTAAGAATCCAGGTGGTCGCTCAGCCAGTCGACCAAGCCCGCCGCGGCGGATTCCACCTCGGCCAGCACCCTGTCGAAATCGCGCTGCGACCCGTAGTAGGGGTCGTCCACCTCCAGCTCACCCGCGGCCACGGCGGCCGGATCGAACTCCCGCAGCAGCCGAATGTCCACATCGCCGTCGGGCCCCACCTGGTAGCCCTCCTGCGCGGCCCAGCGCGTCAACGTGCGCAGATGCCCCCGGTCGGCCGCCAGCACGAGATCGTGGTCGGCCAGCCAGGCCACGTCGTACTCCCGCGCGCGGTGCGCGCTCCCGTCGTACCCGGCCGCCCGCAGCGCCGCCACCGCCCGCCGGTCGGCGCGGTCCCCGACGTGCCACGCCCCGGTGCCCGCGGAGTCCACCACCACCCGGTCGGCGAGTCCGGCCCGCTTCAGCTGCTCCGTCAACACCACCTCACCGATGGGCGAGCGGCAGATGTTGCCGGAGCAGACGACGCAGATGCGGTACGGCGTGCGCGGGCTCACCGCTGCGACGAGCGCCGCTGGGCGAGGTCGGCGACGTTGACGCACAACTCCAGGAGCAGCCGGGCCACGGCGATCTTCACCGCCCCGGCGAGCAGCACCTGCAGGAATCCGACCAGCACGTAGCCCGCGTTGAGGCCCGTGCGCACCGTCGCCATCGTGACGATGACCGCGATGAGGTCGATGACGGCCCAGGCCACGACCAGCCAGAACAGCGGCCGAGCCAGGGCCCGGGTGGCGCTGGCCACGAACGAGAAGTCGAACACCGCGGCCAGGCCGGACGCACTCGGCCGGGACCGGGTCTGCTGCTGGTGCTGTTGCGGCTGGTGATGGTGCTGCTGCGGTTGGTGCGGGGGCTGGTGCGGCGACCAGGGCCCGCCGCCCGGACCACCGGGAGCGCCGCTCGGGGGCGCCCACGAGGTGGGCCCGGGCGCGGCGGGGTAGCCGGTGGGCGGCTGGGGGCCAGGGCCCGCGTACGGCGCCTGGTGCGCGGCCACGCCGTACTGCTGGCCGGCGCCGTAGGACTGCTGGCCTCCGCCGTAGGACTGCTGGCCGGCACCATAGGACGGCTGCTGCGGGCCTGCGCCGTACGGTGCCGCGGGGGCCCCGGCGGAGAACTGCTGCTGCGGACCCGGCGCGGCGAAGGAGGACTGCGGTTCGCCCGGCGCGGCGACATACTGCGTGGTGTCGAGGCCGGCCGAGTCGGCGCCGGGGGGGTCGGATTCGGTGCCGTAGTCGCTCTGGTAGCCGCTCTGGTGGCCGGGCTGCGGGCCGTACGACGGTGGCTCCACGGCGAACGAGCCGTCGGCGTCGTCGGCGGAGCCGTTCGGGCCGGGGCTCGGCGCACCCCGCAGCTGGCCGGCGCCGCTCGGCTCGGTCACGGCGAGGTCGTCGCCACCCTCTGGAGCCAACTGGTCATAGGGTCCCGAGTAGGGCGACTGCTCCGAAACGGTCGCCTGCTCAACGTAGCTGGACTGGTAGATCGAGGTGTCCGTGACGGCCTCGGTAGGCCGGTCGAAGGACTGCGCCAGCGACCGGTCGTGGCTGGGGCCGCCCGAGTAGACGGTCCCGGTGCCGTCGTCCCCGCTGGCACCGGCGTCGTACGGCGGCTGGTACCCGTCCTCGCTGGGGTCGGCGGCCTGCGCGTACCCGGGGTCGGCGGGCTGGGCATAGTCCGGGTCGGCGGGCTGGGCATACCCCGGTTCGCCCGTCAGGGTGATCGGGCCGGTCTCGGCGACACCGGGACCACCCCAGCCGCCGGAGACGGCCGCGTCGTAGCTGGCCTGCGGCTGCTGATCCCACCCCGGATGCACCTGCGGCGCCTCCTCGTCGTCCCTGCGCCGACCGTCCTGCTCCTCGTGGGCCATCGCCCGCTCCTCCCGTGGCGGCTGCTTCGGGTCCCACTCTGGCACAGACCAACCCGTCCGCCGGGTCGCCTCCCCGCGGGACCGCGACCTCAGCCGTGACCTCAGCCGTGCAAGTAGCTCATGGCCTTCGGATAGCCGTCCAGGGCGCCGCCGAAGCCACGGCGGCGCAGGCAGGGTTCGATCCGCGCGAACAACTCCCGTTGCGCCTGCGGCGAGCCGGTCCGGCGCAGGTCGTCGCACGCGCCGAGCAGCCAGTCCGCGGCCCACTCCGGCCCGTCCAGCGGGTGATGGGTCAGCTCCCACTCGAGATAGCGATTGGTCGGCCGCACGCGCCCGTGCAGCGCGAAGATCAGCCGCAACGCCCAGGGCAGCGCCTCCAGCGCGTCGAGATGCGCGACCCGCGTCTCGCCGGCCTGGAACTCGTGCAGCGAGCGCAGGCTGTAGGTCACATAGGGGTCGAGGTAGTAGTCGAGGGCGTCCAGCTGCTCGTCCCCGGTCAGTTGGCCCCAACACCGCAGGTCGTGTTCGAAGTCGCCGTCGGTGCGGTCCATCAGGATCCGGCCCCGGGCGATGCGGTAGCGGTCCCACCAGTTCGAGGGATGGGCGGGGATCCGCCGGAACATCCGCCGGTCGGCGACGCGCAGGTCCACCCGCCCCGCGCTTCCGGTGCGCCACGTGTCGTCGGCGCGGTCCAGAACCACGTGCAGGTCGATGTCGCAGTCGGAGGTGGCCATGCCGTGGGCGTACGAGCCGGTGAGCAACACCGAATGCACGTTCTCGTCGTCGTCGACGCGCCGGGCGATCTCGGCCAGCTCCGCCAGCTGGGGCAGGTCGTCGGTCCACGCGGTCATGCTCCGATCATGACGCTGCCGCGCGCAGTGCGCACCTTCGCGGGGATCGGGCCGGGATCGGGCCGGGGATCAGGCGGGGATCGGGCCGGGGGTCAGGCGGGATCCGGCGGGGATCAGCGCGGCCCGGCCCACGGCGTACCGGGACCGTCCTGCGGGTCGCCGAGCCGAATCACCCGATCGACCTCGTCGAGCCCCTCGGGACGGTGCGCGACCAGCACCACGGTGCGCCCCGTGGTGGCCTCCCACAGGTCCCGCAGCACCGCCGACGCGGTCGGCTGATCCAGGTGCGCGACGGGTTCGTCGAGGAGCAGCACGGCGCGCTCGGACAGGACCGCCCGAGCCAGTGCCAACCGGGCGCGTTCGCCGCCCGAGACGCCCCGGCCGGTGGCTCCTAGGGGGGTGTCCAGCCCGCCGGGCAGGGCCTCCCACCAGTCCCGGAGTCCGACCAGGCGCAGCGCCCGGACGAGGTCGTCGTCGCTGCTCTCGGGGCGCGCGAACCGCAGGTTCTCGCGCAAGGTCGACGCGAACACGTGGGGTTCGTCGTCGACCAGGGCCAGGGGCGCGCGGGAGGCGGCCAGGGGCATGCGGGTGACGTCCTGGCCGCCGATGCGGTAGCTGCCGGTGGCCGGGTCGAGGTGCCGGGCCAGGACGGCCAGCAGCGTCGACTTGCCGCTGCCGTTCGCGCCGACGACGGCGACGCGGCTGCCCGGCTCGATGCGGTCGGTGAACCCGGCCAGGGCGGCGCGCTCGCCGTCCCAGGTGGCGGTCACGCCGTGCAGGGCCAGTTCCACGCCCCGCTCCGAGGTCCGGTCGGCCTCGGTGCGCCGGCTCTCCGCCGCCCGCGACCGGGTCTGGCCCACGTCGCGCCAGGCCTCGCTCGCGCCGCTCGCTCCGGTGTTCGTCCCGGCCTCCGGCGGCGCCGGGTCGCGAACGGCCGGGATCGCGCCGAGCAGCACGTCGAGGCGAGAGCCGGCGCCGCGAGCGCGAGCCAGCGCCCCCATCGCGTCCGGGATCGCCGCGACCACCTCGCCCAGCGCGATGGGGGTGAGCAGCAGGAAGGCCGCGACGGGCGCGGTGAGCCGATCGCTGTTGGCCACGACGACGGCGGCCATGGCGCACGCGTGGGCGGCGGTGAGCAGGGGCATCGCAGTCACGCCCAGGGCTCGGGCGCGGCCCTGCCGAGCCAGCGCCGCCGCCAACCGCCGCTGCCCGTCGTCGAGCCAGGTCAGGGCCTGGTCGCCGGCGCCGATCGCGGCCAGCTCCGGCGCATTTCCGGCCACCAGCGCGGTGACGCGGGACACCTGCGCCCGAGCCGCGACGAGGTCGCGCTGCGCCCACCGCTCGGCGCGCAGGCCGACCCACCCCACGAGCAGCGTCATCCCGATCTGAACCAGCGTCACGACGGCGGCCGGATAGCAGAACAGGGCGTTCGCGACCGCGGCCAGCAGGCCCGCGAAGAGCAGCGCCACGACCGGTACGACGACTCGTACCTGCGCGTAGGCGATGTCGTCGAGGTCGTCGACCACCCCCGCGAGGACGTCGCCGCGGCTGCGTCGGCCGAGCCGGGCCGGCGTGAGCGGAATCAGGCGGGAGTACGTCGTCGCGCGCTCGTCCGCCAGGAAGCGCAGCGCCGCGTCGTGGCTGCGGATCCGTTCGGCATAGCGCAACGCGGGCCGCGCGATGCCGAACGCCCGGACCAGGACGATGGCGGCGAGCAGCGTGAGGATCTGCGGCCGGTACGACGCGGCCACGATCAGCCACCCGGCCGTCGTGGTCAGGGCCACCCCGCAGGTCAGGGCCAGGCCGCCGACCAGCGCGGCGGGCAGGATGCCGGTCACGACGCGGGGCCGCCCGAACGGCCGGATGGTGGCTGCGGGCCCGACCGCAGTGGCCGTGGCGTCGAGCGGGACCGTCGGGGTGCCCGCCACCCGCGAGCCCGTGCCCGTCTTCGTGGCTGGGGTGCCGGTGGGTGGGGTGCCGGTCGGTGGGGTCATGACACCGCCGCCAGCTCGAGTCGATAGGCCGCGCGGCTCACCAGGCCCGCCCGGTGGGTGACGGCGACGACGGTTCGCGTGCGCGCCAGCTCGGTCAGGACCTCGTGCACGATCTGCTCGGACTCGCCGTCGAGGTGGGCCGTGGGCTCGTCGAGGAGCAGCAGCGCGGGGTCCGCGAGCAGCGCACGGGCGAGCGCGACGCGGGCCCGCTGGCCCGCCGAGAGGCCGAAGCCGTCGTCCCCGATCGGGGTGTTCAGGCCGTTCGGCAGGCTCCGGGAGAACTCCGCCAGGCCGACGTCGGCCAGCGCCTTGTTGAGGTGTCCGTCGGTGGGCGGGCCAACGTCCCGATCGGGCACGCCGAGCAGCAGGTTGTCGCGCAGCGTCCCCGCCGCCAGGAACGGGCGCTGCGTGACCAGGTAGCCCCGGGGCCCCCGGACCACCCCGCTGCGGGGGCGGCGGAGCCCGGCGACGATCTCCAGCAGCGTGGTCTTGCCGACCCCGGACGGGCCGGTCACGACGGTCAGACCCGGATGGGGCAGGTCGGTGGACAGCCCCGCCAGGGTGGGAGCGCTCGCCCCGTCGTACGTGTAGGACAGGTTCTCGATCCGCACCGGCTCCCCGGCGCCCTCGGGATCCGGTCCCGCCGCCGGCGTGGAAACGGACTGCGGCGCGGCGTGGGCGGGCGACGCCGGTGCGGCTGCGGCTGCGGTCGAGGGTACGTCGAGGGCCGCCGCGACATCGGCGAGGGCGGCGGCTCCGTCCGCGGCGTTGTGGAACTCGGCGCCGACCCGGCGAATCGGCCAATAGGCCTCGGGGGCCAGCAGGATCAGCGGCATCGCGAGGGAGAGGGCCATGTCGCCCTGGGCCAGCTGGATGCCCACCCAGACCGCGACGATCGCCACCGAGATGGTCGCCAGCAGTTCCAACGCGGCCGAGCTGAGGAACGCCAACTTCAGGGTGGCGATCGAGGCGAGCCGGTGTTCGTGGCTGACCTCCCGGATCACCGCGACCTGGCGTTCGGCCCGGCCGTAGGAGACCAGCGTCGGCAGGCCCCGCATGACGTCGAGGAAGTGCCCGGACAACGCCGCCAGGGTGCGCCAGCGCCGATCCGTGGCGCGGGCCGTCGCCGAGCCGATGAGCGCGGCGAAGACGGGCAGCAGCGGGACCGTGAGCACGGGGATCAGGCCGGTCCGCCAGTCCAGGATCAGCATGGCGAGGATCGCGGCGGGCGGCAGGATCGCCGCCGTCGCCAGGGTCGGCAGGTAGCGCGCGACGTACGGTTCGATGCTCGTCGCGCCCTGGCCGGCGAGGGTCACGAGGCGACCCGACCGGTCGCTGGGCGGGGGGCCATCTGAACCCGAACCCGAAGCATCACCCGCAGCCTCACCCGCGCCCGCAGCCTCACCCGCGCCCGCCGCCGAACCCGGGGAGCCGGACCGCGACTCCGCGGCGTCGTGGGTCAGCGCCGCCGCCAGGATCCGGCGGCGAATCGTGGTGGACACCAGGGCGCCGGTGCGGGCGGCCCAGCGCTCCGCGGCCCCGGCGGCCAGGCCGCGCACCGCGAAGGCGACCAGCGTCGCCAGCGCCGCAGGCTGCCACGGTTGCGCCTGGGCGACGGCCACGACCAGGGCGGCGATGGCGAAGGCCGACGCGATGGCGGCCAGCCCCTGAACGGCGCCAAGGAGGAAGAGTCCGATCACGCCGGCGCGCGCCTGGGGCGCGATCCGCAGCAGGCGCGGGTCGAAGGGTCTCACGGTGGCGTCCTCGACGATCGGCGGTGGCGGGGCCGTCAGCGACGCGGGCGGATCGAGCCACCTGTTCGTCCGCCCACCTCCGAGTCTCACTCACCACCAGCGGAATTCCCGCATCGGACACGGCTCGTGCGTCGAAAGGGCGACATAACGCGCCGGGTCGCCCCTTCGACGGGGCGACCCGGCACGACGTACTCCTGGCGGTGCTGCCCGTCAGGAGCGCCCGTCAGTAGTGCGCGGCTGCGGGAATGTGCCGGGTGGTCAGGCGGCGCCGGAAGACCCAGTACGTCCAGATCTGGTAGCCGAGCACGATCGGCACGAAGACCACCGCCGCGCCGGTCATGATCTGCAGGGTGTATTGCGAGCTCGACGCGTTCGCGATCGTCAGCGGCTGACCGCCGGCGATCGAGTTGGGCATGACGTCCGGGAACAGCGCCACGAACAGGCTGGCCACCGCGAGTGCCGTACAGACGAAGGTGCCGGTGAAGGCCCACCCGTCCCGCGCGACCTTCACGGCCGCGAGCGCGGCCAGCAGGCAGACCGCGGCGAGCACGGTCAGCGCCCAGGACAGGGCCGTGCCGGTGTTGACATTGGTCCAGCCCAGGAAGATCACCGCGCACACGGCCGTGACCAGGCCGGCCTTGAGGGCGAACGCGCGGGCGTCGTGGCGGATCTGGCCGTCGGTCTTCAGGGCGACGAACAGGGCGCCGTGGGTGAGGAACAGGAACAGGGTGGTCAGCCCGCCGATCAGGCCCAGCGGGTTGAGCAGCGAGAGCACCGGCGTCCCGGCGTACTCCAGCGCCGGCGCGCTGCCGGTCATCGGCACGCCGTTGACGATGTTCGCGAACGCGACGCCCCACAGCAGCGCGGGCAGGAACGAGCCGACCATGATCGCGATGTCCCAGTTGCGCCGCCAGGTGTCGGAGTCGCCCTTGCCGCGGTACTCCAGGCCCATCGCGCGCAGGATCAGCGCGACCAGGATCAGCAGCAACGGCAGGTAGAAGCCGGCGAACAGGGTGGCGTACCAGTGCGGGAACGCCGCGAAGGTCGCGCCGCCCGCGGTGAGCAGCCACACCTCGTTGCCGTCCCAGTGCGGACCGATCGTGGTCAGCATCAGGCGCTTGCGCCGCTCGGTCTCCTGGGGGTCGCCGTTCTTGTCCTTGCCGATCAGCCCGATGAGCATGCCGACACCCATGTCGAAGCCCTCGAGGCAGAAGTAGCCGATCCACAGGACGGCGATGAGCAGGAACCACAGGTTCTGCAGCAGCTCATAACTCATGTCAGATCTCCTTCACCCGGGCCGGGACTTCAGTAGGCGTACGCGAGCGGCGCGTCCGCGTCGTCGCGTGCCGCATCGGCGTCGTGGTCGGGGTCCGGGATCGCCTCGGCGCCCAGTCGGACGTACTTCAGGAAGAGCTTCACCTCGACGACCGCCAGCGCGGCGTAGAGCAGCGTGTAGATCACCATCGAGACGGCCACCTCGGCGGCCGATACGCGCGGCGAGACGGCGTTCTGCACGGTCATCAGGTTGTGCACGATCCACGGCTGCCGGCCCACCTCGGTGAAGATCCAGCCGAAGGAGTTGGCGAACAACGGCATGAACGGCGCGGCGATCGCCGCCCAGTGCCACCACTTCGGGGCGAGTTGGTTCTCGGCGGCGCCCTTGCGGGTGCCCCACAGGACGAGCAGGGCGATCGCGAGGCCCACGAAGCCGAGGCCCATCATCAGCCGGAAGGTCCAGTACGTCGTGGGGATGTTCGGGGTGTACGCCGTGGTGGCGTCCTGAGTGAACTTCCCCTGGCTGAATTGGGCCTGGTATTCGTCGCGGACCGGGTTGATGCCCTTGACCTCGGCGTCGAAGGAGCCGTGGCCCAGGAAGGACAGCAGGCCGGGGACCTCGATGATCCGGGTGGCCTTGCTGCCGTCGAGCGGTCCGATGGACAGGATCGAGAACGGCGCGCGCGTCTGGTTCTCGTAGAGCCCCTCGGCCGCGGCCATCTTCATGGGCTGCACCTCGGTCATCACCTTGCCCTGCAGGTCGCCCGTGACGATGACGCCCAGCGAGGCGACCAGCGTGATCACGGCGCCGACGCGGGCGGCCGAGCGATACATCGGGGCGTTGGCGCCGACCATCGGGCGACGCAGGTGCCACAGGGCGACGGCCATGACGACGGCCCCACCGGTCATGTAGGCGGCGGTGATCACGTGCGGGAACGTGACCAGCTGCACCTTGTTGGTCAGCACGGCCACGAAGTCGGTGAGTTCGGCGCGGTTGGTCTTCTCGTTGAACGTGAACCCGACGGGGTTCTGCATGAACGAGTTGGCCGCCAGGATGAAGTAGGCGCTCATCACGGTGCCGATGTGGACCAGCCACATCGTGGCGGCGTGCAGCTTCTCCGGGATCCGGCCCCAGCCGAAGATCCACAGACCCAGGAAGGTGGACTCCAGGAAGAACGTGAGCAGCGCCTCGAAGGCCAGCGGCGCCCCGAAGATGTCACCGACGAAGCGGGAGTAGTCCGACCAGTTCATGCCGAACTGGAACTCCTGGACGATGCCGGTCACCAGGCCGAGCGCGAAGTTGATGACGAAAAGTTTGCCGAAGAATTTCGTCAACCTGTACATCTGGGGGTTGTGCGTGCGCACCCAGGCGGTGTGGAATCCTGCCACGATGGCCGACATGCCGATGGTGATCGGCACGAAGAGAAAGTGATAGACCGTCGTGATGGCGAACTGCCATCGCGCGAGGTCGAGCGCGTCCATGGCTCTCCTGTCGATCGGGTGGGCTGCCGCGGGAGCTGTTCGCGAGCCCACCGGGTCGCCCTGTCGTTGGGACGTGGCGGCAAAGGCGGCGTGCGCCGTCTCTGACCACATTATGGTCAGCTGGCGGTCCGGTGTGTCTCGGGACCAAGGTCCTTTCAACAATTCAACGCGGCTGCTCGGCGTGATGAGCAGACCGCCGATCCCCTTATCGGCCGCAGTCTGGGGTACTGAAAAGTAACCGGACACTCTCGAGTGAACTTGCACACACCCCCCTTGACATCGTGACACCCTGGGTGCCGTGACCCTTCGCGTGGACTCAGAGGTCGGGCGGCTACGCCGAGTGATCGTGCATCGTCCGGGCCGGGAGATGAGCCGGCTGACCCCCGGCAACATGGACTCCTATCTCTACGACGACGTGCTCTGGTTGGAGCAGGCCCAGCGCGAGCACGACGGGTTCGTTCAGGTGATGGTCGATCGCGGGGTCGAGGTGCTGCCGCTGCGCGACCTGCTGCGCCAGGCCCTGGCCGACCCGGCCGCCCGCGCCCACGTCTGCGCCGAGGTGCTCGACGAGGAGATCTTCGGGGTCCCGCTGGCGGACGCGCTGCGGACGGCCCTGGCCGACCTCGACGCCGCCGCCCTCGCGGACACCCTGATCGCCGGCCTGACCAAGACCGAGCTCGACGAACACATCGCGCCGCCGCCATCGCTGCGGTACGCCGAGCTGGACCCGCACGGGCTGGTGCTCCCGCCGCTGCCCAACCACCTGTTCACCAGGGACACCTCCGCCTGGGTGGCAGGCGGCGTCAGCGTCAACGCGATGAGCAAACCCGCCCGGATGCGCGAGAGCGTGCACTTCGAGGCCATCTATCGGTTCCACCCGATGTTCGCCCGTGAGGAGTTCTCCTGGTGGGGGCCCGGCAGCGCCGGCGGCCCGGCCACCACGGAGGGCGGCGACATCCTGGTGATCAGCCCCGGCGTCGTGCTCGTCGGGGTCAGCGAACGGACCACCCCGCAGGGTGTCGAGCGGCTCGCCGCGCGGGTCATCGCCGCCGGGCAGGTGCACACCGTCGTGGCGGTCGACATGCCCCGTACCCGGGCCCTGATGCACCTGGACACCGTGATGACGATGGTCGACGCGGAGACGTTCACGCGCTATGGCGGGCTGGCCGACCTGCGCACCTTCGTGCTGAGGGCGGGCTCAGAAGCCGGGAGCCTCACCGTCACGGCGTACGAGCCAGAGCAGATGATGACGGTGATCGCGCACGCGATGGGCCGCGACTCGGTCCGGGTGCTCACCGCCACGCAGGACCCGCGGGCCGCCGAGCGCGAGCAGTGGGACGACGCCAACAACGTGCTGGCGCTCGAGCCGGGGGTGGTGGTCGCGTACGAGCGGAACACGGTCACGAACGACTTTCTGCGCTCGTGCGGCGTCGAGGTGCTCACCATCGCCGGGTCCGAGCTGGGCCGGGGCCGTGGCGGCCCCCGCTGCATGACCTGCCCGATCGAGCGCGATGCGGTGTGACGGAGCGCGATGACGGGTGACCGAGCGCGATGCGGTGTGACGGGTGACGGGTGACGGGTGTGACGCACGTGGGGTACCCCCCGCGGCGCCGACCCGCTCCGCGTCGGGAAGACTGCGTGCCGAGGTGTTCGGGGTGACACCGTGAGGATCGGAGGACGGAACATGGATGCCAAGGCCTGGGATGCGCGCTACAGCTCCGGACGAGTCTGGTCGACGGAACCGAACCGCTGGGTGGTCCACGAGCTCTCCGGTGCCGCGACCGGTCGCGCCATCGACGTCGCCTGCGGCGAGGGTCGCAACGCCATCTGGCTCGCGGAGCAGGGGTGGTCGGTCGTGGCGGTCGACTTCGCCGAGGTCGCGCTGCAGCGGGCCCGGGAATCGGCGGCGGCGGCCGAGGCCGAGTTCGGCCCGCTGGACATCGAGTGGGTGGTCGCCGACATCACGCAGGAGGGCACGGTCAGCGCCCAGTACGACCTGGCGCTGGTGTCGTATGTGCACCTGGAGTCGTACGAGCGGACCCCCCTGATGCGGGCGGCCGCGCGCACGCTGGCGCCGGGCGGGGTGCTGCTCATCATCGGCCACGACGCGACGAACCTGACGGAGGGGTACGGCGGGCCGCAGGACCGTGAGCTGCTGTATTCCGCCAAGGACATCAGCGCCGATCTGCAGGACATGATCTCCTCCGGGGTGCTCGACGTGGAGCGGGCCGACCGAGTGGCTCGCGAGGTGGACACCGACCAGGGGCCTCGGGTGGCCTGGGACGTGCTGTTCCGGGCGCGGCGCCGCGAAACCGGCAAGGGCGGCTTCAACTTCGGTTAGGCCGGCTGCTGAGCGCTGCCCCGATCCGCTGGAGTGGGCACCGATGTGGGCGCAGAAGTTGCTGCTCTGACAGCGTCTTGTGCGCCCACTGGCGTGCCCACACTCGCGAGACCACAGGCGCGAGACCACAGGCGCGAGACGACCCGCGCGAGACGACCCGACCGCTCCGGCTCTCGGGTCAGCCGGTGCCGGCGATCTCGCTCGCCGTCGCGGGCCGCACCACGAGCCGGGTCCACGCGCCGACATAGATGCGGTCGTCGTCATCGACCTCAACCCGCTGACCGGCGGGGATGGGGACGCTGGGGAGCGGCCCGCTGGCCGGCCCGACGTACGTGCCGTTGCTCGACCCCAGATCCTCCACCCACCACCGGCGCCCGTCGGTGCTGAACTCCGCGTGCCGCCGGCTGACTCCGGAGTCCGCGCCGCAGTCGACGTCGGGGACGATGCGGCGGCTGGCGGAGTACCGGCCGATCAGCGCCTTGCCGCTGATCCGCACGATGTCCGGTACGGCGGGAGACGGGCAGGCCTCATCGCTGCTCTGGACCTCGAACCACGCCGGGTCGATCCACACCTCGACGACGAAGTTGCCGACCGCGCGACGGGAGGGCGCCTGGTTGGTCGGGCGCGCGCCCGTGGCCGGCGCGGAGGGCGGGTCGAGCGACGCTGACCGTTCGTCGCTGCCCTCTTCATACCGTGGTATGGGGGTTGGTGCGGTGAGCGGTACGGCGGGCTCGGGTACTGCCGGCACTTCCGGCGCCTCCTCGGCTGGCGGCGCCTCCTCGGCTTCCGGCGCCTCCTCGGCTGGCGGCGCCTCCTCGACTGCAGGCGCCACCTCGGCTGGCGGCGCCTCCTCGGCTGCCTGGGCTGACCGTTCGTCGCTGCCCTCTTCATACCGTGGTATAGGGGGTGCTGCGGTGAGCGGTACGGCGGGGTCCGGGGTCGCGATCGGGACCCGGGTATCGATCGCCGCCAGACCCTCGGTCAGGGGTCGGGGCAGGGCACCGGTGGTGAAGTCGTAACCGCAGTCCTCGCAGAACAAGTGCGCCGGGCTGGTAACCGCCCCGCAATGGGGGCAGGTCCGGGTCTCGACCTCGCTCGCGCTGCGCGCCGCCGCCGACGACTCACCCAATCCCGCCGGGGTAGCGGCATCCGCCCCGGCGGCAGCCGATCCCGCCCACGCGGGAGGCGTCACCGTCGCCACCATCGGCGACCCGCAGGTGTCGCAGTAATCGGCGGAGGCGGACTCGTGTCCGGCGGGGCAGCGGCTCACGGCAGGTTCACTTCTTCACCCGGGTCGTCTTGGTCGAGGCCGTGTCCAGCGCCATCTCGTCCAGCTTGGCCACGTCCCGGCGAAGGCGGATCGTGCCGGTCGCCGCGTCGTCGATTTCGACGACCCGCCGCAGTCGGTCGGTGGCCGCCTCGTCGCCGGTCTGCGCCGCCAGCTGCACCGCCCGACCCAGCTTCGCCGTCGCCGTCGCGTCGTCCCCGACCGCCTTGGCCGCCAGCCCTTCCTGGATGGACGACGCCAGCTCGGTCTGCCCGGTGAAGTGCGCCACCTCGGGGCTGATCTGCGTGGTCAGGCCCGAGTCACCGGACCACTTCGCCTTGACCAGCCCCTGCGTCACCATCTGGCCGCCGACCATCAACTGCACCCGCGCGGCCAGCTGTTCCTGGCCGATCCCCTTAGGCGCCAGGCGAACCGCCACGTGGTAGTCGCGGGTCTCGTCGCCCCAGGAGCCGGTCGGGTACGCCCCGGTCAACGGGTTGACCTCCCGCCGCCGGGCGGTCAGATCCTCCAGTGTCGGCGAGACCTGCCGCACGAACAGCACCTGCGCCCCCTGCGGCGCCCACACGTTGAGCGTCGCCTCGGCCACGCCGCGGCCCATGGACGTGCGCATCAGCGACTCGAACTCCGTGGCCATGTCCTCGCGTCGGGGGATCAGGTCGACGGTACCCAGCAGAGCCTGCGCGATCCGCCGTACCTCCTCCACCTGCCACGCCGCCCCGAGCCCGCGGCAATCGCACTGGAACCGCCCCCGGACGGTGTTGATGGAGCGGGTCAGCTGCTCGGGCGACTCGTGCTGGTTCTCGCCGTCGGTGAGCAGGATGACGTGCTTTTGCACCAGCGAGGGGACCGTGTCGAAGAGTTGGGACGCCGCCAACAGCCAGGTGCCCATCGCCGTACCGCCGTCAGCACGCAGCTGCCGCAGGCTGTCCTTCGCGGCCTGTCGGGTCTGGCCGTTCATCCGCACCATCGCGGCGGAGTACCCGTCCGGATAGCACAGCCGGGCCTGGTGATTGCCGGCCACGATGGCGAACCACACCCCGTCCAGGATCTGGTCGAGCGCGGCCGCTGCGGCGTACTGCGCCGCCGCCACCCCCGCCGCCTCCATCGACCGGGAGGTGTCGACGACGATGATCTCGCCCGCGTCGCCGGCACCGCTCTGCCCCGCGCCGCCCGCGCCGGTGCAGGCCAGCGTGACGATCGCGTGCGCGTCGGTGCCGCCCTCGGGCAGGAACTCGTTCTGATAGACGGACGCCGTGAAGTCGGCCACTAGTCCTCCTCGGTGCTCGTCTGCGAGGGTACGTCGCCGGCCGCCGCGCCGCTGGCGTGGGTCGGGGACACGGCCGCGGTCGGGGTCGGCAGCAGATAGACCAGGCCCACCGTGATGTTGTCGTGGCCGCCCTGCGCGTTGGCCCAGTCCACCAGCGCCGCGGCGAGCTCGGCGGCGGGTTGAGCCGCGCCACGCGCGGGGGGTACGGCCGCGGATTGCGCCCGGAACACCTCGACCAGCGCTTCCGGCTCCGATGCGTAGTTCCACAGGCCGTCCGAGCACAGCAGGAGCCAGCCGGGCCGGGTGACCTGCAACGTGGTCAGGGTCGGGCGGTGGTCCGGGCAGTCCTCGCCGAGCCAGCGCGTGATCGTGTGCGCATGCGGACCGGCCTCGGCCTCCGCCCGGGAGGCCCCGGCGCGGATCTGCTCGGCGGCCCACGAGTCGTCCTCGGTGAGGCGCAGGGCGGTGCCGTCGTCGCCGAACCAGTACGCCCGCGAGTCCCCGATGCTGCCCACCACCGCGGCGCCGTCCTGAACGATCGCCGCCACAAACGTGCAGGACGGACCACCGCCGGGCGGTCCGTCCGCCGCGACCTGCGCGGCCACGGCCGCAACGGCCTGCGACGCGGCCTGCGCGGCGTGTTCCAATCGCCGGCCCAGCGTGGCGGCGAGGTCTTCCGGTTCCTCGGCCGAGTCCGACGGCGGCGGGGTCGTCAGCACCTCGACCGCGGCCAGGGCGGCCGCCGCGCTGGCCGCGGCGGAGTTCGGCGCGGAGGAGACGCCGTCGCAGACCACGATCGCGGCGCGCTGTCCGGCGGGTCCGTCGCCGCCGCGGATGGCCAGGGCGTCCTCGTTGCCCGGGTGCTTGCGGCCCCGGTCGCACACGCCGGCCAGCCAGGGCTCGACCACGATCTCGACGTGATGCCGCGGGTCGGCGGCCTTGGCACCGCAGTTCTCGCAGTAGCCGTCCGGGTCGACCGTGCCCCCGCATTCGGCGCACAGGCCGCCGTTCGGCAGCGGTACGACGGGTGCGCCGGGCAGCGTCGCCGACGGGGCACCGCCCAGGACGAGCATGCCGCCGGAATCGCGCCCGGCGGGCGGGGTGAGTGGTCCGTCGGCGGGGGGTGGTACGTCGGCGGGGGGTGGCGGAGTTGTCGTGTCCGGCGACGACGTACCGAGCCAGTCGAACCCCGTCGGCGCGGCCGGGCCCAGACGGGGCTCCTCGGCGCCGTCCGGACGCGGAGTGCCGGCCCCATCGGCGGGCTCGGGCAGGCCGGCGGGCTCGGCGGGCTCGGCGGGCTCGGGTGGGCCGGCGGGCGGCGCATCGTCGTGCTGGAAGGCCTCCTTGAGCCGGCGGAACGGGTTCCAGGTACGGTCCGGGTCAGGGTCCGGCCGCGGGGTGTCCGGCTGATCCGGCGGGCGGGGCGGTGTCGTCATGTCAGGCTCCACGGTCGGATGGCATTCGCGCGGTCGACGAGCTGAATCCGGGCCTGCTCGTCGGGGGTGAGGTGGGCCAGGTCCCGCAGGCTGCGCTCCAGCGCCCGCTGCAGGTCAGCCGCCCGCGACGGCACGCCGTCGATGACGACATTGGGCTGCGCCCCGGACCGGCGTACGGTCGCCAGCGCTCGTTCCAGCACGTCGGCGCGGAACCGGGTTCGTTCGGCCCGGTCCAGGTCGGCGGCCCGCACGGTCTCGATGGCCTGCCCCAGCGTGGCCAGACCGCCGTCGCCGATGCGGGTCAGCATCTGCGCGCGCAGCCATTGCGCGCGGGGGTGGGCGCGGTTGGAGGAGGGCACGTACTCCAGCGCCGTGATCGCCCCCCGCAGGTCCCCGGCGGACGCCCGCAGCCGGGCCAGCCCGAACGCGGCGACCGGAACGTACGCCGAGTCCACGCGCAGACAGGTCTGGTACGCCATTTCCGCCGTGGACCCCTGCCCGGCCAGCTCCGCCGTCAGCCCGATCGCCAGCACCGGCGCCAGTTCGCCCGGCACCTGCGCGGCCACGGACGTGAACGCGGCCCGGGCCTGCGGAAGTTCGTCGCGGGCCAACGCCTCGAGTCCGACCAGCCAGACCGCTCGCCAGTCCCAGGGGTCCTGACCGAGCAGCGCCTCCGTGGCGGCGGTGACCAGATCGTGGCGCTTGCCGCGGATGCCCGTGCGGGCCTGCTCCAGCAGCACCTCGGCGGTGACGACCGGCGCCTTGGCCAGCTGCGCGTAGCGGGCCCCCGGCTCCTGCGACTGCACCGTCTGCAGCCAGCCCATCATCGGATCGGCCTCGTCGGGTCGCAGCGCCGGCAGCTCCCACCAGCCCAGATCCTCGCCGCTGGCGGCCGGAACGTCGAAGAAGAGCGACGACCGGGTCTGCTGGGCGGCGGGGGCCCCGCGCCGGTCCTTGACGACCCGCCGGAGCACGCCGTACAGCTGAACCCGCAGCTCCTCGATCGAGGTGAACCGGTCCGCGGGGGCCAGCGCGCAGGCGCGCGCGACCAGCTGGTAGAACTCCGGGTGCGCGACGAACGCCGGCACCTGCTGCAGGGGCGGCAGCGAGGTGGCGTACGTCGACTGGTACCCCCGGAACTCGCTCGTCAGCACGACCAGGGTGCGCCCGATCGTGTAGATGTCGCTGGCGATGGTCGGGCCGACCTCCGCGATCTCGGGGGCCTGGTATCCGACCGTGCCGTAGATCGGGGACTCCAGGTCGTCGATGCGGCGCACCCCGCCGAGGTCGATGAGCCGCACCTCGTCGCCGGTCTGGATGAGGTTGTCGGGCTTGAAGTCGCAGTAGAGCAGGCCCTGGTCGTGCAGGTATTGGAAGGCGGGCAGGATCTCCAGGATGTAGGCCAGCGCCTGCTCGACCGGCAGAGGGTCGTACCGTCCGGCCCTGGCCAGCCTTTGCTTCAACAGCTCCTTCAGCGAGGTGCCGCCGACATACTCCATCACGATGTAGCCGGCCCCGTCATGGGTGACGAAGTTGTAGATCTCGACGATGAGCTGGTGGGAGACCTGCGCGAGGAACTCCTGCTCGGCGATCGCCGCGGCCAGCGCGTCGGGGTCGCCCGCGTTGAGCAGGCCCTTGAGCACGACCCACCGGTCGGAGACGTTCTTGTCGCGAGCCAGGTAGATCCAACCGAGGCCGCCGTGGGCCAGGCAGCCGGCGACCTCGTACTGGCCCGCCACCAGATCCCCCTGGGTCAGCTTCGGGCGGAAGCTGAACGGGCTGCGGCACTGCGGGCAGAAGCCCTCCTCCCGGCCGGGCTGGCCGTCGTGGGAACGTCCTACGGCGGCACCACAATTGGGGCAGTTGCGCTTCTCCTCGGGCACCTGGGGATTCGCCAGGACGGCGGCCGCCGGGTCGCCGACCGGGACCGCCGGCACCGTGGTCAGGCCGGCGCCGAGGGAGGAGGCCCGGGTGCGCTGGCCGGTGCCGAACCGGCGGGTCGCCGTCGTGCCGCGCGCCGAGCCCAGCAGGGTGGCCCCGCCGGCGCCGAATCGGCTGCCGCCGGGTCGCGCCGCGGGGGCCGGGGTGACGCTGGCCTGCTGCGGGCCGAGGGCGCTGGCCGCCCCACCGACCATGGCCGATCCGTCCGGGGACGGGCTCAGGGGGGTGGCCTGCCCGGCGGTGGTCGCCGTGCTTGCTGGAGTTGCCGCCCCCGCCGGGGCGGTCGTGCCTGCCCGGGGCGCAGCGCCTGCCGGAGCCGTCGTGCCTGCCGGGGGCGCCGTACGCGCGGCCGTCTCCGGGGACCCGCAGATGTCGCAGTAGCCGTCCACATAGCTGCCGCTGCAGCCCGGTTCGGTGCACCTCACGGGCGGGTCCCCCTCGGACTCGACGGACGATTCGGGTGCTGCCCGGCGGCGCCGAGATAGGCCTGCTGGGCAGCGACCAGGGCGCCGAGCCGGCGCAGGTCCAGCGGGGTGGCGGCGCGGGTCGCCGTGCTGCGGGCGGCCAGCTCGTCGAGATCGGCGCGCAACGTCGGATCGGTGATGGCGGCGGCCCGCTCGGCGTACGCGCTCGCCTCCGCGACCAACTCGTCGCGGCGTTCCAGGGCCCCCGCGTACGCCGCCTGACACTGGTCCAACGCCCTACCGACCAGGTCAAGACGCTCCAGGTAGGCCTTGACGCCCGCGGGGTCCGCCGGGGGGTCGCCGAGGGCGTCGGGGTCGGGTACGCCGAGTCGGGGGGCGGGCGTCACCTCCGCCACGGCCCGGGCCGCGAGCTGGGCCACGGCATGGCTGCGGGCCTCCAGTTCGTCGCGCAGCTGTCGAGCCCGTACGGCGTCCGCCTTGGCCTCCGTGCGCCGGGCGGCACCCACGATCAGATCCCGTTCGGCGGTGGCCGCGTCCTGCTCCAGTGCCGGCAGCAGCCCGCCGACGTCGGCGCCCCGCTTCGCCCGTTCGGCGACGTCCTCGGTGCGGGCCAGCAGCGCGTCGTACACGGCCTGAACATTCGCCCGCGCCGCGCGCGGCACCAGCTCGGCCTGGTCGCGGATCCGCTGCACCGTCGCGCGCAGGTCGCGGACCCGGTTGTCGACATCCGGCTCGGAGCCCTCCAGGCGCAGCCGGCCGCGCAGCGCCGCGGCCAGCGAATCCGAGAGCCGACACGCCTCGGGCAGGGACACCGCCAGGGCCGACCCGGACTGGGCCCCCGTGTCGAGCCGGCCCCAGATCAGCGTGCTCATCCGGCGCCGTTCGGTCTCCAGGACCCGACCGGAGTCCCAGGTGGCGACGAGCAGGTCGTGCCGGTCGCTGACGGCCTTCCACAGCGTCATCGACAGCAGCACGTCCGCGGTCAGGGCGGTGCGTTCCGGCGAGTGCAGGGACGCCTCGTCGAGCTCGTCCAGTTCGGTGCGGCGCCGGTCGCGCCACTGGCCGAGGTCGGTGAGGTAGGCGAGCAGGGCCTGCGGGGCGACGTCCTCGCCGAGTGCGCCCGGGGCCTGCGGGGCGACCGCGAACTGGGTGTTCATCGGTACTCCGCCACTCGCCGGCCCACACCCGTCCAGGCCAGTGCGCCGGCGACGAGGGAGAGCGCGAAGATGCCGTAGCCCGCCCAGGCGTTCGGCCGCTGGTCCGACCCCGCGCCCTGCTCGCGGGCGAGGGTGGCCAGGGTCGTGTCGAGGGTCTTCAGATCCGCGACGCGCCCGGACACCAGGCCCTGCCGGGTGGTCAGGTCGGCCCCGCCGAGCTGGGCGGCGGTCAGTTCCTTCGTCGCGAAGGCCCGCCAGGGGTCGGCCGCACGCGCCGTCCACGAACCCGAATTCGCCCGGATCAGCGTGTCCGCGGCATCGACGTAGCCCTTCGCCTTGCTCTGCAGCGCTGTGCCGTCCGGCGTCACCGTCGCGAGCGACTCCGCCTCGACCGCGACCGATTGGGCGGCATCGGCACGCACCTGGGCCAGGTCGTCGACGGCCGCGCCGGTACCGGTCGCCGCGAGGACCTGCCAGCCCAGTGCCGACACCCCCGCCGTCAGGAGCAGTCCGGCGACCAGCCCGGGATTGACCACCCGGCGCGTCTTCCGGGCGAGCCAGAGGCTGGCCCCGAGCAGGCCCGCAAGTCCGACGCCGCCGGCGATGAGCAGGTGCTGCGCGTTGACCACCGAGCGGGCGGCCGGGGGATTCTCCAGCTTCGTCAGCGCGCTCGTGAGGTCGGCCCCGGCGGCGGGGACGGCCGCCGTCGAGCCGATCGCGCGACTGGCCACGGCGGCCGACAACTGACTCTGGCGGGCGGCGAGCTGATCGCCGACCCGATAGATCTCCGGGGAGCGGTCCGGGTAGAGCAGCGCCGCCGCCCCGAGTTGGGTGCTCACCCTGGTCAAGGCCTGGTCCGCCTCCGCCGTACTTTGCCTTCGCACGGCCGCGACGACGGCCTTCGCCTCGTACGCCGCGGCGCCGGCGCGCAGCTCGGCGTACGTCTGCGTGGGCGAACTCACCGGCGCCGTGGCGGCGCTGGCGATCTCGACCATCCCGACCAGACCCGGGAGCAGGCAGGCGGTGGCGGCCAGGCCGCGGGCGATCCGCAGCTGCCGCGGGGTGCCTGAGGCGAGCGCGCGGCGCGTCAGGGCGGGCGGTCGGCCCGAGGCGCTGGCCTGGGCGACCTGGCCCTGCCGCTGGGCCGCCTGGGCCTGGGCCTGCCCCTGCCGCTGGGCTTGCTCCGCGCCGGCTGCGCCTGCCGCGCCGGCTGCGCCTGCCGCGCCGGGTTGGGCCTGTGGCTGGGATTGGGGGGGCGGCGGCGCCATGGCGGTCACGAGCGGCGCTCCTCGTCGCGACCGTCCGGCACGTCTCCCTCGATACCACGGTATGGAGGGGGTGCGCCGAGTGGTTCGTCCCGCTCGGCCTCGGCCCGCTCGGCCTCGGCCCGCTCGGCCTCGGCCCGCTCGGCCTCGGCCCGCTCGGGTACGGCGGGCGCGATCGGCGGCAGGTCGCCGTCGGGGCGGTCCTCCAGGTCGACTCGTTCGATGGTGCGCAGCTGGTCCAGGCTCGGGTCGTCCTCGTCCCGCAGCCGCCAGGCGTGCCGGCCGATGGCCTCCTCGAGGGTGTTCCGCGCGAACCGGCCATTGCCGAAGCCGTCGCCACGCGGCGTCGCGGCCAGGATCTCCCGGAACCGCAGCACGGCACCGTCCGACAGGTCGTAATCGTTCTTGGCCGCCAGGGACTTCAGGATGTCGGTGATCTCCTCGTCGGAGTAGTCCTCGAACGTGATCGTCGTGCGGAACCTGCTGGCCAGGCCCGGGTTCTGGGCGATGAACTCGGCCATCGGTTCGGGATAGCCGGCCACGATGACGACCAGGTCGTCCCGGTGGTCCTCCATCTCCTTGACGATGGTGTCGACGGCCTCCTGGGCGTACTGGTCGCCCTTCAGGGTGTACGCCTCGTCGATGAACAGCACCCCCCCGAGCGCCGACTTCGTGATCTCCACGGTCTTCTGGGCGGTCTGGCCGAGGTAACCGGCGACCAGCTCGGACCGGTCGACCTCGACGAGCTGCCCCTTGGCCAACAACCCGAGCGCCCGGTAGATGCCGCCCACCAGCCGCGCGACCGTGGTCTTGCCGGTGCCGGGGTTGCCGACGAACACCAGGTGCCGCGTCAACGCCGCCGACTTCAGTCCGGCCTGCTCGCGCTTGGCCTCGACCTTGAGCAGCGCGACCTGCCGGTGGATCTCCTTCTTCACCGCGGCCAGGCCGATGAGCTCGTCCAGCTCGGCCATCAGCTCGTCCAGGGACTTCTCCGGCGCGGGCGGCTCCGCGACGGCCGAGGTCGCGTCCCCGTCCGCGGGCTGCGTCGCGGTCGGGGCCGGTACGCCGGGTGCCGTGCCCGCCTGAGGATCGGGACCGTTCGCCCGCTCGTCGAATACCACGGTATGAGGGGCGGCGGGACCGGTCGCCCGCTCGTCGAATACCACGGTATGAGGGGCGGCGGGACCGGTCGCCTCGCCGCTGGGGTCACCGCCGAACGGGCTGGGGAAGCCGCGGCGCAGCACCTCGCGGGTGGCTTCCTGCAGGGCGCTGAGCTGGCCGACCACCGATCGTGCATCCAGCTGGGCCCGGTCCAGGCCCGGGACCGCTCCGGCGTTGGGCAGGCCCGACAGGTCGAACGGGTCGCCCCCGGGGAAGTGCGCGGCGCCCCCGGCCCCGCCGGGGCGCTGCTGTGTCGAGTTCCCCACCGAACTCGGTGGGGAACTCGACACAGCATCGGGGGCCGGTGGCGGCAGCGCGGTCGCCGGCCCCGCGGCGACCCCGGCGGCGGCCAGCTGGGCCTGCCCGCAGACGGTGGCCTTGCCCACGGCAGTGACGGGCGCGCCGTCGACGGTGCAGGCGGCCACGGCCACCTCCGCCAGGGCCGACGCGTACGCCTTGGCGCCCGCACTGGACTCGCCGACCAGGCCCGCCAGCAGCGGGGACGCCCCGGACGCGAACCGCCGACCACGTGGCGCGTTGTCGAAGAAGTCGGTGACCGTGCGCCCCACCGCCTTGGCCCAGCCGGCCGGCGCGCCGCTCGGGCCGCCGGACTCCAGGACCGCGGCCGACAGCGCGAGCCCCTCCGCCCGGGCCGCGGGGCCGTCGAGGCCCGCGCGCTCGCCCGCGACCACCAGCTCGGCCAGGGCTTCGGCGAGCCGGTTGGCGGGAATTGCGCCGGTCATCGGGGGTCCTTCCAGACGGTCATGGCCACGACGGCGGCGTAAGTCGCGCCGGCTCGTCGGTGCCCGGGGGCGCGGCGTCGAGGTCCAGCATCGACCGCGTCGGTGGGGGTAGGGGTGGGGGTGCGGAGTCGGGGCTCGACGGGGTGGGTGGCTCTCCCGCGGGCTGAGGGTTCGACGTGGCGTGGGGGTCCTGGTTCGCCGTCTCGGGCGCTGGGACGTCCGCCTCTGGGGCGGGTGCTGGCGCTGGCGCGGTAGACATCACGGGCGGGGGTGGCACGGCGTAGGACGTCCCGACGTCGAGTTGACCACCCGTTGAGGAGTGGCCGAACTTCTCCTCCAGGAACCGCCCGTGCGCGACCAAAGCGGTGGCGTCGTCGCGGCACACGGCGTCGAAGACCTGGTCCATCGTCGCGCCGAGCAGGTCCAGCTGGTCGACGAGCACCATCAGCGAGGTGCGCCCCGCGTCGACCGGCCGGCTGTCCGCGAACCGCCGCGGCAACCGCAGATATCCGCCCAGCGCCTCGGGCAGGTAGTCGGTCGCCGTGGCCATCACCGAATAGGCGTTGGCGCTGCCCTTGATCGCGCCCAGCCGGGGGATCGTGTCGCGCACCACGTGGGTGACCCGCTCGACGCGGGCGGTGACGCAGCTGGGTACGGCGCCGTCGGTCACCATCGCCTCCACCCGGTCCAGGGCGGCGCCCAGGTCGTCGCGGTTCGGCGCGGCCGGGGTCGGCGTCGGCGGGGGCTCCGGCGCGGCGTTTCCGCCGCCGCCCAGCCTGGCCAGGAAGTCCCCGAGTGCCATCGCTACCTACCCTCTCCCGTTCGCCCCGTTGCCCGAACCAGCGCTGGCTTCCATGCCGGCCGTGGTCGCGCTGCCGGCCCTGCGGCTCGTCTCAACGCGGGGCGCGGCCGCCCAGGTCGAGGGCCCCACTGCCGACCCGCATGTCGTGCTTCTGGGCCCGCTCCAGATAGGTCTGGGACTTGGCCACCTCGGTCTCCAACACCCCGATCGTCTGGGCCATGTTGTCCAGCGCCTGCACCCGGAAGGTGTCGATGGCGTCCATCGTCTGGTAGATGTTCGCGAAGGCCGCCTGCAGCTGCGGCAACCCGATCGTCGCCGAGGCCGCCTGCTCCTGGATCTTCACCGAGTTGTCCCGCAGCATCACCGAGGTCGACTCGATCAGGTTGCTGGTCGTGACGTTGAGCGCGGTGATCTGCTCCAGCACGAGCTGCTGGTTGTTCAGCGCCTGGGCCACGATGATCGCGGTGCGCAGGGCCGAAACGGTGGTCGTGGTGGCCCGATCCACGCCCTTGATGAGCTCCAGATTGTTCTTGATAACGATGTCGATGGCCAGGTAGTTCTGGATCGACACGGCCAGCTGGGTGAGCAGGTCCTGGTGCTTCTGTCGCACGTAGAAGAGCACGTCCTCGCGCAGCGCCTTGGCCTTGTCCGGATCGGTGAGGTCCAGCTCGGCGGCCTGCGCCGCGAGCCGCGCGTCGAGTCGCTCGGCGATGTAGACGTATTGGTTCAGCCGCCCCATCGTCGTCCAGAGCTGCTGCTTCTCCATGTTCAGCGCGGCATTGTCCTTGGCCAGCTCGTCCTGGCCGCTGCGCAGTGCGTGCAGGATCCCGTCGAGGTGGGACTGGGCCGATTCGTACTTGCGGAAGTAGTCCGTCAGCTTGTCGCCCATCGGGATCATGCCCAGGATCTTGCGAGCGCCCTTGGCCTTGCCCGGGTCGAGGTTCTCGACCGTACGCCGTAGGTCGACCAGCGTCTTGCCGACCTTGCTCTCCTTGCTGACGCCGCCCTCCTGCAGGGCCTTGACCGGCGACTTCAGCAGCCGGTTCGAACTCTCCGCGGCCTGGCGGATGTCACCGTCGCCCATCGTGCGGATGTCGGCGGCCCGCGCCTCGAACTCCGGCGACTTGGTCGCGGCCCCATTCAGCCCGGTCAGGAACGCCTCGACCTTCTGGTCCAGCTGCGGGGCCACCGCGGGGTCCACCGCGGGCGCCATCTTCGGCGCGGCGGTCGCGGCGACGGGCTGCGTCGGTGCGGGCGCCTCCAGGGTGAGCAGCGGTGCGGCGGCGGCCATGCCAGGCGGCGGCTGCAGCGGTTGGGTCATCAAGGTCTCCGTCCTCGTCAGGCGTCCTGGCGGGACCCCGAGCCAGCCCGCACGTCATTGCGGACGCCTCCCACATTCAAACCGTTCCCCGCTCCCGGGTCCACCGAGACTCCCCGATTTATCCACACCCCGGCCTCCGCTGGGGGCCGGCAGGGCCCGGCTGTGGACACTCCCCGAGGACCTCGTACGCCGGGGCACGCTGGCGTCATGTCGATTCTGCCCACCCCCGCGTCGGCCCCCGAAGTCCTGCAGAACCTCACCGCCGGGCTGCTCGATCCCCTGGCCGAACTGCGCCGCGGTGCCGCCGCAGAGGCCGTCGCGGCCGCCGCTGGTCTGGCGGCCGCGGCGACGGATCTCGACGCCGTCCGCAGTCGCGTCGCGGCCGCCCTGGCCGCGGTGCGGTGGCACTCGGCGGCGGCCGAGGCCGGCCGTCGCGAGGGCGCCGAACTGGTCGCGGCGCTGGCCGGGGCGGTCGCCGACTGCCGGACGGCCGCCGCCGCGCTGCGCGACATGGCGGCCGGGACGGGTGCGCGGTGAGTGCGGCATCGCTGCAGGCCCGGCCCTCGGACGCCGAGGTCGGGGGGACCTGGCAGGTGAGCGGGGGTCTCGGGGTCGATGTCGATGACATTCATGCCCTGGCCACGACATGCCGCTGCGCCGCCCAGGCGACGGACCGAATCGCCGCCTCGGTGCTGGCGGCCGGCGTGCGCGCCGAGGCGGCCCTGGCGGTGCTCGCCGGCTGCAGCGGGCCGCCCCGGCCGCAGGGCGTCGTCGCCGCGGGTCTGGTCGCCGGGGCCGGTCGGCGGCTGCCGGCCGCCACGGTCGGTCTCGCTGGGCTGGGGCTGCGGATGGCGCTGGCCGCGGACGAATACGCCGGCACCGAGAACTCCATCACCACGCGCGTGGCGACGCTGGCACGGGACCAGATCGCACTTCGGTTCTGGGCCCCGACGCACCTGCTGACCGAGTCAGACGTGCGCCGGGCCGGCACCGTCGCGGGCTACCTGGACCGGCTCGCCAACCGCAAGACCACCGCCACCGACCCGGTCAGCGGCCGGCCGACCGCCGTCGATCCCGACTCGCTGACCGATGTCCTCGGCGGCCCCGTCGCCGCGCTCTACCCGCGCCGCGAAGCCACCGTGGCGGACCCGACCGACCTGGGACCGGGGACGCCGCCGGCCGGGGTCGCCGGCCTGCTCACCCTGGTCGCCGGCCGTTCGGGTGGCGCCGCCCGGGCTCCCGGGGCCGGCGGCGGACCCGACGGCGATCCGCCCCCAGGGCGCGTCGACGTCGCCGCGGTCACCTCGCCGGACGCCGAGGGGAGGCCCCGGACGTCGTACGTCGTGGCGCTGCCCGGCACCAGCGATTGGTCCCGGCCCAACGAGTCGCCCAAACCCGACATCCGCAACGTCCGCGGCAATGCCGAGCTGATCTCCGGCAACCGCACCGCCGAACTGGCTGCCCTGCCCGCCGCCCTCGCGGCGGCGGGGGTGCCGCCGGGGGCCAGGGTGGCGTTCGTCGGGCACAGCCAGGGCGGGATGACCGCCTACGCCGCCGCGTCGACCGCGGGGATCGCGGACCGCTACCGGGTCACCCACGTGATCACGGCCGGATCGCCAATCGGGGCGATGGCGGCGCCCGCTCGCGACGTACGGACCCTTTCCCTGGAGAACCGCAATGACTTCGTGCCCGGGCTCGACGGACGGCCGAACCCGAACGCCGAGCGCCGGGTCACCGTCGCCTTCGACGGATCGCTGCCGAAGAGCCCGCACGATCTGGACCAGTACGTCGCGGCGGGCCGGCGCGTCGACGACGATGCCGATCCGCGCCTGGCCGAGTTCACCGCGTCGTTGCGCGAGGAGGGTTTCGTCGCCGCACCCGGCGCACCGGCGACGGTGACGCTGACCCGGGTGGACCTGCGCCTGCCGACCTCGTGAGAGTCTGGTGGGGCCGAGGCGTGCTCGGCACCGTTCGTTCGTCGATGGCTGAGGAGTAGTCCGGGTGAGCATCGCGCCGCCGACCGTTCTGGCCCGCCGTGGCCTCGTGGTGGGGACCTGCGTGGCCCTGTTCGCCGCGGTGGCCGCCTGTTCCTCGGAGGACGGCTCCCGCACCGGCGCCAGCACCGCAGCGACCGCGACGACCGGGGCAACCGCGACCACCGGGGCCACCGGCACGGGGACCACCGCCGGGAAGGCCACCACGAGCGTCCCACCGGAGGGGTCCGGAGCGACCGTGCCCGGCATCACGGCCACGACGTTGCCGCCGATCGTGCCGTCCGGAGCCACCAAGACGAATGTCGCCTGTCGAAAGATGTACCCGGTCGTCACCGACGCGATCACGGCCTGGAACGCGGCGGGCGCCAGCGATGCCGCGCTGGGCACGGCGACCGCGGCGATGTCCAAGGCCGCCACCGACATCGTCCCGATCGCCAAGGACAGCGGCGATGCCCGGCTCGGGCAGCTCACCGACGCCACCGCCGCGCAGCTCAAGGCCGTCGTGGCCGACTACGGCGCCGGGCGGGACGTCGACGGTTCGGCTCTGACCAAGGCCGAGAACGACCTGTGGGGCTACTGCCAGACGGCCCGGTAGCGCTCCCGGCACAGCCTCCGCGTCGCCCAGGGGGTGTGTGTCGTCGGGGGTACGACGTACGGTAGCCCCGTGGATGCGCCGGAACCGAGCGACAAGAGCCGAGGCCTGCGGCTGCCCAGGTTCCTGCGCCCCCGTGAGGAGCACACCCCGCCGCCGCACGACGGCCCGGCCACCGCCCCGGAGGACGCCCTGCGCGTCGCCGCGGCGATCGCCGGCCGATTGCTGATCGTCATCGCGTTCTGTTATGTCCTGCTCTGGCTGCTGAACCAGATCAGTCTGGTCACCATCACGATCACCGTGGCGGTCATGCTCAGCGCGATCCTGCGGCCGCTGGTCAACTCGGCGGTGCACGCGGGCGTCCCCCGGGCGCTCGCCGCGCCGGTGGTGTTCCTCCTCGGCGTCGGCTCCATCGGGATCGCGATGTGGTTCGTGGTGACCCAGGTGACCGGCAACATGGACACCATCACGACCCGGCTCAACGAGGCCGGCTTCTCGATCCTGGGCTGGTTGCAGAACGGTCCCGCGAAGATGTCGCAGGAGCAGGTGAACAACCTCTCCACCGACCTGGCCGGCCGGCTGACCAATGCGCGCGGCGATCTTGCCTCCGGGGCGCTGGCGACCGCGACGAGCGTCGTCAGCATCCTCACGGGTTCGATCCTGTGCCTGTTCGCGCTGCTGTTCCTGCTGCTGGACAACGGCACGATCTGGAACTGGGTCGTCGGGCTGTTCCCCAACCGGGAGCAGCCGCGCATCCTGGTCGCCGGCGCGGTCGCCTGGAAGACCCTGGTCGCCTATATGCGCAGCACGATCCTGTTGGCGCTGATCAACGCGTTGACCATGGTCCCGATCATGATGTTCGCGGAGATGGACCTGGTGGTCCCGCTCGGCGTCCTGCTCTTCCTCGGATCGCTGATCCCGATGATCGGCATGCTCGTCGCCGGCGCGGTGCTGATGCTCGTGGCCCTGGTCATGCAGGGGCCGGTGACGGCCTTCGCGATGGGGATCGCGCTGTTCCTGGTCATTCAGCTCGAGGGCAACCTGCTCAACCCCTACATCCTGGGCAAGGCCGTCAGCATCCACCCGCTGGCCATTCTCGCCACGGTCACCGGCGGGGCGCTGGTCGGCGGCGCGTTCGGGGCGTTCGTGGCGGTCCCCTTCGTGGCCATCGTCAACAACGTGATCACGGCCGTACGCCGGGCCGCGGCCGGACCCGAGCACCAGGCGGCGCCCGAGATGGTCCGCGCGGGCAGCGTCGTCGACGACGTGATGGCCGATCCGGCCGGACCCGGGCCGGCGGCGGCGAGCGGGTCGGCCGCGACTGGCTCGGTGGCGAACGGGGCGGCCAGGGCCGGCGCGGCTTCGGGGGGCACGTCGGCCGGTACAGCGGCCGGGACCACAGCCGGTGGCGCGGCGGGTGGCGCTGGCGGCCCGGGCGCCCCAGCGGCACGCCCCGGGCAGCAGCCGGGCCCCGTGCCCGGCGGCGGCCGACCGGGCCCTGACCTGGGTGTGATCGGCGAGGTCGCGCGCTGACGACAGCGGCCCCGGACCACCCGGCGGAGTAATCCGGATGGCGGGCTACAGGTCCGTGCCGGGATGCCGATGTGGGGGGCGAAGGGGCGTCACCCCCCCGGCCCTGAAGGAGAACCGCGATGTCGACGTACGGATTGTCCCCCCTACTCCGCGCGGCGTCCGCCGCCCTCGGTGCGCCGGTCACGGGTGACCTGCGCTGGCTGTACGCCGGGCCGCACGACCTCGACGCGCTGACCACCTCCGACCGCGATCTCATCGCCGTCGTGACCGGCGAGCTCTTCCCCGAGCACGTCGAGGGCGTGGGCGTGCGGGTCAGCTTCTTCACGCTTCAGCTGGCCCTGGACCGGATCGCCGGCGCGCTGCGCGAGGGTGGCGACGCGAGCATCGAATACCTGGAAGACGTCTACACGGCGTACGAGGACCACTGCCCCGAGGGCAACCCGTTCTCGGGCGATCTGCTGGATCTGGCGTTGGCCTACCTCGTGGGCAAGGACCTCGCCCGGCAGGACGCCGCGGGGCTGGCGGCGGAGTCGCTGGTCGCCTGATCCCACCATCGACCGCGGCGTCGGGTGTCCACTCGGGGGGTACACCCGGCGCCGCAGTCTGTCCAGGAGCGGGACCCGGCCGGAGCAGCCCCGGGCTCGACCAGCACGGTCAGTCGGGCTCGACCACCACGACGTGCACGCGGCGGACCCCGAGCACCGAGCGGGCGATCGCGTTCGCCACGTCCCGTTCCATGGCGCTGCCGGCGCCCACGACCTCGACCACGCCGTGCTCGACCGAGATGTGCCAATGATCCTGGCCGTAGTCGTGGAACGCCGCGATCAGGTCGTCGTGCAGCTCTTCGTCGGTGCGCCACAGGGCCCGGACGACGTCGCTGCGGCTGACCACGCCGACCAGCTTGTCGCCGCGGACCACCGGCAGGCTCTTGAACGAGGTGGTCATGAACAGGTCGATGAGGTCCGCGACGTCGGCGCCCTCGGTGGTGGTGCGCGGTTCCCGCGTCATGATCTCGCCGATGGTCTTGGGCAGCGGCGGGCTGTCGTGCACCGGAGTGGCGTGCGCCCGCGTGTCCGGCTCGACGGCCCGACGCAGCAGGTCGACCTCGGAGAGCACCCCGATGACCTCATGGGCATCGTTGACGACCGGGACCGAGGTGATCCTGCGCTCGGCGAGCAGGCCCAACGCCGCATCGAGATCGTCGCCCTCGTGGACGCTGTAAGCCGGCGCGGTCATGATCTCGCGGACGAGCATGGGGGTCTCTCCTGGATCGAAGCGATGCGGTCCGGCCCAGTCTGTCAGGAAGCCTGCGGTGGCGTCAGGGGTTGTGCTCGACGGGCCGCGCCGCACGTCGTGCGCAGCCGGGATCTCGCGGTGCTTGGCCGATTCAGTCCTGCGGGACGGCCCGGCCGGCGCGCCGCCGACGAGACGGTTCGGGCTCCGGCGGCACCGGCGGGCCGGCGTCGGGGTCGGGCGGGAATTCGATCAGGCAGCAACCGGGCAGGGCGAACGGGGTGATGCGCATCGCCCGTTCGCCGACTCCGTGGGCCTCGTAGATTCCGGTCAGCACCCCTTGGTGCAGCGCGCAGACGACCTCGGTGTGGGCGCGGGCGAGGTCCAGCACCGGGCACTGCCGCAGCCGGATCGTGCCGTCGGCGGCGTCGAACGGGTCGAAGTGGTGCCGTGTCAGGATCTCGCGGGCCGCGGCCTCGGCGGCGGTCACGCCGGGCTCGGTGGGGGTCACCAGGCCCCGACCGCGGCGGATGCCCGCGGAGCGGCCCCAGGCCGCCGGGTCGTCCTGGCTGGCCTCGATCTCCAGGATCATGGCGGTGGCCAGCACGGCGTACTCGCGCACCTGCGGTCGGCGCGCGTCCAGCGGCTCGGCCTGGTAGAGGATCGCGGGGCGACCACGACCGCGCGCCGCCGCGGTCGTCCGGGTCACCAGGTCGGCGCGGATGAGCGCGTCGAGGTGCTCGCGGACCGTGTTGGGATGCTGGTCGCAGGCCTCGGAGAGTTCGACCACGGTGGTCGGGTTCGAGAATTGCCCCAGCTTCTCCAGGACAAACGCCCGGGGAACCGACAGGTGCGTCAGGGGGTCGCGGCGCGGCGTTGCTGGTCGTGGCCCCAGCGCCGTATCACCATCGGGTCCTACACTCATCTCACCCAGCCCCTTTTTTCACGGTTTAAGTCTAGTTATTTCCGGTCGATACGTCCATCCTTCGTCGCGGACCGGTACGATGCCTCCAGCGGTTTGTGCCGGATCAACAGCCTTGTGTGAAGGGATATCACGATGTCGGACGTCGCAGGGCGCAAGTCCAGTGAATCATCGGACACTTCTGCAGCCCCCGACGCCGCCGCAGAGAGCTGCGGGACGGTGCCCGGCTGCGACGGCCACGGCGGATGTGGCGGTCACGGAGGGGGCGGCTGCGGCGGACACGGCGCGACGGAGCCGCCGATCCTGGATGCCCGGGTGATCGATCCGCTGATCCGGCAGTCGGCGATTTTCGGAGTATTGGTGGGCCTACCACCGACCGGAAAGGTGACCATTGTCACGGACCAGGATCCAGCCCCGATCGCGGATCTGCTCCACGAGCGGCTGCCCGGCGAATACGCGGTGACGACCGACGCCGCCGCAGACGACGCGTTCCGGGTCACCTTCGCCCGGGCCTGATCTCGCACTCCGGTTCGAGTTTTTCCCTGGTTCAGCGGGCTCCGGTCCTGGGCGAGCCTTCCGATGACCGTACGGTTGTCCACCCGCCAAGCCGCCCCGGGGATGGCGCACCAGGTGAGTCTTCACGGTGGCCGTCGCCGTGGCTGACGTGCGCAGTCATCACGTCGGGCCCAGGCAGTCCAGTCGCGCCAGGCCGGACCGTCGCGTGGCGACCAGAAGCGCCTCGCCCCGGGCTGTCAGTCGCGCCGGCTCGGTGTCCGCCGGGGCCGGGCCGGTGGGCGCGGAGGACCAGGCCTGCGCGCCGTCGACCAGCCGCGTCGCGCTGACGCCGCCGGATCCGCCCGCTCTGCTGGTCAGCACCGTCCCAGCGGTGCACGCCGCCGAGGTCGGCGGCCGGCCGGCCAGGGGGGTCCGCCAGGCGATGGCCCCGGTGGCCGGATCGAGGGCGGCGACCTCCGAGTCCGCGGACGCGTCGGTCGCCGCTGCGCCGCCGCTTCCCCCCGAGGGGGCGATCGCGACCACCAACCGGCCCGCGCAGGCCGCCAACGGCCGCGCGCCGGGAACGGTCCAGGTCGGTCGGCCCGAGGCCGGGTCGGCGTACCCGACCAGCTCGCCCGCGGCGCCCTCGCCGTACCGCATCGCGAGCAGCGGGATCGGCGTCGCGCCGTCCCGGGCCGCCGGCCGCACCGGGTTGCCGGTCAGCGGCGCACCGCCCGGGAGGGCGACGAACCGGCCCTGTCCGGTGCGGACCGGTCGACGTCCGTCGCCGGGGCTCAGCGCCGCGCCGGGCCGACGGTCCGCGAGGGGGCTGCCGTCCCCGGCGGCGACCAGGAACTCCCGGCCCTGCACGGACACCTCGGTGACCCCGACGGCCGACGGGCCGGTCAGGATCGGCCCCGGGACGCTGCCCAGCGGGGCCAGCTCGGTGTGCGTCCAGGTCACGGCCCCGGTCGCGGCGACCCGGTCAGCGTCCAGCCGGGTCAGGTCCAGGCGGGTCGCGCCGTCCTGCGGGGTCGCGGACACGACGTACGCCGTCCCGTTGTCGACACTCACGTGCGTCGCGCGGCCGGGCACGGCCACCCGGCCGAGCTCGCGCCCGTCCCGCGGATCGAGCAGAACGACGCGGCCGGCGTCGGCGGTGCGTTCGGCGCAGGCCACCAGGTCCGCGGCGGCCGCGCACTCGGGGACGTCGCCGAGGGTCGGGCCGCGCCAGCGTACGGCGCCGCTGCCGGCGTCGACGGCGACCACGCGCGCCGTGGCATAGCCCGAGGCTCCGGAGCCGACCACGCCGCCGGCCAGCGTCAGCAAGGGCCCGGCCGGGGCGGCCGCGGGGCCGGCGTCGATGACCTCGAGGTGCGGGGCCGTCACCGCCGTGTCCAGCAGGTCCTCCGCGGTCCAGCTCCAGCGCAGCCGCAGGGGAGTGTCGGCGCCGGTCAGCACGCCGTATGTCGACGGCTCCGGGCCGGGGGCCGCGCCGGCGGAGACACCCGCGGTCTCGGGGTGGGCGGTGAACTGGGGCGCGGCGTAGCTGACCGCGAGGATCCCCAGCCCGAGCGCGACCAGGGCCCGGCGGGCCGTCGCGCGGCGCGGCGGTTCGGTCGTCGGGCGTTCGTGCGGCGCTCTCGGGCGCGCCGCGGCGCGATGCCTGGCGTGCGCCGTCATGCCGCCCCCGATCCCGCGGGACGTCCCTCGCCCGCGCCGCAGTCACCGGCCGAATCGGCGGGCGCGGCCGGATCCCAAGGCCTTTCGGCCGTGCACCGACCGGCGACCTAGAGTGGCGGGCATGGAGCTTCCCGGTGGGCCCGAGGCCGACGGCCTCCTGGCGTATGTCGACGCCGCGCCGTCGCCCTATCACGCCGTCGCGGCGGTGCGGGACCGGCTGCGGGAGGCCGGGTTCACCGAGCTCGAGGAGACCGCGGCGTGGCCGTCGGCGCCCGGCCGGTACGTCGTGCTGCGCGAGGGCAGCCTCGCCGCGTGGTCGACCGAGCATCTGGAGGCCGTGGGCTCGGCCGGATCGGCGGGCTCGGCCGGCGGCGCGGGCTCGGCCGGCTCGGCGGGCTCGGCCGGCGGCGCGGGGCCGGCGACCCCGTTCCGGATCGTGGGCGGCCACACGGACTCCCCGAATCTGCGCGTCAAACCGCGCCCGGATCTGGCGCGGCTGGGCTGGGACCAGCTGGCGCTGGAGGTCTATGGCGGGCCGCTGCTGAACTCCTGGCTCGACCGGGATCTGGGCCTGTCCGGGCGGGTGCTGGTGCGCGACCCCGGCACGGCGTACGGCGCCCGGGCCCTGCTGTGGCGCCACGACGAGCCGCTGCTGCGCATCCCGCAGCTGGCCATTCACCTGGACCGCGGCGTCACCGAGCACGGCCTGACCCTCAACCCGCAGACCCACCTGGTGCCGGTGTGGGGTGCCACGGGCTCGGCCCCGGACTTCCGGTCCTGGCTCGCCGGGGAGCTCGACCTGGCGCCCGAGGCGGTGCTGGCCTGGGATCTGATGACCCACGATCTGACGCCGGCCGCGCGCCTGGGCCGCGTGCAGGATCTGATCGCGGCGCCGCGGCTGGACAACCTGGCCTCGGCGTACGCCGGCTGCCGCGCCCTGATCGCCGCCTGCGAGCGGAGGGCGTCGGGCGCGACCGGGCGCACGCCGTACGTGCCGTTGCTCGTCCTGTTCGATCACGAAGAGGTGGGCTCCACGACGAACCGGGGCGGGGACTCCCAGTTCCTGCCCGCGGTGCTGGAGCGGATCGTGCTGGCCCGCGGGGGCGAGCGGGCCGATGTGCTGCGAGCACTCGCGGGCAGCCTGGTCTGCTCGGCCGACATGGCGCACGCGGTGCACCCGAACTATGCCGAGCGCCTCGACCCGCAGCACCATGTGCTCGTCGGCGGCGGGCCCGCGGTGAAGGTGAACAGCAAGGCCAGGTATGCCTCCGATGCCACCGGCATCGCCGCGGCCCGACTCGCCGCGGAGCAGGCCGGGGTGGGGCTGCAGACCTTCGTCAGCCGCGGGGACCTGCCGTGCGGGTCGACGATCGGCCCGATGACCGCGGCGCTGACCGGCGCCATCACCGTGGATGTCGGGGCCCCGATGCTGTCGATGCACTCGGCGCGGGAGCTGATGGCGGCCGCGGACGTGCCGCCCTACGTCGCCCTCCTGACGGCCTTCCTCGCCCCGGCCTGACCGCCGCCCACGCCCCGGCGCAGCTCCTGCCGGACGGGGCCGATGACCCGGCGTGATCTGCACAACGGAACGTGACCGGCGTCACAGCAGGTGAACTGGGAACGGGCGGGAAAAGCGCCGATCGGCGCCCGCGAGGAAAAAACCGCAGGTCGGTCGGCCGATTCGGCCCGTTTGACCAGCCAGTAGGCTGCCAGTGGACCCCTAGAGTGTGGGCGGCCCCGTCTGTGACGTACGGGGATTAGCGACTGGGAAGGTACTCATGAGCAAGTTCGTCTACGGCCTGTCCGAGGGCAACAAGGACATGAAGGATCTGCTGGGTGGTAAGGGTGCCAACCTGGCCGAGATGCACAACATGGGTCTGCCCGTGCCGCCCTCCTTCACGATCACCACGGAGGCTTGCAAGGCGTACCTGGAGCAGGGCAGCGAGCCTGCCGAGCTGAGCGCTCAGATCGACGAGTACGTCGCGCAGATCGAGACGGAGAACGGCAAGACGCTCGGCGACCCGAGCGACCCGCTGCTGGTCTCCGTGCGGTCCGGCGCGAAGTTCTCGATGCCCGGCATGATGGAGACGGTCCTCAACATCGGCCTGAACGACGCGTCCGTGAACGGGCTCGCGCAGGTCACCGGCAACGAGCGGTTCGCCTGGGACTCCTACCGCCGGCTGCTGCAGATGTTCGGCAAGACCGTGCTCGACATCGAGGGCATCCGCTTCGAGGACGTCATGGACGAGGCGAAGCACGCCAAGGGCACCGCCTCCGACATGGACCTCGACGCCGACGACTTCCGCGGCATCGTCGAGAAGTTCAAGGGCATCATCAAGGAAGAGACCGGCAAGGACTTCCCGCAGGACTCCAAGGAGCAGCTGCTGGAGTCGGTCCGTGCGGTGTTCCGGTCGTGGAACTCCGACCGCGCCGTCCTCTACCGCCGCCAGGAGCGCATCCCGGCCGATCTCGGCACCGCCGTCAACGTCTGCTCGATGGTCTTCGGCAACCTGGGCATGGAGTCCGGCACCGGCGTCGCGTTCACCCGCGACCCCGCCAGCGGGCACTCGGGTGTCTACGGCGACTACCTGCAGAACGCTCAGGGCGAGGACGTCGTCGCCGGCATCCGCAACACGATGTCGCTGGCGGACATGGAGCGGGTCGACAAGACCGCGTACGACGAGCTGATGGGCATCATGTCCACGCTCGAGGGGCACTACCGCGACCTGTGCGACATCGAGTTCACGGTGCAGAACAAGAAGCTGTGGATGCTGCAGACGCGAGTCGGCAAGCGCACCGCCGAGGCCGCCTTCAAGATCGCCTGCCAGCTCGTCGACGAGGGCAAGATCTCCGAGGAGGAGGCGGTCCAGCGGGTCAACGGCGACCAGCTCGTCAACCTGATGTTCCCCAAGTTCGACGCCGGCGCGCACAAGGAGCGCATCGCCAAGGGCATGAACGCCTCTCCGGGCGCGGCCGTGGGTGAGATCTGCTTCTCCAGCGAGGCCGCCGTCGAGGCGACCAACGCCGGCAAGCAGGTCATCCTGGTGCGCCGGGAGACCAACCCGGACGACCTGTCCGGAATGATGGTCGCCCAGGGCATTCTCACCAGCCGCGGCGGCAAGACCTCGCACGCGGCGGTCGTCGCGCGTGGCATGGGCAAGACCTGCGTCTGTGGCGCCGAGGAGCTCGACATCGACGTCCGGGGCGGCACGATGAAGCTCAAGGACGGCACGGTCATGAAGGCTGGCGAGCTGCTCTCCATCGACGGTACGACGGGTGAGGTGTTCAAGGGCGAGGTCCCCGTGGTGGCGCCCCCGGTCGTGCAGTACTTCGAGGGCGAGCTGTCCGACGAGGAGATCCAGGCCGACGAGCTGGTCCGCGCGGTCGACCGGATCATGAAGGCCGCCGACAAGGGCCGCCGGCTCGGCGTCCGCGCCAACGCCGACACGCCCGAGGACGCCGCCCGCGCCCGCCGCTTCGGCGCGCAGGGCATCGGCCTGTGCCGCACCGAGCACATGTTCCTCGGCGACCGCCGCCCGCTGGTCGAGAAGCTGATCCTCGCCGAGGGCGACACGGAGCGTCTCGAGGCGCTCGGCGGGCTGGAGCCGCTGCAGAAGGGCGACTTCCTGGAGATCCTCGACGCGATGGACGGCCTGCCCGTCGTCGTCCGGCTGCTCGACCCGCCGCTGCACGAGTTCCTGCCGAGCCACACCGAGATCGCCGCGAAGAAGGCGCTCGCCGAGCACAAGGACGAGCCGCTCTCCGATGAGGAGAGCCGGGTGGCCGCCGCCGTGGAGCGGATGCACGAGCAGAACCCGATGCTCGGTCTGCGCGGCGTACGTCTCGGCATCGTCATCGAGGGCCTGTTCGAGATGCAGGCCAAGGCGCTGCTGGAGGCCACGGCCGAGCTCAAGGCCCAGGGCAAGAACCCGGTGCCGGAGATCATGATCCCGCTGATCGGTTCCGTGCAGGAGCTGGAGATCATGAAGGAGGCCATCCAGAAGGTGGCCGACGAGGTCTCCGAGGCCTCCGGCCAGGACGTCAGCAGCACCCCGATCGGCACGATGATCGAGCTGCCGCGCGCCGCCCTGACCGCCGGCGACATCGCCGAGGCCGCTGAGTTCTTCAGCTTCGGCACCAACGACCTCACGCAGACCACGTGGGGCTTCAGCCGCGACGACGTGGAGGCGGCCTTCTTCAGCCGTTACCTGGAGGCCGGCATCTTCGGGGTCAGCCCGTTCGAGTCCCTCGACCAGCAGGGCGTCGGTCGGCTCGTCGACCTGGCCTGCCGCGAGGGCAAGGCCGCCAACCCCAAGCTGCACCTCGGGGTCTGCGGCGAGCACGGCGGTGACCCGCAGTCGATCCACTTCTTCCACGGGGTGGGCCTGGACTACGTGTCCTGCAGCCCGTTCCGGGTGCCGGTGGCTCGCCTTGAGGCGGGTCGCGCGGCCGGTTCCGCGACGGGCAGCGACAACCGCTGACCCGGCTGTCGGGCCGAACGCTTCGGTGGCCCGGTCTGGACGACATTCGTGTCGCCTGGGCCGGGCCACCGGCATGTCCAGGCCCCTCAGAAGCTCCGCGCTCTGCAACGCCACCCTGGCAATGCCACCCCTCGGCAACTGGCGCCCCATTCGCATCACTGGCGCCCTTGATGAATCAGGGCGCCAGTGGGGAAAAAAGGGCGGCAGTGGGCAACAAGCAGTGGGCAACAACGGGACAACAACAGGGCGCCGTGCAGCGCCGTCGGCGGGCTCCGGTCGGTAGGGCAGGATGAAGCCATGGCCATCAGCCCGCCCCCGCTGGATCCGCCCTACATCGACGCCTGGCTTACCGACATGGACGGCGTCCTCGTTCACGAAGAGCACGCCATCCCCGGCGCCCCCGAGTTCATCGACGCGCTCAAGGCCGCGGACGTGCGCTTCCAGGTGCTCACCAACAACTCGATCTTCACCCCGCGGGACCTGCGGGCCCGCCTGCTCGGCAGCGGCATCGACGTCCCCGAGGCCAACATCTGGACCTCCGCGCTGGCCACGGCGCGCTTCCTGGCCGATCAGCGGCCCGGCGGCACGGCGTACGTCATCGGCGAAGCCGGCCTGACCACCGCGCTCTACGAGGCTGGCTATGTGATGACCGCCAACCAGCCCGATTATGTGGTGCTCGGCGAGACTCGGACGTACTCCTTCGAGACGATCACCCGCGCGATCCGGCTGATCGAGGCCGGCGCCCGGTTCATCGCCACCAATCCGGACGTGTCCGGCCCCAGCAAGGAGGGCACGCTACCCGCGACGGGGTCGGTGGCGGCGCTGATCACGGCGGCGACCGGCCGTACGCCGTATTACGTGGGCAAACCGAACCCGTTGATGATGCGCACCGCCCTGAACCGGATCGAGGCCCACTCCGAGCACACCGTGATGATCGGCGACCGGATGGACACCGATGTGGTCAGTGGCCTGGAGGCCGGGCTCCGCACGATCCTGGTGCTGTCGGGGTCGACGGCCGCCGACCAGGTGGAGACCTTCCCGTTCCGGCCGACCCGGGTCGCCGACTCGATCGCGGACGTGGTGCCGCTGGTCGCCGAACGCCTGCGGCAGTCGCCGGCCACCCTTCAGGGGTAGAAGCGCACGCGTTCCCGCGGGTCGAGCCACATCCCGTCATCCGGGCCGGTGCCGAACGCCGCATGGAAGGCGTCCAGGTTGCGCGCCAGGTTGGCGAACACCTCGAACGGCGGGTGCGGGTCGCTGCGTAGCCGCGCCGCAGCCGTCGCTGGACGGTCGGCGGCCCGGCGTCCGTACGCCTTGGCCAGGAAGAACCGCTGCGCCTGCTCTGGGGTGGGCGCACCCCCGCAACGGGCGGCGAACGCCCGCCAGGCGACCTCCATCCCGATGAGCTCGGCGACGCACTCGAAGGCGACGAACCGTCCGTCGACGCCGCCGGGACTCGCGTCGGCGGGGACGCCGCGAGGCCGGTACCCCTGAACCTGCGCGACCACCGCGGCCACCCGCTCCTCGAAGGCCGCGCGGTCCGCCGCCGTCCACCAGTCCCGGATGCGGCCACGTTCGTCCCAGGCGGCGCCGCGGCTGTCGAAGGCGTGCCCCAGCTCGTGAGCGAGTATCGAGCCGATCCGGCCGAACAGCTCGGCGTCATCGGCCTCCGGCGGGATCAGCCCGAGATAACCGCCGGTGATGCAGGCCTGGTGGTAGAGCGGGTTGTAAAAGGTGTTGACGACATAGGGCGGCGGTCCCCAGGTGTGCCGGTTCGTGGGCCGGTGGAGCCGCGCGAACTCACCGTCCGCCGTCCACGCCGCCGCCGTTCGGGCCGAACCCACCAGGTCGCTCGCATCGAGCATCAGCTCGGCGCTGTCCCGCCAGGCATCTGGGGCGCCGACGCACACCTGCAGGGTGCCCAGCTTGGCCAACGCCGTCCGCCGGGTGGAATCGGCGATCCAGTCAGCCCGGGTAAGCGCCTCGGCGAAGGCAGCTCGCAGTTCGTCGGCCAGGGCTTGTGCCCGGGCTGCCACCTCGGGGGCGACGTGGCGCTCGGCGTACAGCTTGGCCAGCGGCCACGGCAACAACGCCTGGACGGCATCGGCTGCCCGTCGTCCGCGGGGCGCCGGCTCGGCCTGGCCGGCAAGGCCCTGGGCGAAGAGCCGATGATGGGCCGTGACCGCCGCCGGGTGGAGCAGCGGTGCGCGCGTGCGGACGAGCTGCCAGGTGAGCCAAGCGCGCCAGTCCTGGGGCGGGCGGGTCCGTAGTGCCGCGCCGACGCCTGACCAGTACGTCGGCTGCGCCACGCCGTAGCGGACCGCGGCCGGATCGGGCAGCCCCAGGCCCTGCAGCAGCGGGGTCGGGTCCAGTCCCAGGAGATCCGCCAGGCCGTCCACATCGGTTTCAGTCTGCTGGTCGGCGTCGCGCGACCCGGCGAGTCGGTCCCAACTGAGCTGGGCAAGGTTGGCTTCCACGTCCAGGGCGCGGGCCGCCAGCTCGGTGACCGCCACGCCGTCCGTTGCAGCGCCCGGCAGGCAGGCGCTCAGCAGCCGCGGCGCCTGCGCGGCCAGGACGGTGAGAGGCCCGCCTGGCCGGGCTGAGCCGACTGAGCCGACTGAGCCGTCTGTGTCCGGTCCGGCGTCGTACGCGCTTCGATCACCCAGCGTCAGCCCGTCCTGGACAAGGCGGAGCACCGTGCGCTCGGGATCGAGCGAGCCCGGCAGGACCCAGCAGGAGAAGAACGACGGAATCCCTCCGCGCATCAGGCGCCCCACCGCCCGAAGGATCCCGGCGGTGTCCGTGGCCGTCGCGATGACGGCCATTTCGGGGGCGAGGGCGGATCCGGCCACTTGCTCGCGGCGCGAGTCGTCGAGGAAGGCGGCGTACAGCGCGCCCAGCGCGGTGGCCTCAGCCGATCCGTCGACGGCCCCGCTAGCGCAGGCCGTGAGGAGGTCCACCAGCTGGTCGGCCACCTGCGCACGGCGCATATCCGACAGACCCCAGCGCGCCCGGTCCGCGGGGATGGGGTCGGTCGCTAGCCAGCGGTTGTTGACGTGGCCCCACAGGTCGTCCTGGGGTCGGGTGCCGGGGTCGAACGCGGTGCCGGCCAAGGACGGTGGGCAGGTCATGGGGCGGGGTCAGGGCGTACGGCGAGCGGGGGTCAGCGCCCCGGAGATCATGCCGCTGACGACGCTGATCACGATCGAGCCGAGCAGCGCCGTCCAGAACCCGTCGACGCGGAAGCCCAGGCCCACCTGCGCCGCCAGCCACGCCGACAGTTGCAGCATCAAGGCGTTGATGACCAGTAGGAACAGCCCGAAGGTCAGGATCACCAGGCAGCCGCTCAGGGCCGCGACCACCGGCTTCACCAGGGCGTTGACCAGGCCGATGATGACGGCGACGCCCACCAGGGTGAGCGCGACCCGGGTCGTGTCGCCGCCGGTCACCTCGATCCCCGGAAGCAGCCAGGCCGCCAGGGCGGTCGCGAGTGCGACGGCAATGGTGCGGATGATGATGCCCACGCCTGGATCCTCACATGTGGGGATGGGCAGGGCTATCGGGGTCTGCCCGGATCGGCCCCGGACTTCCGGAGGCAATCGGTGTGGCGCCGATCACGATTCGTGCGCGGGGCGCGTCGCGTCTGGACGCCGGCGGATGGCTTACCTACGGTGAAGATCACGCGGTAGTACGCCCCGCTGCCGGCCGACGGGCCGGGCGCCGGCGGGTACGGGAGGGAAGGCGATGAGGGGACGGGGGACGCGGCGGGCCGTCATGGCGTCGCGCGTGTCGCGACGCCTCGCGCTGACGGCCGCCGGGTCGGCGATCCTGGTGGCGGCCACCGCCGGCTGTTCGGGTATCTCGCTGAGCACCGCCTCCTCGTCGACGACCGCGGGCCCGAGCGCGACCAGCGTCGCGCCGACGGTCGCCACTCCGACCGGGACCCCCGCCCCGCCGGATGCCAGCCTCGCCGACCTGGCGAACATCGTGATCCCGGCGTACTGCCAACAGCCCGCGACCCGACTGCAGAACGGCACGAACCCACCCACGGGACCGGCTGCGCCGGCGGACCGGCCAGGATCGACAGCGACGGCGGGTGCGACTTCGGCCGAGAGCGGCGTGCCGACCGTGGCGTCGAGCGCCGGCGGTTCCGCGGGATCCGGCGCTTCCAGCGGGGCCGGCATGCCCGGCGCGGCCGGGCATGGCGAACTGTCGATGACCGGACCCGAGGCGCCGGTGCTCGCCGACGTGACGGGCGACGGGGCCAAGGAGATCGTGGCGCAATACACCTGCAACGCGGGCGGAACGACATGGCCCGCGATGCTGGTGGTCGTCAAGCATGGCGGCGAGGTGATCGGCACGGTCAAGCTCGGCGACATCGCGCGCACCGAACATGCCCACGTCACCGCCTGGCGGCCGCAGGGGGAGGGCCTGGCCGTCGACTGGGTTGCTTACGAGGGTGCCGGGTTCGACAAGCGGCCCGCTGAAAACCTGCTGGTCATGGCCGGCCCGACGGTGAGCTTCGCGCCGACCGAACGGGGCCGCGCGCTGAGTCAGACGACGATCGTCGACCTGCCGGGCCGGACGTCATTCGTGACCCCCACCGGCAAGGTGGCCTGCACGCTCGACGGTGCCGCCGTGACCTGCGCAGTTCAGCAGCCGACGTGGAAGCCGGACAGCGACCCTGGGTGCGGCACCGTCGACGCGGTGACGTTGAGCAACGGCCAGGCCCGCTACGTGTGCACGTCCGGGGGTCCCTTCCGGGCGGCCACCGGACAGCCGCCGCGATGGCAGCGGCAGGGCTCGGATCCCACCATCCGCACCTCCAGCGGCGAGGCCGCCGGGCTCGCGTTCGGCCGGACCCTGACCACCGGACAGGTCACGTGCACCGCCGCGATCAGCGGAGTGACCTGCAGTGATCCGTTGACGGGGCACGGCTTCACGGTGTCGACCGACACGGCCCGCTTGTTCTGAGCACGGCTCGGGCCGTCACTGACGCACAGGCCCTCGACGCAGCCCCGAAGGCTGGGTTCGGCGCACAGCTGTCCCTTCAGACATACAGTGTCCGGTCGAGATGGCTCAGACATCGGCAAAACTGCAGGTCGCGCGCATCGCCGGGAGGGTGCCCGGGGGACACTGTATGTCGCAAGGGACAGCGTCAGACGGTCAGGACGACCTTGCCGATGTGGTGGCCCTCTTCGAGGATCTGATGGGCGCGGCCGGCCTCGGCCAGCGGCACCGTCTCGTACACCATCGGCACCACGCGCCCCGCCTCGACCAGCGGCCAGACGTGCTCGCGCACCGCCGCCACGATGGCCGCCTTCTCCTCGTCGGGACGCGCCCGCAGCGAGGTCGCGATGACCGCCCCACGCTTGGCCAACAGCGCCGCGATGTCGAGCTCGGCCTTCGTCCCGCCCTGCATGCCGATGATGACCAGCCGGCCGTTCGTGGCCATGGCGCTGATGTTGCGGTGCAGGTACTTCGCCCCCATCACATCCAGGATCACGTCCGCGCCCCGACCGTCGGTGGCCCGGCGGATCTCCTCGACGAAGTCGGTCTCCCGGTAATTGATCAGGATCTCCGCCCCCAGCGAGCGGCACGCCTCCAGCTTGGCCGCCGTCCCGGCCGTCACCGCCACGGTCGCGCCCACCTCCCGGGCCAGCTGGATGCCCATCGTGCCGATCCCGGAGGACCCGCCGTGGAAGAGCACCACTTCACCGGGGCGCAGATGCGCCGTCATAAAGACATTCGACCAAACCGTGCTGGCCACCTCGGGCAGCGCCGCCGCCTCCACCAGCGACAACCCGCTCGGCACGGGCAGCACCTGCCCGGCGGGTACGGCGACCTTGGCCGCATAGCCGCCACCCGCCAGCAGCGCGCAGACCTCCTGGCCGACCCGCCACGTCGTCACCTCGGAGCCCACCACAGAGACGGTGCCGGCCACCTCGAGTCCGGGCAGGTCTGAGGCGCCGGGTGGCGGCGGGTAGAACCCGCGCCGTTGCAGCAGATCGGCCCGGTTGACGCCTGCGGCGGCCACGTCGATGACGACCTCGCCGGGCGCTGGGGTGGGGTCCTCGACCTCCGCCAGGACCAACGCCGATACGTCCTCACCCGGGGTCGGAATGGTGATCGCCTGCATGGCTTCACCTTAGGGCCGCTCGGCGGCCAGATGCTGCCCCGCCCGATCCAGGTCCGCCGCGGTATCGACGTCCCAGGCGGCCGGAGCCGGCACCGCACGGGTCCGGCAAGTCAGCCCGGCCAGCGTCCGCCGTACCCCGAGGTCGCGCGCCTCCGTCGGCACGGCCGCGAGCAGGCGGTGGGTGCGGTACGCCGCGAGCAGCGCCTGCTCTTCGCCCTCCTCGTCCAGCGCCCGAACCCCGTCGACCTCCGGCGGCGCGGCCCGCAGATCGGCCACCAGTGCCGCCGCGGCCGGTCCCGCGAAGGGCAGATCGCCGGCGAGGAGCACGACGTACGGCGTGGCCGGGCCGACCACCCCGGTCTTCCGAGTCTCCCCGGCCATGCTGGCCAGGCCTGCGCGGATGCCGGCGACCGGGCCTCCGCCGGGCGGCTCCTCCCGAACCCACCGCACCGGCCGTGGCACGGGGCGCGCCGGGCCGACGCAGATCACGTCCCAGCTGGTGGGCAGACTCGCCAGCAGCCGGGCCAGCACGTCCGCCCCGCCGAGAGGGGCCTGCGTCTTGTCCCCGCCGCCGAATCGACGCGACCGTCCGCCGCAGAGCACGACGGCGGTGACATCGGCCATGGCGGCATTGTCCACCGGATCGGCTGACCTCGCGGGACGGGGGGTGCAGCGCAGTTACCATGACCAAAACGACGGAGTCGCCGTCGTGGACCGCGGAGGTACCCATGGCGGACGAGCAGCGTCGCGACGAGTCGAGCGAGCCCACCTATTCCGACCCGACCGCGCCGAGCTACGGCGACTCGGGAGGATCGAACCCGACCCGGCCGCTGCCGCAGACCCCGCCGCCGTTGCCGCTGACGCCGCCGGGCGCGCAGCCGACGAACCCGGCGGGCGCCCAGCAGGGTTGGGGGCAGCCGCAGCAGTGGGGCCAGGGCCAGCAGGGGCAGTGGCCGCAGCAGCCCGGACCGGGATACGGCGCCTCCGGGCCGGCACCTGACCAGTGGGGTGGTCAACCGGGGCACGGCGGGGGGTATGGTGCGGCGCCGCAGCAGGCCTGGGGCCAGGGGCAACAGGGTTGGGGTCAGCCGGCGCAGGGCTACGGGCAGCAGGGCCAGTGGGCCCCGCCGGGGCAGCAGGCGTACGGCGGCCAGCCGCAGCAGGCCTGGGGTCAGAACCCGGGCCAGCCCCAGCCCGGCCAGCAGGCCTGGGGCCAAGGCCAGGATCAGCCGGGTCAGCAGGCGTGGGGCCAGAATCAGGGCCAGCCGGGCCAGTGGGGCGCGCCGCCGACCAAGACCCGGCAGGGCGCCAGCAAGCGGACACTCGGCATCCTCGCCGGCGTGCTAGGCGCCATCGTGCTGCTCGCGATCATCGGCTGGGCGATGCTGGGCGGTCAGCAGGCCAGCGCGAACTGCACCAGCGCGCAATGCGAATTGACCCTGGTCAAGAAGGGCTCGACGGTCAACCTCAAGACCGCCAAGGGCGACAAGGTCATCACGCAGCAGGGCGTCGACGGGGACACCGCCAAATATTCGGTCGACGGCACCGAGAAGTCCTGCAAGCGCGGCGAGAGCACGCGGGTCAGCGATCTCTCGGTCACCTGCGCCACCGTCGACGGCGACAAGCTGGTCCTCACCGTCAAGAACTGACCCGTCCGGCGCCGACCGGCACGCCGAGCCGCCGCTCGAGCCGGCCCGCGGCCTCGCGCAGCTGCGCCACGACCCCGCCCGGCCCCTCCAGCGGGCCGCTCACGGCGCCGTCCGCCCAGGTCACGGACAGCGCCGCGAGCGGATGCCCGGCGCCGTCGCGCACCGGAACGCCCACCGACTGCAATCCCGGCGTGACGCTGCCGGCCTCCCGGGCGTACCCGGCCGTGCGCACCCCCGTCAGCGCCGCCCGCAGCGCGGCCGGGCTGTCCGGGCCGGTGTCGTGCCGCCGGACGAACGCGCCCCGGTCCGGAAACAGCGCCCGGACCTGCGCCGCGGGCAGTGCCGCCAGCATGGCCAGGCCGCTGGCGGTGAGGTGGGCAGGCAGCCGTACGTCGACATCGCTGACCAGCGTCGGTTGGCCGGATGCCCGCTCCTGCACGACGTACAGCACGTCCCGCCCGTGCAGCACCGCGAGGTGGCCGGTGAGGCCGAGCGTGTCGACCAGCCGGGCCACCACCGGCCGGCCGATCCGGGCCAGCGGCGCCTGCCGCGCGTAGGCCGAGCCGAGCTCGAAGGCGGCCAACCCCAGCGCGTACCGCCGAGTCTCCGGCACGTGCGTCACGTAGCCGGCGTTGCCGAGGGCGGCCAGCAGCTTGTACGTCGTGCTGCGCGGCAACCCGAGGTCGCGAGCCACGGCCGCGGCCGGCAGAGGCTCCAGATGTCGCGCCAGCAGACCCAGGACCGCGAGGACCTGGGCCGCGGCCGGGGCGCCGGAGCTCGCCGCCGGACCGGAAGGCGCCGGCGGCGCCGAGCTCACACGCGGTCCTGGATGACGGCCGTGCTGCGCCGGAAGATCGGATATCCGCAGGCCGCGCCCCCGGAATCGGCGGCCATGGCCCAGTGCTCCAGCCGCCAACCTAACGACTCCACTGCGCTGATGCTCTCGGTGAAGAGTGCGACGTCGCCGTGCTCCACGGGCGACCAGGCGCTGATCTTGAGCTTGGCGGCGAACACCGGCAGGCCACGCTCGTAGGCGTCGCGCGCCTGGGACATGAGGGTGGCGAGGTCCTTCTCTCGGCTCATGCATCGAGCCTAAGGGGGGCGGTGAGCGATGGACCCGCCGGGCAACCCGAACGCACTCGATCCGGCCCGATCGGGGCGCCATCCCTAGCCTGATCGGGCATCTCCCGGCCAGATCGGAGCAGGTCAGAAGCCCATCGCGGCCCAGGCGAGCCGGCGCTGGTTCTTGCGATGGGCCGCCCAGACCGCCCAGACGACGCAGACCGGCCAGAGCGCCGCCAGCCCCTGGCCCGCCGTGACGATGGCGACGACGAGGCCGACCAGGATCATCACGAAGGTCCCGAAGACCGTCGAATAGAGCATCCCGATCGGCGGGAAGACGAACGCCAGGAGGGCGGCGAGCAGCAGGGACTTCTGCCGCACGAACCGCGGTCGTGGGTCGGCGCCGAGCCGGGACCCGAACCCCGGACCGAATCCGGGGGTGCCGCTCGGCCGTCCCGGCCCGCCCACCACGACGCCCTCGAGGGGGCTGGCGGCGTGCGGGCCGGCGGAGTGCGGGCCGGCGGCGGGTGAGCCGGATGCTGGTGCGCCGGCGTAGCCCTGGTACGGCGGGATCGGCGAGGTGTAGCGGGGGTCGGACATCGTGGTCGGTCAGCTCCTGGGACCGTGCTGGCACCGGCGGCGCCAGCGGGTGTGACGGTCGGTCGACCGCTTCGTCGTTGTTAACGCCGCGCGGTCTCGGTTTGCTCCCACCGAACGGGTCACCGGCGGCTGACCACCGGCTTCAGCGGCGGCCCCGCAGGTCCTCCAGCAGGGTCCGGTCCGTCGCGACGCCGGGCGGCGGTCGCAGCGGCAGGCACAGCGCGAACAGCGCGAACACCAGGGCCGCGCCGTTGTAGGCCCAGGTCAGGTACTGGTACCAGTCGTGCTGTCCCCACCCCGTCAACGTGATGAAGACGACGCTGGCGACGAACATCGTGCCCCACACCCCGGCCAACGTCCGCAGCAGCAGGGTCCCGACGACGGCGACCGCCGCGCAGGCCAGGCCCGTGAGCAGCGGCAGGTTGGCGATCATGCCGGGCCGAGAGCCCAACCCCGCCTTCGTGAACGGGGCGTAGACGGCCGGGTCGGCGAGATAGGGCACGAAGATCAGCAGCACCGACGCCACCCCGGCGGGGATGGCCGCGGTCAGCAGGGCGCGCCGGCCGTAGTGCCGCCACACCAACGCCCCCAGCGGCAGCGCGAGCACCGCATAGATGAAGCGATACGAGAACGCCATCGCGAAGACCAGCGCCGCTGCGACGTACGCCGCGGTCCACCACGTCGAGCGGCGGTAGCGCGCCGCGAGCAGGTAGACCGCCGTGCCCGTCACCGCCAGCGCCGCCCCGTTCAGCCAGCCGTCGGATTGGATCGACAGCTCGAGCCGGAAGGCCGGGCTGAGCACCAGCAGCGCGCCGGTCACCAGCCCCGCCCGGGTGCCGCACAGCCAGGACAGGAAGGCGATGGTCAGCACCAGCCAGACCAGCCCTTGCCAGTACATGTCGCCGCTGGTGAGCACGAACGGGACGGCCAGCAGCAGGCCACCGACCATCGGAGAGATCGTGTTGTCGAGCTGGGTGTGTCGGTAATAGGGGTTGCGCCCGGCGAGCAACTCCTCGGCGCCGTATTGCAGGGCCGTCGCCCGGTCGGTGACCGGCGCGTAGTGGTCGACGTACTGCCGGTAGATCCAATACGCGAACAGCACGCTCAGCGCCATCCCGAGCAGGTGCACCGGGGTGGCCCAGCGCCGCGCCGGCACCGCCATCACCCCCCAGGCGACGGCGAAGGCGACGAGGCTGACCGCGATGGTGGTCGGCAGGTTGACGAACGGCCAGCCCATCCGCCCCATGCTCCCGGCCCGCTGGGTCATGAACCCGACCGGCAACCAGCTGAGGTAGGCGTACGCCAGGGCCACCGTCAGGACTTCCCAGGGCCGCCAACGCCGTTCCCGCCACACCCCGCTCATGCGCAGCAGCCTAATGCGGCCCCGGCTGGCGGCCGCGCAGCCCGCGCAGGGCACCGTGTCTCGTCGCCGAGACAGTTCAGGGCCCGGGTGGCCTGGGCGGGCGGGCGCGGGTCGGTTCTCATGGAGAAATGCGTTCCTCGTCCGTCCCGCCCGCCGTCGTGCTCGGCGCGTCCCCCCTGACCGTGGAGCAGGTCGTGGCCGTGGCCCGCCGGGATGCGCCCGTCGTGCTCGCCGATGAGACCCTGGCCCGCATCCGGCGGACCCGGGAGGTCATCGACGCCCTGGCGGGCGACACGGTCCCGCACTACGGCATCTCGACGGGCTTCGGTGCCCTGGCCACCACCTCGATCCCGCCGGAGAAACGCGCCCAGTTGCAGCGCAGCCTGATCCGCAGCCACGCCGCGGGCAGCGGCGCCGAGGTGGAACGCGAGGTGGTCCGGGCCCTGATGCTGCTGCGGCTCGCGACGCTGGCCACCGGCCGCACCGGCGTCCAGGAGCGGACCGCAGCGACCTATGCCGCGATGCTGACCGCCGGAATCACCCCGGTGGTGCGCGAATACGGCAGCCTGGGCTGCTCCGGCGATCTCGCGCCGCTGGCGCACTGTGCGCTGGCCGCGATGGGGGAGGGCGAGGTCCGCGACGCCGCCGGCGACCTGCGTCCGGCGGGCCAGGCCCTGGCCGCGGCGGGGATCGAGCCGGTCGAGCTGCGCGAGAAGGAGGGCTTGGCCCTGATCAACGGCACGGACGGGATGCTCGGCATGCTGGCCCTGGCCATCGCCGACCTGTCCGACCTGCTGCGGGCCGCCGACGTGGCCGCCGGGATGAGCGTCGAGGGTCTGCTCGGCACCGACCACGTCTTCGCCGCTGACCTGCAGGCCCTGCGTCCGCACCCGGGCCAGGCGGACTCGGCCGCCAACCTACGCGCGATGCTGCGCGACAGCGGCATCCGGGCCAGCCACGACAGTTCCGCCTGCACCCGGGTGCAGGACGCCTACAGCCTGCGCTGCGCCCCCCAAGTGCACGGCGCCGCCCGGGACACGCTGGCGCACGCCCGCGCCGTCGCCGAGCGCGAGCTGGCCAGCGCCATCGACAATCCCGTAGTCACCCTGGACGGGCGCGTGGAGTCCAATGGCAACTTCCACGGCGCGCCGGTCGGGTACGTGCTGGATTTCCTGGCCATCGCCGCCGCCGACGTCGCGTCCATGAGCGAACGACGCACCGACCGGTTCCTGGACGTGGCCCGCAACCACGGCCTGCCGCCGTTCCTCGCCGCCGACCCGGGCACCGACTCGGGGCACATGATCGCCCAATACAGCCAGGCCGCCATCGTCGCCGAGCTCAAGCGCCTCGCCGTGCCGGCCTCGGTCGACTCGATTCCGTCCTCGGCGATGCAGGAGGACCACGTCTCGATGGGCTGGGCGGCCGGCCGCAAGCTGCGCCGCAGCATCGACGGTCTGGCGCGGGTGCTCGCCATCGAGGTGCTGACGGCCGCGCGGGGCCTGGAGCTTCGGGCGCCGCTGCGCCCCGGCCCGGCGGGTGCGGCGGCGATCGAGGCGTTGCGCGCCGAAGGCTGGCCCGGCGCCGGACCGGACCGCTGGCTCGCCCCCGAGATCGAGCTCGCGCACCAGGTGGTCCGCTCCGGTGCCCTGGTCGCCGCGGTGTCGGGGGCGGTCGGTCCGTTGGCCTGACTCGCCGGGTGCGGTCTGGGCGCGGTGCTCGAAACGGAGTCGGCGACACGGGCCCCAGACGGCTCCCGGGGGCCGGGGGATCGGTGGCCCGGGCTACGATTCGGGCGTGACCATGCCGGACGTCGAGCCCCGTCCGGACTCGACCGTCGCCGCAGCACCCGCCCCGGCCGGCCGCGCGCTCCGCTCCGATCGCGCCCGGTTCCTGGCGATGAGCGCGACCTGCACCGGCCTGCTCGTGACGATGACCGAGTTCCTGCCCGCCCCCGGGCGGCCCTCCCTGACCGTGGGCGTGGGGGATCACATCGTCCTGGTCCCGCTCGGCATCCACTGGGCCGACCCGCAAGCCTTCGCCGGCGACTGGTTCATGACCAACGCGCCGCAGCCGCACTGGCTGTTCGACTACATCGTGGAGTTCGGCTGGTCCATCGGCCGGTTGCCGTGGGTGCTGGTGGCCTACTGGTTGCTCACCTATGCGGTGGTCGGGCTGGCCACGGCGGTGCTGGCGCGCGCCTGGGCGCCGCGGCATCCCTGGGCGGCCGTCGTCGGGTGGACGTTCCTCGCGGGCGTGATCCCCTACAACGTGGCCGGGTCGAGCTGGCTCAGCTATCCCTCGGCGGTCCCGAACATGCTCGGCGCCGCCCTGCTCTACCTGCTCACCGCCTGCCTCCTGCTCGGGCGGTACCGTGCGATCCTCGTGCTCCTGCCGCTGGTCACCGCGGTGCACGTGCAGATCGGGGCGATCGCGCTCGGCATCACGGCGCTCGCCGGGCTGGTGCGGCTGTGGCAGAGCCGGTTGGGCGGGCCGGGCCGCGAAGTCCGGGAAGGTTCGGCGCGCGCCTCGCGCACCGCCGCGCTGCCCTATCTGGCGGTGTGGCTGCTCTGCGTGGGCGGCACCCTCGCCGTACTCAAGCTCCGCTCGGTCGCCGCCGTGCCCGCGGACTTCATCGAGATCTGCAACACCCTCATCCCGTACCACTGCTCCGCCGGTCAGTGGCCGGTGACCTGGGTGTACGTCGTGCTGGCCTGCGTCACCCTCACCCTGGCCGCCGGGCTTTATCAGCGCCGTGGGGGCCGCCTGATCTACTACGCGACCATCGGCGTGTGCGCCCTCGGCACCCTCGTCGCCGTCCTGCTGGACCGGCATCAGGTGCCGGTGCTCGGGGAGCTGATGCAGGCCTACAACGGTTACCGGGTCGGCCTGGCCATGTATCCCTTCGCCGCCTGGGGACTCCTGCTGCCCGTCCTGCGCCCGGCGCGCACGCCGGCCCGGGCCGTCACCGCGGCCGTGGTCTGCGTGGCCATGCCGTTCCTGTTCGTGGTCAGCGGGGCCAAGATCCAGTTCGGCGAGCGCCGGATGGACTTCGGGCTGCGTGAGGCGGCGCTGATCGGGCTCTTCGTGCTGATCGCCGTGATGGCGGCCCGCGGCCGGCGGGAGGCGGCACCGGAACAGGGGCGTCGGGTCCGGCGTACGACGGCGGCGCTGTGCGGCTGGGTGCTCATCGCCGGGTTCAGCACCTACATGTTCGTGGCGTGGCCGGCGTCGCCGGTGTCCTGGGCGGGGCCGGACGGGGCGAAGTGGGGCCGGCAGGCGCGCGCGATCATCCCGCCGGGGAGCCAATACCTCGCGGCGCCCTCCGAGGGGATCTACCGGCTCAACTCCCTGCGCGGCACGGTCGTGGACTGCAAGAACATCCCGTACGGCGGCCCGGCGTACGGCCAGTGGAAGGAGCGGCTCGGAGCCCTCGGGGGCTGGTCCCGGTGCACCGACGACGCCTACTTCGCCGCGATCCCGGCGGCGGATCTGGTCGCGGTCGCGGACCGGTACGGCGCCGACGCGATCATCACCCGACCCGATGAGGACCGCGACCAGGTGCGGGACCTGCGGGCGCTCGGCTGGACCTACCACCGGGTCGGCGCCGGCCACCTCGATACGGCGATCCTGCTGCGCCCCGGGGTTCAGCCGAGCGGGCAGCCGGGCGGGCAGCCGGGCGACGAACCGGGGGAGGCGAACGAGCGATGATCGCCCTGGCGAATCGGCTGCTGCGGCATTCCGTGATGCGCTACCTGGTGGTGGGCGGGGGCAGCTTCGCCGTCAACGTGCTGCTGCTCAACATCCTCATCGTGCACCTGCACTGGGACCCGGAGCGGGTCGCGGCCCCAGCGGCGTTCCTGCTCACGTTCGGCGTGGCCTACACCCTGCAACGGGTGTTCACGTTCCGCTCCGAGGCCGATGTCAACGGCTCGATGCTGCGCTATCTCCTCCTCGCCGGGGTGAACACGCTGGCCCAGATCCCCCTGCACGAGCTCGGCAGCTCGCTGGGCCTCGGCACGGCGCGGCGGCAGTTCCTGGCCACCGGGATCATCACGGTCTGGAACTACTTCGCCTACAAGCACTGGGTGTATGTCGACCGCACCCACCCGCTGCCCGCCGACGCGGAAACGGTCGCCTGGCACGAGCGGGCCGCCCTGCGGGTGCGGGCGGTGGCCAACATCGGCCGGCTCGACCGGGGCGGCGCGCCCGACCCGGCGCCCGGGACCCGGCCCGCCGATCACCCCAGTGACCTGTCCACTGACCCGCCCGCTGACCTGCCCGCTGATCCGCCCACTGACTTGACCCCGGGTCGCGATCCGCTGGCCTCCTCCGACTCCGAAACAGGGAAGCGATGACCGATCTGCCCCGCCTGTCCGTCGTGGTCCCGGCGCACAACAGTGGCGTCGCCCTGCCGCACAGCGTCGAGATCCTGGCCACGGCGCTGGCCGAGAGCCCCGGGGCCGAGGTGATCCTCGTGGAGAACGGCTCGCGGGACGGCACCTGGGACCGCGCCCAGGCCCTCGCGGCCCGCACCGACTGGCCGGTGCCGGTGATCGCCTGCCAGTCGGCGGTCGGGTTGGGCGAGGCCTACGCCGAGGGCATCCGCCGCGCCAGCGGCGACGTGGTTCTGCTCACCGCCGACGACCTGCCGTTCGGGATGACCGATGTCACCGCCTATCGGGCCGCCGGCTGCCCGACCGGGCTGGTCATCGGCTCCAAGGCGCACCAGGACTCCGTCGTACCGCGCTCCGCGCTGCGGCGGCTGATGACCTTCGTGTTCACGTGGCTGCGCCGGATCGTGCTCCGCATGTCCGTGGGGGACACCCAGGGCACCGTGTTCGTGCCCACCGCGTGGGCGCGCGAGGTGCTGCCGCGGCTGCGGGAGGGCGGCTACCTCTTCTCGACGGAACTGCTGTACGCCGGGCACTGCCAGGGCCTGGCCATCACGGAGGTGCCGATCACGCTGCGGCAGCGCGCGGACGCCGGGGGCACCCGGATCAGGGTCGCCGACATCGGGGAGATGGCGGCCGGGTTGGTGCGGCTGCGCCGTCGAGCTGCCGTGCTCGGCGCACGCCGTACAGTCGCAGGGTGACCCGCGTCGTCCCCGAGGTGCCGGACTGGCTGCGCGCCGTCCGGCCCACGCTGGAGGCCGAGCAGCCCGACTGGTGGCAGCGGTTCGTGCCGCCGGCGCGCCCGCGGGTCCGCTCCGCCGTACTGCTGCTGTTCGCCGGGCATGAGCGCGGGGACGGGACGGTGGGGTACGACGTGGTGCTGACGCAGCGATCGCCGTACCTGCGCTCCCACGCCCACCAGGCGTCTTTCCCCGGGGGCAAACTCGACCCGGGCGACGCCGGACCCGTCGACGCCGCGCTGCGCGAGGCCGCCGAGGAGGTGGGTGTCGTGCCGCCGAGCGTGACCGTGGTGGACACGCTGCCGGGGCTGTACATGTTTCCCTCCCAGAACGCCGTCACCCCGGTGCTCGCGTGGTGGCGCGACCCGCACCCCATCACGGCCATCGACCGCTTCGAGGTGGCCCGGGTGGTGCGGGCGGATCTCGACCATCTGCTCGACCCGGCGTGCCGATTCACCGCGAGCCTGCCCGAGTACGGCTACAGCTCACCGGGATTCGAGGTCGACGGGCTCTACGTGTGGGGCTTCACCGCGATGCTGCTGGACCACGTGCTCACCCTCGGCGGGATCAACCGGCCGTGGGACGCGGCGGACGTCCGCCCCGTGCCGCCGCTCTACCGCGACTGAGCGGCGAGCGACGGGCGCGGCGTGAGCGGCCGGCTCAGCTTTCCCGGGCCACCTGCTCGCGGCGGTGCGTACGGCGCAGCGCGTCGGGACTCGCCGAGCCGATCCGCCGAAGCCGCTGCTGCTCCTCCTTCTCGACGTCGTCGACAGACGCGCCGTCCTGCTCCCCGGCCAGCTTCTTCGGTGAGCTGCCGACCGCGGACATGCCGCGGGCCAGGCCCGGGAAGGTGTCGCGCCCGGACCAGTAGCTGACGGTGGCGTTGACGACGGCAAGGAAGGGCACGGCGAACAGGGCGCCGACGATGCCCAACAGGAACGACCCCAGACCCACGCCGAGGATGACCGCGAGCGGGTGCAACGCCACGGCCTTGCTCATCAGCACCGGCTGCAGGACGTGACCCTCGATCTGCTGCACCGCCAGGATCACGGCCAGCATGATCAGCGCGGCGACCGGTCCCTGCGTCACCAGCGCCACGAGCACCGCCAGCGCCCCCGACACGAACGCCCCGATGATCGGGATGAATGAGGCGAAGAAGATGATCAGCGCCATCGGGATCAGCAGCGGCAGGTCGAGCGCCCTGGCGCCCAAGGTGATGAAGACCGCGTCGACCGCCGCGACCAGGCACTGCGTGCGCGCGTAGGCGCCCAGGCTCACGAAACCCCGGCGGAAGCCCTCGTGGATGGCGGACTGAGCCTGCTCGGGCATCAGCCGGACCAGCCAGGCCCAGATCCGGTCGCCCTCGGCGAGGAAGAAGAACGTCGAGATCATCGCGATCAGGGTGCCGGCGGCGAACTCCGTTGCGGTCCCGCTGGCCCGCAGCGCACCGCGCGAGAGCGTCTGGCTGTTCTCGGAGACCCACTCACGGCCGGTCTGGATGTATTCCGCGATCTTGTCGCCGCCGATGTGCAGCGGGCCGTTCTGCAGCCAGTCGGTGACCCGGTCGATGCCGAGGCCGGCCTGGTCGACCAGGTCCGTGACGCCCGCCACGAGGCGGGTCCCGGCCAGGGAGAGCAGTCCGATGACGATCGCCAGGAAGGCCAGCACGGTGATCGCCGAGGCGGCGTGCCGGGGGATGTTCAGGCGGTGGTTGAGCAGCACGGCGATCGGCATCAGCAGGGCCGTCAGCAGCAGCGCGACCGCCAGCGGGATGACCACGGCGGTCGTGGCGGCCAGGATCTGACCGAGACCCCACAGCGCGATGGCGACGACGATCAGTCGCCACGCGTAGCCGGCCGCCACCTGCAACTGGACGGGGATCGCAGCGGTGACGTCGCCGGGCTTCGGGGGCCGTCCGCCGGTCGGTTCGGCGCGGCCGGGAGGGGCCGTGCGGCCGGCGGGGGTGGTCCGGCTGGGTGGGGTGGTCTGGCTGGACCGGGTACGGCGGGCGGGGCGGAAGCGAGCCATGACACCTCAGTCGAGGTCGGAGCGTGCGGACGTCGTCAGTCTCGCACGCTCCGCGCGCCCCAACGGCTCGCCTGTGGACGGTTGCCGGCTGTGCCGGCGACGACGTCAGCTCCGGCGAGGGAGTCGTACCGGTCGGATCAGAGCACCGTCATCGGCTGCTGGGTGATGTCCGCGCCGTTCTCGTCCTGCTCGACCCGGTAGATGGCCGCGCCCTCGCGCTCGGCGTAGCAGCCCTCCAGCTCACCGTCGACGAAGTGCAGCGCGGCCCCGTTGTCGGCGCCCCAGCCGGAGGGCAGCTGGCTGGTGTCGACGAACTCCTTGAACTGCGGCCGTCGCTCGGCCTCGCTGTCGAAGTGCGGGCAGAAGCTGCCCCCGACCAGGCCCAGGCCGTGCGGGAAGGGCGAGACACCGGCGCCGTACCCATCCGTCGTGCAGGCCTCGAACCAGGCCGAACCACCCGCGCCGGACCCGGCGAGCACGACATTGCGGCTGGAGTCCAGCGCGATGTCCTGCAACTTGCGGGTCAACCCGTGGGCCGCCCACAGCGCCATCATGTTGACGGTGTTGCCGCCCCCGACCAGGAACACGTCGACCTCGTCGAGGCGCGACAGGGACGCCGCCGCGCCCTCCCACAGCGTGAGCACGCTGGTGCGGGCGTGCGCGTGGCTGTAGGCGTTCATGAACCGGGAGACGTAGAGCCCGTTGTCGCCCGAGGCGGTCGGTACGAAGCAGACCAGCGGGTTCTTCGCATCGGTCAGGGAGAGGATGTAGCGGTCCAGGCTCGTCGCCGCGTACCCCTCCGAGCTGGAGAAGCCGCCGCCGCCCATCGCGACGATGTGTGTGGTCATGGTGGAGAACCTATCCCGCTGGGGGTCCTTGCGGGGGCGTAGCAGCCCGTGGCCTGGGCCACCCCGAGGCGGGCGACCGCGCCACCGCGAGGCGCTATCGCGAGGCGCCGCCGGCCGGGGGCGCTGCGCCGAGTCGACGTCATCCCAGGGGCCAGAATGGGGGGGTGTCGAGACGATGGTCAGTGGTCGTGGGTGCCCTCCTCGCCGCGGCGGGCCTGGGGGTGGGCAACGAGCTGACCAGCGGCGGGGCGCGCCGGGGTTTCCTGGTGGGCTACGGGGATCACATCGTGCTCGCGCCGTACGGCATCCATGCCGCCGATCCGGCGGCCTACGCCGGCGACTGGTTCACCCGCGAGGCCCCGCAGCCGCACTGGCTCTTCGACCTGGTCGTCTGGGCCGGCCGCAGCGTGGGGCAGTTGCCGCTGGCGCTGCTGATCTACTACCTGCTGGCGCTCGCCGCGTTCGGCGCGGCCACCGCGCTGCTCGCGGTGCGCTGGTGCCGGCCCGGGTGGGTCGCCGTCAGCGCGGCCGGCGCGGTGGGGCTGCTCAGCTCCTATCAGGCCATTTACCTGGCCGGTACCAACACCCTGAACAGTCCCCTCGCGCTGCCCAATGTGCTCGGCGGCAATCTCGCCTACCTGTTCCTCGCGGCCGTGCTGGCGCGGCGGCGCTGGGCGCCGGTGGTGCTGCCGTTCGTCGCGGCCGCGCACATCCAGATGGGGGTGCTGGTGCTGCTGGCGGGGGCGCTGGTGTGGGGCTATGACGCATGGCGGGCGCGGGCCCGGTTCGGGATCGTCCGCGGCGGGCTGCTCCGGGCCGCGCTGTGGTGGCTGGCCGGCGCCGCCGTGGTCCTGTTCGGGATGCGGCTGCGTGCGGTCGCCTCCGATCCGGCCGCGTTCGTGGAGATCTGCAACCGCTTCATCCCGTTCCACTGCGCCGCCGCGACCTGGGGTCGCTGGCAGCTGTGGTCGACGATCGGTGCCGCCGTGCTGGCCCTCGGCGTGGCGCTGCGGCTGGCCGGACGGGACCGGGTGCGGTGGTTGCTCGCGATCGGGCTGCCCGCCGCGGCGCTGGTGGTGGCGATGTATCTGGACCGTCGCGGTGTCCCCGTGCTGGGGCGCCTGATGCAGGCCTATAACGCCTATCGGGTGGGCAATCTCGTGTTCCCGTTCGCGGTCTGGGGCGTGCTGGCGCCGCTGCTGCCGTTCTCGACCGGAGCCGCGCGTGGGGCCGCCGCCTGGCGAGTCGGGTCCGGGCTGCTGTCCGTGCTGGTCGCGGCCCCGGCGACGGTGGTCTTCTACACCAGCCCCGGCACGAAGACCCGCTTCGCCGAAGAGTTTCAGTTTGCCCGCCCCGCCGGGCCGGCCCTGGCGGCGCTGCTCGTGCTGGGGCTGGCCGCCTGGGTGGGCCGGACGGTCGGGGACCGCTGGCGGCCCGGGGTCGGCCGGGTCGCTGCCGGGGTGACGATCGCCGGCGTCGCCGTCGGCGGGCTGGGCATCGTGCGGGCGGGTGGCTACACCGGTGCCCTGCCCGAGCCGCTGCAATGGCCGGCCAGCTCGGCGGAGGCGATCTGGGGGGCCGACGCCCAGGCGGTCATCCCCTCCGACGTCCAGGTCCTGATCAGTCCGAACCGGCCCAACTTCAAGCTCGCGATGGAGCGCGGCGTGGTGGTGGACTGCAAGGACCTGCCGTATGGCGGGGCGCCGTACCGCGAATGGACCCGCCGCCTCGACGCCCTCGGCGGAACGAAGCAGTGCGAGAGCGGATCCACCGCCACCTACGACGCGCTCGACGCCGCCACCCTCGACCGGGCCGCGCGGGAGTTCGGCGCGCGGGCGATCGTGGTGACCCGGCCGCGGGACGGGGCGACCGCGCAGGCGAAGGGGCTGGAGGCGTTGGGTTATCGGCGGTACGAGCTGTACGGCCAGGCGGCCGGCCTCGACACCGACATCCTGATCCGCTGACCCGCTGATCCGCTGATCCGCTGACCCGCTGATCCGCTGATCCGCTGATCCGCTGATCCGCTGATCCGCTGATCCGCTGACCCGCGTGGCAGCTGGTGCCGAGGGCGACCGTTCGTGACCTGCCCTTTTGGCACCATGGTGCTATCGGTGCAGGTGACGAACGGTCGACCTGTGGATAAGTCAATGGTCGGGCGCATCGCGGCGCTCGCCCACGTGTGATCAGCCGGGACGGTTCGGGTCAGAGCCGGCAAGTCGAATCAGGCCGGGCCCCTCGTGGCCGGTCCGGACCAGCGCGTAGACGACGTAGGTGCGCTCGCCGGCGCGCCGCTGCGCCCAGGCCAGCACGGCCGGTACGTCGCAGTCGGTGACCTCATACTCTTCCGAGGCGCCGAGCTCATCGAAGAAGAGCACCCGGTAGGCCGGGTCGTCGACCTCCCACGTCGTGTCGCGCGGGTCCACCGGGCTGATCGCGCCCAGCCCGGAGCGATTCTCGGCTTCGCGCCGCTGGCCTTCCGCGCTGATCAGCGGCATCTCGACGCAGCCGGCATGCAGCTCGCGCTGGCTCTGTGCAGCGAAGATGTCGACGGGGAAGGGACTCGGCGGGACGAGCGCTTGCAGTCGCAAGCGGCGCAGATCGCTGCCGGTGGCGGAGACGATGACCGTGATCTCGCCGACGTGGCCACAGGCCCCGACGTACCGGCCGTCGCTCCACCACCGACACTCCCGCTTCTGGCCGTCCACCTGCCATGTCCCGTCCCACCAGGGCTCGGAAAGCGCGGTCGATGCCGAGCGGAGGTCCTCCTCGGACGGCAGCACGAATTGGCGCGGCGCGATGAGTGGCAAGCCGTCGCGGGAGAGGCGCAGGCCGACACCGACGCTCTCGACGAGGCGGCCCCGGGCCCACGTCTGCGTGTCCGGCCAGTACGGCGGGTTGCCGGAGTTGCGGGGCGGGTGCCATTCGCTGCTCACTCGGGCGTAGCCACCGGCATCGTCGGACCACCAGGTGTCCAGCCCCGTCGCCGGCCGGTTCGTAAGACCGAGCGCAAGGACAACAGTGCGTTCGCCGCACCAGATCGCCGGGTCGAGGCCGTAGACCGGAACCGTCGGCGGCACATAGAGAGGGGTGACCCCGGGGCGTGAGGGGTGAGGGCGGGGTGGGTCTTCGTCGTCGCGGTCCCGGTCGGCGGCGCCAGAGGTCATAGCCCATCCTCTCGCCGTACCGTCGTCCACCGCACTCGGGGACGACCCCGATCCGACCCGGAACCGCCTTCCGACGCGCCTGCGGCCGTCGTCGTTGGGTTCGGCCGCGTGAGGGTTCGGCTGCGTTGGGTCGGCGACCGTCGCGTCAGGTGAGTCGACTCAGCCGGGCGTGGGGGCTTGCGGCGATGGAGTCGGCTCCGGACGTACAGTACTGGCCCAGTGGGCTCACGATGCCGCGCCCCGGACGGTAACGATGCAGTTCAGGGGTTTGCGACATTCTGCTGGGTGCCGCTCGGCTGCAGTACTGTACGTCCTCAGCCGACACCGGTCCCCGGACACCCGGCCCCTCGCCCCACGAGGGCGACCTCATCCAGGTGGGGCGGCGTGAGCGGCCCGGGTCAGATGCCGGCCAGCAGCGCGCCGGGGCGCTCGACGCAGTCGGCGACATAGCGCAGGAAGCCGCCGGCCACGCCACCGTCGCAGACCCGGTGGTCGAAGGTCAGCGACAGCTGCGTCGCCGGCCGGACCGCGAGCGCTCCGTCGACCACCCACGGCTTGTCGACGATCCGGCCCACCCCGAGCATCCCGGCCTCCGGGTGGTTCAGCAGCGGGGTCGACCCGTCGACCCCGAACCCGCCGTAGTTGTTCAGCGTGAACGTCCCCCCGGTCAGTTCGGCCGGGGTCAGGGTGCCGGCGCGGGCCCGTTCGACCAGGTCGCGCAGGGCGGCGGCCAGCTCCGTCGTGGTCATCCGGTCGGCGTGGTGCACGACCGGCACGACGAGTCCGCGCGGGGAGTCCGCCGCGAACGACAGGTGCACCGCGCCGAGCCGGACGATCTCGCCGGCCTCGACGTCGACCCGGGCGTTCAGCGCCGGGAACCGGGTCAGCCCGGCGACGACGATGCGGGCGAGCAGGGCGAGGTAGCCGATCCGCGCCGTGGGGACGGTCGCGGCCAGATCGTCCTTGAGGGTCCGCAGCCCGGTCGCGTCAACGTCCACCCAGGTCGTGGCCGCGGGGATCTCGCGGTGCGACTGAGACAGCTTGTCGGCGATGACCCTGCGGACGCCCGTCATCGGGATTCGCTCCTCGACCAGCCGCCCCGCGCCCTCGCCGCCCCCGCCGCCCCCGTTATCCACAGGCCGACCGTTCGTGACCTGCCCTTTTAGCACCATGGTGCCAAAAGGGCTGGTCGACGAACGGTCGGGGGGCATGGCCGAGGTGCCGCCCGAAGCTGGGGCGCCCGCCAGGGTGGGGGCGCCCGAAGCTGGGGCGCCCGCCGGGGTGGGGGCGCCTGCCTCGTGCGCTGATGCGCCAGCGCCAGCGCCCGAGGCGATGGCGTCCTCGACGTCGCGCTTGGTGATGATCCCGCCCGGGGCGCTCGGCCGGACCCGATTCAGGTCGACGCCGTGTTCAGCGGCGAGCCGCCGCACGAGCGGGGAGATGACCCGTACGGCGTCGCCGGGGCGCGACCCCGGTGCCGTTCCCTCGGCCCCCCGGGTCATGGCGCTCCGACCTGCGCTTGCTGGAGCTAGCGCGACCCGAGCCGGAGCGCCCGATTCGGCCGGTGCCGCGCGCTCGCGGGGTACCGCCCCGAACGCGAATTCCCGCTGCGACGCCGCGTGCGCCGCCTGGCCGGGCGTCAGCTCACCGCGCGCGGCGACCACCCGGCGGCGCCGGCCGCGCTTGGCCTCGGAGGTCCCGTACCCGATCAGCACGTTCCCCGACCCGGCCCGCTCCTCGGTCATCTTCTCCGCGACCCGCGGTTCCCGCTCGGACTCCGGCGTCCCGGACGGGACCAGCGCCGAACCGGAACCGGCCGGCGCGGCGACGTCGACGGTGAGGAAGGGTGCCCCGACGTCGATGACCTGGCCGGCCGCTCCGTGCAGCTCCGCGACCACCCCGGCGAACGGACAGGGCAGCTCCACCTGCGCCTTCGCCGTCTCGACGGTGGCGATGACCTGGTCCACGACCACGGTGTCGCCGACCGCGACGGCCCACGAGATCACCTCCGCCTCGGTCAGCCCCTCACCGAGGTCGGGCAGCAGAAACGTCTTGGCGGCCATCAGCGCGACCCGCCTCGCGCGCTCTCGACGTACCGCAAGTCCGGCTGGTCGTCCCACTGCAGCCGGGCGATCGCGTCCAGCACCCGCTCCACTCCGGGCAGGTGGACGTGCTCGAGTTTCGGTGGGGGATAAGGGATGTCGAGCCCCGCGACGCGCAGCACCGGGGCGGCCAACGCGTGGAAGGCCCGCTCCGAGACTCGCGCCGCGATCTCGGCGCCCACCCCGGCGAAGCCCTGGGCCTCCTGGACCACGACGCAGCGACCGGTCCGCCGGACGGACTCCACGACGGTGTCGTCGTCGTACGGGTTGATGGTGCGCAGGTCCACGACCTCCACCGACCAGCCCTCGTCGGTGGCCGCCTCGGCGGCCTCGAGGGCCACCGGCACCGACGGCCCGTACGCCACCAGCGTCACGTCGTCCCCCCTGCGCCGCACGACGGCGCGGCCGGGCGGGGTGAGGTCCTGGCGCACCGCCAGGTCCTTCAGATCCACCTCGGCCTTTGACCAGTAGAGCCGCTTGGGCTCCAGGAAGACCACCGGGTCGGGGTCGTCGATGGCGGCGCGGAGCAGGACGTAGGCGTCCTCGACGGTCGCCGGGGTGTAGACCCGCAGGCCGGGGGTGTGCGCGTAGTACGCCTCGGAGGAATCGCAGTGATGCTCCACCCCGCCGATGCCCCCGGCGTAGGGCACCCGGATCACCATCGGCAGGCTCAGCCGCCCCCGGGTGCGATTGCGCATCTTGGCCACGTGCGAGGTGATCTGCTCGAAGGCCGGGTAGGCGAACGCGTCGAACTGCATCTCCACGACCGGCCGCAACCCGGCCATGCACATCCCGATGGCGAACCCGACGATCCCGGACTCGGCCAGCGGGGTGTCGAAGCAGCGGTCCTCGCCGAGGTCGCGGGCGATCCCGTCGGTGATGCGGAAGACGCCGCCGGCCACGCCGACGTCCTCGCCGAAGACCGAGACCCGCTCGTCGGCGGCGAGTGCGTCGCGCAGCGCCTGGTTCAACGCGGCGGCGAAGGTCACCTGCGCCATGTCAGTGCCCCTTCTGTACGTCGTGCGCTGCGGCCGTCCCCGCATCGATCCCCGTGCCCTCCGATTCGGCCGCGATCTCGGCCAGCACCTGGTCCCGCTGCTCGGTGAGCTGGGGCGTCATCGTCGCGTAGACGTGGTCGAACATCGCCTCCGGCGCCACCGCGGGGTCTTCGTTCATGCGGTCCCGCAGCGTCGCGGCGGCCGTCTCGCCCTCGGCGCGGAAGCCCTCGATGGTGGCGTCGTCCAGGCGGTTCACCCCGCGCAGGTAGGCCTCCAACCGGACCACCGGATCCTTGTGGCTCCACTCCTCGACCTCGTCGGCGGTCCGGTAGCGGGTGGCGTCGTCGGCGTTGGTGTGCGCTTCCATCCGGTAGGTGTGCAATTCGACGAGCACCGGTCCCTTCCCGGCGCGCGCCCAGTCGACGGCCTTGCCGACCACGGCCAGCACGGCGAGCGCGTCGTTGCCGTCGACCTGCTCGCAGACCACGCCGTACCCGATCCCCTTGTACGCCAGGCTCGGTGCCGCCGTCTGCTTGGACAGCGGCACGGAGATCGCCCAGCCGTTGTTCTGCACGACGAAGACGACCGGCGCCTTGAACACGGCCGCGAAGTTCAGCGCCTCGTGGAAGTCGCCCTCGGACGTCGCGCCATCGCCGATGAACGCCAGCGCGATGCGGTCGCGACCCTGCCGCGCCTCGCCGTACGCGACCCCCGCCGCGTGCAGCAGCTGCGTCGACAGCGGGGTGCATTGCGGCGCGGTGAAGGTGGCCGCCGGGTCGTAGCCGCAGTGCTGGTCGCCGCGCAGCAGGGTGAGCACGTCGACGGGGTCGATCCCGCGCGACACGAGCGCGACCGAGTCGCGGTAGGTGGGGAAGAACCAGTCGTCGTCGCGCAGCACCTGCACCGAGCCCACCTGGCAGGCCTCCTGGCCGCGGGAGCTGGGGTAGACGGCGAGTCGACCCTGCTTGGTTAAAGCGGTCGCCTGAACATCGAACCTTCGCCCGATGACCATTCGGCGGTAGCACTCCAGCGCTGCGTCGTCCGAGGGTGCGGTGTAGTCGTCGGTGATCGGGGTGACCCGGACGCCGTGCTCGTCGAGGAATCGCACCGGTTCCGGGGCGGGGATGAGCCCGGCCTGGAACGGTGGGTGGGCCTCATCGTACGTCGTGTGCCGCGACGCCACCTGCGCCGCCGCCTTACGGGCCCGTGCATCGGCGGACTTCTTGGCTGGGGTCGCCTTCTTCGCGGGGGTGCTCGCCATCGAGACGCCTTCCTGTGCGGTCGGTGGTCACGATGGTGGCCCGAGTCGTACGCTCGGCTCAAGGCAAGCGGCCAACACGAGACGAACGGATCTCAAGAGCCCTGATGAGAAGCCAACCGTCCAGCCCGGTGACCCTGGACGCGACCGACCGTGCCATCGTCGCGGCCCTCGTCGCCGACGGGCGACTGTCGATGCGGGCGCTCGCGGAACGCCTGCACATCAGCCGGGCCAATGCTTATGCGCGGGTCGAGCGGTTGCAGGAATCAGGGGTGGTCACCGGGTTCACGGCGCGGGTGGCGCACGAGCGGGCGGGCCTGACGACCTCGGCGTACGTCTGTCTGTCCATCGCGCAGGACAGCTGGCGGGAAGTGCGGCAGGCCGTCGCCGCCGTGCCCTATGTGGAGCATGTGGCGCTGGTCGCCGCCGACTTCGACGTGCTGGTGCTGGTGCGGGCGCCGGATACGGCGACGCTACGGGATGTCGTGCTGGAGCGGCTGCAGTCGATCACCGGCGTGCGCGGATCGCGAACCTGGCTGGTCTTCGCGGACGAGGCGACCCCCGGCCCCTGGCGGACTCCGCCACCGGTCTGACCCGACGTCTCCCCCGACGACCATCGATGATCGACCTCGTGGCTACCCAACTCGGCCAAGGGGTGACACCGCAGGTCAGGGGCTCTCGCGGCCAGACTGTCCCGACGTGCCCGACATCGATGATCGTTGCTGGAGACGCGCCAGTGCGGCGCGAGACGGGGTCGGGGTCAGCTGACGTCGTTGGCGTTGTCCGGGGCGTGGCCGGTCGACTTGGTGTAGTACTTGGTCCACTGCCGGGTGGCCAGCATCCGGGCCAGGGCGATGACGGCGCCCGACGCGACGGCCCAAGCGATGGCCTCCCAGAGTTCGGTGTCCGGGTCCTCGGGGTTGGCCGGCGGGTCGCTGGCCATCACGGCCTTCCAACCCTTCTCGCTGATCTGCTTGGCCAGCGCCGCCGCACCGATGGCGGCCCCCGCGCCGACGAGCTTGAACACCTTGTCGCTCACGCCGAACTCCTCTCGCTGTGCTTCCGGGGACTCAGTCTGCCAGGGCGGATGGCCGCCCGCCCGCTACGGCGTACCTGCGTAATCCCCCGCGCACGCACGTGCGGACCGGCCGAGACGTGCGCTAGCCTGGCCGGACACGACAGGGGAGCGCACCAGCGCTGAGAGTGCGGGCCACCGCAGACCCTCGAACCTGATCCGGTTCACACCGGCGTAGGGAGTCGGGCTTCTCAGGGGTACGTCGTTCGCGACGGACGCCTCCCCCGTTCGGGATCCACGGGATGCCAACGGGAAAGGACCACCAGCATGACCACCTCCACGTTTACCCGCGACCGCGCCTTAGCGCGCGGCGGCCCCTTCGCCTGGCGCGCCGTCGACCTCGTCACCGCCGCGATCCTCGGCGTCGCGTTCGGCGTCGCCTTCCTCGGCTGGGATTACCTGCTCAACACGCCCTGGTCCACGCTGACCGCCGGCTTCCCGCCCGCCTCCTCGCTGGCCCTCGGCGTCTGGTTGCTGCCGGCGGTCGTCGGCGCCCTCGTCATCTGCCGGCCGGGCGCGGCGCTGTTCGTCGAGATGATCGCGGCGCTGCTCGAGTTCTGGCTCGGGAACCCGTGGGGCGCGGGCGTGCTCATCTCCGGGCTGCTGCAGGGCCTCGGCGTCGAGGTCGCGTTCGCGCTGTTCCGGTGGCGCGGCTGGCGGCTGCCGCACGCCGTCCTCGCCGGCGTGCTCGCCGCGGTCTTCGAGATCGTGCTCTACGAGTGGTGGAGCTACGCGGCCGAATACGCCTGGGGCTGGAAGATCGCCGTCCTGGCCTTCTCGGTGATCTCGGGGGCGCTGGTGGCCGGCGTGGGCGGACACTACCTGGTCCGCGCCCTGGCCCGGGCCGGTGCGCTGCGGTCCTTCCCACCCGGCGCCGAGTTGGCGGCCGCTCCGGAGGACCCGACGTACGACGCCTTCCCCGCGGCCCGCTGATTCCCATCGCCGCCCGCCCCGCCTCGGACGCGCCGACCGCCGGCCACCGCGCACACCCCGAGGCGCCCGCCCGGCTCACCACCCGCGGGCTCAGCTTCACCCCGCTGGGCGCGGCCGCGCCGGTGCTCGCTGGGCTCGATCTCGACATCGAGCCCGGCGAGAAGGTGCTGCTCGTCGGCGCCAGCGGGTCGGGCAAGTCGACCCTGCTGCGGGCGCTCGCCGGCGTGCTGGAGGAGATCGACCCCGGCGAGCTGCGCGGCGACGTCCTGGTCGACGGCCGCCCGGTCGTCGCCGGCGACGGCCGCGTCGCGCTGGCCGTCCAGGACCCCGCCGACGCCCGGGTCGCGGGGCGGGTCGGGCGGGACGTGGCGTTCGGCCCCGAAAACCTGGGGCTGCCGCGCGCCGAGATCCGCGACCGGGTCGAGTGGGCGTTGGCGGCGGTCGGCTTCCCGTACGGCCCGCAGCGCCGCACCGACGCCCTTTCCGGCGGGGAGGCGCAGCGGCTCGCGCTGGCCGGGGTGCTGGCGATGCGCCCCGGCGCGCTGCTGCTCGACGAGCCGACCGCGATGCTCGACGCCACGGCGGCGGCGACGGTGCGCGACGCCGTACGCCGAATCGTCCGCGAACACCCCTGCACCCTGGTCGTCGTCGAGCACCGGCTGGAGGGCTGGGTCGACGTCGTCGACCGGCTCGTCGTGCTGGGCGACGACGGACGCCTCGTCGCGGACGGGCCGATCGCCGCGGTGCTGGCCGACCGTGCCGAGGACCTGCTGGCCCGCGGCATCTGGGTGCCGGGCGCGGCCGGCCCCGAACCCGTCGACGTACCCACCGAACTCGTCGCACCGTTCGTCGAGCAGGCGCCGTGGGGCTGGGTGCTGCGCGCGGAACGGGTGTCGCTGGAGCGCCGGGCGCGGCAGGGGCTCTCGGTGGTACGTCGGGAGCCGCGCCGGACCCTGGCCCTCGACGGGGTAGACCTGACCTGCCATGCCGGGGCCGTCCAGGCGCTGAGCGGGCCCAGCGGGGCCGGCAAGTCGAGCCTGCTGAACCTGGTGGCGGGCTTGGACCGGCCCACGTCGGGGCGGGTCGTGGCCTGCGACGGACTTTCTCGCGGGGCCGGGACCGAACCGGCTGGGTGGACCTCGCCGCAGCTCGCCGAGCGGATCGGCTGGGTGCCGCAGCGGGCCGAGCTGACCGTCGTCGGGGCCAGCGTCGCCGCGTCGCTGCTGGCCACCGCGCGGGCGCTCGGACGCGAGGAGGCCTGGGCCCAGACCCGCGGGCGCGGCCTGCTCGATCTGCTCGGCCTGCTGCCCGCCGCCGGGCGCGACCCGCATCGACTCTCCGGGGGGGAGCTGCGCCGGCTCGCCGTGGCCAGCGGACTCGCGCACGGGCCGGGCGTCGCCGCGCTCGACGAGCCGACCGTCGGCCAGGACCGGCACACCTGGGCCGCGGTCGCGGGGCTGGTGGCTGCGGCGGCGCGGGCCGGTACGGCGGTCGCGGTGGCCACCCATGATCCGAGCCTGGCCGCACTCGCCGACGCGACCACCCTGCTGAGGGCCCCGGCCCCGGGCGGGTCCGGTAGGCCGGCCCCCGGAGGGGGGTTGGCGCGATGAGCGGGGTGCTGGCGCGGTGCGGGCCGCTGTCGCTGCTGGCGGCCTCGATGCTGCTGCTGGCCGGGGGCCTCAGCCTGTCGGGACTGCGGTCGGGGCTGGTGGCGTTCGGCGTACAGCTCCTCGTGGTGGTCCTGCTCGTCGGCCGCGGCGGGCGGATCCCGTGGTGGCGGTTGCTGCCCGGCGTCCTGGCGTTCGGCTCGGTGGCCTGGTCGAACTGGCTGCTCGCCTCGCCGCGGGCCGTCGATGCCGCGGTCGTGGCGGGCCTGCGGGTCGCGTACTTCGTGGTGCCGGGGATCGTGTTCGCTTCCTTCATCGACCCGTTCACGCTCGGGGACCACCTCGGGCAACGACTGCGGATGCCCGGCCGTCCGGTGCTTGCCACGGTCGCGGCGCTGCAGCGCCTCGACGCCTTCGGGGAGGACTGGGACACGCTGCAGCGGTCGCGACGGGCCCGGGGGCTGGGCCCGACCCGCTCCCCGATCTCCCAGTTCGGGCACTACTCCCGACTCACCTTCGCGCTGCTGGTCGACGCGATTCGGCAGGCCGGGCGGATGACAGTGGCGATGGAAGCGCGGGGCTACTCGGCGCCGGTGCGGACGGGGCGACGCCGTACCTGGTTGGAGCCCGCCCCCTGGACCCGCTGGGACACCCTGTTGCTCGTCGTCGCCGGGGCGCTCGCCGTGCTGCCGGCGCTGCTGACGACCCTGCTTCCGGCTTTGCTGCCGGCCCTGCAGCCGGCCCTGCAGCCGACCCTGCAGCCGGTTGCGCTCGTCGGGACGCGGTGAGCCGGGCCGCGGTGAGCCGGGCCGCGGTGAGCCGGGCCGCGGTGAGCCGGGCCGCGGTCCGCCCCGACCTGCCGTACTTATCCACAGGGTGACCGTTCGTCACCTGCGCTTTTAGCACCATGGTGCTAAAAGCGCAGGTCGTGAACGGTCGTGGTGGCCAGCCGTGTCGGCGCCCCCAGCCGAGGCGCGTGGAACGGCGACGCCCCGCCCCGGGGGGAACCCGGAGCGGGGCGTCGAGTCGTGCGGGGTCGGCGGGGGAGTCAGACCACCGGCCTGCGCAGGTCGTGGCCTCAGTAGATCGTCATGACCCCGGTGGCGATCTGGTTGACGTGCCCGCCCACGTAGACCACGTCGTCCGGCATGACCACCAGGTCGAGGACCGACGGGCGGCCGACCGCGGCGCCCTGGTAGATGCGCCACTTGCCGGTCTCGCCGTGCGCCGACAGCCAGTGCCCGAGGTTGGCGGCGCCGGATCCGGTCGCCGCGACCTCGAGCACGCCGCCGCCGGGGCCGAAGAACATCCGAGACTGGATCGTCTCCGCGTCCTTGCGGGCCCAGACGTAGACCTGCGGTTCGGTGTTCAACAGCATCGCGTAGCTGTGCAGCATCCGCGCGTCGAGGTGGGTCTTGGCGACGTCCTCGACGGTGTTGACGGGCAGCACGACCCCGGAACGGCCGGAGTCGATGACCATGACCTCGTCGCTGATCGCCGTCATCGGCAGGCCCACCAGCGAGGCGAGGATCTGCGGGCTGGACTTCAGCTTGCGCGCGAGACCGGCACGCGCCCCGATCTGCCAGTTGTCCTTGCCGTAGGGCTGCACGGTGATCGGCTCCGTGTCCGGGCCGCCGGACAGGTAGAGCTCACTGCGGGGGTTGCCGAGCATCCCGTCGATGACGTGGGCCGCGCCGATCGCGGGGCTGCCGGCGAGGCGGCCCTGGCCGTGCGACGACACGTGCCTGATCTCCGCCCGCTGGCCGTCGACACTGAGGATGAACACCGTCTCCATGGTGAGCTGGAGCGCGATGGAGACCATGTCCTCTTCGCGGACGTCGGCGGCATTGTCGAAGACGGCAATCGCGTTCCCGGAGAAGGGGTCGTGGCTCTCGGCGAACACGTTGACGAGGCGGTAGGTGAGGTCCATTCCCGCAGCCTATTGCCCCGGCGGCCGTTCCGGCGTGGCAACGAGGAGGCGGCCTGCGCGGGCTCAGGCGACGTTGCGGATCCGCGCCGCGCGGACGTCCGCGACAAAGTCCGGTTCGCGGCTGCCCACCCCCAGCAGCGCCTCGATCGCAGCGGCACACCGCGGCACGGCCGCCCCGTCGCCATAGGGATTCACGGCAGTCGCCATCGCCCGGTACGCCGCGGGTTCGTCGAGCAGCCGGCGCAGCTCGGCGTACACGCCCTCCTCCGCCGTACCCACCAGCCGCGCCGTACCGGCGGCGACCGCCTCGGGCCGCTCGGTCGTGTCCCGAGTGACCAGCACGGGTTTGCCCAGGCCGGGACCCTCCTCCTGCAACCCACCCGAGTCGGTGACCACCAGACCGCACCGGGCCAGCTCCCCGACGAAGGTCAGGTAGTCCAGCGGCTCGCGCACGTCGACGTTCCCGAGGCCGGCCAGTTCGGGCAGGACGGCACGGCGGACGGCGGGGTTGAGATGCAGCGGGACGACGAACGTCACATCCGGGCTCTCGACGGCCACCCGGCGCAGCGCCCGAGCGATGCCGACCATCGTCGCGCCGAGGTTCTCACGGCGGTGCAGCGTGACCAGCACGCGCCGCCGTTCGACCGGCACGGCCGGGAGGCGGCCGACGACGTCCTGCAGGGCGTCGATGACGGTGTTGCCGGTGACGACGATCCGCTGCGCCGGGATGTTCTCGGCGAGCAGGGCGGCCCGGTTGCCCTCGGTCGGGGCCAGGTGCAGCGCGGCGAGGCGCCCGATGAGCTGCCGGTTCGCCTCCTCCGGGAAGGGGGAGCCCAGGTCGTGCGTGCGCAGCCCGGCCTCTAGGTGCACGACCGGGATGCCGGCGTAGAACGCCGCCTGCGCCGCCGCGTTCGCCGTCGAGGTGTCGCCGTGGACGACAACCGCGTCGGGGCGCTGCTCCTGCAGGATCGGGGTCAGCCGCAGCAGGGTCTTGGCCACGATCGACTCGATGCCCTGGCCGGGTTCGAACAGCTCCAGGTCGTGCTCCGGGACAATCCCGAAGACGTCGTTGACCTGCGTCAACATCTCCCGGTGCTGACCGGTGACGCAGACGCTCACCCGGACGGCGCCGCGCCGGCGCAGCCCCAACACCAGCGGCGCGGTCTTGATCGCCTCGGGCCGGTGCCGTAGACGAGCATGACGTGCGGCCGGGCGTCGGGTGCGCCGCGCGTTGCGGGGCTCACTGGTCCACCATCCTCGTGTTGTCGGTCTCGCGGGTGCGGGTTGCGCCGGTACGCCGTCCGCCGGTACGCCGTGCGCGGGCGCGCCGACCACCGATGGCGATGCGCACCATCAGATACATCGACACCGCGAAGAGGATGATGACCCCGATCGACCCCAGGTAGCGGTGCCCCAGGTCGAAGCCCGACTGGCCCTGCCACCGCCAGAGCACCACGAGCAGGGCCAGGCGCAGCTGGTTCGCCAGGGTCGCCACCAGCAGCGCGGCACCGGTCCCGGCCGCGATCCGCCAGGCCGGGCTGCGCCGCAGGCCCGCGAACAACGCGGCCCCCAGGAGGCACAGCGGGGCGAGCAGCACGACCGTCGAGCAGAGCATCGTCAGCTGCATGCCGAGCAGCCGGTCGGTGCCGATCCCGGTCCAGACGACGTCCCCGGCCGCACCGGTACCTGGCCCGAAGACCAGCCGCAGCGCAATCGCGGTCCACCGCGACTCGGCGGGCGTGAGGGCATCCCAGGCCAGCAGGAGAGCCCCCGCGGCGGCCGCCAGCGTCGCGGCGGTGCCGAGCCGGGCGGCTCGCGTCAGCCGGCGCCCCGGGGCGGTCGTGGGGGCTTGGGCCACCGCAGCAGACGTGGCCGTCGATGTGGCGGTCGGTGCCGTGGTCGATGCCGTGCTCATGGGGTGGCTCCGCTCAGCACGAGGGTCGGTGCGGTGGTCGGTTCGGGCGTGGCGGGGGTGGCGTCGCCGAGGCGGGCGGTCTTCTCCCAACCGGTGCGGCCCTGCAGCAGTCGGCGCACGGCGGACACGACGTACAGCTGGGGCAGGTACGAATACAGCCAGTAGGCGAGCCCGTAGCCCAGCGACCGCAGCGGACCGAACCCGCGCTGCCGGCCGTAGATGACGCCCCACGACGCGAACGGCGCGATCCCGGTGAGCAGCACGAGCGGCAGCACCCAGGCGGCGTTCGCCAGGACCCCGAGCAGGTCAGGGCTGGCCTGCAGCCCGAACCAGAGCACGCCGAGGCCCACCAGCGGCCAGACGATCATGCCGAGCAACTCTTGGAAGGGGGTGGACAGGAAGTACGCCATCTCCAGCGTGCCGGCGGGCGTGATGTGCGGGCTGACGGCGACCTGGCGCAGGTAGCGGACGCACTGCATGCCGCCCTGGCACCAGCGGGTCCGCTGCCGGATCAGGGCGCGCGGGGTCAGCACGGCCTCCTGGCTGACGATCGCGTCGTGCAGATAGCGGGTCTGCCAGCCCACGAGCATCATGTGCAGGCTCAGTTCGTAGTCCTCCAGGAGCGAACCGTGCCAAGGGTTCTCGGCCTGCGCGCCGATCGCGTCGAGCGCCGCCAGCCGGCTGAATTGGCCGTTCCCGCCGAGTCCCACGGAGAGGGTGTGGCCGCGCAGCACCTGCATCGCGGCGATCGTGGTGCGGAACTCCGCATCCTGCAGGTCGCGCAGCAACCGGCCGAACCGGGAGGTGCCCGCCGGTGCGGCGAACATCTGGACCTGGCACTGGGCGGCGCCCACGGCCGGATCGGCGAAGGCCGCCGCGGCGTAGAGCAGCGCGTCCGGGGCCAGCACGCCGTCCGCGTCGACGACGCCGACGACGATCCGGTTCCGGTCGTGCGCGGCTCCGTTCGGGTCGGCGGCGAGCCAGTCCGACAGGGCCCGGTACGCCGCGTTGAGCGCGTCGCCCTTGCCGGTCTGGGCGTCCGGGCGCGTCCGGCGGACGAGGTGGACGTGGGTGTCGGTGGCCGCCACCGCCGCCACGATGGCGGCGGTGGCGTCGTCGCTGGCGTCGTCGATCACCCACACGTGGGCGCCCGCGAAGCTCGCCCGCAACCGGGCCAGCGATTCGCCGATCACGGCCTGCTCGTTGCGGCACGGCACGAAGAAGTGCCACTCGTAGCCGTTCTCGTCCCCGGTCGGGCCGGGCCGGCGCCGCAGGAACGGCACCAGGATCAGCACGACGTACAGCAGGAACGAGGTGAGCAGGACGAACGCGAGGGCCTGCAGGTAGGTGAACGCGACCATGACGGTGTTCCTTCTCAGGCGGCCCGGCGGCGCTTGACCAGGCCGAGGGCGAGCAGGCCCGCGCCGATCAGCGCGAACCCGAGCAGGGCCAGCACGAGGATCCCCGCGCCCGTGTGGGGGAGCAGGCTCGCGCCGCCCGCTGCGACGCCGGCGCCGCCGGCGAGGGTCGGGGTGGAGCTGGGGAAGCCGCCGGAGTACATCAGCGCACGGCCCCCGAACGGCGCCGCAGCACCAGCACGCCACCGAGCAGGGCGAGCGCCGCGGCGCCCCCCGCCAGCTTCGGGTCGGCCAGCGGGATCGGCTCGGTCGGGGCCGCGTCGTTGACCTTGCCGCAGGTCACGACGCCGAGCGCGACGTCGCCGGTGATCGCGGCGGAGAGCATCTTCTTCGGCACGTTGTAGTAGGTGTGCATGCCGACGACCCGCAACTGGCCGTTCGCGAGCCGGGTCTGCTCGTTCCAGACGACCTTCATCTCCCAGTTGGAGGTGGGTGCGGTGGTGCCGAACGGCGTTGCGCCGCTGAAGTAGACGGTCGTGCCCGGGGCGGGCGTGGGGCCGATTCCGACGGGCACCGACGCGTTGATCTGCACCGAGCCGGTGGGCGTGCCGGTGCCGTCGCTGAGGCACTGGGCGCGCAGCACGCTGGTGCTCGCCGAATAGGTCTGGGCGCCGGTCGTCCCCGTGACGGGGGCGTGCAGCGTGACGGAGGCGCGGGAGTGGTACGCCGAGTCGGCGTAGGACTGGGCCTCGACGTACTGCAGCCCTGTCGAGATGTTGGCGCGCCCGCTGCCGGTGAGCCCGATCGCGCCCACCCCGGCGCTGGCCACCGGGTTGGTCACGCTGTCCGCCGTGGCCGGGGTGCCGATGCTCGAATAGGGCGTGGTCTGCACGCTGCCGGCCCAGCCCTGGGCGGAGGCGGCGCCGGGACCGTCCGCGGCGACCGCGACGGGTGCCGCGGCCAGCGCGGCGACGGTGCCTGCGGCCGTGGCGGCCAGCAGGCGGGTGATGCGGTGATTCACGGGAGTACTCCTCGTCTCGGCCCGGTCTCCCGGGCGATGGGTCACCGTTTCGCTGTCGGGGCGTGCGTGGGCAGGGCGGGGCCCCCGCGGGCATGCCGAAGACGGCACCCACCGGGCTGTGGGCACGAAGAACGGTGCTGGTCCGGGTGCTCTCGGAGACCGACGAGCACACCGGGCCACGCGCGCCTCGCGATCGGCGCGGGCGGCGCTGGTGATGCGGTGAGTTCAGACCGACGCGACGGGCCGGGACGGGATCGGCGCGGTGGACCCGCGCCGCGCGCGGCTGCCGGGAAAGGGGCGGGCCAGGCGGGCGGTCGGGGGCGTCGCGGCGGCGGTCAGGTCAGGCGGACGAGGGCCTGGCGACGGTACGCCGGAGCGGGCGCGCGAACTGAATCGCGCGGAACGTCACAGTATTTCCCCATGAAGCCGGACATGCTTCCCCCAAGCATCGATTTGGCATTTCCCCACACCGGATCTCGCGCCGAGATGCGAAGGTCGAATCCCCATTCGCCTCGATCCGTCCCGGCTGTGCGTGGTGCCCCGGCCGGGTCGGAATCGATGATTCGCTCTCGCGACCAATCCGATTACTCCACAGTAGCTTGGACGACCGTCCTGGACAATGGCCGGGCGTTCAGCTGAGATGCAACGGCCGACTGCGCACAACGCAACGAGGCGCGACACCGGATCCCCATCCGGTGTCGCGCCTCGTCAGTGTCGCTGGAGGCCATCCCCACGGCCCCGCGAATTTTTCCCCGAGAACCGCGGCGCGCTCTCCCCAGATGCGCCGCGGGTGGTGCTTCCCCAGAGTCCGCCACTCGTTCCCCAACGAGGGGCGGACGTCCTATTTCCCCACTTGAACTGCGCGGGCCCGAGCCGGACTCGCGAAGTTCGGTTGTGTTCACGGAGGGTTTCCCCTGGCCGTGACTCAATACTCGGACGAGCGTCCCAGTCTGTCCACCCAAGGTTCTCCCAAGTGTGTCAAGGCCAAGTAAAGGCATTGATGTTGAAAGTTCAATCGCGTCGCACGAGAACGGAATTGCGGTCAACTTAGCGTTGCGCGGAACTTAACGAAGGGCCCTTCGCCGGGGCAGAATCGCGCCTCAGGGCTGCCGGGTGGGCATCTCGCGCACGGTCAGGATCTGCTCGGAGCGCCCGACCGCGCCCCGCTCGTCGTACAGCTTCGACGACGTCAACCCCACGCCCGTCTCCCCGAAGATCACCTCGGTGTCGAAACCGACCCAGCCCGGCCGCGGCGTACGGAACAGGTGGATCGTCAGATCGGTGTTGGGGAACATCCACTCCGCCGGATGCGCCCGGGTGGCGATCCCGTTGGCGGTGTCCACCAGGGCGATGAAGCGAGCCACGTCGCCGGCGGCCTCGCCCGCGACCAGCTCGGTGTCGCTGCGGATCCAGGCGGTGCCGCTGCCCGGCTGGCTGCCCGGAACGGTGCGGAAGTCGAGGGAGGCGATGAAGCCGCCGCCCCACAGCCGCGAGCCGGTCCACGGCTGCATCGAGTCCGGCTCCGGCAGCGGGTCCCAGAAGCCGCCGGCGACCTGCGCGGTGTCCTGGCGGGACAGCCGCCAGCCGGTGGCCCGCACCACCTCCCGGTCCAGGATCGTCATGGTGGCCTCGACGAGCTCGATGGTCCGGCCGGGCCGCAGGGTGCGCACCCGAATCGTCGAGGGCGCGGCGGGGATGAGCCCGAGGATCTCATAGGTCACCCGGGACAGCTGCAGGTCAGGGCGGGGCTCGTGGGTCTCGATGACGTGCGCGAGCAGACCGGCGACGGGGGCCATGTGCTGCTCGTAGGGGTACCACGCGCCCTGGGCCCGCAGCGTCGGCTGGAACACCTCGGCGCCGAGCGGGAGATAGTACGCCGGGGTCACGGCGTCGAGTTCGGGCAGATCGCGCGGATCGAACTGGCTCACCCTGGTCACCATGCCAGAGGCGGCGCCGTCCCGGCGTGCCGGGCGCCCGACCCGTCAGTCGGTGCGTAGCACCGGGTTATAGCGCAGCGAGTTCGGCCGACAGCGGCACTCGGTGGCGATCCGGATCGACGGCGCGATGGCGCCCTGGGCGCGCAGCCGCTGCAGCTCCGGGACCACGCGGTCGCGCAGATTCCACGGGTCGATGGTGTTCAGGTAGATCTTGGTGCCCCCCTCGAACCCGGCCAGCGTGGACACCCGCCACTTCACCCCGACGTGCCACGGCATCGGCAGGTCCAGGTCCGGCGGCTGATGGTGCCACTCCTCGTTGCACGGCACGGCCGCCCCGGTCGCGGCGTGACAGGCGTGGATGAGGTCCGACATGCCCTGGATCTCCTCGGGGGTGTGCTCCCAGGGCCGGCACCGCGGCGACGTCGAATAGATCTCCAGGGTGGGGTAGCGGTGGCCGAAGCCGGCGAACGCGATCGCATAGTCGTTCTCGGCCACCACCAGGTTGTGATAGCCGGCGTAGTCGACCGCCAGTTCGTTGTAGAGGTTGTGGTTCGCCCGTAACCGTTGCACCTCCAACTCGGTCTGCACCCCCCGCTCGTCGATGGCCACCAGCTGCTTGTGCAGGTGGTCGAAGCTGGCGCCGGCCGGCTTGAGCCAGTTCTGGAAGACCGCCACATAACGCGCGTACCGGTTCGCGTCGTACAGGTCCTTCAGCGCCTCGACCGTGAAGGACGTGTACGCCGCGTGCTCCTGCGGCGTCATCGTCCCCGAACTGGCCAACTGGTGGTCGTGCGTCGCGCCCTCGACGTAGTGGCGGCGGGCGACGATCACGTCGTGCCCCCCGCCGAAGAAGCCGGCCGCCTCGGCCAGCTTCTCCTCCAGGGTGAGGGCGTCCCAGGCGGCGTCGGTGCGGCCCGAGGCCGACCAGCGCTGGTGGACCACCCGCAGCACGTGTTCCCGGCCGGCCGGCGAGGCGAGATAGCGCCGCCGGTGCTCCTGCGCGGCCGGCGGCATTGTGTAGCCGTAGTTGTGGTGCCAATAGCCGTAGGACACGATCTCGAACAGGTTGGGGATGCGTCGGAACTCGGCCACCGTGGCCCCGATGTCCTCGGGGTCGATCCGGCGCAGGGTCGACCAGCTGGCGCCGTCGCGCACCAGCCGCGCCTTCTCCGGCGGGGTCTCCAGGCAGCGAGCCTCGCAAAAGGCGCAGTATCGCCCGTGGTGCGTCGGGTTCAGCGGACTTGGTTCCGGTCCGCCGACGCCCAGCGGCCGGTGCCCGCGGCCGGGGACGGTCCAGACCTCGGTGCCGGTGAACGGGTTAATCTGCTTGACGGTGCCGTCCGCCATCGTGCTGAGCGGGTCGGCGTGCGGGGCGTACGGCTGAAGCACGCGATCAGCCTAAGGGGCCCACTCGCCGGCCGGCCGGGTCCAGGCGGACCGGCGTCTGGGTCACAGCCTGATGTCGGCGCGCGATCGGCCGTGCGCGTCGAGCCAGGACAGCGCCTTAGTCATGATCTCCCCGGAGTAGGGGTTGCGGAATCCGGTGCGCCCGGCGTTCTGCCGGTCCAGGTCCGCCGCGGCGTTGCGCAGGAACACCCCGGTGACCTCCTGGTTGGGCGCCAGGTTGCCGGTCCGCCGATCCAGGGCGAGCTGAAGCGCGAAGGCACTCGCGGAACCGGGCCGGTCGGTGAACCCCGGCTCGATCTTCTCGCCGGTGACCTCGCCCAGCATGTGCTTGTCGGAGTCCGTCAGATAGCGGAAGTCGTTGAGCACCGAGAAGCGGCCGGTCCTGTCCTGGCTCGCCACGCTCGCCGCGCGCGCCGGAGCCTGGGGCCGGGTGGGCGCCTCCTCCGGGCGGGTGCCGGTCAGCGGCACCAGCTGGAGGCGCTCGGTGGTCGAGGGCGTCGTGGGCGCGTTCGGCGACGACGGGATTCTCATGGGCGTGCCTCCGGGGGGGGACGACGGCATGGCGGTATGACACCTGCCTCATCGACGGACTGTGCTGGCACTGAAGCCTTTTCGCCTCTCGGATCATCCCGGGCCGGTGATCGGCCCACCGGGGCACGCCGCGACGGCAGGGGTCGGGGATACTGGCCTGGCCATGCCAGACAGCACTCCAGACACCCCCGCGCGGGCCACTCCGGTGCCCACTCCCGATGACGCGACGGTCCCCACCGGGGTCGTCCAGCCGGACGAGCCCCGCGCGACCGTACCCCGCGAGATCTGGGTGCTGGTCGCCGCCGCGTTCTGCGTCGCGCTGGGCTTCGGGTTCGTGTCCCCGATCCTGCCGGCGTACGCGCGCAGCTTCGACGTGGGCGTGCAGGCGGCGGCCGCGATCGTCAGCGTCTTCGCGCTGATGCGCCTGGTGTTCGCGCCGGCCGGGGGCGCCCTGATCGGCCGGTTCGGGGAGCGCACGATCTATCTGACCGGCCTGCTCGTCGTCGCGCTGTCGACGGGGGCCTGCGCGCTGGCCGAGGACTATTGGCACCTGCTGCTCTATCGGGGCCTGGGCGGCATCGGCTCGACGATGTTCACGGTCAGCGGCGTGGCGCTGCTGGTGCGGCTCTCACCACCGACGCTGCGCGGGCGGGTCTCCAGCCTGTACGGCGGTGGCTTCCTCGTCGGCAGCATCATGGGCCCGGTGATGGGCAGCCTCATGCTCGGGCTGGGCTACCGGATGCCCTTCGTGATCTACGCCGCCACCCTGATCGCGGCGGCCGTGGTGGTGGCGGTGTTCCTGTCCGGTACGTCGTTGCGGCCCGCGCCCGGCAGCACGCCACTGCCCGTGTTGGGCCTGGCCGAGGCGCTGCGCGACGGGGCCTATCGGGCGCTGCTGGTGTCGGGATTCGCCAACGGCTGGTCGAATTTCGGGGTACGGGTGGCACTTCTGCCGCTCTTCGCCTTCAGCGTGCCGACCCTGGGCATCGCCTGGGCCGGGGTGGCGCTGACGGCGTTCGCGGTCGGCAACGGGATCGCCCTGTCCCTGGCCGGCAAGGCGGTCGACGAGATCGGCCGCAGGCCGTTCATCATCGCCGGGCTGGCGGTCAACGGCCTCGCGACCGCGCTGGTGGGGATCTCGCACAGCCCCGTCGTGCTGCTGGTGATCTCGGTGGTCGGGGGCCTGGGCGCCGGGGTACTCAATCCGGCCCAACAGGCCAGCATCGCCGACATCGTCGGCACCGAACGCGGCGGCGGCAAGGTGGTGGCGGCCTACCAGATGGCCATGGACGCGGGGGCGATCGCCGGTCCGGTGCTGGCCGGCCGGGTCGCCGATGTCTGGGGCTTCGGGTGGGCCTTCGGGCTCACCGGGATCCTGACCTGCGCCGCCCTGATCGCATGGCTGCCCGCCCGGGACACCCTCGCCCGCCCGTGACCGGTCGCTGTGGTCGTCGGCCCGCGCGGGCTCGTGGGCCCTCGTAGGTCCTCGTGGGCCGGCCCGCCGTCCCCCGGAACGACCAATACCCGCCGATTCGCCCCGAAACGAGCCGAAAACCGGGGTATTGATCGTCGCGAGGGACGCGGTTGGCGGTCCGCGCACTCCGGAGGGATCTGCGGGAGGACACCCGCGCCGGGGATCAGCGGGTGGACGCCCGGGCGGTGGGGGTGGCCGGCGCGCTCGGCGCGCTCGGCGCTCCCGGCGCACTCGGCGGCAGTGTCGTCGTGTTCAGGCCCGCCATCGCCTGCGTGATCTGGTAGCCGTCGATCAGCCACGGCCGCTCGGCGGTGCCCTTGACCAGCTCGATCCGATACGTGCGCTTCAGGATGCGATCCACCTTCTTGCCGGAGCCGTCGACCATATGGGTGACGATGCCGGTCTCGAACCCGAGGCCGAGCCGGGTCACCCCGTCGGGTCCCTTGGTGATCCAGGTGACCGGCTTGCCGACGGCGAAGTCGCTCGCCGGAGCGGCCGACGAGTCGAACGCCAGCCCGTCGCGGTTCCACGCCAGCGTCGAGAGCGCGGACAGTCGCCGGGCGCTCGCGCTGGTCAGGTCCTGGCTCTTGACGAAGTCCGCGACGTCCTTGTCCCACTGGGTCTTCAGCGCCGGGGACAGGTACGGCCCGACGAAGGCGAAGTCCGCCGCCGTGTAGGCCGGCTTCTTCACGGCCAGCCCGGCGAACCCGATGTCGCGCACCGTTCCCGCGGTCAGGCAGTAGGCCTGCGCCACCCCGCTCGCCGTGAACGTCTCCGGGGCGTCCCCGGTCAGTTCGCTCGCCCATTGGGCGGGATCGCACGCCATCGCACTGGACACGGCCGTGGGCGCTGCGGCCGTCGACGCAGTGCCGGTCGCCGCCGTGGTGGCTTCCGCGGAGGTCGCAGCCGGGGAGCTGGTCGGCGCGGCAGCGGGCGTCGCCGGGGGCAGCAGGGTCGTCACGTGCGGAAGGGTGAGAGCGAGGCCGCCGGCCAGTACGCCGAGGGCCGCCGTCGAATAGGCCACCTTGGCCCAGCGCGGCGTGACCTTGCGGGCGCGTGCCGGTCGTGCCCCACCCGGTGAGTCAGGCCGGCCCGGGGGGACCCGAGCCGGGCCACCCGGCGCGGCACCCGCGCCAGTGCCGCCCGCGGTCGATGCGCCCGCCGTCGATGCACCCGCCGTCGATGCACTCGCCGTGCCGATGCTCGCCGCGGAGGTCGGCGCAGGGCGGCCCGGGGCTGCCGGCGGCAAGGCGGCCCGCGTGGTCCGGCGCGCATCCCGCACCGCGCCCGATTCCCGTTGCGCCGCAGCTGCCTTGACCGCCGCCAGACGTGCCGCGGCGACCTTGTCGGCCGCGATCCGCTCGGCGGCGCGGCGCTGGGCATCGGATCGGGCGGCCCGCTCGGCGGGCGTCTCGGCGTTCGAGGGCATGGCGCTACGCCGGCCCGCCGTCAGGCGTTCGGCGGCCGCCTGAGCGGCCAGCAGCTGCAGGCGCGCCGCCTCCTTGGCGGGGTCCAGCCCGGCGTCGTCGCCGACCAACGGCGAGGCGGCGAGGGGTCCGGGGGAGGGTGCGGCTGCGCTCGCCGCTTCAGCCGGATCGAGGGGCGCGGCGGCGGATTCGACGGGCGCGGCAGCGGTCGGCCGGCCTAGCTGATCCGCTGTGCCTGACTGCGTGAGGCCTGACGGCGTCGTGCTCGACCCCGTCGGTCCTGCTTGCGTCGTGCCGTACTCCGGCGTGCCTACCTCCGGCTGCGTCAGATCGGCCGACGGGGTGTGCGGGGTGGACGCGATCTCGGGGCGGGGCGCCGCGCCGCCGTAGGCACGATGCGCCACGTGCCGGATCGGCTCGGCCCCGAGTGCCGGGTCCCCCCACGCCGCGGGCGCGGGATCCGGCTCGACGGGTGCCGTCGGGGCCTCGACAGCCGGCGCCGCCGGGGTGAGCTCGTCGCCATAGTCGCCGTCCCCATAGCCGCCGTCGCCGTACGCCGCGGGCGGGTCGGCGCGCCACCGGCCGTCGTCGGCACGGGGAGGCTCCGGGGGGCGGGTGGCTCCGGCGTACGGCTGGGCCTGGTACTGAGCGGGCGGGACGGTGTCCTCGACGTACTCCTCCAGCACCGCGTCCTCGATGTCCGGGTAGGCGCGCACGCCGTAGGGGTGCGGGTCGTAGGGGCCGGCCGGCCGCGCGTCGAACGCGGCGGACGGCTCGGGCAGGCCACCCCACTGCGCGGCCTGGCGGCGACGGCGACGCTCGGCGCGGGTCTCGCCCGGGGATGGCTCGTCGGCGCGCGGACTCATGCTTCCCTCCTGGCAGCGGTCGGGGCCACCACTGTCGTCGTGGGTTCCTATCGGCCGGCGCGGCGGATCGGTTAGCTGCCGGCGCGCCCCGCAGGCTCGGCCGATCCGCGAATCCCGCTGTGCGGCAAGCCGGGCCGTGGCCGGCAGGGACGGGCTGGCCGGTTCCGCGCGGGGTAGGCCAGGATGCTCGTCATGACGAGCAACGTCGCCGGCGCGCACGGCGAGCAAGCCCCGGTGCCTGGCCCGGTCCCGGTGCCGGAGGAGATCTTGGCCGTCGCCCGGGCCGCGCGGCGCGTCGTGGTGTTGTCCGGGGCCGGGATGTCGGACGAGAGCGGAGTGCCCACCTTCCGGGACGCGCACACCGGACTCTGGGAGCGGTTCGACGCGGACGCGCTGGTCACCCGGGATGCCTGGGAGGAGGACCCCGAGCTGGTGTGGGGCTGGCACTGGTGGCTGGCGCGGCTGGTACGTCGGACCGGCCCGCACCCGGGACATCTCGCGCTCGCCGACTGGGGCCGCCGGGTGAGTCTCGATGTGGTCACCCAAAACGTCGACGACCTGCACGAACGCGCCGGCTCCGAGGTGTTGGCGCACCTGCACGGCAACCTGTTCGGGTTCTCCTGTCACGACTGCGGCGCACCCCATGAGCTGACCGTCGAGCCGCTCGGCGAGGACGAGCAGGTGCCCGCTCGGATCGCCCCGCCGGAGTGTCCGCAGTGCGGCGGCTCCATCCGACACGACATCGTCCTGTTCGGAGAGCACCTGCCCGCCGGGGCGTTCGACGCGGCGGTCGACGCGATGCTGGCCGCGGACCTGTGCCTGGTGGTCGGCACCTCCGGGATCGTCCAGCCCGCCGGGTCGTTGCCCGACATCGCCCGCGGCCACGGGGTGACGGTCGTCGAGATCAACCCCAACGACACGGTGCTCAGCTGGGGGGTCGACCACATCTGGCGGGAGACCGCCGGCCGGGCCCTGCCCGCCCTGGTCGCGGCCCTGTGAGGGCCATGAACTGGGGGCTCGGCGCGGCACTCAAGACGCTGTTCGGGCGGGCCCTCGCCCGCGAGGTCGCGCTGCCGGTCGCCGGGCGGGCGAGCGAGGTCGGCTATCCCCTCGTGCGGTCCGCGCGCTCCGGGACCGACTACACCAACGCCGAACTCGCGCATCTGCTGGCCGCTGACGACGCGGAGCGTGACGCGCGGTGATCCTGGTGGACGTCAGCGCCTGGCTGGCCCTCGTGTATCAGGCGCAAACCCGCCACGGCGCGGTCCTGTCATGGAAGCGACAGGTGGATGACGATCTGACGCTGTGTCGGGTGATTCAGATGGCGCTGCTTCGATTGCTGACGATCCCCGCCGTCATGGGCGAAGATGTCCTGACCCGGTCCGAGGCGTGGCGGATCCTGGACCAGCTGCGGTCCGACCCTGGCGTCGCCTGGTCGCCCGAACCGGTGGGTCTGGAGCCGCTGTGGCGCAGCGTCTCGGACCGCGATGAGCGCTCCCACCGGCTGTGGACCGACGACTATCTGGCCGCGTTCGCGATGGCTGCCGGGGCTCGCCTGGCCACCCTGGACCGCCAATTCGGCGCCCGCTACCCCGCCCTCGAGGTCATCACCCTCGGTTGACGGCGTTGCCCTCCGTGCCAGCCTTGCGTGAGACCACGTGGTTCCAAAGTTGTGTCCCGCAGTGGAGGGCTCTACCCGTGAGGACTCTCGATGACGATGACCCAGGCCGACCGCCCCGCCCCAGGCCTGCTCGGCCCCAGCGGCGCTCGTTCACGGCCGAGCAGAAGGCCGAATTCGTTCGTGGCTATGAGGCCTGCCCGGACGGTAAGAAGGGCGCCTATCTTCGCGAGCATGGTCTGTACAGCAGCCATATCACGAAGTGGCGCGCCCAGCCAGGGAAGGACGCAGCCCGAGCCCAGCAGAAGCGGGCCGATGAGATCGAAGCCTTAAGAGATAAGGTGGCTGCATTGGAAGGCGATCTCGCGGCGTCGCAGCGGACCGTGGTGACTCTGGGAAAAGCATTCGAGCTCTTGGATCAGATCTCCAAGAGCTCGGACAAGGAAACAAAGTCCGGGCGCTGCTGAGCAGCTGCGTGGACGATCTCGCGGGAGATGTCTCTACGCGTGCGGCCTGTGACCTGGTCGGGCTATCGCGCGCCAGTAAACACCGCGCCCAGCATCCGATGCGTAGGGCCTCCTATGGGCCGGCCCTGCCCCGCGTGGCACACAACGCTTTGTCGACGACGGAACGGGACGGGGTCATCGACGTCTTGACGTGTACGGAGTTCGTGGATAAGACCCCGATCCAGGTGTATTACACGCTGCTCGAACGTGGCGAGTACCTGGCCTCGCCGCGGACCATGTACCGCGTCTTGGCCGCTGCGGGCCTGCTCAGCGAGCGGCGGGACCAGGCCAGGCATCCCCCGCGGGCCGTGCCCCATCTGCACGCGACCGGCCCCTGCCAGGTCGCCTCCTGGGACATCACGGCCCTGTTAGGGCCCCGCCGTGGCCTCTACTATTACGGGTTCATGATGGTCGACATCTTCTCCCGACTGATGCCGGCCGCACGGTCTTATCCCGGCCCTCGCGAGGAATACACCGACGAGTTCATCACGGCGTGTATCGAGGGTTTCGGGGGTGTCGTCCCCGACGTCATTCACTCGGATAACGGATCGGCGATGATCGCCGGGACCGTCGCGGATCTGTACGAGCGGCTGGGCGTGGCCAGGTCCCTGTCCCGGCCCCGCGTCTCCAACGATAACCCTTACTCCGAGGCGCTGTTCAAGACCACCAAATACTGCCCGGCTTATCCTGGCTCGTTCGACAGCCTCGCCGACTCACAAGAATTCCTCGACGACCTCCGGCACTACTACAACAACCATCACTACCACTCCGGGCTGAAATTCTACACACCGATCAGCGTGCATAACGGCACCTGGCCTCACATTCAGGCCCTTCGACAAGCCACTCTTGACGCCGCCTACCACGCCAATCCGCACCGATTCACCAGACCACCCATCGCGCCAGGACCCCCGACCGAGGCCTGGATCAACCAGCCCCGAGCCACCATCACCACCACCGACCCCCAGCAGCCCTTGACACAGAAATCCTGAGCAGTGGTCTCACGGCGGTTGACAATCACCGTTGCGGGTCGCCGGCGGCCGGTGAGGACCGTGCTCGATGGGGGTGGACATCCACGCCTTTGGGGGTTGAGCACGCGCGGGTCCTACCGTCGAGAGCTCCGGGTCCTCGACCTGATGTGGGGGATTTCGCCAGCTACGCCGCGGGTCGGCGGACCGCCGCTGGACAACGCGAGTCGCACGCTCAGCGCGGCGCCCCCCAGCCCTTTGCCTGTACTCTCCGACGGGTGCTCTCTCGTCCTGATCCCAGACGGTGGCGGTGCTTGCGAGGAACGCCTTCAAGTCGCTATCCGAGATCTCCTTGCGCAGCGGCATAAATTCCTCAGTCTTCACGTATCCAACTTTTCCATTGGATGCGATGACCTTGATCAGGTCGGGCCACTCGCCGGAGGCAGCAACCTCGGACAAGGTCCCGTAGGTACGACCCTTAACATTGCGCGTGTATGTCTTTGAGGCGGCACTAGGCCGCGAAGAGTCGGCATTCAAATATGGCAGCGAAAATTCACGCGCAGGAATCTCCGTGGCTCCAACTTAGTCCCCTGGAGGCGACACGAGTGTCGAGGCGACCGCCGTCGGACCTGGTGGCGGCGCAGCGCTCACGCTGCCAGCGACCCCCCGCAATCCCCAACCCAAGGCCGATGCACACCGCTGCCGTGGTGATAGGTGTCTTTTTCATGGCGTTCCCTTCTGTCTAGAATTTAGGCCGTTATTCACGAGCCGATTGCTGTCGATTCTTGGCCTACCAGCCGAGTCGGTATAGTTCGAGTCTGGTGATCGTGGCGATGATTTCGGGGAGTTCGGTGAGTCTTCCTCGATAGCCGGTGGCGATGGTTTTCCATTGTTTGAGGTGCCCGATGGCGTGTTCGACATGGCTGCGGATGCTAGTGTCGTGAGGCGTTAATTCGCTTGTCGTTAGGTAGACTTGGTGCATGTCGGGTCCTGCAGCGAAGTCGTTGGTGTTGAGTGATCATGAGCGGGCGGTGTTGTCCGGGTGGGCGCGCCGTCCGACGTCGTCGGCGCGGTTGGTGCAGCGGGCGCAGATCGTGCTCACCTACGCCGAGCTGGAGGGGGTTGCGGCAGTGGCTCGGCAGCTGGGGGTGAGCGCGCCGACGGTGACCAAGTGGCGCGACCGGTTCTTGGCCGGCCGCCTGGATGGGCTGGATGACGCGCCCCGGCCGGGGCAGCCGCGCAAGCTTTCCGATGAGCAGATCAACGCCCTGATCACCCGCACGTTGCAGGACGTGCCACCGAACGGTGATACGCATTGGTCGACTCGGACGATGGCGGCCGATCAAGGGTTGAACCAGACCGCGGTGTCGCGGATCTGGCGGGCGTTCGGGCTGAAACCTCACGTGGTGGACTCCTGGAAGCTGTCCAAGGATCCGGATTTTGTGGACAAGGTCCGCGACATCGTCGGGCTGTACCTGTCCCCACCCGAGAACGCCCTGGTACTGGCCGTTGACGAAAAATCCCAGGTGCAAGCGCTGGACCGGACGGCGCCGATCCTGCCGATGATGCCGACCACTCCTGTGCGGGCTACTCACGACTACGTGCGGCACGGCACCACCACGGTGTTCGCGGCGATGGACATCCTCACCGGCTCCGTGATCGCGCGGAACTACCGCCGGCATCGCAGCGAGGAGTTCCTGCGGTTCCTCAAGGAGGTCGAGAAGGTCACCCCCAAAGACTTGGACCTCCACCTGGTCCTGGACAATTTCCCCCGCGAGCGGGAGGTGCCCCCAGCCACCCACAAAACCCCAGCCGTCAAAGCCTGGCTGCTCAAGCACCCCCGGATCGTGCTGCACTTCACGCCCACCTCAGCGTCCTGGCTGAACCTGGTCGAGCGGTGGTTCGCCGAACTGACCCGCCGCAAGCTCCAGCGCTCCACCCACCGCAGCGTGATCGAACTCGAACGCGACATCGTGGCCTGGACCCAAGACTGGAACGCCAACCCCCGCCCCTTCGTCTGGACCAAGACCGCCGACCAAATCCTCGAAACCCTCGCCGGCTACTGCCAACGAATTAACGCCTCACGACACTAGCGATGTCCTTGTTGTATTTCTTGTCGGCCTCGGTTCGTTCGTGCCCTGGTGTTTTCTTTATGGGGGTGTGCGCCGTGGGTGGTGTAGGCGGTGTCTGCTATCCACGGGGTATTGGTGAGGATTGTTGACCATCCGGTGAGTTTGATGGCGGCGGAGTCGTGCCGGGCTCCGGGGACAGGGGTGGATGTGGCGATGAGCTGTCCGGTGAGGGTGGCTGCGACTGGGATGCTCAGGCATTGGCAGCGGCGCTTGCCGGAGTAGTTCGCCTTGGTCACTTCTTGGCCTTGAGCTGGGCGGTTGCCGGTGGGGACGTAGGTGCCGTCCACCAGGATGACCCGGCCGTCGCGAGCTGCTTCCTCCAGGGAGATGCCCGTGAAGGCCAGGGCCTGGTCGATGGCAGGGCGCATCCTGCGGAAGATGCGGGAGGCGGTTGGTTGCGATATCCCGGACAGGTCGGCAATGAACATTTGTGCCAGGTTATTGCGAAGGAGGCTGAGCGTGAGGATGATCTGTTCTCGCATGTTCAAAGCGTGCCTGCTGAAATCAACGCCTCGCGAGTTGAAGATGTCAGTAACGCGGTCCACGACTTCTGTGAGTTTGTCTTCGTCGAGTCCTGTTGTAGACTGGTAGCGCATCGGCCGCTTTCTTGTGAGATTGAGTGTGGTAACCCAATTCTCTCGGGGCGGCCGATGTTTTTGATGTGTGACATGCCGTAATGTGGAGATTTATTTAAGCGTGGGTGGCGAATGGTGGCGATCTATGGGCTTGTGAATAACGCCCTTACTCCATAGACGTTTGCCTGTGCTCGCGCCGGCAGTACCACGGTGCCAGCAGCAAGCGCCGCCACAGCGGCTGGTTCGCGTCGAAACATGTGAGCCTCTCTCGCGAACATGGAAGGGGTGGCGTCCTGCCGCAGGCGACCTACTGATCAATGACCTCCCATCAGCTCCCTTATCGACACACGCGCCAACCTTCAGCAGGGTGAAACCGACTTCTCCGTCGACTCGCGTCGTTGTCCTCGCGTCGTGGATCACGCGGTTCCATTGGGAGAGTAGGGAGTTCCCCCAAGGCTGCCCAGAAGCCGTGGAGACCTTTGCACAAAAGACGGATGAGCGTCGGTCTATAGTGGGAAATCTTCCCAGAGCAGCCAACTCACTCCTCGGCATACCACCCGGGCCAGCGCCAGCTCATTCTGGTGTTGTCGGCGTGGCGGGGTGACGACACGCTGGTGGGGGTGTGGCACGTCCACCCCTGCGCTCAGTGATCTCGGTCCTGACGGCCGCGCTCGGATCGCCCGCCGCACGGTTATCCCGCGAAGCCTGGCGTCGGGCTCGGGCGGTCAGGTGGCCCAGGCCGGCCAGCGGGACGGGGGGTCCTCCCCGACGGCGGCCGCCGCGAGGTCGTTGAGCAGGGACGATCCCCGGTCGTAGTAGGACTCGTGGCCCATGTTCAGTCGGGTCCAGGCCCGGCCGCCGTCCGGGTACGACGCCAGGTGCGGCACCGCTCCGAGCAGCTTGACACCCGCCATCTTGGCCACGTCCGGCCCGAAGATCTGCAGCCGCGTGACGATGTCGCCGGTCGCGACCGCGGCGTACAGCTTGCCCGGCGGCAGCAGCAGCTTGTCCACGGTGTCGGTGAACAGCCCCGGGCAGCCGGTGATGATCGCGGCGTCGAAGACGTCGGTCTCCTGCATGGCCAGCCCCAGCACCGAAGCGCCGTAGCTGTGCCCGGAGGCCACCAGCCGCACGTGCGGCCCGACCAGGGCACGCAGTCCGCGGGCCGCCCGGACCAGCAATGGGGCGGCCTCCCGGGCGTACCGGTCGTCGACCGCCTCGCCCGGCACGATCCAGCGGATGCCGCTCTCGCCGAGGGCGCGGCGGGCCGCCACGTCGTACGGCGCCTGGTAGCCGATCCAATCGAGTACGGCGACCCCGTCGGTCCCGCCCAGCGCCGGCCCGGCGATCCGGCCGGCCTCCTCACGCAGCGCCGACATCCAGGTGGCCTCGCGATAGAGCCGCAGGTCCACCGTGGTCGTCGTGCCCGGGACGTGCAGGATCACCGTGTGCGCGAGTGAGAGGTCGCCGAGCAGGACGGCGGTACGCAGCGGGTAGTCGCGGGCGTCGAGCAGATAGAGGCCGCGCTGCTTCAGCGGCGTAGTGATCTCATCGAGCGCGGCCAGCGACTCGGCGGGGACGACGGAGCGCGGTACGCCGAGATCCGCATCCGGCGGGGTGAACAGGGCTCGCAGCTTGAGCAAACCGCGCAGGTCGCGGCGCTCGCGATCCTCGACGGACTCCGTCATGGCCCCGCTGGGCAAGGGCCCCGAGTCGGGCGCGGCCGCGGCCGCCATCTCGTCCTGGATCCCCGCGGCGCGGGCGTGGATCTCCTCGGCCAGCAGCGCCATGTTGGTGCGATGCCGGACCTCGGCGGGGATGCCGTCGGTGCGCCCGCACCACTGGCTGAGCCGCTCCACGACGATGGCGCGGTCCTGGTTCCTCAGGTCGTGCCACCAGTCCGCGACGATCTCGGGATCCTCGCCGGACGGCACCAACGGCAACCGGGCCCCCGTGACGTCGACGTCGGGGAATCGGGCCGCCGCCTCGGCCGCCTCCGTGCGCAGCAGCTCGGGCATCGCCTCGACCGTCATCTGCATCACCTTGAGCCGGCGGTGCCGCAGTTCGTCGGAGAGGGTCTCCTCGATGTGTCCCCAGTCCCGTTGGGTCTCGGCCTGCCGCATGAACTGTCCGTGCAGCTCGGCGCAGCGCGCCAGGGATGCCTCCAGTTCCGCTGCGGCGCGCGCGAGTTCGCGGGATAGCCGGGCGACCGGCTCGGGCGGTGGCTCGGCGTCGGGCGCCGCCGGCGCCGCGTCCCGGGGGGGCTCGGCGGGCTTGTTGGTGGCGGGCTTGCCGGCGGGGGGTTTGCTGGTGGGTTGCTTGGGGGCGGGGGGCCTGGGGGTGGGCAGCTCGGCCGCGGGGGGCTCGGAGGGTTCGGGGCCGGGTCGGTTCGGTGTCGCGGCGGCGCGCGTGGCGACGGTCCCCTTGCCGCGTCGGGCGCGGGGAACACCCGTGGGTTGCATGCCGCACCTCCACCCTGTGCTCGACGATCCGTCCGGGTCAGCGGAATTGCCCCGCCGGTCGTGCTCGCGGTCGCGCTCCGGTCGCGCGTGCTGTCGTGCTCGCCCGGCGCGCCGGTTGGGCCACCGTATCGCCGGCGCCTGGCCCGCGAACCCCGGTCCCGCCAATGTTACTCGCCAGTCGGGTGAGGCGGGCGGATCCGGGCGGCCACGCGGGCCCGGCGTCCGTCGATCCCAGGTTTGCATTTTATGTGCATCTGCACCTAACATGGCCACCGGAGCGCCCAGTCGGTGCCTGAATCCACCGGGCCGGTGCTCGGATTCACCCTGGCTCACCGCTGGAGAGGAGTGCCATGACCGGCATGACCGTCGGGGCCTGGCGCTCGATGCTGGAGGTGCACGCCGCGTTGATCGGTGAGCTGGCTGACGCCTTCCAGGGCCAACACGATCTGTCGGTCTCGGAGTTCGACGTGCTGGTGAACCTCGACGTACGGCAGCCGATCCGCCATGGCGAGCTCAGCGACCGGGTGATCCTGAGCCGCACCGCGCTGACCCGGCTGGTGGACCGACTGGTGGCGCGCGGGCTGGTACGCCGTGAGACGGACCCGGTCGACCAGCGCGCCGTACGCATCGGCCTGACCCCCGCGGGCCGGCGGCTCCGCGCCGACAGCGCCCGCACCAACCGACGCATCGTCGAGGCCTTCTTCGCCCCGCTCGACGCCGACTCCCTGACCGCCCTGCATGCCGCAACGACCACCCTGCTCGAGCGGAACTCCGCCGCGCGAGACCCCTCGTGCCCCCCGAAAGGACCTTCCCGATGACCACCCGCACACTGCACAGCGTCCACTCCGGCGACGGCTTCCACTGGGTCGGCGACGGTTTCTACGTGACCCAACTGCTGCCCGGCAATGGCCTGCAGCAGCTCGCCGACCCGTTCCTGTTGATGGACTACAACCCCGTCAAGGAGTATCCGCCGACGACCACCCCGCGCGGCGTCGGGCCGCATCCGCATCGCGGTTTCGAGACCGTGACGCTCGCCTTCGAGGGGGCCGTGCAGCATCACGACTCCACCGGTGGTGGCGGCGTCATCTACCCGGGCGACGCGCAGTGGATGACCGCCGCCCGCGGCATCCTGCACAAGGAGTACCACGAGGTCGAGTGGGCCAAGCGCGGCGGCCGGTTCCACATGATGCAGCTGTGGGTCAACCTGCCCGGCAAGGACAAGATGAGCGAGCCGGGCTATCAGGCCCTGACCGCCGAGTCGATGGGCAAGGTCAAGCTGGAGGGCGGCGGCACGGTGACCCTGTACGCCGGCGAGCTCGACGGCGAGCGCGGGCCGGCGCGCACACACACCCCGATCGAGCTGTGGGATGTCCAGCTGGCCGCCGACGAGGTCGCCGAGCTGGCCGTGCCGGACGGGCACACGATCATGGTCTTCGTCCTCGACGGCGAGGTCGCCACCGACGGCGGCACGATCGGCCACGAGCGACTCGGGATCTTCGAGCGCAGTGGCGATCTGCTTCGGCTCACCGCGCCCGCGACCGGCGCCCGGGCTATCGTCCTGGGTGGTCAGCCGATCGAGGAGGACGTCACCTTCTATGGACCGTTCGCGATGAACACCCAGGCCGAGATCGTCCAGGCGATCCAGGACTTCAACGCCGGCACCTTCGGACAGCTGGCATGAGCGACATGACCGATACGGGCAGCAACGCCGCCGCCACGCGGATGCCGGTGATCGGCGTCCTGGTCGGCTCGACCCGCCCGGTGCGGGTCGGGCGCCAGCTCGCCGACCAGATCGCCGAGCTGGCCCGGCTCCGCTCGGAGGCCGAAATCGTCGTCATCGACCTCGCCGAGGTCGCGCTGCCCTGGCTGGACGAGCCGAAGATGCCCGCCCGCGGCGACTACGAGCACGCACACACCAGGGCGTGGGCGCGCACCGTGGCCGGCCTCGACGCCGTCATCGTGGTGTCGCCCCAATACAACGGCGGTTATCCGGCGCCGCTGAAAAACGCGATCGACAGCCTGTACGCCGAGTGGCGCCGCAAGCCGGTGCTGTTGGTGACCTACGGCTACCACGGGGGCACCTCGGCCGCCGCGCAGCTGGAGACCGTCTTCGGCGTGGTCAAGGCCGATCTGCTGCAGCCGCGGATCGCGATCACCGCCACGGACGCCGACCGAGATGCCGCCGGCCATCTGGCCAACCCGTGCGATCTCGTCGAACGGCACCGCGCCGAGCTCGAGGTCGGCTTCGCCGCGATCCACGCCGCCCTCGGCTGATGACCCCACCCGACGTACCCGACAAGGAGCCACCATGACCGACGTGACCGTCACCAACAACCCCGACGAGCGCCGCTACGAGGCCCAGCTCGTGGGTGAGCTGGCCGGCTTCGCCGAATACCAGCTCACCCACGAGCTGATCGTGTTCACGCACACCGAGGTCGACCCGGCCTTCGAGGGCCAGGGGGTCGGTGGGGCGCTGGCCCGCTATGCCCTCGACGACGTCCGTGCCCAGGGCACCCACCAGGTGATGCCGCTGTGCGCGTTCATCAAGGCGTGGATCGGCAAGCACCCCGACTACATCCCGCTGGTCTACGGCGCCCCAGCCTCCACCGCTACCGACTGACACCGAGTGCAGTGACCGACAAGTGACTGACGGCGACGCCGGGACCGCGGACCCGGCGACCTACGACCTGGTCGTCCTCGGGGCGGGACCGGTCGGGGAGAACGTCGCCCAGTATGCGACGGAGGGGACCGGGCTGACGGCGGTCCTGGTCGAGGGCGAGCTGGTCGGCGGCGAATGCTCGTACTACGCGTGCATGCCGAGCAAGGCGCTGCTGCGTCCGATCGAGGTCGCCGACGCGGCGGCCCATCTGCCCGGCCTGAGCCGCCCGGCCCTGGACCGGCAGGCCCTGCTGGCCCGCCGCGACGATTGGGTCTCGCACTACCGGGACGACGGCCAGGTCGCGTGGGCCGGCTCGGCGGGGCTGGACGTCGTCCGCGGCCATGGCCGGATCGCGGCCGAGCGGGTCGTGGAGGTCGACACCCCGCAAGGGTCCCGGACGCTGCGCGCGCGCCGTACGGTCGTCATCGCCACCGGCAGCGCGGCGATCGTTCCGGAGGGGTACGCCGCCTGCCTGCCCTGGTCCTCGCGGGATGCCACCGGCGTCCGCGAGGTCCCCGAGCGACTCGTCATCGTCGGTGGTGGGGTGGTGGCCTGCGAGAGCGCCCTGTGGATGGCGGCCCTGGGGGCGCGCGTGACGATGCTCGTGCGGGCTGATCGTCTGCTGCCCAAGATCGAACCGGACGCGGCCGAGCTGGTGCGGGCCGGTCTGGTCGAGCGCGGCGTCGACGTCCGGCTCGGGACCCGGGTCGGCTCCATCGAGCGGGCCGCGGCCCGCGACACCGGGCTCGGCCGGATCCACGGCGGGTTGGTTCGACTCGATATCGGTGACGCGACGCTGGAGGCCGAGGAGGTTCTGCTCGCCGTCGGGCGCCGTCCTCGACTCGGCGACGTCGGCCTCGAAAGCGTCGGCCTGAGCGCATCCGACGTGCTCGCGGGGCGGCTGCCCGACTGGTTGCGGGTCGTCGGTGACGCCTCCGGGGAGGCGCCGTTGACGCACTGGGGCAAGTACCGGGCCAGGGTGCTCGGGGAGCACCTCGCGGCGCAGGCTCGGCCCGGGGATCAGCCGGCGCCGCAGGTCCCGCCGCAGGTCCCGTCGCAGGTCCCGCCGATCGTCCCGGTCCCGCAGGTGGTCTTCACCGACCCTCAGGTCGGCACCGTCGGGCTGACCGAGGCGGAGGCTCGTGCCGGCTATCCGCAGGTGGTCGTCGCGGCCGTGCCGTGGACTGCCGCCGCCGGCGCCGCCCTGCTGCGCGACGACGCGCCCGGCCTGGCGCGGCTGGTCGTCGATGCGACCACGGGTCGGCTGCTCGGTGCGACCTTCGTCGGGCCCGGCGCCGGCGAGCTGCTGCACGCCGCCACGGTCGCCATCGTGGGGCAGCTGCCGGTGCACCTGCTCCGCCACGCCGTACCGGCCTATCCCACCGCCAGCGAACTGTGGTTGCGGCTGCTGGAGGCCCTACCCACCCGGCTGCGCCACCCCGGCGAGGCCGGCGACGGAGGCGGGGCGGCAGGATAGTTCCCATGAGCCCGTGGACCCTCGCCGATATCCCCGACCTGTCCGGAACCGTTGCCGTCGTCACCGGGGCCTCCGCGGGGATCGGCCTGGTCACCGCCCAGGAGCTGGCGGCGCGCGGTGCGTACGTCGTCCTGGCCTGCCGCGACCTCGACCGCGGCGCCGCGGCGCGGGCGGCCATGGCGACGAACACCGAGGTGCGCCGCCTCGACCTGGCCGACCTGGACTCGGTGCGTGAGTTCGCCGCCGGTGTCGCCGACTGGCGCATCGACGTGCTGGTCAACAACGCCGGCTGCCTGACCGACCAGCTGACCCGCACCCCGCAGGGGCACGAGCTGATGTTCGGGACCAACGTGCTCGGCCCGTTCCTGCTGACCCAGCTGCTGCTGCGCCAGGGCAATCTCACCGACAGGGTGGTGTGGCTGTCCTCGATGGCGCACCGGCAGGGCGGCCGGGCCCTGGACCTGACCGACCTGGACTGGCACCGGCGCCGGTTCGGTCCGCAGGCCTACGGCGCCAGCAAGCTGGCGGACCTGATCCTCGCTTATGAGCAGCAGCGCCGCTTCGTGCGGGACGGTCCGCCCCTGCGCAGCATCGCCGCCCACCCGGGCTGGTCGGCGACCAACCTGTTCGCCACGGTCGGCCCGCAGATGCTGCGTGGCGCGGTCGGCCTGCTCGGCCGGCTGCCGCTGATCGGCCAGGATGCGGCCGGTGGGGCGTTGCCCACGCTGTACGCCGCGACGGTGCCGGACCTGGCCGGGGGCAGCTACATCGGACCGTCCGGACCGGGGGAGCTGCAGGGCGCGCCGCGCCCGGTGGGGTCGAGCGCGCGATCGCACGACCGCGTGTTGGCCGCCGAGCTGTGGGCCGCCTGCGAGGAACTGACGGGCCTGAGCCCGGCCGGTCCCCACTGACGGCCTGGCCTTTCGGCGTCGGCGCCCGATCAGCCGGCGTCGGCGCGGCGCACGGTCAGCCCGCCTCGTCCTCCAGGCCGAGCGCGTGCCGCAGGAACGTGCCGTAGCGCTGCAGGGCCGCATCCCCGGCCGACGCGGTCGCCGGGGACACCCGGTCGAGCTGGAAGAAGCCGTGCACCAGGTCCTCGTAGTGCAGGTGCTCGCAGGGCACCCCGCTGGCCCGCAGCCGGTCGGCGAACCACAACCCCTCGTCGCGCAGCGGGTCGTGCTCGGCCGTCACCACGAAGGTCGGCGGCAGGCCGTCGAGGGCCGCGTACGCCGGGCTGATCGTGGGGTCGAACCGGTCGTGCCGGCCGGGCACCCACTGCTCGACGTACCACTGCAGGTCGGCCCGCTCCAACCCCCACCCGTGGCCCTTGTCGGCCACGCTGGCGGCGGTGAGCGTCAGGTCCGTGTTCGGGGTGAGCAGCAGCAGGTGTCCGGGCGGCTCGGCCAGGCCGGCGCGGGCCGCGTCGCGCAGCGCCAGCGCCGCCGCGGCGGCGAGCAGCCCGCCTGCCGAGTCGCCGGCCAGCCCGATGCCGGCCCGACTGTCGCCGCCGAGCAAACCGAGCATCGCGTCGGCCCACCGGCAGGCCCGCACGATGTCCTCCACGGCGGCGGGCGCGCGATATTCGGGCGCCCGCCGGTAGGCCACCGACAGGACCGTGACCTGGGCGTGGTGGGCGATCCGGCGGGCGAGCCGGTCGTGGGTGTCGAGGTCGCCCATCACGAAGCCACCGCCGTGCGCGTAGACGACCACGGGCAGCTCGGCCAGGCGCGGCCGGTAGAGCCGCGCGTCGAACAGGTCGCCGAGGTCGTGGTCCTCGACGGTGGCCATCTCCGGACCGGCGGGGCCCTCCTTGGCCAGCGACCGGCTGGCCATCCGCAGCCGCGCCGCGCCCATCCGGGCGGCCATCGGTGCGCTGCCGCGGACCCCGGCGATCCAGGCGCGCAGGGCGTCGTCGGGCTCGATGCGCACCCGCTGCGGCCTGCCGACCGCCGGCGTCGAATCCGTCCCCACCCGGGCAGATTACCGGGTGGAGGCGACCGCGGCCCGCGCCGTGGCCCGCGCTGCGGGCAGCGTGAAGGTCATCGTGGTGCCGCCCCACGCGTTGGCGCTCGCCTCGATCCGGCCGCCGTGCCGGGTGACGATCGAGCGGCACAGGGCCAACCCGAGCCCGATGCCCGAGCGGCCGGAGGCTGCGCCCTGCGAGGTGCGCGAGAACGGCCTGAACACCCGCTCCCGATCCGCCTCGTCGATGCCGATGCCGTGGTCGGCCACGCTGATCCGCACCCAGCCGGGCTCGCTGTCGGCCTGCGCGACGACCTGGATCCGCGGTGGCTGGCCCGGCCGGGCGTACTTGACGCTGTTGCCCAGCAGGTTCGCCAACAGCTGCCGCACCAGCGCCGGGTCGGCGACCACCACGGCGTCGATGTCGAGGTCGATCTGGGCCGCCTGCTCGCCCACGTCGTACATCGAGGCGACCTCGGCGACGACGCGCCGCAGGTCGACCGCGCTGGGGCGCAACGCGCCCTCCCGGGTCACCGTGTAGGCGAGGTAGTCGTCGATGAGCTGCCCCATCCGGCCGCCGACCTGTTGGGCCCGATCGAGCGCCTCGCGGCCGCGGGCCGGGTCGTCGGCCAGCTCGGTCTCGGCAATGTCCATCCATAGGGCCAGCGAGGTCAGCGGGTTCTTCAGGTCGTGCGCGACCGTCGCGGCGAACGCCTCCAGCTCGCTGTGCCGGGCGTGTTCGGCGGTGACGTCGGTCAGTACGACGAGGTGCCGGGGCGGGTCGCCGTCCGCCAGCGCGCGCACCGCTACGGCGTACACCCGCTCGCCCCCGCCGGCCCGCGTGCGCACCCGCACCGACTCCCGGGTGGGGACCAGCAGGGCAGCGATCCCGTCGGCGTCCAGGTCCGCGCCGTCGAGATCGCGCAGGCCGTACGTCGCGGGCCAGGCGAGCCCGACCGGCGTGGTCGGCCGGCCGAGCATCCGCCGCGCGGCGGGGTTGCTGATGGCCACCTGGCCGCGCCGGTCGGCGAGCAGCACCCCGTCCTCGACCGCCTCCACGACGGCGGCGAGTAGTTCGGTCTCGTGCGCGGCGCGCCGGGCCGCCGCCGCGGTGCGTGCGGACAGTCGCGCCGTGTTCTCGCGCAGCGCCAGGATGATGAACGCGAGCAGCAGCGCGGCGGCGTTGAGCTCCTCCATGACCAACGCCGGGGGGAGCCAGGCGTCCGGGGGGAACTTGGAGAACGTGCTGCGTGCGACGGCGGCCGAGCCGATCACGATCACCATCGCGACGCCCCCGGCGATCCGCGGGGTCAGCGCCAACCCCAGCCACACCCAGGGCACGCAGACCAGCCAGGCCAGCGGATAGGTCGGATAGAGATACGGCAGCACCAGGCAGGCGGCGGCCAGGACGGCCAGCGGGCCGAGGCCGGAGCGGTATTCGATGCGGGAATACGTCGGTCGCGGGAAGTGGAACAGCGCGAAATTGATCATCCCGGTGAAGACCAGATGGATGTGGCTGCGGATCAACCAGGCCAGGTCCCAGCGCAGCTCGCCGGTGCCGCCCAGGCCCGCCCCCGGGACACCACCGAGCAGGACCCCCGCGACCGCGGCCAGGGCGCTCAGGGCCGCGTAGGCCACCACGTGTTCGGTGCGCCGCGGGAACCAGTCACCGACGAGGGCACGGTACGCCGCGAGCAGCGCCACCATCGTCACGGCCGTGACGACCGCGATCCGGGCCGCCTCGCCCACCGGCAGGCCCGCCGGCACGGCCACCAGGACGAACAGGGCGGCCAGGCCGCCGACGGCGCCGACGAACCGCGGGTACGCCGTGCGATCCGCCGGCCAGATCAGCGTGAGCAGGCACGCCAGGGCGGCCGGCGTGGCCCACGATTCCGACAGGTGCCGCTCGCTCTGGTAGGAACGCACCCCCGCGACCGTGGCCACCACGTAGAACGTCACGAACAGCGCGATGCTCCAGCGCCGCGCCCGGGGGGTCATGGCTGCTCCGGTTCGGCGGGCAGCGTGACGGCGAACGTCGTCCCGCCCCACGGGTTGTCGGCGGCATCGATGCGCCCGCCATGCCGGGTGGCGATCGCGTGGCACAGCGCCAGGCCCAGCCCGAGGCCGGCCATGGAGCCGGCCATGGAGCCGGCCACGCGGGTGTCGCCGCGGAAGGCGGCGCGCAGGCGGTCCGCCTCGCCGGGGGGCAGGCCGGGGCCGTGGTCGGCGACGCGGATCTGCACCCAACCGGGCTCGGCGGCGACGCTGGTCACCGCCACCTCGGGCGGCGCGCCGGGGCGGGGATGGTGCACGGCGTTGCCGATCAGGTGGCCCAGCAGCTGCCGCGTCAGGGACAGGTCGGCCCGGACCACGTGCGGGCAGTCCACGGTGATGCTGCCGTGGGTGCCGGCGTAGCCGTCGACGATGTCCCGGACCAACCAGTCGAGCGCGATGTCCGTGACGGTGATGACGCCGCCCCGGCTCACGGCGTACGCGAGGTAGTCGTCGATCAACAGGCGCATCCGTACGACGGCGTTCTGGGCACGGTGCAGCGTGGCCAGCCCGGCCGCGGGATCGCCCTCGTCGAGCTCGCGGGCCGCCGCCGCCATCCATCCGGTCAGGGCAGCGAGCGGGCTCTTGAGGTCGTGCGCGACCGTGCCCGCGAAGGTCTCCAGCTCCTGCTGGCGGGCATGTGCGGCGGTCACGTCGCGCAGCTGCAGCAGGCTGAGCCGCTCGTCGCCGCCCAGGTCGAGCCGCTGGCTGGACAGGGCGACCCGGCGGGTCCGACCGGCGCCGCCCGGGATCGCGATGTGCGTGCTGAGCAGGCCGGTCGGCTGCAGCGCCGCCGCGACCTCTTCGGCGTCGAGTACCCGGTTCACGTCGGTGGCCTGGAGGTCGATCTGGCGGACCCAATCGAGGGTGACCCGCTCGGGCAGGCGGCCCACCAGGGTCTCGGCGGCCTGGTTCGCCAGCGTGACCCGGCCGTCCGGGCGGGTCAGGACGAGCCCGTGGGTCAGGGACTGGACGACGCCGTCGAGCACCTCGCGGCGGGTCCGCTCGGCCGTGGCGCGGTGGGCCACCTCGGCCCGCAGCTCCATCAGCGTCTCCCGGAAGACGGCCAGAATCATCGCCACGTGGGCCATGAAGCCCTGGGTGAGGTCGGTGAGGATCTGCGGACTGAACAGCCCGGCGCCGGGCGGGGCGGCGAAGACCTGATAGGGCAGCGCCGTGATGGTGAGGTTGACCGCCATCGTCGCCAGGCCCGCCCACCGGATCGGGAAGGCCAGCCCCGCGTAGGCGGCGGGGACGACCAGCAGCCAGGACAGCGGCTGGTCGGGCAGCACGCGCGGCAACCCGATTCCCAGGGCGGCGACCAGCACAAACGCCGGCAGGTGCGGCCACCTCGGCCGGGGCAGCAGCTGCCGCGAGGGGGTGAACAGCACCGGCAGGACGCAGTTGACGGTGACCGCGAGGATGGTCAGCTGCCGGGCCGCGCACCAGAGCAGTTGTTGCGGGTCGCCGAGCGCGCCGGGCCCGCCGCCGGGAGCGGCGCCCAGTGCCGCGCCCACCAGCGCCGCCGGGACCACCGCGACGAGTAGCCAGACGGCCTCGGTGGCCCGCCGCGGCACCCACGACGGCGCCTGGCCGGTGAGACGCCAGAGGAGGCGATGGTAGGCGCAGACCGCGACCGCCGCGGCGACCAGACTGCCCAGCGTCCCCCCGGCCACCTGGCCGGGGGAGCTTCCGGCCAGCAGGCCTCCGGTGACGACGCCGCCGGTCGTGGCGGCGGCGTTGAGTCCGGCCGCGCGCAGGCGTCGGCCGGGCGCCTCGACCGTGGCCAGCGCCAGCGCCACGAGGTAGACGCCGTCCACCGCCCACAGGTTCGACAGCGGTCCGGCCGCGCCGCCCACGAGGCGGTAGCCGAGCCAGGCCAGCAGGAGTCCGAAGCCGGCCAGCAGCCCGCGGTTCGTCGGGGTACGGAAGGTGGGGACGGCCGGCTCGGGCGCCAGCTCGGGCGCGGGAGCGGGCGCGAGATCGGGCGCCAGATCGGGTGCGGGAGCGGAGCCGGTGGCGGGCCAGCCCACGGTGTCCCCTCCCCGCCCCGCGGGGGCCGTCGGCGCGGGGTGGTCGAGTCGGCGGCGGGGCTGAGCCCCTATTCTGCCGCCCCGGGTCGCCGCGTCGAAAAAGGGCGTGGCGCAACGCGATTCGCGTCGACGGCGGGTGCTAGCTGCACGACGCCGGGAGATGGGTGACGGGTGCTAGCCGCCCACGGCGTACACGGCCTCCGACCAGTAGTCGAGCGCACCCGCCCGGCGCAGGCTCACCAGGTAGCCCTCCTCGGTGGTGGGGTCGATCCAGTCGACGTTCCCGGTGGGCGGGGGCAGCTCGCCGTACGGCGCGTACGCCGTGGTCAGGCACACCAGTCGCACCGCGCCCTCCCAGCGGGGCGCCCCGCTGTCCGCGGCGGCCTCGGGGTCATCGGCCCGGGTCAGGGCGATGGGGCGGCAGGCGATCTCGCGCAACAGGGCGATCAGGGCGGCGTCGTCGGGGTCGGCGGGGTCGATGAGCCCTTCGGCGATGGCGGCGTCGATGCGAAACCCCTGGTGGCGGGTGCCCACGTCGAGGGCGTGACGCTCCCGGGCGGCGCGTTGGGCGGGCTCGTCGGGTGAGTCGGCGTAGCCCGGGATCAGCTCGGCGAGGATCTCGCCTGTGCTGTCCGCGTGCACGGAGGCGCCGCCGGGCAGGCCCAGGACGTGGGCCCATTGGCTGCCGTCCGGGCGCACCGGGTGGAACCCGCAGCAGCCGGCGTGGTGATTGACGACCTTCACGGGGCCATCGTGCCAGCCGACGAGCCCGCTCCGTGCCAGCCGACGAGGCCGCTCCGGGCCAGCCTGACGTGACCGTTCACGACCTGCCCTTTTAGCACCATGGTGCTAAAAGGGCAGGTGACGAGCGGTCGGGCTGTGGATAACGGTCCGATGGGGCGGGGCCTTCCGCGCGGCAGCCCGGTCGCTAACCCTTCCCCGGGGAGGGTTAGCGACCTCTCTCGGGGGCTAACACTCCCCGGTAGTCCCCGGGGGAGATGGCACCGGCAGCTATCGGGGGCTCACCCTCCCCGGTAGTCCCCGGGGGAGATGGCACCGGCAGCTATCGGGAGCTCACCCTCCCCAGGGCTGTCCGCAGGGACGGAGGCGCCGCGGGGCAGGCCCATGCGGCGGGTCGGCCGGGCGGCTCAGCCCGCGGCCAGGTCGCGGGTCCGGAAGCGGGACAGACCGAGGACCACCAGGACGACCGCCAGCGCACCCATCGCGACCAGCGCTATGCCGTTCGGGTCGTCGATGGGCACGTTGCCGGCCCGGTAGAGCGGCGACAGCCCCCTGGCCCACTGCGGCAGCCGCAGCGTCTCGGCCAGCACCCCCACTACGGTCACCCAGCCGACGAGGATCCAGCCGATCCCGGTGTACGCCGGGGCCACGCCCTGGACGACGGCCGTCGCGGCGAGGACCACCAGGACCGGCACGACCAGCGCCAGGCCCGCGCGCAGGCCGGTCGACAGGTGAGCCCACCGCCCGGTAGACCACGCCATGGCCAGGCCGAGCGCACCCGCGGCCACAACCAGGATGGTCGCGGCCAGGAGCGCCGCGACGAAGAGCCAGCCGGCCCACAGCCGGGTCCGGGACGTCCGCGTCGACAGGACCAGCGCCAACCGGCCCGCCGCCTCCTCCCGGGCCAGGCGCATCATGGCCGAGACCCCGAACGACGCCGCGCCGATCGCGCCGAGCAGCAGCGTCATGGCGGTGAGCAGGTCCTCGGGGCGCGCCACGCCGAACGCCGCGAGCATCGCGGGGTTGGCGCGCACGATGTCGGTCATCTCCCCGCTCAGCCCCCCGAGGGCCAGGCTCCAGGCGCCCATGCCCAGCGCCCAACCAAGGAACGCCGGCCGCAGAAATCGCCAGGCCAGGCCGGTCGAGGTGCCGAGGCGAGCGACGCCGTACGCCGGTCCCGGCCGCGTCGGCACCAACCCGCCGCCCAGGTCGCGCCGGTGCGCCACGAGCGCCGCCAGGACCCAGGCGGCCAGCGCGGACCCGGCGTACGCCAGCAGCGGCCAGCCCGCCCAGTCCCCGAACGGACGCAGCTGCGCGAGCCAGCCCGTGGGGCCGGCCAGATCCTCCTCGAGGTGTCGGCCGTCGACGATCGCTCGGAGCAGGAAGGCGAGCAGGGTCAGGGCGAGCCCCAGACCGTACGCCGTCCGCGCCTCCCGGCTGACCTCGGCGACGACCAGGCCGACCGCGCCGCAGCAGGCCGCGTAGAGGCCGAGGCCCGCGGCGTACCGCCCGGACCCCCCGGCCGGCAGACCCGCGGCCGTGAGGCCGACCGCGCAGGCGACGACGAAGGCCGCCCACGTCAGGACGAGCGTGAGGCCCGCGGCCGCCACCGGGGCGAGTCGCCCGACGCGGCCCGCGGTCACCAGTTCGGTGCGCCCGGCGTCCTCCTCGCGGCGACTGAACCGGATCGCGAGATGCAGCGCGACGATCGGCAGGCCGAGCAGGCCCATGAAGCCCACCTCATAGGCCGTGATCCCGCCGAGCGTCGTCAGGTCGTAGCCACGGCCGTTGAAGGCCGCCGCGGCCGGGGAGACGCCGGCCGTCGCGGCGTACGTCTCCCGGTCGGCCAGCGTGGGGTACAGCGCGGCGATGCCGACCCCGGTCGCCACCACCAGGGCCGCGGCCCCCGCGATCCACGCCGTCAGGGCGCGCCACCCGCAGCGCAGATGGGTCCGCACCAGCAGCGCGGTCCCCGTGAACGTGCCGCTCATGCCACCGGCTCCGGCGTGGGCTGCGCGCGGTGGGTCGGCTCCTTGCGGTAATGCTGGTGGAACAGCTCGTCGAGCGACGGCGGCCGCACCGCCAGGCCGATCGGCTGTTGCCGCGCGATCGCTGCGACCGCCGCGGCGAGGGCGGCGGGCGCGACGGTCACCGTCGTCCGTACGCCGTGCGGGTGCGGTTCGTCGGTCCGTGCGCCGATCCCGCTCGACACGCCGGGCAGGATGTCGGGCAGCGGCTGCGCGGTGATGACCTCGATCGTCGAGCGGGTGTTCGCGCGCAGGTCGTCGAGGGTGCCGGTGGACACGGTGCGACCGGCTCGGATGATCGTGACGCGGTCGCAGAGGGCCTCGACCTCGTCCAGGATGTGGCTGCTGAGCAGGACGGTCCGGCCGGCGGCGGCCGCCTCGCGCACGGCCCGCTGGAACTCGGCCTCCATCAGCGGGTCGAGCCCCGAGGTGGGCTCGTCGAGCACGAGCAGCTCGACGTCGGCGCTCAGCGCGGCGATCAGGGCGACCTTTTGCCGGTTGCCCTTGGAGTAGGTTCGCGCGCGCTTGGTGGGGTCGAGGTCGAACCGGTCGACGAGGTCGTTGCGGCGAGCCCGGTTCTGATGCCCGCCGAGCCGGCCCAGCAGGTCGATGCACTCGCCGCCGGTCAGGTGCGGCCACAGCGCCGTGTCGCCGGGCACGTAGGCGAGCCGGTCGTGGACCCTCACCGCGTCGCGGCGGGGGTCGGCGCCGAAGACGCGCAGGTCGCCGCCGTCCAGGCGGAGCTGGCCGAGGATGGCGCGGATCGTCGTGGACTTGCCGGCGCCGTTGGGGCCGAGGAAGCCGTGCACCTCGCCGGCGCGGATGGTCAGGTCCAGCCCGTCAAGGGCCCTGGTGCGGCCGAAGCGCTTCACCAGGTGCCGGCCGGACACCATGTCGTCCCGAGAAACTGACAGGGACTTTCTCATGCAAGTCACTGTACGCCGTGGGCGGCTAAAGTGGAAGTGACTTTCAGGAGCAGGTGAGGGAGGCGCGACGGGCACCGTGACGGATCCGCTGGCAGCGCAACTGGCCGAGGTGCTGGCCCAGGCCGTGCCCGGGACAGCGCGGCTCGGGCTGCGGGAACGCAAGAAGGCCGCGGCCATCCGCCGCATCCAGGAGGTGGCGGTCGCTCAGTTCGAGGAGCACGGCTTCGACGCGGTGACCATCGAGCAGATCGCGGAGCACGCCGAGGTCTCGCCGAGTTCGATCTACCGGTACTTCGGCACCAAGGAGGGCCTGATCCTGCACGACGAGTACGACGACCTCGTGCTCGACGTGGCCCCCCGGCTGTTCGCCCGGACCGACCCCTGGACGGCGTTGACCACCGCGATCCGGCTGATGCAGGGCACCCACTTCGTCGCGGACCAGCTGGTCATGCGGCGGATGCGGATCTGGTCCTCGACACCCTCCGTGCGCGCGGCCGGCTTCGTCACGCTCGACGAAACCGCCAAGGCGCTCGCGCCGATGATGCACGCGGCGGATCGGCACGGGCGATCGCTCGCCGACTACGAGGTGGTCGCCGCCGCGCTGATGGCGGGGGTGTTCTGCGCGCTGGAGCGGTGGTACGACGACGGCGGCGGGCGCGACATCGCGGACTACGTGTTCGAGGCGGTCGAGGTGCTCCGCCCCGCTTGGGCGCCGGCCCCACCGGGTCTTCCGCGCCCGGCGGCCCGTTCCCAACCCCTCCCCGGGGAGGGTTAGCGACACGTTTGGGGGGCAACCACTCCCCAACCGCTCCCCGCAGGAGCGGCGCTATTTCACCGCGCCGGCGGTCATGCCGCTCACCAGGTGCCGCTCGATGATCGCGAACAGGATCACCACCGGCACGATCGCGATCACCGCCGCGGCGAAGAACTGGTCCCAGTGCTGCACATAGCCGGTCACATAGGCCCGCATGCCCACCGTCAGGGGCTTGCGCGAATCGTCGACCATGAGCGTGAGCGCCACGACGTACTCGTTCCACGCCGCGATGAACGTGAAGATCGTCGCGGTCACCAGCCCGGGCAGGGTCAACGGCAGCATGATTCGCAGCAGCGTCGCGACCTTGCCGCACCCGTCGAGCCGCGCGGCCTCCTCGACCTCATCGGGAATCGCCCCGAAGAAACCGTGCAGGATCCAGACGGCGAAGGCCAGGTTGAAGGCGGCATTGGTGATGATCAACGCGCCGTACGTGTTGATCATGTTCAGCTCGAAGAATTGCCGATAAATGCCCACCACGAGCGCCGTCGGGCTGAACATCTGCGTTACCAGCACGAGGAACAGGAACAGTCCGCGGCCGGCGAAGCGGAAACGTGCGGTGTAGTACGCCGCCGGAATCGCCACCGCCAGCACGATCACCGTCGAGGCGAACGCCACGAGCAGGCTCGTCGCCAGCCAATTCACGAACCGGCCGTCGCCGAGCACCTGCGCGTAGGTGTCCCACTGCCACTCCTGTGGCAGGAAGGACGGCGGGGTGCGTTTGACGTCCGTGCTGGTCCGCAAGGTGTTCAGGAACATCACGACGTACGGTCCCAGGAACGCCAGCGCCACCACGAGCCCGCCCAGGGACAGCAGGTGCGGGCGGACGGCGGCGTAGCCGGTGCGGCGGCGGGGGGCCGGCGGGCGGTACGTCGTGGCGGCGGCGGTGGCCGAATCCGTGCTCACGACGTCGCCTTGCGCCAGTCGATGACCCGCAGGTAGACGATCACCACGACGAGGATGAGGAGCATATTGAAAATGCCGGCCGTGGCGGACATGCCGACGTCCTTTTCCATGGACTTGAAGGCCAACTTGTACATGAACGTGATCGTCGTGTCGTGCGCGAATCCGGGATTTCGGTCGTTGAGCGTGTAGACGATCGGGAAGCTGTTGAACACGTAGATGATGTTCAGCACGCTGGCGATCAGCAGCGCGGGCCGCAGCAGCGGCAGGGTGATCCGGCGCCAGGTCTGCCACGGCGAGGCGCCGTCGATGCGGGCCGCTTCGAAGACGTCGCCGGGGATCGCGTTGAGTCCGGCGATGAAGGTGTACGTCGTGAAGGGGATCGACACGAACACCCCGACGGCGATCATCGAGGCCATCACCAGCTGGTCGTCGCCGAGGAAGTCGATCGGTGTCGAGATCAGATGCAGGCCGCGCAGCAGGTGGTTGAGCATCCCGTAGTTGTAGTCGTAGAGCAGCACGAACAACTGGGCCGTGATGACCAGGGACGCCGCCCACGGCACGATCAGGGCCCAGCGCACCAGCGAGCGGCCGCGGAAGTCCTTGATCAGGAACTGCGCGAGCGCGAGCGAGATGACGATGGTCAGCGCGACGACGCCGACGACCCATACCACGGTATTGCGCAGCACCACCGGCAGGTCGGGATGGGTGAGCACGTTCGTGTAGTTCGCCCCGCCGGCGTCGCCGAGGCGCAAGCCGGTGATGGAGTAGCGCCCCATCGACGCCTCCACCAGCTTGATCGCCGGGAACAGCACCACGCCGAGGATCAGCGCGAGGGCGGGACCCAGCCACAGCAGGGCGACGTACCACGGTTGGTGGTTCGTCGCCCTGCTGCCGGAGCCGCGGGCGCGACCCCTGCGGGGGGCCGCGCCCGTGGCTCCGGGAGGCGCCGTGCTGAGCGCTCGGCTCACTTGGCCGCCTCGGCCTGCTGCTGCAGCTTGTCGAGCACCGCCTTCGGGTCGCCGTTCTCGGCCACCGCGCCGCCGAGGTTCTGCTGCACCGCGAGCTTGACCTTGTCCCAGGTCGGGTCGTCGGTCGGGGTCAGGTGGATGTTCGGCAGCGTGTCGAGGTAGACCTTGAGCTTCTCGTCGCCCTTGAATGCCTCGATACCGGACTTGGTCACGGGCAGGAAGCCCTCCTTCTTGATGAAGGTGTTGACCTGGTCCTTCTGGTAATAGAGCTCATAGAACTTCTTGACCGCATCGAGGTTGGCATTGCCCGGCTTCTTGAACGCCATGAGGTAGTCGGTCACGCCGAAGGTCTGGGCCGCACCGCCGCCCTTGGTGGGCATCGGCGCCACGCCGTACTGCACCTTGGCGTCCTTGTCGAGGGCCGCCGCCAGCGGGCTGAAGCCCACGACCATCCCCGCCTTACCGGACTTGAAGAGGTCGAACGCGTCGGCCCGGTTGGTCTTGCCGGGGTTGTTCTGGGTGACCTTCTGGGTCACCGCGAGGTCCTTGAGGAAGGCGAGCGTCTCGACGTTCTTAGGGTCGTTGATCGTCCACTTGCCGTCCTTCTTCCAGTCCCCACCGTTGTTGAACATCCAGATGGAGAACTCGCCCTGCGCCTCCTCGGGGCCGAGCGGGAGCGCGTAGCCGATGTTGCCGTTCCCCAGGGCCTGGATCTTCTTGGCGTCCGCCACGAATTCGTCCCAGGTCTTCGGCGGCGCCGCGATCCCGGCCTGGGAGAACAGCGTCTTGTTGTAGAAGAACGCGCGGGCGCTGGACAGGTCGGGGAAGCCATACATCTTGCCGTTGTAGGTGCCCGACTTCACAAAGGCGTCGAGGATGTCGGACTTCACCGCCGCCGGCAGCACCTCGGTGTCGTTGTAGAGCAGGTTGTCCTTGGCATAGCTGGCGTAGGCATTGAGGTTGAGGATGTCCGGCGCCTGACCGCTCTGGATCATCGTCGAGGACTGCTGGTCGATGTTGTCCCAGGAGACGACCTGGACCTCGAGGTCGTAGCCGTACTTCTCCTTGTAGGTCTTCGCGAACGCGTCCCAGAAGGCCTTCGTGTTGTCCTTGCTGTATTCCGCGGCGACCAGCTTGATCTTGGTGGCCTTGGCCGCGTCGCCGGACCCGGTGCCGGTGCCACCCCCGGCATTCCCGGCGCCCGAACCGCCTCCGCAGGCCGTCAGGGCGAGAACGAGGGAGCCGGCGGCGACGATGGACAGTCGCTTCTTCACGATGCCTCCTGCGGAGTCAATGTCGTTCTGAGTGATGTTGATCGAAAACAGCTTGATTCAATCGGTTCACGATACTTCCCGGCCCGGTCGCCTGTCAGCCCCTTCGCGACACCGATCTGTTGTCCCATGGTGCCTCGCGCCGGGGGGTCGGGCGCCGGAGGCGGGCCGTACGTCGCGGCCGTACGCGCGCCGCAGGTCGCCCCGTACGCCGCGCCGTACGCCGCACACCTACGCCGCCGCGCGCATCGCGCTGACTGAAAATGAACGAATCTGGCCTTTCGCGCGCAACATCGAGCGTTAGACTGGGGCGCATGAGTCGTCCAGAATCGCATCTCGCCCGCGAGCTGAGCACCCAGCCCGACGACTGGAGCTGGGCCGCCGACCGAGCCGCGCAGGAAGCCGGCGTGCTGCCCGCCGCGGGGGAGCGGGTCGCCGTGGTCGGCTGCGGCACCTCGCTCTATATGGCCCGCGCGTACGCCGAGCTGCGGCAGGCCGCCGGCGCCGGCTGGACCGACGCCTTCGCCGCCAGCGAGCACCACCTGCGGCGGGGCTACGACCGGGTCGTCATCATCTGTCGCTCCGGCACTACGAGCGAGGTCGTCGCGGTCGTCGACGAGCTGGCGGCCGCGGGCATCTCGCATGTGGCGATCGTCGGCACCCCGGGCACGCCGGTCGCCGAGCGCGCCCAGCACACGATCCTGTTGGACCGCGTCGATGAACGCTCCGTCGTGCAGACCCGGTTCGCGACCACCACGCTGGCCCTGCTGCGCGCCTCGGTGGGCGGGCAACTCGGCGACCTGAGCCGCGCCGTGGCCGACGCGCGCGCCGTCCTCGCGGCCGACGAGGCGCAGCTCCTCGGCGGGGTGCGCGACGCCGAGCAGGTGACCTTCCTCGGCCGCGGTTGGTCCGTGGGGCTTGCCGAGGAGGCGGCGCTGAAGCTGCGTGAGTCCGCCCAGCTGTGGACCGAGGCCTATCCCGCGATGGAATACCGGCACGGCCCGATCAGCATCGCCGCGCCCGGCCGGGTGACCTGGGCGTTCGGACCGGTTCCGGAGGGGCTGACGCAGGAGGTCCGGGCGACCGGCGCCCATTTCGAACACCGCGATGTCGACCCGATGGCCGAGCTGGTCCGGGTGCATCGGCTCTGCCTGGCGTTGGCGCAGGCGCGCGGCCTGGACCCCGATCACCCCCGCAGCCTCAGCAGGTCCATCATCTTGTCGTGACCGGAACGCGCCCGATCGAACCAGCCGCCCTCCGGCTCGACGGCACGATCGTGGCCGCCGGGCGGCGCACGCCCGCGGGCTGCGTCGTCCTGGTCGGGGATCGGATCGGGTACGCCGGGCGCGCGGCCGACCTGCCCCCCGAGCTGGCCGCCGCGGCCGTGCCGCCCCCGGGCTGGGACCGCGACGTCCTGTTGCTGCCCGGGCTGGTGGACATCCACCACCACGGGGGAGCGGGCGCCGAATACGGCCCGGACGCGGCGGCGGGCCGCCGCGCCGCCGCGCATCACCGCGCACACGGCTCGACCACGCTGGTGGGCTCCCTGGTCTCCAACCTCCCCGACCAGCTGGTGGCGGGGGTGGCCGCGACCAGCGCGCTGGTCGCGGCGGGTGAGCTGGAGGGGGTGCACCTGGAGGGTCCGTTCCTGTCCCACGCGCGACGCGGCGCGCAGAACCCGGCCGCGCTCACCGACGTCGACCCGGCGCTGGTGGAGCGCCTGGTCGCCGCCGCGCAGCGCGCCGGGGCGCCGGAGGCGCTGGTGCAGATGACCTTCGCGCCGGAGCGGCCCGGCGCCGACGCGCTGCCGGCCGAGCTGGCCCGGCACGGCATCATCGGCGCGATCGGGCACACCGATGCCGGCGAGGCCCAGGCCCGCACCGCGATCGAGCAGGTCGTCGCCGGCGCCGCCCGCGACGGCCGGGCGCTGGCGACCCACCTGTTCAACGGCATGCGGCCGCTGCATCACCGCGATCCCGGGCCGGTGGCCGCCGCCCTGAGCGCCGCGCGCCGCGGGGAACTGGTCGCCGAGGTGATCGGGGACGGCGCGCACCTGGACGCCGGCCTGGTCGCGATGCTCTTCGAGCTGCTCGGACCGGACTCCATCGCGCTGATCACCGATGCGCTGTCGGCCTGCGGGATGCCGCCGGGCCGCTACACCCTCGGCGAGCTGGACATCGTCGTCGACGAGCAGGTGTGCCGGCTCGCCGACGGGGACTCCCTGGCCGGCAGCATCGCGACCCTGCTGGACGTGCTGCGCTGGGTGACCACCGCCGCCGGCGTACCGCTCGAAGACGCCGTCACCGCCGCCACCGCGACCCCCGCGCGAGTGTCCGGCCTGGCAGCGACGTACGGCGTCGGCTCGCTGGCCCCCGGCGCGCGCGGGGACGTGCTCGCGGTGGCCGAGCAGGAGTACGACGAGCGCAGCGGGCGCTTGCAGCCGTTAGCACTGCGTGCCGTCTACCGCCGCGGCGCCCGCGTCTGACCGGTTCCGGAGCGCTAGCGGGGGTCGGGAACCGAGGAATCGGCCAGGTGCCGGTGATACCAGGTGCGGAAGGTCAGCGTCGGCCGGTCGGTCGGGACACTGCGCTCCACGCCGCCCGCGGGCACCACGGGCGGGTCGCTGGACTCGACGATGGCCCGGTCCTGGTGCAGCACCTTGCGGTTCACCGCGTCGAAGGCCGGGCTGAACACCGCCTGCGGCTGCACGTTGCGGACCACGCTGAGGATCATCCGGGTGCGGTGCGCCTCGACGGGCACACACCACACGTGGATCCGCATCAACCTCGGCTCGGGCATCGTGTCCAGGCTCATGCCGTGCGGCCGATACCAGGACAGTTCCGCCTGCGCCGGCCCGTCGTCGATCCGGGAGCCGAACCGGAAGCCGTCGTCGGTCTCGACCAGGTCGTAACTCAGCCTGCTGTCCCGGCGCTGCCGCCGCCGGACGAACCGCCCGATCGTGCTGCGGTGCACATACGGCAGGTGCGGGAAGTCGAGCATGTTCTCCATGGCCCGCGTCCAGTGGCAGTCCCACTCCTCGACGTGGTCCATGCGCGCGAGGGGGCCGGTCGCCGCCGTGGGTCCGTCGAGGACGGCGCTGTACGTCGGGGGCTGCGGCGGGGCCTCGACGTCGGTGAAGACCCAGACGAACCCGCCGGCCACCACGACCGGGAGCCGGGTCGCGGCGAATCGCTCCAGGCGCGCGTCGGGGTTGAACGGGATGTGCCGGCAGGCCCCGTCCGGGCCGAACTCCCAGCCGTGAAAGCCGCAGGCCAGCGACCCGTTCGGGCAGGGCGAACCCAGCGCCAGGCTGACCCCACGGTGCGGGCAGCGGTCCAGCAGCACGCCGACCTCGCCGTCCGGCGACCGCCAGGCGACCAGATCCTCGCCCGCGATCCGGATTCGGCGCGGCTCGGCGCGCACGTCGTCGACGGGCGCCAGCGGGGTCCACTGGCGCGCGAATCCATCGAACATGGCGACCTCCTCCGCGGCCCAGTCTGCCCCGGCCCACCGGGCCGGTTACGGTGGACGGCGCAGCCCATTTCCGGCCGGGGAGCAGGCATGAACAAGCAGGTCCGACTCGCACGCCTCGTCGAACTCGTCAGCGAGCGCGGCAGCCTGCACGTGGATGACGCGGTCAGCGAACTCGGCATCTCGCCGGCGACAGCGCGCCGGGACCTCGACGAGCTGGCGGCCCAGCAGCTCATCCGGCGTACCCGCGGCGGCGCCGTCGCCAACGCCACCAGCGGGGATGTGCCGATGCGCTACCGGTCCGCCCGGGAGGGCGCGGCGAAGTCGCGGATCGCCGACGCGGTCGCGGCCCGGGTGCGCCCCGGCGAGGTGGTGGCGTTCAACGGGGGGACCACCACGACGATGGCCGCCTACCAGCTCGGGGTGCGGTTCTCCGCCGAATACCCGGGCGGCGAGGCCATCGTCACCGTCGTCACCAACGCGGTCAACATCGCCAATGACCTGGCCGTCCGGCCGCAGACGCGGGTGTTGGTCACCGGCGGGGTGGTGCGGCCCAAGTCCTACGAACTGACCGGACCGCTGTCCGAGCTGGTGCTGCCGCAGGTCAACATCGACGTCGCGTACCTCGGGGTGTCTGCCATCGACACCGTGACGGGGGTGTTCACCCACGACGACTCGGAGGCCGCGGTCAACAACGCCTTCGTGGCCGCGGCGCGCACGGCGTACGTCGTGGCCGACTCCAGCAAGCTGCACGCGCACTCCTTCGCCCGCATCTGCCCGCTGGCCGGCATCGACGGCCTCATCACGGACACCGCCGCCGACCCGGCGGCGCTGGCGACGCTGCGTGCCGCCGGCTGGACCGTCGTCACCGTGTAGGAGAAGCACCGATTTTCGGCCGGTGAGGCGAAATCATGCGGGTCGGAACCGCCGCTCACTGAGGCGAAACGCGGTGCCGGCACCCCCTTTCGCCGCAACATCTGGGCCTGGCCACACCTGGGACCCTGACCGGTCGACGCTCGACCAGGCCCACGTCGCCTCCCCAATGCTTGTGGTGGTTCGTCACCCGCGGTTATCCACAGGCCGACCGTTCGTCACCTGCCCTTTTGGCACCATGGTGCCAAAAGGGCAGGTCACGAACGGTCGGTGTGAATGCGGGCGGGCGTCAGCGGCGCGGCACCGCACTGGGACCGGACCGGGTCGGCTCGGGGTGACCGGCGAGCAGGCGCAGCAGCCGGGCCGTCTCGACGCGCACCGCAGCCCGGGCCGGCGCGAGATACCGCCGGGTGTCGACCTGCTCCGGGTGTGCCGCGAGGTGCTCGCGCAGCGCGGCGGTGAACACCGTGTTGAGGTGGGTGGCGATGTTGACCTTGGTCATCCCGGCGGCGACGGCCGCGACCAGGGTCTCGTCCGGCACGCCGGAGCTGCCGTGCAGCACCAGCGGCACCGAGACGGCGTCCGCCAGGGCCGCGATCAGGTCCAGGTCGAGTCGGGCGGTGCGCTGCGTCATGGCGTGCTCGGAGCCGACCGCCACCGCGAGGGCATCGACGCCGGTCGCGGCCACGAACCGGGCCGCCTGCTCCGGATCGGTCCGGACGCCGGGAGCGTGGGTGCCGTCCTTGCCGCCGACCTCGCCCAGCTCGGCCTCCAGGCTGACGCCCGCGGCGTGGCATTCCCGGGTCAGCTCGGCGGTGCAGCGGACGTTCTGCTCGTAGGGCAGCGCCGACCCGTCGTACATCACCGAGGTCACCCCGAGCGCCAGCCCCTGGCGCACGAGGTCGGCATCGGTGACGTGATCGAGGTGCAGCACGCACGGCGTCGGCGCGGCCTCGGCGATGGCGCGGGTCGCCGCGAGGATCGGGGCGAGGGCGCCGTGGTAGCGGACGGCGTTCTGGCTGATCTGCAGCACCACCGGCAGCCCGGCGTCGCCGGCCGCGCCGGCCAGGGCCTGCGCGTGTTCGATCTGGATGACGTTGAAGGCGCCCACGCCGCGGCCCGCCGCGCGAGCCGGGCCCAGGACGTCGGTCAGGCTGGCCAGCGTCATGCGATCTCCTCGATTCGGACGTGCGCGAGCAGCTCGGCGGCGCGCTCCGGGTCGACCTGCCCGGCCACCGGGGCCAGCACCGCCGCCGCCGACCAGGCCACCCCGCGGCGCAGCAGCGCGATGGGGTCTGAGCCGTCGAGCAGGCCGGTCGCGGCGGCCGCGGCGAAGGCGTCCCCGGCGCCGGTCGGATTGCCCGCCAGCGGCGCGTCCAGCCGGGCCCGATAGGACGGCCCGTCCTCGGGAACGAAGACCACCCCGTCGGCGCCGTCGGTGACCACGACGTTGTCCGCGCCCCGCCGGCGCAGGTCGTGGGCGCCCGCCAGCAGGTCGTCCCGGCCGGTGCTGGCGGCCAGTTCGGCCCGGTTGGGTTTGACCAGCGTGGCGCCCGTCGAGCAGGCCCGCAGCAGCGGGGCGCCGACCGCGTCGACCACCGTCGGCACGTCGGGTCCGGCGATCCCGACCAGCCGGGCGTACACGTCCTCACCCAGACCCGGCGGAAGGCTGCCGGCGATGACCAGCACGTGCGCCCCGGGCCGCGCCAGCAGCTCGCGGACATGCCGCTCCAGCCGCCCCCAGGACTGTTCGTCGACGGTCGGGCCGGCCTCGTTCACGAGGGTGGAGACGCCGTCGGAGACGATATTGACCGTACGTCGGGTGCTGCCGGGAGCCGGCACGAAGTGGGCCGGATCCATCCCGCGGGCGGCGAGATCGGCGCGGATCGCGTCCCCGGTGCGTCCGCCGAGCAGCCCGACCGCAGCACAGTCGTAGCCGAAGCAGCGCAGCACCGAGGCCACGTTGATGCCCTTGCCGCCGGCCACCGCCCGTTGCGACAGCGGCCGATGGCTCTGTCCCAGCCGCAGGTGGTCCAGGGTGTAGGTGATGTCGAGCGCCGGATTGGCCGTGACCGTGACGATCATGGCGCCGCCAGCAGGCGCAGGGCGAGGCGGCCGGCGCCCAGGCAGCCCGCGAAGTCACCGAGCGCGGCCGCCACGACGCGAAGGGGACGCAGCGCGCCGCCGTACGTCGTGATCCGCGCCTGCAGCGGGCTCAGCAGCACCTCACCGGCCTGGGCCAGGCCGCCGCCGACGACGATTTGCTGCGTCCCGGCGGCGAGCGCGACGGTGGCCAGCACGCGGGCCAGGTGGTCCACGGCCTCGGTCCATACCGCGTCGGCCACCTGGTCCCCGGCCGCCACCAGGGCGGCCACCGCTTGTGCGTCGCAGCCGGCGGCCGCCGTGGGGTCGAGTCCGGCCCGCTGCGCGTAGGCCCGGGCGATCGCGGGTGCCGCCGCCACCGCCTCCAGGCAGCCGCGACCACCGCAGCCACAGGCGGGGCCGTCGGGGACGACGACGACATGGCCGATCTCCCCGGCGAAGCCGCCGGCGACCAGCTCGCGGCCGTCGACGAGCAAGGCCGCGGCCACGCCGGTGCCAATCGGGACGAACGCGACGTCCGAGCAGTCCGTGGCCGCGCCCAGCCAACACTCGGCCAGCAGCCCGGCCCGGACGTCGTGGCCCACGGCGACGGGCAGTCCGGTCGCCATGGCGACCGGGCGCCGCAGGTCGAGGGCGCGCCAGCCCAGGTTGGCCGAGAAGACGCCCAGTGCGCGGGTGTCGTCGACGAGGCCGGGGGCGGCCAGGCCGACCGCGGCGGGCGGCCGGCCGAGGTCGCGGGTCAGCCCGGCGACGACGTCCCCGACCACCTCGCCGAGGCGGAACTCCAGGTCAGGCGGGGTCGGCAGGGTACGGGCCAACTCGTAGGTGCCGTCCGAACGGACGATGGCGGCCTTGAGGCGCGAGCCCCCGATGTCGACCGCGGCAACGTCGACCACCTCTGCCACCGTGACCCCGCCTTCCCGCCCAGGCCGGCAGCGAGGCGTCGATGATTGACGCTGCGCGCTAAGTTGGCCTTTCGCTCGCTACCGAGCATAGGTCGGTCAGGCTGGGCGTGTCGATCCGTTCGGATTCATCGCGGCCCAGGTCCGGATGCCGCCGTCGAGATTGCGCACGCGGCGGCCCCGCTGGGTGAGGATCTGGGCGGCGATATAGCCGCGCAGCCCGACGGCGCAGTGCACCACCAGGTCGCCGTCCGGCACCTCGGCGAGGCGGTCGCGCAGCTCGTCCACGGGGATGTTGACCGCACCGGGAATCGCCCCGTCGGCGAACTCGCTGGGGGAGCGCACGTCCAGCACCGCGGCGCCCGCCTCGACCGCGACGGGCAGCTCGTGCCACTGGATCGTCTCGGCCATGCCGGTGGCCATGTTGTCGGCGATGAAGCCGAGCATGTTGACGGGGTCCTTGGCCGAACCGAACTGCGGGGCGTAGGCCAGTTCCAGGTCGGCGAGGTCGCTCGCGGTCAGGCCGCCGCGGATCGCCGTGGCGATGATGTCGATGCGCTTGTCCACGCCGGCCCCGCCGACGCCCTGGGCGCCGAGGATCGCGTCGGTGTCCGCGTCGACCAGCAGCTTCAGGCTCATCTGCTGCGCGCCGGGGTAGTAACCGGCGTGGTCGGCGGGATGGGTGTGGATCACCCGGATCGCTCGGCCGGCGGCCCGCAACCGCTTCTCGTTCCATCCGGTGGCCGCCACCACCAGCCCGAACAGCCCGACGATCGCGGTGCCGAGCACCGGAGCGGCGGCGCCGACCCGACCGGTGATGACGTCGGCGACCAGCCGGCCGTGCCGGTTCGCGGTCTGGGCCAGGGGCACCATGGCCGGGCCGCCGTCGATGGCGTCCCGCTTCTGGGCCGCGTCCCCGACGGCGTAGACGGCCGGGTCGCTGGTGCGCTGCTGCTCGTCGACGACGATGCCGCCGCGGGCGTTGATCGCCAGGCCGGCGTCGGCCGCCAGGGTGGACTCGGCCCGCACGCCGATCGCCGCGATCAGCAGGTCCGCCGGCACCGTGCTGCCGTCCGCGAGGGTGGCCGAGCTGCCGTCGTACGCGCTGACCTGCGTCCCGGTGCACACCCGTACGCCCTGATCGGTGAGCCGCTGCTGGACCAGCGCGGCCATCTCGGGGTCGAGCGGGGCCAGCACCTGGTCGGCGAGCTCGACGACGGTGACCCTGACACCACGCTTGACGAGGTTCTCCGCCATTTCCAGGCCGATGAACCCGGCACCCAGCACCACGGCGGTGCGGGGCTGCTCGGCCACCGCCGCGTGCATGCGGTCGACGTCGGCGATATTGCGCAGCGCCAGGGCGCGCTCGGCGCCGGGGAAGTCCGGGACGAACGGGGCCGCCCCCGGGGCGAGGACCAGGGCGTCGTAGGACTCGTTCGACTCGGTGCCGGCGGCCAGGTCCCGCACCCGCACCGTCTTGGCCGCCCGGTCGATGGCGACGACCTCGTGGCGGGTCCGGACGTCGATGCGGAAGCGCGCCGCCAGGCTCGCGGGCGTCTGCAGCAGCAGGGCGTCCCGTTCGGTGATGACGCCGCCCACGTAATAGGGCAGCCCACAGTTGGCGAACGAGACGTGCTCCCCGCGTTCGAAGACCACGATCTGAGCGTCCTCGTCGCGACGCCGCAGCCGGGTGGCCGCCGACATGCCTGCGGCGACGCCTCCGACGATGACGACCTTCATGTCCGATCCTTCCTCGATGCGCTCGGCCGGGCGGCCGGTGGGTGCCGCGGCCGGTGGGTGCTGCAGACTCAGCGACCCCCGGCTGTGTTGCGCGACTGGGCTGCCCGACTCAGCTTCTCGCGACTTCGCGCCTCAGCGGCCGAAGAGCTTGGCGAAGAATCCGCCGCCCGAGCTCTCCCGCACGCACGTGCACCGCTTCGCGGACGGCACGCCGGCCATCACCTGGTCCACGTGCTGGCCGCAGCCGGCCCACGTGGTCTTACCGCACTTTTTGCAGGTCACTGCACGACACATGAGTTCTCCTCAGCGGGATGGGGCGGCGGGTGCCGCGTCGTCTTCGACATCCGCACTATACCCCTGGGGGTATTCATCGCGAAAACTCGGACGTGCACTTCTCCGTCTCACTCCGGACATCGCACTCTCACTCCGGGCATCGCACTCTCACTCCGGGCATCTCACTGCGGAGCCCAGTAGCGGTAGCGGTGGTGCGCGGTGCAGCCGTGCGTCTCGTACAGCGCCCGGGCCACCGTGTTCTCCTCCAGCACCTGCAGGTAGGCGAACCGCGCGCCCAGCCGGGCCGCCTCGGCCAGCATCGCCTCCAGGGCCCAGCGACCGTGGCCGTGGCCCCGTTTGCCGGGCTGGACCACCAGGTTGGTCAGGCCGCACCAGTCCGCCGGCACCGTCATCCGGCCGACCGCGACGACCCCGCCCGCCTGCTCTCGCACGGTCAGATAGCGCGCCGGAGCGGCCAACGCCTCGGCGCGCCGCCCGGCGTCGGACCCATCGAGCTGCCACCACGGCTCGTCCGGGGCGTCGGCCCAGGCGGCGCGCAGCGGGTACGTCGTGGCCCGCGGCGCCATCCGGCGAATGTCGCCCACCAGCATCAACGTCGGCGCCTCCGAGGCCCAGCCGCGCTCGGTCAGCGCCGCGGTGACCGCATCGGGCGGACGTCGGAAGCCGGGTGCGCGCGGCCCGAGCGTCTCCGGCAGCTGAACGCACGGGCGCAGCCCGCGCTCGGCGTACCACTCCTGCACCCGATCCACCGCCGCCGCCACGGGCAATCCCGGGTCCCCGGCTGGCAGCGCGGAGTTGGCCCGGCGGCTGGCGCCGCTGCCGGCCCGCAGCAGCCAGCCGCCGAGTCGGACCTGCTCCGCGCCGGGCCAGCCCCGCGCGGCCAGCATCTCCAGGTCCTCGATCGGGGAGGCCGGGCGGACGACCCGGGCCGGGACCGCCCGGGCGGCGGTGATCGCGGCGCGCGGGACGGTCAGGGGGGCGGCGCCGTCGGGCAGCAGCGTGAGGGTGACGTCGTCGAGGGCCACGATCTCGCCGACGCCCTCGGTGGGACCGGACGGACCCGCGTACCGGATCGCCAGGCGCTCGCCGGGCTGGGCAGGGACGGGCGTGGACATGCCGGAACGCTAGCGCGCCGGCACCAGGGTCCGCAGCGGTCGGGCCAGCGGCATGCGCAGCGGTCGGGCCAGGGCCGCGCGCAGCGGTCGGGTCAGCGCTGCGCGCAGCGGTCGGGCCAGGGGCGTGCGCTGGGGCATCTGGAACAGCCAGCCCAGCCGCAGCCGGCCGGCCAGCTCCCGGGCGACCACGCCGACCAGCACGATCATGCCGGTGGCCAGGATCGGATAGAGCCAAGCCCCCAGGCCGTCGGCGAGCACGGCGCGGTCGACGTCGTACAGCGCGCCCGCCGAGACCGTCGAGAGCAGCATGATCACCGGGTAGTGCCCGACGTAGATCGCCAGGGTCCGCCGTCCCACCCAGGCCAGGGGTCGCGTCGCGCGCTCGGCGTACCGGGTCAGCAGCGACGCCGCGCCGAACACCGCGGCGACCCCGGCGAGGGATTGCGCGACCGTCGCCGGGTAGGCGGGCAGGTCGCTCGCGGTCAGGCTCCGGGCGATCTCGCCGGCCAGGGTGGCGACCCCGACCCCCGCGACCAGGGTGACGACCGGGCGCCGGCCGATCGCCTCGATGGCCGGCCGGGCGTAGACCCCGATCCCGAAGAAGATCGCCATGTGCGGAATGTTGGCCCACAGGCCGTACTCCACCGGCCACACCACGGTGCTGACCCAACCGAGGGCGAACAGGCCGGCCACCACGGCGGCGGCCGGGGCGCGCCGGAGGGCGGCGAGGGCAAGGGTGTACCAGGCCAGGGCGGCGAGGAACCACAGGGTGCTGTACGGCGTGAGGAGTTGCCCGAGGAAGGTGCTGGGGGCCGGCGCCTGGGCCATCGTGGTCGCCCCGAGGGCGACGGCGATCACCGTGTAGAGGGCCAGCCACAGGACGTAGAGGTAGGCGTTCGCGGCGATGCTGCGGCGCGTTCGGGGATCCCCCAGGCCGGCCCGGATGCGGGAGCCCGCGAGCCAGCCGGACAGGATGAGCAGCGAGGGCATCCGCAGCACCTGCAGCACGCTGTTGACGCCGGTCCAGAAGGCGTTGGCCCCCTCGCCCTGGGTCATCGGCAGGTAGTGGTAGATCCCCACGTGCATCACCACGACCATCGTCACGACCAGGCCGCGCGCCACGTCCACCCAGGCGTGCCGCGGCCGAGTCCCCGCCGCCGCGCCGGCGTGGGCGGCTGTGGGGGCGGGATCGAGAGCTTTCGCGACGGGGGATGCTGCGGGGGAGAGCACGGTGGTCCTTCGGGCCGGGCCGGGGCCTGGGTCGGGGTGCAGGGGTGTGGAGCTGGGGCCAGGGGAACGCTCCACCAGCACCATCGGCAGGCAACCTCTGAGGAACCTGTGCGGTCCGTTTGGGCCCGCGATGAACGTCGCCGCGTGGCGGTCCGGCTGCCTGCGACGTTGCGGTGAGGGCCGGTCACAGCCGACCGTTCGGCGCGCGCTCGACGGTCTTTTCGTTGCGCCCAACGGCAGCACTGGACAATCGTCCTGGTCCGGAGGGTGGGACGCGGCTCGTCAATTGGGGCGAATGAACCGTTCGGCGCAGGCCGATGCGCCGGCCAATGAGGGGTGCGCGCCGGGCGATCACGTGTGTCGGGGCCGTTGCGTCAGGGCCGTCGCGTCGGGGCCGTCGCGTTGGGGCCGTCGGGTCGGCCCCGGGCAGCGAAAGGCGCCGGGGTGAGAACCTGCTCACCCCGGCGCCACTACCGGTCCGAGGGCGCCCGCGCGCTGTGGGCGGGCGCTGGGTCGGACATACCCCTCCCCATTCGATTACGCCTGAGTCGGTTGCTGGGTTGCATGCCGCGGACAGAATTTTCGCCGGCGGCGTCGCCGCAGCTCAGCGGGCGGGTGAGTCTGCGGACGTGTCGGCGGGTGCGCCCGCGGGGTCGAGGTCGAGCGGCAACAGGATCCGGTAGCTGTCGTAGGGCCGGGCCTGTGGCGGGTGTTCCTCGACCGAGCGGTCCGCGTATCGGTCGACGAGGTCCATCAGGGTCTGTTGGACCTCGGCGAATTCGCTCGGGGTGAGCCACATCCGGCCACGGCTCATGAAACCGTGCAGGTGATCGGGCGCGTCGGGCGGACGCTGGGACAGGCTGGTCGTCATCCGGGTCGCGGCCTCGTTGAGCGGGGCCAGGAAGGCCGCGAGGTAGGCGCTGACCTCGGCGACCGCGACCCCACCCAGGGCCTGTGGCCCCACCGAGATCGAGGAACCCACCGCGCGCCAGGGCCGCTCCCGCCCGTCCGTGGAGGTCTCGTCGCGCTCGACGATCCCCCAGCGCTCCAGGGCTCGCAGGTGATAGCTCATGGCCGACGGGGATAGCCCGCACTCCGCGGCGGCCTGGGTGGCCGTGATCGGGGCGTCGTGGTCGTGCAGCAGGTCGAGGACGCGCTGGCGGGCGGGGTGCGCCAGCGCCTTGAGGGCGCGCGGGTCGGCGATGGCCAGAGGGGGGGCGTCGGTACGCCGTCGTGGTGCGCGCGTGGTGGCGGCGTCACCCTCGGGCGTTCGCTGCGGGTCCTCGGCCATGGTGCGCAGCCTAATCGGCCGGTAAATCCTGAAGCTTGCGCTTCATAGATCTCAAGCATTATCTTCACATCTATGAAGGAAGAGCTTCACGACTCGCCCGTCGCGCCGCCGAACCGGCCACTCACGGCTAATGGGCGGGCGGGGCCGCCACGGTGGTCGAGCCGCGCCCGGCACGACGTACCGCTGGTCGTCGGCGCGCGCGCCATCTCCGTCGCAGGCGACGCGGCCGCGATGATCGCGCTGCTGCTGCGAGCCCACGCGTGGGGGCTTGGTCCGCTGGGGGTGACGGCCCTGCTCGCGTCGTTCGGTCTGCCGATCGTGCTGCTCATGGGGGTCGCGGGGCGGATCGCGGACCGGTACGACTCCAGGCGCATCCTCGTCCTCGGTGGCACGCTGCAGGCGGGTGCGGCCGCGGGGCTCGCCGTCGCTGACGACCTGGTCGCGACGTGCGTGCTGGTGTTGCTCGTGCAGAGCGCCCATGCGGTGTTGCAGCCGACCTGGTCGGCGCTCGTCCCTCGGGTGGCGGGGGAGGCGCTGGCGGGCCGACTCATCGCCCTGCAGCAGGGGCTGGCCGCCGTGGCCACCCCGGTCGGGGCCGCGACGGGCGGGCTGCTCGTCGGCCTGGCCGGTGACCGCGTCGCCTTCCTGGCCAATGCGGCGACGTTCGCCCTGGTGGCCGTGGTCGCTGTGGCGGTGCGGACCCGGCGCGGTGGGCGCCGCGACCCGGGCCGGGTGGATCCGGCTGGCGCGGCGGCTGGGGTGGCGCCGGCTGGGGTGGCGCCGGCTGGGGTGGCCCCGGCGTCCGAGCAGGGCCGACGCGGCGGGCTCGCCCTGCTGTTCGGCGATCCGGTGTTGCGTCCGCTGTTCGTGCTGCTGATTCCGATCTGCGTGACGACGGAGGCCGTCAACGTCGTGGAGATCTTCCTGCTCCGGGACGTGCTGGCCGTGCCCGCCGAGCAGGTGGGCCTGCTGACCGTGGCGCTGGGGGCCGGGGCGGTGGCCGGCTCGGCCGTGGCCGGACGCATCGATCGGACACCCCTGCGGGTGCGAGGTGTCATGGCGGCCTTCGCGGCGATGGGCGTGCTGATCGCGGCGAGCGGGATGGCGCCGAGCTACGCCGTACTGCTGGTCCTGCAGGCCGCCTGCGGCGCCGCCAACGCGCTCTCCAACGGGCTGCTCATGGCGCTGGTCGTGGACCGCGTGCCGGACGCCCGGCGCGGCGATGCGAACGCGGCGCTGAACGGGCTGGCGCGGGCGCTCGGCACGGTGGCGCTGATCGCCGGCGGGTGGCTCGGGACGGTCATCGGGCCCCGGGCGACCTTCGTGTGGTGCGGCGTCGCGACGGTGCTCGTGGTCGCCGGCGTCGCCCTGCCGCGACCGTCGCGTCGCGAGCGCTCCGAACGGAGTCCCGAGGGGGTCAGGACCCCACCGGCACACCGATTGGAGCGCTGACGCGGCTCAGCACTCCGCGACCGAGCCCGCTGATGTGGCTCACCGCACAGGATCGGAGAGGTGCGGCACTCGTTAGGGTGTGAGCCGTGCAGCACGTGGGACGGCGAGGCGGCCACGCGGCCACCGTGGGACTCGCGGCGACCGCAGTGGGCCTGGTGATCCTGGTCGCCTCCCGGGTCGGGCCTCGACTGCGCGGGGCGACGCCGACCGAGCGGGCCGGGCCCCTGCCGGGCGACGAGCTCGTGAGCGCGCCGACGCTGGTGGCCACGCACGCCATCACCATTGACGCTCCGCCGGCCACGGTGTGGCCGTGGATCGCGCAGATCGGCCAGGAGCGGGCCGGGTTCTACTCGCTGGCCTGGGTGGAGAACCTCGCCGGATGCCGCATCGTCAACGCCGACAGGATCCACCCCGAATGGCAGTCGCCCGCGCTGGGCGACGTCGTACGGCTCCACCCCGAGATCGGCCTGCGCATCGCCGTGCTCCAACCCGGACACTCCCTGGTCCTGAGCAGCCAGGGCGCCATCGACGCGCGGGGGGAGCAGATGGCGGGGCAGGGTTTCGACTTCTCCTGGGCGTTCGTGGTCCGCGCGGACGGTGAGGAGACGCGGCTGCTGACGCGCGAGCGGTACGCCGCGGCCGGGCCGGCCGGCGCGCTCTCGACCCGGCTGGGCGCTTCGATCAGCACGGCAATGACGGCCGCGATGCTGCGCGGTGTCAGGACCAGGTGTGCAGGACGCTGAAACGCTCCAGCACGACCGGCATGTCCTCGGCGAAGCCGCGGTCGTGGGTGGCGTGCTCGGTGAAGAACCGGCGGTGGATGTCCCGCCAGCTGCGCAGCGAAGACATGGACGATCGTCCAACATATTGGCTAAAGTGGGCTCCGGTCTTTTGGCTCTAGGGGGCTAGCGGTCGCGGGGGTCGTGCCAGCCAGAGACGTGCGGGGGGAAGTCGATGCGGGGGATGGGTAACGCTCTGGCCTGGCCGAAGCGATGGTTTGAGCTTGGGCCGGTCGAAAACCGTCGGCTGCTCTCGATGGAGGGCCTGCGGGGGGTTGCCGTCCTCCTCGTCTTCGGGGTCCACTACGCGGCGCTTTTTCAGGTCTGGGCTGATCCGGACCCAACCACCAGTGCAGCTGCCGCGGCCATGCGACAGGTCGGGCATGCGGGCGTGGACCTGTTCTTCGTCCTGTCGGGCTATCTCATCTACGGCGCCGCGATCCGCGGCCGGGTCGGCTATGTGCCGTTCATGCGACGGCGCATCCGACGCATCTACCCAACCTTCCTCCTCGTCTTCGTCGTCTATCTCGCCCTGTCGCTGGCCGCGCCGTCGCTGAGCCGCTTGCCGACCGAGCCAGGCTCACTGATCGCCTATCTGGCGGCCAACCTGCTGCTGCTCCCGGGCCTGTTCCCGATCGAGCCACTGATCACCGTCGCCTGGTCGTTGAGCTTTGAGTTCGCCTACTACCTCACCTTGCCGCTCATCGTGGCCGCCGCCGGTCTCCGATCCCGTACGGCGTACCAGCGGATGGCGTTCTTCACCGCGCTCCTCGTGCTCTATCTCGCCTCTTGCCTGGTAGTGCCGGTCCTGCCAGCCCGGCTGGCGATGTTCGTGGGTGGAATCATCATGTACGACGTCCTCGGCCTCGCTCGGTCCCGTAGCGACACCGGTGCGGCCTCTCGACCCGTCCTGGTGGCGCCCGTGGTGGTCGGCTGTGCCGTCCTGGTGGTGATCGGGTCGTGGATCGGTGCCTCGCCAGACCCTACGGTCAAGATCTCCCCGGCCAGCGATGTGATCCGGGTGGCTTGCCTCGTCGTGGCGTTCGGCGTCCTGTCGGGGCTGGCGTTCCTGCCAGGCAGCGCCATCGGGCGGCCGCTGAGCTGGGCCCCGCTGCGGTGGCTCGGGAACATGAGCTACTCCTTCTACCTGATCCACGGCCTGGTCACGAACGTGCTCGCCAGAATCCTCACCGCCAAACTGCCGCAGGGCGGCTCAGTCTTGCTGTTCTGGGGCTTCCTCCCCGTCTCGCTGGCGGTGGCGAGCGCCGTGTCCGCAGGTCTGTTCATGCTGGTGGAGCGCCCGTTCTCGCTGGACGGTCGGGGCCTGATCAGCCCGGCGGCGCTACGTCGGACGGGAGCGGTATGGGCTCGCTCGACGTCCGTAGGCTCGGTCCTGCCCCACGGCGCGGCACCGTCAGAGGCTCTCGCACAACCGGCAGCTCCTCGCTGACCACCCGGCCGCGCTGGGCGCGGCAGCCGGCACGGTGCTGACGGCCGCGATGCTGCGCGGTGTCAGAGCCAGGTGTGCAGGACGCTGAAACGCTCCAGCACGACCGGCATGTCCTCGGCGAAGCCGCGGTCGTGGGTGGCGTGCTCGGTGAAGAACCGGCGGTGGATGTCCCGCCAGCTGGCCAGGGTGCGGTCGGCCTCGCCCTCGGCGTACGCATGCTCCTCGCTCACCTGCGCGAACGGCACGATCTGGACGTCGTCGGTGCGCACCAGCGCCTTCGGGTGACCACCGCCGTCGAGGACGATCGAGAGCATCCCCGCGGTCGGCAGGGGCTCCGCGTCGGCCTCGTAGTCCCACAGCGCGCTGGCGGTCCCGGTCTTGGTGCCGGCCAGGACCAGGGCGAGTAGCTGGTCCGCCTGCTGCGGCGTGGCGCCGAACGCCCAGGCCGGCGGCTGGACGCTCGCCAGAGGCCGGTTGCCGACGTAGGACTCGAGTTCGGTGAGCCCCACGTGGATGCGAGCGTCCTCCCAGAAGGCGTCGATCTCGTCCTGCGTCATGGCGGACAGATTACGGTCCGGGACGCACCATCCCCACGATGTGTCGAGTTCCCCACCGAACTCGGTGGGGAACTCGACACGACTCGTGCGGGTGGCGCCTCAGTTGGCGGCCTGCGTGGCGCTCTCGCGGATCGCCTGCGGCTGCTTGGCCTTGGCCTTGTCGGGATCGTTGCCCGGGCCGCCGTCGGCCTGGCCCTTCTCGACCGCCGCCTTGATCCGGGCGCCGATCTGCGCGTCCACCGACGACCAATACCAGAACGCCCGCTCCAACACCGGCGCCGAGACGTCCTGCAGCAGCGCCCCCGCGATCGTCTCGACGAACCGGTCCCGGGCCGCGTCGTCGAAGACGTCCCGCACCAGGTCACCGGCCTGGCCGAAGTCGTCGTCGTCCGCCCGCAGCGTCTGGGCGCACCGGATCATCTCGCCGTCGGCCTCCCAGCCGACCTCGTCGCGGCCGTCGTTGTCCGCATAGGGCCGCCCGGCCGAGTTCGCCGCATAGGTGGCCTGGGCGCCGCTGTGGTGATAGCGCATCGGACCGTCGAAGGTGTAGGCGTTGTACTTCGCCATCACCTCCGGCACCGGCTGGTTCACCGGCAGCTGGTCGTGGTTGACGCCGAGCCGGGCGCGGTGCGCGTCGGCGTAGGCGAACACCCGGGCGAGCAACATCCGGTCGGGGCTGAAACCGATCCCGGGGACGATGTTCGACGGCGCGAAGCCGGCCTGATCGATCTGGGCGAAGAAGTTCTCCGGGTTCTCCTTCAGCGTCATCCGGCCCACCTCGATCAGCGGGTAGTCCTTATGCGACCAGATCTTCGTCAGGTCAAACGGGTTGTACCGGTAGGACTTCGCCTCCTCGTACGGCATGATCTGCACGCTGAGGGTCCAGCTCGGGAACTCGCCGCCCTCGATCGCCTGGAACAGGTCGCGCCGGTGGAAGTCGGCGTCCTCACCGGCGATCTTCTCGGCGTCGGCACCCTTCCAGTTCTCCACGCCCTGGTCGCTGTGGAAGTGGAATTTCACCCAGAACCGCTCGGCGGCGGCGTTGACGAACATGTAGGTGTGGCTGCCATAGCCGTTCATGAACCGCCAACTGCGCGGCAGCCCCCGGTCGCCCATCAGGTAGGTGACCTGGTGCGCCGACTCGGGGTTCATCGTCCAGAAGTCCCACTGCATGTTCTGGTCGCGCAGCCCGGAATCGCCCAGCCGCTTCTGTGACCGGATGAAGTGTGGGAACTTCATCGGGTCGCGCAGGAAGAAGACCGGGGTGTTATTGCCGACGAGGTCCCAGTTGCCCTCGCTCGTGTAGAACTTCAGGGCAAAGCCGCGCACATCGCGCCACGTGTCGGGGCTGCCCGCCTCGCCGGCCACGGTGGAGAACCGGGCCAGCATGCGCGTCTTCGTGCCGGGCTGGAACAGCGCCGCCTTGGTGTAGCGACTGATGTCGTGCGTGATCTCCAGCTCACCGAACGCCCCGGCCCCCTTGGCGTGCGGCTTGCGGTCCGGGATGTTCTCCCGGTTGAACGCCGCCAAGGTGTTGACCAGGTGGTGGTCGTGCAACAGGATCGGCCCGTCCGGGCCCAGCGTCAGGCTGTGCCGGTCGCTGGGCGCCGGGGCGCCGTTGAGCAGAGTCGAACCGGTCGGCTGCGCGCCGTCGGTCGCAGGGGGCTGGGGTGCGGTCATTCCCTCACACCACCACAGTCGGGCCCGCCCCGCATGTCGGGGCCGATGGATTTCTCCTATCGCTGCGATCGAGGCGTCGCCTCGGCCCTCACCCCTTCGTCGCCTCCTCGTGCTCCATGGGTCGGCTCCTCGGGGTTCGTGCCCTCACCCCTTCGTCGCCTCCTCTTGTTCGATGGGTCGGCTCCTCGGGGTTCGTGCCCTCACCCCTTCGTCGCCTCCTCTTCGGCCTCCAGGATGTCGCCCTCCGTGAACAGGTAGGTCTTCAGCTCCTCACCGAACTCCGGGTAGGTCCGCCGCAGCCACTCGATGAGCATCGCCGCGTGCTCGGCCTCCTCGTCGCGGTTGTGCTTCAGGATCGCCTTGAGCGCCGCGTCTCCGGTCGCCTCGACGCGCTGGTTGTACCAGTCCACGGCCTCCAGCTCCTCCATCAACGACACGATGGCGCGGTGCCGGTCGAGGGCCTGCTTGCTGAGGTTCTGCTCGTGCAACTGCTCGCTGCTCATCGGATCTCCTTCGGGGAAGGTGCGGGGACGGCCCACGCGGTACGCCGTACGCGGCCCGTACGCCGTGCGCCGTGAGTCCCGGCCGCCCGGCGGCGGCCCTGCCCCCATCCTGCCCCGATCATGGCCACGTGCGGGCCCCGGCCCCGGTGAGCATCCCGCGCAACAACGTCGGCGAGTTCCAGACCAGCACCCCCTGACCGGAAGGGGCGACCGCGATCAGCGCGCCATCGGCGCCGTGCGCCCCCAGGCCCTCCGCCACCGCCGCGCGTGCGGCCTGCGCCAGCCCCGCGCCGGCGTACCGCATCCGCGCGTGCACATCGTGGGCCAGGACGGCCCGGATGAAGTACTCGCCCACCCCGGTGCAGGAGATCGCGCAGGTCGCGGCGTCGGCAAAGGTGCCCGCCCCGATCAGCGGGGTGTCGCCGATCCGGCCCGGCAGCTGGGCCGTGACCCCGCCGGTCGAGGTGGCGGCGGCGATCGTGGCGGACCGGTCCCGGGCGACCGCGCCGACCGTGCCGTGCCGGTGCCGCTCGAAGCTGCCGGTGGCGGCGAGCTGGGCGTGGCGGCGTTCGGTGCGGAAGTACGCCGGGTCGACCCGCGCCACCCCCCACTCGGTCAGCAGCCGAGGTTCGGGGGCCGCGATCAGCACGTGCGGGCTTTGCTCGGCTACGGCCCGGGCCGCCAGCACGGGATTGCGGATGTCGCGGGCGCAGGTCACCGCCCCGGCCAACCCCCGACCGGTCATCACGGCGGCGTCGAGTTCGGCCGTGCCGTCGGTGGTCAGCGCGGCGCCGCGGCCCGCGTTGAAGTGCTCGCAGTCCTCCAGGCTGGTCACGGCCGCAACGACGGCGTCCAGCGCGGGGCCACCCGCGGCAAGGACCCGCTCACCCGCGGCCAGCGCGGCCCGCAGGCCGTCCCGGTAGGCCGCGGCCAGTTCCGCGTCGATCTCGGCCGGCGCCGCGCCCGCCCCGCCGTGCACCACCAGCGCGTAGTCCCCGAACGCCGGGACCTCCTCGACAAGGGGGTCACCGGGCCGCTGTGCCATGCCGCCTCACCCGCTCGCCGCGGGCCGCTCGGCGCCGCCCGCTAGCCGCCGCCCGAGCTGCGCCGTACCGGTCAGCACCGTCCGCGCCGCCCCACCCACCCAGATCGTGCCGTCGGCGTCGCGCCGGATGTGCACGCGACCGCGGCGCCCCAGCGCTGCACCCTGGGCCGCGACATAACGGTCCGGCAGCCGCCCCGCTCCGATCAGCCACACCGCCAGACCCGCGTTGAGGGAACCGGTGACGGGATCCTCCGGTACGCCGAAGCCCGGGCAGAACGCCCGCACCTCGACGTCGGCCGGGCCGCCGGCCGGATGCGGGCCGATCACCCCGATCTTGGCGTCGCCCATCGCGGCGTAGTCCGGCCGCAGCCCGAGCACGACGGCCGCGTCGGGGAGCAGCAGCCCCAGCCAGCCGGGGCCGTTGTCGACCCACGCCGCGGCGACGATGTCGGCGGGGGTCAGGCCCAGGGCCATCGCCGCCCGTCGCACGTCGTCGGCCGCCGCCGGGCCCGAGCGCAGCAGGGGCGGGGCCGCGAAGGCGATCCGGGCCGCCGCGTTGCCGTCCGTCGCCGCCCCGCCCTCGGCCCCCGCGCCGCCCTCGGTCGCCGCGCCGCCGTCGGTCGCCTCGCTGTTCTCGGCCTCCTCGAGGCTGAGCTCGACCAGGCCGATGCCGCACTCCTGCACGACCCGGCCCGGCGTGGCCGGGGTGCCGCCGCGGGCCAGCCAGGCGTGGCAGCTGCCGATCGTCGGGTGCCCCGCAAACGGCAGTTCGCCGCCGGGGGTGAAGATCCGCACCCGGTAGTCCGCTCCGGCTGCGCGTCCGGCGTCGGTGGGGGGCAGCAGGTACGTCGTCTCGGACAGATTCGTCCATGCCGCGAACTGGGCCATCGCGGTGTCGTCCAGGCCGGTCGCGTCGTGGATCACCGCCAGCGGGTTGCCGCCCGGCGGGTCGTCGCAGAAGACGTCGATCTGGTCGAAGGGGTAGTACGCCATGCCGGCGACGATACGGCGCCGGCGCCGGCGCGGATCAGCGGCGCTCGTCGCGGATCAGGGGCGCTCGGCGGATCAGCGGAGCTGGCGCCGGATCAGCGGCGCTCGTCGCGGATCAGCCCGACGGCGAGCAGGATGCCGACCGCGACGGCGGCCCCGATGAGCGCCAGCGCCGGGTAGCCGCCGACGGCCAGGACCACCCCGGCGCCCGCGCCCGCACCGCCCCCGGCCAGCCCCATCACCAGGTCCGACACACCCTGGGTGGCGGGCCGGTCCGACACCGCCAGCGACCGGGTGATCAGCGTCGACCCGCTGACCAGCGTGCCGGACCAGCCGAGGCCGAGCAGGAAGAGCGCCACCGCCAACAGCGTCGACATTCCCTCGTGGGCCCGGGAGGCCAGCAGGCAGGACAGGAACAAGACGACGGCCCCGCCGCCCGCGACCACGCGTCCACCGAGGCGGTCGGTGAGCAGGCCGGTGACGGGGGCAAAGGCATACATGCCGAGGATGTGAATGCTGATGACCAGCCCGATGAGGCGCAGGTCCGCGCCGCCGTGGTCCATGTGCAGCGGGGTCATCACCATCACGCCGACCATCACCGCGTGCCCGCCGGCCAGCACCACCAGTCCCAGCAGCGCTCGGGGGTGGCCGGCGATGATGCGCAGCCCGGACCACACCGAGCCATGCATCCGGGCCTTTGCAGGCTCCGGCCCGGCCGCGGCCGCCGCCAAATCTCGTGCCACCAGCAGCGGGTCTGGGCGCAACCACAGGTGCAGCACGGTGATCGCCAGGGCGAACCCGACCAGGGAGAACACGAACGAGCCGGCCATCTCCGGCAGGTGCAGCGCGCCCCCGACCGACTCGGCGGGCCCGACCAGGTTCGGCCCCAACACCGAACCGACCGTGGTGGCCCACACCACCAGGCTCAGGTCGCGGCCCACGTGGCGGGCCTCGGCGAGGTCGCTCGCGGCGTACCGGCTCTGGCTGTTCGAGGCCGTCGCGCCGCCGAACAGCGTGGTGCCCACCAGCAGCAGCGGAAACCACGACAGGATCGCCGCGAGGACGACCAGGGCGGCCCCGAGCCCGGCGATCGCGTACCCCAGCATCAGCCCCGCCCGCCGACCCCGCCGGGCCATCCGCCGCGCCAGCGGCACGGCGAGGAGCGCGCCGCCGAAGACCTGCGCCGTCGTACCCAACCCGGCGAGCGCCTCCGACCCGGAGACCTTGCGCGCCAGCAGCGCTGTCACCGCGATGCCGCTGGCGACGCCGACCCCGCCGAGGATCTGGGCCCAGACCAGGGTCGTCAGGGTGCGCCGCTGCAGCGCAGGGCGCTGGGCGGGCAGAACGCGAGAGGGGCTCGGCGACGGCAGGGTCACGATCGCCAGTATCCCGCGCGCCTCGACATGCTCTGCCGGCTCCACCCCGGCTCCACGCCGGCTCCACCCCGGCGGCCGGCTCGTCGGCGACCAGAAGGGCGGCCAGGAGCGGGTGTCGGCCCGGGGTAATTCCCCGGTCGCGCCTCCTCGGTCGTGATTCGGGGTGGCTATTTGATGCGGGAAGCACTCATTAACGACCGAACATTCGTTCCCAGGCGTACCCGATGATGCGCTCGGGCGGCTTTCGGTACGCCGTGGTAAGGCGCCGCCAGGGACCACGACCCGGACCGCCTCGCGGTGGGCGACGATGGTGCGGACGGCCGTCGGCTAGCGCCGCGAGCGCAGTGCGGGGACGAGGGGCGAGGGGCAATTTGTCCCTAAACCACGGTCTAATCCGGGAGATGTCGCGAGTTCGTTCACTTTCACGGGGTACCGTGTGCCCGTGCCGGCATTGTGCTCGCAGGGTGTGAACTCATCACGGGGTTCGTGCCGACGTGGTTCCCGCGTCGACCGATCTGTGGGGCGGACCGAACGGAGAAGGGGTGTCGGAAGCGGATGAGTGGGGCGAAGTCGGCCAGTGGGGCAGCGCGACAACGCCGGGCGGAGCGTCGCCAGGCGACCTATGACGAGATGCTGTCGCTGGCGCGCGACGCCCTGCGCGAGGGTCGGCCCGTGTCGCTGCGCGCGATTGCGGCGGAGATGGGGATGACGGCTCCGGCGCTGTATCGATACGTGGACTCCCACGCCGCGCTCCAGGAAGCCCTCAGCGCCTCGATCCTCGACGACGTGCTGGTCCGCGTCCAGGAGGCCGCGTCGGCGTGGCCGGCGCAGCGGCACGGCCACCGCCTGGTGGCCTCCCTGGTGGCGTTCCGCAATTGGGCGTTGGACCGGCCGGAGGAATTCCGACTCGTGTTCGGGCGGCCCCGCGACCCGCAGGGTTCATCGTTGCCGATGCCCGGACAGGTGCCGATCGCGGTGTCGTTCGTCTGCCACTTCGTCGGCGCCGTGGCCGACTTGCATCGCGCCGGCACGTTCGCGGCCGCGCCCGCCGAACAGGTCCCGGAGCGGGCCGTCGCCAGCCTGCAGCGGCTGGCCGAGATGTGCTCGGAGCAGGGCAGGCCGATCGAGGCGCCGGTGGGGTTGTGGTGGCGCGCGGTCACCTATTGGGTGATGCTGTGCGGCGTCGTGCGGATGGAGATCGACGGCGTCCCCGGAGCCGCCCTGGTCGCCGATGGGGCCATGTTCTGGGAGGCGGTCGGGGTCTGCGGCGAGGCGGCCGGGGTGCCTGCGGAGAATCTGGCCAACGCCCGGGCGGACATCGCCGCGGCCGCGTGAGGTGGTCGGGGTCGCACGTGCGGTGATCGGGGCCACGTGAGGTGATCGGGGTCGGCCGCGTCGCGAAGCGTCTGGGGTTGCCGGGCAGAATGCGGGGCGTGCCCTCCCGACGTACCGTCCTCGCCCCGCCCCCCGCCGCACCTCGCCCTGCCGCCCCGCCGCGAGCCGCGGTGGCCCTGACCGCGGTCGCCGCGATCGCCGCGCTGCTGGGCGGCTGTGCCGACCCAGGAGCCGCCCCGGCGGCGACGACCACCGCTGCCGCGCCATGGCCGACCGCGCAGGCGCGTCTGAGCGACGCCGAGTCGCGCGCCGTGTTCGACAGGGCCGCCGCCGCCATCTCGGCGCAGCGGACGATGGCCGTGAACTTCTCGTACGAGCGCACCGACGGCTACTGCGTCGCCCAATTGCTCAACCCGACCATCCGCGTCGACCTGCGCGACCCGGCCCGGCCGGCCGCATCGCTGGCCTTGAGCATCCTGGCCAGCAATGTCGCGGTCGACGGGAAGGTCTTTCGGCAGCAGGCCGATCCGGGGGGCCAATCGACCGTGTGGGTCGGCGACGCCGAACCGCGCACGCCGCTGCAGTTCGTGTTGTGGAAACCCGGGGCGGCGGGCTCCGCCGTGGCGTACCTCGGCACCGAGCCGGTCGCCGGGGTGGCCACCCGGCACTATCGGGTGTTCGACCCCGCGACCTACGCCGGCCCGACCTCCGCCACCGCGGCAGGCACCCCCGCCGGGGCGCCCACGCCGTGCCGGACGCCGGGCGGGACGGCCTCGGGTGCTGGTGCGGCGACGCAGCCTGGGGCCGGTACGGCGACGCAGCCCGGCGGCACAGCACCTGGCGGGATCGGGGACTACGACGACTTCTGGCTCGGCGACGACGGCGCTCCCCGACGGATCGTGAGCGTGCTCGGCGAGTTGCGGCTGACGTCGGCGAGCATCACTTACGGCGGCGATCTGCGCATCGACATCCCGGATGTCAGCAAGGCCATCACGGCGCAGGAGTACGACCGGCGGGCCACTTCCTCGGCCTCCGCGCCGGCTCGGTGAGACGATGGGCGCCGGCCTGAGGGAGACGTCGAACCGGGCCGCCTCCTCGGGACTGCCGTGGGCCGATCTCGACGCGGTTCGCGAACGGCGTCCGCCGCAAAACAGGTCAAGATGGGGCATGCGCCAGCTCCCCGCCGCCCCCCGCCGTACCGGCCGGATCGCCGCGCTGCTGACAGCGGCGACGCTGACCCTGACGACCGCCTGCAGCACGGCCGCGCCCGGCGGCGGATCCCAAGTTCCGACGGCCGCATCCCCGACCGCAGCCGGCCCATCGGCCGGCGGGACCGTCGCGCCCGATGGTGCTGCGCTGCAGGTGCAGGTGCTCTCCCGTGGCCTGAGCCACGGTTGGGACATCGGCTTCCTTCCCGACGGGAATCTGCTGGTCAGCGAGCGGGGTGGGCGTTTCATGGTGGTCGACCCTCGACAACCTGCCGACGTGGCCACTGCGGCTCGGCCGGTCGAGGGGGACCTGTCCGATGTCTACGCGCGCGGCGAGGGGGGCCTGTTGGGCTTCGTGCTGCACCCGGACTTCGCCACCAGCGGGCTGCTCACCGCCTGCCTCAACCACGCCGAGGGCGGCGCCGCCGTGGACGTCCGGCTGGTGACCTACCGACTCACGGGGTCGGCGACGTCCCGGCGGGTGGGGAAGGTTCGCGACCTGCTGACGGGACTGCCCACGGCGTCCAGCGGCCGGCATTCGGGGTGCCGGCCGACCATCGCGGCCGACGGCGCCCTGATCGTCGGCACCGGGGACACCGCGACCGGGGCGCTGCCACAGGACCGGACCAGCCTCGGCGGCAAGACCTTGCGGCTCGACCTGACGACGGGCCGACCGGCCGCCGGCAACCCCTTCGAGTCTGCGACCAGCGACAACGAGCGGTACGTCTACACCTATGGCCACCGCAACGTGCAGGGCGTCGCGGTGCAGCCCGGCACAGGGGCCATCTACACGGTTGAACACGGGCCAGACCGCGATGACGAGGTGAACCTGCTCAAGGCCGGCGGCAACTACGGCTGGGATCCGTCCCGGGGCGGCACCCGAGGCGGCTACGACGAGTCGGTGCCCATGACCGACCTGACCCGGTTCCCGCAGGCCGTCCCGGCGGTCTGGAGTTCCGGGGCGCCGACGCTCGCGACCAGCGGTGCGGCGTTCGTTGCCGGGTCGCAGTGGGGACCCTACGACGGGGCGTTGGCCGTCACCGCGTTGAAGGACAGCAAGCTGCTGTTCATGCGGCTGGGGTCGGACGGGACCGTGGCGTCGGTCGCGGTGCCGAAGGAACTGGACGGCACGTACGGCCGACTCCGCGCCATCCGTGTCGGCCCCGACCAGGCACTTTACGTCGCCAGCAGCAACGGCGACGGGGACGTCCTGCTGCGCATCACCCGCAAGCAGTAGCCCGGCGAGCCGGCGCTCCCGGTGTCATTTCGGCGGCAGGCTCTGCGCGTAGTTGACGCCCCGGGCGACCCAGGCCGCCAGCTCATCGTCGGTGTCGAGGGCCGCAGGGTCGACGCGGAGCCAGCCGTCCATGGGGCGACCCCGCATGACCACGCGGTGGATGTGGGCGTCGTCGACGAGCCGCTCGCTGTCCGCGGGGTCGACGCGGGCCATCAAGCCGCCCTGGCCGCTCGCGGCGACCGCCATGTGGCCCTGGACCAGGAAGGCCAGGCCGCCGAACATGCGCTTCTCGGTGACGTCGGCTCGGTCCTGCAGCGCCTCGCGGATGCGGTGCGCGAGCTCCTCGTCGTACGCCATGGCGCCCAGTATGCCCAGCGCCCCGCCTGCCCGGCCCACCCCGGGCCGCACGTCAGCTCGCCGATCTGTCCATCGCGCCCGGCCTGCCCCGCCCGCTCACGCCGCCCGGCCCAGCCTCCAACGCTCCGATCGGGGTCTTGATGGGGTCCAGACCCCACCAGCGCTCCGACCGGTGTGGGCGGAGGGCCCAACGTGTCCCCCGCCCGAGGAATGATCCGGTGCGGTCATGCACGAACCGATATCGCAATGCTGCTCGGCGCGCTTTCCTCAACGGCATCGTCGCAGTTCAGCAGGTTAGGCGACGAAGTGCCCGCTGCAATGCGATATCGGTTCGGACGCCGCTGCGCTCGTCCTTCTGGGGGCACCGCCCGCTTCGCGGGGGACAGCGCTCGTATCTGATGGAGCGCTTCCTCGGACTCCGCTGCGCTCGTCCTTCTGGGGGCACCGCCCGCTTCGCGGGGGGCAGCGCTCGTATCTCATGGAGCGCTTCCTCGGACTCCGCTGCGCTGCGTCCTTCGTCAGCGCTCGTACACCGTGATGTCGAAGGCGTACTGGTCCGCCCGATAACAGTGGTCCCCGAACTCGACGGCCGCACCGTTGCCGTCGTACGCGCGTCTCGTCATCGTCAACAACGGATCCGACTTGCCGAGCTTGAGCAGTCGCTGCTCGCGCCCGGCCGGGCTGCGCGCGCCGATGGTCTGCTGCGCCACCGCGGGCCGGACGCCGCGCGAGCGCAGCAACTCATAGAGACCGCGCTCCCCGAGCTCCTCCCGGGTGAGATCGGCGAACGACGGCGGCAGCCAGTTGCGCAGCACCCCGATCGGCGTGTCGTCGGCGAACCGCAGCCGCTCGATCAGCACCAACGCCGTGTCGGCCGGCAACTTGAGCGCCTCGGCCGCGCGGTCGTCGTACGACTCCGTCTCCAGCGTCAACACCTCCGTGCGGGGCACCCGACCCTGGCGCTGAAGGTCGTCGTACAGGCTGGTCAGCTCGTCGCGTCGGTGGATCACCTCGTTCGCGACCGTGGTGCCCACGCCGCGGCGACGGACCAGCAGGCCGCGGGAGACCATCTCGGCGATCGCGCGACGTACCGTCGGGCGGGACAACTGCAGCCGCTCCGCCAGCGCAATCTCGTTCTCGAACGGGTCGCCGGGTTGGAGGACGCCGTTCTCCACGGCGGCCGTCAACTGCTGCGCGAGCTGGTGATACAGCGGGACCGGACTCGTCCGGTCGATGACCACAGGCAGCTCAGCACTCATTGCGGCATGGTAAGGCCGCACACCCGGACAAATCCAGACAATCGTCGGCGTGTATGAACGTGCGTACAAACTAGCCGGCCTGCGACGACGGGCGGGGTCACGTCCGCGGAAGGGGCGTGAGGGGCGTGAAGGCGTGAGACGCACCGCTCGTCGCCAAGACGCATTGACCTATTGACAGGACAAACCCTGTCCCGGCTAGCGTGGGGGACACCAGCTCGCCCGGACCAGAAGGACTCGCGCCATGACGCAGGACCAGGACAAGTCCCGCAACACCGACCCGCGCTACGCCAAGCTCGCCATCGGCGTGTGCCCCGACCAGTGGGGCGTCTGGTTCCCTGAGGACCCGGTCCAGATCCCCTGGCGGCAGGCGTTGCGGGAGATGGCCGAGGCGGGCTTCTCGATCATGGAGACGGGACCGTTCGGCTACTTCCCGACCGACCCCGCGGAGCTCAAGGTCGTCATGGCCGACCACGGCTTCCGCGTCGTGGCCGGCACCGGCTGGGGCATCCTGCACAAGGAGGAGGCCTGGGCCGACACCGAGCGCACCTTCCGCGCGATCGGCGCCACGCACGCGGCGGTCGGGGCGGAGTACGTCGTGCACCTGCCCCCGATGTTCCGCGACGAGAAGACCGGCGAGTTCACCGACGAGCGGGTCCTGACGGGCAAGGCCTGGGACCTCTACATCGCCAACGCCAACCGGCTGGGACGGATCATGAAGGAGGATTACGGCCTGCAGATGGTCCTGCACCCGCACGGCGACTCGCACATCGAGACCCGCGGTGACATCGACAGGATCTTCCAGGCCACCGACCCCAACTACGTCGGCTTCTGCCTCGACACCGGCCACATCGTCTACGGCCAGGGCGACTGCATCGACCTCATCAAGACCTACCCGGACCGCATCTCCTACGTCCATATCAAGGCCATGGACCCCGAGCTGGTCAAGCAGGCCCACGACGACGACTGGCCGTTCGTCGCGGCCGTGCACAAGGGCGTCTCGGTGGCTCCGCCGGAGGGTGAGCCGAAGATGCCGGCCCTGATCGAGGCGTTGGCGGACCTCGACAAGGAGCTGTACGTCGTGTGCGAGCAGGACATGTACGGCTGCGACCCGTCCTTCCCCAAGCCGAACTCGATCAAGACCCGCGAATACCTGGCCAGCTGTGGCCTCGGCCTGAAGTGAGATTTGACGTCATGACACTGCGCATCGGCATGATCGGTCCCGGCGGCATGGGCCAGGCCCACCTCGACCGGATCCGCACCGTGATCTCCGGCGGCGAGATCGCCGGCGTCTCCGACATCGCGGCGGACAACACGGCCGCGGTGGCGGCGAAGTACGGCGTGACGGCCTACGCGAGCTCGGCCGAACTGATCGAGTCTCCCGACGTCGACGCCGTGATGATCTGCAGCTACGGCCCGGCCCACGAGGCCGACGTCCTGGCGTGCATCGCGGCCGGCAAGCGGGTCTTCTGCGAGAAGCCGCTCACGCCGACCGCCGCCGGGGGCGAACGGATCATGGCGGCCGAGCAGGAGGCGGGCCGCAAGCTCGTCACCGTCGGGTTCATGCGCCGCTTCGACGAGTCGTACCGCCAGATGAAGGCCATCCTCGACTCCGGCGAGATCGGCGCGACCCTCATCGTCCACAACCGGCACCGCAACCCGACCGTCCCCCAGCACTACACCTGGGACATGGCGATCAACGACACCGGCATCCACGAGATCGACACGATGCGGTGGCTGGTCGGCGAGGAGATCGTCCGCGTCCGCGTCGACAAGCCGCGCAAGACCACGAACCGGTTCGAGCACCTGCAGGACCCGCTGATCCTCATCATGCAGACCCAGTCGGGGATCTGGATCGACGACGAGATCTTCGTCAACAACCAGCACTCCTACGACATCCAGTGCGAGGCCGTCGCCGAGACCGGCACGATCCGCCTCTCCGACCAGCAGCTCATCGAGCGCACCGGCACCCTCGGCCGCTCCAACCTGTTGACGATGAACCACAACGAGCGCTTCGGCGGCGCCTTCGTCCGCGAGGTCCAGGAGTGGATCAGCGCGGCGGCGCGGGACGAGCACACCGGGTCCTCGTCCTGGGACGGGTACGCCGCGGCGGTCGTCTGCGACGCCGGGGTGCAGGCCCTGGAGACCGACGGCTGGGTCGACGTGACGATGATGGCCAAGCCCGCGCTCTACGCCTGAGGCGCGTTGTGTGGGTTTGGTCTCGATGGCGTGTCGGTGCCTGACGTGAGGGTGCCCCTGGCCAGCGTGGTGGGTGTCGAGATCGCCACCTGGCAGGGGCACTTCTATGGTGAACGTCGAGGACCT